>LQAH01000015.1_pt1 | contig 133938 bp, 176 predicted proteins | sample 1535791 | NCBI WGS metagenome assembly LQAH01 (sample SAMN04331585, study PRJNA305678) | bioreactor metagenome | isolation source: bioreactor_4 inoculated with Wadden Sea sediment 2nd replicate of a... | place: Germany:Bremen
GTGACCAAGGGGGCTTTAGTTGATCTGTCTCTGAAGAAAGAAGTCCCTGTCTACCTGTCTTTTAAGTCAACTGCGATTCATATCTTTTGATCCGCAAGGAGAATAAACCCCGATTCATTCGTGATGATCGGGGTTTCCCTCTGCTCTACCGGTTTTATTTTCTACTGCAACCATTCATAAACTTCCTTGCTACCATGCGACGAGCATCCTCCGCAACAATTCGACCGGCAGCCGTCTTCCTGATGAACTTTGACCTTGCCTTTGCGAATCCAGTGTTCAAGCATGCCGCGCAAAGCGTCCGGATGACTGTCGAAATGGAGGGCGATATCGCTCAAGGGGCCATTTTCCGTTCAGATAAATAAATTTTCAAATCACTTAAGGTCATTGTTGACTCCGTTGTTTTAGTTGTTGACCGGAACCGGGACGGCTGCCCGGCGAGAATCGCTGCCGATGCTGCGCATCACCGTCACAACAGCGATACAGACAACCGCACAGGAGATCAGCCAGGTTGTTGAAAAACCGGGATGACGGCTGAAGGTTGCCAGCTGGTAGAAGGAGGTCGCCGAGATATAGGCCAGTCCAGTGGTCCAGGAGGCCACAAACAGAGTCCAGCGCATGTTGACTTCGCGGTAGATGGCGGCCATGGCTGCGACACAGGGAAAGTACATGAGAATGAACAACATGTAGGCGATGGCGCCGATCTTGCCGTCAAACAGCTGGCCCATGGTACCAAAGATACCGGCGTTAACGCCCTGTTCAGACGATGCGGTTTCGACATCGCTGGTGTCGCCAATATTAAGCCCCAGTGGATCGGTCAGGCTGTCAGCGAGGCCGGTCAAATTGTCGGGAATGGTCGCAACAGCTTCACTTAACGCTTGACCAAGGCTGAAGGCCGGTTCTTCTGCACCGTCAACGGCTTCTTGCTGGCTTTCATTCTGCAGATAGATGGCATCGAGTGTGCCAACCACCGCTTCTTTGGCAAAGACGCCGGTGAAAATACCAACTGTCGCAGGCCAGTTATCCTGACTGATTCCCATTGGCGAAAAGACCGGAGTCACAGAACGGCTGATTGTCGCAAGCAGTGAATCGCGACTGTCATCGTGACCGATGGTGCCATCAATTGAGACGGTATTAAGAAAGGCCAGCAGGGCAACCATGGGAATTAAAATCCGACTGGCTTTGAGGATAAATGATTGCAGTCGGTCCCAGGTTCTCATGACGACTGATTTGGCCGTCGGGACATGATAGGGCGGCAACTCCATAACAAAGGGAGTTATCTCCCCTTTCAGCAGGGTATGTTTGAGGATCAACCCGGTCAAAATGGCAAAAGCAATACCCGCCAGATAGAGCAGAAAGACGATATTCTGTCCGCCGACAGGGAAAAGGCGGCCGCAAAAAGGGCATAGACAGGAAGTCTGGCTCCACAGCTCATGAACGGGTTCATGGTGATGGTCAGGGTGCGGTCGCGCTGGTTTTCCAATGTTCTGGTCGCCATAATCGCGGGAACATTACAGCCGAAGCCAACCAGCATTGGAACAAAGGCCTTGCCGGGCAGACCGAGCAAGCGCATGAATCGATCCATAACAAAAGCGGCGCGAGCCATATAACCCGAACCCTCCAGAATTGCCAGAGCCAGGAACATGAAGCCGATCGGTGGAATGAAGGTCGCCATGGTTTGAATCCCGCCGCCGATACCGGTGGCTACAATACCGATAATCCAGGCCGGGGTATTGATAGCGGTCAGAATTTCAGACATGCCATCGACAAAGATCGCTCCGGCGGCGAGATCGAAGAAGTCGATAAAAGCCCCGCCGACATTGATGGTGAACATAAAGGTCAGATACATAAAGAGCAGAAAAATTGGCAACCCAAGGACCCTGTTGAGCACAACACGGTCGATTTTCTCGGTCAGATTTTTATCTGCTTTAAGGGGATGCTTAACACACTTTGCCGTGATCTGATTGATCGCCGCATAACGCCGGTCAGCGATGACGATATCGATATCTTCCTCTAGCGATTCTTCCAAGAGCTGTTGCTCAACGACCAGACTCTCTTTTCTTCTGCTGAGAGCAGGGTGATAAATTCCTGATCTTCTTCCAGCAGCTTCAGGGCCAGCCAATCCGCCGGAATATGCAATCTCCGGGACAGATCCTGATTGGCGATTGCCAGGCGTTCAACCGCTTTCAGCAGTTCTTCCGGAAAGGTCTTCAGGCGGGTGCCTCAGATTTTGCGTGACGATATTCATCAACCACTTTTTCAGCTGTTCAAGACCTTCGCGTTTGCCGCGGCGACCGGAATGACCGGAACGCCAAGTTGTCTGGACAGGGCTAGTGCGTCGATTTTGATATTGCGTGAGCGTGCGACATCAATCTTATTCAGGGCAATGATAATCGGTGCGTTCAGCTCCAGCAGCTGGGTGGTGAGGTAGAGGTTACGCTCGATATTAGCGGCATCAACCACATTAATGATCAAATCCGGTTCATCCGACAAAAGGTAATCACGGGCAACCTTTTCATCGGTGGAATGGGCTGTTAAGGCATAGATGCCGGGGATATCGACAAGGTCGACATCCTTTTGTCCGTAGCTGTATGTGCCGGTTTTTTTATCGACAGTGACCCCGGGCCAGTTGCCGACCATCTGGCGGGCTCCGGTCAGTTCGTTAAACAGTGTTGATTTACCGCAATTGGGGTTTCCGGCGACTGCAATTGTGAGATTCTTCATGACTCTTTCTCCTTGTCGACCAGAACTGCATTTGCCTCGTCGCGACGCAGGCTGAGCGAGAAACCGCGGACACTGATCTCAAGTGGATCACCTAAGGGCGCAACACGGGTCACTTCCAATTTGATCCCCCTGGTCAGCCCCATGGCCAGAAGTTTGGCGCGGTAGGTTTTTGCACCCTGTGCAAATCCGCTGATGGTTGCCTGATCGCCAACGGCAAGTTGTCCTAAGGGGTATATCATCTATTGCTCCTTCAGCTTTTTTTGATTCTGATTATCAATTTGATTTATGTGGGGCAGACTATGCCAGAGTTATCGGCTGAAAACTGTGACTCAGATCACAGTTTTTGGATTTTGATAATCTATTTCATTTATGTTGCCGTTGTGATCAGGTCTGTTTCAGGGAGTGAATAGTGGACGGCAGAGTGGAGTGGATCGGGCAGCAGATGGAATGGCATTTTGCAGTAGTCGAAATGGTCAAGTTGCCGTTGGACAAAGCGCTAATCGGGGTAGAACTCCAGATAGATATGATCGGCCGCGTCAATGGCATAGCTATAAAAGCGGGTTAAAAGTTACGAAAAAATGTTTGACCCGGGTGATGTTCACAAGTCGCATAAGGTGATCCTTGCATAGAACAGACCGAAGACCTTGCCCGTTTTGATCGAAAGATTCAGGTCGCTGCAGATCCGCTTGGTTCCGTAACAATGGTGAGGATTTTCGATACGGATGACAGGGGACACTCAATCGGTCTTCTCCTTGTTCTGTGATGGCAATCGAGGGTTACGGCAGGACTTGCCGGAGCAATTACAACCGCGATTTTTGATGAGTTTGCGGTAGAGGTAGTAGACGGCAATACAGAACAGAATAAATATAATCAGCTGTTGCATTAGGACTCCAAAATGATCTTCGGGAAGGGGGAACAGCCCCGGGTGGAGCTTGGGAAAAACCCGGCGACGAAGGGCATCGCCGGGTTCGGGTCTTACTTCATATCTTTGGCCTGAATCCAGATAACCGCATCCTGGCTCAGCTCCTTGCCTTTGAATTCGGTGTCGCTGCCGGCCCCAAGAGCGCAGAAACCCCACCAGCCTGATTTTGGAATTCCGAAGGTGAACTGGCCGTTAGCATCAGCCTTGATGCCCATGGTGACAAAGCTGTCGTGAGGTGCTTCAACGAAGGCGGGTCCATGGAGTTGGTTGTGAGATCGGGGGCGTGGTTGATGTATTCAACTTCGATATCAGCGAAAGGAACCGCTTGACCGTTGCGCTTGACGATACCGGTGAAGGTTGAACCGGTCCAGATGGAATAGGGCTTATTGAGAGGTACGATCTCAGCTTTCAGGCCCAGTTCCTTATCCCAGTCGGTCGGTGTGCCGGCGACATTGACAACCACTTTGGTGATCTGCTGGATGTAGATATCCTCTCCCGCTTCGTAGTAGGGAGCGGGCTGCAGAACGAACATATGGTCACCCATCCGTTTGGCTGTGTAGGTTGTTGCGTAACCGCCGGCAGAGTTGTGGTTGCCGTTCCAGGTGATCGGTTTCAGCGTTTTGAGCAGATTTTTTTCTTGTCCTTGTTGATGACGTAAAATTCTTCAACCGCAGCAGGGTTCTTAGTGTCATGCTGTAGCCCCATTTCCATGGTGTGCTCATCAGCAAAGGGGTGAGTAAAGGCCAGGCGCAGGTCGATTTTCTGTCCTGTGTTCAAGGCGGATTCGGGGGTGAAAAGCATCTGAAAGTGGGCAAAGGCCGAGCTTGCGATCAGCACCAGTGCCAGGGCCAATAATCCTTTTTTCATTGTTCCTCTCCTTGTTATATACGTTTTTATAGATAAAAACGGCTCTATTCTTTTATCAAAAGGAACTGTTTCGTTCTAACCACAGAGAGATTGAGAGGACAGAGAAGACCCTCGCAATGGAGAGTTCCTCTGTGACTCCGTGCCTCTGTGGTGAAACCTTTTCCGGTTTATAAAGCCGCTAAGAGATAGATTCAGGACTTACTCGACGATATCCTTACCGTCGACATAAACCTGGTGTCCCTCTCCTGCATTGAAGACGGCTTGATAATTGCCCTCAGGCTTCTTGAAGTTCACTTCGCTGTATTCGTTCATCTTGGTTTTGAGGATGACCTCGGCGTTCTGTTCGACGCGGAATTCAACACCACTGGCACTGCTGCCGTCGCTGAACCACCTTCGCAGGTGATGGTGCCGTCCCCTTCATCGAAGCAGGACATCAGGGCGGTGTGAGCCCAGACCGAGGTGGTTGAGAACGCCAGCAGGCAGGTCAGAAACAATAATTTTTCAACATGATACTTATCCTTTCGATATTTCTCCGGCCCGCCAACCGGAGCGTTTTGTTTTGATCAGTCCAAGAAAGAGGGTCAGAGCGACAACACAGATATAAAAGTTGCGCATCATGTCGACACCGCTCCAGCCGAAGTTAGCGGCCAGGCTGAAGAACAGGGTTGAAATAACGATGCCGAGAATAATCGGGAAGAAGATCGCGAACAGCATCCAGCGAAATGAGTTCGATTGCAGTTTGACCACGACCATGGTGGCAATGCAGGGTGGTGTCAGGATCATGAACAGCAGCATGGTGGCGGCATGAATCGGGGTATAGGCACCATCCTGAGCCATGGCTTGTTCCGGTGTTAAGTTGCTCTGCCCCTTTTCGTAGATCGAGCCTAGGGTGGCAACGGCGCTTTCCCGTGCGGCAAAAGAGCTGAGAAAGGCAACGTTGATACGCCAATCGAACCCGGCGTAGCGGGTCAGAGGTTCCATGGCGCGACCAAGCATACCAAGGAAAGAGTTCGCAATTTTTTCACTCTTGATTTCGATCTGCAGCTTTTTGTTGGTTTTGGACAGCTTGCGCAGTTCGCGGTTGAGTTTTGTCGCTGGTTTATCCTGCGGTCGTATCAGCGGAAAGAGGTGGGGGTATTTTCGCTGGTAGTCAGCGTCAAGTGATGCAACCGCCTTTTGTGATTTCGCCAGCATGCGGGTGGCTTTATAGCTGTCGTATATATTGATCAAATTGAAGACTTCAGCAGCTTCGTCAACCTGTTCGGCGTAATCGGTTTGAGCTGCTTTGCTTATAAATGAGCTGGCGGCTTTATCCGCGGTCTGGTGAAATTGGGCCATTTTATCCTGATCAACACCCGGATATTGGAGCAGAACAAAGAGCACGACAGCGACGGCAACGACAATGGTGACAACCTTTTTGATGTAGAGCCAGACGCGCTGGAAGGCCCGCAGGGAAACACCACGCACAGTGGGAAGGTGATAGGCGGGCAGTTCCATGACGAAAGGAGCAGTTTCGTGGCTTCTCAGCACCGTTGAAGTCAGCATGCGGGCGACGATGAGAGCGATAAACAGGGTCACGGTCGAAATGTAGAACATCATCGTTGCCATTTGAGTCTTAAAAAAAGCACCGAGCAGCAAGGTGTAAAAGGGCACCTTGGCTAAACAATTCATGTAGGGTACGGTCAGGATCGTGGCCAGCCGGGCTCGGGCGTCGGCAATCCCTTTAGTTGCCATAACGCCGGGAACGGCGCAGCCTCCCACAAAGGCTCCTCCCAGAACCAGAGGAAGCGTTGATTGTCCGTGTAAGCCGTAACGTTTAAAAATTCGGTCGAGGATAAACGCCATCCGCGGCATGTAACCGACATCCTCCAGAATTGCAATAAGGGCGAAGAGAATAAAAAATATCGGAATATAGTTAAGTAGAGCGATGACTGAGTTGGTCATCCAGATGCCGAAGTCAGTGATGACGGGAACATCGATCGATGTTGCGGCCGGGAGCAGGGCGATTATTTTATTCTTAGCCGCAGCCAACAGCGGCCAGGTGTAGTCGGTCAGTTTATATCCCCAGACGATAGCGAGTTGGTAAATCAGATAAATGACCCCCAAGAGGACAGGAAAGGCACACCACGGGTTGAGAACGAACCGATCAACCCGCGATGTCATAGTGTCGTAAGCATCACTTTTTTCTTTGACTGTTTTATGATAGACAACATCGGCATTGTCATAGCGAAGTTGGGCGATCGCCTGATCGACGTCAATGTCATGGCGGTTGTGAATCAGAGTGGTGAAATCGGTAATGTCTTCTTTCGATAAGCCGATCCGCTTGAGGACGACATCATCCATTTCGAGAGCCTTGATTGCCATCCAGCGCGAAGAGAGGTCGCTTTCGTGTTGTGTCTTTGCCTCAATTTGTGAAATGTATGGCTCAAGCTCACCGTAGTCGATGCTGAAAGGACGGATAACCGTCTGCTGGGAGGCTCGTTTAAGAGCATTGAAGATCTCTTTGCGACCCTGCCGTTTCAGACCGACCGTTGTGACAACTTCGACATTCAGCATTTCGGCCAGCTTGTCGGTGTCGATCTCCATGTCCCGACGCAGAGCGATGTCCATCATGTTCAATACAACAACGATCGGTTTTCCCAGTTCGAGCAGTTGGAAGGTCAGATAAAGACTGCGTCGCAAGCAGGATGCGTCGACAACACTGATGATGACATCGGGAGCCCCATCCATTAAATAAGATTTGGCCACACGTTCTTCGAGTGAATAAGTGCTGAATGAATAGGTGCCGGGAAGATCGACAAATTCATAAAGTTGTCCCTCTTCTTTGACCGTAGCTGTTTTTTTGTCAACGGTCACGCCTGGATAGTTGGCGACATGTTGGTTGACACCGGCAAGAAGATTGAAGATTGTCGATTTGCCGCTGTTGGGTTGACCAGCCAGTGCTACGCTTATCACTTTGTTTTCACCTCGATCAATTCAGCTTCGCTGTGACGCAATGTGATGAGATAGTTCTGCACTCCGACTTCAATCGGGTCCCGCAAAGGGGCGTTGCGGATCATCTGGATTTCAGCTCCCGGAATAAAGCCCATGTTCAATAATTTCTGTTTCAGCTGCCCCTTGGCTCTATTGGCGGAGACGACCCCCTTCTGTCCTTTGCCGAGACAGGATAAACTTATCCATTTTTCTCCTGCACAGGAACAACCGCGGGCGTGGTTATGTCCGCCTTGGCAATGATGATCTTTTTTTCGTGTGAATCTCATAGCTGCTCCTGGTAAAAGAATCGTTATCATTGTGGATTTGAACAGACTGGAGAGAATATGCCTGAGACGGGAGTGGAAAAAAGTGACCAAGATCACATGTTGAAAACTTTTTTCAATTTCACTTCATGGCGTAGATATTACCTTCTGCAGTCGTTATAATCTGAATATTCGTGCTGTGCCCCGAATCAGTCACCAATACCACCAAATATGAGGAGCCTATGTATCGTGAAATCTTGGATTTTTGGTTTGATGAACTTCAACCGCAGCAGTGGTGGGTCAAGGACGAAAAACTGGATCTGTTGATCAGAGAGCGTTTTTTGAACATCTACGAGCAGGCAAAAAGTGTGAACTCTTTGCCTGGCGCGAGGAGAGCGTAGGGCGCTTGGCCGAAATCATAATTCTGGATCAATTCCCCAGAAACATGTTCCGCGACACTGCCCGGGCTTTCGCGACCGATCCTCTGGCCCTCGGCCTGGCACAGGAGGCGGTTTCGACAGGGGCTGATCAGGAGCTTGATCAGCAACAGCGCAGCTTTTATACATGCCCTTCATGCACAGCGAATCTCTGGTCATTCATGAGGTCGCTGTTGAGCTGTTTGAAAAATGGTAATGAGTCCTCTTATGATTATGAGCTGAAACACAAACGTATCATTGAGAAGTTCGGTCGATATCCGCACCGGAATGCCATTCTTGGACGAAAATCGAGTGCGGAGGAAACTGAATTTCTCAAACAGCCCGGTTCCGGTTTCTGATGATGAGTTGTTAACCTCTGGTTGAGCGAGGGATCTGACGATGGCGGCTCATTTATTATTAAGGATGGTCGTTGCAGGGCTAAACATGTAGATTATTTGGATTGAGTCGTAAGCGCTTTTTTCATGAATAGGACTGAACAGGGCGAAGCACAAACAGTATTCAGGTTTTTAAAGAGGTTGCTAAATGCAGAAAATCGATCAAATGATTAGTGATCTTCAGGCAGGAGTTGTGACATCGCGTCAATTGACGCTGCAATGTCTGGAAAAGATTGAAGCCGATTCTGTCCAGGCAGAAAAGGTCTATCTGCAGGTCTTTGCCGAAACGGCTCTCCAGCAAAGCGATCTCTTTGATCAGTTGAGAGTCCGAGGGATCGTTCTTTCTCCCCTGATGGGCTTGCCCATTTCAGTCAAGGATCTGATTGACATGGAGGGGCAACCGACAACTGCCGGTTCAACCTTTATGGCCGAGGTCCGGCCAGTAGCCAAGAATGCGACAGTTGTTGAGCGGCTGCAGGCGGCAGGGCTGGTTATTCTGGGTAAAACCAATCTGGTTGAATTCGCCTATTCAGGGGTTGGTATCAATCCCCATTATGGGACACCGCTGAATCCGTTCAACAGGGAGGAGGGCCTGGTGCCTGGTGGATCGTCATCCGGAGCAGCTGTTTCTGTCACCGACGGCATGGCGCTGGGAGCGATTGGCAGTGACACGGGGGCTCCTGCCGCATACCGGCGGCATTGTGCGGCCTGGTCGGATACAAGCCGACCGCAGCAGGGTGCCTCGTGATGGTGTTTTTCCGCTGTCCTCATCGCTGGATTCCATTGGGCCTCTCGCCGGGAGTGTGAACTGTTGCTATCTGCTTGATGCTGTTTTAAGCGCTGAGCAACCATCCGTGCTCGAGGAAATTGACTTAGGCAGGGTTAATTTAGTGGTCCCTGATGGCTATCTGATGGCTAAAATGGAAGACCATGTCAGCAACACTTTTCTCAGGTTGTCAAGACGGTCAGATCTGCCGGTGCCAAAATCGCTTGGGAGCGATTAGCTGCCGTCGAGCAGATCCCCAAGGTCAGCAGTAAGGGGGGCTTTGCCGCCGCCGAGGCTTATTATTATCACCAGCAATACATGGCTGATCATGGTGAGCATTATGATCAGCGGGTGCTGAGCCGGATCGCCGACGGGAAATATATCAGCGCTTGTGATTATCAGGAAATCATCAATTGGCGCCAGATCGTGCAGAACAAGTGGACTGAAGATGAGCGTTTTGATGCTCTGCTTCTGCCCACGACACCGATTACCGCCCGTCCGCTTGCAGCCCTTGCTGCAGATAAGGATTTTTTCGCCGTTAACGGTCTTTATCTGCGAAATCCCTCCATTGCCAATGTTCTTGATTGTCCCTCCATTTCAATCCCCTGTCACCAGCAGGGAAAGGCTCCGGTCGGTTTGATGCTGGTAGGCAAGCAGGGGCAGGATCGAAAGCTGTTCCGGGTGGCAAAAGCTGTTGAAACGGTATTATCTTCCTGGAGTCGATTTGAAATTGATAGCGGAAATGCGATTGCAGATGAATGTCCGTAATTTTTTTCGGGTTGTTAAATTGCTTCGTTATAATGTGAAAATAATTGACACTGCAAACGTTTGCACTATACTGGTGGAAAAGAAAGGTGTTTTGATTTGCCAACAATCAAGCAGATTGCAGACCGGGCCAATGCCTCCTATTCGGCTGTCAGCCGTGCCTTGAATGGTAAAAAAGGGGTTAATCCTGAATTGCGGAAAAAGATAATAGCAATTGCCAAGGAGATGAATTATTTTCCTCATTCGTCTGCCCAGGCCCTGGTTCAAAAGCGAATAGGCGTTCTGGGGGTCATTATGACGCGGAAGAGTGAGTTTGCTTTCCAGAATCCGTTTTATACCCATATGTTGATGGGAATCAGTGACGTTGCACAGGAATTTGGTTATCAGATCATGCTGGCCATCGGCGAGCAGTCGAGTTATGCCGCGATGTACCACAGACGTCAGGTTGATGGTGTCGTCGTCGTTGCTAATCGGCTTGACGACACCCTTTTGACTGACCTTATAGAGCAGGAAATTCCAGCCGTTGCGGTCCCCGGATTGTTGCCGGACTCAAAATTGAATCTGTCCAGTGTCAATTCCGAAAATACTGAAAGCTTCAGTCAGGCACTGCAGTATCTGGTTGACCTGGGGCACAGGAAAATTGCATTTATTGCCGGTGAAAAGAATTCTTTATACACGGTTGAGCGTCTTGATGCCTATCACCGGGTTCTGGAAAAGAACAGAATTCCACTTGATCCGGATTATATCTGTGAGAGTGATTTTCTAAGACTGACGGTTTCCGGTTGATGGGAGTGCTGTTGGGCCTGGTGCATAGACCAACCGCAGTTGTGTGCATGAACGATGTTCTTGTCCCGGGTGCAATGCAGCAGATTTACCAGCATGGTATGAAAATTCCCGAGGAAATCTCCGTTATTGGAATTGGGTGCTCCGAAAATTTTGAGCTTTATTATCCCCCACTGACCGCAGTCAGAACCCAGGTTAAGACTATCGGTCAAAAAGCAGCCCAACTGTTAATCGACCAGATTGAGAATGGTCTGAATGACAAAGAACATGTATTGATAGAATCGGAGTTGATAATTCGCGGATCGACAGCCCCTCCACCATGAGATAAGTGTTCAGAGGTGTTTTTTTTGATTGTTGACTGCAAACGTTTGCAGTCTAGGGTTTGGCAAATGACCACTTTAAAAGGAGAGTTCTATGGCAAATCGGATACCAAAAAACAAGTTTATAGTCACTGTTGCCCAGACGGGTGCCATTACAAACAAAAGTCTCAATCCGAACGTCCCAGAGCAACCGGATGAAATAGCTGAGGCAGCCTATGCTTGTTACAACGAGGGGGCGGCGATTTGCCATATCCATGCCCGGGATGCTCAGGGAATAAATTCTGCTGATGATAAGATTTTCAAGGATATTCATGAGCGGATAAGGCAGAAAAGTAGCCTGATTCTTCAGGATAGTACCGGCGGCGGTCCAAATCTGACTCAAGAAGAGCGGATCAATTGCCTTAAGGCAGGCCCTGAGATGGCCTCTCTGAATATGGGTACACTGATGCGTGTGGCCGGTCAGTACAAAGGGGTTCCCTGGTCGAACATGCCGGAAGAGATCGATTATTATGTGGCAGAAATGAACGAGCGCTGCATCAAGCCCGAGATGGAAGTTTACAGTCATGCCATGCTTCTGGAAGTCGAGCGACTGATCAAAGAAGGTAAAATTTCAGCACCCTATTGTATCAATATTGTCCTGGGTATGCGTTATCAAGGCGCAGAACCTGCCACTTTCGAAAACTTTTTTTCCATTCGCAGAAGACTCCCGAAAGATGCCATTGTCAACTGTACGGGGGTTGGTTCGGCTCAGATCCCACTGGCAACGCAGAGTCTCCTGCTTGGCGGTGGTGTGAGAGTCGGTTTGGAAGACAATATCTATTATGCGAAGGGAGAGTTGGCCAAGAGTAATGCTCAGTTGGTGGCAAAAATTGTCAGAATCGGCAGAGAACTTGGCAAAGAGCCGGCAACTCCGGAGGAGGCCAGAGACTATTTAGGTTTGGCTCCTCTCTAAGGAGAAAATTCGCAATCATGAATAATAATGAAAATAAGAAAGTAGCAGTCGTCGGGCTGGGGATAATGGGGCCCGGAATTATGCAGTCTTTTGCCCAGGCAGGATATGATGTGATCGGTTTTGATGTCAGTTCCGCTGCCGAAAGTCACTGCAGGGAAGTTCTGAAGGCAATTTTCGAAACGCTTGCTGGTGCAGAGATGATAACCGGCCGCCAAATCAGACGGGCCATGGAGCGGATAAGCTTTTCCCCTTCTCTGGAAAAGGCGGTAGAACATGCTGAGATCGTGATTGAAGCCGTCAGCGAAAATATTGATATCAAAAGATCTGTATATGAGCAAATAGACCGAAGTATTTCACCGGATTGTTATATCTGGAGTAATACTTCCACGCTGGATATTTTCAAATTGTTGCCGGAGCGCAGGCAGGAAAAAACCCTGATCGTTCACTGGTTTGCTCCGCCACACATCATTCCGCTCGTTGAAATTGTCAAGGGGCAGGGTGCATCAGCCGATACGGTTGAGTTTGCTACGGTCTTATTGAAGAGGCTCAATAAAATTCCGATCGTGATCGAAAAATACCTTCCGGGTTTTGTCGTCAACAGAATTTTGCGCAATTTAGGACGAGAGGCATTTTTCTGCTTGATAACAACTATATCTCCGCTCAAAACCTTGATCTTGCGGTCAAAGCCTCAATCGCACCGCGAATGATGCTGCTTGGATTGATTCAACGTTACGATTTTACCGGCCTTGATCTGAGTGCAAGAAATCTTCTGGATGAAAGTTTCTTTGATCCTCCGGTCGACAACAAGCCGGCTGCCCTGCATGACAAAATCGATCGAGGAGATTTGGGAGTGAAGACCGGTAAAGGTTTTATGATTATTCTGACCGTCCCTTGCATGAAGTCTATAAAGAGCGTGATCTCTACTTATTGAAAATAATGAAGGATCTTCAATTCTGTTTAACTGACGATCGCCTGGTGTAGTTCTGGGTGGATAACCACAACCTATTCAAAGGAGAAGTAAGCATGAGTCTGAAAAAATCCATTATCAGGTTAGGTTTATTGATTCTGTCTGTCGCTTTATTTTGTTCAGTAGCGATAGCTGACAGTTATCCGAACAAGCCCATAAATCTCTATGTTCCTTATTCAGGTGGTGGCACGACTGATGTCACAGCCCGTTTGCTGGTCAATATTGCCCAGAAGGATTTGCTACACCACTTGTTGTTTCCAATAAACGGCGGTGGGTCGGCTGTTATGCATGAGCTGATTGCTCAGGCCAAGCCTGATGGGTACACGTTGGGAATTCTTGTGACTGCCGGCTTGACCAGGATCCCTTTGCTGAGAAAAGTTAATTATGATCCCATGACGGACTTTACTCCGATCATGCTGTACGGGCTTTATCAGCATGGACTGGTTGTCTCCGCTGACAGTCCTTGGCAGACATTTGAAGAATTTATCGCCTACGCCAAAGAGAATCCGGGCAAGGTCACCTATTCGACGGCAGGAGCGGGCTCGGGGCAGCACCTGGTCATGGAATATCTCGCTTCCAAGGAAGGGATCAAGTGGACCCATATCCCCTATAAAGGCGGTGTCAACGCTGTAACCGCTTGTCTTGGCGGCCATGTAACCGCTTCATCGCAAGCAACCGAGTGGAAACCATATGTTCAATCGGGGCAAATGCGTCTTCTGGCCGTTTATGGTGTCGAGCGTAATCCCAGCTTTCCCGAGGTCAGGACGCTCAAGGAGATCGGTTACGATTATGCTCTCGTCTCCGGTATGGGAATTGTCGGTCCGAAAGGAATGCCAGAGGCTGTGGTCAAGAAAATTGAGGACGCTTTTCACAAAGCAGCGCATGATGAGGGTTTCCTGAAGACCATGAAAAAAATGGATCTGCTTTCCTATCAACTAGACAGAGCTGAACTTGCCGCTTTCCTCGAAAATGATTTCGCTCAGAAAAAAGACCTGATTAAGATGATCGGAATGGGTAAGAAATAAAGGGTTTTACTCAGTATGGGGTAAGTCATGCTTACCCCATACGATGGAGAGTATGATGGTGAATTTTTTCCGTAGAGATACAATTGCCGGCCTTTTTTTTCACAGTAGTGTCTCTGTTTCTGCTGTTTATTTTGATCCCTTTGCAGACCGAACCGAGCGAGGGAGGGCCAATTGCTTTATCCCCACGGTTGTTTTGCGACATCAGTGGTTATCTGCTGTTGACACTCTCGATCATATTGGCGCTGTCGAGTGTTCGCGAGGCGGCTGGAGAGCAAGAGGCGGATGAACCCAGGTTGATTAGTACCGATTTTCTTGTTCGCGGTGGGGTGGCTGTTCTTGTTTCCTTTCTCTATGTCATGATCATGCCCAAGCTTGGATACTTTGTCAGCACGACAATAACCATGATTTTCTTCCTCTGGTTCTTTGGAGTCAGGGAAATCAAGGGGTACGCTGTTTTCCTGATGATCCTCTTACCGTTTGTCTACTTATTGTTTGTTCTGGGCCTCAAGGTTCTTCTGCCTTCTGGCGTGGCTTTTTAAATTGCTGGGAGACAAGGAAAATTAATTATGGAAACGTTACTCCAGGCATTTGATCTGTTTTTCAATTGGATGTTCTCCTGGCTACGGGGTTTGGTGTTGTAGTCGGGATTGTTCTGGGATCCATCCCCGGATTGACAGCGACAATGGCCATTGCGATCATCGTACCGATGACTTTCTCGCTCGACCCGGTGGTTTCTATCGGTATGCTGATTGGTGCGTATAAGGGGGGCTGCTTTGGCGGCTCAATTCCGGCTATCTTATTGAATACGCCCGGAGCACCGGCAGCAGCGGCAACAGTGCTGGATGGCCATGCTATGGCTAAAAACGGTCAGGCCATGAAAGCACTCAAGGTTTCACTCTTCTCTTCGGTCCTGGCTGATAGTTTCAGTGATATTGTTTTGATCCTGGTTGCTCCCCCGTTGGCTCTTATTGCGCTTAAAATGGGGCCGCCTGAGATGACAGGACTCATTGTTTTCTCTCTTCTGATTATTACGGCCGTTGCAGGTTCTTCAATTACCAAGGGGCTGATGGCAGGTGTTATTGGTCTGCTGGTCGGTACGATCGGATTGGACCCGATCATGGGATCGCGCCGTTTCGGATTTGACATCCCACAGCTTGACGAAGGAATCGCGTTGATGCCGATGCTGATTGGGTTGTTTGCCCTGTCCGAATTCTTCCTGAATTCAGAAAAAAGATTTGGTAAAGAGAGGCTGCATTTCCTTTCTCAGTCCGGTGATCCTGAAGCCAATAGGATAACCAAAGCAGAGGTTAAAGCCTGTGGCAAGATTATCTGTATGGCATCATGCATCGGTACTGTTCTGGGGGCTATTCCCGGTATCGGGCCGTCAATCGCCGCGTTTGCCAGCTATGCGCAAGCCAAACGGATATCGAAGCATCCTGAGCGATTCGGAAAAGGGACTGTCGAAGGCGTAGCCGCCGCAGAAGCTGGAAATAATGCCGTTGCCGGAGCCAACATGATCCCTTTGCTGACTCTGGGCATTCCTGGGGATGTCGGTGCGGCGTTGCTGCTCGGTGCTTTTATGATACAGGGACTACACCCCGGGCCGCTGTTATTTAAAAACAACCTGGATATCGTTTATGGAATCTTCATGGCACTCCTTTTTGCCAACTTTGTGAATTTCATCGCCGGCAGAATGTATATCAGGGTTGCCAATAAGGTTGCATCGGTTTCCCCTAAATTTATTTTTCCGGCTATTTTGCTGTTTTGTGTTGTTGGTGCCTATGGTTTCAATCAGAGTGCTTTCGATGTGATTTTAATGCTGGTTTTCGGAGTTATCGGTTACCTGTTGAGGAAAAATAGCTTTCCTGTCGCGCCTTTGTTGATTGCTTTCATTCTGGAGCCGATCCTCGAGAGCTCGTTTCGCCAAAGCTTGTTGATTTCGCAAGGGTCTTTGATGATATTTATCACACATCCGATTTCACTGACCTTTGTTATTTTATCTGTTGTCGGACTTATCTTTACGATCAAGGGAACGCTTAAGCCGGGGACGCCGGAAGAATCGTCATAGGTTTGCTGACAGGGAGAGGGTTTGGTATGAGACATGTCTACATATACGACGCGCTAAGAACACCGGTCGGCCGGTACGGCGGAAGCCTTTCAGCGGTGCGACCCGACGACCTGGCCGCTGTGCCGATTGTCGCAATGATGCAACATTATCCTCAGGTGAAGTGGGGACAGATTGATGATGTTATCCTCGGCTGCGCCAATCAGGCCGGCGAAGATAATCGAAATGTCGCCCGCATGAGTCTGCTATTGGCCGGTCTGCCGGAGCAGGTTCCCGGTATGACGGTCAATCGCCTCTGTGCATCGGGCCTGAGCGCCATCGGTACTGCCGCCCAGGCGATCAAGGCGGGGGAGGCCGAGTTGGTGCTGGCCGGCGGGGTCGAGAGTATGTCGCGTGCTCCCTTTGTCATGGGCAAGGCGACTACGGCTTTCAGCCGCACAGCGGAAATATTTGATACCACCATCGGTTGGCGCTTTATCAACCGCAAGTTGGATGAGCAATATGGCACCGATGTGATGCCGAAGACAGCGGAAAATGTCGCCCGTGACTTTTCCGTCAGTCGTGAGGATCAGGATCGCTTCGCCCTGTGGAGCCAGACCAAGGCTGCAGCCGCTCAGGAAGATGGTACTCTGGCTGAAGAGATCGTCCCGGTCTCCGTGCCCCGGAGGAAAGCCGACCCGATCATTGTGGCCGTCGACGAGCACCCGCGCTCAACTTCGCTTGAAAAGCTGGCGCAGCTGAAGGCGATCTTCCCCGAGGGGAGTGTCACTGCAGGTAATGCCTCCGGTGTCAATGATGGTGCCGCAATTTTACTGCTCGGCAGCGCCGCCGTCGGCGATAAATACGGACTGATCCCTCGAGCTCGTATTCTGGGCTCTGTATCAGCAGGCGTCGCCCCCCGTATTATGGGAATGGGTCCCGTTCCGGCGACACTCAAGCTGCTAGAGAGGCTCGACCTGACGCTCGATGACATCGATATCATCGAGTTGAATGAAGCTTTCGCCTCCCAATCCCTGGCCTGTGCACGTGAGCTTGGCCTGGCCGATGACGATCCGCGCATTAATCCTTTGGGAGGAGCAATTGCCCTGGGTCACCCGCTGGGGATGAGTGGTGCCCGTCTGGTGACTACAGCCGTTCATCAACTTCAGCGCCGTGGTTCAGGAATGGCGCTGTGTGCTATGTGTGTGGGGGTCGGTCAGGGAGTCGCCATGGCGATCGAGAAAGTTTAAACGAATCTTCTGACTCAAACGGATATTGATCAATGACATGCCCGCGGTTGTGCTGCGGGCATGTTCAGTGTGCGGCAGAATAGATAATACGAGCTCAGTGTTCGATAGTTGAGCTCTCTTGGTTGAATAGACGAAGTTGTTGCTTTCTGAATTCATTGCTGCTTTAAGGTGTTTTTATATTTGCAGGCTGCTGTTACACTTCAGCTTGAAACGCTGAAAGCTATAGCTGTCTACTCTGCCTTGAAATCTGCTTACCGGCAAGAGCGCGGTCGCAAAGTCAAGGAATGAAAAAAGAGGTGTGCCATGAACGATGTCGAAATTCAGATTTATATCCCGCAACGAGAAGCAGAGCCGGTTTATGGCAAAAAGGCCAGAATCGGACTGTTGGCGATCGGAACCGATCTGGCGGTTGAACGGGATTATGCCGCCATGCTGTCTGGTGATGATGTCGGGGTTTACTGCACGCGCATGCACTTTGGAACTCCCAGTACGCTTGAAACTCTGACTGCTCTGGCAGATGAAATACCCGCAGCTCTCAAGCGACTGGTCCCGACCTCCGATCTTGATGTGGTCGTGTTCGGTTGTACCTCAGGATCAACTGTTATCGGTCCGCAGAAAGTTGAACAGTTGATTCACTCGGTCCGTCCCGGCGTCAAGTGTACTAATCCGGCCACGGCATCACTGGAGGCGCTGAAATCTCTGGGCGCCCGAAGAATCGTTGTGCTGGCGCCCTATTTTAAAGAGGTCACGGCCGATGTCGTGGCTTTCTTTAACGGAAATGGATTTGAGGTCTCTGCCGCAGCCTGTCTCAATATTGAAGATGACGCCGGTATCTCACGGGTTCGCAGTGACCAGTATATCGCAGCTGTCCGTCAAATGGATCTAAGTGACGCTGATGCCGTTTTTATTTCCTGTACGGCAACAACCGCTGTTGATGCTATTGAGCAACTGGAAAAAGAGTCAGGGCTTCCGGTCGTTACATCCAATCAGGCAACGGTGTGGCACAGCTTGAAGCTGACAGGTTGGAAGGATGAAATTTCAGGCTACGGTCGATTACTCAGAACATTCTGGTGATTGCGTTGGTCAATGATGTGAGGGGCTCGATCATTTCTTTTTCAGGACCGTGTTATGTCATGACATATCGTGGTCCTTTTCGTCTGAGTTGTATGATCTACCCGTTCGATTCAGGCTTGAAATTTTGTTTAAGCGATTGCAATCCTTATCTTTTTGCCGTTTTTAAAAAAGTTGGTCGGAGGGGTGAGCGATTGAGACAAAAACTGTTATCATTGATGCTGGTAGCAAGCAGAAACGTCTCTCTGATGAAAAGGATAATGAAGTATGCCAATTAATATCCGCAATGAGTTACCAGATGATATTTGCATGATTGAAGTTTTAACTGAAGCTGCGTTCAAGGAAGCCCCTCAAACCAGCCATACCGAACAGTTTATAGTCAATGCGTTACGAGATGCCGGAGCGCTGACGATCTCTCTAGTGGCCGAAGATGAAGGAACACTGATCGGACATGTGGCGGTTTCGCCGGTCACAATCTCTGATGGCAGTGAAAACTGGTATGGATTGGGACCGATTTCCGTGTTGCCGCAAGGCAGGGACAGGGAATTGGGGCCATGCTGATGAATCGGGCTCTGAAGCGCTTACGGGCACTTGGAGCAGACGGTTGCGTCCTGCTTGGAGACCCGAACTATTATAAACGCTTCGGTTTCAGTCCTGATGATCGATTGGTGTTGCCCGATGTCCCTCCTGAGTATTTCCAGGTCATCGCTTTCAACGACCACGTTCCGTGCGGGAATGTTACCTATCACTATGCTTTTGATGTGACGGAGTAATTTTGTTGTAACTGAAACTTTCAGGTATTTGGTTTTTGGTATTATGGCAGATGCTTTGGAATGGGCCTGACTCAGCTAGAGAGGACGGGCCTTTTTCTTTGCAGGACGTTTAAAGTTATGGAAGCTGTTCCCAGTTTGAGAGCTACCTTCATTAAATTAATTCCGGGTCTCTGAACCATTGTAATGCCCCTCCCTATTCTCATTGTTTGTTTTCGCGAACAGTGTTTTTGTAAATTTGTGTCTTACCGCCGAGAACAACATTCATTATTATCTGTTCGAGAACAATGCAAAGGTAACACGAGTCTCTGGCTGAAAACTCAACCTGAACTTGTGCTAGAGTTCAGTCTTATAGCGATTTAAGTCATTGCCAAATGTTGTCCAATTTTGTCGAGGAGTTAACAGATGCAGCAACCTTATTTAATGTTTCTTGGTGATGTTAAGGATCAATTAGCAGCAAAAACCTGCGATGGCATTGTTCATTGGCGTCCAGATTGGTGTGTCGGTCAGTATCGTATGGTCGACTGCAAGGCTGACGTGAACCTGCCTGATCTGACTCTTGCCGAAGGTCTGGAGAGGGGGGCCAAAACATTGGTTATCGGTGTTGCCAACCCAGGTGGTGTACTGCCACGGCACTGGACAGATACAATTTTGCAAGCTTTACAGCTTGGTTACGATATTGCGTCAGGGTTGCACGACAAACTTAGTGCTATCCCAAGGCTTGCTGCAGCAGCAGAAAAACATGGACGGCAATTATTCGATGTTCGCCACCCGTCAGAACAGTTTCCAACGGGGACCGGTGTCAAGCGTCCGGGAAAACGCTGTCTGGCAGTAGGGACTGATTGCTCTGTTGGGAAAATGTACACACCTCTTGCTATGGAAAAAGAGATGTCGGCGCGTGGAATGAAAGCAAGCTTTCGGGCGACAGGGCAAACTGGCATTTTTATTACCGGCGAGGGTGTTGCCGTCGATGCTGTTGTGTCCGACTTTATCTCCGGCGCGGTCGAACAGATTTGTCCCACCAACGATCCAGGCCACTGGGATCTGGTAGAAGGGCAGGGTTCACTCTTTCACCCCGCCTTTGCCGGCGTGACCCTTGGTTTAATCCATGGGTCTCAGCCCGATGCCTGATTCTCTGCCATGAACCAACGCGCACACATATGCGCGGCTTGCCACACCAGCCTCTGCCAGACCTGAAAACCTGTATGGAGCATAATCTGGCTGCTGCCCGGTTGACTAATCGGGAGGCGAAGTTCATTGGTATTTCGATAAACACGGCCCAGATGAACAGTGCTGAAGCAGAGGCTTATCTGATCGAGGTGGAACAGCAGTTTGGCCTGCCGACGGTCGACCCTGTGCGTACCGGTGTCGACCGCTTGGTTGATAATCTGTCATAATTGGTGTTGTTCAAAGCAAGAACTGAACTGTTGCCAGGTAATGAATCTCAGCCTCGATCTCTTTTCGAGTGCGTAGAGGACACGGAATGAAAATAACCGATATCCAGATGGACACCGTCAATATCCCTTTAGTCACTCCCTTTAAGACGGCATTGCGTACTGTCACCCAGATCGAGAATGTCATGGTCAGGGTGAAAACCGATACATCCTTAATCGGTTACGGCGGAGCCGCGCCGACAGCAGCCATTACTGGGAGACGCTGGCTTCAATCATTGGCGCTGTCGAACATATCCGCGACCATCTCATCGGGATGGTGTTGGAAAATTCGGAACAGATCTTTCAGCGCCTGAATAGTTGCCTGGTTGGGAATACGTCAGCCAAGGCTGCCGTCGATATGGCAATTTACGACCTGCTCGCCAAAGCGATGGATGTGCCGCTCTATCGTCTACTCGGCGGCAAAGCTCATGACATTGAAACCGATAAGACCGTCAGCATCGATACCCCTGAGAAAATGATTTCCGAGAGCAGGGACTGTACTCAAAAGGGATTTCGAGTTCTGAAAATCAAGGTTGGTGGCGATCCCGAACTGGATATTTTGCGGCTGCAGGCGGTGCAGGATGCGATCGGACCAGAAGTGAAGATCCGCATCGATGCAAATCAGCTGGAGCGCCAAAGATGCAGTGCGGATCGGTAAGGAACTGGAAGAGAGACAATTGAATATCGAACTGATGGAGCAACCGGTTGCGGCCCGCGATTTTTCAGGCCTGCGTTATGTTCGGGACCATCTATCCATTCCGGTTTTTGCTGATGAAAGTCTCTTTTCAACTCAGGACGCTCTGGAACTGGTCTCCATGAAGGCAGTCGATGGTCTGAACATCAAGTTGATGAAATGTGGGGGATTTATAACGCTTTGAAGATTGCCGCGATTGCCGAAGCTGCGGGGATTCCCTGCATGGTCGGTTCTATGATGGAGTCACACCTCAGCGTCAGCGCAGCTGCTCATTTCGCCGTCAGCCGCACGATAGTTAAACATTTCGATCTCGATGCGCCGTTATTCTGCAGTATAAATCCCGTTGTTGGTGGGGTTGCTTACCAGGGGGCCAGCATCCAATTTCCAGAAATGACAGGTCTTGGAGTCGAATCTTTGCGACAGTGAGACTGGACAAAACCGGCTAAACTTGAAACGGCTTTCCAGGACATGCTGTCCTCTCCTCGGTCAATGTTCCTATTTGCCATTCAGCGATCGGCGCGATCAACTCCAACCAGAACCGCTGCTGTTCGAGCTGTTGAACCTGAGACAAAGTGTTCGACGAGTCGGTTTTGTTCGGCCTGACTCAAGCGACTTTTTCCCATACTGCTATCTTGGATAATGTTTAGTTATCTACGACAGCTCCTTGATCTATGAAATTGTAAAAAGACATTCAGTTATAAGTGAGTTATTGGACCGTTGTATCTATAAAAAATGGCCCCCAAAAGGGGCCATTTTTTTTTTATCCTTTGACAAGACCTTACTCGTCAGCCTCGCTGACTTTCCACTCTTTCCAGACATTGCCGACCAGATCAATCCCCGGTTTCAAGGTCTTTTTACCCGGTCTCCAGCCTGAAGGAGTCGCTTCTGCGCCGCCAGTCTCACGGACCAGCTGAAATGCTTTAATCTGGCGCAGTGTTTCGTTGACGTTGCGGCCGACTGGCGGGGTCAGAACTTCATAAGCCTGAATGACACCGTCAGGGTCGATCAGGAAACGGCCGCGGTTTTCAACTTTGGCCCCTTCATTGAAAACGCCGAACATGCGGCCGATATCGCCGCCGACATCAGAAAGCATGGGAAAGGGGGCACCGCCTTCGACCATTTTGCACAGTTCCTGATCGTTCCATACTTTATGGGTGAATATGCTATCGATACTGACTGAAAGCAGCTCGACCCCGAGCTCTTGAAATTGTGGGTATTTCCCGGCGACCGCCGAGATTTCAGTCGCTCAGACAAAGGTGAAATCACCGGGATAAAAGCAGAGGACAACCCACTTACCCGCGTAATCCGATAATTTCACGCCATCCAGAAATGTTCCTTTGAGATAACCGGGTGCTGTAAAGTCCGGTGCTTTTTCCCCTACATGAACCATTTTCCGCTCCTTTGCGTCAACAACAGGTTGTTCGACCATATCAGCTTGAGATGTTTCGTCGACAGCGGTTGCCGCACTCGGTCTGGTGCAGCCCGCTGCTTGTTCTTCTGCCATGTCCACTCCTTTCTCAAGTAAGAATAATTCTTATAGTGTAGACCCTGATATGGAGAAAATCAATATGGGGGTAAAGATATATTTTTATTTTGAATGAAAAACTGAGTGAAGAAGCAAAATCCGGAACTGATAAACAGGGAGCTGCAGATTTCCGTTCCGGATTATGGCCTAAATAGCCGTCAGTTTTTTTCTGGCAGCGGAAATAAAAGCCTCAAAAAGGTTCATGAAATGGGGGTAGTCAGCTGTCAGGGCTTCAGGATGAGCCTGGATACCGATGATAAATGCGTCAGAGTTCGTCTCTATCGCTTCAATAATGCCATCTTCCGACAGGGCCGATACTTTGAATTCAGGAGCAATCTGTTTGACGGCCTGATTATGAAATGAATTAATCGCCAGTGTGTCGGATCCGAAAATCTGGTAGAGACGACTGTCTGGTTCAATTTTAATCGTGTGGTACAGCTCGCACATCTGCTTGTCACAGGTGAAATGGTTTGAGCAATTTTCGATCTGTTCACAGAGATTTTGAAACAGGCTCCCCCCTTCAAAAACGTTAATAACCTGGCATCCGCGACAGATACCCAAAATCGGTTTACCGGCTTCTTTGAATTTCTGGTAGAGGGCGAATTCCCAAAAATCCCTTTCAGAGCTGATCTGGAAGAGGTTTGGACTGGGCAGTTCACCGTAGTTGATCGGATCAATATCGTCATTGCCCCCGGAAATAAGAATTGCGTCGAGTCTGGCAGCCATTTCCGCCGCTATCTCTAGGTCTTCAAGGATTGGAATCAGGACCGGGATACCCCCGGCTCTGACAATTGAGTGATCATAATAATTTGTAACTTTATTGTACGGTCGTTTTTCTATTTTTGTTGAACCGGTTGTAATTCCGATAATTGGTTTCATAAAAATATCCTGTTCATTTTTTATGAATGGTCTTCCAGTGGTGGCAAGCGACGTCGTGTTCTTCTCCAATCGTTTGCAGCGGCGGAATTTTCTCTCTGCACAGGGGTGTTGCGTAAGGGCATCGGGTTGCAAATTTGCATCCTGATGGTGCATTGAGAGGAGAAGGGATTTCCCCTTGCAGGGGAACCTTTTCCGAACGTTTACGCGGATCCGGAATGGGGACGCTGGCGAATAGAGCCTGAGTGTAAGGGTGAAGCGGGTTCTGATAGAGTTTCTTTGTTTCGCAGACTTCCATGAGGCTGCCGAGATACATGACCCCGATACGATCGGAAATATGTTTGACGACCGACAGATCATGCGCAATAAACAGATAGGACAGCCCCAGTTCCCGCTGGAGTTTTTTCATCAGGTTGATGATCTGTGATTGAATCGACACATCGAGTGCCGAGACAGGTTCATCAGCAATGATGATTTCCGGTTGGCAGGCCAGTGCCCGGGCGATACCGATACGCTGTCGCTGGCCGCCGGAAATTCGTGCGGATAACGTAACATATATTCTCTGCGCAGCCCGGCCATCTCCATATAAGTCACAATCTCGGCCATGACGTCGGCATCGGGACGGTGAAAACGGATCGGTTCGCCAATGATATCGGCGATGGTCATCCGTGGATTGAGTGAAGAGTAGGGGTCTTGAAAGATCATCTGGGTTGTTGCCCGGTGGAGTCTCATCTCCGCATCATTCAGGTGGGTGATCTCCTCTTCTTTATAATGAATTTTTCCGGCAAAAGTCGGTTCGAGCCGGACAATCGCTTTTCCGGCTGTCGTTTTACCGCAGCCGGATTCACCGACCAGGCCGAACGTTTCTCCCCGTTTGATGTCGAAGCTGATTCCATCAACTGCTTTGACGTGGCCAATGGTTTTTTTGAACAGACCTTTTTTAACCGGGAAATACACTTTCAGATTCTCGACTTTCAGAACGATCTGATCACTCATTGCTTTCTCCGTCGCGATAGAGCCAGCAGCGGGCATAATGGGTGTCAGAAAATGTGAACGCAGGCGGGTCCTGTCTGCAGCACTCCATCTCTTCGGGACAACGTGAGCGGAAAGGGCAGCCTTCGGGCAGATGAAGGGGTTCGGAACCATCCCTTCAATAGTGTAGAGTTCGTCCTGTTCGATATCCAGTCGTGGCATCGATTTTTTCAGTCCGACCAGGTAGGGATGCCTGGACTGGTGAAAAATTTCATCGACCGTGCCGTACTCAACAATTCGACCGCCGTACATGACCGCAACAGAATCAGCCGTCTCAGCAACAACTGCCAGATCGTGGGTAATCATGATGACCGACATGCCCATTTGCTGCTGCAGGGTTGCTATCAGCTTCAGGATCTGAGCCTGAATGGTGACGTCCAGAGCGCTGGTCGGTTCATCGGCAATCAGAATCCGCGGATTGCAGGCCAGGGCCATGGCGATCATGACCCGCTGTTTCATTCCACCGCTCAGCTGGTGAGGAAATTCGTTGAAACGCTGCTCTGCCGATGGTATGCCGACCAGTTCGAGCATTTCAATGACCCGTTGCCTGATCTCAAGCCTGGTCCTGTTCGATTCATGCAGCTGTAACGATTCACCGATCTGTTGACCGACGGTCAGAACGGGGTTGAGGGATGTCATCGGTTCCTGAAAGATCATGGCGATCTGGTTGCCACGGATTTTACGCATTTCTTTATCTGAGGCTTTCACCAGATCGGTCCCATTAAACAGAATCTGACCGCGGACAATCTTGCCTGGAGGTTCCGGGATCAGGCGCAGGGTCGACATGGCCGTAACCGATTTGCCCGAACCGGATTCACCAACAACCGCCAGGGTCTCACCTTTTTTCAGGCTGTAGCTGACTCCGTTGCAGCCGTTCACGACCCCTTCTTCGGTCGTGAAGGTGGTCTGCAGGTCTCTGACTTCGAGTATAATCTCAGCTTCCAAAAGTAATCCTCTACGGGGTAATGCGTGAATCGAGAGCGTCGCGCAGGCCGTCACCAAAGAGGTTAAAGGCCAGCACGATCAGCAGAATAACTGTGCCGGGAACAATTGACATGGTGATGTTTCATACAGAAACTGTTGACCGTTGGCAAGCATGCTGCCCAGGCTCGGCATGGGTGGTTGAATCCCCAGCCCGAGAAATGACAGCCCGGCAATAGTCAGGATGGTTTCCCCAATGCGCAAAGTAGCCATAACGATGATCGGTGCCAGGCAGTTGGGCAGGATATGGCGCCTGAGTATCTGACGGTCAGGAATACCCATGACCCGGGCTGCATTGACATAGTCAGCCCTCTTCAACAGCTGTGAATCGCCACGGATAATCCGAGCGAATTCTAGAATACCGGTCAGACTGACTACCAGAATCAGGTTGAACAGGCCACTGCCCAACGCCGCCATCAAGGCGATGGCCATCAGGATAAAGGGAATCGAGTTCCAGAATTCGAGCAGTCGCATGATGATATTATCGGTTCGGCCACCGTAATAACCGGCCAGCAGGCCAAGGCTGGTACCGAGTAGCGTATTTAGAACCACAGCCATAAGACCGATTCCCATAGCGATTCGGGTCGCGTATATGGCACGGGCCAGAGTATCGCGCCCCATCTCGTCGGTTCCAAGCCAATGTCCGGCTGTCGGTCCCAGTGAGAGGGCTCCCCAATCCATCACATAAGGATCTGTCGGTACGATAAAGGGAGCCAGAATCGCTACATAACAGAGCCCCCAGACAACCCACATTCCGCCCATGGCCGCCCTGTTGCGTTTCAGTTTGCGCCACATCAGATCCCAGGCGGTACGGATGTCCTGTTCCCTGTTTTGTCTCCGTTTGAAGAGGCGGTATTCGATGAGAGCCAGAAGTAGAGTCAGAGCAGCAAAATACTGTAGGAAACAATGCTGTCCGTGCTGGCTGTTATCTGACGGACAAAGTTGCCGAGGAGAAGCAGGTTGAAAAGAAGGATAAATTTTAACATCTGCTCCTCCTAATCGTAGCTGATCTGTGGGTTAAGAAAACCGTAGACCAGATCAACCAGCAGGTTGATGACCACATAGACGACGGCCATCAACAGCACACAGCCGAAAACCAGCGGTTCATCACGGCGGAAAATAGCGTTAACGGCCAGTCGGCCAACACCCGGCCATGCGAAAACGGTTTCGGTCAGAACCGCACCGGCAAACATGCGGGCAATCTGGTTGCCGATGTTGGTGGTGATCGGGATCAGGGCATTTTTCAGGCCATGATACATGATGACGGTAAAGCGGCTGACCCCTTTGGCCCGGGCAGTGCGAATGTAGTCCTGATGGATCACTTCGAGCATGGCCGACCGGGTCAGGCGGGTGGTTGACGCCATGAGGACAAACGAAAGAGACAGGGCCGGAAGGATCATATGGCGCAACCCTTCAAGGGTCCAGATGTGACCGCCATAGCCCGATGCCGGCAGGACATTCCAGGTTACGGCAAAAAGGTAGATCAGGATGATACCGGTGAAGAAAACCGGGATTGATACCCCGAACATGGCCATTGACATCGACGCGTAATCAAAAAAAGAGTTGCGTTTGACCGCCGAAATAATACCGACGGGGATCGATATGACGACTGCAATCAAGAGCGACAGGAAGCCGAGTTCCAGGGTTGCCGGGAGCCTCTGGGTCACAATCGACAAGACGTTGTCTTTGTAAAAAATCGATTGCAGCTCACCGTTGAAAAAATTGACCATCATATGGACATACTGAATATAGAGAGGTTTATCCAGAGCATACTTGGCCCTGGCCAGGGCGATCGCTTCTTCGGTTGCCTGATCACCCAGAAGGGCTGTTGCAGGATCACCCGGAGTCAGTTTTAAAATCGCAAAGACGAAGAGGGAGACAAACAGCAACAGGGGGATCAGCAGCAGCAGCCTGCGAATGGCATAGTTGAACACAAGGAACCTCGTTCAAGAAAAATCCGGCGCAGGACACCTGCGCCGGGCTGGTCATTCAGAATCGATTACTTGAGATCAACGTTTCTCTGCTCGGTTACCAGATGCATGTAGCGTTGTGGCGACGGTTCCAGGTCTACGACCCTGTCGTTTATGACGATGGTGGTTTTGAGGAAGGCGACGGGAATATGGATATAATCCTCTACCAGGGCCTTACGCATGGCGGTCTGATACAGCTTGGCGCGCAGCGCCGGATCACTGAGAGTGCGTCCCTTTTGAGAGCTTCAGTGACCAGCGGGTCGCTGTATTTGGAGAAATTCATGTTTGATTCAGGAATAAAAATTTTGTAGGTCCAGCGGTCAGGATCGGGAACCGATCCCCAGCCCATGGCGTACATATCGCACTTGCCCGCTTTGAGCATCGGGAACAGAGTCGCCCATTCAGGGGTTTCAACCTTGACGGTAATGCCGAATTGGCGCAATTGAGTACTGACCACGGTCGCAATCTTCTTACGCTGAGGGTCCTGAGGGCTGTAGATGGTGAACTCAAAGTTGTCCGGCATGACCCCTTCGTTCTTCAGTTCGGCGAACAGAGCCTTGGCTCGCTCAGGGTCGTAAGGCAAGGCCCGGTTTTCATGTAATCGACATCGTCGCCGAGAACACCGACTGGAATCCAGGAGTAGGCCTGGTCCCCTGCATCGCGGAAAATGCCCGGTATAGCCTGGGCAAATGGAACGGCATGATAAACAGCTTTACGGAAGCGGACATCCGAAAACGGTTTACGCTGGGCATTGAAACCGAGGTAGCGCGAGGTCAGACCAGGGACGGATTTAACCACCAGACCCGACTTTTTCATCCGCGCGATATCTTGAGGAAGCAGCTCAGAACCAACGTCCAGACCGCCAGACAGCAGTTCGGCTGCCATGGTTTCAGGCTTGGGGATCGGGCGGAAGATAACTTTGTCGAGTTTAGGCTCTGCGATGAAGTAATTTTTGTTTTTGCTTAAGACAATTTTATCATCGGGAGCCCACTCATCAAATTTGAACGGGCCGGTGCCGATTGGCGCACGGTCGAACTTTTCCATGCCCATGGCCATGGTGGCTCTGGCCGGCATGATTCCGGCAGTGTGGCTGCCCAGTGCCAGAAGGAAAGGGGCATAGGGATCGGCCAGAGTGATGACGACCGTGTATGGGTCCGGGGTTTCAATCTTGGTGACAGGTTTGAAGAACTGAGCGCTCGGCGAAGCGTTTTTTTCGTCCATGATCGCCTCAAGGGTAAACTTGACGTCAGCCGATGTGAAGCCGTCACCGTTGTGAAACTTAACCCCTTTACGCAGTTTGAAGGTGTAAATCTTGCCGTCTTCGGAAATATTCCAGCTTTCCGCCAACAGAGGGGTTGCTTCTTTGGCGCTCTCTTTGAATGATACTAGGGTGTCAAAGATGTTTCCGGCAACCGATTCACCGTAAACACCGACCATCAGAACAGGGTTCAGACTGGCGGGCTCTTTGGCAATGCCGATTTTCAGAACCTTTTCCGCTGAGGCAACAGAGACAAGCATGGTTGTTGCCAGCAGCAAAGTTGTCAGGAAAACAATGCTTTTTTTCATCCGACATCTCCTTTGGTGGAAGTCGTAGAGGGTAGGGACAACAAAGCTTTAACTTCAGATCAACAGACTGTTCTCTGTCTGCATTTCATTCATTAACAAAGTGAAAGCATAGCGAATTGGCGGAAAACATGCAATCGGCGAGTATGATTAACGATCTGCTTCTGTGGCTGGCCGTTGCCTGAGCCGTTTGATGCGGTTACGATGTTGCGTGTGTCAATGCATTGATTAGATCGGTAAAGCCGTTCATATCGTTGGATGCCACTGCAGGGTAGAGCTTTTTGAGCTCTTCAGGGGCATTTTCGACAACAAAGCTGTAGGCACAGAAGTCAAGTAAGTCCAGATCGTTATAGTCGTTTCCTACGCCGACCGTTTGACTCTTATCGATATTCAGGAGCTGACACAGGTAGTTGACCCATAAGATTTTGAAACATGACGGGGAAAATTCCATCCAGATGGTCTTTCCGTCGAGCGGGGATGTTGCCCGCACGATTTTGATATTGCTGAACATGCGACTCAATTGTTGGAAGCGAGTGGTGTTTCGGCCAAGGATGGCGATGATCTGGGAGGCCTCTTTCATGCTCCCTTTTTTGAAAGGTCGTGTAAAACCGTTATAAATGGCCAGGCGACGTTTGAAATCCTCATTCTCAGGGTTATATAGAATATAGCTGTAGTAGTGATTTTCAGGAATTTTGTCCTGCACGGAAAAATCAATTTTCTGGCTCATCAGCACCGCTGTGATCTGTTCGACCTCTCTTGGGCTCAGATGCTGTGAGTGGATAATTTTTTTGCTTTTCCACTCCATGATTCCGGCACCACTGGTAAAGACCAGATAATCGATCGGAAAGTTGTCGTCTAGCACTTTGGCAGCGGAATAAAGACTCCGACCGGTGGCGATCACCCGCTGGACATTCTTCTCTCCCAGTTTGATCAGGGTTTTCCGGTCTACAGGCAGATGCTGGAATCCGATTTCGCCAGAGTTCCGTCAAGATCGGTAATGACCATTTTGATATTCATAACAATCCGTTAAAAGTAATTTATCCGGGTGTTTTACGCCGCGTCTGGTTGCATGGTCTTCACAGTTTACACAGATCGGAGCTTGAGCTGGTCTGTTTTTAAATGAAAAGTGACTTTGCCATGAAGAGGATAACACTGACAAAAAGATAAATAAATATGCTCTAAGGAGAGATTCTCACAGTTATCAATGTCTGTTATGATAGCCATTAATATCAAGGGATGTTTCATTCGAAAACTATGGTCGCCGGAGTCGATGTTCGACGTTCCTTCGGAGGGCTCTCCTGCAATAGGGAGGCAGTATGCATGATAATGTCATTCAGAGAGGGACTGAACGGATTCTTTTCGTCGATGATGAGCCGATGTTGACGGCGTTGGCCAAGGCGATGCTGGGAGGATTGGGTTATCAGGTTGAAACCAGGACCTCTGCGGTTGAAGCGCTGGAGCTGTTCAGCCAATGTCCAGAGGTCTTTGATCTGGTTATCAGCGATCAGACCATGCCTAGGATGTCAGGTATGGAAATGGCCCTGAAAATGATGAAGGTACGGCCCGAAATCCCCATTATTCTATGCAGTGGCTATAGTGAGGCCGTGGATTCTAAGCTTGCGCGGGAGTTGCGGATCAAAGATTTTTGTTGAAACCGATCAGTCAAAAAGCGTTTGCCAGTGCAATACGTAAGGCTCTGGATGAAAAACAGTCATCTGCTTAACCTGAAGAGGGAAGATTCTGTCAGGGCTTATTGGCCTGATAATAGTTGATTAAACCGTTTGTCGAAGAATCATGATTATCGACCTGTTCAGTCCGGTTCAGCTCCGGCAGGATTTTTTGAGCCAGCTGTTTACCCAATTCGACTCCCCACTGATCAAAAGAATTAAGGTTCCAGATGGCCCCCTGGGTAAAAATTTTGTGTTCATACAGCGCAATGAGAGACCCCAGAGAGCGGGGAGTCAGTTTTTTAAAGAACAGTGAGCTGCTTGGCCGGTTGCCGTGAAAGACCTTATGGGGTAACAATGCGGCGATTTCTTGCGGCGATAACCCCTCACTTTCCATTTCCCTGCAGGCTTCTTCCGCCGTTTTTCCTTTCATTAACGCTTCCGGTTGAGCAAAGAAATTGGACAGTAGCAGTTGCTGGTGTGCGGCCAGAGGGTTCTGGCTTTCTATGAAGGCAATAAAGTCGCTGGGACCAACTTTGTCCCTGGTGCAGCAACTGGTAAAAGCATGTTGACCATTTGTTCCCGCTTCCCCCCAGATGATGGGGCCGCTGGAGTAGTCAACGGGGTCTCCATTCCTGGTCACCCCTTTACCGTTACTTTCCATATCACCCTGCTGAAGGTAAGCTGGAAAACGGTGCAGATACTGGTCGTAAGGTAAAATAACATGCGAGTCGGCTGAGAAAAAATTGTTGTACCAGATACCCAACAGCCCCATAAGAACCGGGATGTTTTCAGTGAATGGCGTGGTACGAAAGTGTTCATCGACGACGTGTGCTCCGTCTAACAGCTCTTCAAAACTATCCATGCCGATCGACAGTGCAATCGATAGTCCGATAGCTGACCAGAGCGAATAGCGTCCGCCGACCCAGTCCCAGAAAACAAACATATTCTCAGGATCGATACCGAAAGAGGTGACCTGTTCGTGGTTGGTCGAAAGGGCAATAAAGTGGTTGGCGACCGCCGTTTCACCGATGGTCTCGATCAGCCATCTGCGAGCAGAGTACGCATTGGCCATTGTTTCCTGAGTTGTAAAGGTTTTAGAGGCGATCAGGAAGAGGGTTGTTTCCGGTTCCAGCGGCTTGAGGGTTTCAATCAGGTGGGTGGCATCAACGTTGGAGACGTAGTGGACTTTCAACTGCTCTGAGGCATAGGGTTTAAGTGCTTCCGTGACCATCAGTGGTCCTAGATCCGAACCGCCGATGCCGATATTGACGACATCCGTGATCCGTTTCCCCGTTGCCCCGCGCCATTCGCCGTTGCGAACCTGATCGGTGAACACACGCATTTTATGCAGAACCTGATTAACCAGGGGCATGATATCTTGTCCATCTACGGTTATCGCCCGATTACTGCGGTTTCGTAATGCCGTATGTAAAACCGGCCGTCTTTCCGTCAGGTTGATTTTTCACCGCGAAACATCTGCTCGATCTTTTCTCGCAAACCGGATTCTTCAGCCAGTTGATTCAGTAATTTGAGTGTTTCCGGTAGGATACGGTGCTTGGAATAATCGAAAAGAAGATCATGGAAGGTGAGAGAAAATTTGTCGAAACGCTGTGGATCCTGATCAAACAGATCGCGCATGTGGAGGTTCTTGATGTCCTGAAATGATTCTTCAGAGCCTGCCAGGCTGGAAGAGCGGTCAGTTGTGACATAGTATCCTCAGCTGTCTGGAGTGTTTTCCTCCGACCTTGTCCGTTTTGTCAGCCTGACAAGGCCGGCCGTAGCGCTTATTTCCGTGCCGCCATGATGGCATCATAGGATTCATTAATCTCTGCCAGGCGGTCATTGGCAAATTTGATAAATTCCGGCGGAAGTCCTTTGCCTTCTATTTTATCAGGATGAAATTCGTTTGCTTTCTGGCGGTAGGCTTTTTGATCTCTGCTGTTGGCGTTTCAGCGGTCACGCCTAAATTTTCATAGTGCTTGGCCAGGCTGGTCGTGGTTGAATGAGCACCGACATAGCGGCTGCGCAGCGATTGGTAGAGACTCTCCTGGATACGGAAAGCGGTCTTGGCTTCAAGCAGCATGCTCTCTTCCTGGGGGTGTAAATCGCCGTCGGCCATGGCGACCTGAAACAGAAAACTCATCATGAAGTTACACAGCTGCTGATCCTGCCAGAACAGGTCGCCGAACTGACGGGCGTAGTCGGCGAATGAGTCGCGGCTGTCCTTGGCCTGGGTAAACACATTGATCGCGTAGGCGCGGGTCTGATTGTCCAGTCCCAGAGCTTCTTGCGATATTTTTTCAATGGCGGCGATTTCGTCCGGGCAGACCCGGCCGTCAGCCTTGGCCAGCTTGCCAACCATGGAAAAGGCGGCGGTGAAAAAGATTGCCTGACGCTGCTGCGATTGATTGAACCCTCCCGGTTGTCCCTGCGGAAGGGATTGGGAATGTCCCATTCCGGCACCCAGCGCCGCTCCGATAACAGCTCCAAACGGCCCCGCAATCATGGCTCCAAGGCCACCGCCGATAATTCCTGATAACCAACCCATAATATTATTTCCTTACGCATGCTTGAAATGATGTGAAAGTTTATACTGGATGAGACATAATGATTGATGTATTTATTGTCCGCAAGTCTTTTGTCGTCTGACTCAGCTGCCATGTTAAAGATCTTGGCCTGCTTTTATAATCATTTTCGGGAGACTGTTATGTATGTTCCGGTTATCCGCCGCTTCTGGGTTGCCCTGACTTCAGGAGTCATTTTGATCTATGCCGCCTGCCTGAACCGACTCAGAATTGTCGGCAGCGAAAATATCCCTGAACGGGGCGGTGTTCTGTTGTTGTCAAACCATATATCGGCTTATGATACAGTCCTTCTGCCTGCCGCGGTTCAGAAAACCTGGCCTTGCCAGATGATCTGGGCTCCCGCCAAGGAGGAGTTGTTTCGTAATTTTTTTCTTGGTGCTGTTTTTCGCTCCTGGGGAGCCTTTCCGGTCAAGCGTGGCCGCGATGTCAGAGCCGGAAAAAAATTGGGCGATCTGTTGAAGACTGAAAAAGTGATGTTGTTTCCCGAGGCACGCGTAACAAGGATGGGCGCTTGGGAAAGGGGAATCGCGGTGTCGGTAAACTGATTTACGAACATCGTCCCGTCGTGATTCCAACCACTTTGTCAGGGATCAATCAGTGGAAATTTCTTGGGCTCGCCCAGCAGGGAGAGATTCATTTCGGCGCTCCTCTCGATTTCTCCGACCTGTTCGCAGGAGACGACTGTAAAGAAACTCATTTGCTGATTGTTGAGCGGGTGATGGCAGCCATCGGTGCGCAACTGCCTGTCGGTAATACAGGAGAAGAGTAATAACCGACCCGGAAAACCTGCAACCATAAACATCAGGGCCTTGTTTTTTTAGGGCCCTTTTCCTTTGGCAACATCAACAGACCGCTTGTTATCATAAGGAGCGACGCTTGAAAACTTCCTGCTGAACCGTGTCGTGGGACAAATGAATTAGAATTATCCGTTTATCAAGATAGATCCAGAGGTTGTCCCGGTCTGGCTGGAGAGCTTCTTGATAACTGCTTTCTTCCAACCGCTTTAGAATTGGCGGGATTGACTCCTCTTCGCTCTCTATTAGAATACTTGAACTAACTCTTTGATAAATCGATGAAAATGACTTGCGAGCGTTTGCTAAAAAAAGAAAATCATTTATTCTTTAACTAGAAGATGATGGAGAGGAGGTCCGCTTATGGGTTTTTTCCGGCAGAGTACCAAAATCAATGTGGTCTATAAAAATGGAGTCAAGGATCGTATCAGCCCTGCGCTACTGAACACCCTGATTAAATCAAAGCAGATTGAACAGTTTGAGCGTTCTGATGGTTGGGCCCGGATCGGAGTCGATCCTATTCGTGAAAGCGGTAAAAAAGATTATGCCGGGACCGATAGAAGGGCCTCGTGACCGTTACCAGCTTGAGCCGGGTTGGGTGATCGGGTGTTTGTATTTGCTCTGGTTATCGACCGATTTACCAAGGAAATAGATCCCCAGGATGAGTGCGCCGACGATCAGGATCAGGATCAGTAATTTAGTAATATCTTTTCCCATAGTCACCTTTCTTAGATCTGTGCTGATCATATCGACACTTCATTGACTGAAATTTAGCAGAGATCTCCAGCCTTTTCCAGCCTGTGATTGTTCTCTGGCCATGTTTGATCAGCGACCTTTGTCGAGTTGATTGGCAATAATGACACCGCCGACGATCAACAGAAAACTGAAGATGTGAACATCTTTCAGCGGTTCGTTGAGAAAAATGATCGCCTGAATGCCACTGAAGACCGGTAACAGATAGTAGATCAATGCCGATTTTCCCCGGTCCCAGCAGCTGGACCGCCCGTGTCCAGGCGACGTAGGCGATAATCGATGCAAAAACCCCCAGATAAAAAATGACACCGAGCAGTTTTAGATTGTAGGCAACAACAGCGTCGGAGGTGGATGTCTCCCACCAGAACAGCGGTGCCAGAAGCAGCCATCCGAGAATAAATGTCATGAACGTAAACGACACCAGACTCAGATCTGCAGGGCGCTTTTTGATCAGAATGCTGTAAAGACCGAAGGTGATTGCGGCCGCCAGAACCCAGAGATCCCCCAGACGAAAAGAAAGATTAATCAGGTTTTTCAGGTGACCGTTACTGACTAAAAGAAGCACCCCCAAGGTGGTCATCAATACACCCAGAATTTTCAGACGGGTGAACTTTTCTCCCAACAGCAGCCGGGCAAAGAGGAGAATAAACAACGGTGTGCTTTCATTAATCACCGCCATATTGACCGTGACCGTTGTATGGGCGGCAATATAGATCAGCGTATTGTACAACGTGACGCTCAAGATGCCACAGCATAACAGGTATTTCAGAGATCTTCCGATCTGTTGTCGTTCACTCAGAAGTGGGCCGATGGCAAAGGGGAATAGCGCCATGACTGCCACCGTCCAGCGCAAAAAGCCAGGGTGACAGGGGGACCAGCTCATTGACGCCACGGGCAAGGACAAAATTCGTTGACCAGATGAAGGTTGCAGCCAGGGCGCAGAAAACTCCGAACCAGGGCCGATCAAGCTTGGGATGTGCAGACATGTGACCTCATGGACAGCGTCCGGCGGAGATATTCGCCGTCACCGTAAAGTATTGCCTTGATATCAGGCTTTCAGCATTCTCAGAGCCGTACGAATGTGTAGCTCCGCGCCTGTTTCAAGGGCATCCTCATCAATTGCAAACTGGGGATGATGATGTGGATAGTGGGTATTCTGCTTCGGGTTATTGATGCCGACAAAAGCAAAGGCACCTGGGGCGTGGTCGAGATAGTCTGAAAATCTTCGCCAGCCATGGTGCGGATCTTTGCGTTGATCCGGTCGGCCCCCACAACCTCCGTTGCGGCAGCACGAACAATAGAAGCTATCTGGGGGTTGTTCTCCAGCAGTGCATTGCCTTTTTTGAACGTCAGATCGTATCCGCCGCCATAAGCAGCGCAGACATGGCTGATGACCTGCTCGAAGCGGGTTAAAAGTGTTTTCCCTGTGCATAGAGGAAGCGGATCGAGCCTTTAAGTTCGGCCTCTTCGGGAACGATAGTTGTACTTGTCCCGGCATTCATCTGCGTGAAAATGATGACTGCAGGATCAAGAGCGTTGACTTCTCGGGTTTGGATTCCCTGAACCGCCTGCATGATCAGACCGGCGATAAAAACTGGATCGGTTGATTCATGAGCAAAACCGGCATGACCGCCATGGCCTTTAATTTTGAGATCAAAGTAGTAGGATGCGGCCATCTGCGGCCCATCGACAATATCGATCTGGCCTGTCGGGCACTGCGACCAGAGGTGCAGGCCGAAAACGGAGTCGACCTTCGGATTGACCATGACCCCCTCGTCAATAACCCGGTAGGCTCCAGCATCTTCCTCGTTCGGTTGAAACAGGAATTTGATCGTACCGGACAGATCATCACACAGGCCGGACAGGATTTTGGCAGCGACCAGCAGCATGCTCATGTGGCCATCATGGCCACAGGCATGCATGACTCCATGATTTTTAGATGCGTAGGGAAGGCCGGTTGTTTCAATGACCGGAATGGCATCCATGTCGCTACGTAACAGTATCGTTGGCCCGGATGATTTAGTGCCGGTCAATTCTGCAACAACACCCGTTGAGGCAATTTTACGCGGCTTAAGACCGAGTTTGCTCAAATAATCGATGATTTTTTTCTGCGTGCGAAACTCCTGGAAGCCGAGTTCCGGGTAAGCATGAAAGTCCCTGTAGAGGGAGATCAGTTCGCTCGCATGGGATTTTATCTGTTGTTTGATTCTCATCGGAATGCCCCTGCTACAAAAATGCGGACACAAAAGTGTCCGCATTTTTTTTAACTGTCAACGACTTCTTTTGGCGCTTATTTCTGAAGCTGTGCGACCAGAACCTTCAGTGTTTTTCGTAGTCGTCAAGGTTGACTGCCAGTAGAGCCGTCAGTTGTGAACCCCGTAGCTGATGCTGCGGACTTCGATCTCTTCCTGGTCAAGGGCGCTGAGCATCCGACCGAGCAGAGCTGTCTGGCCCGGCAGACCGGCACCCACAACACCAACCAGCGCAACGGTCATTCCGAAGCTGCAGTGATCAACCTCGGTTTTTCGATGATCGACTTGCAAACCTCTGCGTCATCGAAATCGCTACTGCCGTCAACCATCAGGGCAAAAGTATCAAATCCTTTCATATCAAATTCAACCGCCAGATTCTGCTGAGCCAGAACTTCCTTGATCTGGCCCGGAAGTTCAGGATAGCGGTTAAGCATGAACTTTTCGGCATTGAGAATCCGGTATGGTTTTTCCCTGAAACTCCAACGACCGGCATCTTGCCTGTGGAACGTGAAGGCTGAATCATTGTGCCGCTGTCTGCCGGGGCATTGGTGTTTTTGATGTTGATCGGGATGCCGGCGTCGCGAACCGGGGCAATTGCTTCTTCGTGGAAGACACTGGCCCCGCATGATGCCAGTTCGCGGACTTCGCTGTAAGTGATTTCCGGGATCGGTTGCGCTTCGGCGACGATACGAGGGTCCGCCTGGAGAATTCCTGAAACGTCGGTCCAGTTCTCATAGACATCGGCCCCGACACCGCGGGCAACGATGGCGCCGGTGATGTCGGAGCCGCCGCGCGAGAAGGATTTGATTTCACCATCCGGGCCGGTACCAAAAAACCGGGGACGACAAAGCGACCGCTGGCTTTGGACAGGCGTTTGCCAATGAGTTCGTAGGACTCAGGATCGACGCGACCATCGGCAGTCAGGCGAACAACGTCGGCGGCGTCGACAAATTCAGCGTCAAGAACTTTTGAGATAATCAGGCCGTTGAGGTATTCACCACGGGATTCGACGTAGTCAAGGGTCGTTCCCGCCTCAATCTTTTGTTGAATATTGTCGAGCTCAACCTCAATATCGACCGTGACTTCCAGCAGCTCAACCAATTCGACAAAGCGTGAACGGATCTGGGTGAATGTCGGCAGATAATCTTCGCCGGCACTTCTCAATTTGTGAGTGTTGATCAGCAGGTCGGTAATTTTGATATCCTGACTGTCTCTTTTTCCGGGTGCAGAGAGGACAACCGCCTGCCTCTGGTCATCAGCCTTGATAATTTCAACCGCTTTTTTTGATCTGGGCAGCACTGGCCAGGGATGTCCCACCAAATTTGACTACCTTCATATTGTAACTCCTTCATGGATGACAGTTTTTACAGGAAGTGTATAGATAACAGAAGGATACTTAACAGTAAATACCTGTAAATGAATTATTTTTACCGGGTTAAAAAAGCGGAGCCCGGGTTCTGTCTCAGGCCGGGCTCTGCTTTCCTTACGTCATGCTTATTTCAGTGCCCGGCGTAAAATCGAGACCGGGTGAGCGACCGGCCGGCCTGAAACGTCATGCATTCGCAGCTGGCAGGGGCCGCACTCACTGAGGCCCAATTCAGGGTTGAGCTCATTCATGGCGTCTTTCAGCTCGTTACCGACAGCCTCACTGACCGGATATTTTCAGCTTTGTAGCCGTAACTTCCTGACTGGCCACAACAATTAGCATCCATAACGGCAACTTTGAAGTCCGGGATTTTTTCCAGAAGCTCAATGAACGGCGTGCCGATTTTCTGCGATTTGAGGTGACATGGCGTATGGTAAGCCGTGTTCATGGGCACTGAAGTCAGTTCGAGCTCAATCTCCTTGTCTGCAACCAGTTTATTGATGTATTCAGCAAAGTCGTAAGTGCAATCTGCCAGGGCGGATGCGGCGTCGATACCAAACACCTCTTGGTATTCCGCTTTAAGCATCAGACTGCAGCTGGTACAGGTGGCAACAACATCATAACCCTTGTCAACCCAGGGCTTGAACGCTGCAATGTTGGTTCTGGCTTTCTGCTCGGCGCTGGCCATATCACCGTTGCCGATGAGTGGCAGGCCACAGCAGGACTGTTCGGGAACTTCAACCTGGATTCCCAGTTTTTCGAGGACAGCGATGGCATCCAATCCTGCATCGGTGTCGTTGTAACGCGCATAGCAGCCGGTAAAGAAGGCCACTTTGTGTTTTTGGCAATCAGGCCTGGTTGCTTGTCAACCGGCCTCTGCTTTGTCAATGGCCTGGAAAATTTAACCATCGAAGGTTGACTGCTGATTCCGAGAGTTTTTTCCAGAGTCTGACGTATCAGGGGATTGTTGACCAGATTATTGTTCAGAGCCGGAGTCAGGGTGGCCGCTTTATCGGCAAATTCAGCGTGGCCGAGGAGACGGTCCCGAAGTTTCTGCCCCTTGGTCTGAACGTAGGCGTCCTTGCTCTGGCTGTTGGCGCGATTCAGATGAACACCCGCCGGGCAAGCCGTATAACAGTTCAGGCACAGGCTGCAGTAATCACTGTTTTTACCGATGGGAAAGGCCCATTGGCCTTCATTTTGGGTCAAGACGCCTGAACTTAACACACTGACCAACATCGATGGGTTGGGACCGTTTTCTTCCATTTGAGCGTTGTACGGACAGGCCGAGGTACAGACCATGCAACCGAGACAGCGCGACAGGTTTTCGTAGTCAATCTTTGATTCGGGTAAAACCGCTTCCGGCTCTTTGTGAGTGTGACCGTTACAGGAGCCTTCGCAGGCGCCTGTCCGGGCCAGCATTTCAAGAAGTAGTCTTCGCATTGGCTGCGATCGACAATCAGGTCGTTAATAACCGGGAAATTCGGCAGCGGACCGATGGTGATGTCCCGTCCGTCGATCATGGTATTGCAAGCCAGGACCGGCTTGCCATTAAGAGCAACGGCACAGCTGCCACATTTGGCACCCTGGCAGGATGAACGGAACGAGAGACTGTCATCAAGGGTGTCGCGGATAATATTCAGGGTCTGCAGCACCGTCTGGCTGGGAATGAACTCGACCTCATAGGTCTGTACGGATGCCTCTTTGGTCTCCGGGTTATAGCGGTCAACAAGGACCTTGAAGGTTTGTGTCATAATATCACCTTGTAACTCTGTTTAGGCCGATAGTTCCGGCGTAATTTCCGTTATTTTCACCGGCCGGGTTGTGATAACCGGCTCAGTGCCATCCCGGCTGGCTAGGGTACATTGCGGCAGTGTTGATGTGTCCCATTCCGGATAGTCTTCACGGAAATGTGCCCCGCGGCTCTCTTTTCTGACCATGGCTGATTCAACCATCGTCTGAGAGATGGTCACCATTTTTTCCAGCTCGAGGTAGGATTGCAGGCTCTGGTTGAACTGAAGCGTGGTTCCCTGAACATAAACGGTTGGCAACAGCTCTTTGAGTTCTTTCAACGCCTTCGCCGCTTTTCCAGTCCAGCTCCGGTCCGGGTTACGCCCATGTAGTCAGCCATAATTCTGCGCAACCTGTTCTTGCCTTCATTGGGAGTCAGGTCCGATTGAGGACGATTGAGGGCCTCCATGATCCGGGCTTCTTCTGCTTTACCCTGCTCCTCGCAGGAAGCGAGCGTTGTTTCCCTGGCGTGTTTGACAGCCGCTTCGCCGGCGCGTGAGCCGAACACCAGCAGCTCTGACAGGGCGTTACCGCTGAGACGGTTACCGCCCTGCAGTCCACCTGAACACTCTCCGGCAGCAAACAGGCCCGGGACTGAGGAACTGGCATCGGTGTCGATCTCTATACCCCCCATAAAGAAGTGAACAGAGGGAGCGATTTCGACTCGCTGCTGGCGATAGTCGTAACCGCGTTCGGCGGCGACTTCGATTTCATGCATAAAGCTTTTGTAGACGTCATCACCCAGATTCATGGCATCAAGCCAGACACCACCGTGCCTCGGTACCGCGGCCAGCGGTGATTTCGGAATGGATCCCCCGCGCCAGACGGTCGCGGGTGGTGAGCTCGAGTTTTTCCGGCTCATATTTTTCCATGAAGCGTTCTTCGTCTTTGTTATACAGTTTTGCACATTCCTGAATCCCCAGAATGAAACCTTTCAGAGACGGAGGATGGACCAGTCCGCAAGGGAAGAACTGAACCTGCTCCATATTCAGCAGGTTGGCACCGGCTTCGTAGGCAATGGCCATACCGTCGCCGGTTACCTGGATCGGGTTGCTGGTAACCGGGTAGAGTTGTCCGACGCCGCCGGTTGCCAGCACAACTGACGGTGTGTTCATACAGATGGTTTCACCGTTACGGAAGTCAACGCCGACAGCGCCGCAGACCTTGCCATCTTCGACCATGATCTTGGTTGCCAGCATATCCTCGCCAAACGTCACGTTTTTGAAGGTGTGGAGTCTGGTCCGCAGAACTTTGCACATCTGCAGGCCGACCCGGTCACTGATTGCCATTACGCGGGGGTAGCTGTGACCGCCGGCGAGGTAAACGAGAAGGGATCCATCGCTGTTTTTGTCGAAGCGGATTCCCCACTCTTCCAGCTCTTTAATGCGGTGCTGGGTTTCTTCGACCAGGACACGGACCAGAGGTTGATCGCTCAGATAGGATCCACCTTCAACCGTATCGCGAAAGTGGCTGTCGGGCGAGTCTTCGGGATCGCTAAAGGGACCGTAAGCAGATGGCCCCGCACCACTGACGGTACCGCCGCTGCGGCCGGCAAGGCCTTTTTCCCACAAGCTGACCCGTAGGCCGGATTCGGCTGCACGGATTGCGGCATAAAATCCTGCGGCTCCGGAGCCGATCACCAATACGTCTGTTTCAGTGAACTTCATTCACAATCTCCCACTTGAAAATACTAACAAGATTCTTGTCAGTTTTAGATCGCGTTGCAAAATCAACGACCGTTCAATTCATTAAATGGTCGTTTTTTATAAAAAAGACCTGGGTGAAGGATGGCGAGTCCCGTTGTTTTATTATCCGCCTTTAAGTCACCCAGGCCAGGAGAGACAAATCTCAGGCGATCGCCTGGATGTCGAGGGCTTTAGGTGTGGGCAGTCCATTGATGCGGACTTGCAGACGGGGACGGCCTTCCAGAGGTTCGGCACCAAGGATATCGATGTACATGGTTGAGCCGATGGGTGAACGTACTTCGACCCGGTCACCGATTTTTACTTCACCTTTAACGTAACGCATCAGGGTGTGGGCGGACGATCCTGTCCCGGTCGGGCAGTAGCAGATGCAATCGGGATAGACGAAGGTCGCGCCAACATAGTACCCATCGGGTTGTTTTTCTTTCATGAAGTTGGCAAAAGGGATCGGGCCGACATCACCAACGGTCAAATGCTTGGGATAGTAGACTGCACGGGCATCATCGACGGCTTTTTTGCCGATTTTGATGAATTCGTCGTAGTTCTCCTGCTTCAGTTCGGTCGGGATTTCCTCGCTTGGGATCATCAGATAGAAACCGCCGCTGTAAACGACGGGAACTTTGATCTCTTTGCCGCAGATGTTCAGCTCAAGGCCATCGTGGGCCAGATAGACATCCTGCCCGGTGATGCTGATCATTTTGATTTCACCATCGACTGACTCATAGGTGATTTCCGACAATCCTGCAGCACATTCAATGAAAAAGGAATGCTTGCCGTCTTTTTGCTCAACGAATCCATTTTGCAGCAGCGAATAGCCGGTCGCTAAGGTGTTGGAACCGGAAAATGGAGGGTAACCCATGGTTTCCATGATGATGTAACCGGCAACCGCGCGCGGATCTTTGGGGGGGACAATCAGGTCGATACAGTTGGTAGGATCATCTCCCATCAATTGTACACGAATGTGGTCCATGTGCGCTTCCATATAGTCCATCTGCTCGAGCAGACTGTCGCCGGGAATGTCAATTTCGGTATAGGTGATCTGGTGGTCATCACCATCATAAGTCACGTTGTCAATATGAAGTTTTTCTGGGGTCGTGCTGCCGAAATAGTTTTGAATGATGCGCAGATTGTTTTCTTTGAAGTTCTTGCCTGGTTCCATGACGCTCTCCTGTTTGTTCATTATATGAACATGCGTTTTAATAGTGATACAGTGCGGCAATTATAGCAATTTTTCATCCCAAGTCAACTGAGAAATGACGCTTTGTCAGGTAGTTATGGCTATCAAGCTGGCCGGAATGAAAGGGTAATAGGGTTCTGTTTTGGGCCCATCCCACGCGGGGAAAAGGGTGATTCCCGTCGCCTCAGAATCTCTGATTCAGATCTTTATACCGATATCTTCTGCTTCGGCAATGTCGTACAGCTTGACGGCGATCATGGTGTCCTGAACTCCCACTCCGGTCAGATCGCAGATGGTGATCTGATTGTCATCGGTACGGCCCGGAAGCGTCCCGTTAATGATCGCTCCCAGTTCGGTGATTTTGGTCGAGGCCGAAATGGAACCATACTCATAACCTGAACGAAGTTCGCCAAGGCGTTCACATTGGCTGTGAAGATCGCAAAAAGGCCGTCCGCCAGAGCGAGTATGCTTGGATGGAGTTCCTGCTTTTCTTCGGTATCGCTGCCCATCGCAGTAATGTGCAGTCCGGGATGAAGCATATCCTTGGTGAGGAAGCCTTCCCGTGCCGGGGTGGTGGTAACGACAACAGTGCTCTGCTTGACCACGTCAGCGACATTGGTACATTTGATGACATCAACACCCAGTTTGCTCTTCATCTCTGCGACATAGGCATCTTTGACCTCGTCGCTGTCGAGGGAAACATGCGGATGGTTTTAATGGGGCGTACCAGGGCCAGGGCCTCCATCTGAAAGCGTGCCTGCTCGCCCGAGCCGATAACACCGACGTTTTCAGCGTCCTTGCGCGCCAGGTATTTTGCCGCGACGGCACCGGCAGCACCTGTTCTGACCTGGGTCAGGTAGCCATTGTCCAGCAAGACGGCTTTAAGAAAGCCGGTCTCGGCACTGATGACCAACATCTGTCCACTTTGAGAGGGGAGCCCGATCTGCGGGTTCTGAAAAAACCTGACGCGACTTTGACCGCCAGGTTGGGGATTCCTTTGATAAAGGCACTTTTGATATCAACTTCCCCATCCTTTTCATGAACCGGAATCATCATAATCGGAGGAACGGTGGCATTCCCCTCGGCCAGCTTGCCGAAGCCCGATTCGATCGCAGCGATCACATCAAGATCGAGTTGTGCCAGTTTTTTGATTTCTTTTTCTGAAAGAATACGGATCATTATTGAGCTCCTGCTTTTTGTTGTTCCTGCATGATCTGCAGATAGATGTCGGTGTCGATACTGCGACCACTGACAATTGAAACGACACGTCTGCCGCTGACATCCACCTTTTTATTGAGCATGGCACCAATGCCGACAGCAGCAGCTCCTTCGATAAGCATCTGCTGAGAGACATAGGCGGAATACATCCCTGCTTTAATATCCTCTTCCGAAACGAGGATATGTTCATCAACATAGCGTTTGATCAGGGGAAGATTGTAATTGTTGCTGACGCCGATACCGCCAAGCAGCGAATCTGCCAGAGATCCTTTTTCTTCGACCTGAACAGGTTTGCCCGCCTTCAGGCTTTCAAGCATGGCGGGTGAGCGTTCGAGAGAAATCCCGACGATATGAATGGCGGGATTGATCTGCTTGGCAGCCAGGCTATGCCTGACAACAGGCCTCCGCCCGAAAGCGGAATGAGCAGCATATCGGTTTGTGGTAACTGCTCCAGAACTTCTTTGCCGATTGTACCCTGTCCGGAAATGATCAGCGGATCATCAAAAGGGACAACCGGGGTCAGCCCCTGCTCCTCAATAATCTGGTAGTAGTGTTCTTCCGCTTCATCCTGCGACTTCCCTTTGACAATAACTTCGGCACCGAGATTGCGAATCAGATCGGCCCGATAGGATGGAACCTTTTCCGACAGGCAGACAACAGCGCGCAGGCCGAGCCGGGCTGCGACATAGGCGACTGCCTTGCCGTGATTGCCGGTGGAAAAGGTGATTACGCCGCGTTTTTTTTCTGCGTCAGAAAGGCTGAGTATTTTGTTTGTTGCCCCACGGACCTTAAAGGACCCGGTCCGCTGCAGGCATTCCATCTTGTAATGCACGGCCATGGCTGAACAGCGGTGTGCGATTTCAATTGCTTCGAAAACAGGTGTATGACGAACGATCGGTTTGATCCGTTCGGCAGCCTGAAAGATGTCGATCAGCATTGGCATTTTTGTCATCGGTCAGTCCTGTCAATCTAAAGGCAAGCGGAAGAAAAAATTATCCTCGCAAAATAAAATCGTTCGGGGCTTTAACAACGCATCTGCAACGAGGATAAAGGGTTTAAACTGTTCCCGGACAATTACATATAGCCTGTGTAGGTGCGTGTCTGGATTCCTGAAAAGGCATAGTTGATCAGGCTTATGAAGTCGAAGACCGGAAGATTGACGGCCTGCTGTACCGCGTGAGCATGTGGTGGTAAGAGGCTGCATTCGAGCAACAGGGCCTTGATGTTCGGATCGGAGTCAACCAGATTCTTTGCCGTATGGATAATTTCCGGAACAACCAGATCGGTATCCAGAATCCCGGTTTCCTTGACAGCGAAATCGACAAAATGTGGTTTGTCCTGCAGACCACCGAAGACGACCCGATCCTTATTGATCACTCCCACTTCAGCAAGGATTTCCGGGCCGATTTTGCTTGAATCGGCAGTGACGACGCCAAGTTTACGGTTCGGGCCGATCATGCGCAGAATCAGTTCGATCTGGATCATACTGGACAGAAATACCGGAACATCGACGTCTGTCGCCAGGCGGTTCTGGAAAATACCCATAAAGCCACAATCACCGGTTAAACCACGAACACCTTCAGCGATCAACTCCTTTGCCGCAGCAAGCAGATTGTCATAGACCTCCGGGTCCTGGTTGAGGGCCTTTTCGGCAGTAAAACCATCAACTTTTTTGAACCGAACCGGAAAAGCGTAAGTCGTTGCATTGGCGACATCGCCGGGAATAAACGGAACGCTGGTGTCCAAAAGCAGGATACCAATAGGCTCTCCCTGGCAGACTTGACCCGGTTTAATTGTGTAAATCATAGTGTTCTCCATATGATTGAGTGCTTTAAACCCAGTCTGCCCCGGTCAAAAGACCAGGGCAGATTTGATGTGTTCCGTCAAACGACGGGTTTTTTACCAGGTTGTGTGATCTAGCTTGCCATGATTATTTGAGGACCAGATCGATTGGATAGTCGAACAGGTGGTCGTATCCGTTTTCCGTCACCACAATACTGGCATCAATTTCAAACCCAACGTTGTCGTACCAGATACCGGGGATCAGGTGCAGGCACATCCCCGGTTCGATAACGGTTTTGTCTCCCGGGCGAAGGCTGATGGTATGCTCACCCCAGTCTGGAGGGTAATTGATCCCGATGGAGTAACCGAGGCGGGATTCTTTGACGACGTTTGAGTGTGCAATTGCTTCACGCCAGCGTCTTTCAACGTCCTCCGCCAGGATGCCGGGCTTGATGATTTCCAGTGCCGCCGCCAGACCTTCGTTAACAACGGCTGCGGTTTCAGTCATGATCTCCGGCGGGTTCTGGCCGAGGAAGATGGTTCGGGCGATCGGAGTGTGATAGTGGCGGTAGACTCCACTCAGTTCGAGCAGAACAGCTTCATCGACCTGGAATTTTTCTCGGTCCAGGTCAGGTGAGGCGTCTTGGTTTTTCACCGGCCATCATCAAGGGAACTATCGCAGGATAATCTCCCGCATGTTCTTCAGTACCACGGTACTGGGCCCGGGCGATTCCGCTGCGGCATCACATTCGCGGGCACCAACGTTGATGGAATCAACAGCGGCCTGCATGACGTTTTCAGCAACCTTGCCGGCAATTTTCATGAACTCGATTTCACGCTCGGATTTGACCACGCGGACCCAGTTGACCAGAGCGTTGCCATCGACAAACTTGACATTGGGCAACTTGGCCTCAAGTTCGAGGTAGGCGCGATGAGTGAAGAAGAACTGATCCATTTCCACCCCGAAGGTCTTGTCGGTCCAGCCTTTTTCCTCAATGATCTTGGCAACATGATGCATCGGGTGCTCTACGGTATTGTGAACCATGTGATCCGGGTACTCGTAGATGTTTTCTTCATCCAGGAATGACAGAATTCGAGCACCATTGGCGTCCATGCCGCGGCCGATCCAGATCGGCTGCTCCTGATCAAGGGAGACGATGACACATTGATGGACGTAGAAACTCCAACCGTCATAACCGGTCAGGTAGTTCATGTTTGCCTGATGAGAAATAAGCAGGCAGTCTATGCCTTTTTTCTGCATCAGCTGTTTGGTTTTCTCGATGCGAGACAGATATTCCTCGCGTGGGAAAGTAAGCATGTTTAACTCCTTTTCTTTGTCATGATTTCGACGCAATTCGCCTGTTGGCTCATGACGTTGATCTGTTTAACGGCAGCTATTGAGCGTAAGATCAAACTCAATAGCTACATCTGACCTATGGTTAATTTAGCCGCCCAATGCTGTTTGCGGCAGTATCAGGGCAATCTGCGGGAAGGTGACCAGCAGGATTGTTGCCAGAATAAGAATGAGAATAAACGGCAGTGCATGGCCGATAACCTCAAGGTATGGGCGCCTGAAAATCAGCTGGGCCGTAAAGATGTCGCAACCGAACGGCGGTGTGGCGGAACCGATAGCCGCCTGGAGTGTAACCAGAACGCCAAGCAGAATCGGGTCAACACCGGCACTTAAAACATAGGGCTGAAAGACAGGGCTCAAAACAAAAATGGCCACGATCGGGTCGACAAACATGCAGGCGACAAAGTAGACAACGACAACGATTGTAATCACCCATAATTGAGATGGCTCAGGGCCGAACAGCGGGGGCAGCAGTTTGGCCGGCAGCTGCAGGAAGCCGATCAGAAAAGAAAAGGCCTGCCCTGCACCGACCAGGATAAATACTACGCCGGTGATGACACCGGTCTGTAAAAAGGAATCGACCAGGCGATTGAAGGTGATCGCTTTATAAACGATCGATTCGAGAAAATGGCGTATAAAACCGCAGCCGCGGCTGCCTCAGTCGGATTCAGGAGCCCGGTGTAGATACCGCCAACGATAATCAGAGGGAATCCCATAACCGGCATTCCGTCTTTCATCGCTTTGCGGCGAACTTCCCAACTGGCTTTTGGCAGGGTCGGAATCTTTTTGGCTTTCGAATAGGCATAGCAGTAGATCGAAAACATGACCAGAATCATCAAGCCGGGAACGATGCCGGCAAGGAACAGGGTTCCGATTGAGGTATTGGTCGCTACACCATAAACGATGAAGCCGATGCTGGGCGGAATCAAAAAGGCAATATCGCTCGAATTGATAATCAGACCCAGGGTAAATGAACTCTTATATCCTGCATCCAACAGCATTGGTCGCATTGAGCCGCCAATAGCGGCAACCGTTGCCTGAGTTGATCCGGAAACGGCACCAAACAGGGTACAGCTGGCATTTGTGGTGATCGGCAATCCTCCGGGAAGGTGACCGACAAAGACCTTGATCATCTGGATCAGTCGTCCGGCGGACTCACCAGACGTGATAATGCTGGCAGAGAGGATGAACATGGGAACGCAGACCAGAGCCGGAGGGGTAATCCCGGTAATGACCTGCTGGACCATGGTGATTAACATCTTGGGGGCAAAATCGGGCATGTAGATGAACAGATAGATAATGATCGATCCCAGAAGGGTGATCATGAATGGAAATCCGATCAACAACATTGACGCTAAGCTAAGACCAAAAATTCCCATGATCAGACTCCTCCTATCTCTTCATCTTCATATTCGCTTTGCTGATCAGGCGACTGCCAGGGCTCGTCCTCTGTCAGGTTTTTGATAATCGTTCTGATGTATTGAATGGCAGCCAAACCGAAGCCAACAGGAATAATGGAGTAAAATGTCCATTTCGGAATTCTTAAGGCGTGACTCATGTGGCCGCGGTCGTAGGCATTTATCAGATACTTCCAGGACGCCCAGGTCATGATGGCAAGGACAACTGCACTGGTCAGTGAGATGAAAATGATGAAGGCTTTTTCCATTTTAGGCGGCATGGCATCAAGAAATGCGCCCATGCGTATATGACGTGCTTTTCTGACTCCATAACTGACACCGGTAAAAGTCATCAAAAGCACGAGAAAAACAGAAACTTCTTCGGCAAAATAGATACTTTGAGCAAATGTTCTGGCAAAGACGTTTGCGATCAACAGGATGGCCAGTGCCGCGACACAGAAGACCATGACAGAAACCTCAAAAGCGTTAACCACCAAACCGATACTGTGATTGATCTTTTGAAACAGGGACATGTGCGACGTGTCGACGTTTGTTTCTGGATTCATCTTTTTTATTACAGATTTAGCATCTGTATCCGGGGGTAAATCAGTCATTTTTATCTCCGTTGAGGAGTTGATTTTCTGTTTCTTGGAACCTTTGCAAATCAGAATTACGAGAAAATAACAGTAGTAATGTGGATGTTTGCTTGAGGTATCCGTGGCAGTCATTTGACTGCCACGGATAGCGGGTATTGCTTAATTATTTGATGTTGAGAGCTTTTTTAGCGTCTTCAATATCTTTGAGGAAGGTGTCGAGAATGTCTTGAGCGCCGTCGCCACCGATTTCTACATACTTGGGATAAACAGTTTTGCCGCTTTCTTGAACTTAGCGATTTCTTCATCGCTAAGGGTCGAGAAGACCAGAGAAGGCTTCTCTTTCAGCATCTTGGCTTTGTCTTGTTGGTTTCTTTCGATGATCCACTCACCAGCCGGGATAACCTGGTCTTGCCACCAGCGCAGAATTTCAGCGCGAGCTTCAGGGGTCAGGCTGTCCATGAATTCTTTGTTGAATGAAGGGATGCCGATGAAAGGCTCGTTTTTGAGCTGAGTGATGTAATCTTGAACTTCGAAGAACTTGGCACTGTAGATGGCGAACAGCGGGTTAACCTGGCCTTCGACCAGTCCCATCTGCAGGGCGCTGTAAACTTCGCCGTAGCTCATTGGGGTTGGGGAGAAGCCGTAGGCTTTGTAGTCTTCCACCAGCAGCTTGGAACCCATAACCCGAATTTTCATGCCATTGACATCTTCGAAGGTCTTAACAGGCTTATTGGTGGTCAGCCACTGCCAACCTTCGAACATGATCGCGCCGGGAACGAGGCCGTTCTTCGCAAAAGCAGCGTTCAGTTTCGGCATCAGCTTGCCGTTTTTCATCATCCAGTCAAGGACTTGTGGAATCTGCTCGGTTGGGAACAGGTAGTTCAGGGTCAGAACCTGAACCTGAGGAACAAAAGCGCTGATCCAGGCATAATCAGAAAAAACAGCCTGAACGACGCCCATCTGAGCGAGCTCGTTGATGTCGCCGGTGGCGCCCAGAGTTCCGTAAGGATAAACTTGGAATTCAATCTTGCCGTCTGACCACTCCTTCATGTGATCGGCAAATTTGTGAGCCAGAACGGTCATGAAGTCGCCTTCAAGCTCCTCTGAAGCAAATTTTGCTTTAACAGCAGGACCGGTGTAGGCACCCGCAAATGCCATGCCGGATGTCAGGATCATTGCAGCCAAAAGTAATACCAGTAGTTTTCTCACTTTTTCCTCCCTTACAGGTTGTTGGCTCTTTTGTAGAGCCGGTTAGTGAACTAGAAGTTAACCATGTATTATCTTTATTTTTTCAAAAAAGACAATGATCGATTCGCCTGTTGGAACTTCATTGCGCCAATGACGTGCATAGCGACACCCTGTTTCATTGTTGGTTCGTCAATATTGAAGCAACTGTTATGGTGAGCGTAACAGGAATTTGCTTCCGGGTTAGCCGTACCAAGGAACATGAAAATTCCGGGGATGCGAGCTGTGAATTCTGAAAAGTCTTCACTGGCCAGAGAACGATTTTCTATAATCGCTTTTTTATCCGGAAAGACGATTTCAGCAGCTTCCCGCGCAAGATCGGTCATTTCCTCGTTATTGATCAAGGGGATATTTTCATGTTCGATCGCTATTTCGCATTGGCAGCGATGTGTCTCACAAATACCTTTTACAATCCGGATGAATCTTTCTGTCGGCTGTTCTTCAGTATGAGCTCCCCCTCATAGAGGAAACGGATGGTTCCTCCCAGTTCCACGTCATCGGGAATGACGCTCCCTTTCGCCCCGCCCTGAATCCGACCGAACATGATGACGGTTGATTTAAGGCCGCTGATTTCACGTGTTTGCAGCATTTGGACCGATTGAATCACGTTAGCGGCAGCAAGGACCGGATCGATCGATTCTTCTGGCGCACCGGTGTGGCCGCCTTTACCGATGATTCTGATTTTGAAAACATCCAAGCCCGACATGATGGGGCCGGGGGTGATCGCTATCTGTCCTGACTCCATGAATGTCCAGATATGTTGTCCCATAACGGCATCAACTTTGGGATTTTCAAGGACGCCGTCATTGATCATGTGAATCGCTCCAGCGATTTCTTCGTTCGGCTGGAACACCAGCTTGATACTGCCTTTGAGCTGGGCTCTTTTTTCGACCAGAATCTTGGCTGCAATCAACAACATAGCTGCATGGGCATCATGACCGCACGCATGCATGACGCCGGGGATAGTCGATTTATAATCGACTTCGTTTTCTTCTTCGATGGGCAGAGCATCGATATCGGCGCGCAGCATCAGAACGGGACCGGGTTCTGCTCCCTCAATCATGGCGACGACGCCGGTTTTGGTCATACGTTTGGGGGCAAGGCCCAGGTTGCGAAGATAGTCCTCTATGATTCCGGCTGTCCGTTGCTCTTCAAAGCCAAGCTCAGGATACATGTGGAAATCGCGCCTCAGAGCGACCAGTTCTTCGTAAAGCTCCTCTATCCGATCAAAAATTTCCTGCATTGTTGCCTCTATCAGTATGAATCCGGAAATGATTTTTTAACCACGCTTGAGCGAACAAAATCGATCATGGTCAAGAAATCGAATACAGGTAATCCGGTCGCTCTTTGTACTGCGTCACCGTAAGGCGGAAGAACACTGCATTCCAGCAAAATGGCACCGACATTCTTATCTTTTACCAGCTCCATAGCAGCGTCGACAACTTCAGCACGAATTGCGTCGCTATCCAGCGTTCCAACCTCTTTGATCACTGCATTGTAAAAATCTTTAGTGTTTTCCAGTCCGCCAATGACGAGTTTGTCCATATCGGTAAAACCGCAGGCGGCAAAAGGTCGGGTGTCAATGGCTTTGTGTTTGCTGCCAACACTCCTATTTTACTGTCGTTCGGTAAGATCTGAGTCATGAAGGGCAGTTGAATTAAGCTGCTGAGGAACACCGGTATATCGACTGCTTCTTTGACTTTTGCTGGAACAGAGCCATGAATCCGCAGTCACCGGTAATCGCTTTGACCCCTTCACGCTCCAACTCTTGAGCGGCCGTGATCATTGCTTGTGTGAAGCTTTCATCATGAGCGTAGATCGCATCAACAGTAAGCCCTTCTATCGTTTTGTAGCGAACCGGGTAGTTGTAACTTTTTGCATTGCCGACATCACCCTGAATAAACGGGGTTTCTGTTTCGAGGAGCAGAATGCCGATATCCTCACCATAGGAGGTTTGCTGCTTATTGACGTGAAAAAGCATAGAGAACAACCTTTGTAACGAAGATGAAAAAGGGCATCCCAAAAGATGCCCCCCTTAGCCGTGCAATTAAACAATACCGCGTGTTACCAGTGTCTCGGCAATCTGCACAGCATTAAGTGCCGCACCTTTGCGGATGTTGTTTGAAACAACCCACATATTCAGTGCGTTGTCTTTGGTGTTGTCTTCGCGAATACGTCCGACCATTGTGAGGTCCTGATTGTCCGATTCACAAGGGACAGGGTACTTCACTTCAGCCGGATTGTCGATAACTAACAAACCGTCGGCATTGCTGAAGAGTTCGCGAGCCTTGTCCGCGCTGATTTTTTTCTCGGTTTCGACATTGATCGATTCCGAGTGACCGTAGATGACCGGAATACGGACGCAGGTCGCTGTGACAGCAACGGAGTCGTCCTTCATGATCTTCTTGGTTTCGTTAACCATTTTGTTTTCTTCTTTGGTGTAGCCGCCTTCCTGGAATACATCAATGTGCGGCAGGCAGTTCATCGCAATCTGCTTGCCATAGGCGTGGACTGTCTTCACTTTACCATACTTGACATATTCTTTAATTTCAGCATCAAGTCCGTCAAGAGCCGCTTTACCTGAACCCGATACCGCCTGGTAGGTCGATACGATAACACGTTTGACCTTGGCGTGGTCGTGGAGCGGTTTGAGCGCAACAACCATCTGAATCGTTGAACAGTTCGGATTTGCAATAATGCCATTGTGCCAGTCAACATCTTCCGGGTTGACTTCCGGAACAACCAGCGGGCAGTCAGGATCCATCCGCCAGACAGAACTGTTGTCGATGACGATTGCGCCCTGCTTGACTGCTTTAGGAGTCAGTGCCAGGCTGGCATCACCACCGGCAGAGAAAATTGCGATGTCGATATCTTTGAAATTGTCGAAGTTGGCGGTTTTGATGGTGCAGGTTTTTCCCATGAATTCAACCGTTTTACCTTCATGGGCAGAGATGTCGAGCGGACGAAATTCGGCAACTGGGAACTTGCGACGCTCAAGGGTGGCCATCATTTCACGTCCAACCACACCCATTGCACCGACAACAGCTACATTGTATCCATCTTTTTTGGCCATATGATGTCTCCTAATTTTTAAATCACCCGAGCCGGTGTGCAAGTTTGACGGGTGCTCACCGGCTCGGGTTCAGACAAGTTACCTTGGATTAATCGAGCTTACCGTCTTCCAGATCCTTGATGACACCGGCAATGATTTCGATCCCTTTCATTGCCAGGTCTTCGGTGATGATCAATGGTGGCAACAGACGGGCAACGTTACCGTGGTGGCCGCCAACTTCAATCATGACACCGCGCTGGTGAGCGTATTTACGGATCTTTTTGCCAGGTCGGAACCGGGCTCGCGGGTTTCCTTGTCCTTAACCATTTCAATCGCCAGCATCATGCCGATACCACGGACCTGGCCAACAATTGGAGAATTTGCCTCAAGCTCCTTGAGCTTTGCCATACACTTTTCGCCCAGACCTGCAGCGTGCTCAATAACCTCATTGTCCTGCATCCACTCAAGAGCGGCGCTACCTGCGGCAAAGGCAATCATGTTTCCGCGGAAAGTACCGATGGTCAGACCTGCCGGCCAGGTGTTCAGCTCTTCGCGATAGGCGATTGCAGAAATCGGGAAGCCGAGACCACCGAGAGCTTTACTCATGGTGACGATGTCAGGAACGATGCCGGCATGTTCAAAAGCAAACATTTTACCGGTCCGGCCGATACCAGACTGGATCTCGTCACAGATCATGACGATCTCATGCTTGGTGCAGATTTCGCGTACGCGCTGGAGGAAGATCGGAGCTGGAATAATGGTTCCGCCTTCGCCCTGAACCGACTCAAGAATAACAGCCGCTGGTTTCAGGTAGCCTGAGTGCGAATCGGACAGAACACGCTCCAGGTTTTCAGCCGCCTGAATCTGAACTTTTTCATCCGGGCAGCCAAAGGGGTTACGGTACTCATAGGGGTAGGGGAGAAACTGTACGCCCGGAGTTAGAGGACCGAGACCCTGGCGGTGATGAGAGTCGCAGGTCATGGCCAGAGCAGCGCCGGTCATACCGTGGTAAGCACCTTCAAAAGCGATCACTCCATGACGGCCGGTGTTGTATTTAGCCAACTTGAGCGCCTGCTCAACAGCATCGGAACCCGTCGGGCCGCCGAAGAAAACACGAGTCAGTTCTTTAGGCAGAACCTTTTTCAGAGATGTGACCATTTTCTGGCGGATTGGCGATGGAATATCAAGAGTATGAGTGATATCGTCGATCGCTGCGTGAGCTTCTTTCAGAATGTCCGGATGACCGTGACCCATAGCCATAACACCAGCCCCAGAGAACATATCGATGTAGATATTGCCATCGACGTCTTCAATGGTGGCACCTTTACCTTTGGCCATAGCCATTGGCATGCCCTTGGCGTATGAAATTGCTGAGCTTTCGTTGGCGGCTTGATACTCAAGAATCTCCTTGGACTTTGGTCCTGGAGGAACGACTTTGATCTGCGGTGCGTCTACGTGTGACAGCTTTGCAAAATTTTTGTCCTGTTTCATCTTTCACCTCTCATGTTACTTGAATTGTTATGGCTTTTTAAGCCATTAGGCGTCTTTTCCACTTCCGAAATTGCGTGAAATTGCGCGAGCCGTGGCCAGCAGATCAGGTACGTGTGCAATCATGTCCGCTTCAGTTAATCGGGTTCCCGGCCCGGAAATAGAAATGGTTGCAATGATCTTGTGATCATAGTTGTAAATAGGTGCTGCTATGCTGAGAATTTCTTCACTGAATTCAAACAAGTCAGTCGCATAGCCGGTTTTTTTAACCTCTTCTGCCTGACGATGCAGCTTGGCCTTATCGGTAATCGTATTGCGGCCAAGCTGGTCGAAAACGAGTGAATCAATGTATTCGAGACGTTCTGCCGGAGCCATTTCTGAAAGAAAGAGCTTGCCCGAGGCACAACTGTATATTGGATATGAATAGGTCAGGTTCGGATTGAGTGTGAGCTCGTGAGATGATTTCACATCGTCTATTGCGAAGACCATGTCTTCGACCAGGACGCAAAGGTAGACGTTCTCGCCCGCCTTGCGCATCAGGTCGATCATATAGGGTTTGGATGTGTTGCGCAGATCCTTACTGAGTGGAATTGTGCGTCCCAGTTTCAACAGTTTGAATGTCAGGCTGAAGCCTTCCTGGGTTTTAACCACATAGCCAATTTCGGACAACGTGGCCAGCAGGCGATGAACATTGGTTCGGTTTAAGCCCAGCTCCTTAACAATTTTTGAGGGTTGCACAGGCTGATGTGCACCAACAAATTCAAGGATCTGGAACGCCTTCAAGACTGTTGTTGATAATTTATAGCTCATGTCTGCTCACTATTTGGACAAATGTTTATATAGTGGAACGTGATCGGATTCTATCAGAGCAATAATCTCTGTCAACTAAAAAATGTTGAAACGACATAAATGAAATGAACTTTTTTTTCAGTGATGTGTTTATTTTTGAAAAGTGTGTTCGGTTTCATTTTGAAATAAGGCCTAAAAAAATCCTGTTATCAATCGAACATATTGAAAATAGGACCTAAAAAATGTCAGCGGCTGCGGCGATAGAACGTATGTTCCTGATATCTCCATTCCGCTCAGTTTGAAATAACCTCGTGCAGCTCTGCTCATGATAGGGAATGTTGTGGTCAGGCTATCTGTGGCGGTTTCAGCGGTATGATTTATGTTCTGCAGGACTCAATTCATGCGGGATGAGAACTTCTACGGCAGCCCGATAAATTTCGGGAATCATTGCTTAATCCATAGATTGACCGAATTTGATACCAGATTTCAGTAAAAAAGGTGTGTCGTTCCATCCGGTTCAATGAACCGGGCAGGATTTTTCAGCCGGAGGCTCAACGGTTAAAAGTATAGACGCCTCTGCCGGTTTTGCCGCATTATTCAGAAGCGTCTACATAGAATTTCCTGGCAGCATCTCTGCCGTTTAAAAAGCACCGCGATAATTTTCCCCATCATAAACATCGCCGGGCATGACTCGAGGGTAGGTCTTGCGAAATGAATCCTTAACCGAAATTTTATCATCGGCAAAGGTATAGAGGTCGCAACCATGGATAACAATCTCATTACCATTGTTGTCGGTGCTGAAATAGCGCCATTCACATGCCGCCCGATTCTCATTTGTAAGCAGGTTGCTGAACTGGACTCGTTCGACAGTATCATTTTCAAGCATAAGCGCAAACCCTTCGCGAACAGCGTCCTTGCCGGAAAATCGTTCACCAGGTTCGGGACCGACAGATGCTGTATAAACACAATCGTCAGTGATCAGAGTCATCAGGGTATCGATATCCTTCTCTTTCCATGCTTGGGAGAAGCGATTAATAACCGATTGTTGGGTCGTTGCATCAGTGTGTTCAGATGAAAGAGTCGTCATATAGGTCTCCTTTTCTACAGTTTGCATGAATACCAAGGGGCGCAGACAGATGCTGTAGTAACCCCTTGGTATCCGTGCAGTGCCAGGGAGTGCTCACTATTTAAACAATTGTCCAAATAGTGAAACGTGAGCGAATTTTACCAGAGCAATATTTGGTGTCAATGAAAAACGTAAACTACATCAGATGAACGATACAGATTATTAAGGCAGATCCGGAGAGGGGAGAGTGAAATGGGCGTGTCGAGCCGATAGCTGTAAGGCTTGATGTGAGAAGCAAGTTTAAGAGCAGTGAGTGATTTGAGTTTCGATGATATCCCGGACAAAGAAAAGCCCTGCATCAGTAAGGATACAGGCTTTCCGTGTAAGGTGGGTCAGGCAAATTTATATGTTGTTTGTTTCCTAGATTAAATATTATCTGCTTTGTTCCCCTTAGAATTAAGCAGCCCGACGATTTCTTTCTGCACCGTTGATCAGAAGTTCCGCAATCTGGATTGCGTTCAATGCTGCACCCTTGCGGATCTGGTCGCCCGAGATCCAGAAGTTCAGGGCATTTTCAGCGGCGATGTTTTTGCGGATGCGACCGACGAAGCAGTCATCTTCAAATGCCGATAAGAGCGGCATCGGGTATTCGTTTTTATCTGGATTATCGTTTACCTGCAGTCCCGGAGCCTTGGCAAAAAGCTCACGCGCCAGCTCGGGCGAAATCGGATCTTCAGTCACGACAGTAACCGATTCGGAGTGAGAATAGAGGACCGGAATCCTGACGCAGGTTGCCGAAACACGAATTTCGTCATCATGCAGAATCTTGCGGGTTTCGTTGAACATCTTCATCTCTTCCCCGGTATAGCCATTGTCCTGGAAGCTGTCAATATGGGGGATGACATTGTAGAGCAACTGATGAGCGAACTTATCGACCGAAACTTCCTTGCCTTCAGACCAGTCTCTGACCTGTTGTTTCAGTTCTTCCATCGCCTGTGCTCCGGCACCGGAGGCAGACTGGTAAGTCGAAACAAAGACCTGCTTGACGCGGCTGTAATCGTACAGCGGCTTCAGCGCAACCAGCATGATAATAGTGGTGCAGTTCGGATTTGAAATGATGCCGTTATGCCATTCAACATCTTCCGGATTAACCTCCGGGACCACCAGAGGAACGGCCGGGTCAAGTCGGAAGGCCGAACTGTTGTCAACAACAACAGCCCCGGCTTTGACCGCTGCAGGAGCATAGTCACGACTCTGGGCGCCACCGGCGGAAAGAGTGCGATATCGATATCTTCAAAGAATCTTCGGTTAACTCTTCGATGGTGTACGTCGTGCCTTTGAACGTGACCTGTTTACCCGTAGAACGTTTAGATGCAAGAAGTTTGAGCGTGTTGATCGGAAAATCCCTCTGCTCAAGAATTTTCAGGAAGGTCTCACCGACAGCGCCAGTCGCGCCGACGATGGCAAGATTGTACGCATCTTTGGGTCTCAATTGGTTCACGTTCATTTTGTACACCTTTCTTTCGTTTTTTTGAGCCTGCGGCCCACCTTAACTTTTTGCATTATTCTAGGGTTGGGAAAAGCTACACCCACTTAAAAAGTGTGTCAATTAAAATTTCACTATTGTAACAATAAGTGAACGTAAATTTTATTATTGTAACATTTGTGAGTTTTTTTTCGCTTTATTTGGCTGTTTGTTTTTTCTTTGTTTTTGTTGTTAAGACAGTAGTTTAGGTTGTCTTGGCAATGAAGACAATTTATTTATATATTCGGCTTAATAGATGATGGGTGGTTGCGGTGTTTTTTCGTGTATAAAGATGTTTTCGGGCTTCTGAAATAGCTGTGGTGAAGACAGGGAATAAATTGACCGGGGAGTCTTTGAAATGGTTGGCTATCGGGTGGCTGGATGGATGGTTCAGCGGAGTGAAGTCATGAGGGAATGTTCGCCATGCAGTTACCGATAAATCGGTATTGCGAGTCCCTGTCTCCGCGGAAAAACTGTGCTGCGGGCAGAGCTTGAGCAGGGAGCGTCGGCCGCTCCCCGCTATTGATGAGCCCTTATTATTTTATCTCTGTCCAGCGCTGTACTACGGATTAAAAGTCAGTATGTTGGAATGTTTATGAATTATAGCGATCTTCTAATGTCCGGCTTAAGTTCGACCTCCGGCAAATTCAGCAAAAACAAACTATGCTTTGAATCGCCGCCGAGGGGGACCTGTTTCCTGGGTTTTGGGGCGTGGGGCCCCTTTGGTCGTTGGGTTTCCATGTGGGTCAAATCGGGTAAGTCATGCCTTGTCCGAATCGCGGTTATTGAAGAGAGCCAGGTATTGAAAATCAAAGCACTGATAATCATTACACCACCATAAACCGTATTGAGCGAAACCTGCTCCCCAGGAATATAAAAACCAGCAGTGGGCCGAGAATCGTTTCAACGATCATGAACATGCTGGCTTCTGCCGCTGAAATAAAGCGGGTGGCAGAGGTGAATAAAACCAGCGCCAGAAGCATCTGAATTAATCCCATGATAGCGAGAACTGCGAGGCTGGCAGAGCCTGGAGTCAAATCGGCAAAATATATGCTGATCGCCGCCATGGAATAGCCGTTGACCATGATAATCGGTATCCGCTGAAGAGTCTGGTGGCGACGCAGGTAGGCTTGGCCCAGGCCCATGGAAGCGGCTGTGACGACTGCGATCATATCTCCAAACAGGTGACCGGTTCCAACCGAGGATGAGACAATCACCAGGGTACCGGCAACCATGATAACCATAGCGGCGAAGGTGTGACGACGAACCTGTTCTTTGTTGAGAAGGTAACTGAATAGAGCGGAGAAGAAGGGTGATGTCGATAATATGACGACGGTGTTGGCCACTGAGGTATTTTGAATCGAGAAGATAAATCCAATGCCCGTGGCAGCAAAGCTTAATCCGGCAAACAGATAGTGACGTGGCTCTCGGCCAGTATCTTTATGGGTGATTTTTTCTTTTTTATGAGGGTAAATACTGTCAGCGACAGACCGATAAACAGCCCTCTCCAGAAAAGAATGGTCATGCTTGGAGCCTCTGCCAGGCGAATCAGAAGTGCGTCAAAGCTGAGAACCAGAACACCAAAAAAGGCGTACAGAGACCCACGCAGGTGAGTATTGAGCATCATAGTATTCAATCTCCGATAGTTTTGCAGGGACTGGTGTTCAGTGTCTTGATTTGATCTGAGGAAGGAGTTTCAGATAATCATTGAATGTTGCTGAAAAGAGTGCCGCTGCAATGTTATCCTTGCAAAGTGCGCCTGCTCTCTGCTGATGGCAATATGTAAATCGTAGAGTGTGATAACTAAGTATGAAATAGTGAGCCAGCTTTACCGATAATGGGGACGATATCCGATGACCGATCATGAATCACTGTTACCTCTGGGGAAAGAAACAGTTTATAGCGCCGAATATGACCCTGAACTGCTCTGCCCTTTCCCGCGTCAGGTTAAACGCAGTGAGATCGGTGTGAGTGGCGAGCTGCCGTTTGGCGGATATGATCTCTGGAATGCTTTCGAGCTGTCGTGGCTCAACGGCAAAGGCAAGCCTGTTGTCGCCATGGGGGAGTTCCTGGTCCCCTGTACATCGCCCAATCTGATCGAATCGAAATCGTTCAAACTTTATCTGAACTCCTTCAATCAGACCCGCTTCACCTGTTTTGCTCAAGTCGAAAAGCAGATGGCGACCGATTTATCCCAGGCGGCTGGTGGGCAGGTTGGTGTCCGACTGTTTGAAAGTCATCAGTTTCATCCCAGCAGGTTCAACAGCTACCGGGAAGCTGTATCGACGGACTGGATATCGAAGTGGACAATTACGATTTGGATCCATGTCTGCTTACAGGTGCTGTTAATTCTCGCCAGAGGGTTGCCGAGGAGTTGCACAGCCATTTGTTGAAAAGCAACTGTCTGGTCACCAACCAACCTGATTGGGGCAGTGTTCTGGTCCGCTATGAGGGGGGCGGATCAATCGGGAAGCGCTGCTGCGCTATCTTATATCATTCCGCTGTCACAATGAATTTCATGAGCAGTGTGTCGAGCGCATTTTTGTTGATCTGATGCATTATTGCAATCCTGAAAAATTAACGGTCTATGCCCGCTACACCCGTCGCGGAGGTTGGATATCAATCCTTTTCGCTCCAATTATGAAAATTCAATCGCTAATATGAGATTGGCCCGTCAATGATGTTTCATCCGCCCACTTGGATAGATTGGTCAAAAGGGAACTGTTTCAATCACCCTATGATATGGATGCACATTCCTTATTCCACAAGAGTTGTTCTCCTAGAGGAGAATTCTTTCAGCCAGTCTTTTGGAAGCTGATTTTATACATTATTGAGAGGAGGATATAAGAAGCTTCACAAAATGAGAATTTCTCGTTACGTTGTCGTGGGAGGAATATGATGCTTAGTAATATTCAAGAACAAATCCAATCTTCGGCAGAAGCCATTTCTAAGGTTGCAGGGCTTGATGTTGAGGTGATAGACACTGATTTTGTCAGGATTGCAGGAACGGGTGTGTATGCCGATGGAATCGGTAAAAATATCAGGCAGGCAGGAAATCTGTACAAAACAGCATTGGCACGAGACCTCCCTTTATTCATCGATAATCCCCGTGAAAACAAAATTTGCAGAGGGTGTAGAACAAAGCCGAACTGCAAGGAATTGCTATCTATTTGTGCTCCTATCTCTGATGGAAACACACAGTATGGGGCTATTGAGCTCATCTGTTTTTCAGAAGATGTAAGAGAGCGGGTCCTTTCTCAGCGGGAAATATATATTAACTTCCTCATGCTTCTTGCCAAAAGCTTTGCCGATCGTGCGCGTGAAAAGTTTGAATTGCAGGATATTACAAGTTTGCTAAATGCGATGTCAGAGGTGGTCAGTAGTAATGATAAGGGCACGATTATTTTCGACGCAAATGACAGGGTCGTTTACAATAATCAGCGTGCTAAAGAGATATTGAAAAAATCACTCGATTCGCAATTTGAGAATTTCAGTATTAGCAGGACAGGAGATTCTTTTTCAAACTTGGATGAGTTTCTCGTAACGCACAATGGCCGGCAGCAACTTGTTGTCGGTAAAAAAATAACATTCGATTCTTCAACGAGTCGTTTCTCTTCGGTTTTTGTCTTCGATACGATCCAGTCAACCATCTCTCTGACCTCCCAGGGGTCTTTATATGCAGATAGTCCTCTTAATCATATCATCGGCAACTCTCCTCTTGTTGCTTCGCTTAAAGAGCAGATTTGTGCGACGGCTTTGACTAATTCTTCAGTGCTTATCACAGGGGAAAGTGGTACTGGTAAAGAGTTGGTCGCTCGTGCAATTCATGCTATCGGTGATAGAGCTGACGCCAACTTTGTCGCGATTAATTGTGGTGCGATTCCAGAGACGTTGCTTGAGAGTGAGCTGTTTGGTTATGTCGGCGGGGCCTTTACCGGTGCCTTGAAGAAAGGTCAAATCGGAAAGTTCGAACTCGCAGAGGGGGGGGTTGTTTTTCTTGATGAAATCTCGACGATGCCGCTGTATCTCCAAGTTAAGCTTCTCCGTGTTTTACAAGAGCGTACCATAACAAGGCTTGGAGCGACTCGCCCGGTCGCCGTCGATATTCGCGTTGTGGCAGCAACGAATGACTGTCTTGATGATTTGATGGCGAAGAACATGTTTAGAAGCGACTTGTTCTACCGTCTGAATGTTATCCCTCTTCAGGTCCCCCCACTGCGGAAACGGTTGGATGACCTTGATCTGCTCGTTTCTCACTTTGTGAATAAGTACTGCACTTTATTTGAAAAAAAAATGATAAAGTTGCCATCTTCAATCGTAAATAAAATGAGATGTATGATTGGCTGGGAATATTCGTGAGCTGGAAAATGCCGTTGAGTATCTTGTCAATATTGCAAGTGAAGATGGGGTAATAAATACCGCTGCGATCCATGCTAATTTTCTACGCGGGGCGAGTAACCCGGACAGGGATCGGCGGGGGGCGAGCACCGATTGCTCCGTGATCCCTCTGAAAGAAATGGAAAGGCAGGCAATCTTGAGAGCTTTATCTGTGTACGGCGATACGACCCAGGGGAAAAAAGAGGCTGCTGATCGCTTAGGAATCAGTCTGGCAACGCTGTATCGCAAGATTGGCGACGGCTTATAATTCTCAATACGAGAATATTCGCAAATTGAGAATTGCCAGAGGCATTGTCCATATTGTTGTTGTTTTTTTAACTACTTGTTTTTATTAGAGTAAAGTGCTTTTCTTGCTGTTGGCATGAGTTCTGCTTGATGTGACTGAAACACATCCAGGAGAATGTTTATGTCAAAAGTCAGAGTTCAATTTAATCAAAACCTTAAGGCTCCTTTGAAAGGTGCTGACGTTTCTTCTATTGATAAATCCGTTGCCGAAAAGGTTCGTGCGTTTCACAGCACTTTTCCTGCATATACTCCCACGCCGCTGGCCAAACTTGACCAGCTGGCCTCCTGCTTTGGTCTGAAAACGATTATTGTCAAAGACGAATCATACCGTTTTGGCCTGAATGCTTTTAAAGTTCTTGGCGGTACTTACGCTTTGGGGAAGATACTCGCTGAGAAAATTGGCAAGGATATCTCTGAGGTTGACTGTGAGTATCTGAGCTCTGAAGAAGTTTCCAAAGCAGTTGGTGACATCACCTTTGCTTCAACCACAGATGGTAATCACGGACGTGGCCTGGCCTGGGCCGCGGAGCAATTCAATAAAAAAGCCATAATTTATATGCCTAAAGGATCAGCAACCATTCGCCGTGACAATATCCGCAGTCACGGAGCCGAATGTACGATTACCGAGCTGAACTACAACGACTGTGTCCGTATGGCATTTGAAAAAGCCAAAGAGAATAACTGGATTACCGTGCAGGATACGTCATGGGAAGGCTACACCGAAATACCCCTCTCTATAATGCAGGGTTATACAACCCTTGCGATTGAAGCTCTGGAGCAGATGCAGGAGCTCAATATTCTCCCGAGCCATATATTCCTCCAGGCAGGGGTTGGTTGTTTCGCTGGTGCGATGCTCGGTTTCTTCATGTCCGTTTATGGTGAAAAGTGTCCCAAGTTTGTGATCGTAGAGCCTGATGCCGCCAATTGTTACTACGTTTCCGCCTGCGCTAATGATGGTAAGCCGCACAATGTCGATGGTGACCTGTTGACCCTGATGGCGGGTTTAGCCTGCGGTGAACCAAACCTTAACAGCTGGGAAATGTTGTTGGATTATCCCGTGGCGTTTGCGACCTGTGCAGATGAAATTGCTGCCACAGGTATGCGCGTTTTGGGAGCTCCAATCAAAGGTGATCCACCGATGACCTCTGGTGAATCGGGTGCTGCAACGATCGGTTTTTTGCACTGGCTCACGCAAACGGATGAGGGGCAGCACATCAAAGAGCGCCTCGAATTGAACGAAGACTCTAGCGTTTTTTGCATCAGTACCGAGGGCGATACCTCCCTGAATTATATAAAGAAATCATGTGGTCTTGTAAAAACTCTTTGTAATAACACCAGTCAGTTGTTTTTAAAGGAGATTTGATTGTGCAGGAATTTGGTTTTTCTCAGGAAGAATTTGAAACACGGACAGCCCGTTTGCAAAAAGTGATGCACCAGAAAAAACTGGATGCTGTGTTTCTCACGACAGAACCTAATATCCGTTACTTTACAGGTTATTATACTCAGTTTTGGGAGAGTCCAACCCGCCCCTGGTATCTCGTTGTTCCTGCCGAAGGTAAGCCGATCGCTGTTATCCCGGGCATTGGTGCGAGTGGCATGGAAGAGACCTGGATTGATGACATTCGTACTTGGTCATCACCATGCCCCGAGGATGACGGGGTGACTCTTGTCGCTGGCGTTATGAACGCTCTGCCTTCCCTGTATGGCCGCATTGGAGCCACCCTTGGGCTGCAATCCTACATCCGCATGCCGATGGCCGACTACATCAGGTTAAACAATTTGATCGCAAAAGAATTTGTCGATATCGCAGAGGAGATACATCACTTGCGCTCGATCAAATCTCCTGCAGAGGTCGCAAAAATACGTAAAGCCTGTGACATTACCAGCGACGCTTTTGATCTGCTCCCAACACACGCGAAGATTGGCCTGACTGAGCGTGAAATCTGTACCCAAATGCGCATTAACATGCTCTCCAATGGAGCAGAGTTTGTGAAGTATCTTATCTCCGGATCGGGACCGGATGGTTATGGCAGCATCATTATGGGACCAACCTCCCGTCGGATAGAAGAGGGCGATGTTCTGATCATCGATGTCGGTGCCGTGTGCGATGGCTACTTCTCCGATTTCGATCGCAACTTTGCCTTTGGATCCTGTAGCGACGAAACACAGCGCGCCTACGATTGTGTTTATGAAGCAACCGAAGCAGGTCTTAAAACAGCTCGTCCCGGAGTCACCACAACCGATCTTTACAATGCCATGTGGGCTGTCATGGAAAAAGGCGGGGCTTTAGGCAGTGGCGTTGGAAGACTTGGTCACGGTCTTGGTAGTCAGCTGACAGAGTGGCCTTCTCACACAGCCACCGATAACAGCATGTTGGAGGCTGGGATGGTGATCACACTTGAGCCAGGTATGGTCTATGCCCCCGGGAAAGAAATGGTGCATGAGGAAAATATCCTGATCACCGACAGTGGTGCAGAACTGCTGTCTCGCAGAGCTGAAGAGCATATCGTTATTATCAAATAGGAATCACGATGTCTGATGTTTTGAGAAAATAAGATCTCGAACACTGGATTATGCTCAGGATATTTACGATTTTGTCTCTGAGCTGATCAAGGTCGAGAGCTGTTCCGGTCATGAGCGAGGGGTTGCCGCACTGGTTGAAGACAAGATGCAGCAGCTGGAGTTTGACGACGTTATTGTCGATAAAATGGGCAATGTCCGCGGTTCCGTCGGTAGCGGGCAAATATTGATCGGTGCTGATGGTCATATGGACACTGTCGGCGCCGGTGACGAATCTCAGTGGGTACGTTCTCCATTTTCTGGAGACCAGGATAACCATTCTATCTATGGTCGTGGTGCGACAGATATGAAAGCCGCTATCGCAGCAATGGTTTATGCCGGAAAAGTTATCCAGGATTTGAAGCTGACCGATGCTTTTACTTATGTGGTCTGTGCGACGGTACAGGAAGAGCCTTGCGAAGGTTTAGCTTGGGAATACCTGATAGAAAAAGAGGGGTTATTCCCTGATTTTGTCATCATCGCAGAACCCAGCGATGATCTGATTGCTCTTGCCCAAAAAGGGCGCATGGAATTCAAAATTTCTGTCAGCGGAAAAAGTGCCCATGCCTCAGTCCCGCATATGGGGAATAACGCAATTTATGCCATGGCAAAAATAGTTTCCGATTTAGAAACACTGAGTACCAACCTGGAGATTGAGGATGAAGATCTGGGCAAGGGCGCACTCGTTGTTTCTGAGATTGCATCCGGTGCTCCTTCCCGCTCTTCGGTTGCCGACTATTGTGAAATAACCATCGATAGACGCCTTACATGGGGAGAATCCCCTCAATATGCACTGGAGCAAGTGCAGCGCTTACCATCCGTTATCGCCGCACAGGCGAATGTCTCCATCTATAAATACGAAGAGCCGTCCTATACAGGCTGATCCCTCACAAAGAATGCACTTTTCCTGCCTGGAAGCTTGAAAAGAATCACGTTTTAACCCGCAGTACTGTGAAGGCATACGAACAGCTCTTCAAAAAATCACCAGCCCTGACAACATGGCCATTTTCCACCAACGGAGTCGCCATTATGGGAAAGCATAATATTCCGGTGATCGGCTATGGTCCTGGCGCACTTGAAGCCTGTCATGTCCCCAATGAATCGGTCAGTAAAGAGCAAGTTTTGCATGCCACCATGATGTATTCCGCCATGTGTGTCACCTATTCCCAAGCAAAGCAATAGGAGAGAGTTGCAATGAAAGAACAGGTCAAAACAACGAATGCTCCGGCAGCTATTGGCCCGTATTCTCAGGCGGTACGGAAGGGTAATTTACTTTTCACCTCCGGCCAGTTGCCGCTTGATCCAGAAACAGGAGCCTTGCTTGAGGGGACTGTTGAAGAGCGCGTCCGGCAGGCGCTGAGCAACCTGCAAGCGATCGTTATCGAGGCTGGTGCCACTATGGATGATGTCGTCAAAACAACCGTCTATCTTGCCGACCTTGCCGATTGGCCGGTTGCGAACCAGGTCTATGCGGATTTTTTAAACAACCGTTTCCCGCCCGTAGTGCCTTTCAGGTCGCCGCTTTACCTCTGGGGGCCGTTATCGAAATAGAAGCGATTGCCGTGTTGGATTAGCCGGAAACTATACAGTTTTGCACATGTTTTCTGCAGGGCACATGCAAGGAGTCATCTATGCTTGATCAGTCAGAATATGAAATTAATGAGCTTTATCTGGAGTACACCAAAGCTCCGCGGCCCGATAAAGTTCATATCGGGTTAGTTCAGCTTTCAACCGACCATTCACTGGAGACCGATTTGCAAACGTTGGCAGGATCGTCAGCAATGATCTTCAGTAATCGGGTCTACTATTCAAGCTCCATGACAGCCGAGGCTCTTGCTGAAATTTCTCGAGGTATAACGCAATCTGCCAGCCTGATAGCAACAGGCCTGCCGATGGATGTTATGGCTTTCGGCTGTACCTCAGCTTCCATTGTTATCGGTAACGAGAGGATCAAAGAACTTCTCACCGTAGAGAACCCAGGAATTCCAGCGACAAACCCCTGGATGGGGGCGTTGGCCGCTTTTAGCCATTTGAAAGCCAAGCGTGTATCTGTTTTTTCACCCTATCCGACTGAAGTCAACTATCCACTCTATCGGCAGCTTGTTGCTCACGGCTTTGAGGTTCCGACCATTGGAGCGCTCAGAATAGAGAAGGATACTGACATTACGCGGGTGTCATTTGAATCGATGCTTCAAGGCGCAAAGCAGATTATGGCCAAGGCTCCAACAGATGTCTTGTTTATGTCGTGCACCAATTTACGTGCGCTGAAGCATATTGCAACGTTGGAAGAAAAAATAGGTATTCCTGTCGTTACAAGCAATCAAGCCATGTTCTGGCATGCAATGACGCTTGCCGGAAAGCAACCTCAACTTGAAGGCTTTGGACAGTTATTGGTTGGGTAAATTATATGCGATTGTCAATAGTAGCGACCTGTTTTTTACCAAAATTCACTGTATCGGCTGAGCTTTTGCGGTGGATATATCTAAAGGAGATCCCTTGAAACTGTTTTGGAAGATAGATGATTTCATTGCTCTTGTGACAGAGTGGATTTTGGCCAGTGGAGTCATGCTTATGGCCATACTCCTCATTTACAACGTTATTTCGCGAAAAATATTCGACAAGAGTATGGCTTCGGCAGACGAGCTTGGTGGAACGCTGCTTATTCTTGTGACCTTTAGCGGTATTGGCTACGCGGCTCGCAAGGGGCGTCATATCCGGATGACGGCTCTTTTCGATACGTTTTCACCTAAAGTTCAAAAAGGGCTGATGATCTTTATTTCGTTTGTGACCATGGTGACGTACGTCTACGTATGTTATGTCGCTCTCGATTACATCGAATATACCAAAATGCTTGGCAAGGTGACTTCCGCCTTAGAGATGCCAGATTGGATCCGGGCTGCCGTTGTCCCTATCGGTTTCGGACTGGGGGCGATTCAGTATCTGATGAATATCATCATCAATATTAAAGAGCCCGAGCTTTATATTGGCACAGAAAAAACAGGAGGCGGTGAATAGTATGCTGGTTCTATTTGGAGTAATGCTTACTTTATTGCTCATGGGATTTCCCATGATGATGACGATGCTGCTTTCCACGCTAGTCTATGTGACCATGTACGCACCAATGGTGCAGCCGTTCATCACCGTCCAACAGATGATTCTAGGGGTGCAATCTCCAGTTCTTATGGCGATCCCCATGTTCATCCTCGCTGCCGATATTATGTGCAAGGGGCAAACATCCGAGCGTTTGCTCGATTTTGTTGAAAGCCTTGTTGGTCACATGAGAGGGGCCTCGCGTCCACAACTTCCATTACTTGCGCTCTTTTCGGAGCGGTTTCAGGTTCGACTCAAGCGACCGTTGTGGCGGTTGGAACTCCCGTCAGGAAGAAACTTCTGGACAAGGGCTATAGCGACAGCGAGGCAATGGCGCTAATTATTAACTCCAGTAACTTGGCCTATCTCATCCCGCCAAGCTTAGGAATGATTGTCTATGGTGTTGCTAGTGGAGCGTCTATTGGCGATCTTTTCATCGCTGGTATCGGACCGGCTATTGTTATTATTATTTTATTCTCCGTATACAACGTGTTCTACGCGGTGCGGAATGACATACCTCGATCGTCCAAAGCTTCTATGGCGCAGCGCATGGCTGCAACAAGGCGCTGCCTTCTCCCGTTTGGTTTCCGATTATTATTATGGGCGGTATTTACTCCGGTATCTTCAGCCCGACCGAAGCGGCTGCTGTGAGTGTTTTGTATGCGGCAATTGTTGAAATGGGGATTTATAGATCTGTAAAAATTAAAGATCTTTTCGATATCTCACTTTCCACCGGGGTTCTGACCACTGTTGTTTTCATTCTTGTTGCTGTCGGGCAAGGATTCTCATGGGTGATTTCGTATAATCGTCTTCCACAGATGCTCACGGAAGGTTTGCTTGGAGAATCTGCTTCTGTTTTCTGATACTGCTGACGGTCAATATTGTTTTTTATCGGCTGTATGTTTGTCGAAGCAGTGGTCGTTATTCTTATCCTTACTCCTATTTTTGCTCCCATCGCCCATGCTGCCGGTATTGATCTGGTCCACCTGGGAGTTTTGATCACGTTGCAGGTTGCCATTGGCTCAGGAACCCCTCCGTTCGGAACCAGTATCTTCACCTGTTGTGCGATTTTCGACAAACCGTATCTGGAAGTCATTCGAAATGAAGGTCCGTATATTGCCATCTTGCTGTTTGCCTGTTTGTTGATTTCTGCATTTCCTCAAATTTCACTTTTTTTGGGAGGATTGATGTAGTGACTCATCAACCCTCAATTCTTACATCCTTACTTTAGGAGATTTAGTGATGAAAAGGTTTTTCTCTGTAGCGCTGATCATGTTGATCCTGTTTTCTGGAGTATTCTCTGCTTCAGCTAAAGACACATACACCTTTAAAATTACTCATGAAGAATACGCAGATACCGTACCTGATTTATACGCAAAAGAGTTTGCTCGCCGTGTCACTGAAAAGAGCAACGGCCGAATCAAATTTGAAATTTTCCAAGTTGGACAGCTTGGTGTTGGAGTCGACCTAGTAGAACACTTGCTGACCGGTTCCACTCAGATGGCTATCGTCAGCCCCGGCAATGTCGCGACAATTATCCCGGAAGGTCAGATGTTTGCTCTGCACTTCCTGTTGCCTTCAAACGTAGAAAAAACGTACGAGTTTTGGCACAGAGCAAAGTTGTTAAAAATGAGCTTGCCGATGTCTATGCAGAGAAAAGCCTGCGCCTGATGGATCTCTGGCCACTGGGCTCAAGTAATTGGTTGAGCGACAAAAAGATTGAGACTCCTGCCGATTTTAAAGGGTTGCCTTTCAGAACCATGGACACCCCTCTGATTATCAAAAATTATGAAGCATATAATGCGAATCCTACTCCGGTTCCTTACACAGACGTTTACAGCGCTTTGCAGCTGAACATGGTTGATGGTGTTGAAAATCCACTGGGGGCACTGGTTGACATGAAGTGGTATGAAGTCCAGAAAAACCTCATTATGTCAAACCACATTATGTACCTTGAAGGCGTTTTCATGAACGACCGCTTTTTCAAGTCTTTGCCAGCTGATCTGCAGGCAATCCTCACTGAAACTGTTGCAGAAATGCATGATGTCGCTTACGAGATGCAAAAAAAAGCGAATGCTGAAGCCGCTGAAGTTCTTGCTCAACATACTGAAGTTGTGAATTTGTCTGAAGAACAGCTTGCTGATTTCAAAAAAGCAGCTATGCCGGTTCGCGATTATTACAAAAATCATTGAGTAAGCGTGCTGCCAATATGCTTGAAAAACTCGAAAATGAGCTGGCTTCATTTAAATAAGTTCTCTGTTTACAGGCAGGGGCACTGGAACATGCCCCTGCCTGCGTAAAAGAGAACAATTTAATCGAAAAGAGACTGAAGTATGCCAAGCTCACAGATGGAAACAAAGCAGCGGGTCAGTCGAACTGTTGTTCATAACGAAACAATCTAATCTACCTACGTGGCCAGGTTATAGCTTATGCAACAAAAGAGATTAAAGGACAAACTTTATTTCGGTGACCGGCTATGGCCGTGGAGCGCTGGACGTCTGCCATGCTCCCAATAAGTCGGTCAGTAAAGAGCAGGTCTTGAGCGTCACCTATTCCCAAGCAAAGCAATAGAAAGAGAGAGTCGCAATGAAAGAACAGATCAACACAACGAATGCTCCGGCAGCTATTGGCCCATATTCGCAAGCTGTACGGAAGGGAAATTTACTTTTCACCTCCGGCCAGTTGCCGCTTGATCCAGAAACAGGGGCGCTGTGCGAAGGGACGGTCGAGGAGTGCGTCCGTCAGGCGCTGAGCAACCTGCAAGCGATCGTTACTGAGGCCGGTGCCTCTATGGATGATGTCGTCAAGACAACCGTTTATCTTGCCGACCTTGCCGATTGGCCAGTTGCCAATCAGGTCTATGCCGATTTCTTCAAGCAACCGTTTCCCGCCCGTAGTGCCTTTCAGGTTGCTGCCCTACCTCTGGGTGCCGTTATCGAAATTGAAGCGATTGTCGTTTTGGATGAACGATCCTGATGCGATAAGAGGATCTATACAGGAAGTGCTGTCAAGAAAAGATCAACCTGAAGTGAGGATAGGGGCAAAAAGTCTACCTCATCACCCCAAACAGTAATCTAGAAGGAGAAGCGATGAAGAAAATGAATTTGGCAAAAGTAGTTTGTTTGTTCTGCGCCTTTAGTCTGTTGATGATCACAGGTTTGTCCACTTCTGCTGTTGCCGCAGAAAAAAGCTACAAATGGAAGCTCGGCGAACCCTTTACCAAAGGCACACTTCAGTATGAATTGACAGAGGATTGGATCAAGCGAGTCGAAGAGGCCACAGAGGGTCGGGTAAAAATCAAGCACTACCCCGGTAGCTTGTTGGGCGACTATACCTCCCAGGCAGAAGCTGTTGCCAGTGGTGCTCAGGATCTCGCTATTATCTGGCCGACCACCAACGTAGCAGGGCCTGGCGCAGATGTTTACATGCTGGGATATGTTTACCGTAACTGGGACGAGTTCAGCACAGGTATGCTCGGCTGGATGTATGACCTCCATAAAGACCTGTTCAAGGACATCAATTGGGAAATCCTGGGAACCCTGCCTGACGGTTTCCTGACCATCGTTTCCACCAAAAAGTTCGATCCGATGCCGGGTCCGAAAGACGTAAAAGTCAGACTGATGCCGACCGAGCTGCTTCAGGTTCGTTTCAAGGAACTGGGTTTTTCCACGCTCAGCATGCCTTACAGCGAATTCGTGCCGGCTCTTAGCCTTGGTACCGTTGACGCCGGTGGCAACGCTGCCTGGTCCGAAGGCTGGTACACCTACAAAGATGTCATCAAATACATCTATGACGCTCGCGACATGACTTCGACGACCTTCCTGATCATGAATAAAGACCTGTTCGCTTCTCTGTCAGAAAAAGACCAGAAGGCTATTTCCAAAGTCAGCGCCGAGTGGTCCAAGGACAACTTCGCAGCCGTTCAGAAAGAGAACGAAAAATATCGCAAGCAGCTTATCGAGCACGGTATTGAGATCATCAGCTACACCGATGAGCAGTGGCTGGCAAACGGTAAAATCAGCCGTGAAAAAGAATGGCCCTTTATGGAAAGCAAGATTGGCAAAGAAAAGATGGATATCATCCGTCAGAACGCTACAAAGCTGAAGTAGTTAACCTTATCCAGTTCCCGACTTAGTCTGTCGGGAACTGGCATTGCCCCTTTACTGATCTTGTTGGTTACAGGGCACAAACAAGGGAAAGAATGAACAGGTCAACAGTTTCAGACCAGAGAGCATGTACCTTTAATCTATCGAATAAAACGTAGCAGCGGCAGACAAAGGGGGGGTAACAGTGGTCGCAGCTCAAGGTCTTTGGTGAAAACAGCGGCTGAGGTCGGTAGTTATCGACACTGGCCAATTTCTAAAGGCAGTATCATGATTGAACCAATCAAGTCCATATTTAGTCTCGTGGCGAAGAGTTTAGATTTTATAGAACGATATCTGTTGATATTGGCATACCTGGTCATACCGATACTGATTCTCGCTCAGGTTCTGAGCCGGTATCTGATGACAACTGCAGTTATCGGTATTGAAGAAGGCTGCCTTCTGATTGTTGCCTACGTCTATTACATCGGCGCAGCGCATGCGTTAAAGACAAAGAGTCATATCACTGTTAAGGCTCTACATTTATTCCCTATTACACCCAAAATTCGAAAAATAATCAGCTGTGTTGCCACCGTATTCGGTTTTATCTGCGCGACTATTATCTCCTGGTACATTGTGAAGTACTTCCTCTTTGTATCAAAGTCGCCCGCTATGTTTACGCCATTTCACTTCAGAAAAGTATATTACGTGGCAGGCCCGGCCATCGGCTGGACACTGATTTTTGTCTATTCCGTGGTTGATGTGATCAATATGTTCAAAAAAGACGACGAAGTGGAGGCTGAATAGCATGATTACCCAACTGATGATTGTTTTGCAGTTATGGTTTTCTTATGCTGCTCGAAATCCCCATATTCTACGCCTTCGGCTTGGGAACACTCGGTCTGATCTTTCTGAACGACATCGATCCCAGCTGGGCTTTCTCCGGTGCCTTCGATATGGTGCAGAGCTTTGTCTTTTTGTGCCTTCCGCTCTATATCCTGTTAGGAATACTGGTCGATGCTTCTGGCGTTGCAACACGCCTGTGTGACTGGTTTATTTCTTTAGTGGGGCGTTTCCGGGGTGGCTTGGGAGTTGCGGTCGTTCTAACCAATGCTCTCTTTGGTGCTATCTCCGGGGCATCTTTGTCCGCGCTGGCCGGAATCGGTAGTGCCCTGCTACCGAGTATGGAAAAAGAGGGTTATCCCAAATCTTACAGCATTGCTCTGTTGATCCCCTCAGCCACTCTGTCGCTGATGATCCCACCGAGTGCCGGAATGATCATTTTTGGATACATGGGTAAAATTCCGATTACCTACTGCTTTTTGGCTCCGTTACTCCCCGGTCTGATCATGACCTTTCTGCTGATCACTGTACATCTGGTCATGTGCAGGAGGATTGATTCGATCAAGGTCAGCGACCAGGCAACGATTAAGGAGCAGGTGAAAGAAATATCGCGGACCAGCAAGAGGGCTGGCTGGGCTCTGGTTATCCCGGTGCTCTGTCTCGGTGGTATTTACGCTGGTGTCTACACCCCGACTGAAGCTGCTGCAACAACAACCGTCTATACAATTTTGATTGGATTTCTGATCTATAGACACTGACGGTGAGAAAATTCAAAAACCATCTGCTTGCTGCTGCATCAACCACCTCAAGTATCGTCATCCTTATCTTTATCTTCTCTGCCTTGAGTAAGGTTTTATCATTGCTCAGGTTTCAGAAGCAATGCTGGAACTGATGTTGGCGATTTCAACAAGCCCGATTATTCAGCTGTGCCTGCTCAACCTGATCCTGTTTATCATGGGAATGATTATGGATGACAGCTCTGCCATCATGATATCGGCTGTTGTCCTTCTACCCGTAGCCAAGAGTTTGGGCATCGATCCTTACCACTTTGCTGCTATGACCAGTGTCAACCTGGCAATGGGGATCATTACTCCGCCGGTTGCTGCCTTGTTGTATCTGGGCGGTCACATAGCTCAACTGCCGGTTAATCAATATATCAAGCCGGTTATGATTTATCTTTTGTGCGCAATGTTGCCAACCCTGCTGTTGACCATGTTCATTCCTTCTCTTTCTACATATCTTCCGGATCTATTTATGAGTCTAAAGTAGGAGGATGACATGAGAAGAGCGTCAGAACTTAATGTCTTTATTGATAACAACTTATCAGTCGAGGAAAAAAAGTATGTATTCAACATGGCCTGAAGAAGAAATTATCAGCCGTCTCGAAAAATGCAGGGCTCAAATGCAGGATGCGGGTTTTACAGGCATGGTTATGACGGATGAGCATAATGTGACCTACTTTACCGGTTTCCGTACTCATGCACCCTGGACCACATACACGCGAACTGCTGGTATTTTCTTCCGGTCAGTGGACAGCCTGTTCTGTTGCTTCAGAACATGATGACACCTGATGCAAGAAAGAAAACACACTGTTGTGATGTCGTAAATTATCCCGGGCTTTATGGAACTGATCTCGATCAAGTTGCAGTAATTATGACCTCCCTCGGCATGGCTGAGGGAAAGATTGGCTGGGAACTGGGGTACGAACAGCGTTTAGGAATCCCCTACCGTGAGTTTGAACAGCTGCGCAAGAAGATGAATAAATGTCGGTTTGTCGATGGCTCCGAGATTATATGGACCTGCGGCTGATCAAATCGAAATTTGAGGTTGATTGCATTAGAAAGGCCTGCGATGCGACCAGTTTTGCTTTGGATAAGGTCTTTTCCACGATGCACGAAGGGATGACGGAATCCCAGATTGTCAGAAACCTGTTCTCCTACATGATGGAAGCGGGTGCTGACAAACCTGGTTTTTCCCTGATTGCATCGGAGAAGGGCAATTATGACCGGATCAGCAACATCGGCTCAGAGCGAAGAATAGCGAAAGGCGACCTTGTCTGGGTCGATTGCGGCGCGACCTGCAAAGGTTACTGGGCTGACTTCGGTCGGGCCGGTATTGTCGGACCTGTTGATCAGGAGCGGAAAGAGTATCAGGACTGTGTCCACGATGTGACGATGAAGGCCATCAAGAGTATCAGACCCGGTCAGACAGCTTCTGACTTGGCAGAGGCCTGTATTGAGGCTCTGGTTGAGTACGGATTTGATCCCGCATCCTTCGATTGCGGTCGCATGGGACATGGAATGGGCTTTATGAGTACCGAGCCCCCTTCGATCACCAAGCAGGACAAAACGGTCCTGCGCGAGGGGATGATCATCAATGTCGAGCCTGGATTCGTAAAGGAAAATGGCGTTTTCAACATCGAAGAAAATGTTGTTGTGACCAAAGGTGGTGCAGAGATTCTTTCCGGTGCTCAACGAACACTTTATGAAATAGCTTGTTGACAGGGGGGCTCGTGATAACTGCAGAAACGGTCAGGACATTCTGCCATTCTCTTGAAGAGGATGTCATTGCCTTTACTCAAGAACTGGTGAGGATTAAAAGCTATACCCACGATGAAGAGGAGATCGTCAGTTTCATTGCCGCGAAAATGAAATCCCTGGGGTACGATGAGGTTATCCAGGATGATTTTGGCAATGTCGCCGGCCGGATAGGCTCCGGCGAGACGACCATTCTGTTCGATTCTCATTGCGATACCGTCGCAGTGAATGACGCTGATAAGTGGATAGCAGATCCCTTCGGTGGGGAGATTATCGATGGCAAGCTCTACGGTCGTGGAGCCGTCGACATGAAGGGAGCTATCGCTGCAACTGTCTACGCCGGTTATGCCATGAAGCAACTCTCCCTGCACGAAGGGAAGTCGATCTACGTCTCCTGTTCAATCCTTGAAGAGGATGTCGAGGGGGAGGCGCTCCTCTATCTGTGCGATAAAAATAAGATCACGCCTGACTTTGCCGTTATCTGTGAACCCAGCTCTTCAAAGCTGGCGTTGGGTCACAGGGGCAGGGCGATGCTGACTATCAGCACCGAAGGTGTCTCCGCCCACGGCAGCTCTCCCGAGCTTGGAGTTAATGCCGTCTATAAAGTCAAAGATATCATCGGGCGGATTGAAGAGCTTCAACTACGGCTGACAGCCGACGACAATGCAGGTTCCATTGCTCTCAGTCGTATAGAGAGCAGAGCTGTCTCCCTCAATGCGGTTCCCGATTATTGCAAGCTCTATCTTGACAGGCGTTTGGAGCTGGGCGAGACACGCGAGAGTGTCAGCAGGGAGCTGGACGCGCTGGTCGAGGGAACGAGTGCTACCTGGGAGGTTCTGAAAATCAGAGACAGAACCTGGACAGGAAAAGAGCTGACCTGTGAAGCTTTTTTTCTGCCGTGGGAGCTGGATCAGAATCATCTTCTGACGCGTGCTGGCATTGAGGCTTTCAAGGACGCCAGCGGTCATGAAGCAACCCTGTTCAAATGGAACTTTTCAACAAACGGTTTGCCACAGCCAGCCGGATGGAAATTCCTACCATTGGATTCGGGCCAGGCAATCCTGCTCTGGCACACTGCAGGGACGAGTACTGCGAAACTGCAGACATTATAGAAGCTATGACATTTTACACGGCTCTTGTCTCACGGCTGGATTGAGGGCTATTGCTTTACATTGCAAACATTACCAACCAGAAGGAGTTTTTAATGAACCTGCATGATACCGTCGACTGCCAATACCTCGATTCAGAGTTGAAGGAATATGCTCTCTGTGACTTTTTAACCCAAGAGAGCGCCGAAAAAGTTAAGACTTTTGTTCAGACCCAGCAAGACTATCATATGACACCACTCGTCAGTCTTGAATCTCTTGCCCGTAGGTTCGGGGTCAAGAAAATCTATGTGAAAGATGAATCGAAGCGCATGGGGATGAACGCGTTTAAAGTTGTTGGCGTTCTGTACAGCGTTGCACGTTTGATTTGTGAGAAGTTTGCTCTCGATATCAGTGAAATCACATTTGATGATCTGATGAAAGAAGAATTGAACAGTGAAATCAGGAAATTGGTTTTATTGCCGCAACAGATGGAAACCACGGAAAAGGGCTGGCTTGGGTGGCCAATAAGCTGGGGTGTCAGTGTGTTATCTATGTACCGAAGAATACGACAGACGCCAGAGTTGAGGCTATTGAGCAGTTTGGTGCCAGTGTAACCGTTACCGACGAAAACTATGACAATACATTGAATATTGTTGTTGAAAAAGCAGCGGAAAATGGTTGGTTGCATGTCCAGGACCAGGCATGGGAAGGCTACACTAAGGTGACCAACCTTATTTCTGAAGGCTATACGATAATAGCTGACGAAGCGCTGCGCCAGATGAATGAAGATGGTATCCGGCAGCCAACTCATATCATGATTCAAGCTGGAGCCGGGTCCTTTGCTTTTGGCTTTCTGGGGTACTACGCTAATGTTTTTGCTGATAGCAAGCCCTATATGGTTCTGGCTGAAGCTGAAAATGCTGCCTGCTATTATGATTCAGCTCTCAAAGGCGGTTTCTCTACGGTTGCCGGAACCTGGAGACGGTCATGGCGGGATTATCCGTAGGTTCGCCCAATATTGTGGCATGGGAATACCTGAAAACGATCGTCGAAGGTTACGCAAGTTGTTCTGACAATATTGCTGCCAGAGGCATGAGGATGCTCGCGAGCCCAATAGGGAAGGATGGTCGGATTATCTCTGGAGAGTCCGGGGCTTTAGGATTTGGACTTCTGTCAATGATCTGTGAGTCAGCTGAATATGGTGAAATTAAAAAAGCGATGGGTCTTGATGAGAATAGTGTGATTTTGTTGGTTAACACGGAAGGAGACACCGATCCCGTTGTGTATGAGCAAATTGTCTGGGATGGAATGCTTCCACTTGGGGTTGAAGGGTAACTAATGCCAATTACACGTTTGGAAATAAAACAGAGGATGAGCAGAGCGGTTATCCATAACGGAACAATTTATCTGTGTGGCCAAGTTGCCGCGGATGCCACAAAGGATATTAAAGAGCAGACACAGACTATGCTCGATAAAGTGGACCTGTTGCTTGAGCAGGCTGGAAGTGACCGTGAGCATATCCTGTCGGCAACTGTTTATATCAAGGATATGAGCCTGGTGTCTCAGATGAACGAAGTCTGGGATAACTGGATTCCCGAAGGTCATGCTCCTGCACGTGCCTGTGTTGAGGCGAGCATGGCTAGAGAGGCATTGTTGGTCGAAATCTCAGTCATAGCTGCAGTGAAAACTGATAGCTGAATTGCATAGTTATATAAAGAGGAGTCGATGTGATTGATTTAACATTACAGCCGCAAACAATAGACAAAAATGCAGCTTACTGCCGCGACAAAGGGATTTCACTGCCAACCTTCGAGATGATGCGTAACCCAGAAAAGGTTCCGGCCAAGATCAAGGAGCGTTTGCAGGGTACGGGGTTGTGGGATCTCGATTCGGCCAATCTTTACCGCATCTCCTGGCAGAACGAAGCCAAGGATAAGGGGGGGCTTTATGGCGGAGTTAACCATATCGTATTGCCGCCTGAACTGACCGGTTGTCGAGCCAACATCATCATGCTGACAGGGCGTTGGTTCCCGACCGGATCGCATAAGGTCGGTGCAACTTACGGTTGCCTGGTCCCGCGTCTGGTTACGGGACAGTTTGACCCGCAGAAGACCAAGGCCGTATGGCCGTCAACCGGAAATTATTGTCGTGGTGGAGCTTATATCTCGGCACTGTTGGCCTGTAATGCTATCGCCATCCTGCCCGAAGAGATGTCGAAAGAGCGCTTTGAGTGGCTCAACGAAATCGCCGGTGAGGTGATTGCTACTCCGGGTTGTGAATCGAACGTCAAAGAGATTTTCGACAAGTGTTGGGAACTGCGCGAATCGGGTCAGGACCTGCAGATTTTCAACCAGTTTGACGAGATGGGTAATCCCATGTGGCACTACTCGGTGACCGGTCATGCCGTTGAATCTCTGCTCGATCAATATCTGACTGGTGGGAGGCGTTTTGCCGCTTACGTCGCCGCCTCCGGTTCAGGTGGAACCCTTGGTGCAGGGTACTATCTCAAGCGTAAGTTTCCACGCTCACAGGTTGTTGCTGCTGAGGCGTTACAGTGCCCGACCATGCTCTACAACGGTTTTGGTGGTCATCGGATCGAAGGTATCGGTGATAAACATATCCCCTGGGTTCATAACTGCAAAGAGACAGACTTTTCCATCGGTGTTGATGATGAGGCCCCCATGCGTCTGCTCCGGCTCTTCAATGAAGAGGTTGGTCGCAAAGCCTTGATTGAGGATGGCGTCAATCAGGAGCTGATCGATCAGCTTGACCTGCTCGGTATTTCTGCTGTCGGCAACATGATTGCGGCGATCAAGTATGCCAAATACAACGAGTTGACCGAAGATGACTACCTGGTTTCCATCGCTACCGATTCGATGCAACTGTACACCTCGCGCCTGGGAGAATTGGAGCAGGAGCGGGGGGCTTACACTGAAATGGATGCCCAGCGTGATATCGATCTGCTTCAGAATGTCGCTATCGACCACACCAAGGAACTGTCCTACTACGACAAGAAAGCGATTCACAATCTCAAGTACTACACCTGGATCGAACAGCAGGGGCGCGCAGTCGATGAGTTGAATGCCCAGTGGTACGACAACGATAATTACTGGTTCCCGATGTTTGAGCAGATTGACGAGATCGATGGTCTGATTAATGAATTTAACGACCGGGTCGGGCTGTTGTAGACGATCTTTATCGTATCTCTTCTGTCGGATGGGAGAAGAGATACGGAAAACTGATTGAGGGAGAAAAATATGTCGATTGAAGCAAAGATCAAACAACTGGCAGAACTTGATGCTGCCGGAATGTACCTGGATGACTTTCTGCTCACCTGGGATCGCAGTGATGATGAGATCGTCGCTGTCTTCAAGGTTGCTGAAATCCTGCGCGCCATGCGCAAAGAAAACATTTCACCGCGCGTTTTTGACAGTGGTCTGGCGGTGTCCCTGTTCCGAGACAACTCGACCCGCACCCGCTTCAGTTTTTCCAGTGCCGCCAATCTGCTCGGTTTGAATGTCCAGGATCTGGATGAGGGCAAGTCTCAGATCGCCCATGGCGAAACCGTACGTGAAACCGCCAACATGATCTCTTTCATGGCCGACGTTATCGGTATCCGCGATGATATGTACATCGGCAAGGGCAATGCCTACATGCGCGAGGTGGCCGCATCGGTACAGCAGGGGTACGCTGCCGGCATCCTTGAGCAGCGTCCGACTCTGGTCAACCTGCAATGCGATATCGATCATCCGACCCAGTCGATGGCCGACAGTCTGCACCTGATCGAACATTTTGGCGGGTTGGAAAACCTCAAAGGTAAGAAGATCGCCATGTCCTGGGCTTATTCACCCTCCTATGGAAAGCCGCTGTCGGTGCCTCAGGGAATTATCGGTCTGATGACCCGCTTTGGCATGGACGTGACTCTGGCTCATCCAGAGGGCTATGAAGTGATGCCGGAAGTGGAAGAGGTTGCCCGCAAAAACGCCGCAGCTTCAGGTGGGAGCTTCACCAAGACCGGTTCCATGGCCGAAGCCTTTGAAGGGGCCGATATCGTTTACCCTAAGAGCTGGGCGCCGTTTGCCGCCATGGAAAAACGCACCAACCTCTATGGCGATGGCGATATGGACGGCATCAAGGCCTTGGAGCAGGAACTGCTGAAGCAGAATGCCGAGTTCACTGATTGGGAGTGTACTGAAGAGTTGATGGCTAAAACCAGGGCTGGTAACGCTCTCTACATGCATTGTTTACCAGCCGATATCACCGGGGTCAGCTGTGTTCAGGGGGAGGTTGCGGCAACCGTGTTCGATCGTTACCGCGATCCACTCTATATGGAAGCCAGCTACAAACCATATGTCATCGCCGCGATGATGTTCATGGCCAAGTTTAAAGATCCGGCAGGAAAATTGGATACGTTGCTGGAGGATGGAGTAGTCAGGATTCGTTGATCGTTAACCATTGCTTTCGTTCTGCAGAAGAAACAGCCCCAACTTCGGATGTGTAAAAAACTTTTATAGTTGGGCTGTTATAGCGTCTGCTTTTTGTTTGCACCTCTGGAGAAAAAAAGTTGTGTCAACGACGATCTTTTTAATGGAGATCAAAGGCCTTGCGGATATGAACGAAGTCTGGCCTGCCTGGCGCGACCGGACACACTGGTTAACATGGTGATTTTTGCTGCACAACAGCTTGCCGGAACAATTGAAAAAATCAGGGCTGGGTTGAATATGATGTGATTTTATCAATCCAGCCTTTGATCATCAGTGGAAAGTAGTCCTGCTTCCCCTTGATCTCTTATTGATAATTAAGGTTATCCTTTCACTCATTGAGCTTTTCCAGTCAAGCTTTTCCAGATAATGAACCGCGATCTCTGTTTTATCTGCTGAGCATTGTTTCTGCTTGCTTATCCCGCACTTATCTGTGCATATCGGATCAATATCTCAGGTTTTTGATTTATGGGGCATAGACCGTCTGGACGTGCTGTTCCCACCGCATAAATGATCAGGGAAGAGAGTTGAAAAATTTAAAAAAAGATTCAAAAGGTGGGGTGTTTTTTATCATCCTGGCCTGTTTTTTCTGGGGCACCAGCGGAACCGTTTTTACGTTTTTTTCACCTGAAGACGCACAGCCGGCCGTGATAGGGATTTTAAGGCTGGTTGTGACTGCGATTATCCTTTTGGCAGTTGTCGCATTGCAGCAAAAATCGACCCCTTGCAGGACCTGGTCTATACCGATGCTTTTAGTGACAGGATTCCTGATCGCTTCGATGCAATTCTGTTTCTTCACTGCTGTTGATATTGCCGGTGTCGCCTTGGGAACAACCTTTTTTATCGGCACGTACCCGATCTTTGCCGGGATCTTTGCTTTTCTGATCCGCAAGGAGCGCCCCGTTAAGAGGTGGTGGGCTTCGACGGTGTTGGCTGTTATCGGCGGAGCCCTGATGACATTGGGCAGTGTCGCAGTCGATGGAGACCCTGTGGGGATTCTCTGGGCTCTGGCAACAGCGGCCAGTTTTGCATTATACGCAACGTTGATAAAGGGGCTTCTGGCCGATCATTCAACGATTTCCGTCATGGCAGCGACTTCGTCTGTCGGGGCCGTTTTCTTCAGTCCATTACTTTTCTTTTACGACCTCGGGTGGGTTGTTCGAGATATCGAAGTTGTTCTGCCGCTGTCCGTTTATCTCGGCGTGTTTACCTCGATCTGCCCACTATTTTTATTTGCCAAAGGGCTTAAGCTGGTCCAGGTCTCAACCGCCGCGACTTTAAATCTTCTTGAACCTTTCACCGCGACCTTATTGAGTGTTATCATTCTGCGTGAGCGTTTGGCACTGCAATCCTGGATCGGGATGGCGCTCCTGATCAGCGGGGTGCTGTGGCTGGCTTTGCCGGCCGGTCCGTTCAGAAAATATGATCGTCGTGTCGGCTCTTAAGCTGAGGGAGAAACCCGTTTTTCTGTTTAGACTTTCTCCTGTTTTCTATTTTTTTTAGGCAAAAGCCGGAATATCTGTTTAAATATGCCCTATGCATGAACATCTTCTTATTATTCTGACATTGATTCTGGTGGCCGGAGTTGCCTGTCAATGGTTGTCGTGGCGGGTTCGGTTACCATCGATTATCTTTTTGCTTCTCTGCGGGATTTTAGCCGGTCCTCTGTTTAATTGGCTGAATCCCGATCAGTTGCTTGGAGACTTACTGTTTCCTCTGGTTTCCCTGTCTGTGGCGGTGATTTTATTTGAGGGTAGCCTGACGCTGCGTTTTTCCGATATCCCGGGGTTGGAAAAAGTTATTCGCAACATGATCACCATTGGTGTGCTGCTCAGTTGGGGAATTACGACCGTTGCCACCCGGTTGCTGCTCGATTTTTCCTGGGAGTTGTCCTTTCTGTTTGGTGCGATCATGGTTGTCACCGGGCCGACCGTAATTATGCCGATGATTCGCACGGTGCGGCCCAAGGAAAGCATTGCCCATGTGTTGCAATGGGAAGGGATCCTGATCGATCCGATCGGTGCCATCCTGGCTGTGTTGACTTATGAAGTCATTGTTGCCGGGGGGATGGATGACGGGCTCTCGAGCGGTATGCTGGTTTTTGGAAAAATACTGCTGATCGGCGGTTTTTTCGGGGTTGGCGCAGGTCATCTGCTCAGCACTCTGATCCGCAAGCATTGGGTGCCTCAGTATCTCCAGAATGTCATGACCCTTGCTCTGGTGTGTGGCGTCTTTGCTCTGTCCGATCTGCTGGAACCTGAGTCTGGTCTGCTGACGGTCACGATCATGGGATTGTGGCTGGCAAATGTGAAAGATCTGGTGCTTGAGGATCTGCTGGATTTCAAAGAAAGCCTCAGCCTGTTGTTGATTTCGGTGCTGTTTATTCTGCTGGCGGCGCGGATGGACCTGCAGGGCTTTCTTGCTCTCGGGTGGCCGGCACTCGGGGTTTTGGCCGTTATTCAGTTTATTGTCCGGCCCTTGAGCATTCAGTTGTGCGCCATCGGTTCGAAGCTCAGCATGCCGGAAAGGCACCTTTTGGCCTGGATTGCTCCACGCGGGATTGTCGCTGCTGCAATTACAGCACTTTTTGCCATTAAACTTGAATCACTGGGATATCATAATGCTCCACAGCTAGTCCCCCTCACTTTTATGGTCATCATCGGCACGGTTTTACTGCAAAGCGCCACGGCCGGACCGCTGGCCCGGTGGCTTAAAGTTGCCGATCCCGAACCACGAGGCTTTTTGCTGATCGGAGCCAATCGTGTGGCCCGGGCTATGGCGGAAGCGCTTGAAGCGAACGGGGTTAAAACCTTGCTGGCGGATCAGAACTGGTCAGCAGTGCGAGACGCAAAACTTCAGGGTTTATCCGCCTATTGGGGAAACCCCGTCTCGGCACATGCAGAGCGGCACATCAATCTTGTTGGGATTGGTCACCTGTTGGCTGTTACGCCAAATACCGAATTGAATAATCTTGCCGCTCACTACTATCGCTTGGAATTTGAGCCGAATTGTATTTACACGATTCGCAATAGTCGGCCTCAAAACGGCGCCGCTGCGGAAAAGGTGGAGTTCAAGTTCGGTGGAAGGTTTTTGTTTGACGGCACAATGACATTTCAGGAGCTTGACCGGCAGATTGGTCAGGGAGCAAAGATAAAACAGACCCTTTTGACCGATGAATTTTCATTTTCTGACTACCTGGCGGAGCACGGGGAGCGGCGCTGGCCGTTATTTGCAATCAATGAAAGTCAATCGGTGTATCCGTTTACTCCGGAAGCGGAATTTGAGCCGGGTGAGGGCTGGTTGATTCTTGCTCTGGATCGACGCGACCCTGCCGGCGAAGCCGTTGATGTCAAGCATCCACTCTGATATTCCTTTCGGTTGCCCGCCAGGGCGGGACAAATAAACCTGTCGGTCATTTTGCCTAATGGACTACGCGTGAGTGGCGACAGTGCTGGTAACCGGGCTCGAAAGGTCTGCTCCAGAAGCTTGGGAGTTTCCGGCCCCCTGCAAGGTGTTGTCGATCCGGGAGACAAGCTGCCGACGCAGGTGATTTGTTGAAGGAGAAAGTGTGAACAATAGAGCGGTGACTTTCGGCTTTCCGGATCAATGCTACAATCGTTGCGGACAGCTGAGAAAAGTAGGTTTTGAGCTTGAATTTACCGGCTTGTCGATTGCTGATGTCGGTAGAACCCTCCGTACCGTACTGGGAGGAACACTGCGTGAGGAGTCAGTTGCGGAATCTGCTCTGAGCGTTGACGATCTTGGCGAGTTTCGCATTGAGCTCGACTGGAAGTACATAAAAAACAAGGCCTTGGAAGCTGAACAGAAAGCTCCCAATCAGTGGCTTGATCTGCTCAGTCAGTCCGCTGCTTTAGTGGTTCCCATAGAGATTGTTTGTCCCCCATTGCCTCTGGACAGGCTTGCCGTTCTGGCGCCGATGGTTAGCGCCCTGCGTGAGGTCGGTGCATCGGGGACAGAAGATTCAATCATAGCAGCATTCGGTGTTCATATTAATGCTGAAGCTCCTCGCCTGGATGCTCCCTGCTTATCTTCCTATTTGCGGGCTTTTTCTTTATTGCAGTGGTGGTTGGTTGATGGATACGATATTAACTGGACCCGCAAACTGAGCCCTTATGTCGATCTTTATCCCGAAGCCTACCTTAATCAGCTGTTCAGCGTTGAAAATCCAACCATGGAACAGCTGGTGAATGATTATCTGGTTCATAACGCCAGCCGCAACCGGGCCCTGGACATGTTGCCGCTGCTTGCAGAAATCGATGCGGACCGGATTAACAGCGTGGTGGACGATGATCGGGTGCAGGCGAGACCGGCGTTTCACTATCGATTGCCCGACTGCCACATTGAAAAAAGTGACTGGTCTCTGGCCGATGCCTGGGACAGTTGGCTGGTGGTAGAGCGGTTAGCAGGGCAGAAAGACATGCTCGATCAACTGGCCGCAACATTTCTGGAGATGTCGAGACCGCTGCTTGGTGTCAGCCGCAGTGACTGGACCGAAGTGATGGACCAATGGCACCGAGACCATCTGTAGGGGTCACAGGATCGGATCGCCGCTGGGCTCCGGCCTGGTGGTGCGCCCGGATTGCATTGTGGTTGGTCGGTGCCAGAGCGGTGCGGATCAGCCTGAAGCATTCGGTCGAGAAAGAAACACTGGCCGCATTGGTTATTGGTGGTGGAAATGATATTGGTCCGGAGCACTATGGCGGGAATATCGCAGATAAAGTCAAATCAGATCCTCAACGGGATCAGCTGGAAATAGACTGGATCAGGTTTGCTCTGCGCAGGCAGTTGCCGCTGTTGGGTATTTGCCGAGGAGCGCAGCTGATCAATGTTGTACTCGGGGGAGATCTGTATCAGGATATCAGGCTCCTGCGAAAATTTACCTACAACCGTCCCGGTCTGCTGCCGACCAAGCAGGTCAGGTTGGAACCCCAATCACAATTGAGCCAAGTCTGCCAAAAACGTCACTTGCGGGTTAACAGCCTTCACCATCAGGCGATTAAAGTTCCAGCCGCTGGATTGAGAGTCGTTGGTTGGGATCTCGACCAGATTATTCAGGCGGTCGAAGGCAGCGAACAGCAGCAGATTATCGGCGTGCAGTGGCATCCGGAATATCTCTGCTATCTGCCGTCACAACTGAAACTGTTCCGCTGGTTGGTCAGGTGCAATAAATGACGGCATCCTATTTAGCCCTGTTTGCCTCTTCCTTTCTTGCTGCGACCCTCTTGCCGTTTTATTCCGAGGTGGTCTTGTTTGCCTTGCTGCGTGACGGAGGCGATCCCTTGTGGCTGGTCACAACTGCAACCATCGGCAATACTGCGGGTGCTGTCGTCAACTGGTTGCTGGGGATTTATCTGCTGCACTTTCGTGAACGGCGATGGTTTTATTTCAGTCAGCGACAGATAGAGAAGGCACAATACTGGTTCCAGCGCTACGGATTTTGGGTTTTACTGTTGGCATGGATGCCGGTCGGAGGTGATGCCCTGACCCTGATTGCCGGAGTTATGCGTGTGCCACTCTGGCTTTTTCTGCTTTTGGTTGCAACAGGTAAGGGATTGCGTTATCTGTCGGTTGTTTACCTCTCAGCCCAGTGGGTGTAACGCTCAGGGAGAACGAAGGCAATACATGAAAACGTCGATTATCCGCTATTTTCTTGCTGCCACAGGTTTACTCAGTACCGCTCTTGGCGTTGCCGGGATCTTTATTCCCGTGTTGCCGACGGTGCCGTTATTGCTACTGGCGGCGGCCTGTTTTGCCCGCAGCTCTGAACGGTTTCATGGCTGGTTGCTCGGTCACCCCTATCTGGGCCGATGATCCGCGATTATATGGATGGCCAGGGAGTTCCATTGAGAGCTAAAATCATTGCCATCAGCACCATCTGGATCTCTATTTCCATTTCTACTCTGTTTCTGATCCCCCTGTTCTGGGTCAAGGTTTTCCTGATTTCCATCGGTCTTTGTGTGACGATCTATCTTCTGCGGTTGCCGCTACGGGAAGGGTAGGCCGCTACTTGGGATCGGTCCGGAACCATTTCCGGTAAAGCTCATTATAGCTGCCATCTGTCCGGAGTTCTTTCAGGGCGGCATTCACTTCAGAAACCAGAGGGCTGCCTTTTGGAAAAGCAATTCCATAAGACTGTCCCATATAGAGTGGACCAACTATTTTGACCAGATTGCGACCGTTCTGGTACATAAATTCGGCAATAACGGGAGAATCGAAGATGATGGCATCAACTCCTCCTGAGATCAGTTCCAGAAACATGGCATCGGTATTGGGGAAGAGCTTTAATTTTCTGGTGATAATCGTTCTGGAAATAAATTCCGCACTACTGGTTGCGAACTTTGTTGCGACGATCTTGCCGTTGAGATCCTCTATCGCATGGATCGAGTTCTCTGTCTCACGGACCAGAATCAGCAGGCCTGAATTGTAGTAGGGAGTTGAGAAATCGATGATTTCTTTTCGCTTCGCTTTGATCGTGATGCCAGCTATCGCAACATCGAACTGTTTGCTCTGCAAGCCCGGGATGATCTCTTTGAAATCTTGTGGTGCAAAGCTGTAGGTTCTGTTGAGCTTCTCGGCGATAGCCTCCCACAGCTCCACATCGAATCCAGTATAGCGACCTTGCTCATCCTTAAACTCAAAGGGTGGGAAGTTCTTGTCAATGGCTACGGTCAGAGATGTCGCCATGGCAGCAGGGCTGAGCAGGGCGATGATCAAGAGACTGATGGATAGCGCGATTCTGCAATTCACAAGTCATTCTCCCTGCGGCGTTTGAGACGTTTGCTCAGGCTGGGTTGGGCGATCCCAAGCAGGCGCGCGGCCAGGGTTTGATTCCCTTTGGCGCGTTCAATCGCTGCATCGACAAGAAGTTCACCGGCCTCGTTCAAGGTTGGAAGGTCAGAGAGGCAGAGAAACGGATTGACGGCTGGAGATATCTCGGTATTGGGTAGATTCTTTCGATCCAGACGTTGTTGAAAAACCTCCATGGAGAGAACCCCTCCGTTATGCAGGCTGACAGCGTCGAATATCATTCCGCGCAACTCCCTGATATTGCCGGGAAAGCTGTGGGTTGCAAGCAGGGTCGTCAGCTGGGGCGGTGGCGTTGGTTTGCTTTTTTTTAATTCATCCGCGGTCAGTTTCAGGAAATGCTCCAGCAGTAGCGGTAGGTCATCCAATCTCTCTCTCAACGGTGGGATGGTGACCTGGTGAGTCTGCAGGCGGAAATAGAGATCGCGGCGGAATGTCCCCTGGGCAACCTTCTCTTCCAGATCCTGATGGGTTGCGCAGAGGATGCGGGCTCGAAGCTGTTGCGGGAGATCGCTGCCGAGAGGGTAAAATTCCCCTTCCTGCAGCAGGCGTAACAGTTTAACCTGGCTGCGCATGGACAGATCGCCGATTTCGTCAAGAAAAGAGTCCCTTCGACTGCGCGTTCAATCATCCCTCCACGGTCCCGTTCCGCTCCGGTAAAGGCACCGCGCTTATGGCCGAAAAGTGTGTCGGCAAAGGCGTTGTCGTCAAGTCCGGCGACATTGACACAGACCAGCTCGCCCTCAGCTTCACTGAGTCTGTGGATTGCCTGGGCAATCAGTTCCTTACCGACTCCACTCTCGCCAAGGATCAGAATCGGTTGGCGTGAGTTCGAAACCGCTTCGAGGTAGCGGAATGCTGTCAGCATTGTCTGATTTCTGGTCACGATGGCTGCGAAAGCCTCCGGTACTGAAAGGGCGGCGTTCAGGAAGTTACGCCTCAGGTTATTGTTCTCTCGTTGCAATTCAGCAACCTGAACCGCTCTTCTCACCCCTTCGATGAGACGCTCTTCATCCTCGGTCTTGACAAAATAATCGTAGGCTCCGATGCGCATACATTGAACCGCCGTTTGCAGCTGGTTGAGACCTGAAATAATCAACACCGGGGTTTGGGGTATTCGTCTTTGATCTGTTGCAGAATTTCTTCACCCGAACGATGTGGCATGGTGAGGTCGAGCAGGACCAGGCCTATGTCATGCTGATTCAACAGGCCGATAACTTCGCGACTGTCGCTGCACCGGATCAGATTGGTAAAACCGCCTAGGCTCTGCAGAGACCGGCTCAGGCTGCGCAGCCAGGCCGGCTCGTCATCAACCAGTAGGATGGAAAAGTCGGGAAAGGTTTTGATCTCCATAGCGTTAACCCTTGTGCGGTAAAGAAAGTCTGACGGTTGTTCCCTTATTCAGTTCGGAAACGAAGTCGAGTCGTCCGTTGTGTTCTCTGACAATTTCCGATGATACCGAAAGACCCAGACCGGTACCGCCATCTTCACGGCGCGTTGTAAAGAATGGATCTTCCAGTTGTGATAAATTTTCAGGCGCGATTCCGCAGCTTGATCCTCTACTTCGAGCCAGAGTTCCTGGTCCGATATTCCGGTTCTGAGGGTGATTGACTGGGCTTTGTCATCAAGGGCCTGGCAAGCGTTGATCAGCAGGTTAATGATGACCTGTTCCAGTCGTTGGGTATTTCCACGAATACTGGGGAGTTCCGGTTGCAGTTGCAGAATGAAACGGTCGGTCGCTTTTCTGATCGGGTTTTCGACCAGTCTGAGAGCTGCTTCAGCGATCCGGTTCAAATCGACATTCGTCTTTGTCGCGTCGTCGTTGCGGCGGGCAAAGTTTTTCAGGTCCTCGACAATACGTTTGATCCGGCCGCTGCTGGCCTGCATTTCTGTCAGCATGTCCGGAATATCTTCACGCATCTGCGAATAGGGAATTCGGCCGACGCTGAAGTCTCCCCGGTCCTTGTAGCGCTCTTCGAGAACAGGGGCAATGTCGACCCAGGCACGCTGTAATTGTGGGATGTTGAGGGACAAAAGAGCGTTGGGATTGTTGATTTCGTGGGCAACACCGGAAACCAGGACTCCAAGTGAAGCTAGTTTGTCCGCCTGGATAAGCTGCTTCTGGTGCTGTTTCAGTTCTTCCATGGCCCGTTCACGTTCCGCGACCTCAAGCTTCAGTGCGGCAGTTCTCAGCTTGACCTGGTGACTCAGGGTTCGCGACCAGAGCAGTACCAGGATCAGAATGAGCAGTAGTGGTCCCAAAATAAGTCCGCCTATTTTGAATACGCGCCCGGGGGCCAGACCTTGTCGGGTCGGCAAGGGACCGATCCACTTATTGTAAATCTGTTTGTGTTGACCGGACTGCTTCAACAGGGCAAGCCCTTCAGTGATCAGCGCCTGCATCTGACGATTCCCTTTTTTACCGCGAATCCATATTCTTCTGTCAACAGCGGGGGACCGCTATGTTCAAGGTTGCTGACTTGAAGGCGACCAAGCAGATATTCACCTGACAGTGTACTGCCCAGGGCCGCGTCATATTGATTGATGGCCAACAGGCGTAATGCATCCTCCAGCGTGTCAACCGGAATCGCCTTTATCTTCAGGTCGGGATGTTGGGTCAGGTAACGCTGCATGATTCCCTCTTTAACGACCAGAACCTGTCTCCCTTCAAGGTCTCCCAGCGATTGAAAGGGAGAGCCTTTGCGGACCCATAAGGATTGAAATATACGTGCATGCGGTGGGGTGTAGTCAAGCTCAGAGCTGCTTTCCGTCGTGTAAGGCACACCGGACAGGATGTCGATCTGTCCGGTGATTAATTGGTGACGCAGTTCGTACCAGGGCGCGTAACGAAACTCAACCTCGACTCCCATGGCTTCGGCAATGGCCAGGCTGAGGTCGATATTCAGCCCTTCGGGGGTTCCGCTGACGGTGACAAATTCATAAGGGGGAGAGTCGGGATCGAACCCGATAACGATCGGTCGCTGTGGCAGCGGATCGGACTGAGCTGAACAGATCAGGCAAAGCAGTGGAAGTATTGTGAGAAATAGCCGGTTGAGAATTTTCATCTGCCAATTGTGAGGAACTCCAAGTAGCTTGTCAATAAGCAGATTTAAACCGTTGCAGCAGTCTTTCATCTTCTGAAGGGGTATAGCTTTGGCTATGACCATAGATTGGGCTATGCCTGGTTATGATGCTGAAAAATCGATGTTTTTTACTGTTTTCACTGATGGGTATAGCCTGGGCTATACCTATCAGGCTTTTTATGGATTTTCTCAGAACGTTTTTCCTTAGTTTTAACAAGTAGTTATCTGCCTTCTCGGCGGTGGCATCGTTCTTGCCTATACTCCTGTTTGATTTTCCTTTGCAGCATTTGTCGCAGCCACCTGGTGGTTATTTTGTTCACATCCTTCAAGCAGGAGTCGTTATGGAGTTTTGCAGAGTTTTTCGGAGTAATCGGTGATTTGACCTGGGGATGGGCTCTGATTCCGTTTCTGGTCGTGATCGGTCTGTTCTTTACTCTGGCCAGTCGTTTTGTTCAGTTTGAGTTCTTCGGGCGTATGTTCGGAGTCCTGAAAGCGAAAACCAGACCAAGGATCCCAATGCGATTTCTGGTCGTGAGGCATTGCTGCTTTCGGTCGGTGGGCGTGTCGGTGGTGGTAACATCGCTGGTGTTGCGGTTGCCATTACCCTGGGTGGTCCTGGTGCTGTCTTCTGGATGTGGATGATTGCACTGGTCGGTATGGCCACCAGTTTGGTGGAATGCACCCTGGCTCAAATATTCAAGCGGACCACAAAGGATGGAACCTATCGGGGTGGCCCTGCGCAGGCGATTATTTATGGTCTGGGTCAAGATTATAAGTGGCTTGCTGCGATTTACTCTGTGTGTCTGATTGCTGCTTTTGCTTTTGGCTTTAATGCTTTCCAGGGCAACACCGTTGCCGGTGCCGCTCAGGACAGCCTCGGCATTGACCGGATCTGGACCGGTCTGTTGCTGTCTGTGGTTGCGGGTTTCATCGTTTTTGGTGGGATCAAGCGGATTGCCAAGGCTGCTGATATTGTTGTTCCGATCATGGCGATCGGTTATCTCGCCCTGGCCCTCATTGTCATTGTCATGAATGTTGCTGAACTGCCCGGCGTTATCAGCACCATTGTTCAGAATGCATTCGGGCTCCAGGAGGCGGTCAGCGGTGGTATGGGAGCTGCTCTGGCTCAAGGTCTTCGTCGTGGACTGTTTTCCAACGAAGCTGGTCTGGGATCAGCACCGAACGTTGCCGCCACTGCCAAGGTCAATCATCCGGTCAGCCAGGGGATTACCCAGTCTCTGTCGGTTTTCATTGATACGATTCTGATTTGCAGCTGTACCGCGTTCCTGATCCTGCTGAGCGACGTCTATGTTCCGGGCGCCGATGCGATCGACGGCATCGTTCTGACTCAACAGTCGCTGGTTGCAAACCTTGGAGCGTGGACCCAGTACTTCCTGACCTTGGCTATTCTGCTTTTTGCCTTCAGTTCTATTATTTACAATTATTATCTGGGAGAGAATGCCCTTTCATTTCTTACCGGTAGTCCGGTTGCCATCTTTGTGCTGCGTATTTCGGTTATCGGGGTTCTCTTTCTTGGATCTGTCGCTCCTGGTGCAACGGCGGTTTTTTTCTTTTCCGATCCGCTCATGGGGATTCTGGCCGTCATCAACCTCATGGTCTTGATGATGATGTTTCCGACAGTCACCCGGGTCTTGGTAGACTATCGGGCTCAACTCAGGAGGGGATTGAAGATCCGGTTTTTGATTCAGCCCAATTTTCGGATCTGGATATCGATCCACGCGCCTGGGCTAGTGACCAGATTGAAACCGGTGAAGTAGAATCTGCTCTGGCTGAGGAGGGATTCAAGGAGCTTGAAGCCGATTCCGCGGCCTGATTGAATGCCGACTGATATCCTGGCTGTCTAGTCGGTCTGCAAAGTGAGCGGGACTCTGGCACCCGCTCACTTTGCAGTGTTTATGGTGCATAGAATGTTGTGTATGTAAGAAAGAGACTTTTAAATGGATTATCAAGATATCCTCGAAGAAATTGATGTTCAGGTCCGCACGCTTATTGGAAAGGGCAAGGTCGCCGATTATATTCCGGCTCTGGCTAATGTATCTCCCGATAATTTTGCCATGGCCATTCATACTGTAGATGGCCAGGTTTTCAGCGTCGGTGAGGCGGATCGACCATTTTCAATCCAGAGTGTTTCCAAGAGTCTGACCCTGACTCTGGCGTTGGATTACCTTGGTAGCAAGTTGTGGAAGCGGGTCGGAAAAGAAGTTTCCGGCAATGCCTTTAACTCCATTGTTCAGCTTGAATATGATCAGGGAATACCGAGGAATCCACTGATCAATGCCGGTGCACTTGTTGTTGCAGATTGTATTATTTCCAGTGTTGACAACGCCAAGAACACCATCCTGAAGTTTGTCAAAAGGGAAGCCGATAATCAGGCGGTTCACTATGATTTTGAAGTTGTCGAGTCAGAGCGAAAGCACGGCTATCGTAATGCCGCACTGGCTAACTTTATGAAGAGCTATGGTAATATCAACAACGAAATTTATGACGTTTTAAGTGTTTACTTTCATCATTGTGCTTTGTCGATGAATTGCAAAGATTTGGCAAAGACCTTCCTTTTTCTGGCCAACAACGGTGTATCACCTGTTACCGGTGACACGGTGATCTCCCCTAATCAGGCTAAGAAGATCAATTCTCTGCTATTGACCTGCGGCATGTATGACGCCGTTGGAGATTTTGCTTACCGTGTCGGGCTCCCCGCCAAAAGTGGTGTCGGAGGCGGGATCGTCGCGATCGTTCCCGGTCAGATGACTATCAGTGTCTGGTCTCCTGAGTTGGATAAAAACGGCAATTCCTTGGCAGGGGTAAAGGCATTGGAATTGTTCACGACTAAAACAGGCTGTTCGGTTTTCTGAGATACTGGTTCTTTACAGAGTAAGTTGTTTCTGGGGAGTGGCCGTTTCATAAACGGCTTGCTCTGTGTCAAAAAACAATTCTGCCGACCTGCTTTGTGCTAAACTGCTTTCATTCTATTTTTCCGCATGAATGAAGGTCCTGTCGATGATCAACTCCAATTACAAAGCCCCTCTTTTTTACCGCAACAGACATGTTCACACCATTATCCCGACCCTGCTTCGAAAAGTGGAGGATGTGTCCTATCAGCGTGAACGGATCGATACTCCGGACGATGATTTCCTTGATCTTGACTGGTCCAAGGTTGGCAGCAACAGCCTGGCGATTATTTCCCACGGTCTTGAGGGCCATTCTGACAGGGCTTATGTCAAGGGGATGGTTCGGGCAATGAACGACGAGGGGATTGATGCCCTGGCCTGGAATTATCGTGGCTGTGGTGGAGAGTCAAACCGACAGTTGCGGCTTTACCATAATGGCGCTATCGACGATTTGCACACGGTTGTGAATCATGCCGCTCCTGCTTATCAAAGGATATTTCTTATCGGTTTCAGTATGGGCGGGAACATCAGTCTGCTTTATCTGGGTAAGCGTGAATTCAGCATTCCTGAGCCTGTCAAGGGTTGTGTGACCTTTTCGGTTCCCTGTGATCTGACCGATGCGTCATTGGCTCTGAAGCGCAGGGAGAACAGGATTTACATGAAACGTTTTCTGCGCCTGCTGCGTGAAAAAGTCAGGATGAAAATGGTTGCCTATCCGGAAGAGATCAATGACGATCGCTATAACCAGCTTAAAAACTTCAAGGATTTTGATGATCGCTACACCGCCCCTCTCCACGGTTTTGACAGCGCTGAAGATTACTGGCAGAAATGCAGCTGCCGCCCCTGGCTTGGAACCATTGATGTGCCGACCCTGATCGTCAATTCCTGGGATGATCCTTTTTTGCAAGGGGGGTGTTATCCGTTAGCCGAATGCCGGACCAATCCCAACCTGACTCTGGAGATCACCAGGCATGGTGGACATGTTGGATTTGTTGGAGAACGCGGCAGTCGGAAATACTGGTCTGAACAGAGAGCCGTGGTGTTTATTGCTCCTCTGTTGTGTTAAATGAATAGACCACCTATTTTGTGGTGGTTGACGCTCTCTGTTTGTAGATCGCCCTTTAAAAATGAATGAAACCTTGTTGATCAGGAGAAACTATTATGATTGTGACGACAGTTTTGGGCAGTGCCCGAAAAAAGGAAACACTGCGACTGTTCTTGAACGGGTTGAAAAGAGCTGCTGGACATGGGGCATGAGGTCAATCAGGTCTATCTCAACAATAAGACCATTAACAGCTGTTGGGTTGCTGCGCCTGTCATAAATACCCCGATGAGATCGCCTGTGTGCACCAGGATGATGCCATTCAGGTACTGGAGCAGATGATTGCATCCGATGCCATCCTGTTGGCCTCGCCGATCTATTTCTGGTCATTCACCGCTCAGATGAAAGCCCTTATCGATAGAAGCTATGCGCTTGTTACCAACTACCAGAGGCCGGAGCACAATTCCCTGTTGAAAGGAATCCGTGTCGGTCTGTTGGTCACCGGTGGTGACTCCTATGAAGATAATGCTGAAGAAATGTTTAAGGTGCACGGCCGATTTGTCGATTTTTTATGTGCAGAACAGGCGGGTGAATTATATGTCGGTGATTGGGTTGAGTCTGCCGGGCTTGGGGTCGATGTGCAACGGCTGGCGGAGTCTTTAGTAAGCTGATGAACTTCACGCTGAAGTTCGATTTTTCAGGCCGTAACGGTGTGAGAAAGAAGCCCTTTCGTGAAGACACGAAAGGGCTTTTGGTTTTCAGTCATCGGGTTCTTGACATTTTCCGGCATGGTGACTTGCCGGCGTAACAGGACGACAGAGCAAAAGACTCAGAGGCTGGCTCCATTCGGGGGGATTACCCTCCCGGGATTTTCCTTGAGCAAGAGAACCGAAATTTTCAGTTGAACCTGATCTCCCACTCGGATCAGTCCGAGAAAGCCGGGAGGGTTGAGTTGATAGCGGTTGAGTGAAAGATCGAAGGCGAGATCAAAGGTGATCTGCTTGTCGTTTTCCTGAAGATTACTGACCTCGACTCTTTGTGCCAGAGCGATATTGCGTATTTTGAGAGTGAATTCAAATTCTCCTCTCTCGTTGCTGCTCATAGCAGCAAGCTTTTGAATCTTATTCGCTGTCAGTTCAGCAGACTGTCCTGTGATGAGGGGAATTTTTCGCTTTCAAGCATTGCGCGCATCTTTTGATCGCGCCTTTTATTGGCGGTATCCATGCTGGCAACAGGAACAGAGATTTCTGAGTTGTCAAATATCGGTCCAGAGTTTCCCTTTTGGCTAATGGAGAGGGTAAACGGACTGCAGTCCGCCCGGCCGGAAAATCTTTTAAGGTCGTCGTCACTTTGAACTCATCTGGCAGCTGCTTTTAGCGTTTCAGCAGAGGTGCTGGTCGTCATCAGGCAGAAGAGTAGAATAAACAACTGAACTTTCACGCTCACTCCTTGCTGTGGAGGTTTGTCGTTTTCTGTTGATTCGGCTGTCGGGGCCATTCCCCCCTGGTGATTCCGATCAGTGTACTCTCGTTTCCTCTGCGCTCACAAGGCCATTTAAGACCCTCATGAACCTCTGTAAGAGAGATATTTGAAGCCACAGGTGATATTATGAGGCTTATCCTGCTCAGATAACACATTTAAATGTATTGTTGTCCGAGAGTCGTGCAACCCGACCCATCAGGGGCTCCGTCGATTAAACCGAGGGAGGGACTCTTCTATGCTGGTTAGATGTTTTTTTTGCACTGTATTCAATCGGTTCTTTGCACTGTCAGCCGCCGCAGAGACCACCATACTGTTGGCGACAGACGAAACTCCCGGTCCGCCATTTATTAGCGGATAATGATCTGAGTTGAACTGAAAGAGCGGGGAGCGAGGTTGACCTTTATCGGTTGACGGCGCTAAAACTCAATATTACGATCACGTTTATCCGCTTACCCTGGAAGCGTTGTCTGTTGCAATTGAAGACAGTCAAAGAATGAATATGGGATTGTGGGAAAAAGCGGTTCCCGGAGAGAAACCAAGTAGAACCCTCTCTTTTTCTCATCCCTCACGAGCCATGACCTTGGCGTCGGGGCGTCTTACGGCATAGAGAAAATTCTGCACAACAACTGTAGAATATTCTTGTTTTGCTCATCTGTTTTTTTCACCATTCTGTTATTTCAGATACTTAGCCTGTTTATTTGTTGGCATGAAACCTGTAGTCATAGAACGGGATTTGTTTTTCCAGGAGCGGGACCCCGGTCGTGCATAGAGGGTACGACAACGGTTTCAGGTATTGATCAGGCTGTTCCGCCAGCAGAAGTGTCCGTTGTCGTGGTCACGTTGCTGCCGTTAACCGATTTTTTCCAATATCGACAGGGAGGTTTGCATGAGTAGAGAACGACAGGAGAAAAGAGCACAGTTTGAACAGGCGAAAAAAACAGGTCATCGAAGTAAAATTATGGCGCTGATCGTCGCTATTGTGACCGTGGCGGCTCTTGGAGGCTTTTGGTTGACTCAGGATGCTGCCGATGCTTATACCCGTGTGACCAGCGTTGATGGAGAGGTGCGCTTCGATCTCGATCAGATCAATGACGGGAAAGCCCATTACTTTAAATATGCCTCCGGCAATAACGAATTGAAATTTTTTATCGTCAAAAGCGCCGATGGTGTTATCAGGGCGGCGTTTGATGCGTGCGATGTCTGCTATCGGGAGAAAAAGGATATCGCCAGGAAGACAATGTCATGGTGTGTAATAACTGTAACATGAGGTTTCATACCAACCTGATCAATGTTGTCAAAGGGGGGTGTAATCCCGCTCCGCTGCAGCGACGGATTGATGGCAAACAACTGGTTATTTCAGATAAAGACCTGCTGAGCGGAGCCTGGTTCTTCAGCGGTTGATAGCGTCGGGAGCTCTTGATGAAACTTGAATCGATCGCCTTTAACAATCTGCGTCGGCGTAAAAGTCGAATGGCATTTTTAGTTCTCGGACTGCTGATCGGCGTGGCCACGGTGGTGACACTGATCTCTCTTTCGGCGGCGTTAACCGACGATGTTCAGCATAAGATGGAAAACTACGGGGCCAATATCCTCATAACCCCACGTAGCGACGACCTCTCCTTGTCGTACGGCGGTATTACGCTCGGTGGCGTTTCGGTCAATACCGAAGAAATACGTCAAGCGGACCTGTCCAGGATTAAGACGATTCCCAATAGCCGTAATATCGCCGCCATAGCACCAAAGGTTCTTGGCGCTGTTCAGGTCGGGAACGAACGGATTCTGTTGATGGGGGTCGATGTCGGGGTCGAGTTTCATCTGAAACGCTGGTGGAGCATCAGTGGCACCGCAGTGGTTGAAGATCACCAGTTGGTTGTCGGTCATGTCGTTGCGACCCGACTTGGTCTCGAGCCCGGTTCTACTCTTGAAATCAGCGGTGAAAACTTTGTTGTCAGCGGCATCCTGGACAATACAGGTTCTCAAGACGATCAGTTGCTCATTGGTTCATTGCCGGTGGTCCAACGGCTGTTGGGTAAGGAAGGTGTTGCCTCACTGGTTGAAGTCGCGGCCCTCTGTGCCGATTGCCCGGTGACCGATATGGTCGATCAAATCAGCGCTGTGTTACCGAACGTCGAAGTCAGCGCCATTCAGCAGGTGGTCAAAACCCGAATGCACGCCCTGGATCAGTTCCGCAACTTTTCCCTGGCCATCGCTGTCGTGGTTTTGTTAATCGGGGCTCTGGTCGTTTTGTCACCATGATGGGCTCCGTCAACGAGCGCACCCGGGAAATCGGCATTTTTCGCGCCCTCGGGTTTCGGCGTGGTCATATCATCCGGCTGATTTTGACTGAGTCCGCGACCGTCAGCCTGCTGGCCGGGGTGTTGGGATTTTTGGCCGGCATGGGAGCAACGCAGGTGATCCTGCCATTTATGACCGAACATCATGTGTCGGTACAATGGAATCCACAGTTGGCCGGAGCGGCCATGTTGCTGTCGTTAGTGATTGGCTGTGCCGCTTCCTTCTATCCGGCACTGCATGCCAGCCGCCTTGACCCCACAGAAGCTTTGCGCGCCCTTTAGGAGTTTGGTTTATGTCATTTATTCAGATAACTCAGCTGAGCAAGATCTATGAAGGGAGCGCGGACAGCGTCACCGCCCTCAACCAGATCGATCTTTCTGTTGACGAAGGAGCTTTTCTCGGGGTGATGGGACAGTCCGGGTCCGGTAAAAGTACCTTTTTGACGATCCTCGGCGGTTTGTGTCATCCGACCTCAGGCCAGGTTCAAGTCGACGACATCGATATCTACGCTCTTGCCAGTGAGCAGCGCGCCGATTTCAGAAGAGAGTTCATCGGCTTCGTTTTTCAATCCTTCAATCTGATTCCCTACCTGACCGCAGAGGAAAATGTGATGCTGCCTCTGGCGGTGAAAAAGCTGTCTCAAAAAGAGAAGCGCAGGATGGCATGTCAGGTTCTGGACCGGGTTGGCCTGGCGCATCGGGTCGCACATCTGCCCAATCAGCTCTCCGGCGGCGAGCAGGAGCGGGTTGCCATTGCCAGAGCGCTGGTCAACGCGCCGCCACTGATCCTGGCCGATGAGCCCACCGGTAGTCTCGATAGCGCCACCAGTCGGGAAATCATGACGCTTTTCGCCGACCTGAACAGAGAAGGGCAAACGATTGTTATGGTGACCCATAACGAGGAGATCCGTTCCTACTTTAATCGCACTCTTCTGTTGTGTGACGGTGCCGTTGCCGAAGATCGCAGACAGGACGGTTGTTTGATTGCACAGGCGGGATAGCGCAGGTAAGAATACTGGCTCTTGGCCATTGTTTCCGTCCTTTAAGTGACTTTCTTCATAGTCCAATCTGTCGAGCTTTGAGTAACAGCTACAAAAGGCGGGTTCAGACCTGTGGCAGGGATGTGTGCTGCAGGAAGGCTTGGGCGCTAAAAATCCCGCTCAAGCCCTTATTTGTAGAGGGCGCTGAGCGGGGATTTGATTTTGATCTGTGCGACCGATCCTCAATTGTTAATCTCGTAACGATTCCTTGACCCGTTCAAAATCATCGGCGGCGTAGACGATCGAATCGTACATCGCTTTGGAGGCCGCGGCTTTGTCTCCTTTTTGAATGGCGACGACAATCGCTTCGTGGTACGGGATAGAGCGCTTTGATTCCTCGATATCGTGCATGAAGCGGTTGAAAATATTGCGGAAGGTGCTGACGATGACCGGGCGGATGGCACTGATCATCAGTTCGTTGCCGCAGGCTTCGATGATCGACAGGTGAAAGCGCATGTCGGCTTTGCGTTGTTCGTCAATAGTCGGGGCTTTTTTCATGTCTTCCAGGGCCTCGAACATCTCTGCGATCTGTTCGGCATCAGCTCGTTCCGCTGCCATGCCTGCCGTAATCGGTTCGATCATGACGCGCAGCTCGACCAGATCACCAACCAGATTGGCGCTGGGGTATGATTCCAGCCGCCATTCCATCAACAGCGGATCGGTCAGAATCCAGTTTGATGGATCGCAGATGCGGGTACCGATTCGGGGCCGGACCTCAACCAGGCCTTTGGCATCCATAAAGCGGATCGCCTCACGGATGACCGTGCGGCTGACTTCGAACATGCGCGCCAACTCATCTTCGTTGGGCAGCAGTGACAGGGTTCGCGTTCCTGGTAATGATCTGCATGCATAAAGAGCGGGCAACCTGCTCATGGAGTTTGACCCGTTTTACTGATTCTGCCACCTGTATCTCCTGTTGTATTCAATCGTATTGGAGAACACACGATAGCTCAGACAGCTTCTCAGTACAACCTGTCTTATCTTCAGCCTCGTCAAAAACAGCGTTGGTGCAGGCCATTCACCTGCACAGATGTTGTCTTGTGATGTTTTTATCTGATTTTTCCTGTCGATCCCGTCGGCAATCTCTTCAATTGGGCAGCGGGTTAACGGCCCGCTCATCGACCGCTTCCGGGATGCAGCCTTTTTCCGCATTGGTGACATCGCTCATCAGATTGCTGGCTGCAATCTGCAGCCTGCGTTTGAGCATTCGCTCGTGACGTTGCCGAATCAATTCTGTCCGCTCCGGGATTTGATCCATGGAAATGATTTTGCCATGCGTCAGGGCAGCGGCATCAATCAGGTCGAGGCGATTCTCCTTGAGACAGAAATGTAAAATATCGCCATTATCCAGATGACCGATCCCGCCATTTTCGAAGGCTTCAGGGGTGACATGACCGATACAGGCCCCTTTGGTGACGCCTGAATAGCGGCCATCGGTAATCAACAGAGACGATGGCTCGAGAAACTGATGGTGCTTGAGATTCTGCGAAGGGGTAAACATTTCCGGCATGCCGAAAGCCCTCGGTCCCTGACCGGAGATGACAAAAGCAAATGAAAGTGCGCCTTCACTCATCAGCTGATAAACCTGGCTCGAATCATAGCTCAGTTCAGGATTGCCGGAGTTATAGCGAACCAGTTGATCCAACTGTCCTGTCGGCACTGTTTTCAGTACTTCGGTCAGGATAGTGATCAGGTTTGGTGAGGAGATATCGTCGATGCAGATATGCTCATTTTCATAATAGCGCACAACCAGCAGCTGGTCGTCAAAACGTTGCAGCAGCTTGTTCGACATCCCCGCAACCTTGATGATCGCTGATGACATGAAGTTGCCATGCAGCACCTCAACACCGGAGGCATCCCGGACCGGGGTTGTTCTGATGATCGCCCTCTCGCCCAGGCTTGGGTCAACCGGGACATCCAGATCGGCGATACGCTCCTGCCAGCTTTGGCCGGTCATGGTTGGGGCCTGCAGATCCATCTTGATGCCGAGATCCGTTAACACCCGGTAGATGCTGTTCATGGCCCGGTGCTTGCCTTGAAGAAACTGCTGTGCCAGAACGAAGGTGTCACGATTTTCAGTCAAACTGTGGGCAAAGGTTTCCGGAACGGGAGTTTCGCGCCGCACCTCGGCATAATCGGCCAGGGTGATGTCGAAACCGGCATAGCGCATGATCGCCGGCAGATGAAGCATGATATTGGACGAGCTGCCGGTGGTGTTATGGATGCGTACGGCGTTCCTGTAATTCTGGCCGATGATGTTGCTGACCCGCAGTTCCGGTTTGTTGAAGCAGCGATAAAGCATATCGACTGCATCGTGAACCCGCTCAGCGCAAGGGGCGTCAATCAGCAGCTCTGTCTCCGGCGGAGTAAAGCCGAGGGCGCAGAGCAGGGTACGTGATGAGTTGCCGGTGCCGTTGAAGGCGCACACGCCCCCTTTGGTGTCGCAGGTTGCGGCCGCCAGCTGATTGAGGATACTGCGCTCTTCTTCTGCCGAGAGCAGATCCAGCAGCACTGCACGACGCAGTTGACCGGCAAAGGCTTCGTCGGAAGAACACTGAAGAATGAAGCGCATGTTTTCGGCGATATCCTCAGCCAGTTCGACCTGTTCTGCCTGGCGAGCGCTGGCGATCAGTTGTTCCAGTCTGGTGCGGGTCTCTGCCGGGATGGTGCCCCCTTTAAGGACATGGGAGGGGACAAAGACCGCCCAGACCGGAGCTTGCTTGCGGTCTTTGTGGCTGCGGGCAATATCTGTCGCCGCCAGTCCACTTAAAACCGCTGAGGGGAATTTGTCACAGCTGGAAAGAACATAGGCCGCGTGATAACTATGGCCTTCAAAGGTGATGTTGACTGCAGAAGCTGTGTGGTTGCGTGACGCTAAGGAATAGCTCTGGCCGATGTTGCTCTGCGCGGTTCCGTCACAGATGACCGGAATGCCAAAGACAAAGGGTACACCACCGTTTTGCCAGATGCGCAGCACGGCTAGGCCGATGTGCATATCGTCGCGCAGGTGGGCCGGATGGTCGATGGAGCCGGTAATAACAGCGATGCGCGGCTTGTTGGCGACCAGCCGTTCGACAATCTCACTCAGGGTGACTTCACCCGGATCAAGGACCGAATCAAGCTTTGAAACAGTCTCCCAGGCTTTTTTGATTGTATGCAGGACACAGATCGGTTCATTTGCAGTGCCCTGAATACAGTCCCTGTAAGGGTTGCCTTCTTCTTCTATAATCAGATTTTTAAATTTATTTCGATCCATCTCTTCCATCCGATTCGGTTAAATGGTGATGGCTGAAGTCTGTGCCGATTTCTGTATCCATCCGCTAAGACGGTCACTTGTAACGTGTAACCAGACTGAAAACAACGGCTGAAAAATAGGGTTGACATTAACCTTCAGTTATCCTAAAACGATTCATCATATGATATTATCATATAACTACAAAAAAGAATTGTCCAGTGAATTGTCACCTTCTTTATTTTTGAGCGGAAGCTGGCGGTTACCCGCGAACGAGCGGTTCCGTGGCGCGGTATGTGGCGGGATGCGCAGGATCTCTTGGCGAGAGGAAATGAACGATGCAGAAAGAAATCACCTTCAAGGCCTGCTACGTTAAAGGCGCTGGAGATGTGTCGATTGAGGAAAAAACACTCACTTATAACAGTTCCGAAGAGGTTCTGGTCAAGGTGACCCGGGGCGGTGTCTGCGGTTCCGATATTCATTACTACCTGCATGGCGGTCCCGGAGATATCAGGGTTCAGCACCCGATGGTGCTTGGTCATGAAGTGATCGGCGTGATGATCACTGATGATGAGCGTAATGGTACCAAGGTGGCGATCAACCCGAGCCGTCCCTGCAACGAATGTGAGTTCTGCCTTAACGGACAGAGCAACCAGTGTTTGAATATGCGCTTTTTGGGCAGCGCCATGGTTGTCCCCCATGTCGATGGCGGTTTCTGCCAGTACGTTGCCGTCCGCCCTGAGCAGTGTATCCCCTACGATTCCCAGGCCGCTGATGATGTCATGGCCTTTTCCGAGCCGCTGGCCGTTGCCATCAACGCCATCAACCGGGCTGGCAGTCTGCTCGGTAAGAAGGTTCTGGTCACCGGCGCCGGTCCCATCGGCAGCTTGCTGATAGCCGCCTGCCGAGCTGCCGGAGCGAGCGAGATTGTGGCCTCTGATCTGGTTGTCAGAAACCGTGAACTGGCTGAGCAGATGGGAGCTGACAGCAGCTTCGATCCGAGCGGCGACGATCTGTCATGTTACTGCGCCGCCAAAGGCTACTTCGATGTCAGTTTCGAAGCCTCCGGCGCCATTCCTGCAGTGCAGAAGAATATCGAGATGACCAGACCGCGCGGCACCATGGTTCTGGTTGGTATGCCCGGCGGCATGGTTGAGCTCCCGTTGACCCGTTTTCTGGTCAAGGAGATCTGCTTGGTTGGTTCCTTCCGTTTTACTGACGAGTACATCACTGCGGTCCGCTGGCTTGAGAATGGCACGGTCGACCCGCGTCCACTGCTGACCAGGGTCATGCCTTACACAGAAATTGTCGAAGCTCTTGAACTTGCTGCAGACAAAACAAAGGCCCTTAAAGTCCAGTTGTCGTTTGGCTGATCAGAGCGGCTAATGGAACCGCAGGCGTTGTCTTCATAATGTCTGCTTGAATGAAGATCTATAAAAGGAATGAATCCCATGGAAAACTTATTTGACCTGAACGGACGCCGAATTCTGATTACCGGCTCAGCGCGTGGACTCGGCTGTTTTCTGGCCGAGGGGCTGGCCGCTCATGGCGCTACGATTGTGGTTAACTCCACCACTCAGGACGGCGCCGAAAAAGCGGCTTCAGCGCTGGTTGAAAAGGGCTATTGTGCCGATGCTGTGGCTTTCGATGTGACCGACAAGGCCGCTGTCGAAGCTGGAATTGAAAAAATTGAACAGACGCTCGGACCGATCGATGTCCTGATCAACAATGCCGGTATTCAGCGCCGTCATCCCTTTCTTGAGTTTCCTGAAGAGGAATGGGATCAGGTTATCGACGTCAACCAGAAGTCGGTTTTCTGGTGTCGCAGATGGTTGGTAAGTTGATGGTCAAACGCCGGGCGGGCAAGATCATCAACATCGGCTCCATGCAGTCGGAGCTTGGGCGTGACACCATCACTCCCTATGCCGCTTCAAAAGGGGCGGTGAAGATGCTGACTCGCGGCATGTGTGTCGAGCTGGCCCGCTACAATGTGCAGGTCAACGGTATTGCCCCTGGTTATTTCAAGACCGATATGACCAAAGCCCTGGTCGAAGATGAAGAATTCACCTCCTGGCTCTGTAAGCGGACTCCTGCCAATCGCTGGGGCGATCCGAGTGAGCTGGTTGGTGCCGCGGTTTTCCTGGCTTCAAAAGCCTCTGATTTTGTAAACGGTCATCTGCTGTTTGTGGATGGCGGAATGTTGGCCGCAGTTTAGCGGCATTATTATTCAACGGTTGAATAACAAAAGGAGATGAAGATGAAAAAGTTAACCCTGGTGAGCTTGCTGATCCTGTCGCTGTGTCTTATGGCAGCCAGTACATTTGCGGCACCTGTCAGCCTCAAGTTTGCCAGCACCAACGCTGCTGGTGAGCAGGCCTTTGAAGTTCAGAAAGAGTGGACTGATGCGGTTGAGAAGGCTTCTAACGGACGCATTAAAATCAGCCTTCTGCCTCTCGATGCTGTCGTCAAATCGTCCGATCTTCTGACCGGCGTGCGCAATAACATCATTGATGGTGCGGTATCAACTTCAGCCCATTATGCGGGTGATGATGCCGGTTTCGGTTTGATTGGTGATACCATCAGTGCCTGGAACAGTGACGAAGATATCCTCAAGTTTTACTACTACGGTGGTGGTCTTGAAGTGGTTGACAAAATTTTTCAGGCCTATGGCGCCAAGCTGATCGGCGTCTGCATCACCGGTGCCGAGTCCCTGCCTTCAAAGCTGCCACTGCGTGGTGTTGAGGACTTCAAAGGTGTTAAAATGCGTGCGCCGTCCGGTCCGATCCACAAGTTGTTTGCAAAGATGGGCGCTGCTCCTGTCGGTCTGCCCGGTTCAGAGATCTACACCTCTCTGGAAAAGGGCGTTATCGACGCAGCCGATTTTTCCACTTTCTCCAACAACCAGAAGCAAGGTGTGCATTCAATCGCCAAGTATCCGATCTACCCGGGGATTCACTCTTCACCAACCGTTCATATCATCATGAACCTGAAAAAGTGGAACAGCCTGCCGGAAAACGATAAGTTTTTCATGCAAAAATTCTTTAAAGGTCTGGCTCTCGATTCTCTGCTCAAACCTCACTATGAAGACCGTATTGCCTACAGCGAAGCTGTCAAGGCAGGTGCCGAGCCGATCGCCTGGAGCGACGAAGAAAAGGCCAAAGTTCGTGCCTATGCTCGCGATATCTGGAAAGACATTGCTGATAAATCTGAAATCGGCAAGATGTATTATGACGCTTTGCAGCAGTTCCTGCAGTCTCAGGGCATGAACTAAATTGATGTAAAGATTAATCCCGTTGAAGAGGGTTGCCGCAGCCGTGGCGACCCTCTTCGGCTGTTTCAATCCGAGGTGGGCAGCTTATGAAAGCAAGTCTGGTAATCGATCGATTTTTTATCCGTGCGGGTCATTTTGTCTCGGTCCTGTTCCTGGTCGTTGTCTGTATCAGTTTCTTCGAGGTCATCATGAGGTATCTTTTCAATGCACCGACCCTTTGGGTGCATGAGACAACCTCCTTTTTGATCAGCCTTGCTATGTTGTTTGGCGGTGTCGCCTGTTACGCCGATGAAAAACATATCGCCATGACCTTTATCTCCGATAGTTTTTCTCCGGTTGTGCGCTGGTATACAGTCCTGTTTGTAGAAGTCTGCACCCTGATTTTTTCGATCATGATGACCTACGGTGCATTCCTTTCGGCTAAGGATGCTTTCATTTCCCCCTTTGGCAGTTTTCGTATGCAGACCTCCGGATCGGCCCTTGATCCTCCCTTCCCGGCTTTGAATAAGGGATTTTTCTTTGCAACCTGTATCATGCTGGTTTTTCTGGTTGTTTTACACCTGCTGCGGCACCTGCTGAGTTATTCGGAAATGAAGCAGCAAAAAGAGAAGGAACAGTCCAATGCTTAGTGCCATGGGAATCGCCACCGGAACCATTGTCATCTTTCTGATGATGCTGTCGTTACTGTTCGTCGGAATGCCGCTCGGATTTCTGACCGGTTTTATCGCTCTGTCGATGTCCTATCTGTGGTTTGACAATTTTGCCATCATGCAGATGGTTGCCACCCGGGTGAGTGACTTCACGACATCTTATACTTTTGTCGCTGTTCCGATGTTCGTCCTTATGGCAACCATGCTCGATAAGACAGGTATCGCCAAAGATCTCTATAACGCCATGCGTGTCATGGCGGGTCGGATTCGCGGTGGTGTCGCGATCCAGAGCATGATCGTGGCCGTGATCCTGGCGTCCATGTCGGGGATCATCGGCGGTGAAACAGTTCTGCTCGGTATGCTGGCTTTACCGCAGATGCTTCGTCTCGGTTACAACAAGAAGCTGGCCATCGGTACGGTTGTTGGTGGTGGGGCCTGGGACCATGGTGCCGCCAAGTATTGTGCTGATTATTTATGGAATGACCTCAAACGTATCGATTGGAGATCTTTTCTGGGCGCTATCCCTGCGGCAATGATTCTTTCCGGGATGTATATCGCCTACATTCTGGTGCTCTGCAAAATCTATCCTGACTACGGTCCGGCCATGGCGAAGAGCGAGTGGGACAACATGACGCGCGCCGATGTCATCAAGATGTTCAGAGATATCCTGCTGCCATTACTGATTGCCGGTTGGGTTTTGGGGAGTATCTATGGCGGTATTGCATCGGTCACCGAGGCCGCCTGCGTCGGAGTGGTCGGGGTCGCTGGCGGGAGCCGTGCGCCGTGAATTAACCCTTGAGATTATCTTTGATGCTCTCAAGCATACCATCCGCACCGTCGGAATGATTATCTGGGTCGGCATCGGTGCGACAATGATTATCGGGGTTTACAACCTCATGGGGGGGATGTCTTTATCAATGACATTTTCATGGGGCTTGACATGCCACCGATTTTCACCATTCTGATCATGATGTTCATCCTCCTGATCCTGGGGATGTTCCTTGACTGGATCGGGGTTGCCATGCTGACCATGCCGATCTTTGTTCCTATTATCACGAATCTGGGTTATGATCCGGTCTGGTTCGGCGTCGTCTTCTGTGTCAATATGCAGGTTTCTTTCCTGAGCCCGCCGTTTGGCCCAGCCGCCTTTTATCTGAAAAGTGTGGCCCCGGAAGGGATAGAGCTGACCGATATCTTCAAGTCGGTCTGGCCGTTCATCACGATGCAGGTGATTACCCTGGCACTGATTATCACCTTCCCGGAGATCGTTCAGTTTATTTACAAATAATCTGCAACCGCCCGCTATAGAGCTGATCGCTATACAGATGTTCCTGCTTGCAGGAACGTGAAGAGCCGCTGCCATTCCCCCCCCCCGGTAGCGGCTCTTTTTATGCGCCTAAGATCGCGTTCCCGCCCATCGGCTAATCATTGCTCAGAGCGATAATTTCATTCGCCCGTGCCAGCGACGGATCGATGTCATTAAAGACATTCTCATCGCCAATCGCTTTTAAAAATCCGGACTGTGTCATGACCACCAGCGGTTGGGCATGAACCCCTGACAGAATCAATTGAGTGCCGTTGCGCCTGGCACGTTCCAGAACGGTTTCCAGCGCCTGTAATGCCGTGGCATCAAGGGTCAGGGCGTGGCGCATTCTCAGGATAAGCACCTTGGGTGGGGAGCTGATTTCGCCGAGAGCGTTTTTGAATTTGTCGGCCGCACCGAAGAAAAATGGTCCATTGATTTCAAAAACTTCGACACCTGGCGGAACGGTGCGGTTCTGGATGCTTTTGGGATCCTGACTCAGATCCTCATCATCATGCAGGGCGCGGGTAATAAACCCGACCTGGGTGACGCTTGCCATCCTCTGCATGAAAAGGAATGCCGCCAGCACCATGCCGACCTGTATGGCAACAGTCAGATCGACCAGTACGGTCAGGCTGAAGGTTGAAAGGAGAACCAGAATGTCGCCACGAGGGCCATGGAATAATTTTAGGAACAGCGGGGCTTCGCTCATGTTCCAGGCAACAATCACCAGAATGCCTGCCAGGGTCGGCATGGGGATCATGACCGCCCATTGACCGAAAAACAGAAGAATCAACAGCAGGGTCAAAGCATGGACAATGCCGGCAAGAGGAGAGTGTCCACCATTTTTGATATTGGTTGCTGTTCTGGCTATGGCACCGGTTGCCGGGATTCCGCCGAAGAGTGGAGAGGCCAGGTTCGCAAGTCCCTGGGCCACAAGCTCCATGTCACTGCGGTGTCGCCCTTCGGTCATGCCATCGGCAACAACGGCCGATAGGAGTGATTCGATCCCGGCCAGAATAGCGATGGTCAGGGCCGGCGATAGAAGTTGTACCAGCCTGTCCCCGGTTGGTATGGGGGGAAGATGCGGAATTGGCAGCGTTGTCGGAACGGCTCCGAAGCGACTGCCGATTGTTTCGACCGGTAGATCGAATAGAGCGACCACCGCCGTGGTTGCCAGAATTGCCACCAGCGAACCGGGGATGCGGTGCGTCACCCGTGGCCAGAGATAGATGATCAGAATTGTCCCCAGACCGATCAGGGTCGCATGGATCGAGATGCTGTCCAGGTTCTCGGCGAAAGTGACGATCTTGGTGAAAAAACCGGAGGGGACATGGACGATTTCAAGACCAAAAAGGTCCCTGATCTGACCGACAAAAATAATCAGGCAATGCCGCTGGTAAAACCGACGGTCACGGGATAAGGGATAAACTTGATCACGCTTCCGAACCGCGCCAGACCCATCACGATCAGCATTCCACCGGCCATCAGAGTCGCGATTGCCAGACCGTCGTAACCGAATCGCTGGATGATATCGAAAACGATGATAATAAAAGCTCCGGTCGGACCTCCTATCTGTACGCGACTGCCACTGAAAGCAGAGATGATAAATCCCGCGACAATCGCAGTAAAAATCCCCTGTTCGGGTTTTACCCCCGATGCGATTCCAAAGGCAATGGCTAAGGGGAGAGCAACGATCCCGACAATAATGCCGGCCAGCAGGTCGTTGATGAATTTCTGGCGAGAATAACCTTCTTGCAGGCTACTCCACAGCTGTGGAACAAACAGAGAGCGGGACATGCGCTACTCCTCTCGGACAGAGTTAACGATGTCCGTCGGCAGCGAGGGCGTACGTCCAGGTGTCGGCGGAAGTGCCGGGCAGGGCCAAAAGGGAGGTCTTGTCCAACGAAAAGAGCAGGATAATTGCTCTTTCGAATCAGAAAATCAACCTAAAAAGCTTAACGGATTCAATATGATTGTAGTGTTCTCTCCCTCTCTGACAAGAGGACACGATCTCAGGCTCTATTTTGTTTTTATCCTGGTCCCGATTGGTATACGATCCAGAGTGTCGGGACGGGTCGAATCATTATTATTCCCTCTGGAAATTTGCAATTGCTGTCTGGATTTATGAAAAAAATATTTTACATTCTGTTTTTAGGCCTCGTTGCGGTCAGCTCCCAGGCTGAAGAATACACCTTGACGACCGGTGAACATCAACCTCCACATGTCGGCACAGGCCTCCCTCAAGGAGGAATGCTGACAGAAACCATCACAGCTGTCTTCAAGGAGATGGGCCATACCGTCCGGGTCGATTTTCTCCCCTGGAAAAGGGGGTATCTATTTGCGAAAAAAGGGCTTTATGCCGGAACCTTCCCCTATATCAACAGCGCAAACAGACAGCAGGACTTTTTTATTCTGACCCCATTTACACTGGAACCGTTCGTATCTTTGTTAAGCGGGATTCCACATTGCAGTATCGGTCGGAAGAGGATCTGAAGGGACTGAAAATCTGCCTGCCACTGGGGTATGGGGTGAGTCAGGCCATCTCTCCACTTGTTCACGGGGAAGATATTGAGCAGATCGCCCCTGAGACAATGGAGTCCTGTTTCAAATTGATTGCCTATGGTCGGGCCGATTTTGTCGCCATTAACGAAACCGAAGCAGCGATAGCCATTCATCGGGCCGATTGCGTGGGGAAGGTTAAGGCTCTCGACAGGATCGTCGATGAATTCAGTTACTGCTTTATTGTGTCCAGGGTCTTCCCGGACGGAAAGCACCTTGTTCAGGATTTTAACCGGGCTCTGGCTCGACTGAGAGCAAACGGTCGGATCGAAGAGATCGTTCATCGCCATCTGGCTGCCGGCCCTTAGATCCGGCAGGAGCAAGCTGTTGACTTCGTACGGATTACAATGCTTTCAGCGATAACCAGAAGCGCGCGATATCGAGCATACGGTTGGCATAACTCCACTCATTGTCAAACCAGACCATCATCTTGATCAGGTTTTTATTGCTGATGCGGGTCTGGGTTCCGTCCACCACTGCCGACCGCGAATCGGTATTGAAGTCGACCGAGGCATGGGGTTGTTCACTGTAACCGATCAAGCCCTGTAATGATTTGGCCGCCGCATTTTTGAAGACGTCATTGACCTCATGGATGTCTGTATCCTTTCAACATGGATAGACAGGTCCATCAGCGAGACATTGATGGTCGGCACCCGCAGATGAAGGCATTCCATTTTACCCTTCAGATGCGGAAGGAACTTGGTAATACCGCGGCTTAAGCCCGTCTTGACCGGGACCATGGAATGCATTGCACTGCGCGTCAGGCGCAGATCGCTCTGATGATAGCGGTCGATCACCGGCTGGTCATTCATGGCTGAATGGATGGTTGTGCTGACGCCACTGATGATACTGAAATGCTGATCAAGCAGATGCAGGATCGGGATAACACAATTTGTTGTACATGACGCACTTGAGACAATGCGGTTTACCGAGTTCAGGCTCGTATGATTGAAACCGTAAACAATGGTTGCATCAATATCGTCCTCGGCCGGTTGTGAAAAAGTAACTTGCCGGCTCCGGCCAGCAGATGTTCTTCGGCAGTGGCCCGGTCGGTGAAGCTACCACTGCACTCCAGGACCAGATCGATCCCCAGGTCGCGCCAGGGGAGTTTTTTCGGGTCTGATTGGTTGAAAACCTCGATTGAGTCCCCGTTAATCAGCATCCGTTCTCCGTCGTTTTTAACCGTTACGGGGAAACGTCCGTGGGTCGTGTCGTACTGAGTCAGATAGGTCAAAGTGTCAAGGTCGGCCAGCTCATTGATTGCAACAACTTTCAGATTGTTGTTCAGACGATTTGTATACAGGGCTCTGAGGATACTCTGTCCGATTCTTCCATATCCGTTAATGGCAATGCGATAGCTCATGATTCAGGTCCGTATCAATAAATTTCGGTATTCTCTATCAGACTTTCAGGGTCCGCATGAAAACTAACCGAGAGAGCAAAAAGATTCAAGGACAACTTCGTGATAAATAAGAATACTTTAAGAGGGATAGGGGCTTTAGCGTTGTTTTCAGTCATAATATGCCTTTTATATAGGACAATAGTGATCAATAAAATAATATGTTCATTTTCATTGATATGTTTTTATATGAAAATATCTGGTCGTGATCGATTCTTTCTGTTTTTGACCTGAGTGGCGTGTTTGCCGTATGATCTGCTTTGTGCGATCCGGCTCGTCATCAGGCTCAAAAAGTGCTGGAGATGAAAACGGATAAAATGGAGATAACTTGAGAACTCTGATGAATAGACCATCTGCTTATCGGGCATTGCTGGGCCTCTTTTTGCTGTCCTCCTGCTCGGCTGTGAAGAAGGGCCGTTGAAGTTTTCAGTCCGCTATGATTCCCTCGGGGCGCTGAGGGCCAATGCTCCCGTCTACTGGGAAGATCAGCAGATCGGGCAGATCGAAAAGGTCGTTTCGACCGACGCCGGAGACTTTCTGGTCGAAGTCGCTGTCGATCCGCAACATAAAATGTATGCCAGCGAGAATTCCAGGTTCTTCATTCTGGACGATCCTGAGGATCCCTATGCCAAGGCTCTGATTATAAAGCAGAGTCAAGCCGGAGGGGCGCTTTTGACTGCGGGTTCCATTGTCGAAGGGGAACAGAGACAGGGGATCATCGGCAATCTGATGACCAGCCTGAAAGAAAGCGGCAATGATGCCGCTGGACGCTTTGAACAAGCGATGGAACGTTGGAAAGGTCGCTGGCCGAGCAGACGCAGAGCATTGACCGACAACTGGAAGAAACTCTTGACGAGTTGGGAAAATCTTTCGAAGATTTCAGCAAGCGCTTTGCGGACGATGAGGCCGATGCCGAAGTGAAAAAGTTGCAAGAGTCGCTGGATGACTTTATCCAGCAGTTCAATTCCGCCAGTGAAGATATTCAGGATCAGATCCGCGAAGAGATTCTGCCGCAATTGCGCCGCGATCTTGAAGCCCTTAAAGAACGCTTGCAGAAGCAAAGGCGGGGGGAAGAGGTTGAGAAGATGGAGAATCGGTTGATTGAAATTTGAGCTGGTGTAATCGTTCGAAATTCCTTATCAAGCTTGGCGATTCTTTTCCTCATGCGTGGGGTTGTGGAGGCGTTCAATGCAATTAAACAGATCGGCTTTGGCCGCCAACAGTAAAATTTTATTTGAAAAAACAAATTACGATGGGGTGCAGCTCTGCGCCGTCGTCGGAGAACAGAACGTTACGTTTCTAAGCATTAATTAGAGGAGCCAACTATGCAAGGTTTCGTTTCCGGGGAATCAACCTGCCTATGCGGTAGCGTAAAAATCAAAATAAAAAACATTCGCCCCAAGGTTCTGGTGTGTCATTGCGATATGTGTAGAAAATGGAGTGGTGGACCGGCTCTGGCATTACAATGTGGAACGGAAGTCGGAATGGAAGGAATGGAAAACGTCCATATCTTTGATTCGTCGGCCTGGGCGGAAAGGGGATTCTGCGCAAATTGCGGGACACATTTATTTTATAGAATTAAAGATTCCGGGGAATATAATATTCCTGCGGGATTTTTCCCGGAATTGCAGAACCTGGAAATGGAAGTTCAGTATTTTAGCGATCAGAGACCTGCATACTATTGCTTCGCCAACAAAACTGAAGAGTTGACTGCGGCCGAAGTTTTTGCCAAATATGCCCCTGAAGAGTAAGAACGCAGCTTCTTTTCTTTCCGGCTGAAGATAGGGGAATACAGGTGCGGCACTGTAAATTATAAAGGAATGATAAATATGATGACTTCGCCGGAATATGAAATTAATGACAATAATATGGTGGAAATCCCCTATCGCCAGCTCGACGATGAGATCCTGCGCGCGCTGATCGAAGAGTTGTCACCCGCGACGGTGCAGACTGGGACCAGAGAGGCTGTTCACTGGAGGACAAGGTGGAGCAGGTCATGGCACAGCTGGTCGATGGTCGCATCAGAATCGTCCATGATCTCAGCAGTGAATCGACCAATCTGTTGTCGACAATATGAATTGAAGAGAGACTTTGAAGAATAAACTACTCAGACTCACAGAGCTGATACAGGAAGATTTCTCCGCCGATCTGCATGCAGCTTTCCACTTTGAAGAACGGACACCGCTGCAGAAAAAACTTGATCTGGTCAGTCAGGCCATCAGTCATCACCAGCAGCGCTCCACTGAATTGTGGCTTGCTGCGGGCAAAAAGCGAAACCCCAGAGAGAAAAAAGCGGCCGCCCGTGCTGAGCTGGCAGCTTTTCTGCTCGCTTACCTGACGGGAAGCCCCACAGAAAACTCCGAGTCGGCGGTTGAAGCGCTGGAGATTCTGGGCCGTTCCAGTGAAAGGGAGCTGATCGCGAGCTTGTGCAGAAAATGAGCTGAAGAGGTTGTCTCATGCCAGTTACATGAGGCCGTCGAAAAGTAAATAGGGGCTCTACGTTTCACCGGGAATAAGGAGAAGGGAGTTGTCTTCTGTTGCCGGAATAAACAATTATTTTATTTGTGATGGTTTTTATCTCCCCTGGCATGCCCAGGAATGGCATATTGGGAAAAATCAAAGTTGATGGACTGTGGACATTGTTTACTGACAAGGCAGAATATGCTGAAGATTCAACTTTATGAGCGTGAGCGCCAGATGGACATATAAAACCAGGATATTGACTCATAACGGGAAAAATCGGATCGGAATAGACTGATTTTCAGGCCACACAACAATGGAGAGTCGGGAACGAAGCCCGGATGTTGTCGGAAGTGACAACAGATTGGGATCCACGCGCTCATATATTTCAAAAGGAGTATGAAATGAAAAGTATGACACTACTGATGGCTTTAGTTGTAATAGGTCTTGTTGCTGGACCTGCATATGCTAAAAACGATATGGGGAATGGGAAAGATAAGCATTTACCCCCTGGTCTGCATAAGAAACTTGAAAAGGGAAAACCACTCCCGCCTGGGTGGCAGAAAAAATTATCGAAAGGCGACATCCTCGATGAATCAATCTATGCTCGAGGAAGAGTCATCGTTCCGCTGGGTAAAGATGGAACCGTCTCAATCGAAGTTGAAGGCTCTATTCTGAAACTTCATGAAAAACTAGAAAAATCATCGAAATCTTGCACTAGGAGCATGGTATTTATTGGTCCTGCGATTTAGTGAATATATATCCCTATCCCTCGGGACAAATTTTTTTTGACAAGGGTTTGCTCGACCGGGAACCTGCATTATGCGGGTTCCCGGTTGAAGGTTGAGAAGTCTCTTTCAAAAAATAAGGGATGGTTTGCTCGCTGAGAAGGCTGTATTGATGTCAGTGAAATCCTCCCGATAGGAATTCTTTCTGCTTTAAATTACTAAAATCCGGTCGGCCAACAGATGCTCCTTCACTGCCGCCGAGTCATACATTGATGCTGAGAGAGATGGCGTGGATATAGAATCTACAATTGATTTTTTAAAGGAAATCGAACAATTCAAGACATGTGAAAGAGTCTGTCAGACAACTGGTGTGGGCAGGGCCGAGAGCGATGCAGAACATTCCTGGCATTTAGCGGTCTTTCTGCTTTTGCTTGAAGGTGAATTCGACAACGTTGATTTTGTTAAACTCCTGAAAATGGCATTAATTCATGATTTGCCAGAAATTTACGCGGGTGATACCAACCCCTATCGGGGTGATACCGATAATAAGGAAGAGAAAGAAAAAAACGCTGCACAGCGACTCTTTTCAATGCTGCCTGAATCGGCAGCAGAAGGTCTTTCATCCTTATTTGAAGAATACATAAAACAAGAGTCACCCGAATCCAGAATTGTTAAATCAGCTGACAAACTCATGCCTCTCATTCAGAATTTATGCACTAATGAACGCTATTCCTCATACCGGAAATTGAATGTCGAATATCATGAAGTCCTGGAATACATGAGCAAGTATTTTTCTGGTGGAGTGCTTGAAATTTTCTATCAAAGACTGTTATCGGAAGCTCAGGATAAAGGAGTTTTTTCAGAGACTGAAGCAACGGCATAACAAGGGCGATGAATTTGAATCTGAAAATTGATCTGAAGAAAGATCATGCTGGTAATAATGATTTTCTATAGTTTTGTTGAACAACATAAAATTTAGCGAGCTATCGTATGAATTTAAAATATTTTGACAATTATAATGAAGGTCTGGAATTAAGAATAAGCAGTTGAAACGTCATGAATTAACAGGTTTTGAATTTTGTAATTGCAACTTTGTCAAATGTGACTTTACTGAAGCCATTTTCAAAAAATGCCGATTTGAAGATTGCCTGTTTATGGAGTGTAATCTTAGCCTTGTACAGCCTGAATATTCTTCATTTGTTGATGTGGACTTTAAGCATTGCAAGGCTATTGGTATCAATTGGTCAAAAGCGGCTACGCCTGTTGGTGTTAATTTTTATTTCTGTATGATCGATTCATCATCTTTTTTTGGGTTAAATATTTCTCGAATGACAATGAGTCATTGCAGTGCAAGAGAAGTGAATTTTACCGAAGCTAATTTGACAAAGGGTATTTTTGATTCAACGAATTTTTCGAACAGTCGTTTTTCAAAAACAAATTTAACTCAGTCAGATTTCCGCAATTCTACTCATTACAATATTAACCCGGAATATAATCTGTTGAAGAAAACCAGATTTTCTACACTTGAAGTCATCTCGTTACTTTCAGGACTTGATATAATTCTAGACTGATCCAATACATGTGCTGTTTGTCGGTCTGCTGGCGGTCAAGGGAGCTGTTTGATCTCAAAGAAGTTATCGTCAGGGTAGATCCCTGTGGAGTTTATAAACAGCTTTTTGAAAGCTAAAAGAGCTCCGGCGGAAGGTGTTTGTTGTTTGATTAATAAAATTGTGCCTTAACAGCACATAAGGAATGATGATAAAAGATAGTCACATAAACAAGTGTGTAACCCCGTTCGCTTGCTTTTTTTGCTTTTCCGACGCCTGCCGGTTCGCTTTGGCGGGTGTTTCAGCTGACCCTGCTCATCGGATATTAAATGATCAAAGATAGTTCAGAAAGTAAATCGTCTCAGCTTTTGGATCCAATCGTTCTAGCCAGAATTGAGCAGGCAAGTAAGATTTGCCTGCTCGCGGCAAGTTTGGTTGCAGCAATTATCTTATCCGGCTGGTTCTTACCGGTTATCAGCTCATTTTTTCCAGATGGTTGGGCATTAATGCAGGCGAGTACCGCATTTATGATCCTCTTTATCAGTATCGCTCTCGCATTGAATAGGTATAAAAGTGATGATCGATATGCTTTCATGAGTCTGTTCTTTGCCTTTTTATGCCTGTTTTTGGTCGGCGCCACCCTGTCTGAACACTGGTATGGCGAAGGCGCGATTATGGGTAGATATCTTGTCGCAAATGAGATGAGATCGCTTGTTGGTTCTACTTCAGTGCAATCTGTTTCATGCTTTTTTTTATTGACGGTTCCTCTTTTTATCGATCCTTCGCGTCAGGATAAACGGGGCTGGCTCCTGGATTTTTTCATCACACTCCTTGTTATCCTCAATCTCCTGTATGCCGCCGGGCATATCTATCAAGCAAGCAGCTTTGTCAAATCGTCTTCAACGAGTCTTCTTTCGCTTCAAACCCTGGTATGCGTTGCGTTACTGACATTTGTCCAGGCAGCGAGGCGGGCTCCTTACGGTGCGTATTCCATCGTGGTGTCAAAGGGGATCGGTGGCCATATTGCGCGAATCCTGTTGCCTGCTTCTCTGCTTGCTTCATATGCAGTTATTTTCAGTCAAACGCGAATCAGGCAATTGGGTCTTCTGTCTTCACCTTATGACGCGGCACTGACCGCTGTTGCGTTGGCCGTCATTCTGATTGTCGTGGTGATATTGATGGCTCGTAAAATTGATGGGCTGGAGAGCAGGCTGCGAAGAATATCGATCACGGATGAAATGACCGGAATCTATAATTTCAGGGGCTTTTCACTTCTTGGGAAACAGGAACTGCTTGTTGCAAAGCGGTCACGGATCCCATTGACGATACTTTATTTTGATGTCGATGGCCTGAAGAAAGTTAACGACACATTAGGACATGATGTCGGTTCGCAGTTGATTTGTGATGTTGCCACGCTGTTGAGTGAAAATTTTCGTGCAAGCGATATCGTTGCGAGGATCGGCGGAGATGAATTTGCTGTCATTGCGCATGGTCTCGAAGACGATATCGGTATTGCGATAGAGCGAATTTATCATGTTACGGATGAAGTCAATGAGAGCGGTGAAAACCCCTACGACATAGGATTCAGTGTCGGCAGGGTGATGTTTGATGCTCAAATCGATGAGCAACTTGAGGGATTATTAAGCAGGGCCGATGCCGCGATGTATCAGAATAAAAAGGAAAGACGCGGTATGCGGATGGAGAGTGATAAGGGTTGACGAGTTCGGCTGGGCCACCAGCGGTTGGCGTGGTCGATAAACATCAGAAATATGGAGACGGGTGTGAAACAATCATTACTGAAGCTGTTGTTGTCGGCGGCTGTTTTTGCTCTGGCAATAAACATTGCTTATGCTGAAGATAACGAGCTGGCTGACAGGTTTAAAAGACGAGACATCGACGGAACAATCCTGATTTCGTCGTTAAATGGGGAGATTGAGTATCTCCACAATAGCAATCGAGCGCAAAAAAGGTTCCTGCCCGCCTCAACGTTTAAAATTCCCAATACCTTAATTGCGTTGGAAGAAGGTGTCATTCAAAACGAAAAAGACATTATTGAATGGGATGGAGAAGATAAAGGTTGGAGTCAATGGAACAAGGACCAATCTCTTGAAACCGCATTCCCGCTGTCATGTATCTGGTTCTATCAGGAACTGGCAAGTCGTGTAGGAGACAAAAAATACCGGTCTTATCTGGAGCGCATGGACTATGGAAACCGTAAAACAGGCCAGGACGTCAAATCGTTCTGGCTTGACGGGGACTTGAAAATTTCAGTCTTTGAACAAGTACAGTTTTTGAAAAACTGTATCGGGAAAGTTGCCATACGAAAAGCAATATTTAGAGCTGCTTAAAACTATGATGGTTGTCGATGAGACCGAACAATACGTCATTAGGGCGAAGACTGGTTGGGCAACACGAATAAAACCGCAACATGGTTGGTATGTCGGCTACGTAGAAACCTCTGGGCAGGTTTGGTTTTTTGCCACAAACCTTCAGATTAACAAGAAGGGTGACGCTCAGTATCGCAAAAAATCACAATGGAAGCGTTAAAATTAAAAGGGATCATATAAGGTCAAATAACTTTTCAGGACGAGCATGATCCCATCTGATCCCCGGCAGTTAACAACTCGAGATACTCGATTAACGCAAAAATTTATCTTTTTGATTTATTGACCGACAGGCGATTGTGGATAACCGGGCTATGATTTGAGTTTAAGCCGGTTGGCAGGTTTGGGTTGTGACTCTCAATAGGCAGAGATACTTTTTGTTACAACGCTGTGACAGCTTTTTTGTCTCAGGGGGCTGGTGACGCATGTTTATGCCGCGACGGGTTGCCGGGAGATAAAACTTGAAGATTCAAATCGATGGCAGGGAGGCGATCATGAATTCTGAGCTGGTCAAAGAAAGCCTGAGAAAATTTTCAGAAGTTTTATCATTTAATTACCCGGCTGTCGGTTGGTATTTTTCTTCTGATGAGATTGAAGATTCATTCGTTTATCGAAAAAATCAATGGGTATGCATGTTCGTGTATATAAAAATGATGATGAATAACGGAAAGAGAATCCGTTTTTCCGGCGATAATGACAGCGCCTGCCCGGGTCCTGCCGAATACTTCGGTTTTACAGATCTTGAAGATGACGGCGGTGTCTTTATCGCTGAAACAGAACGGTTTAAGAAGAATATCGAAATTTCAAAAGCTTATACCAGAGAATCTGCAGCACTGATTCATCCGCCTCAAGGTGAATATCTGTACATGGAAAAACTCGAACAGATAGATAGCAACCGGGAGATTGACGTTGTCAATATCTTCCCGGCGGGTCTTACTAATTTAACGAAACTTGTCACCCTGTCAAATTACGACAGGGCAACCAACATGGACAATGTGCTAACCCCTTTTGCGTCCGGCTGCCAGTCTGTTTTTGCAATTCCCTATAGTGAAAAATTTCAGGAAAAACCCAAAAGTGTGATCGGCCTGGGCGATGTTCTAGTCAGAAATTTCATACCTGAAGATATGGTGTCTTTTTCCGTTCCTTCAAATCGATTTGTAGAAATGGCAAATAATATTGAGGGGAGTTTTCTGGATAAAAATTTCAAAAACCCGACAGGTTTCTGACTTTTTATCATTGCGGCGAGAACTTCTGATCATGGATCATTTGCCTATCAAGGTTGATATTTAAGAGATTCTTTTGTATATATCTTTATATTAAAGAAGAGTTTTTATCATTAACTGGCAATAGGAGATTTGTTATGTTGAAAAAACTAGCGCGTCCAACGAGTCTTTTTTTGGTATTTTCATTCATTTTATTGAATTTTATGGTTCCTCATGCTCAGGCTAAAATGGTTGAGACTCATGTTGTGTTAGCGGAGCAGCGTGCTGAGCTCCAGAGAGCCCAAATTGAAGATTTTCTAGTGCGTGAAGATGTTCAGCAAATTCTGACCCAGAATGGTGTGGACCCGATTGAGGCTCAGCAGAGAATTAATAGTCTTTCAAATCAGGAATTGACAGAAATCGCGAGTTCCATTGATCAATTGCCTGCCGGCGGCAGTACGGCCGGGGCGATCGTAAGTGCTGGGTTATTAATCTTTTTTGTTTTATTCATTACCGACCTTCTCGGTTTGACGCATGTTTATCCTTTTGTTAACCACCAGCGTTAAGCGCGATGGAAGTATGAACCCGGGCCAGGCCGGCAATCGTTTGATTGCCGGCCTGTTCCTTTTTCTGCTGTGTATTGTGCTGGCAGGATGCAGCCTTACCCCGTCGGCTTATTTATCCCGAGACCCTGAAGCAAGCCCGAAGACTATAATTAAGGATGTGCCGTTTCATGCCCAGGATGAGTTGCAGTGTGGTCCCGCCGCCCTTGCAATGGTTTTGAACTGGAGTGGCGTATCCATTGATCCTTCGGGCTTGTCTCCGCAGGTTTTTACTCCTGGTCTCAAAGGCAGTCTGCAGAACTCACTCATCGGTACGACGCGCAGATATGGTCGAGTTGCCTATCCCATTGAAGGGATCGAAACTCTGATGGCTGAGGTTTCTGCCGGGCATCCGGTTATTGTTCTGGTGAATCTTGGTTTCTTCTGGTATCCAAAATGGCACTATGCCGTCGTCATCGGCTATGACCAGCAGAATGAAAACATGATCTTACATTCCGGACTGACGGAATATGAGGTCATGAGTTTCTGGTCATTCAATAATGTCTGGAAGCGAGGTAAATACTGGGTCTTTTAGTTCTGCCGCCGAACCGTATGCCGGCGACTGTCGAGGAACCTTCCTGGGTTGCCGCTGTTACGGGATTGGAACACGCTGGACAATGGCAGGCTGCCGCGATGGGCTATGCCGCGGCTTTGAAGCGCTGGGATCACAGCTTTATCGCCTGGATGGGGCTGGGTCACAGCAAGTACAAACTGGGGGATTTGAAGTCCTCTGCCAATGCGCTTTATCAAGCAACCGCTCTGCAGCCTGAAAATGCTATGGCATTCAATAATTTAGCTCATATACTGGCAAGTCAGGGCAGGTTGGACGAAGCATTGTCTGCGGCAAAACGTGCTGTCGCTCTTAACAGCCCTTTGCGCGATACCTTTCTCCAGACCCTGGAGGAGATTAAAAAAATGAAAATGAACCGAATCGAGTAAAGGGAGGATGAGTTCTCCCTTTTGAAGAACTCACTTCCCTGTCGTTGATGTTTTGATCTCGTTCAGGTTTAAAGTTGTATTGTTTAAAAGATCATACTGCTTTTCTGGGTGTTTTCGCCGTTCTGATCATTTCTGCCGGACTGAATCCGAAGTAGCGCTTGAATTCGCGGCTGAACTGTGACGCGCTTTCATAGCCGACGCGATCGGCTGCGGCATAGGCTTTCATTCCCTCCTGTACGATAAAATCCCTTGCTTTGCTCAAGCGAATTTTTTTCAGGTACTGGACGGGTGAGTCGGATGTAACCTCTTTAAAGGCGCGGTGGAATGCAGAAGGGCTCATGTGGGCTTGCTGGGCCAGACGATCGACATCAAGGTTGGCAGCATAATCATTCTGAATCAGCTTTAAGGCTCTGGCGACTCGGGCAAAATGGCCATTGTGCGCTGCCAGGGCATAAAGGAGAGGTGCCTGCTTTCCGCTCAATACCCGGAACAGGATTTCACGGATCAAGCCGGGACCGAGTATTTTGTTTCTGTCTCAGATTGCAACGTCTTTACCAGGCGGACCACCGCGTCGGCCATCCCGGTTTCCAAGGGTGCCGGGCCAATGCCCGTTGGGACCAGTGATTCTTTGGCGGCGATAAAATGACTGTCTTGATCTGTCAGGACGATGAGTTCATGCAGGATTGCCATGTTGATATCAATGTAAAGGCCCAGTAGAGGGTGTTCCGGCGTGGCGAAGGTCTCACATTCAAACGGCATGGTCACCGACACGACCAGATAATTATCTGGGTCATAGGGGAACGCCCTGTTCCCCAGATATCCAACTTTGCTGCCCTGGGCAACAATACAGATACCCGGATCATAAATCAGTGGTGCGCGCGGAATGTGGTGCTGCGATTTAAAAAAAATGCACGCCGGGTAATTTCGAGCCAGAAAAACCCTCACGCAGATCGAACTGCTCCAGCAGCTTGGCGAGAGATGCCATTGTTTTCTCCTGTCGATTTGTTCCTTGATCGCTATTTTCTGAAATTGTCTTCAAGCTTTTTGGGTTTGCCTGTTCATGCCTTTATCGCTGGGCTTCTTGTTGGCCTGGAATTGATCAGCCCATAAAGAATAATCGACAGGCCGATAATGACCATTCCCGTTACCGCTAGCATGTCTGGTGATTCATTGGGCAGAATGGCCCAGCTGAGGGCTGCACCGACAACCGGAATGATAAATTTGTAAATATTCAGGTTCGAGACTTTGACTTCAGGTTTCTGTAGCAGAAAGAACCATAAAGAAAATGCTGCTGCTGAAAGGAAGCTGAGCCAAAGCAGGGAAAGATAGTACTCAGTTGGAAAAATAAAGCCGGTGAAAGGCTCAACTAACAGCGAGGTCAGAAGCAGAATTGTTCCACCGATAATCATCTGAGCAGAGTTCAGGGTTATCGGTGAGAGGATGCTGCCCTGTTTGCTGACAACAACATTTCCTAAACCGGAGATGATATTGACCACAACCAGGGTCAACATCGCGGTCAGTTCAGTCCAACCCTCTGGGCCACTGATTCCATGTGGTGCCGCAATGAGGACAATCCCAACAATTCCCATTGAAATTGTTACCGATTTGGACAGCCCCATTTTATCGTTATCCATGGCAACATGGGCCACCAGAGCGGAAAAGAGCGGCTGCGCGCCGATGATGATTGCTGCCAGGGCAGCGTCAAGCCGCTGGATCGACCAGTAGAAGAGGGCGTAAAGGGCAAATGTTTGAAGTGCAGAGACTTTCATGATCAGCGGCAAGTTGGTTCTGAATGCCGAAATGAATGCAGTGGGCCGGCACAACAACAGCAACAATAGGCCCGAGAGGAAAAAACGGATTCCGGCAAATTGCAGTGGAGTCGTATATTTCAACCCTATCTTAATGCTGACAAAGGCCGTTGACCACAACAGGCAGGCGGTGATTGCCAACACGGCAATCGACAGGTCTTGTCTTTTCATTTTTTAATCCTCAACGGGGGAACCGATGGATATTCCGGGTATTTGTGTGGCCAATGCCATTCACGACTTCTCTGAGAATTAATCAGGCACGCGATTGAATGAAGTATAGGTGGGAGAACGATGGAAATAAATAGACAATCCTCTTGTAGTCTTGCCTATTTCTGCCTGAAGAAAGTTTTTTTTTGCTGGTTTTGATGTTTTGTAGTGCCTGATAGTGTGAATTTTCTGAATTGACAGTTCTTGAATCAATAAAATATATATTCTGCCTAGAAGAATCTTTAGCTCTAAAATGAAATTTTAATTGACTTCACCATTGTTTGTGCAGAAACTGAAGAGCAACTGTGCGGCATGAAATTATTGGGAGTATCATTATGAACAAACCACTTGAAAAATATCGTGTTATCGATCTGACCAATGTTCTTTCAGGGCCATTTTGTGGTCATCTTCTGGCTCACATGGGGGCGGATGTCGTTAAGGTCGAGGTTCCCGGTTCCGGTGATCTGGCCCGGCAGCTTGGCGCTTCGCCAGAATTGAACCGGAAGAAAATGGGTGTTTCTTTTCTGGCGCAGAACAGTGGCAAGAGGTCGCTGACCATTAATCTGAAGCATGAGCAGGGCAAGGAGTTGTTCAAGCGTCTGATTAAAGGTGCTGATGTTCTGGTCGAAAACTTTCGACCCGGAGTCATGGACCGCCTTGGCCTGGGTTTCGACGTTCTGAAGGGGGTCAATCCAAAATTGATTTACTGTGCCATTTCAGGTTTTGGTGCGACTGGTCCGTTGAAGCACAAACCGGCTTATGATCAGATTGTTCAGGGGATGTCAGGAGTCATGAGCATCACTGGTGATTCAGAATCCGCTCCCTTGAGGGTCGGTTATCCGGTCGCCGATACAATCGGCGGTATGAGCGCGGCCTTTGCGATTACATCCAGTCTGGCCGGCAGGAACAGCGATTCTGAAGCCACCTTCATTGATGTGTCGATGTTGGCTTCAACTATGTCGACCATGGGTTGGGTCGTTTCCAACTATCTGATTGCGGGGAAAGAACCGGTGCCGATGGGTAATGATAATTTCACCGCGAGTCCTTCTGGAACGTTCCGCACCGGTCAGGGGCTACTGAACATTGCCGCCAATAAACAGGAGCAATTTGAGGCGCTGTGCCGGGTTGTCGGTTGTCCTGAATGGATTGAAGATGATCGTTTCAGCACGCGTCTGGCTCGGCTTGATAATCGTCAGCAACTGAAAAATTGTTGGAAGAGCGGTTGATGGCTAAATCGGCAGCCGAATGGGAAGAGGAATTTCTAGCGGTCAGCGTCCCTGCCGGCCAGGTGTTGAGTTTGCCTGACGCCCTGAGCCATCCACATCTGCGCGGCCGCGATATGATAGGACGATTCGATGATGTCCCTGAGGTTGGCCATGTCGAAGTGTTTCGTCCCGGCTTTAAACTGAATGGTGAACCGCCGAAAGTTGATACTCCGCCACCGACTTTGAGCCAACATACGGATGAAATTCTGGCTGAAATGGGATTGAGCGAAGAAGAAATTAGCCAACTGCGGAATAATGGTGTTGTTTAATTTGCTGGATCATCAAAGTAAGAATAAAGGCGCGGATAAGCCACCAAGTCTGCAGTGGAGGTGAAATGAACGGTGAAATGGTTTGGCCCGAAAAGGCTACAATTTGTGAAGTTGGACTGCGTGACGGCATTCAGAACGAAACGAAAATTCTGGAGGTCGAAGAAAAATTAGACATCCTGGATTCAATCGTCGATTCCGGCATTAAGATTATCGAAATCGGTTCCTTTGTCCATCCGAAAGCAGTACCGCAGATGGCCGATACCGGAGAACTGGCCAAGCGTATGAAGCGGGTCGATGGCGTCGAGTATCGGGTTCTTGTCCCTAATCTTAAAGGGCTTAAGCGCGCTCACGATGCCGGAATCAGCAAAGCCAAGCTGACAGTCAGTGCCAGCGAAACGCACTGCATGGCTAACTTTAATCAAAGTCCGTTGGAAATGATGGAAGGTTTCCGTCCTTGCGTTGAGTTTGCTGCAAAGCATGACATTGCCATTTCGGGAGCATGTCTTCCGCATGGGGTTGTGCCTGGGAGGGAAAGCTTCCCGTTTCTCAGATTGAAAAGATCACGCGTGGTTTTTGGATCTCGGCATCAATGAATTATCGCTGTCTGATGCCACAGGAATGGCTGACCCGCGTCAGATCTACGAAATAGGCGGATATCTGCGCAAAGTTTTCCCCGAAGTCACTTGGGTACTGCATCTGCACAACACGCGGGGCATGGCCCTGGCCTGTGCCGTCGCGGCTCTACAGGTGGGGATTAGCGTTTTTGACGGGGCTTTTGCCGGCTTCGGTGGCTGTAATTTTATTCCTGGTGCCGCCGGAAATGTCGCTACGGAAGATCTGATTCATATGCTGCATGAAATGAATGTCGATACCGGTGTTGATCTGGCAAAGGCGATGGAAACAGGTCGACTTGGCGAGAGATTGATAGGGCACGAAGGTGGTAGCTATGTCCTGAGGGCAGGCCGAAACGCGGACCTGATCAGTCAGAAGGCCGAGCCACAACAGAACAGTTAAAATTGTGGCTGACAGGAGTAGGTACCCGAAACGCTCGGTTTTCCTCTGGATCTCGGTGCATGAAAAAGATCACCCGGAAGCTTGATTGTTCCGGGTGGTCTTTTGTGAGTATTTTATTTTTCGGATCTCGATTGAAAGGAGATACTATCGGACTTTTTCTTGGATCCCGTCTAGTTGATAATCCTTAATTTCTGCAGTCTTTTAGAACGGATACTGACAATCGGCTTCTGATCTTTTTTCTGGGAATCGGTATCCCAGCAGGAGCGTTGCGCTTCATGTGTCAGGGTTGCATAGCTGATGCCGATGTCCTTAGCCAATGCCTGTCCCCCTGTACGCAGGGCCCGCCTCTGGCGGGCGGTTTCCAACCATGTTTTAATCCGTTTTGTAATTTACTCATCAGTGATGTTTGATCCATATCGGCCTCCTTGCTTGACCTAACTATGCCATTTAACGAACTATGAGTAAAATTAATTTATCTCATTTATATCATTTGAAAAACTGATTATTAGTTGGTGTGTTCAGAGCTTACCTGGCTTGAACGCAGAAAGAGCCTATGACAACAATTGTCACAGGCTCTTTCTGCTAGTTCAACAATATATGATTAAATCCTGTAAGGAAGGATGGACGCACTGATAATCAGTGTTAGTCAGAGAGATGACGGACGCTCTATCATCGACCCTCTGCTTTCCCCTTTATCTTGACGAGACTATGCCATCTGTAGGACTATGAGTAAAATTGATTTAACTAATCCATTGTATTTACAAAACTCATTGAGGGCATGTATGGAACTACAGATTGATTTACTGAGAACATTTCTTGCTATTATCGATACGGGCGGTTTTACACGGGCCGCCGAAGTTGTCCATCGTAGCCAGTCGGCGATCAGTCTCCAGATTAAAAGACTGGAGGAGGCGGTGGGGCAGACTTTGTTTCTACGTTCAGGCCCTTCATTCGCTCTGACTTCCAAAGGAGAGACCCTGGTCCCCTATGCCCGGAGAATGTTGAGATTGCACGACGAAACCATGGCTGCAATGACAACTCCGGAAGTGGTCGGATCTGTTCGGTTGGGGATCATTGATGATTACGCTGCGCGCTTTCTGCCGGATATCCTTACAACTTTCGCCAAAACCTACCCGAGCGTTCAGGTCAGTGTGCGCTGTGAACCGAGTGAAATGCTGTTGTCTCTTTTGACCCGAGGTGGCCTGGACCTGGCGTTGTTGACCGGCAGCGATAAGGAAAAAGGAGAGGTCATCCGGCATGATCCGGCGGTCTGGGTGACTTCTGCCAATCACCTGGTACACGAAATCGATCCTGTCCCGCTGGTGGTTTTTCATGCTGATAATGTTGTGCGTAAATGGCCGACGGAAGCTCTTGAAGCGGCCAACAAAGATTATCGCATCGCTTACGAAAGCCCGAGCGAGGCGGGTATCCACGCCATTGTTTCAGCCGGGCTGGCTGTCGCTATCATGTACCAGAGTGTTGTCCCTGAGGCATTTAGAATCCTTGGTCGCAAAGACGGTTTCCCCGATCTGCCTGTCGCCAGGATTGTTCTGAAAAAATCATCTCAGCCTCTGTCCAAAGCGGCTGAATTCATGGCCCAGCACATTCGGGATGGGGTGCGTTAGAGGGCGCTTTAATAGGCTTGTCTCAGAGGCCGGAAGGTACAAAGGAAAACATAAGCACTTGTGTTAATCGGTCAAATCTCAAATTGTGAGCAGGTCTGTTTCAGCTTTGTGCTTTTGTGTTGTCGCAGTATAGGAAATTTTTCTTCTGTGTGTGATGTTTCATTCTGTTCAATTGGTAAAAAAATTTGCAAAATGCTATTCAATTTTACCGACTCCCTCCTTGATTCTCGTCCGTTTATGCTTTCTTGAAAAATAAGCAATGTAAATACAATTACTTGTAGTTGTGGCACAGCGTTTGCTCAATCGCCCTGAAGAACATGTTGATTTTGTTTACTATTTTGGGTCGATGTCTGCAGGTGAAAATGCTGGAAATCGATCATCACTCATTTCAGTAATGGTTTTGATATGATCGATTCAACTGTCATCAAGGCACTTCAGACTATTGTCGGAAAAGATCGAGTTTCGAACGAAATTGCCGACCTGATCTGTTATTCCTACGACGCGACCCAGCAGAAATTTCTTCCCGGTGTTGTCGTCCATCCCCGCACGGCTGACGAGATCAGCGCTATTATGAAACTGGCCAACGAAAGGCTGGTACCGGTTTATCCGCGCGGTGCCGGAAGTGGTTTTACCGGCGGCAGCCTGCCGACGACAGGCAACGGTATCGTCATGACCACCGAGCAGATGGATCAGATTCTGGAGATCGACCAAGAGAATTTGGTCGCCGTGGTCGAACCGGGCGTCATTACCGAAAAGTTTCAGCAGGAAGTCGAAAAAGTTGGGCTCTTTTACCCGCCCGATCCGGCATCTCTTAAGTTTTCGACTCTGGGCGGTAACGTCGCTGAGTGTGCCGGAGGGCCGCGTTGCGTCAAGTACGGCGTCACCAAGGATTATATTCTGGGGATGGAAGTTGTCACCCCGACCGGTGAAAAGATCACCACTGGTGGCCCGACCATGAAAGGTGTGGTCGGATACGACCTGACCAAGCTTCTGTGCGGTTCTGAAGGAACCCTTGGTGTCATCACCAAGATCGTTATCAAGTTGTTACCGAAACCGGCAGCGAAGAAGACCATGTTGGTTCTGTTCGCTTCTATCGATGGTGCGGCTCAGGCCGTTTCCACCATTATCCGCAATAGAATTATCCCGACAACGCTTGAATTCATGGACAGCCGCACCCTCGAGTGTGTGCGCCAGGCGACCAACCTTGAGGTTCCGGACAACGCCAACGCTGTCCTTATTATCGAAGTTGACGGAGATCGTGAATTCCTTGATCAGCAGGCCGATAAATTGCGACTGTTATCAAGCCGTTCGGCGTGGTCGAGACCCGTATCGCCGAAACACCGGAGGAGAGCGAAGCTCTGTGGCAGATCAGGCGCAGCGTCTCCGCCTCCCTGCGCAAGGTCAACCCCGACAAGTTCAACGAGGATATCTGTGTGCCGCGCTCCAAGGTGCCGGATATGATTCGTCGCATCGATCGAATTTCTGACGAGTCGGGAGTACCGATCGTCAACTTCGGTCACGCTGGCGACGGCAATATCCATGTCAATGTCATGATCGACAAAAAGATTCCGGGCGAACAGGAAAAGGCTGACGACGCAATCGAAGCGGTCTTCAAAGAGGCTTTGGCCCTGGGCGGAACCATGAGCGGCGAGCATGGTGTCGGCATTGCTAAGGCTCCTTATCTCCCGCTTGAAATTACCGAGCAAACCGCTGATTTCATGCGTGCAATCAAGAAGACCCTCGATCCGAACAATATCCTCAATCCGGGCAAGATTTTTCCCAGTGAGATTTAAAACTTGTTAGCCACCAAGGCTCCAAGATCACCAAGAAAACTGAAAATTCTTTTCTGTGAACCTCAAAACCAAAGATTTTGATCTTCTTGGTGTCCTTCGTGACTTGGTGGTTACAGAGTTTAAGGTTTTGAATGATGACTGATTTGAAAAAACTTGAAGATTATCGTGATGAAATTGAGCAGTGCGTCAAATGCGGTGCCTGTCGGGCTCACTGTCCGGTGTTCGGCGCTGAAAAACATGAAGGCCGGGTCGCACGGGGGAAGGTTGCGCTCGCCGGAGCGGTTCTCGATGACGAGATCGATCTGCAGCCGAAGGTTCTGGAAGATATGAGCCAGTGCCTGCTGTGCGGTAGTTGCTGGGCTCAGTGTCCGAACAAGGTGCCAACCGACGAGATCGTCGCTGCCGCGCGGCGACGCATTGCTGAAAAAGGGGTTGTCGACTTTCGGCCTGGGGATCACGACAGTTCTCGGTCACCCGAAAATGATGAACGTTTTGGCCAAGACGGGTGGAAAACTATCGTCCCTGCTGTTCAAGAAGCTACCGGAAAATTCAGGGCTTAAGCTACGCTTTCCGTCTCCCTATATCGCTTCCGACAGGACATTGCCGCCGGTGGTGGCTAAACCCTTTCGTGAGCGTGTAGTCGAACAGATCCCAGGTGCTGAAGGAGCCCCGACGGTTATTTTCTTTACCGGTTGCGGCATTAACTACATGTATCCCGAAGTCGGCGAGGCCCTGGTCGAGGCGATGACCTTCCTCGGCGTCAATCTGATTATCCCGAAGGACCAGGCCTGTTGTGGTCTCCCAGCAGTCAGTGCCGGTTCCGAGAAGACGGTTAAGGAACTGGCTGCACAGAACCTTGATGCATTGACGAAACAGGACAGCGATTACATCGTCACCGCCTGTGCGTCCTGCCATGGTGGTCTGTCCAAAATCTACACAGGATTGGGAGAGGTTCATCGAGAGATGGCCGCCAAGGTAATCGATATTTTCGAATTTCTGGTCGAGCAGGGGCTTCCGGAAAAGCTGGATCAACTCCCTCGTTCGACCAAACAGCTCAACGTGACTTACCACGATCCCTGCCATTTACGTACCGAGGGGATCACGCAAGCACCGCGCCAGATTCTTGCCTCATTGCCCCAGGTCGATTTTGTCGAGATGGAAGCTGCTGGAAGTTGCTGCGGCCTTGGCGGAACCTATTCAGTTTATCACTACGACACCAGTAAGAAAATCGGCGCTAAAAAGGCCGCCTCGATAGCTGCCTGCGGAGCCGAAGCTGTTGCGACTGCCTGTCCCGGTTGCATGATGCAATTGCAGGACTCGATCAATCATGCCGGTCAGTCGCAGCAGGTGTTGCACATCCTTGATCTTTTACGCGAAGCACTCGCGCATCAACCCGCTAAGGCTTAGAGCCTGCGGAATCATTCATGACTCGAAAGAAAGAGAGAACACTGCCATGCAAATGAAAGACATCAGTTTCTACAGCGAAGGATGCAAACTGGATGGAACACTTTACCTGCCGGACGATTACAGGCCGGGAGAGAAGCGCCCGGCTATCATTCCAAACTCGGGTTACCAGGGTTTTGACGAGTTCTATCCACGCCTGTTCGCCAACTACCTGACTCAGGCCGGTTATGTCTGCCTCGGGTTCGATTACCGTGGTATGGCTAAGAGTGAAGGTGAAAAAGGCCGCGTTCTGCTTGACGAGCAGGTTCAGGACGTACGCAACGCCATCACTTTCCTGCAGCTTCAGAATGAAGTTGATCCCGCGCGTATCGGCCTGATTGGCTGGGGTATGGGGGCTTCCAACGTTATCCGTGCCGCTGCCCAAGATCAGCGTGTTAAGGCTGTTGCCGGTCTCAACGGCTTCTACAATGGTGAGCGCTGGTTGCGTTCCATCCACTCCTATGTCGACTGGACTGAGATCCTCGAAACCATCTCCGAAGACCGTGCCCGCCGCGTGACCACCGGTCAGTCAAAGCCGGAAGCGACCTTCCTCCACTACCCGCTTGACCCGGCCACCAGCGACTACGTCAAGAACGAGTTGGAGAGCGTTTACGGTTTTGGTCATGATACCCAGCTGCAGTTTTCCGAGTCGATCATCGAGCTCAACTGCGACAAGGTGATCGCCGACATCGCTCCGCGTCCGGTTTTCATTGGTCACGGCAAAGACAACCTGCTCCACCCGATCGACGAGTCAACAGAAATTTTCGCCGCTGCTGCAGAACCGAAGACTTTCTACGAAATCGATGGCAAGCACAACGACTTCATGTTCCAGGATCACCCGGTCTTCGACGACATGATCGCCCAGCTTGAAGTCTTCTTTGCTGAACCTCTGCAGGTGGGTGTTTACCTGACTGAAGAGGTGGCTGAGGCTGGTTAACTTTTCCTGCGATAAAAGTGTGGTTCAGGCTCCCCATTTCCAAGGACGCATGAACTCATCCCTGGGGCTCGACTGTCGCCATCCATGGCGACAGTCACCCTTCCAATGGGAAGCCCGAACCGCACAACAGTAGCGGTTACACAAAATCACAACACGACCGCCGAACCGGACAGACGGTCGCGTAAGAAATTATCCGGCTCCGACCAGGGTTGTTTGACGACAGCGTGGGGTCTGGATGCCTTTAACGACATCTAGGGAGACTGTTGATCTTTACGACCCTTTGTAAGTGACAGACTTCATACAGGAGAATGAAAAA
>LQAH01000016.1_pt1 | contig 133826 bp, 191 predicted proteins | sample 1535791 | NCBI WGS metagenome assembly LQAH01 (sample SAMN04331585, study PRJNA305678) | bioreactor metagenome | isolation source: bioreactor_4 inoculated with Wadden Sea sediment 2nd replicate of a... | place: Germany:Bremen
AAGGCGAAATTGTTTAGACATCATTCTTGCTCCAGTATTGTGTTAGACATTCGACATCAGATTGTGGCCACAATTTGATATTTGAATGTTCATTGAGCAAGGCTGATGCCAATTTTGGGGGAAGCGTTAACTGTCTGTAAAGATGATTTTTTATCCTTTTCTGACCATTTACATTATTATTAAAAGGGTATGTCCATAAGTTATAGCTGATTTCCGTTTGATTTAATCCTTTTTAATTTTCAATAACTTATAAAACCATCTCAGGTTATAGGTGAATACGAGGTTATAGGGGATACGATTGAAGTCAAGTCTCCTCGATCATGAACATTGACTCAGCGCCATTTTTTTCAGCCGTTTATTCAGGGCCGGCTGAGATACGCCAAGCAGACGCGCCGCCAGGGATTGATTCCCTTCCGAACGCTTCATCGCTTCGAGCACGAGCAGATCGGCAATTTCATTTAAGCGGGGTAATGGGATTTCCGGAACAAAGATACTGCCATGTTCAACTTCGCCGACAGGTTGAAGACCTGCTTCCTGTTTATCAATCGCTTTTTTGAAAGCATCCATCGACAACGTCTTGTTCTTATGCATGCTGATTGCGTCGTAAACCATTCCTTTAAGTTCACGTACATTGCCGGGAAAATTATAGTTTGCCAGGAGCAGCGGCAGTTGTTTTGGAATTGCCGGTTTGTTTTGCCGAATTCTGTTGCCGCCTGCTTGAGAAAATGGTGCAGCAGAAGCTCGATATCATCCTTGCGTTCTCGCAACGGCGGAATATGAACATGGTGGCCGCAGAGCCGATAATAGAGGTCTTTGCGCATCGTCCCCTCTGCTTTGCAGAACTCAAGATCCTGATGGGTAGCAACCACAATTCTGGCATTAATCCGTTTTGGCAGATCACTGCCAATAGGAAAATACTCCCCTTCCTGGAGCAGGCGCAGCAATTTTACCTGAGATGAAATACTCAGATCGCCTATCTCATCAAGAAACAGGGTCCCGTGTCCCGCATGCTCCACCATTCCTTTACGTGCACCATCGGCTCCGGTGAAAGCCCCTTTACTGTGTCCGAAAAGGGTGTCCGAAAAAACAGAGTCGTCAAGGCCTGCAACGTTGACGGTCAATAGCGGACCTTTCCGATTGCTTAAAGTATGAATCGCATTGGCAATCAACTCTTTGCCAACCCCACTTTCACCGGTGATCAAAACAGGCTGAGAGCTGACGGCTATTGCCTCAACATATTGAAAAATCGAGCTCATGGTTTGATCCTGAGTGACAATGGCATTAAAAGCCTCGGGGTTTTCAATCTTTCCGGTCATGAAACGGCTGCGAATCGCAAGATTTTCCCGTTCCATCTCGATACTTTTAATTGCTCTCTGAACGCCTTTGATCAGGCGCTCTTTTTCACCCGTTTTGACATAAAAATCGAAAGCACCATTTTCATACAATTGACGGCAATATCAATCTGATTCATTCCGCTGACCACAATCACGTTGACATCGGGGTGTTCCGCAACAATCTGAGGCAGGAGATCAGAGCCGCTGATATGGGGCATATTGACATCAAGCAGGACCAGGCCGATCGTCCCGTGAGCCAGAATCCCCAACGCTTCGCGACTATCCTGGCACCGGATAACATTATTAATTCCGCAGTCCATTGAAAGAGTCATCGACATGGTTCTAAGCCATGAAGGCTCATCGTCGATCAGTAAAACACTGAATGTCGGGTAGAGAGATTCTGTCATAAAATTACGCTTTCTTTATCAATAGGCAGTCGGAGTGAAACTGAGGTTCCGACCGATGGCTCAGATTCGAACAGGAGTCGGCCTTTGTGCTCAGCGACAATACCGGCTGAGACCGAAAGACCCAGACCTGTCCCTCCCTGTTCCCGTTTGGTTGTATAGAATGGATCGGTCAGTTTGGATATTTGATCGGCCGGAATACCCCTTCCTTCGTCGCTGACACAGAGGATTATTTCATTGTTTGTTTTATCGATTGAGGTCCTGATTTCTATTTTCTGTTCAGGTTTGGTCAGCGCCTGACAGGCATTAAGCAGCAGGTTGATAATGACCTGCTCAATCCGATGGCTATTGCCGACAAACTCGGGAATTGAATGGGTATAAGAAGTTTCAATGTTCCAGTTTGATTTTTTCAGAGAGCCCCTGACCAGTCTGACCGCAGCGTCGGCGGCTTTATTTAGATTCACATACTCGTTCAGCTCGATACTGTCATTACGAGCAAAATCCTTGAGATCGTTGACGATCTGCTTGATTCTTGTCGCCCCGCTTTTCATTTCAGCCAGGACTTCACCCGCCTCATCTCTCAAAACCGAGTATTGCAAACCACCAATACAAAAATCCCCTTCTTCCTGATAGCGTTGTTCCAAGGTTTCCTGCGCGGTCCGATAAATATTTTCAAGAACAGGCAGATTGTAAAGAATTAAGCCGGTCGGATTGTTGATTTCATGAGCAACACCGGAGACCAGGGTTCCAAGTGTTGCCATCCTGTCGGCCTGCAGCAGCTGCTTTTGCTGCAATGCCAATTCAGTCGAACGCCGCTCCACTTCACGCTTAAGTGATCTGTTCCAGAAAACCACTGAACAGACAATAAGAATCAACGGACTGAAAATCAATTCACCGATTTGTCCCTTGCGGAGCTTTGGCTCGGTGGCAACAGCGGCGCTGGACCCCAGCCAGCGATCATGGATTTCTCTTTTGAGGCCTTTGTTCTGCAGATTGATCAGGCTCTCTGAAAGACTGTCGAGCAAAATTTTGTTTTCGGGCCGGGTCACATAACCATAACGTAAAACCGGCAGCAACTCACCGGCAGGATTGATGCTCCCCCTGCCGAGTTCATTCTCCAGAAATTGCAGATGGCGCTTGAGGTAGAGACTGGATAAGTTGGCAACCAACGCATAGTCGTAATGTCCTAAAGCCACCTGACGGAGCGCGTCTGCATCGGTATTAACAACGGTTGTTTCATCGTCAAGTTGATAATAGCGAAGCAGATTGTGCATGATGCCGTTTTTTTAACGACGATTCGCTGACCTTTGAGCTGGCTGAAACTGCTGATATCGACAGGATTTTTAAAATGTGAAAAAACTCTTTTTCGCGCTTGGGTATGGGGCGTAAAGCTTAGATTCCGCTTTTCAGCTTCCGTTTCCATAACCCCTTGAAGCACGTCAATCTTTCCCTCCTGCAGAGCGCTAAACATGTCCTGCTGTTCGCCGAGAAGGATATCGACATCAACACCCATCTCAGTCGCAACAGCTTGCGTCAGGGCGACATTATATCCGGCAGGCTCGCCGTTTTCATCAAGATACTCATAAGGCGGAGTATCATAACTTCCACCTGCAACAATGGTTCGATGAGGGTTGGATACCTTCTCCCCTTGTGTCAGTAATCCTGGCAGAAAGACAATCTGGAGCAGAAGCAGCAATAGAAAAAAACAGGGATAGGCATGGTAAATCTCAGCCAGTTCAAGTCAGCAAATCTCCATTAAAAAAATCGAGTTATTGTGACATTTTTAATCGCTATCGAAAACAGAAAAAACTGCCGTCGCTGATGCCGCGCCGAGGTTAAATCCTGAAGGAATATTGATAATAATGAACCGATCTGCTACAACCGTCAGAACTTTAAATAGAATGTACAAGCAAAAACAAGGAGTGAATCATGGACAATTGTCCCTGTGGGAGTCATAGCAGTTATGCGACATGCTGCGAACCGATCATCAGCGGCAACAGGGTCGCTGAAACAGCTGAGCAGATGATGCGTGCCCGTTACACCGCACATGACAAAGTGGAGATTGATTTTATATTCAACTCGACGCATCCCGATTCCCGTGAGGGATACGATATTGAAGGAACCCGGTCCTGGGCCGCAGATTCCGAGTGGTTAAGTCTTGAAATCGTCGATACTGTCAAAGGCCTTCAGGGTGACCAGACGGGTGAGGTGGAATTTATTGCCCGCTTTCGCACCAAAGAAGGAATCCGTACCCATCATGAACGTAGTTTGTTCAAGCAGGTCGATGGTCACTGGCTGTTTGCTGAGGGTGAAATGGTTAAGGCCCAACCTGTTACGACGACTAAAATCGGTCGTAATGACCCCTGTCCCTGTGGCAGCGGCAAAAAGTATAAGAAGTGTTGCGCCTGATCCGACAATCAGGAGCAACACTGATTTTCCGCACAGAAAAAGCCACTCTCCTTTATATGGATAGTGGCTTTTTTTACCTGAAATATCAGGTGATGCGTCCTGGAAGTTAAGTCTTAAATCATATAAAAATACCGATCATTCCAACCACAATCAGAATCACCCTGATGGCTGGAGGTTTTGGAGCGATGATGCCATAAGACACCGCTGCAAGGCTTATTGCCATTTTGGTAAAGACCAGTAACGCCGGCAACGGACTTTCAAAAAGCCGAATCAGATCAGGATTCGCAACCATTCCCAGAGGAATCAGATAAAGTCCGATCCCCAGGGCTATAGCATTGGCAGCGATTTTCAGCCAGTTCTCGCCAACCATTCCTGCAGCAATAAATACAGCTCCACAGACAGGTGGTGTAATCGTTGATAACAGGGCAAACCAGAAGACAAACAGGTGTGCAATCAGTGGCGATATGCCTAATTCCTGCAGAGCCGGCCCGGCAACAGAAACGCAAATCACATAGGCTGCGGTTGTTGGAACTTCCATCCCCAGCACCAGACAGGCCAGACCGGTCAAAATCAGGGCCGGCCACAAATAATGACCTGATCCGGAAAGAATCAAAGAGGTGATTTTAACACCCAACCCCGTCTGCCCAAGAACACCGATAACAATACTTGCGCAGATGATGATCGATGCGATGGTTGATATCTGCTTACCACAGTTGATGGCGACCGATTGTAACCGTTCAAGCGTGCGTGACAGGGACGGCTTGAAGTTAATATCGACAAACAGCAGCAGCATAGCCGTCAGTATGGCAACACAGGCAGCATATTGAGGGGTGTATCCACCAACAAACATCCGTTCCAGCAGAACGATGAAGGGAACGAAAAAAACATCGATGTCCTGAAAACAATTGTCCTGTCGGGCAGGCTTTCCTTAGCGACCCCTTGCAGATCGTAGCGCAGGGTAAAGGCATTAATGCGACCCACACGGTCAGAAAATAAAGTAGTGCCGGTAGCAGCGCCGCTCCCATAATATCATTGTAGGGAACACCGGTCAGCTCGACCATGACAAAAGCCCCCGCCCCCATCAGAGGTGGCATAATCTGTCCACCGGATGAAGCGACCGCTTCAACGGCACCGGCCAGAGACTTGGGGTAGTTGAGCTTTATCATTGCTGGAAGAGTAATTGCTCCGGTTGATGCGACGTTAGCCGATGCCGAACCTGAAATGGATCCGAACAGAGCTGACGAAAGAACAGAAACCTTAGCCGCCCCACCTTTAAGACGTCCAGCCACAGCGGTAGCAATATTCATGAACCCCTGCCCTGCTTCGCCAGCGTTAAGCACGGCCCCATAATCACAAAAATAGATACGATTTCGACGGAGACACCCGTCAATTGCCCCCAAAGCCCCCCTTCGGCAATCGTCAGCGTTCCTAGAAAGCTTCGCAGCGGTAGACCGGGGTAGCCAAACTCACCGGGGATATATTGACCGAAAACTCCATAAAGCAGAGACACCAGTGCGACGGACGGCAAAGGCCAGCCGATACAGCGGCGGGCCATCTCCAGCGTTGTGAGAAGCAAAACCACCGCCATGGTCAGTTGAAGGTACTGTAAAGAGCACCGTATTGATCCGACAGTGCCGATTCATTGATAACGATATAACCACAACTGAGGATGACAGCGGTCGTCAAAAAGATACCGGACCAGCGACTGATCGGGCCTTTAGCGACGAAAATCAGTGCCCATGGCGCAGCCAGAGCCATATGGATGGGGCGACTCACCATGTGAGGGATCATACCGCTGAAGACGAGAAAAAGATGAAAAACACAGAGACTGCACCAAGAAGAATCCACACCATCTTACGGCAGTCGGTTTTGAATGATTCATAATGACTTGATCTTTTTGAAATTAAATCTGAAGAAGCCCGTCCGGATGAATCAGACGGGCAGAGCGTTAGCGAATAGCTGCGGGGATCTGGACCCCTTTTTCTTCATAATAACGCAGCGCACCGGGGTGAAGCTGGCCGTAAACGTTTTCAAGCATGGAAGTAGAAACCCCGCCCCACCAGGCGTTTGTCTGGGCCATTTTTTCTTTTTGTTCCCAGAAAGACTTGGTCAACTGATAGGCTGTCTCATCTGACATGTCTGTTGTCGCGTAAGCAACGACAGGTAGCGATGTGGTCGTGACCGGGTAGTCAACACCTGGATAGGTTCCAGCAGGGATCAGCAGAGGAGTCCGCTTGGTCAGTTTAATCTGATCGGCCGACAGGGAGAGCAGTTTGACACCGACACCGGCTGCTGCTTCAATGACGTTTGGAGCTGGATACGATCCAGATGTTGCAAAGCCGTCGATCTGGCGATTTTTGAGGGCCTGAACTGCGCTGCCCAACTCAACGTTGGCAAGCTTGACCTCGCCCTCAAGGCCGAACAACTTGAAATATTTGGCAGCTTCTCTGGCTCCGAACGACCCCTTGCCAATCAGGATGTTTTTGCCTGCCAGTCCATCGAAAGAATCGATTCCACTGTCACTACGGACAACAAAATGCATGGTCAACGAAGGGATAGGAAAAAGTGAGCGAACATTATTATACTTAGCGGGGTTGTCGTTTTTAAATTTCCCTTGGCTGTTTTGGGCCAATTTAATCAGCACCGGTGGGGTTGTAAAAACATAGTTTCCACTTCGAACCATGACTTCCTTAACGTTTTGCACTGAGCCCTGGCTTTCTTCAACCGTGGCGATAATGTCCCCGTCAGTACCATTTTTGATCGCTTCGGCGATCTGCACAGCCATTTGATAATAAGAAGAGCTGGTTTTTGCAGACTTATAGGTAATCCGTGTCTCTGCAAATGCTGCCGTGGAATAAAGTAAAATCAGACAGAAGAGCGCGATCAATCGTTTTGTTTGTTGCATATGCATACCTTCCTTTAGCTGTAACAATCTGAAAAGACAATGACTATTGCAATAACCGATAGCCTGGTATATTAACTTCACCGGCAGGCATCATCAATGCTAAAGAAGTTATTTTCTTCTCTTTTGTCGTTTTTTGACGCAATCACAATAAGTTTGGCCATAAAAAACAAAACCGACCCAAATGACAGGATATTGTACCTTGTACCTGCGATTTCACTGTCAGTTCTATTCAGATAAAAGCTGTGATTCCATGTTTTCTGATGAATCTCTGCGAACAGGGAGATTTAGAGTCCTGTTGGTGCGGAAGAACTGCAGCTATGAGAATGGTTAAGAAAATGTCGACCGATAACTCACCGGGTTGGCCGGGCAGACGCCAACCCGGTGATTCAAGGCCGGTAAAAATACGTTTACCGTTGTGTCCCGGCAATGGTCGCTTCAAGGCTGCCTTCGATAATCAAGACCAGCTGATTAAGATTCGCAACCGCACTTTCATCCAGATCGCTCCATTCTATGCGGATATTGTCATCTGCTTCAGTTCCCCTTTTTAGAAAAAAGTGAGAACCGGGTTCGATTTCAACGGTTGCCTTATCTGTTTCAATTTTAAGCATTTTAACCCCTCTGCGCATAATTAGATAATGATTTGATGGTCGTGAAAAAGGATCAGGCCGGGTGTTTTTTAAACGTTTCATAGACTGTTTGAAATTCAGACTGCAACTGCCTGACTGCGTTTGTTGTCCCTCACTCATTTCGTCCCAGCTCAGATACAGGGTTCCGTGTTCGTTGATGACGTTAACAAAGACATCTTCAACGATTTCCAGTGACTCCTTAGCGTTCATTTTAATCATCATTGTCATAACCTTTCATTTCACTGCGGATCTGATCGATAAGAATAATTCTCAGATCCATAACATTGGTATTTGTCGGACCAGTTTTATACAGGTCGCCTAACTTGTCAAAAAAATTGTAGGAGTCATTGTTGTTCAGGTACCTTTCAGGACTAAGGCCCAGTTGAGATGCGCGCTTTAAGGTCGTGCTATCAGCCAGAGCCCCCGCCGCATCGGTGGGACCGTCATTACCGTCCGTGCCGGCACTTAAAATAACAACATCCTGCATGTCAGCCATCTTGACTGCGGCTGCCAGTACAAATTCCTGATTACGACCGCCAGTTCCATCTCCTTTGATCCTGACTGTCGTTTCTCCCCCGGAAAGGATACAGGCCGGAGGCTTCAAAGGATAACCATTTTTTTGAATTTCAGCAGCAATCGCAATATGATTGGCAGCGACGTCACGCGCCTCACCTTCCAGCATCGATGACAACAGCAAAGTATTAAAACCGAGACTGTCTGCCTTTTTCTTGGCATTCAGGAGTGCGTTAAAGTTGTTTGCGACAATAATATTACGGGTTTTATTAAAAAAAATCTCACCCCGCTTCGGTGTCTCGGGAACCTGGCCTTTTATTCCGGCACAGAGGTAACTTAACACATTAGCCGGAACCTGTTTTTCGATATCATATTTCTTCAGTATGGTCATACAATCATCAAAGGTGCGTGAATCAGGAACACAAGGACCCGAAGCGATGCTATCGAGATCATCCCCGACAACATCGGAGAGGATCAGAGTCACCAATGTCGCCGGATAGGTTGCTCTAGCCAGGCTTCCCCCCTTGATGACCGACAAATGTTTACGGATTGCGTTGATGTCATGAATCGTTGCTCCACAGGCAAGTAGTATCTTGGTTGTTTGCTGTTTGTCGGCCAGGCTGATCCCTTCGACCGGTAGTGGCAACAGCGCTGATCCACCTCCTGAAATCAGGCAGATAACCAGGGTTTTCTCATCTGCTTCCTCTGCCATCTGAAAATTCTGGCTGCTGCAGCGGTTCCATTTTCATCGGGGACGGGATGACCGGCTTCTACGAGTTCGATATTATCCAACGGCTCTACATGACCATATTTAACTGCGACAAGACCTCTGGTGATCCTGGTGGACAGGATGTCTTCGAGGGCTTTTGCCATTGATGCCCCTGCTTTTCCTGCCCCGATAACGACAATCTGTTCGTATTGCTTGAGATTGTAGCTATCCGATTCGACAATCAGATGATCACCGTCAAGGTGACAGACCTTTTTAATTGCCGCACCGGGAGCGACAGCTCTGAGTCCTGCTTGGAAGATATCTACGGCATGTGCCCGAGTCGCCAGTAAATGAGAAGTCATAAGCTCATCCAATTCTTTAGCAATAAAAGCAGAAGCCCCTGATAAAGGGGCTTCTTATAAACTAGTGAGACGGTCCCAACATCTGTTCCGGAAGCCAGGTGATGATGCCTGGGAATAGGGTACAGAGAAAGAGAACGGCCATGATGATAAGAACAAAAGGAATGACTCCTTTTATAATATCAGCCATCGTCAGGCCGAGTTCTTCAGGTGCTGTTCCTTTGAGAACGAAAATCGACATGGCCATCGGTGGTGTCTGGAATGCCATCTGCAGGTTGATACAAATCATCATCCCGGCCCACAAGGGGTTAAATCCAAGCTCGGTCAGAATTGGCGAGAAGATCGGGACGATAATAAAAACAATGCCGATCCATTCGATAAATAATCCAAGCATAAAGACAATTGCCATGATCATGGCAAATGAGGCCCACTTACCACCGGGAACAGCAAGGATCAAGCTGGAAACAACGTCCCCAGAACCAGCACTCATAAAAACACCGACAAAGGCGTAGCAAAGTGCGGCTATCATGACAACAAACGCACTCACGCGCAAGGTCTCAATTGAGGCGTGTTTAAGCAGGCCAAAACTGAATTTGCCATAAGCAATGGCAAGAATAATTGATGCCAGACAACCAACGGCAGCGGCTTCTGTCGGCGGCGCAATACCGGAAAAATGGTTCCGAGCACTGCCAGAATAAGAAAGATCGGCGGCACCAGTGATTTAAGCAGGCGCCAAAGCTTCTGCGTTGAAAAAGGTGTCAGCTGATCGGCAGGGATTGCCGGTCCAAGGTCTGGATTTCTCCAGCAGCGAACAACAATGTACACAACATAAGATGCAGCAAGCATCAACCCGGGGAAAACCGCTCCCATAAACATCTGTCCGATGGAAATACCAGCCTGGGGACCATAGACAACCAGCATGATACTGGGTGGAATAAGAATTCCAAGAGTTCCCGACGCAACAATAGAGCCTGCTGCCAGAGGTTTGTCGTAACCGCGCGTGACCATGGGGCCAAGGGCGATCAATGTCAGAATCGTGACCGATGCCGCTATAACCCCCAGGCAGGTCGCCAGAATGGTGCCGAAGACGACGGTCACTATCGCAAGCCCTCCGCGCAGCCGACCCAATGATTCATACAGGCTTTCATAGAGGTCTTTGGTTATGCCCGAGTGCTGTAGGATAACCCCATGAAAGTGAACAGGGGAACGGCAAGGTAAGGGTAATTCAGCGACAGATCATAAAAACGGCTGTAGAGGATATGGTAGGTCGTTGTCGGTCCGAAGATCAGAATGCCGACGATAAAGGCCACGCTACCGATTACGAATGCGATGGGGAAACCGGTCAACACCAGAGTGAAGACCCCACCCAACATCAGGAAAGCGACGAGTTCAGCACTGAGTTCAAACAATTTCTTCACCTTTTATGACAAAGTAGAGATCACGGATGAATTTGGCGACACCCTGCAATACCAGCAACAACAGCCCAACGGCAAAAACGGTGCGGTACGGTGCCGCTGGCGGATACCAGAAACTGTTGAACATAACCTCGTTGATACGCCAGGCCTTCAAGGCCCAGTCAACAGCCAGCTTGAGCATCATGATCATCAGCGGGAAGAACAGAAACAGAGAGCAGATGACATCTATCAACGCCTGTTTGCGCGGTGTTGCCCGCATGTAGAACAGATCGACACGGGTGTGGGCATTGTGGCGGTAGTTGTAGGATGCGCCAAGCATATAGACGACACCACCAGCCATGCAGAGCGAATCGTAGGCCCAGATTGTCGGTGCATTGAAAAAGTGGCGTGATATGGTTTCGTAGGAACCGACGAACACCAGAACAAGCGCAAACCATTTACCTATCTGGCCTGACTGTTCACTTATCCAGTCGATTGCTTTTAAAATTTTGATCACAAAAGACATGTACCTCTCCCCAACTCAGCAATCGTGGGTTATAGGTACCCGCCTGTGAAGGCGGGTACCACAGTTTGATAACAAAGCCCGTCCATGAACTTTGCCATGAACGTTACGCAATAGAGCGATTTTGCTACACTTATAAAAACAGGACGCTAACGTTATTCTTGTTTCTGATTTGCCCGTCCTGGGTTCGTGCCGGACTGTCTGTCAACAGTCTGGAGTGAATTCATACGCGATCATTTGATTGCGTTATAAGCGTCACCAAACTGCTTCATTGAGTGGTAGATCTCACCGAAAATAGGCGTTTCCGACTTTGATTTTTCTGCATAAAATTTATCTGCTTCGATCTGCAGGGCATCAACGATGTCTTGTGGAACCTTGTAGACTTCGTTTCCTGCTTCCTTGAATTTTTCAACCGCCTTAATCGATTCGCTGACCAGATACTCGTGCTGATCCTGGGTGAATTTGGCAACAACAGCCTTCACGATGACCTTAAGATCAGCCGGCAAGGCATTAAAGGCTTTTTGTTGACGAAGATGACCTGCGGGTCACTTGGAGCACGGCTCGGTGACAGGTAAACATAGGGAGCAACTTCATTGAAGTGCATGTTCCAGTTCGATGCCAGGGTTGAGTATTCAAACGCATCAATGGTGCCACGTTGCATGGCCTCATAGAGTTGCCCGCCAGGAATAATAACGGTTGCAGCGCCCATGCGTTTAAGGATCTCGCCACCATCGCCCATGCAACGGGCTTTCAATCCCTTAAGATCTGCAAGTGAATTCAGTTTGACTTTTGAATGGAAAAAAACTTCTTCGGGCAGTGGAGCAAGAGCTCCCGGAAAGGTCATAACGTTGTAGCCATCCATCATCTTATTGAGCAGGTCTGCACCGCCACCATAATCAAACCAGGTTCTCATGGCCTCACCGGGAAGTCCGCCGGGACGGGAGCTGATCAAACCCGCGGCCGGCCATTTGTCCAGATTGTACATTGGACAGGAATAGCCCATTTGCAGGACACCTTGATCTATGGCGTCAACCTCCTTGTAGGCAGGAACGATTGAGCCGCCGACAAACGGTTTGACCGTCAGGCGACCGCCAGTGGCTTCCGTAATGGCGTTACAGAGCTTGTCGTGGAAAATTTGCGAAGGATCTGATGCCGGACCGTGTCCGGATGATTTCCAGATGATTTTATCCTTGGCCGCTAAGGTGCTTGTTGCCGATATCAACATCAAGACAACAACCAGCATAAAAAGAACACCAATTTTACTTCTGCGAATACCCATCATTTAACCTCCTTGTGGATGAAATGCCCTGCTTGACCCGTCACCTCTCTATGACACAGGACACTATGAAACTGATTTGTCGGCCTTATGCAACAATCAGTGTGCTTCCTGTGCAATTATGATAATAATGTGAGTTGGTTTCGGCTAAGCTCTGCATGGCCTTTTCGCCGGTGCAGTGCGATACACCAACAATTCCCAGCCTGTTCTTATTAAGATATGCAAGCGAGGTCGACATGCTGTTTTCATTGGCCTCGACCAGGTGGGTTCCTCCAAGGATTGCATAAATCGGGCGGCTCAGCAGATGAACTGTTGCGTCAAGCATGTTTTCATCCCGGGATGAGAACACCCAAGAATAACAACCAGACCCTGATCCGTATCGATGGCTATGAGGACCTCATCTTCAAAATGGTCTTCGACGAGATGTCCATCTTTCAGGATTTTAAAGCGTTGATTAATCTTTTCATCTGGATGGATGCGAGGAAACTGCGTGACCACAAAAACGCCTGGGACAAGTTCGGTTAACGCGTCATCAAGGAATCGGTAGGAGATGTTTTTCCGTTTGAGGAAGGTTTCGTCAAAATTATTGCCCAAATACTGGCAGGCATTGTTTTTAATGCCATATTTTTCATTGAAGAAGCCCTGCCCCATGATCAGTTGAAAATCACAGGTAAGATCGGTCAGATCTCTGATTCCACCAGAATGATCATAGTGGCCATGACTGAGGACCGCATAGTCCAGTCGGCTGAGATCGACTTTGAGCTGACAGGCATTCTCTATGAAATTACGCGACTGACCTGAATCAAAGAGGATTTTGTGTTCGTCTTTCTCAATAAAGAAAGACAGCCCGTGTTCGGAGATAAGACCTTTATGTTCCCCTTCTGTATTTTCGATCAAGGTCGTCACTTTTAGCGCCATGGTTTTATTCCTCTTTTCTTATCTGGGCGTTGACATCATTCAGGGCATTGGTCAGGTGATCGGTCATCGCCTGCTCGGCGGCTTCAAGATCGTGAACCTTTATTGCATCGACAATCAACTGATGCTCATGAACCGTTTTTTCGATTCGTCCAGGAGTGTACAAACTTGAGATCCAGCCGTTAGGAGCCGATGTCGACATTGATTTCATCAGCGCCTCGAGGGTTTTATTTCCAGTAGATGCGGCAAGGACACGATGGAAGCGGCGATCGCACTTGATAATACTTTCAGTATTTTGATCCTTGGCCATTTGCGCGAACTGTTGGCATATTTGGCCAAGTCTTTGAATCTCCTCATCAGTCGCATTAAGCGCCGCAATCCCCGCAGCTTTTGGTTCAATGATCAGACGAACCTCAAAATTATCTTTGATCGATTGTTCATTGTTTTTTAACCAGTGGGAAAAAGCTTTGAGCTGATGGCCTTCGGCATCAGAAACAAAGATACCCTTTCCATGTTTTACGGTAACCTGTCCGGAAAATTCGAGCATTCGCATAGCTTCACGTACGGAAGATCTGCTGACCTCAAGTTTACGGGTTAATTCGTTTTCAGAATAAAATTTGTCTCCAGGTTTGAACCCATCATCAATAATCATTTTTTTAATGGCATCGATCACACTGTCGGATAAACGTATTTTTTTAATCAAGTGGCCCTCTCCATGGTAATAATTAGATAGCTACTTAGTAGCTCATCAACTCATCAGACAAGTTAAACATAGCATATCTTCCTTGGCTGTCAACCAGATAGATAATAAACAGAATTAATATTTTATTAATTAATGTGATTTTTATAAATATTATGAATTTACTTGAAAATAGATGAGCTTTTGAGTTTAATGGTTTTTAACGTTTAACAGGAGAAATGTGATTTCAAGTGAATTATTTTGAAATTATCCTGATATGAAAGGAAACATGTCGTCATGCCCTTAACCGGTGAACTCGAACATCTTCCGATTGTTGATGTCATTCAACTTATCCACTCGACCCGAAAATCGGGCACATTGAATGTTTATAGTCGCAAGGGTGAAGGTCAGCTGGTTTTCAATAGCGGTTACATCGTCAGCGCAACGCACTCCAGTGAACGTTTGAAAATCGGTAAAATTTTGCTTGAAAGCAAGATTATTACAGAGGGTGAACTCGATCGTGCATTAGGGATACAAGAGCTTTCCGGTGAAGACCGCAAACCTCTGATTGCAACTCTTCTTGACCATTGTGGTCTCTCCAGGGATGCAGCATTTAAGGCTCTGGAGACACTCATCGAAATGACCGTCGTCGAAATGATCAGCTGGACTCGCGGGATTTTTACGCTGGATGTCGATGAGATCAACGTTTCGGATGATTATCGTTATCTCCCTAAACAGTTGCAGACGGTGAGTCTCGATACTCAGATGGTGCTCATGGATGCCCTGCGCATTTTTGACGAAAAGGTTCATTCCGGGGAAATTGAGATTTCTGAAGAGCCGCTCGAAACAAATCCAGATATCTCCGATACCGTCTCTACCCCGGTCAGTCTTGATGAACAGAATGATGAATATGGATTCGTTGTTTCCGAAGATATTCTCGGCCTTGCTGATCTTGATAAAATAGAACGCAAGAAGCCGCATGTGTTCAAAGGACTTGAAGCCTTTGACCCTACCCAGATTCATCGCCAGGTGATTGAAAAAAACTGTTTGAGCTACCCGATCCGGATAAAGACCAGCTCGCCGACTATCTCGCCGACATTTCAACCTCTTTTTTAGGCGATGATGGGATGCAGAGTGCAACGGCCAAATCACAGGCCGTCATTATCTACACCTGCGATGAATTCCTTCAACATGCCGTCATGACGGTTTGCAAAAAAGAAGGCATTCTTGTTTTTGTAACCTCAAACCGTCACGAGCTGAACAATCTTATTGATCGGACACTGCATAAATATCTTGAACCGATTCTTGTATTCGGGCCGCCAACTCCAGATGACGGGTCTTGCAGCAAGGAGACAATCGTCGGAGAGCGCTCTCTGAAAATGGCGCAGTACCCGCAAATTTCAATTTTGCAGCTCTGTTCTCCCCTAGATTTCAGCTTTTCGTTGCAATCTCTCAACGATGGTGTTCGAGCGGTGTTTCCCATGCCCTATTTTGTTGAGCGTCCAGAAACTTTCAGCGACGATATGATAGCCTTTTTGAGCAGCTTTCAGTCTTATATTCGCGGCTGTTTCAATGAAGAGCGAAGATTGCAGTTCGCTAAACTCAGAAACAGCTTATCTGGACTACGATTGCTCAGAAAGGCTCCCGACATCTCATTATTGGTCCTTCAGTTTGTCGCTGAAATTTTCGATCGTAGCCTGACGCTGATTGTCGACAAAACCGATCTGATCGCCGAACGTAGCATAGGTATTGCTCATGGCAGAAGCGATGGCCCATCGGCTCCTTTAAAATTTCGCCTTCCTGTCCGCCGCGAGTCTGTCTTCAAACAGATTCTTAAAAGTGGTGAGCTCTATTTTGGGCCCAATGATGACAGCAGCTTTGCCGACCTGCTTTATCCCGAGATTGAGGCCCCGAAGGAATCAACCGTCCTGCTTCTTCCCTTGAGGAGTAACGACCGGATCATCACGGTGACTTATGCTGATTTCGGCCAACATGGCGAGACACAGGTGGCTCTTGATTTTCTTGAGTTTTTTGTCGGCCAGGCAGGCCTCGCAATGGAAAATGCACTGTTTCGCCGACAACTGAATCAATCAAACCAGTCAAAAGAAAAGCTTTAGAGGTCTATATGGATAGCAAAACTCTCAATCAAATTCTGGAAATCGCTTTTGCGAAACGGGTTTCAGATGTTCATTTTGAAGTTTGAAAACCCCCCTTTTTTCAGGGCTCACGGGCAATTGCTGCGCTCTAAGCTGGCGAACCTGAAACCCAGGATACTGAGTTTATCGCAAAGACAATTATGGCGAGTAACAGGCGTGAACTGCCTCCTGATTTCAGTGAATTTGATGCGTCCTATTCTCTGCCGAACAATGGTCGTTTCAGAGTCAGTATTTTTAAACAGCGAGGCAATATCGGCATTGTCATGCGTGTAATCCCCCCGGAAATCGGTAGTTTTTCAGATCTCAAACTCCCCTCTGTCCTGGCTGAAATAGTTAAAGCCCCTAATGGCCTGGTGCTGGTCACTGGGCCGACGGGTCATGGAAAATCAACCACGCTGGCATCAATGCTGAACTACATCAACGAAAAATATGCCTTCAATATTATTACCATTGAGGACCCGATTGAATTTCTGTTTACATCACAAAAAAGCTGTATCATCCAGCGCGAAGTCGGTATCGATACGGAAAATTTCAGTTCAGCTCTTAAAGCTTCCCTGCGTATGGACCCTGACGTCATTATGGTTGGTGAATTGCGTGATCTGGAAACCATCGATGCCTGTATCAAAGCCTCAGAGACCGGGCATCTGGTCTTTTCGACTCTGCATACACAGAATGCATCATCGACAATAAATCGACTGATCGGACATTTTCCGCCCGAGTCACAGGAGATTGTTCGTCAACGCTTGGCGGATATTCTGGTAGCAACGGTCTCTTTGCGCTTGGTCGAAGATAAGAGCGGAGAAAACATTCTTCCGGTTGTCGAAATCATGCGTACCACAACAACCATACAGGCCTGCATCCGCGATGGGAACCTGGATGAAATTGAAGGTCATATTGAGAAAGGCAGCGCCCAATATCAGATGCAGTCAATGGATCAACACCTGATCCAGTTGTGTAAAAAAGGCCAGATTTCGATGCGTGAGGCCAAGCGGGTATCCAATTCCATGGACCTTGAACGCAAGTTGACCTTTACCTGATCATCTCGCAGCAGATATTGGGAAACAGCGAAAGAGAGCAGTTCAGTCATTGGTTTGTCGGACTGCGCTCTCTTTATATTTTCGACTCTTTATTGATCAGAGCAGTAATCCCGGAGGTCAGATCGCTGATACAGCCTGCTTCCGATATTCCGAGCCGTCTGCGATTGCTGATATCGTAAACGCCCTCTTTTCCCTCAGAGTGTTCGCCATGAACTCCACGAATCTGGAGTTGGTACTGATCGGCTAAAGATTGTAATAACTGTTCATGCCGGGCAAGCTTCGGAAGACGGATATGAAAACTGGCACGCATGGCGGTTCCCAGGTTGGTCGGGCAACTGGTCAGATAGCCGAGCCGTTGATCGAAGAGAAAAGATAACTTTCCATCCAGTATGTCAATTGCCTCAGCTAGACGACAAAAAACAGAACCGATATCCCCACCCTGCTCCATCGAAATAATGCGCAATTGATCTTCTTCGTTAACCCAGACCAGAAACGTTTTCTCTCTATTATGATAGATCCCCCGATCCTCTGGCCAGTCACGATTCAATCCTGCGGCTTCAAGAAAACGATCTCCCTGCTTGAACAGAAAATGGTCATCTATCAGACGTGTTTTATCCTCTTCACGCATGTTTTCAAGCGGGTAGTACCGGCCTGCGAGTTGCCCCTCCAGTGAAAGCAGCGCCGCGACTATTTTTTGGGTCACGGCATGGCGCTGTTTTCTGTTGATCGCAGCACCGAGCGGGGCACCCGAGAGATTGCGGGCGACACGTATGCGCGTAGAGAGGATATGGTGACCCTCTGGGTCCGGGTTTTTCATATCAAGCGGGTTTGATTTCAACTCACTGAAATGACGATCTTGATCTCTGAAGCCGTGGTAATCTTCAATGATCGGATTAAACAGCTCACGGAACAGCTGATAAGATTCGGCATCTCCGGCATAAATTCCGACATTGCTGTCCTGATGGATTACACCTGAATGGATGGCTCGCTTCAGGGTGAAACTGTTGGACGTCTCAAGGGAGCACAGTTTTTTAAACAGGGTGGGAGTCAGATATTTTTTCAGTAGCGATGTACAATCTTCACGAAAGGTCGGATAAGCGGATAAAACCATATTTCCTCGATTAGTGTGCAGTGGACCTGTCAGCCAACCTGCTTCGGCAGCAAAACCTGGAAAGAGGTTGCCTTACAATAACAGCCATCCATCGCAGTTGACGCGGATAGCTGTTATTGTGAACTCACAGCAAAAGCTACTCAATCCAGGATGTGTCACCACTGCCCTGCCGCAGGACCTCTATTTCATCGTTGAGCAGACTGATCACGATGATGCATCATCCATAGAAATCCCACCGTCGATAACAAAATCGACCATACGCCCCATCTGTTCTTCGATATCACGCGGGTCCTGAGGCGTGGCCTCGCCCGAAATGTTGGCGCTCGTTGTTATCAGGGGATGACCGAGTTCTTTGACGATTGCCTGGCAGATAGCATTATCCGGAATACGGACACCGACGGTTTTCTGTTTGGTGCTCACAGCATCCGGGACAATCTTGGTGGCATCAAGAACAAAGGTATAAGCACCAGGAAGGTGCCGTTTCATAATTTTAAAAGCAAAATTACTGACCTGGGCGTAGTTCGATATTTCAGCAAGGTCACTGCAGATAAAGGAAAATGGCTTACGCGCGTCACGATGTTTAATCTGAAAAATTTTCTTAATGCCTTTTCGATTATAAATATCGCAGCCTATGCCGTAAGTTGTGTCTGTTGGATAAACGATGACGCCACCCTGCTTAAGACATTCGACGACTTGTTTGATCAAACGGGGTTGTGGATTATCAGGATTTATTGAAATAAACATGTCAGCACTCCAAGGATGATGATTCACCCCTGATAATAGTTGTCCGGCACCTTTAAAGCAACATTTTTTAGACCAGCTATTTTTTTCATTTCAGCATAGATATCAGTCAGTTGCTTATAATTGTGCAATGTCACAAGAATCGACACTGATTGATAGGTTCCTTTTCCGCTGGGACGGCTTTTGACAGAATCGAGAGAAACGTCGGCATACTGTCTTACCGCGCGGATGACAGCTTCACTAAATCGGCACCTGCCACGCCGACCGCTTTAAACTGATAATGACAGGGAAACTCCAGCAGATCCTGTGGATTTTGACTGTTCATATCAGTTTCTGCTTCCTGTGTGGCCAAAGCCGCCACTGCCCCTCTGCGTCTCGCTCAAACTGTCCACCACAATCATTTCGGCCTGTACCACCGGGGCGACAACGAGTTGAGCGATCCGTTCTCCGGAGTTGATGGTGAAATCTTCTTGACCGTAATTGATCAGAATAATTCCGATTTCTCCTCGATAATCAGCATCGATGGTACCAGGAGAGTTAACCAGGCCGATGCCATGTTTTATTGCCAGACCCGATCGAGGCCGAACCTGAACTTCATAACCCTCAGGGATAGCAAAAGCAAGTCCCGTCGGGATAAGGCTGCGCTCACCTGGAGCCAGGGTCAAGGGCTGCTCAAGGACAGCACAGATATCCATGCCTGCAGCCAGCTCTGTCATGTAACGGGGAATGGTTGCATCCGGATGCAGTTTATTGATTTCTATTTTACAGTGACTCATGTCTGCTCCTATTGGAAAGGCCGGTGAAAAAACACCGGCCTGTCAGGTCAAACTGAATAATGATATGTGAAGTGCTGGATATTAGTCCTCTTCGGGCAATTCCATACCAAGGGCTGCCTTGCGGGACAGCTTGATTTTACCTTGACGGTCAACACCGATGCATTTGACCAGAACCTCGTCCCCTTCATTAAGAACATCGGTAACATTACGGACACGTTCTTTTGCCAGCTCTGAAACATGGACCAGACCATCAGTACCGGGGTAAATTTCAACAAAGGCACCGAACTCCATAATTTTTTGACTGTTCCCATGTAGAGCTTGTCGACTTCAGGCTCCTGAGTCAGATCGCGAATCATCTTAATCGCCTGCTTGGCTGCCAGACCGTCTGATGATGCGATCTTGATTGTTCCATCATCTTCAATATCAATGGCACATCCGGTCGCATCGATAATACCGCGGATATTTTTACCGCCGGAACCGATAACGGTCCTGACCTGATCGGACTTAACCTTAATGCTGGTGATCTGGGGAGCATGCTCAGACAGCTCAGCGCGTGGTGCATCAATCGCTTTAGCCATTTCGCCCAGGATGTGAATACGACCTTCACGCGCCTGATCAAGGGCCTGAATCATGATTTCCTTGGTCACACCGGTAATCTTAATGTCCATCTGCAGTGCCGTGATCCCTTTGGCGGAACCAGTGACCTTGAAGTCCATATCTCCAAGGTGATCTTCATCGCCAAGGATATCAGATAGAACGGCGACGTCATCCCCCTCTTTAATCAATCCCATAGCAATACCGGCAATCGCCTCAGAAACGGGGACACCGGCATCCATCAAGGACAGTGATGCACCACAGACAGAAGCCATGGACGAAGAACCGTTCGATTCGAGGATGTCAGACACGACCCGAATGGTGTAGGGGAAGTCCTCATGCTTGGGCAGAATTTGAGCAGCACTCCGCTCTGCCAGAAAGCCGTGGCCGATTTCACGACGGCCCGGGAACAGGCGCATGCTGGTTTCACCAACGCAGAACGGTGGGAAATTGTAATGCAGCATGAATTTCTTGAATTCCATTCCCTGAACATTGTCAATCCGTTGCTCATCGGTACCGGTCCCGAGAGTAGCAGCAACCAGGGCTTGAGTCTCGCCTCGAGTAAACAGAGCGCTCCCGTGAGAACGTGGCAACACACCAACTTCACAACTGATTGGGCGGATGGTTGTCATGTCGCGACCATCAATACGAATGCGATCCTTGGTTACCATGCGTCGAACGACTGTTTTCTCAACAGAACCGAGTGCTGCTGAAATCTCATCTTCACGATCTTCAAAGGTCCCAGCAAGAGCTTCTTTAACTTCGGTACGGATATCGGCCAGAGCGGCGTAACGCTCCTGCTTGCTCTGAATCTTAACAGCGTCAATAACCTTGGGTTCAGCCAGTTCGGTTACCTTGGCGACCAGTTCTTCATCCACTTGAGGAGCTTCAAACTCGCGTTTTTCCTTGCCGACCAGCTCGGCCAGCTCTTCCTGAAGAGTGATCAGGGGCTGCAGAGCTTCGTGACCGAAGAAAATGGCATCAAGCATCTCTGATTCCGACAGGAAGTTTGACTCACCCTCAACCATCATGACGGCATCGCGCGAACCTGAGATGACAATTTCAACATCACTCTGTTCAATCTGCTCGTTGGTTGGGTTGGCAACGAACTCACCATTCACACGGCCAACGCGGACAGCCGCGATCGGACCTTCAAAGGGAATATCCGAAACGGCAACAGATGCCGATGCGGCAACCATGGCAAGGGTGTCAGGGTCGTTAACCATGTCGGCAGAAATAACGGATGGCATGATCTGGGTTTCAAACATGTAGCCCTTGGGAAACAGAGGGCGCATTGGGCGATCGATGAGACGACAGATCAAGGTCTCACGCTCGGTGGCTCCACGCTCACGGCGGAAAAAGATCCCGGGATCTTTCCCGCTGCATAGAATTTTTCAGCGTAATTAACCGTCAGAGGGAAAAAATCCTGACCTTCACGCATTTTTCTTGCAGAAACAACCGTACAGAGAACTTTTGTATCTCCGTAGGAACAATGACTGCACCGTCAGCTTGACGTGCAACTTTACCGGTTTCAATAGTCAACGGTTGACCATTAAATTCAACTTCAACCTTATGATAGGCCATATAAATAACTCCTCTGATGGGATTTCAAACATACGAAACCCCGTGAATGTGGATACAGGAGGATGGCCTGAGACAATCTCCGACGGACGAAATCCATTCAGATTTCTGATCGGATACTCTCTCCGGACAGCCTCCCTAAACTCCTTGATGGAAAGATAAAAGCAGCATGACCTGTCCAGGGCATGCTGCTCTTTTTAACGACGCAGGCCGAGAGATTTGATAATCGCTCTGTAGCGCTCAACGTCCTGCTTGATCAGGTAATCAAGCAAACGGCGTCTTTGTCCGACCATTTTCAGCAGCCCACGACGTGAATGATGATCTTTCTTGTGGGTTTTGAAATGATCTGTCAAATAGGTGATCCGCTCTGTCAGCAGTGCGATCTGAACCTCTGGAGACCCGGTGTCTCCCTCATGCCTTTTGTACTCTTCGATGATTTCTTGTTTGCGTTCTGTGCCGAGCACGTTAGTCTCCTTTTTAGTCTACAAATAAAGCCAGTGGCGTGGCTGTTCGTATTAAATACTACAGGCTGCGATTTCTACCACAGACAAACACCTGTGTAAAGATTAAACTGTCTTTTCTAATGACTTACAAAGACCCTGATCAATTCGAAATCACCCCGTTTTCTTTTTCGCGCAAAGGGGCAAAGCGAGCGACGGCAACCAGGTGGTCATCGTGAGTCAAGCAGGTCAGATCGCCTGTTTCCAGACTCCGCTGTGGACTCGTTTCTTGTAAAGTGGGCGGAATCCCGTATTTAAGGTCGTTCAGCCCTTTAGCCGACAGCGGTGCACTGGGATAATCCCGTAGGGCTTCTGCAGGTGCCAGTAACGCAGATGCAGGGTCTGACAATTCTTCCAGCTGTTCAAGAGTCGTACATTCATCCAGGCTGAAAAGACCGCTGCGCAACCGACATAAAGCTGTCAGACAAGCACCGCAACCGAGCCTTTCCCCTATATCATTAACCAGTGAGCGGATATAGGTTCCCTTGCTGCAGTCGACCTCAATGGTGACACTATTGTTTTCAATTGTCAGGATCTCGAGACGAGAGACGGTTACCCGCCGGGTTTTTCGCTCAACCTCTTTACCTTCGCGGGCTAACTTATACAGTGGGACGCCATTTTTCTTGAGCGCTGAAAACATGGGCGGAAGTTGATCAATCTCGCCCCTGAAATTTGAGCAGGCCTCATCGAGTTCAGTCGGGAATGAGCTCGGTACAGGGCGGCGCGCGATCACTTCGCCATCACTGTCAAGAGTATCGGTCGTCACACCTAATTGAAATGTGGCCCGATAGCTTTTGTTCTCAGCCAGCAGAAATTGAAGAATCTTGGTCCCTTGACCAACCGCAACAGGGAGAACTCCGGTGGCTGACGGGTCAAGTGTCCCGGCATGGCCCACTTTACGGGTATGCAGAATACGTCTGACGCGGCGAACGACATCATGAGAGGTCATCCCCGATGCTTTATTGATAAGTAATAAACCGTGCACTATTCAGTCGAGAATCTGAGCTAAAAGTTTAGCCACAGTACTTTTTACTTCTTCCTGTGTCCCGGAGAGGCGCGCACCAGCAGCATTATGGTGACCGCCGCCCCCCAGTTTACGTGCCAGGAGGCCAACATCGACGGTGCCGCGTGAACGCATGCTGATTTAAAATGGTTATCCGAAGTTTCGTTGAAAAAAGAGCAACCTCAACGCCGCGAATGGCACGCGGATAATTGACAAAGCCATCAGCATGCTCAGCTGAAGCACCGGCAGCACTCAGATCGTCTCTGCTCATAATCATGGATGCATACCGACCGCATGGGGATAGTTCGAGTGTCGGCAGGACAATCCCGAGTAAACGCATCCGCTCCGGAGCATAGCTTTCATAAAGATTGCTGGCCGTATCCCAGGGATCGAGTCCGGTCGCAATCAGCTTTCCGGCAACATCAAAAGCTTCAGCATTAGCGCTTGAATAACGAAACGAACCGGTATCTGAAAGGATACCAGGTAGAGAGCTGTAGCGACGTCCCGGCTGACCTGATGGCCAGCGGCATCAAGGAGCCGATAGATCATGACAGCAGTCGCACATGCTGCGGTATCAAGATAACAAAGATCACCGAAGGTCGAATGGGGATGGTGATCAATGTTGATCATCATCGTGCAGATATCCTTAACCGGCAAACCCGTTCTTGAAACATCACCGGAATCAAGAACAAAAGCGACATCAAAGGCAGCAGAATCGGGCAATTCGGTACGAAATATCTCTGACTGAGGGAGATAGCCCATAGAATCTGGAACGGTGTCAACGTTAAATGCGATGACATCTTTTCCCATTTCGCGCAGGGCCAAAGCTAAGCCCAGAGTCGATCCGATGGCGTCACCGTCGGGGTTTTCGTGGGCGACAACCAAAAAGCTCTGGTTGCCTTTTATTTGCTTAATTATCTTCTGCAGGATCATTCAAATCGTCCTTGACCTGGCGCAACAGTGCATCAATCTTCTGGCCGTAGCTGATCGATTCATCATACTGGAACCGCAACTCCGGGACAAAGCGCAGGCGCATGACCTGACTCAGCTCACGTCTGATGTAGGGAGCTGCGCTCTTCAATCCGCGCTCTGCGTCTTTAAGTTCACTCTTTTCATCAAGGACAGTGAAGTAAATCCTTGCGCTGCCGATATCTTTAGCAACCTTGACAGCAGTAATATTAACCGATGAGACACGTGGATCTTTGATGTTAAACATCAGAATCCTTGAAATCTCTTTATGTATTTGTTCAGCAACCTTTTCAGGTCTATAGCCGCTCAATGAAAATCCTCACCATAATTCAAATAATCGAAATCAATCGTAACGATTTCGACCAGCCCGTAAGTTTCCAGGTCTGATTCAAGACTTCTGAAAACCGAGCGGGCTATCTTTTCACTTTCAACACAGATACTCGCACCAACGAGAGCTCGCTGGTGCAGATCCTGATAACCAACCTCTGCCGCGGACAGAGGAAAGTTCGAACGCATACGATTCAGCAAACGTTTAACCTGAGAGCGCTTCTGTTTCAATGAATGAACATCGAACAGTCGTATGTCGATCCGAACAACCCCGATTACCATTATTCAAAATTGGGATCAAAGCGAAGTCTTGATCTCTTCCATTTCAAACACTTCGATGATGTCACCGACTTTAATATCATTATAGTTTTCAAGACCGATACCGCACTCGTAACCGTTGTTGACTTCTTTGACATCATCCTTGAAGCGTTTAAGTGAATTCAGCTTGCCTTCCCAGATAACAACATTATCCCTGACCAGTCTGGTTTGCGCGTTCCGAAGAATCTTACCGTCGAGGACATAGCAACCGGCGATCGTACCAACACGGGAAACATGGAAAGTATCACGAACCTCAACGCGACCAAGCTCTTTCTCTTTGAGCGTAGGAGCCAACAGGCCTTCCATCGCATCGCGGATGTCGTTGACTGCGTCATAAATAACGCTGTAGAGGCGGATATCAACTTTCTCATTTTCGGCCAAGGTTTTGGCCTTGGTTTCCGGGCGAACGTTGAAACCGAGGACAATGGCGTTGGACGCCGTAGCAAGGGTCACGTCACTCTCTGAAACACCACCGACACCGGTGTGAATGACATTAAGCTTACAGCTGTCAGTTGACAGTTTTTCCAAAGCATCACGAACGGCCTCGACCGAACCCTGGACGTCGGCCTTAATGATGACAGCCAGTTCCTCAACAACACCTTCCTGCATTTTGGCAAACAACTGATCAAGGGAAACCTTGCTGCTTTTGGCCAGATTAATTTCACGCTGCTTTGACTGACGGTGTTGAGAAACTTCCTTAGCTGCTTTTTCATTTTCAACGGCATGGAATGTTTCACCGGCATCTGGAACGCCACCCATACCGGTCACCTCGACCGGGAATGATGGTCCAGCTTCCTTGACTTGATGGCCCGTTGCCGTGGTCATGGAACGTACGCGACCGAAATGCAGACCGGCAACGATGGAATCGCCGATCTTGAGCGTACCATCCTGAACCAGAACAGTCGCGACAGGTCCTCGTCCCTTATCGAGGCGTGCCTCAACAATAGAACCTTTAGCTCTCTTGTTCGGATTAGCCTGAAGTTCAAGAACTTCAGCCTGCAAAAGAACCATTTCAAGCAGGGTGTCCAGGTTGGTTTTCTGCTTGGCAGAAACCTCAACGAAGATGGTATCTCCGCCCCATTCTTCTGGAACCAGTTCGAACTCGGTCAACTCCTGCTTGACTCTTTCAGGGTTGGAGTCGGGCTTGTCGATCTTGTTCACAGCGATGATGATCGGGACACCGGCGGCCTTGGAGTGGTTAATCGCCTCCTTGGTCTGTGGCATGACACCATCGTCAGCGGCAACAACGAGAATGACGATATCGGTGACGCCAGCACCGCGAGCACGCATGGCAGTAAAAGCTTCGTGACCCGGCGTGTCGAGGAAAGTAATTTTTTGCCGTCAAGTTCGACATCATAAGCACCGATGTGCTGAGTGATGCCACCTGCTTCCCCTTCTGTGACGTTCGCTTCCCGGATTGCGTCGAGCAGACTGGTTTTACCATGATCAACGTGACCCATGATCGTCACGACTGGCGGTCGTGTCTCCAGATCTTCTGCCTTGTCTTCACTTTCTTTTGTTGCTTCAACTTCGAGAATTGTCTCTTCATCAAATGCAACGTTTTCAACTTCGTAGTTAAACTCAGAAGCCAGGATTGCCGCGGATTCAAAATCGAGCGGGTGGTTAATTGTGACCATGCTGCCCTGGCGCATCAATTCGGCAATCAGTTCATTGGCTTTTACACCCATGCGTTTTGCCAGTTCACCAACGGTGATCGAATCACTGATCCGAATAATCCGTTTGATTGCTTTGCTGATTGTGACCTCGGTCTGCTTTGTCTGCTTTGCCTGTTTGCCACCGCGCTTCTTTTTGCCGCCGGCACGATTCGGCTCAAATACTTCAACTCTTCTGCCGCGCCTTGAGACTCTTCCATCCTGCTCATCAAAGCTGCCGTCGCCACGTCTGCCCTTCTTGCGTTTTTTATTGGAACGCCCTTCTTTCTCAGGCAAGGGTTGAGCAATCGGGGCCACAGAGGCAACATCGACCCGTTTTCGGCCTGCGGCTGGTCCCTGTGTCTGCCCCGGGCGATCGGGACGAGTATTCGGACGAGCGGGTCTGCCATTCGCCGGCTTTCCATTTGCAGGTCTGCCGTTTTTGTCGGAACGATTGGAATTGTCACCTCGATTCGGACGCTGCTGTGGTCTGGTCTGAGGCAGTTCTACACGGCCGAGAATCTTGGCACGATCTCCCGTAGGGCGGTCATTTGCCGGTTTTTAACCGGCTTCTTTTCCTCCACCTGGGGTTCGGCTTTAGTGTCTTCAGCTGTTGAAACCGGTTTCTTCTCCTGTTGCTTTGTCTTTTTCTCTTTGACCGGTGCCTCGACTTCCTGAACCATCTTTTCAACTTCCGGTTCGACTTTTTCAACAGGGTTTTCTACGCGTGATTCTGGTTCGACAACTGCAACAGGCTCGGGTTCTTCCGCGGGAGCTACGTCCTGTTTGGTAACCGATTGTTCCACGACCTCGGGCTCCGGCTGGGCGACCGGCTCTTCAGTCTTGGCCTCGGGTTCTTCAACAACTGCAGGTTCCGATTGAATCGCTTCTTCTTTCGAAGCTGGACGTTCTTCAACCTCGTCGACCGGCTCTTCTGGCTCTTCGACCCTCTCGACCGGAGTTTCTTCAATCGTTTTGGGAACGACTGTTTTTCTGCGGCGGATCAGACCAGGTTTTATGCGCGCCTCTTCAATCTTCTCTTCTGGAGGATTGGTAAAAGCTTCGAGCTTCTGTACGTCATCATCACTCAAAGCACTTGAGTGGGAGGCCGCATCAACTCCTGCTTCGGCAAGCTTTGCCAGTAAATCTTTGTTTTCAAGACCCATTTTCTTCGCGAGTTCGTAGACTCTTACCTTGCCCATCAATTCTCCCTTACAGTTGTTCAAATCTTTGCAGTTCGAACTTAAGTGTGCTTGCCAGTGCACCATTATCAAACGCGATGGCACTGCGTTCATCTTTACCAAGAAGTTGTCCAATTGTTTCTTTACTGAACATTCGGACATGATGAATACTTTTGCGCTCTGCCATTTGACAGATTTTATCTCCAAGAGCAGTGGAAATATCAGTTGTCACCATTACCAAGGCCGGGGGCTGTGGTTTTTCAGCAGGTCGAGAACGGCATTCGTTCCGGACGTTATTTCTCCAGCCTTGCGTCCCATACCGATAAGGTTCAGGATTTTTTGCTCTACGGACTGCTTCAACTGAGACAGTAATATGTTCAGGTCAGCAGGTTCGCAGTTACTTTTAAAGCCTCTTTTAAAGCTCTGTCGCTTAACCGCCTTGTCCACGCAGGTCGGGTTAAAGCAGGTATATACCCCGCGTCCGGGCAGGCGCTGGCGATAATCAACCAGAACATTACCTTTGGGATCAAGAGCAAAACGAACCAGCTGCTTCTTATCCGAACTTTCCCTGCATGCTATACAAGTTCTTCGGGGACCTGATCCAGCTGGTTTCATTATCGACTTTCCTATTCTTCAGTCTTTTCCGATTCATCCGCAGCCGCGTCGGGCTCTACAGTCATTTCTACGGACGGATCAAGGACCGGTTCTTCTTTTGCCGCCGATTCCGTTGCGTCCGGCGCACTGTTTTTTTCAGATTTGTCTTCCTGCTCTTCTTCCTGAGCACGGGTTTCACTCTTGATGTCAACCTTCCAGCCGATCAGTTTGGCGGCCAGGCGAACATTCTGTCCTTTTTTCCCTATCGCCAGCGACAATTGATCATCAGGTACAATGATTTCCATCGCCTGGTTTTCATCATCGATATAAACCCTGGAAACATCGGCTGGTGCCAAAGCTGCACAGGCAAAACGAGCCGGATCGGGAGTCCATGGAATGATGTCTATACGCTCACCACGCAACTCAGTAACGACATTCTGAACACGGGACCCGCGCATTCCGACACAGGCACCAACGGGATCGACATCAATGTCGTGAGACTGGACGGCAATTTTGGCTCGACTGCCCGGTTCGCGCACCGCACCTTTGATTTCAACAATTCCCTCTGCAATTTCAGGAACTTCAGAACTGAAAAGCGACATTAGCAGGCCGGGGTGAGTTCTCGACAAAATAATCTGTGGCCCTTTGGCAGACATCTTGACTTCAGAGATGTAAGCGCGGACACGATCTGATTGACGATAATTTTCACGCGGAACCTGCTCACGATTCGGAAGCAACGCTTCTGCACGACCCAGGTCGACAATGAGATCGCCTCGCTCATAGCGACGGACAATTCCGTTAACAACTTCGCCGACACGATCCTTGAACTCGGAGTAGACACCTTCACGCTCAGCTTCACGAACTTTCTGAATGATAACCTGTTTAGCAGTCTGGGCAGCAATACGGCTGAAACTACCAGCATCGAGCATCATACCGAGAGAGTCGCCAATTTCGACATCGGGGTCGACTTCGCGGGCTTCTTCGATATCGATCTCTTTGTAGGAATCGACAACTTCATCGACAACGGTCACGAATTCAAACACCTCAACCTCGCCGATCTCATCATTAAAATGAGCTTCCAGGTCGCGCGTATTTCTGAATTTCTTATTCGCGGCAGAAAGGACCGCCGATTCCAGTGCTTCTACCAACACACCGCGATCGATGCCCTTATCCTTGACGACTTGATCAATGATGTGATTGAGGTTTCCCACCATCTTGCTACACCCCTTTTAGTTGTTTGGCCACTTAATGATGACCGTTACCAAATTTATTTACGGCAAACAGTTAAAATTCGAACTGCAGGTTCGCTTTGTTGATTTGATCAAATGCAATCCTGATCTCAACAGACTGTTTGCCTTCAGTTTTCAGAAGGACATCTTCACCGTCGATACCGACGAGGTGTCCACTGAATGTTTTACGTTTTTTACCGGTTTCGTCCGGATCGATCGATTGCCACGTTTTGATTATTACCAAACTACCCGCGAAGCGTTTAAAGTCAGACAGCTTTTTCAACGGGCGTTCAAGCCCTGGTGACGAAACTTCGAGGTTGTATGCTGTTGGTACCAGATCTTCGACATCAAGCAACGTGCTGATTTCACGGCTGGCTTCGGCACAATTATCAAGCGTGATACCGCCTTCTTTATCGAGAAAAAAGCGTAACACCCAGCCATTTTGTTCTCTCTGATATTCGAGGTCAACTAATTCAAACCCCAGATCGTCCAGAAGAGGTTGTACCAATTGCTCGACTTGTTCTGTAACTTGAGCCATATAAAAATCTCTTGTGCGCCGTAAAACATCAAAATATAAAATTCAGGTAATAAAAAAAGCGAGCCACGGGGCTCACTTTCCTGGATCGTCAAACAACGAGTGTATAGCATTCGCTGGCTTAAAAGGCAAGCAAAAATTCAATATTTAGAATATTATTCGGCTCATAGCTCATGTGAATTATCGATACTGTTTTTTGATCAGGTTTTCGATAAAACTTGGATGACGCAGGTACTGACGGGTACTGTTGATAAAAGAATGAATTAAGTTTTCACGTACAGTTGCCAGATTTTCTGTCGGAACAGCCATCTGCTCCAAGCTTGTCGTGAATTCGATAGCGCTCTGGTCCGCTGGGAGCAGGGCCGCCAGTTCTTTCCGGTCGGCAATAATCGAGCGTGAAATCCGAACGGATACTTTAAGAAAAACCCGATGGAAATCACCATAGTATCGATTGCTCTGATCGCTGATTCGGGCATCGATCCCTGCGGCGATCCTGATGGTTTGCACCTTCTCAGTCATCCTCCTGCTCCTGTAACTGTTTTCTGGTCATTTTTTTGCCCGAGTAAAGATCGATCTGATTAAACAGACCGCGCAAGATGTTAACCTCACGTGAATTCAATTCAGATCTGCCGAATATTTTTCTGAATGTTCTCAGGATATGATCGGGATTTTGCTCGTTCAGGTAACCGATATTGATCATTGACTGGCGCATATGCTGGTACAGGCTTTCCAGTTCCTTGTTGACGGCAAGCTTTTGCTGACCATGTTGAAGTCCGTCAAGCTCAGCTCTGACCTTGTTGACCTCATAGAGACAGAGCGTAACAGCCTGAGCCAGATTCATGGACGGCAACTCGTCATGGGTCGGAATTGTGATCAGGTGTTGACACAGATCCAACTCGGTGGTGAACAGCCCTTGTCTTCACGGCCAAAACCAGCGCTGCCGTCTGCTGGCGCGCAACGGGAACCAACATCTCTGCCGCCTCATCAGGATGCTTGAAACGCTCGCGGTACTGGCCGAAGCGGCGTGTTGTCCCGAAGCTGAGGGCACAGTCGGAAAGAGCATCCTCAAGTGCAGGAAACACCTTTGCCGATTCCAGAACCGAAGCGGCTTTGACAGCCATCAGGCGTGCCTCACGGGAGAGATGATCTGCGACCGGATTGACCAGCCGTAATTCGCGCACACCGAAATTGAGCATTGCCCGGGTAACAGAACCTATATTCAAAGCTCCCTGAGGTTCAACCAGAACAACAACCAGATGTTCATTATTCAACACGTACTCCCATAATTTCTACCACCTGCTTGCCAGATGAGTCACAATAAAACAGGAAGAAGCAATCTGCTTCTTCCTGAAAACATTCAATGAGCGGCCAGACAACTCCGTCGCTCCCTACAGCATTTGCGGATTCAGACCAAGCTCACGATAGAGCCGGAACCGAGCTCTGGACTGTTCAAGCAGGTCGGCGTCAAAGGCTTCAGCGAAATCAATGACCAGCTCGAACTGACTGAGAAAATCGGGGGAGCAAGGCGCTCCCATGATCAGAACAGAACCATTGTTGGGGTTTTTCTCCCTGGTAGAAATAACGACAGGCTCCTGGAGACAGTCAACGGAGCCATTGTCGAACGCATGAGGGATAAAGGATGCCTTGTTCCATGTCCAGAGAAATCGATCAAGCGCAACAGCCTGATTCTCATCCTGAACCAGTAGCAGTAAACGTTGGCCTGCATGAAATATTGATCGGCCAGCTGGCATATTTTCTGGGCTTTATCGCGTTGCTCAAGCTTGATGAACCTGACCTGTGGCACTTTTGGTCTGCCTCTCTTTCAATCGGCCATCATGAGCTGAATAAGCTCGTGACCATCGACCTGAAAACCTGTCGAAGCAGCCTCTTTTCAGAATACCCAAGGCCACTACCCTCCTGCCTTTCTGAATCAAAAAGGATAAAGGGAACCGGATCCGACGTATGCGTGCGTTTTGCGATCGGTGTTGGGTGATCCGGGGTGACAAGGATACGGCAGGGTCCGATCTGTTCGAGATGAGCAAGTACGGTTCCGACAACATCCTGATCGAATTTTTCAATAGCTTCAATCTTCTCTTGCAACAATCCACCATGACCTGCTTCGTCCGGGGCTTCAACGTGAACGTAAACGAAGTCACCTGTTTTTAACGATTCGACAGCATATTCCGCCTTGCCCAGATAGTTGGTGTCGAGGTAGCCCGTTGCTCCCGGGACTTCAATAATATCGAGCCCTGCATTGATCCCAATCCCTTTGATCAAATCGACGGCCGAGATCACCGAGCCGGTTAAACCAAAGCGCTCCCGGTAAGTCTGCATACTGGGTTTACGCCCATGGCCCCAGAACCAGACCGAGTTGGCAGGAAGTTTTTGTTCGGCGACCCGGCGGCTATTGACAGGGTGATCATTGAGCAGCATTTGCGCCGAGTTGGTCAGATCCAGTAAAGTAGAGGCTCCCTCTCCCTGAGGGAGATGGTCTTCGATACTCTGAGTCGAAATATCATGCGGCGGAGTAAACCTGAGTTTATCCTTGCCGTTTTTCCAGACCATCAAATGACGATAGGATACCCCAGGATAGAAATTGAACTCATCGCCACCCAACTCAGTCTGGAGAGTCGCTATGAGTTGAGCCGCTTCTTCAGTCGAAATATGCCCGGCTGAAAAATCCCCCATATAGAGCTTGCCGTAATGGGCTTCCAGCCAGACAAAATTCATTCGGAAAGCGACATCCTCCGGGCCAATTCCACCCCATACTGGCTGCTTCAAGGGGAGATCGGCCACTGTAGCAGTCCGCCGGGTTGTAACCGAAAACAGACAGGTTGGCAACATCGCTGCCTGGTGGATAACCCGCAGGGACAGTCGCAGCAAGGCCCGTTTCCCGGCATTACAGAGTTGATCCATATTCGGTGTCTTTGCCACTTCGAGCGGAGTTTTACCGCCGAGTTCTGCCATAGGCTCGTCAGACATCCCATCACCAAGTAAAACAATATACTTCATTCATAACCTCTTATAGTCATTAACCGCGTGGATGAAACTGCTCATGAACCTGTTTCAACCGCTCCTGAATAACATGTGTATAAATCTGCGTCGTCGATATATCCGCATGTCCCAACAGGGTTTGTACCGAACGCAGGTCGGCCCCGTTTTCCAACAGATGCGTCGCAAAGGAATGGCGCAACATATGCGGGTAAATATTTTTTTGAATCCCTGCTTTCAGGGCATACTCCTTCAACTTTTTCCAGAACCCCTGACGGGTCATGGCCGTGCCGCGCGCATTAAGAAAAACAGCGTCAGATGGTTTACCTTTTAACAGCCTCATTCGGCCATAGTGCAGATAATCATCCAGAATTTCAAGCGCCACCTCCTAACGGGATCAGGCGCTGTTTTGCTCCCTTGCCAAAAGCGGTGAGACAGCCTATGTCAAGTTTCAAATCACCCAATTTTAAGCTTACAAGCTCAGAGACCCTCATCCCCGTCGCGTAAAGGACTTCCAGCATTGCCCGGTCACGACGGGCAAAAGCTGACTCTCCGGTCGCAGCCAGGAGTAAACTCTCCACCTCGTTCAGAGTCAGGAGCTCAGGCAGCGACCTGATTGTGCGAGGGGCTTCTATCAACGCCGTTGGGTCGTGAGTCGCATGATTTTCACGCACCATAAAACGATGAAACGTGCGAATCGCACTCAGGCTACGCGCCCTGCTGCGTGGAGATAAACCCGCCCGCTTCAGGCGACCTAAATAATTGATAATGGCGGTTTGATCAACTCTGTCGGAAAATGTTATATCCCCATGCTCGTCAAGATCAGTGACATAGCCTGAAAGATCTCGACCATAAGCTTCCATGGTGTTTTTCGCTAACCCTTTTTCAACGGCAAGGAAGTTCAGAAAGCTGTCAAGGCTCTGCTCGAGAGTGTACTTCATCCCAGTCGGTCCAATAGTGTCGTTCGTATCTCTTCAATTTTATTGGGATCTGTAATTTTTTGCCCGAAGATATCATTAACATAAAAGACATCAGCGGCCTGATCAACCTTGGTTGAATCTTGGAGACCGCGATATAGAGGCCGAGCTCGGTCAGGGTGTCGGTAATTTCATACAGCAGGCCAACTTTGTCGTGAGCAAAAATGTCGATAACGGTATAGCGATCAGACACTTCATTGTCGAAATCGATTTTATTCGGTCGCTTGGCGCGTTTTGCTTGTGTCTTCAGATAACCGGGTTCGCTCAAACGATCCATAAGGTCATCAACGCGAACGCGACCTTCTATCACGGCACAGAGGTCTTCTTCAACCCTTTCCCACTTTTGCGGCTTGTCGACGATCCCTCCTACGGGACTGTTCACCTGCAGGATGTCGAGAATGGAGCCGTCTTTACGGGTGTGAATCTGGGCCCCAAGAATGTTGATCGAATTGGCGGCAAGGACTCCGGCAATGGAGGAAAACAGACCGGGGCAATCAAGGGTCGCCAGAGTGACCTCTGAATACTCAGCTCCCGGCACATGTTCAATTTTCATTGCCAGAGTGTTTGATCCACGTTCCATTGCCAGTTTCAGGTGGGTGACGATCTCATGCGAACGGTAACTCATCAGGTAGCGGGTATTCAGACTTTTGAGTGCCCTGTTGACACGACTTTCAGGATATTCTTCAAGCAAAACATTTTTGATTTTGCGCTTTCTGTTGCGGACTTTTTCAGATCTTTTTTCCTGGAAAAATTCTTTTTTCTCAAGAACATCAAAGGTTTTTTCGTAAAGCTCCCGAAGAAGATTTCCTTTCCATTCGGTCCAGACATCCGGTCCCACGGCCCTGAGATCCGCGTATGTCAGCAGGTAAAGCATCCTCAAGGTTTCACTCATGCCCATAAGATCTGCAAACTGGGCGATCATTTTCATGTCCTGAAGGTCGCGGCGCTGAGAGATATGAGCCATTTTCAAATGGTGTAACACCAGAAACTGGAGCCGGATGCTGTCTTCGCGGTTCAGCCGCATTCGACGGGCAATTGTCGGCATCAGTTCAGATCCCCTGATACTGTGATCCTTACCACTGCCCTTGCCGATATCATGAAAAAGAATAGCCAGTAATAACAGCTCCGGCTTTTCTATATTCATCGCCACTGAGGTTAACAGCGGGTGGGCTTCTTTTAACTCCCCGGCCCACAGCTGCTCCATATTTTCGACCGCAAAAATTGAGTGAATATCAACGGTATAAATATGGTAAAGGTCAAATTGAACTTTGCAGTATATGTTCTTGAATTCTGGAATAAATGCGTTCAAAAACATTAGATGATGCATTTTTCTCAAAGTTTTTCCAACATTTTTACGGTTGCGCAAAATATTCATGAAAGAATCGTTGATGAGTTTTGAGCGCCGCACCTTGTCGTTGATTCGATGCAGGTTTTCACGGATCAAACGCTTCAGTTCAAAACAGATGGAAACCTCATGCCGTTGAGCCAGCTCGAAAGCCACCATCATCAATGCCGGGTTTTCAAGTATCCTGTCGTCTTCTTTCGTACGCAGTTCCCCGCGCAGGATATAGAAGTTTTCATCCACATTGCGACGCGACAGGAATTTAAACAACTGACCCTGGCGGGTTTCGTTCTGCATTGTCGACTGCAGAACCATACGACTGACAAGGTGTTCAACGTGGATTGCGCGGGCGTAGTAATCCTGCATGAATTGTTCAACGGCAGAGCTCTTCGTGTTCTTTTTATAGTTCAGAAATTCAGCCAGACGTTGCTGCAGATCGAAAGAGAGCTGATCCGATTTTCTCTGTCCGTTAAAATGAAGAAAATTTCTGATTTTCCAAAGATATTCCTGAGCCGACTGATAGTCGTCGACGTCCTTTTCAGTCAGGACGCCTTTGATCAGCAGCTCTTTTAAATTGCGGGATTTGAATTTGACACGGCTGATCCACAATGCACTTTGCAAATCACGCAGACCGCCTTCCCCTTCCTTGAGGTTCGGTTCAAGCAGATAAACCGAAGACCCGTATTTCTTTTTGCGCACGGCGTTTTCATCCAGTTTGGCCTGGATAAACAACTGGGTATTATGGTTCATGCAATATGAGATAATGTTTTTATCAAAGTTGTCGAACAGGTCTTGAGAACCTGCTATCAGACGGCCATCCAGCAGTGAAGTCCTGACGGTAACGTCTCTGGCTTCTTCAATACATTGAGCTTCGGAACGGACGCTGTACCCGATATCAAGATTGAGATCCCATAACAGGTAGAGCATGCGATCAGCGATCAGCTTTGCCACGTCTTGACAGTGCTCATCATAATAAAACATCAGGTCGAGGTCGGATCGCGGGTTCATTTCAGCACGACCGTATCCCCCCAGCGCAATCAGGGCACAACCATCCGTTTTATCGTTATCGAGATCTGTTGTGACCGACAGAAAAGTCGGCGATTTAGCTGATCGAACATTTCGGTCAGGAAATTAACGACAAGACGCCCTGACTGCCCCTGTTGGCTCAACTGTTTGATGCGATCCAGGTTGATGTTCAGAAAGCCCTTCGCCGCATCCCGAAGACAATCGCGGCCCTGCTCAAAATCAGGACAGTTACTGAAGCCGTTGTCCAAAAATGGACTCAACCTCAACGCCTCGTCAATCGTCATGTCGTTCATCGCCTGGCCACCTGATTCACTGATTCCGCATAATTCATGATCCCTTTGACAATCGCATTGGCAACACGCTTTTGATAAGCGCTTGACTTGAGTCGCTTTTCTTCCCGGGCGTTGCTGATAAAGGCTGCCTCCACAAGAACAGACGGCATGGTAGCGCCGAGCAGGACATGAAACGGGCCCTGCTTGACACCGAGATCCTTAATCTTGCTGTAGTGGGGTCTCAATCCGGCCACGATCGACTGCTGCACTTCGGCAGCGAGTCGGCTTGATTCGTTGATTTTGGCATTCGCCATTAAATCGAACAGAATGGCTTCGAGGTTCCCGACCTCTTTAAGATCTGTGCCATTTTCACGCGCAGCCACCTGAGCGGCCTGATTATTCTTGGACAAGTTAAGAAAGTAGGTTTCGACACCATAAGCTTTTCCCCGAGGACTGGCATTTGCGTGCAGTGAGATGAACAGGTCCGCTCCGACACGATTTGCATAGTTGGTCCGCTCCCTCAGCTCGAGAAAGCGATCTGTCGATCTTGTCAACAAGACCTTTACCCCCATTTTCTCGCGCAATGCCTTGGCCAACTCTTTGGCCAGTGCCAGTGTGACATTTTTTCATACACTCTGTTGGGTCCAACTGCTCCTGGATCCTTTCCTCCGTGCCCGGCATCGACAACAATTAAACGTATCCCTTCTGAACCATTATTCTGCGGCACATGAAGGCTCGGTGTCCGATCGGCAGAACTGTCCAGTAGGTTTGCAATTGAGTCGTCTTGAGCTGTTTTGACTGGAGCGGAGGTCCCAGACGCAGACAGCGATACTTTTGCGGGGCGCCAAGGATATCGACGACGAGACGGTGTGGGTCTTCAAGAGTCGTCAATTTGTATTCAGCGACCCGATTCAGATCAATGACAACACGGGTACGTTGCTCGTCGAACAGACTGGTGCGAACCTGTTTCACCAGGCCATTACGGACTGCGGTCTCTCCTGTGACAGAGGCAGACGGCAGGGTATAGAGCAAATCAAAATAGAGGCGCGGCTGTTCGCCCTTGAGATAGTATGGCTTGGCAACGACTGGGGCGGTAAGTTCGAGCACAATCCGTGTATACTCAGGACCGCTCCAGAAACGGATTTTTTCGAGCTCAGGGGCGGCTCCGACAGTTCTGCTGTCCTGTTGCAGGGCCATCGGCGGGGCTTTGTCAGCGCGGGGTTTGGGAAGGATTGCCAGTCGTTTATGAGCCTCGTCGACCATATCCCCGTCAGGGAAGCGAGTGACGAGGCGCAAATAGTATAAGCGGGCCATGGTTCTGTCGCCCAGGCGGTACTCGCTCGCCTGCCCGCGTGAAACAGGGCATCATCGGACAGGCGGCTGTCGGGAAACTGTGCGGCCAGAGCAACATAACGTGTCACCGCTTCACGGGCGTCGTCAGTACGGCCGGAGGCTTTAGACAGCCCATCCCAGGTTCGGGCCTGAAGAAACAGAACCTTATCGAGCTCTGGGGCCAATGGGTTTTGCCCAACATACCGGTCAAAACGACGCAGCAGCCGCTCCCAGTTTGTTCTCTGTCTCTGCATTTGAGCCGAATGACTGAGTTTCTGATACTCTGCACGTAACGCTGAATAGCTTTCAGCATGAGCATGATCGATTGTTCCGCCGAACAGTAAGAGTACAAATATAAAAGAACTGAGGGCCCATCTCATGATGTTAACATCTTCTTCATTTCATCAAGCATATTCAATGCTTCAAGAGGCGTTATGGTACTTGTGTCCAGCTGCTCAAGGCGAATCCTGATCTGCGCCACAGGGTCGGTATTGAACAGCGACAATTGCGGTTCCGGGACTTTTTGAGCTTTATTCCTCCCCTCGCCGAGACGCGGCTCTCCTGAATTGACATATTCACCCGCTTCAAGGTTTTTCAAGATCTCCTTTGCCCGGGAGATGACTTCATCCGGAAGACCGGCCAGGCGTCCAACCTGAATACCATAGGATCGACTGGCTCCGCCAGAGACGATTTTACGCAGAAAAATAATCTGATCGTTCCACTCCTTGACGGCAACATTGAAATTTTTGATTCTCTTGCGGGTCAAAGCCAGATCCGTCAATTCATGATAGTGGGTCGCAAACAGGGTCTTGGCGGCAACCTTGCTGTTATCATGAAGATATTCGGCTACAGCCCAGGCAATACTAACACCATCAAAGGTAGAAGTCCCGCGACCGATTTCGTCGAGGATGATCAGACTCCTGTTGGTTGCATGCCTGAGAATATTTGCCGTCTCGTTCATTTCAACCATAAAGGTCGACTCACCTTTAGCCAGATTATCACTGGCCCCGACCCGAGTAAAGATGCGATCAACAACACCGATGTGAGCGGCATCGGCCGGAACAAAACTGCCAAGTTGAGCCATAAGAGTCGTCAACGCGACCTGACGCATGAAGGTTGATTTACCTGCCATGTTGGGGCCGGTGATGATCAACAGTTGATTTGAGTCGGTATCGAGCTCGACATCATTTGGGACAAAGGCCTCCTTGAGAGGCATGCGTTCAACCACAGGATGCCGCCCGCCATCTATTTTTATAACACCCGAATCGTCCAGTATGGGCCTGACGTAATTGCGTTCGTGCGCCAGATCTGCCAGTGACAGCAAAGCATCAAGCGCAGCGAGAGCATCGGCGCTGCGTTGAACACGCGGTCCCTCGGCAGAAGCCTTGAGCCGTACCTGTTGGAAAAGACTGTATTCGAGTTCGACCATTCTTTCATCAGCATTGAGGACCTTGGCTTCGTATTCTTTGAGACCGGGTGTAATGAAACGTTCGGCATTGGTCAATGTCTGTTTACGCTGATAGTCTTCCGGTACCCGATCGAGGTTGCGATGTGTCACCTCAATAAAATAACCGAAAACCTTGTTGAATTTGACTTTTAGAGTTGGAATCCCCGTACGTTCCCGCTCCTGCTGTTCAAGGGCGGCTATCCAGCCTTTGCCCTCTCGGCTGATCATCCTCAGCTCGTCAAGATCAGCGTTGTAACCGTCACGGATAAGGCCGCCGTCACGCAGCACAAAAGGAGGATCATCGACAATGGCTTCTTCAAGCAGACTGACCAGTTCAGGAAGCAGGTCAATCTGATCACGCAGAGCTTTCAAATAGGGTGTTTGAAAAGATGAAAGCAGATCATCAATGCATGGTAGTTTTCCAATGATGTCCTGAGCGCCAGAAGATCTTTGGCATTGGCGCTGGCCATTGCAATTTTACTGTTTAAACGCTCCAGATCGTACACACCATCAAGAGCCTCAATCAGGTCCATGCGAACCAGACTTTCATCGACCAGGGCACCGACGGCCTGTTGCCGGTGCACGATCTCCTGATGGTCGATCAGGGGATAATGAATCCAATGACGCAGAGTCCTGCCTCCCATGGCCGTGACAGTGCGGTCAAGCACTCCCAGCAGGGACCCGTGTTTTTGCCGTCCTGCAACGTCGCAGTCAGTTCGAGATTGCGCCTGGTTGTCTCATCTAAAAGCATGAAACTTTGCGTATGATAGGTCTGCAAAGAACGAATGTGCCGCAGCTCGTCCTTTTGCGTCTGCTGGAGATAATAAAGGACAGCTGCCGCCGCAGTCTGGGCTGCAGCCAGGTCATGACACCCAAACGACTGTAGCCCGGACACCCCGAAAAATGTTTTCAGCTGATCAATGGCATAATCTGCTTCACAGACCCATTCAGGAACATGGTTACACATGATTCCGTTTAACTGATTGGCCAGTTGCTTACCAAGTTGACGTCCTGCCTCGCTATCGACAAGCAGGATCTCACGAGGACACAAAGACCCCAGTTCGCTCTCAACCTGAGGGATGCCGTCAACTTCGGTCACGCGGAATTCACCGGTGGTAATATCCACATGAGCCACACCAAAACGGCTGTCCCCTTCGATGATGGCCAGCAGGTAGTTGTTTTGTTTCGGATCAAGGGTGTCGATATCAGTGACCAGACCGGGAGTCACCACCTTGACAACTTCACGCTTGACGATCCCTTTAGCGGTTTTAGGATCTTCAACCTGTTCACAAATCGCCACTTTATGACCGGCACCGATCAGCTTGGCAATATAAGTCTGGCTGCTATGATAGGGAATGCCGCAGAGGGGAACGGAATTTTCCTCGCCCTTATTACGCGATGTCAGGGTGATTCCAAGAACACGGGATGCCAGCACCGCATCCTCCATGAACATTTCATAAAAATCACCCAGACGGAAAAAAAGAATAGCATCCTGATAATCTGATTTTATTTCAAGGTACTGCCGCATCAGCGGAGTTGTAGTTGACATTGACACATCCTACAGGAAAAAAATGTTCAAATCTTTGCCGTGAGGCGACAAAGTACTGCATGGCTAGCGACGGACAACCATCCAGAAAGTCAGTCTCACAAAGTCGGATATCCTAACAAAGCCACAGCCGTAAGTAAACATAACGAAGCCTGGCCGCCGTGTTAAAGAGGTTCACATTGCTTGACCGCCCGGGTCTGCCAATGATAAGACATTTAAACCCCTTTATTCCACGTTTCCATGACAGAAGATAACCATGAATCATAAGCAAACGACAGAGAATCAGCAGCATCTGTTCAGCTATAAAAGCTATGCAATTCAAAGCCTTGAAGATGAGATCCATGCGGATCATAATTGTCAGGCACTGCTCAAACACTTTCTCCGCTACTTGCACGAGGATTTAAACATTGATCAGCTGACGGCTGGAACTCATGCCCGGGGCGCCGATTATTTTTTGCGCGATTTTGTCATTGATCATTGCCGAAGGCATATTTTTTCCGTTTCGGCCGATGAAGTCAGTGCTTTTGCCGGCAACTGGTATATTGTCAACACCCTTGAAGCCAACATGAAAGAGCTGAAGGATCTGCTTGAAGGGATACGCCATTTTTATCGTTTCTGCCATTCAAAAGAGCTCCTCGATGATGATGCTCTTCGGGCCATTGAAACTTCCTGCGATCAGTTGAATTTTTACCGTCAGAGGATCGACAGCTTCAATTCGTTGCAGGGTAATGAATTTCAGTCCTGGAACAGGCTCTGCACCTTCTGCTGAGAAGAACGATGCTCATACCTTCGAATCCTAAATTACGGGCAGCCTCCTTTTCCATTTGCGGTGCATTAGGACTGGCGGTTATAAAGCTGACGATTGCACTGTTGAGTGGATCGATGGCGGTCATGGCCTCGGCAATTGACTCTTTACTTGACATTCTCATGTCCGGAGTCAACTTCATGGCGATCCGCCACGCTGAACAGCCTCCCGACCAGTGCCACCCCTTCGGTCACGGCAAATTTGAAACCCTGGCAACAATGTTTCAGGCGCTGGTCATCAGTGTCTCGGGCGGTTGGATAATTTATGAATCCGTTGTGCGGCTGACTGAAGGAAAACAACTCCACAATCTCAATCAGGGTGTAGGCGTTCTCTTGTTCAGCGCCGCAGTTTCATGGTTGATTGCCCGCAACCTCAGCCGGGTCGCTAAAGAGACCGATTCTTCGGCGCTTGAGGCCGACTCTCTTCACTTCCGCATGGATATCTACACGAATCTGGGACTCATGGCCGGTCTGCTGCTGATCCGCTGGTTTAATGTCCATTGGCTGGATTCAGCGCTGTCCATTCTGGTTGCTTCCTACATTCTTCACGAAGCGCTGCAATTGATTAAACGCGGCCTGACCGAAATCCTGGACAAAGAACTGCCCCATGAAATTCAGCGGCAGGTTCATGAATTGATCAGTCATCACGACGGACCCCTGGCGGGCTATCACGGCCTCAGAACTCGACGGGCCGGTTCGATGAAGATTATGGATTTTCACCTTGAAGTCTGCAAAGACATGAGCGTTGCCGAAGCGCATGAATTAGTAGATCGCCTGGAGAAAAAAATTGAAAGAGAAATTCCTGGAGCAGATGTCATTATCCACATTGAACCTGTAACGCCGAAGTGTGCCCCGGCCGCGAGAACTGTCATCTGAAAGAGTTTCGCGTCCCTCAACGGTTTGCCGGCCTCGAAGAAGCCAACCCCGAACAGGACAGAACGGTTTGAATGAAGCCGACGGCAGTTGAGTCCCGACCTGTCAATCTCCCCCCTACTCTTCTTCCTCGTCCTGGCCGGGCTTCTTTTCTGTTGCAATGGCCAGTTTGCCAAACCCGGCCAGTTTCGCGCTGTCCATCAGCTCGATAACTTGCCCGTGGCGTGCGTTTTTATCAGCCATCAATAAAAAAGTCATTTGCTTGGCACGAGGTAGCCCGAAACCGCGCAAATACAGTTGAAGAGAGTCCATATCTGTTTCCTCCCGCTCCAGAAAAACTGTCCCATCGGCCGCGAGATAAATCTGAACCTCATTTTTCCCCTGAGCTATTTTTTCCGCTCCTCCTTGCGGCAGATCGATATTCAACCCCGGGCGTCGATAAAGGTTGTTGAGATCATAAAAAATATCAGCAACAGAAAGACAACATCGATCATCGGAGTCAGGTCGACTTTCGGGGATTCGGTCGTGCGACGGCGAAAGCTCATGGCTATTCCTCAATCAGGTCTATAACCTGCATGGTGGCCTCTTCCAACTCGAGGACCAGGCGATCAGAGCGACTGGTCAGATAGCGATGAAGAAGGATCATCGGTACCGCAACAGTCAGACCCGCTGCGGTGGTGATCAATGCTTCCGAAATGCCGCCCCCCAGAGAGGCAGGAGTTCCCATCCCTTCCGTCGCGATGACGTTGAAAGCCCGTATCATGCCGAGTACGGTTCCCAGCAGACCTAATAAGGGAGTAATGTTTGCAATAGTCCCCAGCAGGCCGAGATAGCGCTGTAGTGCAACCGCTTCCCGCTCTCCAACTTCTTCCGCCAGAGCTTTCAGGTAGCTGCGTTGACGACCGGAGCTTTTTAAAACAACGACCAGAATTTTTGCCAGAGGCATACGACTTTTGCTGCACAGCTCGACAGCCTGATCGCGATCATCTTTCTGCAGGAGAGTCACAACCTCCCGCTTTAAACTAAACAGAGCCCCCCTGACCCTGACAAAAGCGATGATACGCTCCATAAAAATTGCCCAGCCAATAACCGAGCAAAGCAGGATCGGATACATCAGCGCACCACCGCGCATGAATAAGTCGAGCATGAATAAAATTCCTTCCTTTTAACAGACGACAACTGAACGTGATTCAGTCAATCCTGACGATTTCTGCGCTGATCTTATCATCCAGGTGAAGAAGAGCAGCACTATGAAATGGAGCTGAGCGTCGATCCGTTGCACTGCCGGGGTTCAACAGCAGAATCGACCCGGCCAACCGACACAGGGCTGATGGCTGTGACCAAAATAATGACATCGGTTTTGTCCCCTCTGAAACAATGAAGGACACGATCTTCGATTCCGTCTGGAGCTCCCCATCCATGGACCATGCCGACGCGATACGGGCCGATCGAGACAATACGCCGTTGCGGCAAATGTGGGCTGCAGCGATCCATATTACCGCAAACACCGAAATAAGGAAGCCCATCAAAACAGGAATCCAGATCTGGAATGACATGATCACCTGCATGTAGAACCATTTCAATATCCCTGAATGGACCTTTCAATAAAAAATCAGCCAGACGCTGACCCGCCTTTAATGAATGAATGTGCGTGTCGGACAAGACTCCAATTTTCAACAACGGCCTCCCTTGAAAGTGATTGGCGATTTTCAGCCATCTTTTATCAAAATCAGCTAAAAAAACAACGCAATAAATATCAGATAGCTCATAAAATTTTCTAAGTTATTATTTTTATTAAAGTATCGAAATATATGAAAAAACGGCACAGGCATTGAAGGATATTGGCTAAGCTGTTTTATCTTGACATTCTTTTAGCCTGATTATAATTATTCAGTCTGAGTAATTGTATTGCAACCTTTCGATATTTAAAGATTTTAAAATCCCAGGCAAAATCAAACATCTTTTATTTCTGGCATTCCCCAGAGGAGGACAAACCCCATGTCAAACCGTCAAGAGGCTCTCGACTACCACAGTTCAGGTCGCAAAGGAAAGATAGAGGTCATCACAACAAAACCATGTTCAACCAGCCGTGAGTTGTCTCTCGCTTACAGCCCTGGTGTAGCGGAGCCCTGTCTGGAAATCGAAAAGAATCCCGATGATGCCTACAAATATACCGCAAAAGGAAACCTTGTTGCGGTTGTGTCCAACGGCACCGCGGTTCTCGGTCTTGGTGATATCGGTGCCCTGGCCGGTAAGCCGGTTATGGAAGGAAAAGGGGTCCTGTTTAAGAGTTTTGCCGATGTTGATGTGTTTGACATCGAGCTGAATACCAAGGACTCAGACGAGTTGATTCGTACCGTCAAACTGCTGGAGCCAACCTTTGGCGGTATCAATCTGGAAGATATCAAAGGACCTGAGTGTTTCTACATTGAAGAAAAACTCAAAGAGATCATGGACATCCCGGTCTTCCACGACGACCAGCATGGGACTGCTATCATTTCAGCAGCGGGTATGCTCAATGCGCTTGAACTTGTCGGTAAGGATATCAAAGAGGTTAAAATAGTCGTCAACGGCGCCGGTGCAGCCGGTATTGCCTGCGCCAACCTGGCCATCACCATGGGGATCGACAAAAACAACGTCATTCTCTGTGATACCAAAGGTGTTATTTATAAGGCCGCACCAACGGCATGAACGAATACAAAGAGCGGCTGGCCGCCGAAACGGATGCCAGAACTCTTGAGGATGCCATGGTTGACGCCGATATCTTTTTGGTGTCTCTGCCAAGGGCGCTCTGACCACAAACATGCTTAAATCAATGGCCAAAGACCCGATCGTCTTTGCCATGGCCAATCCGGATCCGGAGATCACCCCGCCTGAAGCCAAAGCTGTCCGCGGTGATGTTATTATCGGTACCGGCCGTTCCGATTATGAAAATCAGGTTAACAATGTTCTTTGTTTTCCTTTCCTTTTTCGTGGTGCACTTGACACTCATGCCAGCGCCATTAATGACGAGATGAAACTTGCTTGCGTTAAAGCCCTGGCAGATTTGGCCAAGCTCGATGTGCCTGACTCGGTCCGCAAAGCCTACGGCGGAGAGAACATCCAATTTGGTCGGGAATATGTCATTCCCAAGCCATTTGACCCCCGTGTTCTGCTGCATGTTGCTCCTGCTGTGGCCCAGGCCGCCATGGACAGTGGAGTCGCGCGCCGGCCGATCAAAGACATGGAAAAATATCGTGAATCACTTGAGGCTCTGCAGAGTCATTCCAAAGAAATCATGCGTTCATTGATCAATAAAGCCAAAACGAACCCCAAACGCGTGGTGTTCCCGGAAGGCGAAGAGGAGAAAATTCTGCGCGCGGCCCAAATTCTTATTAAAGAGAATATCGCAACCCCGATTCTTCTGGGCGACAAGAAAGAGGTCAAGCGCAAGATCCAAGAAATGAACCTCGACCTTGGTGATATTAAGATTATTGATCCGATGACCTGCGAGAATCGGGAATACTATATCAATAAGATGTTTGAGCTCCGTCAGCGCAAAGGCGTGACTTATGCGGGTGCTAAACGCAGGCTGACAGCTAATCCCAATTACCTTGGCGCCATGATGGTCCAGGAGGGTGACGCTGATGCAATGCTTTCCGGTATCAATCACCATTACCCCGAAACGATTAGACCCGCCCTGGAAATTATCGGAAAGCACGACAGATTGTCCAAAGTCCATGGTATGTATATGATGGTCTTTAAAAAGAAAGTGGTCTTTATTGCCGATGCCACAGTCGATATCGACCCAACCGCCGAAGAGCTCGCCGAAACAGCTATCCTGGCGGCAGAGGAGGCGCGTCAGTTCGATATTGAGCCCAAGGTTGCGATGTTGTCATTCTCCAACTTCGGCAGCACCAACCACCCCAGTGCCCAAAAGGTCAAAAAAGCGACCGCACTGGTCAAACAACAGGCCCCTGAACTGATTGTTGATGGAGAAATTCAGGCCAATGTCGCCCTCGATCCGGATTTGACCGAAGAGCAATATCCATTTTCAATGCTCAAAGGTGATGCCAATGTTTTTATCTTCCCTGATTTACAGTCGGGCAACATCAGCTATAAACTGCTTAATAAACTGGGTGGAGCGGAAGCTGTTGGTCCAATCCTCATGGGTATGAAGAAATCAGTACATGTTCTCCAACGTGGTGATGATGTCGCCGATATCGTCAACATGGCAGCTGTCGCCGTCGTCGATGCACAGGGACATAATCACTGATAGCCAATTTGCCACAATGTTTCTTCTGCGGGAGTTGTTTTTTGCAACTCCCGCTTTTTATTCGATCAACTTCCATTCATCTGTTTTTATTGCTAATATGCGTCGCCATCGTCGATCATCTGTTGAGATCGGCAAAGCAGAACGATTTGAGACGAAGATTCCGATCAATCGAGACAGAATCCTAATGGTTAAACGAACTTGATCTATCGATTCAGCAAGCAATTCTAAAAAAGAGAGACCAACCTAATGAAATACTGTAGTACACGTGGACAGGTAAAGGGGCTGAGCTTCAGTGAAGCCGTCATGATGGGCCTCGCCGATGACGGCGGACTGCTGGTTCCGGAACAGATTCCGGCACTGACAAAAAAAGAGCTGGCGGCGATGGCCGATCTCAGCTACCCGGAATTGGCGTATTCTATTATTTCCCGTTTTGCTACAGATATTCCAAATGATGACTTGCGGCAACTGATTGAACGTTCTTACTCGAGTTTTGAGCATGATCAGGTCACACCTCTGAACAGACAGGACGATCTCTATATTCTTGAGCTGTTCCACGGTCCAACCCTCGCTTTCAAGGACGTGGCTTTGCAGTTTCTCGGTAATCTTTTTGAGTACTTCCTGATCAAAAGTGGTCGCCGTATGAACATCATTGGCGCCACCAGTGGTGATACCGGCAGTGCCGCAATCTACGGTGTGCGCGGCAAAAAAAATATCAATATCTTCATTCTTCATCCGCAGGGACGGGTTTCACCGATCCAGGAACTGCAGATGACAACCGTGCTGGATGATAACGTTTTTAATCTTGCAGTTGACGGCACCTTTGATGACGCACAGTCGATCGTCAAGGAAATTTTTGGCGACCTTGATTTCAAGGAAGAACACGCCCTTGGAGCCGTCAATTCAATCAACTGGGCCCGTGTTCTGGCTCAGGTGGTTTACTATTTTTATGCCTGGTTTCAAGTCAACAAAGAGCAGCCGGCAAAGAAAATGGATGTTTCAGTTCCAACCGGCAATTTTGGTGATATCTTTGCCGGCTATATCGCAAAACGTATGGGCCTTCCGATCAACCGCCTGATTCTGGCGACCAACGGAAACAACATCCTCAGCGCTTTGTGACCAAGGGGATTATTCAACAGCCGAAGTTCATCATTCACTCTCTCCGTCCATGGATATCCAGGTGGCCAGCAACTTTGAGCGCTATCTCTATTATCTGCTTGATCAGAACACGGAAAACGTTGCCGCCAAGATGGCCGATTTCAGCGAGCGAAAAGTGATGGAATTCTCCGCCGTACAGATGGCGAAAGTCCATGAAGAATTTACTGCTTCTTTTGCCGATGATGAAGAAACAGTCAAAACCATCCGCAGCTTCCATGAGGAGACAGGTTATATTCTTGATCCGCATACCGCTGTCGGAGTTGCCGTTGGTCGCAGGGTTCGCAACCCGGAATATCCCCTTGTTTGCCTTGCTACCGCACACCCCGCCAAGTTCGGCGACGCCGTTCATGAAGCGATTGGATCCGATCCCGCCATGCCACCGGCTTTTAACGACCTGACCGCACGGGAGAAAAAAGTCACGCAAATTTCAGCAGAGACAGAAAAATCAAGGCCTACGTGGCACAACATGCAATCTAGTTTCCGTCAGGAAAACACCCTTTTCCGCAATCTCGGCGTCAATCTTCACACTTGATTGCACGGCGTAAAGTACTACGCTTTAAGCTCAAGAGCCTGACTTCCCTGATCTTGAAAACAATTGCTGATTTCCAAATCAGAAACGGTCGCTGTGCCATCCGGGAACTCCAAATGGGCACAATCAAAATGTTCAAGGATCCCGCGTACATTTGAACGGGCGCGGGATCCTTGAACATTTTCTTTGGCAAAATTCCACTCCTCACCTCGCAAAGACATCGAAAAAGTCAGAAGATATCAGCCTGTTTCCACCGATTCATAGCGATGGACATAAATTACCTTTTGAGTATCATTTAAGTTGCAATCACACCGTCTCATGCTAGAGTACTCATTAGAGCATGGTTCTGCCTTGGACGTTCAATCATTACCCAATTAAACAGGAGGAATACGGATGGGCGACATCTCAACTGAAAATTTGATGCAATTGATTCAGGATTATGCACTGCCGCTCGTTTGGGCAATTATCATCTTCATTATCGGTCGCATCACAGCACGCATTATTTCAAATGTTGTTGCCAGAATGATGGCCAAAAGCAAAATCGATGAGACCTTGATCATATTTGCCCAAAATATCATCTACATTGCGCTGATGATCTTTGTCATTCTGGCCGCACTCGGCAAGCTGGGCATAGAGACTACTTCATTCGCTGCCATCATTGCGGCAGCCGGTCTGGCGATCGGCCTCTCATTACAGGGAACATTGGGAAATTTCTCTTCAGGTGTCATGTTGATCCTTTTTCGCCCCTTTAAAGTTGGCGACTTTATCGACGCCGGTGGAGTCATGGGCATTGTCGAGGAGATCCAGATTTTCAGTACGAAAATGCGTTCCGGAGACAACAAGGAAATAACGGTTCCCAACGGCCAGATTGTCGGCAGCACCATAACCAACTACTCGGCCAAGGAAACCCGGCGGGTCGACCTGGTGATCGGGGTTGGTTACGACGACGATTTGAAAAAAGTTCGGGCGGTTCTTGAGGATGTTATTAATTGTGATGAGCGTATCCTGAAAGAGCCTGCCGTAACCATTGGTGTTTTAGAACTGGGAGACAGCAGTGTTAATTTTGCCGTACGCCCCTGGGTCAAAAGTGGTGATTACTGGCCGGTCCTGTTTGATCTGCAGGAAAATATCAAATTGCGCTTTGATGCGGAAGGAATATCAATTCCCTACCCTCAACGAGATATCCATATCGCCAGCAATGATTCTGCAGCGTAGAACCTGCTTTATGCGAATGAATCGAGTAGCTGAGGGAGGTCGCCCTTCCTCGGCTCTCACACCACCGGGCGTACAATTCACGTAGCACGGCGGCTCCACATTGTTGTATTATTCAAAAACTCAGCAATGCATCAAGTAAAGCTGAACAATCCAAGCTTATAAAGTCACGTTTTCGCGAGACATCGTTCCTATGTGATACCCTGCGATACCACCAAACGCTTTGCCATTGAAGGCACTGCTTCCGGCCCGACTGTCTGACAACCCCCGTTTCACAGTTGGCGTTAGCGTGCTCTCCTCACGTCCATTGTCGCCATATGATACATCCCAGGTGCTACCGTATCCACCCATCAAGTTTTCTGCATAGCCTTTCATCTCGGCCGGCCGAAAATAGTTCGGCGACCTCGAATAATCGGATCCAGCTCCCTCTCAATAAAGCGGGACAGGCTTCTGCTGAATTACCCTGGAATTATGGCCTGTTTTATTCGGTAAGCGCGGTCATATCCGTGTACCACGAGGTCCAAGAAAATACCAGATAATCAGCCCCAGAACCGGCAGTAACAGAATAACCAGCACCCAGACCAGCTTATTCGCACCGCTGCTCGAACTTTGTAGAATCTGCATAATCGCCCAAATATCAGCGATAAAAACGATCAAACCAACAATAAATTCCATGAAATCATCCTTTTGCAGTCTGTTTATTCCATGACAGATCGACCACCTGGCATCGCCTGTCGTAATGATCAAGTTTAACCAGACTCGTAGCGAGCATGATCGCCAGAATTGTTATTAACGACGCGATGCACAGTAACTGGGTCGAAAACGCTCATAGGCGTTGCTAGATTTAGCAGAGTCTGGACCCACCTTTTGATACTGCTAAATTAACCTTGTTCAGATTAAGTTTTGGGACGTCGTATAAGGCCAACGACCAAGCTGATGATGAAGATCACCAGGAAGATGAAAAAGAGCACCTGGGCAATCTCCGCCGAAGCGGAGGCGATCCCGCCGAAACCGAAGAGTCCTGCAACCAGAGCAATAACAAAAATATAAGTGACCACCTCAACATGTTGTCCTCCCTTTACTATGTCCTGGCCGATGAAGCGAACTTTCAACAGCGGCAGTAAGTTTTCAATTGCGGTTTCAAAATAATCATCAGTTCAGCAGTCCTGCGACACCGATCAAAATCAGGTATATTGCAACGATAAAGTTCAAAAACTTTGGAATTGCGAGGATAAGAATACCAGTCAGGATTGACAAGATCGGTTCAAGTTGAACATACATAGTCGACTCCTTATAAATTCTCTTAGTTTTTCACGGCATCTTCAACTTTTTCCTTAGTTTGTCTTAAATCCTCTTTGGTTTCTTCGACCGCTTGATCAATCTTTTCTCCGGTTTTCTCCATTGGCCCCTGTTCTTCACATCCAGAAAGCGCAAATACCGCCATCAATACAAAAACAACGAAACCAATTCTAAATAAACTTCTCATAGTGACCTCCTGAAAGAGTGTTAATTGTAAAGAGGAAGTATGCTCCTCAAGCTTAAGGCACCTCAAGGATCTGCATTCTCGACCAGCAGAAATACTTTGATGGTCCAGAATCTTATCTAAAACTCTTTTTGCGCCTTCTGCCAAGAATCACTTAATGATCTGTATGCATCTGAAAACCCTCTTTTATATGCTCCCAGCTTTCTGCTGAGCTTGTTTTCAAACTCCCAGACCATTCTGCCAACTCATTGCGCTGTTTTCTTAAAGAGGCCAACATTTCGCGTTTTTCTTTTCGGACTTCATCGCTCATATCTTTCCATGCTTCTAAAGTTTCCGCCTCTACACGTTCAAGTCGTCGATCAATCTGATTGATTGCTTTTGCGTTTCATTTATTGCTTTATCTCGCTGTTCAATCGAATACTCTTTTAAAGTTTTGAGCAGTTGTGAGGTTTCCTTTTTAACGTCTTCTAAATTTGTTTTCTCTTCAGCAAAACAAACACTGCTTAAGACAAAAACCAAACCAAATAACAGGAACAATTTCCTTAATACCATAGTTTAAGCTCCTTTTTATGCAATGTTCAGCAAAGTTTTTTGTGATAATTGCAGGGGAATGTGGGTCTGGGGCGCCCAGCTCATCATCTTACAGGCATCGATACATTCACAGTACCAGTCGGTCGCTTCCAGTTCTTCCATAAAGTGATACGATCGCACGTTGCATATCACGTGTGCTTTTTAATTCCGAAACAGGTTCATGGTCGCCATCATTTGCCATGTATTCTCCTTTCAGTTGAGAAAAGTTAGAGCGTAAACGGCCTTCAAGATTAAGGCGCTGTGATCTTGCTATCATAAAAATGTTTTTCCCCACACCGCCAACTTCATTAGAGAGCCAATAAGGTATGCTATGCATTTTAAATAACATCTGCATTAACATTTGATAATTCCTGTATGAAGTTATCAAATATATATTTAGCTGGAATTATCTGATTTTTGAAATGTCTATCACGAGTTATCATCTTCCTTCAAAGGGAGAATCGCCATGCAGAAGACTTCTCTAGCTCGCTTCGTCAGCACTCTGAAGGTGGGCTTTCTCGAAGTTCCGCCCGAGCATGTCGAGGGGAAAGCTCATCCGGAGCTGCTGGGTTCCCGGCTGATGGCCTTTGTGGCGGCGGGCGCAACTTCATATGCAACATGGGGGGACTGATCAACCGGCCCGTTCTATCACCGGGATGAGCCAGGTGAGCCGCAACGCTTTTCACAGATCATTGAATTTGACGAAGGCCCCCGATTGAGCTTGAAATCAATTTGATCCAAGCGGTTTATCCTGATTTCTTCTGAACATTTGGGCGACTGAACTGGGAAGAGGCTCTTTGGTAAGATAAGTCCCATCGAAATTAGCGAGCACGCATAAGCCATCTATGTTCAAAAGACGAATATGCCTGTCCTCTATGGCTACCAAGCCTTCATTGACTAATTTTCTAAAGCTCCGGTTGGCGTGAATGTGGCTCATGCCCAGTGTGTCAGCCAGAAGAGGTTGAGTTATTGGAAATTTCATAGCCTCGTGTGGCGCAGAACCGCCCTGCAATAATCGTATGTGTAATTCAACGAAGAGATGAGCCATTCTTTCCGATGCTGCTCTTCGGCCTACTCGAACAATCTGCTCGCTTAACTGACGCTCTGCCCGACCAGACAGCCAGCTCATGGCAATAGCCAGGCACGGCGCCTGATTGAAGGCTTGGTAGGCCTGCTCTCGCGAACAATGATGATAGCCTAGCGGTGTCAGGGCCTCAACGCCATGCTCTGATTTGTTAAAAAGCAGTGAAAAAAACCCGACGATATCTCCCGGTAGAACAAAATTTAAAATCTGCCGCCGACCATCCTCAAGGGATTTATAACGCAGTGCCCATCCTTTTGAAAGGATCGCAATACGGGAAAAAGACTGATCCTCACGGATTATCTGAGTAGCAACCGGAACATTTTTTTTCCTCTGTCAGTAGGCTTGCCATGCGGTCCAAATCTGATTTTTGCAGGCACTGGAGGTTTTCAAGCTGATGCTGTAGCGGAACGATCTTCATTTTGGCTCCTAAGGAAACAACATGGTTGATTAAAAAAAGCAAAACTTGGAAATTCCATAGCATTCAAGGCGAAAAACTTTTTTACTGATTTTTGTCACGCTTATTATATCAGAAAAAAACAAAGAAAAAATTGATCAATGATTAGCAATGAACTGTGGGAAAAGGCGACTATTACTTCAGGCATTTCGTCCTCTTTAAAATTTAAGTGTCGGAGTCACGCTCAGCCATCTGGTCGTGGCTGTTATAGCTATTATCATGTCCTCACTGCTCTCCAAAAGTTGGTCGAAAGTTCATGAAGTCGCCGACAATTGGCTCATTGAATACAACGAACTCAGGCCTCACGACTCATGGTAAAGCTGACGCCGAAAGCTCTATCAATCAATGCCCCTAAAAGAGGGATCTTTACACTAGTACTGCCCATGGCCGGGGAGACAAAAGACCTTACACCCTGAAGCTGGTGTGCCCTCATGCCGAGCGCAGATAAAAAAGCCTCCGGCAAACTGCCGGAGGCCTCAATTTGATGACAAAACCCGTCGATGGGTTTTGTCGTTCTGGCTACACAAATGATATTTTTCTTTTCTTGATTCGCCCTTCCCCGGGCTTCAGACTGTCTGTTTTTATCTCAGCCTCGTCAGATCAACAATCAAAGTAGAGCGCAAACTCTTCAGGACATGGGCGCATCTGCACGGGCTGGACCTCGGCCTCACGTTTATAACTGACCCACATATCAATAACATCTTTGGTGAAGACATCCCCTTTAAGCAGGAAATCGTGGTCTTTTTCAAGGTTATCAAGGGCATCTTCAAGGGAAGAGGCAACGCTCGGGATATCTTTCAGCTCTTCCGGAGAGAGACCATAGATATCCTTGTCGAGAGGCTGGCCTGGATCAATTTTGTTTTCGATACCATCGAGACCTGCCATCAACTGGGCGGCAAAGGCAAGGTACCCGTTGGCAGCAGCATCAGGAGTGCGGTACTCAACCCGTTTTGCCTTTTCATTGTTGGTTACCGGAATACGTAAGGATGCAGAACGATTACGGTTTGAATAAGCGAGGTTCACCGGTGCTTCAAAGCCGGGAACAAGACGCTTGTAAGAATTTGTTGTCGGGTTGGTAAACGCACAGAGGGCCTTGGCGTGCTTCATGATTCCACCAATGTAATACATGGCCATTTTGGAAAGTCCACCGTAGCCGTCCCCGGCAAAGAGGTTCTTGCCATCCTTCCACAACGACTGGTGACAGTGCATCCCTGAGCCGTTATCGTTAAAATAGGCTTCGGCATAAAAGTGACTGTTTTTCCATTACGAAAAGCAACATTCTTAACAATGTACTTGAACCATTTAAGAGTGTCACCCATGCTCAAAAGAGAATCGAAGCGCATGTCGATCTCGTTCTGCCCGCCGGTTGAAACTTCATGGTGAACCGCTTCGATATTCATACCCACACTTTGTAGAACCTGAACCATTTCATTACGCAGATCGACATGTGAATCTGTTGGCGCACAGGGAAAATAACCTTCTTTGTGGCGTGGCTTGTAACCAAGATTAGGGAATTCTTCACGACCGGTATTCCAGACGCCTTCAATTGAGTCGACTGAATAAAAAGACTCATTTGCACTGGAGGAATAACGGACATCGTCGAAGATGAAAAACTCCGGCTCGGGCCCAAAGTAAGCGGTATCGGCAATCCCGGTCGATTTAAGGTATGATTCAGCTTTTTAGCGATAAAACGCGGATCGCGGGTGTAACCTTCACGGGTAATAGGATCCATAATGTCACAGATCAGGCTGAGAGTTGTCACTTCGATGAAAGGATCGATTTTAGCTGTTGTTGGATCTGGAATCAGCAGCATGTCAGAATTATGAATCGGCTGCCAACCTCTGATAGATGAACCGTCAAAGCCGATACCCTCATCGAAAGTGTCTTCGCCGAATTCAGTAATCGGTGTGCTGAAATGCTGCCAGATCCCGACAAAATCAAGGAACTTATAGTCCACCATCCGGCAATCATTCTCTTCTGCAAACTCTACAACTTCAATCGGTGTCATCTTGAATCTTCTCCTTTTTTGAACAGTTGGTAAAAAAATTAAAGCGCGTCTTCGCCACGTTCTCCGGTTCTAATACGCACAACTTCATCAATCGGGGTCACAAAGATTTTTCCGTCGCCTATACGGCCGGTTTTAGCCGCTTCTTCGATAACATCAACAACCTGAGCAACCTGGTCATCTGAAACTATAATTTCCATTTTATCTTGGGGATGAAATCAACAACATATTCGGCACCACGGTAGAGTTCGGTATGTCCTTTCTGACGTCCGAAACCTTTGACTTCACTGACAGTAATCCCTTGTATGCCTATTTCATTAAGAGCCTCCTTAACTTCATCCAGCTTGAAGGGTTTAATTATGGCTTCTACTTTCCGCATTGAAATCTCTCCTTTTTACAAAAATGACAGGAACTCACCTTTGCTGAATTCACTCTTTTAAAATAAAGCAAAGACGATGCCAGATGGGCACGTTGATAGTGAAAAATATTTATCCTTTATTTTTCAGGCGGATAGGATTAATCGATAATGGCAGCACCTCTAGGAATTGCAAACCATCCTGTTTCTGCACAAAAATTAGCATTGACTGACTGTCATTGCCTATAAAATAAGCATAAGTTTGCCGAAGCCTGCTTTCCAGTCGGCCCCAAAACATTGTAACACAGCTTACTGAAAACGCTCCAAAAGAGTCACACTCTCGCAATGAAACGTTTGAGGGAACAGATCAAAGGGTTGGCTCGATATCATGCGATATGAGCTATTGAGAAGAAGTTTCAAGTCACGTGCCAGGGTTTGCGGGTCACAGGACACATAGAGAATGCGCGGAACAGGTTTTTCCAGTATCGATTGTACAACTTCAATCGCCCCACTCCTGGGAGGATCGAGAACCAGAAGATCGGCGTCATTGCGCCCGGCAATAGTTGCATACTCACGTTCGGCACGACCACAAAGAAATTGAACGTTACTGATATTATTCAGCTCAGCATTGGCTGTTGCCCGTTCAATCGACTCAGTCGATTCTTCAATCCCGGTGACAACGGCTCCTCGCTTGGCCAGTGGCAATGAAAAATTCCCCATTCCACAGTAGAGGTCGACGATACGGTCTCCCTGCCGAGGAGCTGCCAGAGCAAGCACAGCGTCAACCAGTTTGCGATTCTGATCAAGGTTAACCTGAGCAAAGCTGCCGACCCTGTAATTCAGCTGAACCTGTCCTGCCACTTCGATCTTGAGCAGACCATTTCCGCGAATCGGTACAGGCTTTTCTTTCTCTGAACAGATCAAGAGGTCAGAAGCAAGGTCAGTGCTCCGTAATAACTCTATTATTTTATCGCTGTTTCCGCCATTAAATGGACAGTGACAGCTGTCTTTTCAAAATCATCAACAGCAAGATCGATTTGGGAAATCTGATGACTGAATGGTGTTCCATTAAATAGTTGTCGCATTTGCAGCATCAACCTATTCAATGGTTCTGCGATAATGTGACAATGATCAACGGCGACGACAAAATGACTCCTGGGGCGGAAAAACCGGTGACGAATCCATTTTTCGTATGCTGACATTTCAGTTGGACACGACTGCGATATGACCACTGTTCAGTCGCAACCATAAGCGGCTGGATGCAGTCGCGCTCGACCCCACATTGCCGGGTCAAAGTTTCACAAAAAGTCTTTCCTTCCACCCCTTCTGGCTTTCGTACTCAAGATGTTGCCACTGGCAACCTCCGCACTGTGACGCAACAGGACATGGTGGTTGTCTTCGCCCTGCCCCTTCCTCGAGGATTTCAAGCAGTTCCGCTTCCGCAAATTTTTTTTTTCTTTCTGGTGAGACGGCAAATGACTCGATCCCCGGCGGCAGCGCCGGGAATAAAAATAACCATCCCGGCAAAGCGGGCCAGGCCAGCGCCTCCATTAACCAGAGTCTCAACGGTCAATGGAGGTAAAATGTCAAATTTTTCAGGTGACAAAATCAGTGCCGTTACTCAGTCGGTTGGAATGTGTTTTCCGTATAATTGAGTGTCGCAAAATAATCTTCAACCGTTTCTTCGCGACGAATCAGTTCAACAGAGCCGTCAGCCCGCAGTAACAGTTCTTTGGGGCGTAAACGAGCATTGTACTGAAACCCCATGGCGTGGCCATGGGCACCTGTGTCATGAATCGCTATGATATCGCCATCATCAATTTTCGGTAATTCTCGCTGGACGGCAAACTTGTCGTTGTTCTCGCATAAAGACCCCACGACATCATAAACCTGATCAGCGGCCTGATCTTGCTTGCCGACAACGTCGATATGATGATAAGCATCGTAAAGTGCAGGACGCATCAATGCAGACATGCAGGAATCAACACCGATATACTGCCGGTATGTATTCTTGCTGTTGATGGCTGAAGTTATCAGGCAGCCATGCGGTCCGGTCATGTAACGTCCACTCTCCATGTACATACGTGGCGCATAACCATGCTGCTCGCGGAATCCATCAAACAGCTCCGTAATCTCTGTTGCCATGGCTTCAACGTCCAGAACATTCTGATCCGGTCGATAAGGGATCCCAAAACCACCACCGATATTCACGAATTCGAACTGAATATTCAGTTCGCTTTCAACCATTGCGACAATTTCCAGTAGCATCCGCGCGGTCTCAACCATATAGGAATAATCGAGTTCGTTCGATGCGACCATGGTATGCAAACCAAAACGCTTGGCTCCTCTTTTCTGGGCGAGACGATAAGCCTCAACAACCTGATCGTGGCTGACACCATACTTAGCTTCAACCGGATTGCCGATAATAACATTACCGGTCCGACGTGGGCCGGGTTGTAGCGGAAACAGATCAGTTCAGGAAAGACAGGGACCTTCTCAATCAATGAGATATCGTCAAGATTGAGCACGCATCCACCTTCAGCAGCCGCAGCATTGAATTCAACCTCGGTCGTATTATTCGAGGTAAACATGATATCCTCATTGCGGCCGCCAACCTGCCGGCTTAAAACCAGCTCAGCAATCGAACTGCAGTCAAAACCAAAGCCCATGTCGCGCATCAATTCAAGAATACGGGGATTAGGCAGTGCTTTGACAGCATAATACTCACGAAATCCTTCAATTCCGGAAAACGCTTTTTCAGATTTTCCCCGGTTTCACGAATTCCTGCTTCATCATAAATGTGAAAAGGCGTTCCATAGTGCTCTACCAGTTGTTCGGCAATTGGAAGCAAACGCTCTTTGAAACTCTTTGACATCGGCATTTTAACAATCTCCTTGGGTTGAATATCTGTATTTATTCGTGACCTGGTCTATGTTCTCTCCAGATCTATTTTCCTGGTTTCTTTAACCGTATCAAGAACGATGTTGGTTTTTGTTCGCAGAACACCTGTCATGGGTGAAATTTCTTCAGCCAGAATGCGTCCCAGTTCAGCGTTGTCACTGACACGCAATTTGATTAGATAGCCATCCTCTCCCGCGACCTGATAAACATCCTGGACCCCGTGACCCCGATCAGAGCGCGCTGTAGCCCACTCAGAGATGAAGGCTGAACAGTCAGTTGGACAAAGGCGGTGAGTCCCTGATTGAAAGGCTGCGGATTAAGCCTGACTTCGTACCCTTCAATAATGCCATGCTCTTCAAGTTTACGAATGCGTTCCAAAACCGCAGAGGGTGCCATCCCAACTTGACGCGCTATCTCTGCATTGGGAATTCGCGCTTTCTCCTGAAGAATAACCAGTATCTTATAGTCTGTTTCGTCGATCGTTCTTTTATAGTTCATATTTACAGAATATTATTCAGCTGGAAACAAAAGTCAACCCTCTTGGTGATAATTTTATGAATCTATAAAGTGACAAAGCGCTGGATTTAAGTATTCAGGCAAGAAAATAATCAAACAATAACCAAGGACTTTTGAAACAAGATAACCTGAATAAGACAAATAGACGAGAAGCAGGATGAAACCTTCAATCCGATTGATACGTTGTTGCCCGGCGACGCCAAAGCCTGCAAAGAACAGAGCTAATGTCAATAGGCCCATCAATAGGCAATCGCGGTAAAGGACTTCAGCTTCAATATGTAACGGGTGAATTGAACCGGCGATACCGACCACCGCCAAGGTATTGAACAGATTCGAACCGATAACATTTCCCAGCGCCAGATCATGCTCGCCTTTCCGGGTTGCCGCAATAGCTGATGCCAGTTCAGGCAGTGAGGTTCCGATAGCGACGACAGTCAACCCAATGATCAGGTCACTGACACCAAAACGTGTGAGCGATTTCAACCGCGCCCCAGACAAGAATGCGAGAACTGATAATAAGAAGAAGCATCCCCAAAAACAACCATATCAGCGCAGGTTTGAGGGGCATCGGGTTGATTTCCAGCTCGACGTCAAGGTCTGCTTCCAGGCTGTCATGACGAGAACGCAGTCCCAACCAGATCCACCACCCTATGATAAGAGCAAATGTCGCCAGCAGGATCCAGGCATCCAGCCTGCTTAACAACAGGTCGTACAGCAGCCCTGCTCCCAAGACGGTCACGCCCAGCAGCACCGGCAGCTCTTTCCGTAAAATCCCTGACTTTACGGAAATCGGGCTTATCAACGCGGTCAACCCTAGAATAAGGGCGATATTCGAAATATTTGACCCATACGCATTTCCCAGGGCCAGCCCCGGGTTGCCCTGAGATGCGGAAATTGCCGACACAACCATCTCGGGAGCTGAGGTACCAAAACCTATGACAACCATGCCGATCAGCAATGTCGGCATGCCGGCATGATGCGCAGTCGCGGCGGCACCATCGACAAAACGATCCGCACTCCAAACCAGAATGATTAGACCAACAACAAGAGCGATAAGAGGCAAGGTTAAAGACATGATTTCCGTTAATCGGCAGTCAATGGAAAGACCTTTATCTTCCATTGTAGAAAATTCAAAGGGAATAATAAAAGGGAGCTCTCACAGAGCCCCTAACGTTTCGGGAGTCAGCCGAAAACAGGTCCGCAGGATTTTGATGGCGTCTCTGCTTTTTTACGGGCCAGGTAACGCTGATCCTGATCACTATGGCATTTTTTTATACTTTTCTCCACTGCCACACCAGCAGGGGTCATTCCTCTGCGGTAATTGCTCTGGAGGTTTTTCCGCGTCAGCAACAGAGTTCTCTTTTTTAAAAAACGCTCAAAGAATCTCATTGTTTCTCCTCATGTCAGTAAATTAGCAAGCAGCTTTTACCAGTACTGAAATATATAGAAAACAGTTTATGCAAACAAGGGTTTTACCATCAATAACTATGACCAACTATCGATAAAAAAGGCCTCAAATTGCTTGAGACCCCATAAAAAAATATCGCTATCGGTATCCCCTCTATTTAATACGATTTACGAAAATAGGTTTTATGACATTTAGGACAGGGAGGAATCCGGGCCGTTCGTTTCATATGCACCTGTTCACAACAGTTCTTGCAGGTTAAGGTTCCGGGACTGGTTATCTCGCCGGTTTTAAACTCAAGTTGTTGTTCCGACTTCTGCGCCCATTCGTTCAGTGTTTCGGCAGTGTTCGACAGCACTTTTGAGAACAGACTCTGAGCACCCGCTGCAACCCGTTGTGGGGCGACAGCATCCTTGAAGTTGTCTTTAGCTTTTGCCGCCTGATCAATTGCATGCTGCATGTCTTTCTTGACGAATATCGATATTTTTTCCGCCTGTTCACGAGTAAATTCGCCAGCAGCCGACAACTCATCTTTTGCTTTTTGAAGAGCTTCATCAATGCTTTTTTTACTGGTGCTGATCAATTCCTCTGTCCTGGCGGTTATTTTATCAAACAAGCTGGCATCATCTTGTTCCGGGGTGTGTTTGTTTTCCGACATAGAACTCTCCCTTGCTGAGATGAAGAACTGTATATAAAGGATTCGCTTTCAAAAGGAATAGAACGTGTTGATTCTTCAGCATTTTACGATTGAAAGTCGACACCGTTCTTGTCTGATCTAGCGATTCCCCAGTCCGGAAACAGGAACTCATTCTGTTTTTGAACCAGATCAATGGCCGGTCAAATAGCCTCTTAAATATATCACATATCCTTTACATCTGGGATGTTATGACTATTTATAACCGCCCTTCGCTTCTGGTGTAGCCGGTAAAAGCGCCAAAATAAGCAGAGCGATCGGACCAATCAGCAACCCAACCATAAACCACTTGATCTTATGATAGCCTTTTCCCTGAGCGAGAGAATAGGCGGCACAGGGAAAAACGCACCAGATAAGCAGATATTCCATATCAGAACCTCATTTCAGGCTGGGAAAAGTACGCTATCCCCCATTGCCGGCCGACATCTAAGCCTGGAGTGGCGCGGAGAGGAACAGAAGGCTAGTCGATATCGCGCTTACGCTGAATCATCCCCATGATCTGATAGATCATTTGTGCCGCTGAAAAATCACAAAAAGACAAATGCTCTTGTGGCGCCAGTTCGACAAAATCAAAACCTACGATCGTTCTCTGATCAACAACAGAGCGGATGAGCGACAACGTCTGATACCATTGAAGTCCACCTGGAACCGGTGTCCCTGTCGCCGGCATAATGGAACTGTCAAGACCGTCAGCATCAATCGTCAGATAGATACGTTCCGGGAAATCATCCGGCAGCACAAGGGTTTCGACGTCATTTTTAGCCGCCATTTCTCCACTCAGGCAATGGATATTGTGGGTCCGCTGGTAAGCGACTTCCTCCGTGCATATAGCCTGATTCCCAGCTGATAAACAGGCCAGTCCGTCAGTTCATGGATGCGGCGAATAACAGAGGCGTGACTCAAAGGGTTATCTTCATAAGTGTAACGCAAATCAGCATGAGCGTCGATCTGAATCAGCCCAACAGGGTCGTTATAGCGTTTATGCAGGGCGCGTGCCGCGGCCAGGCTCACTGTATGCTCGCCACCGATGATAACGGGTATCTTGCCATGATCAAGTGCGTCACCGGTCAGAGCTTCAAGGCTGGAAAGAAATGTTGCGCTGTCCTCCCCTTGCGCTGCTGCCGTAGTATGGATACCACAGAGACAGGGTTCACTCAAGCCATCCCAGGTCTCCAGCTGGTTCGAAGCTGCGAGGATGGCCTCAGGACCACGGACTGTGCCGACACCATAGCTGACACTTTGCTCCAGAGGCGCAGGAATTACGTGAAAAAGAGCATCCTGCGGCCTGGTATTGCTCATTTCTGAAGACAAAAAGTGCATTATGATAAGCGCCCCTTGAAATCCTGATAACCAAAACGGCGCACGCAGCGCAGTTCACCTGTGCGTGAATCGGCGAGATAAATAGTCGGTAAGCTGACGCCATTAAAAGTTGTCGTTTTGACCATGGAATAGTGTGCCATATCGGTAAAACAAGGCGATCACCAATCTGCAGCGGGCGGTCGAAACTATAGTCGCCCACGACATCTCCGGCCAGACAGCTGACACCTCCCAAACGATAGCTCCATTCCTTGACTCCGGCTTCGGCGCTGCCGAGGACATCGGGACGATATGGCATTTCAAGGACATCCGGCATGTGGCAACTTGCAGAAGTGTCCAGAATCGCCAATTGAGCTTGATTGTGATGAAGATCAAGAACTGAAGCTACCAGATAACCGCTTTCCAATGCCCAGGCTTCACCCGGTTCCAGATAAACGTTACAGCCATAGCGCTCTCGAATCGTTTGAACCAGTTGGATCAGGACTTCCTGCTGATAACCATCGCGAGTGATCTGGTGACCGCCTCCAAGATTGATCCAGCGCAGATGTTCGAGCTGAGAACCCAACTGTTTTTCCACCGCCTGCCAGGTTCGCTGTAAGGCGGGAGCGTCTTTCTCACACAGATTGTGAATGTGCAGACCGTCAATCTGTTTGATAAAGTTGGGAGGGAGCTGATCCTTTACAGTTCCCAGTCGAGACAGCGGAGCAGACGGATCGTACAGGGCGACATCCGTTTCCGAATGATTCGGATTGTAGCGCAGGCCGAATGACACCTTTTCAGATGAATTGCGTAAATCAGCAAACCGTTGCCACTGAGCCGGACTGTTGAAAATTACATGATCAGACAATTCGATCAATCCGGCCAGACTTTCACGGCTGTAGGCAGGGCTGTAGCTGTGCACTTCCAGCCCCATTTCTTCTCGCCCCAATCTTGCTTCATTGATCGAACTGGCACAAACACCATCAACGTAGGGCGCAGGAGGTCGAAAGAGGCAAACAACGCATAGCCTTTCAGAGCCAGAAGCATGTTTGCACCGCTTTCGACACCGACCTGATACATAATCCGTGCATTCCGTTCCAGCACGGCCTGATCGACGACAAACGCAGGAGTATCGATCTGTCCCAAATCTAGTCCTGAGGGGTAATAACGGTCCATGGTAATCCATATTGGTTAAGGGCATCCATAAACGGATCGGGATCAAACTGCTCCATATTGAAAACCCCACGACCGGTCCATTTCTTTTCCAGTATCATCTTGGCACCAATCATGGCGGGCACACCGGTCGTGTAACTGATCGCCTGGCTCCTGACTTCATTGTAGGCGTCTTCATGACTGCAGATATTGTAAATATAGCGGCTCAACGGTTGTCCGTCCTTGACCCCCTTGACAACGCAACCGATGCAGGTTTTCCCTTTAGTCAGAGGACCGAGACTTCCAGGGTCGGGCAGCAAGGCTTTAAGGAATTGAAGGGGAATAATCTCCTGCCCCCCGAAGCTGACCGGATCGATTCTGGTCATCCCGACATTCTGCAGCACCTCAAGGTGTTTGAGATAGTTATCGCCAAAGCTCATCCAGAACTGAGCCTTTGTCAGGGTCGGAAAATGTTTGGCCAGAGATTCGAGTTCCTCATGATACATACGATAGATGTTGTAGCGACCAACGCCTTCAGGACAAGTGAAGGAGCGCTTCTCACTCATGGCCGGAGTTTCAATAAAACGCCCATCTTCCCAGTGTCGGCAGGGAGCCGTTACTTCACGAATATTGATTTCAGGGTTAAAATTCGTGGCAAAAGGCTGACCATGGTCCCCGCCGTTAACGTCGATGATGTCGAGTTCGTGAATCTCATCGAAATAGTGCTTGTTCAAATAACTGGTAAAGACATTCGTAACACCGGGATCAAATCCGCTGCCGAGCAGAGCGAGCAGGCCTTTCTGCCTGAAGCGATCCTGATAGTCCCATTGCCAGCTGTATTCGAACCTGGCCGTTTCTATCGGCTCATAATTAGCGGTATCCAGATAATTCACACCCGCCTCAAGGCAGGCGTCCATGATACTGAGATCCTGATATGGCAAAGCCACATTGATAACCAGATCGGGATTGTGTCGGCGCAGGAAAACTGTTAACTCAGCCACATTATCGGCGTCGACCCGGGCCGTAGTAATGGGTCGGTCCAGCTGCGATGCAATCTGATCGCATTTACTTTTTGTCCTGCTGGCCAAAATGATTTCAGTGAAGACATTGGGCAATTGAGCACATTTGTGAGCGACAACTCCGCCGACTCCTCCAGCACCGATAATGACAACTTTCGACATCAGGAATTCTCTCTTTCGTAGTAGGTATAACCACGCAGACTTTTTTCAAATTCAGACACCATTTCACGTCTTTCACGTGGCGTGATACAGCCTTCGATCACCGCTTTTTCCGCTTTTCGGCGAAACTGATCAAGCAGACTTTTAGGATTGTACTCGACATAACTTAAAACATCGGCTATCGAATCCCCTTCAAGTTCGCGGATGATCTCAAAACTCTGATCCTCGCGAATTCGGATACTGACAACATTGGTATCCCCAAACAGGTTGTGCAGATCACCCAGAGTTTCCTGATAAGCACCAACCAGAAAGAACCCCAGATAGTAGTCGTCGTCATCCTTGATCTCGTGCAGAGGCAGGGTTTTCTCCAGATCTTTCTGGCTGATAAAGCGATTGATCTGACCATCACAGTCGCACGTGATATCGGCTATAATCCTCGGCGCCGGGGGCTTCGTTTAAGCGGGTCAGGGGCATAACCGGGAAGACCTGATCGATCGCCCAGACATCGGGAAGGGACTGAAAAATACTGAAATTTGCATAATAAATGTCGGACAGTCCGTCGGACAAGACTTCAAGGCCAGGTGGAATGCGCTTCATTCCTGCACTGTACTCACGAATCTGATGGATGATTGTCAGGAAGATATTTTCGCACAGAGAGCGATGCCGAAGTGACAACTGTCCATATTTAAACATCTGCAACATCTGGTCACGGTAAAAGATAGCGTCATTGAAGCATTCCTGTAGATTTTTCTTATTCATCAGCTTGAGGACCGCCACCATGTTGTGGACGACTTCCGGCGCTTCCGGATCGATCGTTTCAGGAATCGGTGCCGGATCGAAACGACTGACATCCAGAACGTTGGTCAACAGGACCGAATAGTATGCCACGGTCGCACGCCCTGACTCAGACATCACGACCGGATGAGCCACGCCGCTTTCATCAAAAACAGAGATCAGAACCTCAATGATGTCCTCTGTATATTCATCGAGGGTATAATTCCGGCTGTGCATGTAGTTGGTCTGCGAACCATCATAATCAACGGCCAACCCTCCCCCAGATCGAAATACCCCATAGCAACACCTTCATCGACCAGGCCCGCATAGAGACGGGCAGCTTCCTGGATCGCCTGACGGATATCACGAATATTCGGAATCTGCGACCCCAGATGGAAATGCAGTAGTTTAAGGCAATCAAGCTGCTCCTGACTTTCAGAATGTCGACAACCTGGATGATCTGGGTACTGGTTAGACCAAACAGACTGCGATCTCCACCCGACTCACTCCAATGCCCGCCGGCCCGGGCCGACAGTTTGTAGCGGACACCGAGTAAAGGCTGAATGCCCAGAGCTTTTGATCGCTCCAGCACAAGGTCGAGCTCACTCGGCATTTCCAAAACCAGAAAAACCTTGTAACCGGCTTTATTCGCCCTCAATGCCATATCGATGAATTCCTGATCTTTATAACCATTGCAGATCAGGCAGGCTTCCTTGTCTTCCATGACACCCAACGCGGCAATCAACTCAGCCTTGCTACCTGCCTCGAGGCCGTGATGATAGCGGGCACCAAAACGGGTAATCTCGCGCAGGACCTGCTCCTGCTGATTGACCTTGATCGGGTAGATGCCGCGATATTCATTCTGGTAATTCTGATTGGTAATCGCGGCCCGGAACGATTCGTTCAGCCGTGAGATGCGGGAATCAAGAAAATTTTCAACCCGCAGCAATACCGGCAAATCCATCCCCCGTTCAGAGATACCGGATATAATCTCGGTAAACGGAATCCTGATGGTTTTGTTTTTGATGGTTGTCTTAATACAGAGCCGGCCTTTATCGTCGATACCATAATAGCCTGCGCCCCAGTCATTGACACCGTAAAGGTCGGCAGATTTATATTTATTCCAGCGATCCCATAGATCGTCAGTCATGGTGGGCTCCAAGATCGTTAATTTGACATCCGAGGCCAACCCTCGCCTGTTCTTGTTGCAAGGACACATGAATATCCCCAGTCATCAGGTTCAGAGATTAGCGAACATATAAAAGAAGTGGACCGAAGAAAGTTGCAGAACATGAGAGCTCATTGTCTTCAATTATAAACAATCAATCACTGCAGCTCGATTCAGGTGCAATTTTCACATCTATGTAAGGGAATGATGCATCAATGTCAATCAAAAAGCCGGTGCAGATCGAACGACTTAATCAGGCTTATATGTGCTGACCGCAAAGGCCTAATCAAGAAGCCGCAAATAATTTTCACAAAATAGTGTTGCAGAACTTTGCGGTCGTAAAAAAACGAGCTATAATTTAGACACAAAAGAAAGGAGGATTGCCTATCGAAGACGAGATATCGCAGTTGAGTAGGTATTCCAAGAAACCGGAGCCATCAAGGTTGCGGTCATACCCTTAAAAAGGGAACAGAATCTATAAAAACCAGAAGGCCCACATCATCGTGTGGGCCTTATTATTTAACATCAGTCGGGAGCAGTTTCAAATAACCCAAGAGCATAGTAGGCAAAACCAACCAGAACAGAAAAAACAAACATCAGAAACAATCCCCTGGCGATAAACTTAACGATAAATTCTCTTGTCGTTGGTGGTTTGTTCCGGTCAAGGACAAACGACCAGAACAGGCTATAGAGAACAACGACAACAGCCCCCATGTATAAACGGTCATCAGTTCCATGAAGCACTCCATTCATGACAGAGATCAAAGTGCAAATTAACATTTTTTGTCATTGAACCCTATAAAAAACAGCAAAAGAGGTCCATGGATCATGGATACCGGGTAAAACGGCACCTGTCAGGCGCTCATTTTCTTTCTGATTTGATTGGATGGGCCCAGCGGATCGATATGACCGGTGAGATGAGTATTGATTTCCAGATAGTTGACGTACCCAAAACCAAGACCGAGAAGGTCGGCTACGCCGCCCATGGTCAGGTTAAGCATCTGAAATTCGAGATCCTGTCGATACAGCAAAGGATATGGGTCCTCCTTCCGTCTGAGAGTGTTTTCCAGCTTCCGTCCCGCTTGCTTGAGCAGTAGCAAACCATCGTAGCCACAGCGATGCAGGCTGGTTGAATCCTCCACTGTCTGCATTAATGCCGCCATCGCCAGCATGGGTCGCAGATGAAAGGCAACGGAAGGGTCGGTCATGGCAGGCAAAAAGGTGTCGAACAGAGCGGGCAACCCCTGTACTGCTTCACCAACAATACCAGCTTGTGGAAATTCCGCGCGAACCTTGTTCCCGTGACTGGCTGTGACCTTTTAACCCGAAAAACTCACCGGCAGCTTCACGTATCGATTGTTTGAGGGCGTGTGGGTCGTCAGGTGAATCGATCCGGGAGGCAGCGATCAGGACCAACCCACAGAGAAAGATTCCACCTTTGTGGCAGTTTGTTCCAGTTTCGGTCAACATACGCAGTTCGGCTTTTTGACCAAGGTAAACAAGATCCTGCCAGCCCCTGCCCTGTTCCAGGGCAGAGCAGAGCTCTGAAAGATAATCCCGCATCAATGCGATTGAGCAATTCATCCGTACCAGATCAAGATCCTGATGCGACCCGCAATTGTTCAGATCGACCAGACCGGGCTTGGGGGTCAGGTAAAGTTCGGCTTTAAGTCCGTCAATCAAACCCTTGGCAAGCAGTTCAAGCTGGGACAATTGCGAGCAATTGCTGCAGACAGGCATCGATTTCACTCCGCGAATGACGACCGAGACGAATACACTCCTTGGCATCTTCCTTACAGATCAGACAACGACGTTGATCAAGCTGTAACATAGTACGATCAACCAGCTTTCCACTGGCCGTGTAGACATCGATATCAAGCAGGCGGGCAAACGGGCGGCTCTGTTCAATACTGCAACATTGATATTTGGCTTCCTTGGCCGGAACCGGTGTCATATAAACACGCCAGGGGCCCAGTCCGTCGGTCTCTGAATGCAATTGCATCAGGTACGGAAAAATGTCCCTGATCTGCTCATCCCCCCACAACATCAAACGTTCTGCACCGGGTGGGCATTTCCGCTCACCCGGTATATTCAGGGCTAATTGAATTACCGTATTCTCGGTCACCCTGAGAATCTCGTCGAGACGTAATTGCCGCAAGTCTCGAGTGGTCAGGAGATTATTCCTTAACTTTGCGGACAGCATCAATAATGCTCCCGTCACGATACTCGACCAGAGCCACGACATCATCCGTAAACTCAACCGGCCGAGGTTCACCAGTGATACCGCAGGCTTCCTGTTGCAAATCGCGAATATCTTTCACCGGAAGATTCCTTTTCAGGAGCTCTTCTTTGAGATCCCGGCGATTGTCATTAACGGCAATACCGCGTTCGGTAACAACGACGTCGATGGTGTGTCCGGGGTTGAAACCGTGGTGATGTGATCCCTGATGATTGGTAACCGTCCACGCAGCAGCGGAGCGGTAATAATCGACAGCTTGGCTCCGGCGGCAGTATCACAATGGCCACCGGTATTGTGCAACAGGTAACCGTTCGACTCGGTATTAACGTTGACATTGAAATTGGTATCAATCTCTGTCGCCCCGAGAATGACGGCATCGAGCAGATTGACCATCGCCCCGGCATTAAAGGGATTGGCATAATCGTCGGCACTTAATTCCTGATGATTCATGTTGCGTCCGATCGACTCAACAGCCTTCAGATCGAAACACTGAACATCGACCAGAGACTGGAACAATCCCTCTTCCAACATATCGACAAAATAACCGGTGATACCACCACAGCCAAAACTGCCTTTGATGCGACGGTCAGACATTAAATGCCGAATGCGCTCAGCCACAGCCAGGGAGATTCCACCGGCACCGGTCTGAAAGGAAAAACCGTCCTGCAACAGACCTGAAGCATCAATCACCTGAGCCGCATAGTTTGCAATCTGGAGGCCGACGGGATCACGAGTCACGCGGGTTGTAGTCGAGACGATTTTTTTAGGATCACCAAGTGACTCAACCTCAACGACATAGTCAACCAGTCCCTGAGAAATGGAAACCGGAGTCACCATACCTTCTATCAGGTTGTCGGTCACAGCGATAACCGTTCTGGCATACTCTGCATCGGTGTGGGCATATCCAAGGCTACCACAGGCCGATGGACCATAGTAACCGTTCATGTTCCCATGGCGATCACAGCACGGCGCAGCAATAAAGGCCGCATCAATCGTTACATCACCGCTGATAATAGAACGCGCACGGCCACCGTGAGAGCGGACAATGATCGGACTCACCAATTCACCTTTAGATGCCAATTCACCGATAGGTCCATTAACACCACATTCAAAACCGGTGATAACACCCTTTTGAATATAAGGGATCAGGTCGGCATGGACCGGATGAACTGAACTTGATGCGATGCGAATATCCTTGATCCCCAGAGCGTCAATTTCTCTGACAACGGCATTCAGTAAAGCATCGCCATTGCGCAGGTGATGGTGGGTCGCTATGCACATACCATCCCTCAGACCCGCAGCCTCAATCGAGGCGCGTAAACTGCTGAGGATTTTGTTGTCTCCAGGGTTGGATCGGCGTAAAGGGCGACTGGCACGCTGCCCTTCCGGCTTAAGCGAAAAGGGATCCTGATAAGGAACAACCTTTTTTCCGGCAAACTCTTCCGGCAACCACCGGCCAAGGCTATTTTGACCATAGATCTCCTCCTCATCCAAAACCATGTCAATCAAACCATGGGCCTGGGCAATCTTCAATGTTGTTACCGAACGCTTGACAATTGGTGCATCCACCATTTTTCCATGCAGTGAAATAACGCCCGTTCCCATTTCACGGGCACGTTTGATCGCATCAACGACTTCAAGAGCGTAGTCGACTTCATCCTGTTTCGGTGCAACACTTCATGAATGACATCGATCTGCCTTGGGTTGACCAGTGATTTACCGGAGAAGCCAAGAGTCTTGATAAGTTGGGTTTCGGTCCGCAGGGCGTCCATGTCTGAAGCATCAGGGAAAATCGTATCGATCGCCTGAATCCCCGCAGCCTTGCAAGCCCAGACAACCCTGGTCCGGGCCGCAAACAACTCCTCACCACCTTTGGTTCGCTCAATCTCAAGACTGGCGGTGTAATCCTCGGCACCGAATGCCAGTCCGATCAGACGTGACGAGCTCTTGGCTGTCTTGATGCAGTTGATAACGCCTTCAGCTGTCTCAATTGAAGGAAGAATCTTGAAATGACCGATCTCAAGGCCAAGCTCTTCTTCGTACTCGGTCAACATTGTATCGAGCTTTTCGACCAGCTCGGGAGTGTTGGCTTCAGGCAGGCGGATACCATCCGGCATAGCCGGAAGAACCATATCCAGGTCGTCTTTCCACCATTGAGTGCTCAGATCATTGATCCGGACAAAAATTTCTTTATTGTGATTTTTGTAATTTTCAAGAAAATTACGAACCAGAACCCTGGCTGCATCTTTTCACTGTACGGAACAGCGTCTTCGAGATCAATCATGACGCAGTCGCTGTTAAAAATCGGTATATTCTGCAGCATCGAAGGCATATTGCCGGGGACGTACAGTAATGAACGACGCAAACTGAATCCAGACATGAGGCTACTCCTCGTTGATAAATATAGTTGGAGTTCCGGCCGTTTTTGAAACATACCGCTCAACCCCATGAACAATCATTTCAGTCAGCAGGATTTCACAGCTGACGAAAACTTCGGCATCATACAGGTGCCCACCGAGAACTTCACCTGAACTCTTTGAAATCAGGATATGCAAGTGGCAATCAGCATTCCCCTTATCATCCGTAATCAGATTGCCTTCGAGGCCAAGCATTTCAAGCGGGCCCTCCACGTGATGCTGCCGCATCCGCGGTTCCGTAATCGGCCGTTTCGCCCCCGACTTAATGCCTCTAAAATGAACGTGTTTAACCGAACCGATGGCTGAATCAATAACGGCATTTTTAACATTTTCCTGTCGGGCGAATATCTGCAACCGCTCTACAATATTCTGCCCCGGTTCTATCTTAAGGATAAAGTTACGTCCCTGTTTCCACTCTTTACACCAAGCTCCCTGCACTATGACCTCCTATGCACAAGCGCGCTTCAGTCCAGTTTCCAGACGGGCCGCAATTGCATAATCGAGCGCCCCTCTATCACTGATCCGAATCCTTCCGGATTTGATTTCAAATTTATTGAGACAAGTTTCAACCTGTGCCTGAATCAAATGTTCAAATTGTTTTTGACCGTTGATTCAATGATAATCTCCAGCTCTTCAGCCGGCTCAATAAAAACCATCAGGTCACTCGACTGCATGGTACCGGCCTGCACCGCCTGACGAATTTCCATTCAATGTCTCCTTTGATAAGTTTTCATCCGCTCACGGATTGTTTCAGCCTGCTCTGAGCGTAGATAATTCAACGTCGTTGCAGGAACCAGCTTACTTAAATCATCATACGCTTCATCTTTTATCAACTGCCGGACACGTGAAGCGCTGATCGCCTGATCTTCAGATTCTTTTCGTATCAATTGGACAGTTTCGACACCTTCTTGAGTCAAAACACGGTGCATTGTCTCAGCGTAACGTCGGGTTGTTTCGCACAAGGGCTCAGTCCCGATAAAGCGTTTTTTGACAGAAAAGAAGGTGCTATTTTACGCGCAAACAGCAATAGATCTATTTCCATTTGCAGACAGGGGATATTATCGTCTTCTTTCAGAAAATAGGACGGGAAAGTGACACTGCTTATGGCGTAATCTGACGTTTCCAGGACAGAGACGTTCTCAAGATGGGCGGTCCCGTTCTGAACAAGTTGGATGCGTACATCAAACGGAAAGACAGAGCAGTCCTCTCGGACGACAAAGACATAAAGGTGATCGACCCGGGATGCAGCATATTCAATCAGATACTGATGCCCCAGGGTAAAGGGATTGGCGTTAATCACCACAGCGCCATTGTGGCCGCGTCTGATCAGCGATTTGTGTTGCTGCAGGTACTTCTGCAGCCCCCGGCCGTACTCCAACAGGCAGAGAGAAGGATGTTCGACCAGGGGCTTAAAATTAAATTGTTCGAAAGACTGCCGGCGATCGGGTTTGGTGAAAATGAAAAAGTTGTCCCGAGTACAGGTGTCGCAGGTGCTCATCAATTCAGTCAGGAGTTCACCAAGGACACCACCTCCCTGAAACTCATCCTGAATGCAGATCATTTTAAAAATGTTACGGTCGCGAGCAGCTGTAGCAATCAGCTCACCTGACTCAAAAATACCAACCAGAACATCAAAGTCAGGTTCAAAAACAAAACCATTTGCTTCAACCAGTCTACGTGCTCGCTTCTGGTCGAATTCACTTACAAGTCTGACCACCATAACTGCACCTGCTACCCTCACCAGTGGCTAATATAAACAATATAATAACAGATCATAAATCAATGCCGCCATGAACAGCTGATCTAGACCAGAACAGTCCAGAGCACACCAGCTGCAATCGCAGAGCCGATAACACCGGCAACGTTAGGTGCCATCGCATGCATAAGCAAAAAGTTTGAAGGATCGGCTTCCAGGCCAACGCTGTTAACAACCCGGGCAGAGTTCGGAACAGCGGAAACACCAGCCGCACCAACCAGCGGGTTGATTTTCTTCTTGATGAAGAGATTCATGAACTTGGCAAACAGAACGCCTGCAGCAGTTGCACAAGCAAATGCAATCGAACCCATCAGCAGGATACCGAGAGATTCCGCTCTCAGGAAACTTTCAGCCTGAGTATGGGCACCGATCGAAAATCCAAGCAGAATGGTCAGAACGTCGATCAAGGCACCGCGAGCGGTGTTGGCCAAACGATCTGTCACCATGCTTTCCTTAAGCAGGTTACCAAAAACAGGCAACCGATCAGAACCATGGAACCGGGAGCGATCAAAGTAGCAATGAGGAACCTGCGATCGGGAAGATAATCTTTTCTTTTTTGGTGACCGTACGGGATATTTCCATACGGATTTTACGCTCCTCCGGAGTGGTCAACAGCTTCATGATCGGCGGCTGAATAACCGGAACCAGAGACATATAGGAATATGCGGCAATCGCAATGGATCCTAACAGTTCAGGAGCCAGTTTTGATGCCAGGAAGATTGCGGTCGGTCCGTCAGCACCACCGATGATTCCGATAGCGCCCGCCTGAGCCGGAGTAAAACCGAGAAACAGCGCCCCGATCAGGGTCAGAAAGATCCCGAACTGTGCAGCTGCGCCCAGAAGAACCAGCTTCGGGTTGCTGAGCATGGGAGAAAAATCGGTCAAAGCACCAACTCCCAGGAAAATCAATGGCGGATAGATGCCCTGCTTAACGCCCTGATAAATATTCATGAGGAAGCTGCCTTCATCCATGGCACCAATGCCAAGGCCCGGAGGCATCGGAATATTACCAACGATAAAACCGAAACCGATCGGCAGCAACAGTAATGGTTCGTAGTTTTTGGTGATGGCCAGATAGATGAATACTCCACCGATCAGCATCATAACCAGGCTCGGCCAGTTGAAACTGGCGAAACCGGTTCCTTGTAAAAAATCTAAAAGCATGCCCATGAGAGGCCTCCGCTGTCTTTTATCTAAATAATCTCGTATGTTTCAGAATCAGCTATTCATCAGCGTGGTCCGAACGCACCCGTCCGGAACCAACTCAATATGAATGGTGATAATCAGAACCCAGCCAACTGTTCATTCAGCACCTTATCTGTTTCCACATAAGGTGCTGATATCAAATAATTAGTTAGGAGTAATAACCATGAGTTCATCACCCTGGTTAACCGTATCTCCAGAGCTGATCGCAACAGCTGCGACAGTACCGTCAAGACGCGAGTTGATTTCGTTTTCCATCTTCATCGCTTCCATCTTGAACAGCGGCTGTCCGGCTTAACGACATCACCGACGGAAACGAACACTTCCATGATCGAGCCAGGGATGGGTGCCAAGACAGTACCTTCACTGGAAGCAACCGCTCTAGGTTTGGACGCGGGAGCCGTGACCGCACCTGTAGCGGCCGTTGCCGCTTTCAGACTGTCAAGAGCCCCTTCAGGAACAACTTCTGAAACCGCACTGATCGAAACCTTATATTCTTTACCGTTAATTTCCATGACAGCCTCTTCAGAGGAGAGACTCTGTAACTGCACGGAATAATCGTTACCATTGTGCTTCAATTCATATTTACGCATAAGATCCACCTTCTGACAGGGAGCGCATCTTGCCGGCCGAAGCCCAAACTGATCCGGTCCGCTGTTGTCTTGAAATTGTCAGGTGCGTCATCTCCCCTAAGCTGTGCTCCATTTCAGCGTGAAGCACCAGGGCGAGGACAGCAATAATATCTTCTTCGGTCGGTTCAGCTGGAGTTTCAGAAACAACAGCTTCTCTAGCAGCTTTGTCTTTCTTATTGCCCGTAGCCAAAATTCTAGGCAATGCAGTAATAAAGAAACTGATCAGGGTCAAACCGCTGAAAACGATAAGCATCCCTGTTATTGAAATTCCGATTCCGTGACCGTCTAATACATTTTGCCAGCTCAACATGGTTATTATCCTTTGGAAAAGGCCGCTTAAAGCGGGATATTACCGTGTTTTTCCGGGGATTACTGTCCTGCTTACCTTCAAGCATAACCAGTGCATTACAGATCCGGAAACGGGTCCGACGTGGCAGGATAACGGCGTCAACATAACCGCGTCTGGCTGCTTCGTACGGATTGGCAAACTTGTCAGCGTATTCTTTTTCGCGCTCAGCCAGAATTTCAGCTGCATTTTCTTTGTTGTTCTTGATCTCTTTGGCGAACAGGATTTCCGCAGCGCCTTAGCGCCCATAACAGCAATTTCAGCGCATGGCCATGCGTAGTTGACATCACCACGCAGATGTTTGGAACTCATAACACAGTGAGCGCCACCGTATGATTTACGGATGGTCACTGTAACCTTTGGAACTGTGGCTTCAGCGTAAGCGTAGAGAAGCTTTGCGCCATTACGGATGATGCCGCCGTATTCCTGAGCCGTTCCCGGAAGGAAGCCTGGAACATCGACAAAAGTAACCAGCGGGATATTAAAAGCGTCACAAAAGCGGACAAAACGAGCAGCCTTGATCGAAGCATCATTATCCAGAACACCGGCAAGGTGGAGAGGATTGTTGGCAACGACACCAACAGACTGGCCGCCGTAGCGGGCGAAACCAATGGAGATATTAGGGGCGTATTCAGGTTGAATCTCAAAGTAACGGCCATCATCAACAGTCGTGGTAATGATCTGTTTGATGTCGTAAGGTTGATTCGGATTTTCAGGAATAAGACAGCAGAGACCTTCATCCTCACGATCAACAGGATCAGCAGTTTCAACCCGTGGAGGTGCTTCCATATTGTTCTGCGGGATGAACGACAGGAGCTCCTTAAGGTAGTGAATTGCCATTTCATCGCTGTCAGCGGCGAGGTGGGCTACACCGCTTTTTGTCGTATGGATGCTGGCGCCACCAAGAGTCTCAACATCAACGTCTTCATGGGTGACGGCCTTGACAACCTTGGGACCGGTCAGGAACATGTAGCTGTTGTTGCGCACCATCACGGTGAAGTCAGTCAGAGCCGGAGAATAAACCGAACCGCCGGCACAGGGGCCAAAGATACCGGACAACTGAGGAACAACACCGGAATTGACAACATTACGCAGGAAGATGTCGGTATAGCCGGCCAGACTTTCAATGCCTTCCTGAATACGGGCACCGCCTGAATCGTTCAAACCGATCACAGGTGCACCATTCTTGGCAGCCATATCGATAACCTTGCAGATTTTCTCGGCAAAGGTTTCGGATAGGGAACCGCCGTAAACAGTGAAGTCCATGGAAAAGACATAAACAAGTCGTCCACCGACAGTACCGTAGCCAGTCACAACGCCATCACCAAGAACTTCAGTTTTTCCATACCGAAGTGCTGACAGCGGTGTGTTTTGAACATATCAAATTCTTCGAAGCTGTCCTCGTCGAGCAGGCAATCAATCCTCTCGCGAGCAGTCATCAGACCTTTTCGTGACGCTTACGAATCTTGTCAACGCCACCGCCTTCAAGGGCCTTTTGACGCATCTCCAACAGCTTATTTAACTTATCTTCCATCGTGAGTACCTAATCCTTAGTTTTTAATCCGCAACAGATCAACCGTTGTAATAAACTGAATACAGAGTTTCCTGACCGGTGATCTGATCAACCTGCGCCTGCAACTCCCGCCGTCTTTCATCAGCCAGCCAATGATTCCAGTCTTTCAGCGTTTTCCAGGTGCTGATGACCAGGTATTCGCTCGGATCGTCAAAGTTAACCAGTGTCTCTCCCGACACATAACCGCTTTGCGCATTGGCACGAGATCTCATCTCGAGCAGCAACGGACGCAACTCCTCTGCTTTTTCCTTTGGTACATGACGTACGATTACAATTCTAACTGACATTTCAAAGTCTCCGATCTTTGCTTGTGGGCAATAAAAAGGCCCAATCACACATGCAATTGGGCCCTATAATCCTGCCATATCCATAATGGATCAGTCAGACCCGTACATCCAGTCTTCATCGGTTTCACCTTTGTAGCTTGCGGTGTAATCGAGATCGGCATCAGCCGGCTGAGTTGTCGGGTTAATAAATTCTTCCAACCAGTAAGAAAGTGCTGCTTCGCCCATGATTTCCTCCGTGTGTTTGTATATGTGTTGCGTTATCAATCGCTGTGTTGGTAGGGATCATATGCCCTTCTAAAATAGAAAAAAAGCGCTTTAGGATAAGTGGTAGTATCTAACCGGTAAGCGGTTCGAAAAAAAGGGCAAGCGGACTTGAGAGAGGGAGATCAATAGCCGGATAATGGCGTTTATTCCCCTGCAAACACTGGCTTTGCAGGGGAATAGAGATTTACTTCAAACCAAAAGCGACCTTCACGCCATGCAGGCAGCGACGGCTGACCGGCAGGATGGTTCCGGCAACGGTTTTGATTTCAGCCATGCCGTTTTCAAGCGGAATGATTTCGTCAACCATGGCGGGATTGATCAGGTACTGCTTGTGACAGCGCAACAACCCCGCACGGGCTTCCAGCACTTTGAGCGTCAATTCGGAATAAAAACTTCCCTCTGCAGTATAAACATGAACACCACTGATATCGGAGTGGACATATTCAACAGCCTCCGGATCGATAAGTTTGATATGATGAGCACTGGTGCAGGGAATTCGATTCAGCTTCAAAGGTTGATAGGACGGCGCTTCGTTATTATCCAGGGCCCAGTGAACTTTTTTCATCGTCTGGGCAAGGCGTTCGGGATCAATCGGCTTGAGCAGGTAATCAAGAGTCTTTTCATCAAACGCCTTGAGCGCATAATCATCAAACGCTGTGACAAACACCACATAAGGCATGTTTTCTTCGTCGATCATACCAAGCAGATCAAACCCGTCCAGAACCGGCATTTTTATGTCGAGAAAGAGCAGTTCGGGCTTATCGTGGTTAATCGCCTTAACCGCCTCCATGGCATTACTGCAATCACCAATAATCTCAATTTCACCGATCTCCAGCAAAAGAGCGCACAACTCCTCTCTGGCGTGGAGTTCATCGTCAACGATCAATGTCCGAATCATGACAGCTCCTCTTGCTCATAAGGACAGGTCAACTGAACCCTTGTCAAACTACCGGGAACACAATCTATACGCGTCCCATACTGACGACCAAAATAACTTTTAATTCGTTTATCGACAATATTCATACCGAGTCCGTCAGAATTGATTTTTTCGCAATAAGCGCCGGCATCATCTTCAACCGTAACCAGCATCTTGCCGTTGTCCTTGCAGGCCACTATCTTTACCGTTCCCGGGCCAAGCATATTTGATATTCCGTGTTTGACGGCATTCTCAACAATCGGCTGCAAGGTAAATGTTGGCAAACGAGCATTCAAGAGTTGCGGATCAACGTCCTGCACCACTTTGAGTTTAGAACCAAATCTGGCCCGCTGTATAACCAGATACGAATTAACATGATCCAGTTCTTCCTCAAGTGTCGCAAGATCACTCGAACGTTTGAGGTTTTACGAAAATAATTGGACAAATGCAAGAGCAGACTGCGAGCCTGATCCGCATCCTTACGGACGACAGCAACAATCGTGTTAAGGGCATTGAACAGAAAGTGTGGATTAACCTGGGCCTGTATCAGCTTTAATTCAGATTTGACCAGCAGATTCTTCTGATTCTCGTAGCGATAGCGCAATAGTTGTTCTGACAGTAATTGCGCAATCCCCTCTCCCAACGTCCTGTTCAGATTCATGAACAGGCGGTCCTTCGGTTCATACAGTTTGATCGTGCCGACAACCTCATTATCAACCCTCAGCGGCACAATCAGAGCCGATCCCAGGGGACAGCTTTCAGAGAGCGCGCATTTAAAGCGCTCCTTGACGCCGTCAGCATAGATAACCCGATTTTCCCTTATCGCACTGATCGTTTGAGGCGACGCCAGATTAACCCCTGAAAGGTGATGATCATCACCGATACCGACAAATGCAAGAATTTTTTTACAATCACTGATGCCGACGGCTCCGACACCGGTTTCGTCATAGATAATCTCAGCAAGTTGCTGAGCCGTTTCCGGATTGAACCCCTGGGAAAAAATCCCCAAACTGCGCTCTGCGATCTGAAGCGCCTTGGCGGAAAAATGGGCGCCAACCTTGTCAATCATTGTTTTCTGGTCACGCATCATCAGCATGAACAGTCCGGCGCCAAGCGGATTAGCGACCAGTGTGGGCAAAATCAAGCGGGTCGGGACAGCAATTTCAGCGACATCATGCCGGGCCAGAAGCAGAACCAGGATAAGGTGTATGACTACACCGATCATGGTAACAACCGTTGCCACCAGAGGATTGAAAAGCAGTTCTGACTTATTGCGCTGCTGATAGTAATAACAGGCAAAGCCGCCGAGACCACCCTGGATAATTGAAGAGGCCAGGTCGATAAATCCCAGTGCGCTCCAGTCGCCTAGAAACAGGGCATATAATCCGGCCGTGATGCCAACGCCGACGCCTAATGCGGGCCCGCCGACCAATCCGGCCAGCACAATCCCTATCGGGCTGGAATTGGCAACGGCATCGTAAGACGGCAATCCTATATATATCCCGAAAATAGCAAATCCGGTAAAGATGAAATAGAGGAGAACCTGGTGCTGGACCAGCAGAACTTCGCCGGTCAGGGCTTTAAAAGCGGGAGATTTGCTGAACAGATAGGCAATTATCAGGAATATCGACATCTGCTGGAGCAGATTTAAAAAATCAATCACGGCGTCACGACCTTTAGCTAATTTTGAGCGACTATACTTAGCCCCCCTTCAGAAGATTGTCAAACCCGTTTCGAACCTCGACCCTTTTATTGTTCGATTTTCACCCGTCAATGGAAAACGCGACCAGGAAACATGCCTGTTGCCGATCACAGGTTTCAGTTTCCGGTCTGATCGGCAGCTCATGATCCGATGTCAGGCTACATCAGCGAACCTGCCAGACCTGACGAGTCAGGACGTCACAAGCGGTCAGCGCCTGACCGTAAACAGCCCCGGTATCAATATGATAGCGACCGCTTTCAAAGCGAGGCTCACCACCCGTCGGGGTGTGGCCGACAACATGGATCATTCCGTCTTGTCCCGGCGGGTTGAAGCGGTCCCACAGGAGAACGTAGGGATCCTGTCGCTCCAGGGGAACCCCCTCCTCAAGACCGGCATGCACAAAGACATATCTGCCATACTGCCAGTAGAACCGGGTTGTCTCAAGAAAATCAACATGGTTGCGTGGCAGAGCGGTCAGATTATTGATATGGTAGCTCTCCAAGGTTTCCTGTCCGCCATTGCTGAGGAAAATTGCCGTATCGGTCAGAAGTGACTCCGGACTGTATCCGGAGGATAATTCGCGTAACCGCTGTGCCTTACGCAGCCCCATTTCAACAAGAGCATCGAGCAGAAGCTGGTCATGATTGCCACGGATGTATATCGTCTGCGGGAAGTCTTGCTTGAACTCAATCAAACGCTCAACGACACCTCGGCTGTCATTTCCATTATCGATGTAGTCGCCCAGAAAGACGAACTGATCCGTCGCCTGAGGCTGAACATCATCAAGCAGGCGGTTGAGCATGGTCAGCTGGCCGTGAATATCACCAACGGCAATAAGGCGTTCCGGTTTAAAAGCTAATAAAGTCATGATACGTCATTGTACTCGGAGAAAGGATTGGACGCCAGCGTGCAATCGGGGAAAACAGGTCCGGCAATCGGGGTCCAATGGCCAGACCGAAGAAAAGACAGGGTGAAAATCAAAATTTATTCTCAATGATGTTTTCGATTAAAACCTTACAGCGACCGCAATCTGCCCCCGCACCTGTTTTATCGCCAACGGCTTCAACCGTATCGGCACCGGATTTCACAGCATCAACGACCTCTTCCATCGACGTCCCGAGACAACCACAGACCGATGCCAAAATCTCCTCAATCTCCGGGACACAACCCCCGCAGCCGGTTCCAGCTCCGGTTAACTGCTTGATATCTTCGACCGTTCGAGCTGAATCGTTGACCATTGCCATACGGATAGCCATATAGTCAACATCCATGCAATTACATATTGTCCTGTTCGTTGCCATAGAAAGTTCCTTTCAACAAATGATAATAGTTAATCACTACCCCGGAGAAAACAAGAAAATCAAGCCGCCAAGCTTGATTTCTTTCAGCTCACACATCCCAATAAGGCGCTTTGCTCGGCATGACCCAACGCACTCCACCACGCGGATCTTCAGCATCGTTGCGATAGCGAGGGATCAGATGGATATGCAGATGCATAATCGTCTGCCCCGCAGCAGTACCATCGTTTATCCCGATATTAAATCCATCTGGAGAATATTGTCTGATCAACAGGCCACGCACTCGACTGACAAGATCCCATAAATTGCGACTTTCCGTTTCCGTCGCATCAAACAGAGAAGCAATGTGTCGTCTGGGAATAATGAGAACATGCCCGGGAGAAACCGGAAACAAGTCTTTAATTGCAATCGCATCGCTATTCGTCAATAAATATCGATCAGGCTCAATGCTGCAAAACATACATTTTGTTTTGGACATAACGTCTCCGCCACTATTGACCGGACAGGGAAACAGATCAGAAAACCGGCATAAACGACCAATTCAATAATTATTTGCTAGACTTCTACCAGGAAACCAATTGACCGGAGGGTATGGAGCCTACCTCTCTCCTCCGCCGGAAAGGCTGAAATATGACCAAAACCTCATTTATCATATTAGCTTTTATGGTTTTTGTGCCTGGATTATTGAATGCTTCTGGTCAATTTCATATCGGGAGTCATTACAACAAACGTTCCATGCGCTTTTCAATAGAAAACGACAGCGTGCGAGACAGGGACAGTCATTTTACCAGCGGCTGGAGTATTCAATACCATTCACGTGTTTTTGCCGATTGGGATGAAAGCGAAACCTTTGCGCTGATCAAATGGATAGGCAATCATATCCCGCCCTCAATGACGACGATTCAGTCGTTCGCACCAGCTTTGGTATCGGTCAAACCGCCTATACGCCGGCAGACCTGTCAAACCGCAATCCCCCCGAATATGAACTACCCTACGCAGGATCTCTGACCGGCAGCCTAAGCTGGCAAAGCTTCAACCAGACATCAGCCCGGATGTTCCAGGTAACTGTCGGAATCCTGGGCGAAGAGTCACTCTCCGGACAGCTGCAGATCTACAGCCACAACGAACTCGACATGGGCGAAGATCCAAGAGGTTGGGATTCTCAACGAGAAACGGAACCGCTCGTAAATATCGCTTACCAGCTTAATCACAGCCTGATCAAGAGCAAAAACCTGACAGATCGCTGGGCTGGTCAGCTTTCACTTTCGTCACGTTTGTCGCTGGGAAACCTGACGACTGATGCAACCACAGGGCTGAGTCTGCGTTACGGCTGGAATATCCTCGAGGGCTTCACGGTAACATCAGAACCGACAGGCACAGGTCTTCTCCATTTTGCCAACCTCCCCAAGCCGTCGACAGCATCTCCGCACAGTATCGAACTTGTCGTCGGGGGAACGGTGACGGCATTACTCTATTCGGTCTTCTATGACGGCAGCCTGATCAGCGGCGACCAGCGTGACGTAAAACGCGACAACATCATTCTCAGTGGATTAATCGGTCTCAACTATCATTACAGCCACAGCTTTTCTATCCGCGCCCATTACCTGTTAAGCAGTCATTTACTGAAACAGAACCGAGCAGTTCAGATGTCGGCTGACAGAACACAGCCGGACCGTTCATTCGGCTCTGTCATGATCGACTACCATTTTTAGCGGTTTGCTTTTCATTAAAAGCGCAGTATTGGCTGTGTTTTGATCCTAACGGCATAAAACAGGTGAAACATTCCAGTACTGACCTGCGTCGAACGTCATTAAACCATCCATACATAAAAAAAATAACATCCATAAATTCAAGGATATTGCAGATAATATTTAATATTTTGAATTAGCTTTATGACATACCTCGACATTCGGTCGGAAAGTAAGATTCCAGCAAAAAAACCGGCATGAGCTTTCATGAGGAAGGTAAAACTTTTACATAAGCCATCAATTGACCTATGATGAAAAGATCATGGTTGATGGATACCTTGTTTACCCACTCTATCTGTTCTACGGCATGGCATTTTTTGCCATGGGCGTATCTATCACATCAAGAAACACACGTGCCAGTGACCTTGATATAGCCCGCAAGCTCTGGCTGTTTTCAGCTTTTGCCTACACCCATGCTCTGCTTGAGTGGTTTTCGCTCTACCTGATTCTTTTCAGTGATCAATTCAGCCCGCAATTGCTGCCACAAGTCAACGCCCTCAAGCTGTCTTTGATTATGATTTCATTCTGCTTTCTGCTGTTGTTCGGTATCAGTACCCTGATCATGGTCACCCGGCAAAACAAGAATTTACTTTATGTTGCTTTTCCCCTGCTTGTCATCATCGTGCTGCTGTCTCTCGGCCCCAACACTCTTGACTTCAATCATTTCAATTTTGCTCTGGTCGATCTGCAAATCCGCCACTGGATCGGCTTCCCTGGCGGGTTCATTGCCGGGCTGGGATTGATCCTCTACTCACAGACCGTGCGTCATATCAGCCACCGCGGTGCGTTAAGTTTTGTCGGCGCCGGACTTTCTCTTCTCGGTTATGGCGTGCTGGCCGGCCTGATTGCGTCGGGGACAAATATTCCCATAATCGGCGGTCCGATTGAATTATACCGAGGAGTTTCAGCTTTGATTATTCTCTTGTTTGTCATGAATGCCCTCCACACCTTTGATATAGAACGCAAACTCCAGATCGAAGAACGCCTGAACCGATTCACGCAATCAGAAAAACTGCACTCCCTCGGCAAGCTCGCCTTCGGAGTCGCTCATGAAATCAACAATCCGCTTGGGAACGTGTCGATCAATACCGAATTGCTGAGAAGTGATCTGCAGGACAAAGCCGAATTCCCTCACTACGAAAAGCGTCTCTCAGCCATAGAGCGAAACCTGGCCAGAGCGTCGAAGATCGCTCGGGAATTGCTCTTTTTTCGACCAACAGGGAAAGCGATTTTCAGCCGACAGATATCAATGAGATCATCAAAGGGACCCTCCAGCTGCTTGGGGCACGGCGACACAACTACACAATCAATCTGAACCTGTCAGCCGATAAGACCGTGGCGGCAATCCCATGGAAGCTGGAAGAAGTTTTTCTTAACATTATTGTCAATGCCATGGATTCAATGCCCGAGGGTGGAGAAATCACTATCATCTCGCAACGCCAGGGAGATCGAATTCGGGCCTGCTTCCATGATAACGGTCCAGGTATTTCGGTTGAAGACCTGCCTCATGTGCTCGATCCTTTTTTTACCACCAAGGAGGTCGGAAAAGGAACAGGCCTGGGACTTTCCATCTGCTACGGCATTATGGAAATGCATCATGGAGCGATTGAAATTAACAGCCCCAAGTGTGGGGGGACAGAGGTCATTCTTGAGTTTCCCATAGGAGTCGAGAAAAATGTATAGATTGCTTATCGTTGATGACGAACAGGAAATGCGCGAGAATATAGCTGAAATTCTTGCTGCGGACGATATGGAAATCAGTACGGTGGAAAACGGGGAAGCTGCGCTGCAACGAGTTAAAGAATCGGCCTATGATATGGTTCTGCTTGATCTTCTCATGCCCGGAATCAGCGGCATGGACATCCTGCCCTTGATCAAACGTGAAAATCAAACCATTCAAGTGATCATGGTCACCGCATTTTCGAGCATCGACAATGCTGTTGAAGCGATGCGCAAAGGGGCCGACGACTACATTACCAAGCCCTTTAAAATAAACGAATTGCGCATGGCGGTAAGACGATGTCTGGAGCAGGCAAAGTTTCAGCGCTGCAAAATGATTCTCGACATGGATGACACTTTCAGCTGCCTGGCGAACTCGATTCGCCGCGAAATTCTGCTGCTGCTCGACCAGGATAGAAAAATCCGCTTCATGGATATCTGCCGGACTCTTGCCATTGAAGACCACACCAAGGTTAACTTTCACCTCAAGGTTCTCAAAGAAGCAAACCTGCTTCAGCAGGACGAACGTAAATATTATACCCTCTCGCAGGAAGGCAAGAGAGTCATTGAATGTCTGAATACAGTGCTGAACGCATTATCGTCCTAGTCAGCTGTCGCGCTTAGACGCAGAACAAAAGGCCACCCTAAGCGGGATGGCCTTTTGATTGTTATCAGCCGCTCAAACAACGGCTGTTCCGGCGCATCAGTCGATCTCAACCAACAACGTCCCTTGGTGACGTTATCGCCGGTGTCGCAGTTGATGGCTTTGATCTTACCGGCAGATGGTGCCTTGAGGGCATTTTCCATCTTCATGGCCTCCAGCACAACAACCGTCTCCCCCTCGCTGACGTCATCTCCAACGGCTTTTTCAAGACGCACAATCAGGCCCGGCATCGGTGCAGCGACACCCTTCCCACTGATCGGCAAAACGTCCTGTTCGTTCTTTTTGGCTTTATTGATCGGTGTAACTTTCTTGCGTCGACCCTGCCCTGCCCTGACAACCGGTTGGCCACCTTCTTCTTCAACGTTGATCTGAAAACATTCATTATCGACAAAGACGTTGAAGCTGCGTGCATGATCACTCTGGACAGGTTTCTCGATCAGTTGCCCCGCCTTGGCTTTTTCGATAAAGGCCATCACCTTCCGACCATCTTCGAGGCTTCTCGGTTGCATTTCAGCGGGAGCTTCCTCTTTACCGTACTTGTACTTAAGGAATTTCTTACCGGTCACCGGATAGAGGGTATACAGAATCTCGTCATCCAGGTCTTTGGCCAGATCTCCGATCTCCGATCGTGTTTTTTCCAGCTCCGGTTCAAGAACCTCGGCCGGTCGACAGCTGATCGGCTCGCTACCACGAGAATAATCCTGCAGCGCTTTCTTCTGAACCTCAGGATCGATCGGAATAGCGGTTTTACCATAAAGACCGTAGCAGAGGTCTTTGACTTGAGCGGTGACCATTTTGTAGCGTTCTTCCGGCGTGTCAAAAAGAACATTATTGACCGTCTGGATGCCGACAATCTGACTGGTAGGGGTCACCAGAGGAATCTGTCCCAATTCTTTACGCACCCTCGGCAGCTCCTCAAAACCTGATCAAGTTTATCCAGAGCATCCATTTCCCGTAACTGGTTCACCAGATTTGACAACATTCCACCAGGAGTTTGATGCAATAACACATTGATATCTATGGTGGACAGCTTGCTGTCATCCAGCAGATGCCGATATTTGGGCACAACATCCTTCTCAAGAACGTCATTAATGGCGGCCATCGACTTGATATCAAATCCGGTATCACGATCGGTGCCAAGCAGGGTCATGACCAACGGTTCGATCGCCGGATGTGACGTTCGGTAAGCATAGGGCGACATGCAGGTATCGACGATATCGACCCCGGCCTCAATCGCCTTGAGTTGCGTCATCGATGCCATGCCCGAAGTAAAATGGGTGTGCAGGTGAACGGGTACGGCTGGAACAGCTTCCTTGATTGCCCGAATCAGGTTATAGGCGTCGTAAGGTGCGATCAATCCTGCCATATCCTTAATACAGATCGAGTCGGCACCGATGTTTTCCAGGTCCCTGGCTTTTTAACGAAGTAGCCCAGGCTGTAGACATCTCCCCCCATACGCGGTTCCGTCATGGTATAGCAGATACATCCCTGAAAATGCTTACCTGCTTTTTTTATCGCCGGTACAACCGTTTCAAAGTTACGGTAATCGTTCAAAGCATCGAATGTTCTGAAAATATCCATACCGTTCTCTGCTGCGCGCTCGACAAAGGCCTCAGCGACGTCATCGGCATAGTTGCGGTAGCCGACCAGATTCTGGCCACGCAGCAGCATCGAGAACGGGGTTTTTCTGATATGCTTTTTCAGTGTCCGCAGACGTTCCCAAGGATCCTCATTGAGGTAGCGATGCATGGTGTCGAAGGTAGCGCCGCCCCAGGTCTCAATCGCCCAGAATCCGATTTCATCCATCATTTCAGCGACCGGGATCATATCTTCAGTCCGGCCACGGGTTGCGAACAGCGACTGGTGACCATCACGCAGAGTGACATCCATCACTTTCACCGGGTTGGCTGCAGCCGGACGATCCTTGTCGTACGTCATCTCTGCCATATTAAGCTGACTGTGCTTGCTCATCTTTATACCTCGATATTCTTATTTGAACGCAATCGACTGGATCATGTTACTCTGCTGCGCCTGGGTCAGTCGCCCGGACATGCTCCATGAAGGAGAACGAGAATCGCGGGTTGAAGCGAGCAGGGCCTCTTCCTCTTCAGCTTTGATGTAGGCGGATACTGCGGCCATAGCAACGGCTAATTTTTTTTGTCCTGTCCATGTGACCTCCTGTTTGTCTTTTAGGATAGTGAGAGTAAACGCTTACAGCGGAATGTTGCCATGCTTCTTGGCAGGTCTCAGTTCACGCTTGGTACAAAGAATTTCGAGAGCATCGATCAGACGCGCTCTGGTTTCAGCCGGTTCGATAACAGCATCGATATGCCCGCGACCGGCCGAGCAATAAGGGTTGGCAAACAGTTCTTCGTATTCCTGCTTGCACTTCTGCCGCTCTGCCTCGGGATCTTCAGCAGCAGCTATCTGTTTTCGGTAAATGATGTTAGCGGCTCCATCAGCCCCCATGACGGCAATCTCAGCAGTCGGCCAGGCAAACGCCATATCATTGCCCAAATCTTTGGCATTCATCGCCAGGTAGGAGCCACCATAGTCTTTACGTACCGACAACAACATCTTCGGGACAGTGGCTTCAGAATAGCTCCACAATAACTTGGAACCATGGTTGATAATTCCATCCCACTCCTGATTGGTGCCCGGCAGATAACCGGGGACATCGGCAATGGTCAGCAGCGGGATATTAAAGGCATCACAGAAACGGATGAAGCGGGATGCCTTATTGGATGCATTGATATCCAGGCAACCTGCCAATACCTGAGGCTGGTTGGCGATAATACCAACGCTACGGCCATTAAGACGGGCCAGTCCAATGATGATATTCGCTGCATAGTATTCGTGCGGTTCGAAAAAATCACCATCATCGACAATATGGCCGATCACCTCTTTCATGTCGTATGCAGCGCTTGGGCTGTCCGGAATAATGCTGTTGAGTTCAGGGATCAGGCGGGTTGGATCATCTTCACTGATGAAGATCGGAGGTTCTTCCATATTATTGGACGGCAGGTAGGACAGAAGAACCTTGATCTGTTCGATACAGTCGGCATCATCTTCACAAGCAAAGTGGGCAACGCCACTTTTGGTGTTGTGAGTCATCGCCCCACCAAGCTCTTCCATGGTCACTTCTTCACCCAAAACCGCCTTGATAACAGCGGGACCGGTGATAAACATGTGACTGGTTTTTTTGACCATGAAAATAAAGTCAGTCATAGCCGGCGAGTAAACGGCACCACCCGCAGCAGACCCCATGATTGCTGATATTTGCGGGATGACACCAGAGCACAGGGCATTGCGTCGAAACACCTGACCGTAACCGGAAAGGGAGTCGACCCCCTCCTGAATCCGCGCACCACCTGAATCATTCAGTCCGACAATGGGGCAGCCTGACTTTTCTGCCAGATCCATGACCTTACAGATTTTGGCGGCATGCATTTCCCCCAGGCTCCCTGCCCGGGCGGTGAAATCCTGTGAAAAAGCAAAAACGGGACGACCGTTGACATAACCGTGACCGGTCACAACTCCATCAGCCGGAACGTCAACTTTTTCCATGCCGAAATTGGTACAACGCTGCTCGACAAACATGTCGAGCTCACGGAAAGTCCCTTCATCAAAAAGAAGGTCGAGACGTTCACGCGCAGTCAGCTTACCCGTCGCTTTATGCTTGGCAACCGCTGCGTCGCCACCCATCTGAAGAACTTTTTCCTGTTTTGCCTTCAGAAGATTGATGGCCTCTTCCGTTCTACCCATAACTGACTCCTTTTATCACTGTTGATTCAACTTCTGTTGTCAATGAAGCTGTCTACAAAAAAGTTATGCCGGTCGCGGAACAGTAAATTGAGTTCCGCAGTCAAAGACGGTCATTTCCTCATTTAAAAACATCATCAATCGGATGGTCACTGGTTTAAACCAACCATCAGATAATCAAAAGAGCTCTAAAGCAGTCATCACATAGGCATCACAGAATTTGTGACCAGCCTTATTAAAAATATTGGTTTTACCAATTATTGGCATGATATCCATATTTACCTGTTTATCAATTTCAAATTCCCAACCGGCAGGATATTCAAAATAAACGGCTATCTGGCTGGTTAAACGGTTAGACATCCACTCAGAATAATATTTATCAACGGTCACATGGAGCTCAAAAACAACCTAAGACCTACAACAAATTGGTCTTACCATTTACGAAAAGACTAAAACAAAGAACAAGTGAATGCAAAGAAAATCTGGCAAGAACACCCCGAAAGCAACACTCATGAAATAGAGCCAGGTCGAATATTCATGCAAATGCCAAACTTTTCACCTTCTTCGCGTTAACAACGTTCCCTGTTTGCGTGATCACCGATTTTCGGTTAATCTCCAAGGAGAAATAAACACTCAACGGATTAATCCGGGTGGACCGTTGTGCGTCTTCCGGATCTTTTTAACGATCAACACCGACGAAAGAAAGCGATCTCATGTCTTCGTGCGTGGCATGCCATGAATGTGATCTCATCACCAGGGTCCCCGCCATCAGAACCGGCTTAAGTGCTTTTTGTCCGCGCTGTGGTGCATTGTTGGCTCAACCTAGAACCGCCAGTATCGAACGATCTCTCGCACTGGTTATGACCAATCTCATTCTGTTCGCTATCGCAGTTAATTTTCCCTTTCTTGCCATGCAGTCGAATGGTTTTGAACAGCAGGCAACCCTGATCAGTGGCGTCTGGCTTCTACATAATCAGGGGATGAACTTGTTGGCAGTGGTGGTTCTGCTGACCTGCCTGTTGTTTCCCCTGATTCAGATGGTCGGCCTGCTCTATATCCTCCTCCCACTTCACTTTGATCGCAGGCTGCCGGCATCAACTAAAATCTTCATCTGGGTCCAAAAACTGCAGCCCTGGAACATGATGGAAGTCTTCATGCTCGGCACCCTGGTCTCCCTGGTTAAGCTGGCAAAACTGGCAGAAATCATTCCAGGTTTATCGTTATGGGCTCTTGGCCTTCTGATCTTTACAACGGCTGCTCAGTCGTACCTGCTTGACCGTCATCTGATTTGGGACAAACTGGGGCAGTTACATGACTGAAGTGCAAATAACAGCCAGGAAAATGGGTTTGATCAGCTGTCCACAGTGCCACCTGCTCTGCCGCCCGGATCACCTCCATAAAGATCAGCGGCCGCACTGCCCCCGCTGCGGAAGTATCCTTTACCGCAGAAAACCAAACAGCCTGTCGCGTTGCTGGGCGCTGGTAATTGCAGCCACAATACTGTTGATTCCAGCCAATCTGAAACCGATTACAATCACGGCAGCCCTTGGGCATTCACAGGCAGACACCATTCTCAGTGGAGTCATCTATTTCATGCAGAGCAACATGTGGCCGATAGCTCTGGTTATTTTCGTTGCCAGCGTCTTTGTTCCATTGCTTAAACTGATGCTGCTGGTGTTATTGCTGGTTTCCGTTCAGTTTAGCTGGCACTGGCGTCCGCGTGAGAGAACCCGCATCTATCGGTTGACCGAAATGATGGGCCGTTGGTCCATGGTCGATGTTTATGTTGTTACAATTCTGGTGGCCCTGGTTAAGCTGGGGGCTGTTGCCCGCGTCGATGCAGGCCCGGGAGCTGTCTATTTTGCCGCAGTGGTTATCCTGACCATGCTTGCAGCTGAAAGCTTTGATCCCCGTTTGATCTGGGATTCCCTTGACAAAAAAGATGAGTCAACTTATGAGCGAAGATAGAGAACAGACGCTGTCCCCAAAAAACATCTCACGGGCCGAAATCCGTTCCCGCCGTGGACTTCCCGTGGTCTGGTTGATTCCTTTGATCGCCTTGGTGATTGGCGGTTGGCTGGCGTATAAAGCGATTTCGGAACAAGGCCCCCTGATCAGCATCAGCTTTACCGACGCCGAAGGTCTTGAAGCCGGCAAAACCAAGATCAAGTACAAAGATGTGGTTATCGGCACGGTTGAAGAGATTACCTTGTCCAGAGAGCTTGACAGGGTGATTGTTCTGGCGCGAATGGAGAATCAGTCAAAGGAGTATCTAACCGACCAGACCCGCTTCTGGGTCGTTCGCGCCCATATCACAGGCTCTGAAATTTCCGGACTCAGCACCCTTTTGTCCGGTGCCTATATCAGCCTTGATCCCGTAACTTCGGGTCAACAGACCCGAGAATTTATCGGCCTGGAAAAGCAACCGCTGGTAACAACCAATGTTCCGGGTACGCATTTCCGGTTGAAAACCGCAACTCTGGGGTCAATCGACATCGGGTCGCCGGTATTTTATCGTCAGATCAAGGTTGGTGAGGTCGTCGATTTCGACTTTGATCAGAGCGGTGAAGCCGTTGAAATAAAAATATTCGTCCATGCCCCACATGATCAGCGCATAAGCTCGGCAACCCGGTTCTGGAACGCCAGTGGCGTTGATATCAAACTCGATGCCAGTGGCATAAACATTGACACCCAGTCACTGGTCTCCATCCTTCAGGGTGGGATTGCTTTTCACAATCACACGACCTCAATGCTCCGGTTGAGGTTGAAGAAGGTCATCTTTTCCGGCTTTACAGCGATAAAGAGAGTGCTGAAAAAAGATCCTACAACCTTAAGTCTTACTACGTTATGTATTTCGATCAATCGGTACGCGGCCTGACTCCCGGAGCACCCGTCGAATTTCGCGGTCTCCCGATCGGTGAGGTGGTTGATATAAAGTTGACCTATGATATCGACACTCAGGAAGTACGCATACCGGTTCTGGTGATGATAGAGCCGGAACGCCTGGAATTGACGTTCAAAGGAGAAAAGGTTGATGTCTCTCCTGAAATGCTGACCGAGGATTCCGAGCAGGAAGATGATCTCATGTTCAACGACGGTTTGCGAGCGCAGCTGGCCACCGGCAACCTGTTGACGGGACAGCTCTATATCGACCTGGACATTCGTTCCGAGGCCGAACCTTATATCAGACAGGTTGAAAACGGTTACACTGTTTTTCCAACCGTCCCATCTCCCCTGGGTGAAGTGGCCAAAGATATCGACAGCATCCTGAAAAAATCGACGATATCCCCTTCGATCAGCTTGGCGACAACCTTAACAGCACAGTAGCAACGCTTGAAGAGACGCTGAAACAGTTAAGGGAGTCGCCATAAGCTTCAACGACACCTTGGCTCCAGGTCTTGACCAGACCCTGAGTCGTCTGCAACAGAGCCTGGCAACACTGGATCAGACCATGAACGGCCTGAACAGTTCATTCGGCACTGATTCCGCCCTGAATTTCAAAGCTCAACAGACTCTGGACGAACTGACCGGAACCATTCGCGCTGTACGCTCCATTGCCGATCAACTCGATCGCAACCCACAAGCTCTTATCTTCGGTCGAGGAGAGTCCAAATGAAATTCAAGAGGCTTTTTTTTCTGATCGCTGCAGTTCTGATACTACTGACAACGGGATGCAGCATCAAACCGGATAAAATCAGTTATTATCAGCTCGCCGCCAGGGCAGATGTCGCGACAGTCGACGCCGGTATCCCTGATCAGTCGGTAATCGGCATCGGCCCGATTACCATTCCGGAAATGCTCAAACGCCAGGAAATTGTACTGGCGGACAGCGGTAATCGCTACACGCTGGCCGACAAACATCGCTGGGCCGGGCTGCTGGAAAAAGACATTGCCGTCACTGTCAGGGAAACCTTTCGGTGTTGCTCAATTCACAACAGATTTTTACCTATCCCTGGCCCGGTTACATCAGGCCAGACTATCAGATCAGACTCGAGCTGCTGCATTTGACGGGTCAATTGGGCGGTCCTGTCAGTTTAAAAGCCAACTGGAGCATCATCGACCAAAAACATGAGATCCGTCGTCAGTGAAAGCAGCCACCTCTTCGCCGGGCGAACGAGAATACGATGGATGCATTGGTTGAAGCTCAGAATCAGCTTTTACTTCAGCTCTGCCGACAAATCAGTGCAACACTATTGAAGCTGTTCTGACTGCAGCATGGTTGAAATATTAAAATCCTTGATATGAAAACAAAACACGCGTAACATTAGCAAATACAAATTCCGATAATAGCAAATCCAGAGCGATCTGGAGACGCAAAGCCACGGGTCCCATGCGGATAGCCGGGTTACCGAAGAAACACAGAGGACAAAGCCTCTCTTCGGTCTGTGGAGGGCTTTTCTTTTGTGAAAAAGGAGATGAAAACAATGGCGAAAAAAAACATGTGGGGAAATATCGAGGATTATGATTTGATCAAGGCCCCTCATGAAATAGTGAGCGAGCAGAATGAGTATCTGGCTGAGATGACCAAAGGTCTACTTGAGCTTAAAATCGAACGAAAACAGAGTAACACCATTTTCAACTACGATGTTTATATCAACGCCCCAACCCTGAATCTGAGACACAGGATTTTCAGACTGACACACGATTTCAAAATATACCCGGCCAATCTTTATGATGAGCAGGGCACCAATGAATATAAAAGTGGTGATCAAACGGAATTGAAGAAAACCTCGGCACACTACTGTCGTCCCCTGAAACGATGACGACCATAGGCAGTTTGATGGCGCAAGCCAGACTGGGTGCTGACGACGTTATGGTCTGAGCAGAACAATATGCTTGACTCAGGCTGGTCTCCCGAAACAGTAGTGGAGGCCAGCCTTTTCAAGTTAATCCTTACGACTGATCTCCACCTCGCCGGTATCTCCATTCACTCTGACCCAGTCACCGGTTTTAATCTCTGCACAAGGATCGACATCGGTAAAGTCCGCAACCATCGGGCTGCCGACGACGACAGCGGCGACACCAACCCGCGTATCGATCTGCCTGACCACCCAGCCTGCCGGTTTAACACCATTGATCATTGCTGAATTAAAGTGGCCCGACCAGCAGTTCGATCCCTTGGAGGCGGGAATAACGAGAATGCGACCATCGATGGAAGTGCCCTCTTCGACATGCCCTTTTTCAATAATGACACCGGTTTTCTCATCAATACCGGCCCACCCCTGAATACTGTCGGGACAGACCAGGCTTCACCTTCGGCGATGCCACGGATAGCGCCACGTGCCTTGATCACTTTTTTCATATCAACGGCTCCATTTTCCGGAAATTGCGGTATCAAGACATCTGAACTTGTCACCATAGTAGACAGCGGCATCCGACATTGAACGGATGTAATGGGCCTGCTTCGCTCCGTCCAGAGCAACTCCCTTGACTCCCTTAACAACACTGTCCCCTACCATGATCGGGCATGAACTGGTCAGGAGTCGTCCACCGGCGTCTTCGATAACGGCCAGATGACCGCTGGCTCTGGCCATCTCCTTGATCGGGTAGGCCGTCCAGATATGCAGTTTCAGCCCCGTTTTAACCTTTTTACCGCGCAAGTAACGAGCGACATCCTGAATTTCTTCCAGTGAATAATGCGGACATCCCAGCGACACCATCTGGACTTCACTGCTGCCGGCATCGCAGAGCATGTCGAACGATTGCCGATAATCGCTTTCTGTGACTGCGATCGTCTCGACCACACCCTTGCCACCGGTAGCGATCTCCATTGTTGGTGCCTCTGGTGTCATGCCGAGGATATGACACATAACGGCTCCACTGGTGGTTGCGATGGTGGCAAAGAGCTGCTTGATCTCGGCAGTCGAAGGATAAGCGAAATCGCCGGTTAAGATCGGCAGACCACCAGCTGGGAGAAGACGGCCGATGGTATAGCCGATCACATCCCAGTCAGTGATGGTGTCTGCCTTACATTCAATCCGGAATTCATGGGTCGCGTACCTGTTTTCAGGGCAGTGCAACCCCCATTTTGGAGTGCGTCCGCAAATGGAAGACCAGGCTGAAGCCTCTATACCATCAGGATTACCGCAGGCTCCAAGTAAAGAATTACAGAACATGGCATTACTCGATTCGGTCGTGACAAAGTGTTCGCCTTTCAGCGGCAACCAGCCGATCAGGTAAGGAACGCAGGTGCTGCCCATGCTGACCCCTGCTCTACGAGCAATCTCCAGAAACGCTTTATTTTTTTCAAAAAAATCCTGAGTCTGCCCAACCTCTTCGTAATCGTCCGTGTCGCAGTTTTCCGTACAGGTCATACAGAAGCAATCCTCGGAAAACTTATTGTTATTGATATCCAGAATCTCATCGGTACACATGTAAACGCGGGAGAAGATTTTATTATAGTCGTCAGATTGAATCGTATTCAAATATGGCTGTGCACCTAATCCCAAGGTCGCCTTCGTCACCTTACAGAGCTCTTCCGCTCCCAGAGCTTCAGCGTACAGGACAATGTTTTCCAGCGCTTTTTGCTGTAAGCGTCCATGATCTCCGCGGAGAATTGCCTCTTCTTCAGCTGTTAGTTTGATCATTCTTATACTCCTGATCCGTCTTTGGACCCGTCAACCGGCCATATATCATTAGAGAAAGGGCTCAACCTCATCGTTAAGCACGCATCTGTCCACACCAGAACAGGAACACAGTCAACAGAGCGCTACAGACAGACCCTATGTGATAAATATTAAAAGGTTCGCGATAGAGAATCATTCCGACAACAATCGAGGTTGTCAGTATCGATAAAACGGCGTAAAGGCTGTAATAACTTGCTCCATAGCGGCTGTATAAAAGAAAAAAGCCGATAAAAGTCACAAAAAAGCCGACACCACTTATGAGAATGTTTCCGTAATTATTGATAACGTAGCTCATGTCGTCAGGCGTTTTATATAGAGATGAAGCACCAAGAAACAGCAGACAGCAGATACTGATGGAACAAAGGGTAAATAGAAACGGGTTCTGCGATTGAGAAGACCCTCTTTGCCCGTAAACAAAAATAGCATTACCCACAGCAGCCAACAAAGCAAACAACAACGCATTATTCATTCAACGACTCCCGTGGAAACCTGGAAAACAATAACTGTTCAAATAGTGATCAAATGTTCATATTGTGTCAGACAATAATATACGGGAGGATTTAAGAGTACAATGTAAAAGTGAATAAACCTGCTTGTGACGTAACAGATGACTCACGATAAAGACCATACAGGCATCCATAAAAGTGAAACGGAATTGCTGCACAATAGAATTGAAATTTCGCAAAACCCACTCGATGATCTTTTTCATACCGCAATGCAATCCAATCTAAGTAGTTGTAATTCATAGATTTTTAAATGACATTTAGATTGACAATCGGATTAATGGGCGTATAGTAAAACCATATTCAACGATAATCCTATCGGCAAAAAAGGGGGAACCATGAAGAACCAATCAAACCAGGAGAAACAGCGCGGCAGTTATTCATTTCTTCATACAAACGCAACGTAACTGTAAATGACCTGTATTTGCATCACGATCTTGACTTGATGAAGCAACTACGCAACAGAAAGGATCATTTATGTATTACACTGTTTTTCTCGCCAGTATCGTCATGGTTTTTATTAATCTTCCATGGGCTTTGAATGGAAATACCGCCAACATCATATCGCTGATCATCTGTTTTGTCCTGGCTCTTGTTCACCTCTACCTGGCCGCTCATCAGAAGCATGAAGAAGAGTAAATAACGGCCTGATCGGTTATTTATCAAGCAAAAAAAACGAGCCCGTGATGGGCGGGCGGTGTCATCAAACTGCAAGGTCGACTTCTTCAGGTCGACCTTTTTATGTCATTCACCTGATTGATGCTCATTGCCCCGGAGACCTATGCCCGGCCTGTATCATTGAAACGAACATCTGGAGTATAATGACAACAAGATGAAACGCTCAGAAGGACAAAAGTGACCCCCGATACAAACCTCCTTGACAACTGGCTTTTTGTCCGCAGCAAAGGAGAAAACGATGAACAAGACAGAATTTCATGGCATGTGTGAACTGGTAAGAGATGGAGAGCTGGTTTGGGTCAAAAGATGAACAGCTCTTTGAAAGGTCATGTGATTGGTTGTGACGCTGAATCGATTGAAGTCGAAATTGGAAATCATTGTGAAAAGTGGATGCCGAGCGAGTGCGCGGAAATGACTCACGGCTTCAAGGTAAATTATGAAGAAGTCAGAAAACATCCACATGACTATGACACCCACCTGGACTGACAGGTTCATGACCGGGCTCTCTCATTAACGAGATTGTCCGGTTTTTGTTTGTCGTTCTATTTTGAGAACCTTGACCTTAAGATTCGATGTTTCACACCGGCAATCACGGCCAGTGCTTTGCGACCCTCCTCAGCCACCGCTCAAGCCCCGACGGCGCATCAGCAAACCGGCGGCCAGGCCTGAGAACGCAAGTAAAAACAGAGTCAATACAGCAAAAAAAAGTTTCATGGGTTTTCCTTCCCGATAAACTTCAGAAACTCAGGACTGGTATAGTCGACCAGTTTTCCTGTTCGTGAATCAAAAAATAAGCAGCGATGTCGTTCTCCTCAACCAGCAACCTGCCCTTTTCCTCCCCCAGAACCATCAAGGCTGTCGCCAGGGCATCGGCACGAGCACAACGAGGATCAAGGATCGTTACAGAAGCCAGTTTATGCCGGATCGGTTGCCCCGACACAGGTCGATGGTATGAGCGTAGCGTTGTCCATCTTCAACATAAAAATTGCGATAATTCCCGGATGTCGCCAACGCCGTGTCGGTCAGGGGATAACCCTTTCCACTTCACGCCGGCCTTCCAGTGGCTTTTCCACGGCAATGCGCCACGGCACACCAGCCCTGCGTTGCCCTGAACCTGGAGCTCTCCCCGACTTCAACCAGATAGTTTTAATCCCTCGCTGCTGAAGCAATGCCGCCAGCTCATCTACGGCATACCCTTTGGCGACTGCTGACAGGTCGATTCTCAATTGAGCGATACGCTTTTTAAGGGCCGGCGGAAAACAACGCAACTCCAGCTTATTATAACCGATCCAGGCCTTTCTCTGCTCGATCTGCTCCGGACCGGGGATCGTCCCGGTCCTTTTGACCGGCCCGAACCCCCATAGATCAACCAGCGGTCCGACACTTATATCAAAGGCCCCTTGAGTCATGCGACTGACCTCCAAAGCAAGCTCAACCACTTCTGCCGTTTCGCCTGAAATCGGAAACCAGCCTGTCTCCTGCTGCTCGTTAAAGCGTGACACCTCCGAGTTCGGTTCGTAGGTTGACATCAGCCGATTGATCTGATCAAGCCTGCGCTGAAGTTGTTGAGGGAGGCCGTCGGTTTGAAGTCCGTCCTCTGCGGCCAGCACAACCGACCAGGTCGTCCCCATGGTCGTGCCATTATAACGGATCGAGTCTTGCGGCTGTTCTTGCCGGCAACCCAGTATAACCAGGCACAGGAACAGAACAGTAAAGGATCGAGGGAAAGGGGCCATCCTAGAGATCAGCCAACCCCTGGGCGTGACGGATCATCCTCTTCATCGCCTTCTCCTCCTGGTCCTTGAGTGTCTGAAACAGGTTACGGACGTTACGATCCTCGATTTTTCCAGTAGATGGGCGAAATAGTCGATCAGGGTTTTCTTATGAAGGGCCGCTGATTTCACCACCAGATCAAGGTCGGTTCCCGCTCCAGCCTCAATCACATCGACAGCAACCTGCGGAAAGTGGACCTCAACCCCTTTCAGCCACTGATCCAGAAGCTGCTGCGGCGCCTCACGGCAGAATTCGCTTAAAGCCAATGCCCGGCTCTGCTCGTGATCGATCAGATATTCAAGCATCAGCCTGACTCGCGGAGAGATCTCTTTTTCAGTCATGTCCTTATAAAGTTCACTGACCTGACGATGATAATCGGGAGCAAATTTTTGTAAGATGGTCCGCACTTGTTCAAAACGCATGATGAGCTCCTGCTGAAATTATACGCCAAAGTCGTCAAACAGAATATTATCCTGCTCTACCCCGAGATTATACAACATTTCCATGGCCGATTTGTTCATCATCGGCGGACCGCACATATAGTACTCGCAGTCTTCCGGTGCCGGGTGATCGGCCAGGTAATTATCGTAAAGATATTGATGAACAAATCCCGTCGCTCCAGTCCAGTTGTCTTCAGGTAAAGGTTCCGACAGCACCAGGTTCCATTCAAAATTGTCATGCTGTTCAGCCAGCTCATTGAACTCTTCAACATAGAAGGCTTCCCGCAGGCTGCGGGCCCCGTACCAGAATGAAATTTTCCGGTGTGAATGCAGCCGCTTGAATTGATCGAACAGATGGGAACGCATCGGTGCCATTCCGGCGCCACCACCGATAAAGATCATCTCCGCTTCTGTATCCTTGGCATAAAATTCGCCGTACGGGCCGGAGACCTCAACCGTATCCCCCGGCTTCAAATTAAAAATAAAGGACGACATCTGCCCGGGAGGGACGTTCTCCAATCCAGGCGGAGGAGGACAAACGCGCACATTGAGCATGATAATCCCTTTTTCTTCAGGATAGTTAGCCATTGAATAGGCGCGCATGATCGGCTCATCAACCTGTGAACAATACTGCCACAGGTCGTATTTATCCCAATCGTCACGATAGATGTCCGCAATCTCCATGGTCTTGTACTCAACCGTATGCGGCGGTGCTTCAATCTGAATATAACCACCGGCGCGAAAGTCCAGGTCCTCTCCTTCCGGCAGCTCAAGAACCAGTTCTTTGATGTAGGTCGAACGGCACTCATTGGAACGGACCCGGCACTCCCACTTACGGATCGAAAAGATCGCCGGATCAAGCTCCAGGTCCATATCCTGCTTAACATTGACCTGACAGGACAACCGACAGCCTTCCCTGGCTTCACGCTTACTGATATGAGCCGTTTCGGTCGGCAGGATATCCCCGCCACCCGACTTGATCTTGACCTTGCATTGACCGCAGGTTCCACCGCCGCCACAGGCAGATGGAATAAAAATATCATTATCTCCAAGAACTCCGAGCAGTTTGTTGCCGGAGATACAAGAAGCTTTTTATCGGGATCATCATTAATTGTGAGCGTTACATCACCCGATGGAATAAGCCACGAACGGGTCACCAGAATCAAGCCGACCAGCAGCATGACAATGAGGGTGAATATCAGGACTCCAAGACCAATCTCAGTCATAAATCATTCCATTTGAGCAGTTACAGTTGAATGCCGGAAAAAGCCATAAAAGCCATTGCCATAAGTCCGGCGATCATAAAAGTGATGCCAAGACCACGTAAGCCGGCGGGGACATCCGCGTATTTCATCTTTTCGCGAATACCGGCCAGAGCAGCCAGCGCCAGCGCCCAGCCCACACCACTGCCGAAACCGAAGACGACACTTTCGCTAAAGTTGTAGTCGCGTTCGACCATAAACAGCGAACCGCCCAAAATCGCACAGTTAACCGTGATCAGCGGCAGAAAGATCCCCAGAGCGTTATAGAGCGACGGGACATAGCGATCAAGAACCATCTCCAGGATCTGCACCATGGCGGCAATAACACCGATATAGCAGATCAGACCGATAAAGGTCAGATCAACATTTTCCAGACCGATCCAGCTCAATGAACCCGGCTTGAGCAGATATTGAAAATCAGGTTATTGACAGGGACCGTGATGGTCTGAACCACAACGACCGCAACCCCCAGGCCGATCGCCGTATCGACCTTCTTCGACACGGCCAGAAAAGTACACATGCCGAGAAAGAAAGCCAAAGCCATATTCTCGATGAAGATTGAGCGGATCAGCAGACTTAGATAATGTTCCATGCCTTAGTTCTCCTGCTCAACCTGATCGGTTTTCCAGCACCTGAGCAACCAGATCAGCAGACCGATGATAAAAAAAGCGCTGGGCGGCAGCAGCATCAACCCGTTCGGCAGATACCATCCACCGTCACTGGTCGTCGGCAGAATAGTAAAGCCAAGCAGTTGTCCGGCTCCCAGCAGTTCGCGAAAGATCGCCACCAGAATTAAAACCAGACTGTAACCCAGACCATTGCCGATGCCGTCAAGAAAGCTTAGAACCGGCGGGTTTTTCATGGCAAAAGCTTCAGCCCGACCGAGAACAATGCAGTTCGTGATAATCAGCCCGACAAAGACCGACAGCTGCTTGCTGATGCCGAACGCATAGGCTTTAAGAAACTGGTCGACGATAATAACCAGAGTTGCAATAATTGTGATCTGAACGATAATGCGGATACTGCTGGGAATCTGGTTGCGAATCAGACTGACCGAAAAATTGGAACCGGCAATCACAAAGATGACCGCCAGTGACATAACGATGACCGTTTCCAGTTTTGATGTGACCGCCAGTGCGGAGCAGATCCCCAGAATCTGCAATCCGATCGGATTTTTATCGAACAATGGATTGAGTAAAACATCCTTGTGTACACTCATGGTGTCACCCCTTCGCTCTTCAGCCGCGTGATCAATGGCTTGTAGCCGTCCTCTCCCAACCAGTAGCGCAGCAGGTTCTCAACCCCGCGCGCAGTCAGGGTTGCTCCAGCCAGGCCGTCGGCCTGGTAATCTGCGTCAGGAGCATTTTTATCGACCTTTCCCTTCACCACTTCAATCCTTACTTTGTCACTCTCATCATAGATCTTCTTGCCGATCCACTGGGCTTTCCAGTTGGGATTATCAATCTCCCCCCCAAGCCCGGAGTTTCGCCATGTTCGTAAAAAGCAAAGCCGTTAATCGTCGTATAGTCGCTGGCCAGAGAAATAAAGCCGTACATGGTTGACCACAACCCCTTCCCATGGACCGGAAGGATCAACTGCCGCAGCTCCTGATCATCAAAAATCAGGTAGACGTCCATATAACGTGAACGGGCCTTGATTGACCCCAGATCTTCAGCGGCGGCTATTTCATGGCGGCTGTCGGGATCTCTGGTCGCTGCACGACTGTCAAACCCGGCAGGTTCCATATCGGGACGGAACGCACCGGTCTGCAGATCGACAATTCGGGCCTGAATCCTGTCAAACTGACTGTCGACCGATTGCGTTTCGTCATACAGGCCGGCCGCCAACAGAATATTGCGCTTTTTTTCCTCCGCTTTATTGCGTTCTGCCGCTCATTCAATCCAACGGCAGCAACTGAAACCAGAATAGAGCAGACCAGGCAGAGGGCAAAGGCGACAATCAGAACATTCAGGTTGCTATCCCTCGACATGACGCAACCTCCGTTTGATGTGGGACTTGAGCACCAGCTGGTCGATCAGAGGGGCAAAAACGTTGGCAAACAGAATCGCCAGCATCATCCTTCCGGAAAGGCGGGATTGACGACCCGGATCAGAATACACATGATGCCGATCAACAAACCGTAGATCCACTGTCCACCCTCCGTCATTGCTCCGGAAACCGGATCGGTTGCCATGAAGACCAGACCAAAGGTAAAGCCGCCCAGGACCAGGTGCCAGTGCGGACCCAGTTCAAACATCGGGTTCGTACTGCTGCCGATCAGCATGAACAGTAGCGACAACGCTCCTGCCCCAAGCACGACCGACAGCATGATACGCCACGACCCAATCCCGGTCACCACCAGAACAACGGCTCCGAACAGACAGGCCAGGGTCGACGTCTCCCCCATCGATCCGGGCATGGTTCCGATAAAAGCATCAAACCAGCTGGTCGCAGCAGTCACAGCGGCAACGCCACCTTCCGCTGCACGGCTCAGGGCCGTTGCACCGGTAAAACCATCGGCAGCCCATTCCATGGCTGATGCGCCTGTGCTTGCAGTCACACTGTCAGAAGCAATCCAGACTGCATTGCCGGAAATCTGGGCCGGATAGGCAAAAAACAGAAACGCCCGCCCGGTCAGGGCCGGATTGAGAAAGTTCTTTCCCGTTCCGCCAAAAATCTCCTTACCGACGACAACCCCGAAACTGATTCCCAGGGCAACCTGCCAAAGCGGCAAACTGGGGGGCAGATCAGAGGAAAGAGCGAACCGGTCACCAGGAAACCTTCATTAATCTCATGCCCACGAACAATACTGAACAGCGCTTCCCACAGTCCGCCGACAATATTCGTGACCAGATAGATCGGGACAAACCAGGCAGCCCCAAGAAGCAGATTATCGACCAAACTGTCGGGATCGGCACCGTAACCGAGCAGGTTCAGCACCCCGCCGCGCCAGCCCGGCACTTCACCACCACTGATCTGCATGGCATTGTTGGCCTGATAACCGGTGTTCCACATGGCCATAAAAAAACAGGGCAACAGGGCAATCACCACCGTGATCATGACGCGCTTCAGATCGATGGCGTCCCGCACGTGAGGCGCACCGTCCGTCACATTTCCAGGAGTATAAGCGAAACTGTCCAGAGCCTCATAAACGGGGTATAAACGTTCGAGCTTGCCACCCTCACTGAAATGAGGGTGAAGATTGTCGAGAAGTGTGCGTAACGGTTTCATTATCCCTCTTTCTCTATCTTCTGCAGGGTCAGACGCAGATGTTCACCGTAGTTCATCTTACCGGAGCAGACAAAGCTGCACAGCGCCAGGTCCTCCTCATCCAACTCAAGGCAACCAAGGCTTTGGGCCAGATCGGTATCCTGTGTCAGCAGCGAGCGCAACAACCAGGTCGCCTTGACGTTAAGCGGCATCACTTTTCATAAGTACCGATCGGCACCATCGCCCGCAAGCTGCCATGAGTGCTGCTGGTCATGGCAAACGTGCGGCCGGGAAACAGAGCCGAGGCGAAACCCGTTTCAGCGAAAATTGATTCTTTCCCGGCATCATCCAGCCCATGAACGTACGTTGTTCATCTTCAGCAATCACCGAAACCTGATTGTGATAGCGGCCGAGATAATCCTGCGCTCCCTCCGCTTGCGAGCCGGACAGAACGGAGCCTGAAATAATGCGATTCGGGCCGGCTTCCAATTCTCCCGTCAACAGTTCGGACAGGCAGGCACCAACCCGAGTCCGCAGCAGACGTGGATTTTCACCTGCGGTCCCGCCACGGACAACAAACGCTCAGTCATTAACCGACCGGTCAAAAAGAAATGTCCGATGGCGATAACATCCTGATAGCCGACATGCCAGACCTGACGCTTCTGATCAACCTTTTCCAGGAAATGGATATGGGTCCCGACCAGTCCGGCTGGATGGCAGCCGCTAAAAGGTTGAGAGGTCACTCCTTCGGGCATATCGAGCTCTGCGTCGCAATGGTGACAGAGATGAATCGGTCCTCGGGTCAATTTCTGCAGAACCACCAGTCCGGCCTTGAACTCCTCACCCTTCTCGCCGATGGCGATCTGCGGATCAGCAGCCAGTGGGTTGGTGTCGATTGCTGTCACAAAAATAGCCGCGGGTATCGCCTGGGGTGCGGGAACCTTGCTGAACGGTCGGGTCCGCAGGGCCGTCCACAGACCGGACCCCAGCAATCCCGATTCCACTTCATCCCGACTCAACCAGGACAGGCTGGCTGCCGAGGTTTGATTGAAAACAATTTCCTCATCACCGGATACGGCGATGACCAGAGATAGAAAAACACGTCGCTCGCCACGGTTGATGGCAACCACCTGACCGGCAGCAGGCGCGGTATAAAGGATCTGCGGATACTTTTTATCGGAAAAAAGTGGCTGGCCAAGCTTGACGCGATCCCCTTCTTTGACTAAAAGAGTCGGTTTCATGCCTGATAATCCCGCCCCAGCAGCGCAACATGCTGTACCGGTCGGCCCGCATCAATCTGCAAGGCAGGCTGTCCGCTGATAGGCAGATCAAGTCCCTTGGTAATCTGAATCATAACGTTTCCTTGAAACCCAAAGGTCGTGGTTCGATTAATTGAATAACGGATATTTGAATACGTGGGATACCGATCTCTGTCATACGGCAGGCGGTGGTCATTACAATACGTATTCAGTCTGAAGAACTATAACATATTCAGCAGGATATGGCGCAACAAGAGATATAACAATTTATAATTTTATGACCCTGATCAAAACGCAAAGCTGATCAAAAAGCGTTCGACGGATAGAAATCAATCCTTAACGTCATTCCTATACATGATGCTGAGCTTCTTTTTAAACATCGGTTCTATTGCGAACAAAAAAATAACCCGCGGGAATCGTCGTATTCATCGATAAAAACAGCCGACCGCAGCACTGACAAGGGCAGAGCAGCTAACGTTCCGGGCGCTTTTTTCGCTGCGGTGATATCGGGGCATCAAACAAGCTGGTGTTCAGATGCTTCACAGAACGACCTGCAGGCAGACGAAACTCAGAGGCGACACTCACGTTGCATCACAGACAAAAGCCCCCTTCCTTCACTGTGAAGAAAACCCATTCAGGTTGGCCGATGGCAGACAGACATGGCAAAGCCTACCAGAGAAAACGTGTCGGCTGAGTCGTTTTGTCGATAATCAGGTCGACGGCTGAATCGACTGTCGTCACACGCGACCATTCTTCATCACCAATTTCAACGTCAAAATAGTCTTCAACCGCCATAACCAGTTCGATAATATCCGTTGAATCCGCACCAAAATCATTCAGGAACAGGGTATCGCTTTTGATCCTGCTTTTATCGACACCCCACTGTTCATGCAGGATCTGAACAAACGTCTGACTGATTTTCTGGTGTTTTTCTGCCGCAGTGTCGCTGTCGACCGCGTATGTGGTTGAAATGATAAAAAACAGAAAGGCAGCGGTCGACAAGAGGTGGCGCATCTTCATCGCTAAAGATCCTGAAAAAAGAAGCTATAGGCAGTGAGGCAAAGTCGTCAAAATCCGTTTGATCCGAGACTTCATCAACCGATCATGCGCATCATAGCCGTTCCGTAACAGCATTGCGCCATGAGATCGGAGTTAAGGTTAAATATCATCCCTTCTCACTGTAGGTCAACCATTTCGGGTAATACAGATCCCACTGAATGGCTGCACCGCGCAATAAGAAAATCAACACAATGGCGTAGATCCGATTGAATTCGTGGGCAGGCTGAAAAGCATCCAGCAGAGCAAAAGCAACCGCACCGATCAATGCCGGGGTTGCGTAAAATTCTTTTCCCAGCAACAACGGCATCCGCCCGGTCAGAATATCGCGCGTCATCCCACCGGCGATACCGGTGATCAGCCCCATCAACACAGCAACCGGGGTTGAAAATCCGAGAGAAAGGGTCTTCTCCATCGCCAGAACGGTAAAGAGCGACAACCCGAAGGCATCCACAAACAACAGCAGGCGCAACACATGTTTAACGTAGCGAACCAGAAAAAAGGTCAGAGCGGAAGCAGCAATAGAAACCCAGAGGTAATAAAGATCATTCAACCAGAAAATATCGGTATCAAGGATGATGTCGCGCAAGGTCCCGCCACCCAGAGCAGTAACGACGCCCAACAGAACGATACTGAAGATATCCATCCCCTTGCGCCCGGCGGCGATGACGCCGGTCATGGAGAACGCTGCGATTCCCAGCAGGCCTAGATTGTAGATCATAATAATGGCCTCATATCAACATATCCGGAAGCACTTTTGGTCTGGTAAAGCTTAATGATGAAGATCTCTTTTTTCACGTTCTGCTTTGATTTTAACGAATTCAGTCTCAAGATCCTTACTGATGATCATTGCAGGTTCGCTTTCTGCCTGAGCAGGTTTAAAACGATCTCGGATGTGCTGTTGTAATTTTTTCAAAACCGGAGGAGGCGGAATCATAAAGAGCAAGAAAAGTCAGAACAGGTCCGCCAATTGCGACTGCATATCCCCAGACATTCAACGAGAACTCAAGAACGGTACTGCCCTCTCGCGCTTCGCTGAACGACCAGAAGAGACTGCCATCCTTAAATTCTGAGGCCTTAGCGAAAGAAAAGCCCGATTTTCCAAGACAGCTTCGAACTCAGCCGTCAGATTCAAGTATTGAGTCAAAATCGTTTCGTTGATGATTCCCCGGCCGAACAGTTCACCAGCAACGGGATATACGACCAAACTTGCCAAGCCCTCGGCATAAGAAACGGGCAGGACCAGTTTAAAGCGGGCCAGTTCCGCTACGCTGCGACACAGTTTCACCTGATCGGTAAAAAATAACTCTTTATCGCCCACACAATGGATAAATCCAGCTGCTGATTCAACATGATAAAACACCTCATCCTCGTTAACTTCAATGCTTCCGGTGCCTTCATCAAAACGCTGGATAATTTTTTTCAGCTCACCGAGAATCCGCGTATATATGGCCTTACGCTCACTCAAACGCGACTCTACCCAATCCCCATCAAACTCAGGAAACCGCAACTCAGGCACAGCTTTTTTCTCAACAGCTACCATCACACCGGTGCCTCAATCCCAAGCTCATCGCAAAAGTTACGAATCGTCTGATCAATCTCCGTCATCCCGGCTTCCAGTTCCTTCAACTCACTTACGACCCTATCCAGATCAACCGGTTCTTCCTCTTCAAAGGTATCGACATAACGGGGGATATTCAGGTTGTAATCGTTGTCCTTGATCTCGTCCAGCGAGGCGCGGTAGCTGTATTTATCTTCAACCGTGCGCTGTCGATAAGTGTTGACGATTTTATCGATATCGCTCGGCCGCAGATTATTCTGATTTTTGGCTTTTGCAAAATGGGCGCTAGCATCGATAAACAGCACATCATCCGGCTGTTGGCGACATTTTTGAACACCAGAATACAGGTGGGGATTCCGGTCCCGTAAAAAATATTGGCCGGCAGACCGATAACGGCATCCAGCCAGTTGCGTTCTTCGATCAGGTAGCGGCGAATCGCCCCTTCAGCAGCGCCACGGAACAGCACACCGTGAGGCAGCACCACAGCCATGGTGCCGCTGTCGTCCAATTGATAGAGCATATGTTGTACAAAGGCAAAATCGGCTTTCGAAGCAGGGGCCAATTTGCCGTACTGACTGAAGCGGTCGTCGGTTTCAAACATTTTATTGGCCGACCACTTGGCCGAAAATGGCGGATTAGCGACCACGGCCTCAAATTTTAGCTCAAGATGCTGTGGTTGCGTCAGCGTGTCTTCCTGCTTGATATCGAAATTACGGTAATGAACCCCGTGCATAATCATGTTCATACGGGCCAGGTTAAAGGTGGTGCGGTTCATTTCCTGACCGAAGAAATCGTTGACATGGTCCACTTCACGGGCAACCCGCAACAGCAGTGAACCGGATCCACAGGTCGGATCATAGACCGATTTCAACCGGGTTTTGCCGGTGGTGACAATCCGCGCCAGAATGGTTGAGACCGCTTGTGGGGTGTAGAATTCCCCGGCCTTTTTACCGGCTCCGGCGGCAAACTGACCGATGAGATATTCATAGGCATCGCCCAGAATATCGCTGTCAGAATTGTGTAACTGAAAATCGATGCCGTCCAGATGCAACATGATCTTGGCAATCAGTCTGTTTTTGTCGTTTTCCGTACGGCCAAGTTTGGACGATGTGAGATCAAGATCTTCAAACAGATCTTCAAAATCATCTTCACTGGCAGTCCCCATGGTGGAAGATTCGATGTTACTGAGCACCTTGGCCAGATCACCGAGAATGAAACTATCGACAACAACATTGTCATCACCCTTGTCTTCAGCCTGATGAGCGCCACGTTTGGCGAGGCTGCTGAACAGTTCGGACGGTTTCAGGAAGTAACCGAGCCGCTCAACGGCTTCTTCCTTGATCACACTGAGAATGCCTCTCCCCTTTTCGCTCTGTTCATCAACACCGACAAAGTCGATTCCACCTTCGGTTTTCAGCAATTCATTGGCAAAACTGTGCAGTTTTTCCGACAGATATTTGTAAAAGATAAAACCGAGGCAATAATCGCGAAATTCATCGGCGTTCATCTTGCCGCGCAGTTCATCGGCAATCTTCCACAGCTTTTGTTCCAGCTGTTTTTTCTGTGAATTCGTCATATTTTTTCAAGCCTGTCCGACATTCAAAAGAAAAGCCACCTGAATGGTACTTAATGCACCAACTCAGACGGCCACTTAAAGGTTAAATTCCCCCGCTAAAAAAAGCACCCTGCCCTCCTTTGTAAAGCATAAAACCTGAACAATGTAGGAGATTTCAACCATGATGTAAACAGGAATCATGATACGCCATCGATCGCGCCAGGCCGCAGGATCGGTCAAGGCAAAGAGCAAGCGCTACAGATCATCCCGGAGCCCGCTTGAGCCGCTCAAGCGCTTGATCACATCGGTCAGCAGGGACAGCTCAATATCACCATCCATGGACCCGGTTTCGGTTTCGGCAATCAACCGGTTCACAACATGTTCGACCTGGGCCATCAGCTCGACATTATGCCTGTCCCAATACCAGTGAGGTGCGTCCTGAACCAGCAGGATCACTGTCTGCCGGTCGCTCAGTAAATTCAGCAGACGCACAAAACAGCGTGTCGAATAAGCCTGATCGGAAGGAAAAAAGGTAACGAGCCTGAGCAGCCAGGAATCGGGTTTGGTCTTCACCAGGTCGTAAAATTCCGGCCAGAGGTCATTCTGCTCGATCTGGGTCAAAAGAACTGCGGGGGTTTCAAAACCATGGGCCGCAACGGTCTCTACCTGCACATGACCGCACCCGTCCGAGTGATAGACCTCATGACCTAAGTCGCATCGCGCCAATTTTTCAACAGCATTCATGACAAAATCCTTTTCTAGACCTTCCCGCTACACATAACCTCACCACAAACCAAATCACCACAAAACAAGCCGTTAGCTTGAAATCATTGATAATCTTGATAAAGTAGACTTTTCGCCCCTGCTCACAGCTGACAAAGGAGAAGGCCATGGGAACTCATTGGATTGGTGAAGGGTGTATCAACTGCGCCGTTTGCGCAGAAGTCTGCCCGGTCGAAGCAATCAGCGAACAGGATGATGTCCATGTGATTGATAAAGATATCTGTACCGACTGCGGAGCCTGCGACGAGGTCTGCCCTGTTGACGTGATCAAATGGGACTAAGCGGTACATTCTGCCCGGAAAAGATCTCGATTGAGGGGCCCTTTTTATTTTTCAATTCACCGAAGCAGAATAAGACTTACGCCCCCAGCCGTTCGATGATCCAACAATCATCGCTCCACCGGTAACGAAAACGATCATGCAGCCGGTGTTCACCTTCCTGCCAGAATTCGACCGATTCAGGGACCACACGATAACCGCCCCAGTTTTTCGGTCTGACCACATTCTTCCCTTCGTAGCGGGCCTCAATCGCGGTGTACCGCCCTTCCAACTCCTGTCGGTTTTCAACGATCCGGCTCTGTGGAGAAGCATGCGCCGCCAGCTGATTCCCTCTGGGACGGCTGGCAAAATATTCGTCCGATTCAGAAGCGGTCAATAGCTCCACAACACCTTCGATTCTGACCTGTCGCGCCAGCCCCGGCCAATGAAACACCAGTGCGGCAGATGGATTGGCGCTCAGATCGGTGGCCTTATCACTATCGTAATTGGTGTAAAACAGAAAACCGCGCTCATCAATCCCGCGCAGCAACACCATCCGAGCCGACACCCTGCCCTGTTTATTTGCCGTTGCCAGAGTCATGGCAATCGGCATCGGCAGGGACGCATCTTCAGCATCCTGCAGCCAGAATCGGAATTGATTGATAGGGTCGAGGGACAGATCGGACCGGTGCAGCGATTTCAGTTGATCGTGCATAGGGTTGAGCACCTTTCATTCTTGAATAAATCGATTCTGATCGTTTCAGGCAACCGACTTTCCTGAATGGACGACCCATACGAGCCGGACATCAACCCTCAGTTTCCGGGTCATTTACATGATATTGCTTGCGTAACCGATTCAAGCTTATTCCCGGCCGGATCATATTTTTTTGCGCGCGACTGAGGGCGCCGTCCGTTTTCGCCGACCTGATACCGGATACCAATGCGTCGTTTATCCGGCGCTTGAGGGTCGAGAACAATCAGAGTATAGCCGAGTCGCAGAGCTGTGCGTAGATTGTTTAAGTTACCCGGCAAAAATTATTGAATCTCGACGCCGTCGATGATTGAAAAAGTTATATGATAAGTCCACTGCGGAGAAGGCCGTCAAACATGAACTGAACGGCCAGGGCTGTTAACAGGACTCCAAAAACGCGGCTGACGACATGCATCCCGGTTACGCCGAAAATCCGCTGGACTTTAACTGCCACCAGCAGCAGTGCCAGGGTCATCAGCAAGACAACGATCAATGCCATGAACACAACAACTTCCGCCAGTAACTGCCCCTTGATATTGGCCATCAGCAGAATCGTTGCCCCCATCGCCCCCGGACCGGCGATCAGGGGGGTCGCCAATGGAAAGATGGAGATATCTTCCTTCCCCACGGCTTCGTTGTTTTCCTCATCGGTTGTGGTGGTTCCGCCGGAGCTCCGGGCAAAACCAGATCGATCCCGATCAGCAACAGGAGGATCCCGCCTGCAACCTGCAATGCCGCCAGTGAGATGCCTAAGCTGCGTAATAGAAAATCACCGACCAGGGCAAACAGAATCAGGATCAGGGTCGCCACCAGGGTCCCACGAATGGCCATCGACCGGCGCAAGGCCGGTGATGCTTGGGGTGTCATGGCGGCAAACATAACGGCCACATCAATGGGACCAATCGTGGCAAAAAAAGTCGTAAAGGCGACAATAGCAGTTTCCACCATCAGAGCAACTCCCCTGCAGATCCTTTCGGTTGTTTACAATTCTCCCGGGCCTCTGTCACCACGCGAATGGGAAAAGGCTCAGTGACACTGCCGCTATACAATGACAGATGAGGAAACGGAATTTCGATCAGATGTTCATCAAAAGCGAGCTTGATTTCATACTGAATACTGTTTTTCAAATCGATGAAATTTTCCCTCTTTGTCCACAACGAAAATTGAACATTCAGCGAAGACTCGCCGAACCCCTTGAAAATAAACAGCGGCTTCGGGTCTTCCAGGCTGAGTGGGTTTTTATCGGCAACGGCAAGAAGAACAGATCTGACTTTTTCAATGTTTTCTTTATATGCCACTCCGATCTGCAAATCGAGACGTCTGATGGGAAAGCGGGTCAAGGTCGTGACTTCCGATTTAAGCATTGTTTCGTTGGGAATGCGGACGTAGAGATTATCGAATGTTCGCAATTTTGCCGACAGCAGGTCGATGGACAGGACCTCCCCGGTCGTATTGCCGACACGGACGATATCACCGACACCGAAGGGGCGCTCTCCGAGTAAAAAAAGCCCGCTGATCACATTTGAAGCCGAGGTCTGCGACGCAAAACCGATGGCGACGGAAAGAATCCCAGCCGCCCCCAGCAACACGGATAGATCGAACCCCATTTCATTCAAAGCGGTCATCAGAAAAAAGATCATCAGCGCGTAAAACACGCCACGCTTGAATAATATGTGCTGGTTCGAAGAAGCATGCGCTTTAAAAAGTCTGGCGATCGCCTTCTCTGCCAGTTTGGCGATCGCGTAACCACCGATCAGAAAAACGAGAGCACGAATACCTTTCAGAAGGTTTTCTGATTCAAGGATATAATCGAGGTTTAAAAATTCCATAGTTCCGAATCCTCAGCTAGCCGAACAGCGTATTGAAGGTATGAAGCAACATATTGTTTTCCTGTTTCATCCGCGCCCTGGCAATCTTTTGAGCCGCTTGATGAGGATCCGCCGGCCGATCTGAAAAAGAGACCTTGGCCAGGGTGCTGTGATCAGCATGTGTCAGCGTTACTGCCTCTGTCCACAATCCACCTTCACCGGTGTCGAATAACGACAGGTACTGCGTAGGCAGACACAACTGAGCCAGAGGCAGGGATATGTTGGTTTGATTTTGATCGTAATCAGAGTCATTGCCCGGTGGGGCCTTGACTGCAGGTCATCCAGAGACAAATGACCGTGGGTTGCACTGGCATAACAAAGCTGCCCTTTGAGGGTCGACGGTCCGAACCAGGTGTCGGACGGGCGAATGATCGGCAGATCCAGCAACTCCGATTGATCGGCATGGACATTCATGCTGAACCAGAGCGGTGTACTGACATACATCTCAACCTGCTGCCCCGGCTGGACATAAAGGGGCGTCAAAGCATTAACAACTACCGGCCGATCAGCCAAACGGGGGAGGATATTCAGTTGGTCCTCGGTGTGACTGAAAATGTAGCGCTTTACCTCCCCCTCTTCACTGTCGATGTCGATGTTGTCCTTCACCGACCAGACCTCTTCCTTCAGCCCTTCGGCAGCATTCTGCCGGTGCCGGACCCGCCACTCTTTTTCACAGCGCAGGAGATACAGGTTAAACGAACCGATGCTCCACAACAGAGACTCTTCAGTCTTCACATCAAAGCGCCCCCACCAGCGTTTCAGATTCTGTTTGTCCGTGACGGATGTTTCACTCATTTATTTATTCCTATCTGCTCTTTTAGCAAATCATGCCCCTTTCTCAAGCCACCATTATCGGTACTGTCTGGACCGGAGCGTACGGTGGCGAAGACGATCAGCCGTACCTGACAGGGCATGAAAATTAAATACTAACAGGCCCGTTATTCAATTGCAGGTTCTCCCTCCCGGAAATAATTTCTTAAAAGGTTGAGCATCTTGCAGCTGTATAGTTTAATAACCATTGCTCTGTCGATGGAAATCGTCATCAGCATTTTCGTTTTTATTTAACAGTCGCGTTAAGCGTTTATTTTCAAGGTATCAGATGAAGTTTTTCTGTGTATTTTCAGTCTCTTGTGGTTGTTGTCAGGAGCTTGTTACGGTGACACCTTGAAACTTGAAATCGATATAGACCAGCCCGATCTGCAAAAAGCCCTGCAATCTGCCGTGATTCTACCCGACCGGCTGAGTGACGGCGGCCCCCTTGACCAGCGCTGGTTGCAACATTATCGCAAACAATTGCCACGGATCGTCAGCGACAGGCTTGAACCTTACGGCTACTTTGAGGCGACGGTCAAATCCAACCTTGAACAGAGAGCAGAGGGTGCGTATCGCCTGGTTCTGCAGGTTAATACCGGTGAACCGGTGACCATATCCAGCCTGGCGCTCAATCTGGCCGGACCGGGCCAGTTTTTCCCGAAACTGCATCAAGCGCTCAACCGCTTCCCTCTGCAGGTTGGTGATATCCTGCATCAGGACAGGTATGAAAAGGGGAAAGCTCGGCTTATTCAGGACGCCATCAACTCAGGCTTTCTGGAAGCAAAATTCAGTGAGCACACGATTCTGGTCTATCGCGCCGAAAAACGGGCCGAGATCGTGCTGCAACTGGAAACCGGGCAGCGCTATCAATTCGGCCGGACCACCTTTCACGGCGGCGGCGACTACCCTGAACGCTTCCTGCGTCGCTATCTGAGTTATCGTCAGGGTGATTATTTCAGCCACCGCAAACTGGGCCAGACCCAGATGAACATACTCAACGCAGATCTGTTTCAACAGGTGACCATTACTCCCGCCACTGATCAGGCCGAGGGTAATCAGATGCCGGTCAAAATCGAATTGAAACCGGCTCCACGCCATCGGTTACGCCCCGGCATCGGTTACGGAACCGACACCGGCGCCCGTGTCAGCCTGCGCTATCGCGATCTGAACCTGTTCCGCAACGGTCACGAACTCAAAGGCGACATGCTCATCGCCCAGAAAAAACAATCACTGGTGACGACCTATATCATCCCCGACCAGGATCGGCTCGACAGTCAGACCCAACTGCGGTTGGGCGTCGACCGCGAAGAAAGCGATACTTACATCAGCCGCGAACTGTTCAGCGAGGTAGAATATCAACGGGCCTTCGGCGGCGGTCTGTTGGGTTCGGTCTTTCTGCGCCTGACTCAGGAGTATTCGGAAATCGCTGATGAAAAACCCGCTCGCAGATGGTTTTGCCGGGTGTCCGCCTGCAATGGCGCAGGGTTGATAATCCAGCCAGGCCGAGTTACGGTCTGCACGGCGATATTGAAATCAAAGGGGCGCACAGTAATCTGTTGTCCGACACCAGCTTGCTGCAGTTAACGGCCCAGGCGACCAACCTGCTCCCGTTGCCGAAAAAGTTTTCCCTGCTGATCCGGCTTAAAGGGGGAACGACCTGGCACAACGATCCGTTGCGTGAGCTCCCCGCTTCATTACGCTTCTTCGCCGGTGGAGATCGCAGTGTCCGCGGTTACCGTTATCAATCCCTCGGGCCGGAGGATGATTCGGGTCAGGTCGTGGGAGGCAAGCATCTGCTGGTGGCCAACATCGAGCTGGAAAAAAATTCGGTAAGAAATGGGGTGGAGCTGTTTTTTACGATATTGGCAACGCCTTCGATTCCTTTGACGAATACGAATTGGAACAGGGTGCCGGGTTCGGAATCAGGCGCTATACTCAGATCGGTCCGATCAGGTTGGATCTGGCCCGTCAGATCGGTCGCTCCAAAACCGCTGGCGGATACATGTCGGCATGGGGTTCGGCTGGTGAAAGTTAGAAGAGCTGTCATATTCCTGATTTTAATCCTGTTTGTGGTGGCAACAGGGCTTTTCGGCTTCGGTCGCTGGCTGCTCACTGCGCCGGAAGGGACCGCGTGGCTGCTGACCCGGATCATAGAACAACAGAATGGTCGGCTCGGCTCGGTCGAAGGGACTCTGACCGGCCAATTGCAGCTGTCGGACCTGCAACTGCGCTGGCCCGGCGCTCGATTAAACTGTCAACAGATCACGTTGAAGACGCAGATCGATCAGTTTTCCCCCTGCGGCTTGAAATCGGACAACTGCAGCTGGTCGGACTGCAGATCGAAAGCGAGCCGACCGAGCAGAAGCTCCCGGCTGCTGCCTTCAACTGGCCCCAACTGCCCGGATGGCTTGCATTCATCGAGATCGATCTGAAGCAGCTCGAGTTACGGGATTTCCGTTTTCAGAATCAGCAAGCCGACGAATTAAAGATAAAACAACTGCACAGCCAAATCGCCTGGCACGATCAGCAACTGCTGTTCAACCAGTTGGTCCTGAACAGCCCTGACTTCAAAATCAATGGCAATCTCTCTCTGGGCTTTGCACACCCGGCGGTGAAAAGTGACCTTCAGCTCCATCAGTTTAACCCTGATGGTGGAGAGCAGAAAATCAGTGTCACCCTTGACCTGAAATCCGAACAACAACTGCTGCTGTTCGGCCCGGTTGAAGTTTCCCTGACGGATGGTCGGGCCAAAGAGGTGCGTGTGACCGGCGATCTGGGTCTCACAAGCGACGCGTTACTCTTTCAACAACTCAGGCTGCACCGACCGGCCGGTTCTGGAACAGTGACAGCAACAGGTCGCTTGCGTTTTACCACAGCGCAACCGGAGTTGGAAAGCCAGCTTCAATTGAATGACCTGGATCTTCAGGCAGAGACGGGCCAGTCAACCCGAATTTCGGGAAGCATCGCCCTGACGGGAACGCTGGAGCATTATCAGGGTTCGTTCAAACTTCACAATCAGGCTGATCCATTGTACGACCTTAAGTTGAGCGGTCGCCTTGCCGGCGACCAACAGCATCTGGAGTTGGCGGATCTCCGGGGCAACTGGCTGAACGGCATCATCAGCGGTCAGACACACATTGCCTGGCGCGACAGCTGGCAGGTCACAACGCAGCTCGCCGGACGCAATCTTGAGCCCCACCTTTGCACGACCAGGTGATCGGCCGATTGAATATCGACCTGAACGGCGAAATCGGGGCAACCGAACAGGGTCCGGCGGGCCGAGTGAGCGTAAATCTGAAGGGAATCTCTTCTGCAGGGGCAACCATTGACCGGTGCTGCGGACTTGAGTTTCGACTCACAGCAACAGTTCGAAATTTCATCACTTTATTTACGCGGTGACGGCTTTGAACTGCAAGCGGCAGGAAACCCGAACCAGCAGGTCGAGCTATCGTGGCACATCGATCGGCTGGAACAGCTCTTGACCGACTGGCGCGGCCAGCTGAGCGGAACAGGCCGGGTCGGCTTCCGCTCCTCTACGCTGGAGGCGCAGTTCTCAAGTCAGGGAGTTCAACTGGGCTATCGGGACTGGCAGCTGTCACGCTGGCAACTGTCCGGCACAACCCTGAACGATCAATCGCACTGGCAGCTGTCTCTCAAGGGTGATCAGCTGTCCGGGACAGAGCCCTCATTAGCCCTTGATCGAATCACCGTCGATCTGACCGGCAGTCTTGATCGACATGCCATCACGCTGGCCCTGTCCCAGCCGGAAGCAAGCCTGCAGGCAGTTTTTCAGGGCCGCTTGCACGAGCAGAGCTGGCAGGGCGAGCTGACCCGATTCATCGGCCGGGATGCACAACTGGGACGCTGGCAGGCGCATCACCCTGCCCCCCTGACGCTGTCGGCAAAACGGCTTCAACTCGGCCCACTGAAAATCGGCAGCGAGGGGCATGGCAGTGTCCAACTCCAGGGCTACTTTCTTCCTCCCGACCGCCGGAGCGAAGCTGCGCTTGAATGGCAACGGCTGAACCTGAGTCTGCTCAACCCCTGGCTGGCCGGTTGGGAAATTTCCGGCAACAGCGACGGATCTGTTCTGCTGCAACTGGCACAGGAGCGGAGTTTGCACGGCCAGCTGTCACTGCAGGGACAGGCCAGGAATGAGACCCTGGCGATCAACCTGAAACAGGGAACATGGTTGGCGGACTGGAACGGTCAGGGCCTGAAAAGTAGCCTGAGCATACAGACTGATGATAGCGGCGTTCTGTCCGTCGATCTTTCATCAGAGCAAAACCACGCATGGGCTGGCCCGAGCAGGGCAAACTCCAGGCCCACGGAAAAGGCTTCAACCTTTCGCAACTCCGCCCCTGGCTGCCAGCAGAGCTGACCTTGAAGGGCCTGCTCGACTGGCGGGCTTCGGCACAATGGCAGACCGATCAGCCTGGAGCGCAACGGGAGAAGCCGAGGTCTCTGAAGGCCATCTTCTCTGGACTGACCGCGGCACAGAGATCAACAGCGATCTTACAGATGCAAGACTGAACTGGACATGGCGGGAGCAGCTGAGCGCAACAGTGAATCTGGAACTGCACGATCACGGTCGCGTTGATGGTCAGGTTGAGTTGCCGATCGCCGCGGCCCTGCCGTTGCAGCTCAACCGGTCCGGTCCGATTGCGGGACGGCTCAATGCCAACCTGCGGGAGTTAGGTCTGTTATCCATGCTCTATCCCGATAAAGTTCAGGACAGCCGGGGGCAGCTGAAGGTCGATCTTCAACTGACCGGGACCTGGGACAAGACAGCTTTCCATGGCAATGCGCAGTTGCTGAATGGCGGTGCCTTTTTACCGCCACTGGGGATTCAACTTGAGGATATCGAGCTGCACAGTGTTTTCGACAAAGATCGAATGGAACTCAAAACCATACGCCTGTCCTCCGGAGGCGGTTCTCTCACCGGCCAGGGCAGCCTGATGCTTGAGAGCTGGCAGCCGCGGAACTACCGCTTCAAGCTTGAAGGCGAGCGCTTTATGCTGTTCAACCTGCCCGATTTACTCGTGCGCATCGCCCCCGATCTGACCATCGATGGGAATCATAACCGCTATCGGATCAGCGGTCTGCTGACGGTCAATGAACTGCTGGCCAAAAGCAGCAAAAAGTCCAACGTGGTGCAGAACAGCCCCGACCTCGTGATCGTGGATGCCGAATCAGCGAAACAAAAATCTTTAGCGCTGAAGCATGACATCAACCTCGAGTTGATTCTGGGTGAAAAGGTCCTGATCGACAGTTCCGGCATTGATGCCAAGCTTGACGGGCGCCTGCAGCTGCGCTCGAACAAACGTCAGGAGCTGGTCGCTTTTGGTGAAATTCAGGTCGAAAAAGGCAAATATTCCAGCTATGGTGTCAGTCTCAACATTGAACGTGGCTACCTGTTTTTCAGCGGCGGTCCCCTTGATCAACCGTCGCTCGACGTTCTGGCTTTGCGCAGAGCCGGAGAGGTTAAAGCAGGCGTCAAGGTGACCGGAACGGCTAAGCAGCCGATTGTCAAACTATACTCTGAACCGGTTATGCCGGACACGGACATTCTTTCCTACATCGTCCTCGGCCGCCGCCTGAGTTCCGATTCCGGCGGGCAGCAGCAGGGATTACTGATGACTGCCGCCGGGGCGCTTCTGTCTCAGGGGAGTCGGTGGCACTGCAGGAAAATTGAAAAGCTATCTGGGCTGGATGTTCTCGATATCAACGCCGGCGATGGCGATGTCAACTCGTCGATCATCACCACCGGCAAGTACTTGAATCCCGATCTGTATATCAGCCTTGGTTATTCGCTGTTCAGCAACACCAACGAAGTCAAGGTGCGTTACAACCTGTCTCCCGATTGGGAACTCGAATCGACCATCGGAACCGAGAGCGGAGTCGATCTGTTCTACAAAATCGACATTCAATAGCTCTGTCCCAGCGCAGTAACGGTCCCATCCAGACTGCCTCCGACACCGACGTTCCAAGAACGGCCTATACTGTTTTCAGCTATACTTTTGTTTTTTTCGGCTGGATAATAGCATGATCGTCAAGCAACCCTTTTCATGTCAGCTCGCGACAACCGGACAAAGGTAAAAAAATGAGGATCTGTCCAGCCAGGAAACAGATCGTCCGTGACATGACCATCGATGACCTGACTACGGTTTTCCATGTGGGTGAAAAGCTGTTCACATCAGGCTACTCGTCCAGCATTTATCGGACCTGGGACGAATGCGAAAACCACCCTGTTCAATTTGGCCAGCGAACTCTGTATTGTCGCCGAACAGGACCAAAATGTCATCGGTTTCGCTCTTGAAGCAACAGCTGAAAAGAAACAAGAAAAAACTGACGACGACCGGAGCAATAATCGTGAACAGTCATAACGTCAAGCCCTGAACCTCAACCGCCAACCATACTGGACTTTCATATGCACAACCCGACCTTGAACAAACCGTGGGAACAACTATCGGAACTGATCGCCGCTAATGATCCGGAGCAGATCAATCAATTTCTACAGCTGATCAATCCCTCAGATACGGCCCTGGCCATTTCACGCCTCAGCCCGGAAGAGCGAAATCTGCTGCTGACTCTGCTCGAACCGGTCGATGCAGCTGATTTGATCGAAGACATTTCCGACACTCAGGCGGCCAACCTGATCGAGGACCTGCAACCGCAACAGGCGGCAGCAATCCTGGAAGAATTGGACAGCGATCACATCGCCGACCTGCTCGGCGAACTGAATGAAGCGGACGCAAACGCCATTATCGATCAGATGGATTCTGAAGAAGCTGAAGAAGCCCGCCAGTTCCTGACCTATCCTCCCGACACAGCGGGGGGCTGATGATTTCTGAATACCTTGATTTTGGCAGCGACCAGAAGGTTCAGGATGTTCTTGATGATCTGCAGGAAAACCGTGAAAATTATGCCGGTTACGATGTCCAGTATCTCTATGTGACCGACGATGATAACACCCTGCAGGGCGTGCTGAGGATGCGTGATCTGCTGTTCCCGAGTCGAACAACCAGGCTCGAAAAACTGATGATCAGCAAACCTTATACGATCAATGTTAGCGACAGCCTTGAAGATTTGCGGAATTTTTTGAAAAGCACGACCTGTTCGGCGTTCCGGTGGTCGACGCTGATAACAAACTGCTCGGCATTGTCTTGCCGGAAGCGGTTGAAGAAGCCAATAAAAAGCTGAGCACAAAACAGTTTCTCGGGCTCTCAGGTATTGTCGGCGGCGAAGAATTCCGCTCCATGCCACTCTTGTCACGGTCAGGCAGAAGGCTGTCCTGGCTGTCGCTCAATATCATATTGAATATCGCCGCCGCCAGCGTAATCGCCCTCTATCAGGATACCCTTGCCGCAGTTATTGCGCTGGCGGTTTTCCTGCCGATGGTCAGCGATATGAGCGGCTGTTCCGGCAACCAGGCCGTTGCAGTCAGTATGCGTGAACTCTCCCTGGGTCTGGTGCGGCCTGCCGAAATATTGCGCGTCCTGAAAAAAGAGATCAGCCTTGGCCTGCTCAACGGACTGGTGCTCGGCCTGCTGCTGGGTGCGGTGGCTTACCTCTGGAAAGGAAACCTATTTCTTGGGTTGGTGGTCGGAGGTTCATTAGCACTCAATACCATTGTCGCCGTTTGCCTGGGTGGGCTGATTCCGCTGGCGCTGAAACAGATGAAACTCGACCCGGCCCTGGTTTCAAGCCCGCTGCTGACCACCGTAACCGACATGTGCGGTTTTCTCTTTATCCTCAGTTTTGCGTCCATGTTGATCGACAAACTCTAGCAGCCGGCAGGTGATGACTGGGCCGGGCCAACAACGCGAAACACTCCACCGGTCGAAACCGCCCGCGTGCAGATATGGCCTGGGACTTGCGACTCGATTCTACCAGGGTAGAATTAATGTATGCCCGGACCAAGAAAGGCAGGTGTGCTGATGAGATTTATCGCCATAGCAATTTTTCTGGTTGTCTTTTCAATGGTGACTGTTGCCGCTGCGGAACAAGAGCAGCAGATATTTAGAGCCTCTGTCGGTGACGACGGGTTCCAGACCGTCTTCGTCACGGGGGGAGTTATTTTTTCAGCCCCAATCATATCATTGTCCAAGTCAACGTTCCCGTACGCTTCACCATCCAAAAAGAATCGGGGATGGTGCCCCATAACATTATCATCAATGCTCCGGAGGCAGGAATCAACATCGATGAAGAAATGAAAACCAATGCCGGGGCAATAACCTTCACACCAACAAAAACAGGCACGTACAAAATCTACTGCAGTAAGAAACTGCTGTTTTTCAAAAGCCACCAGGACAGAGGGATGGAAGGAGTCCTGGAGGTTGTCGAGTCGCTTTCGTCTCAATGACGGAGGCCGGGAAACGGACCCCGGGCAAGTACGGTGTATGATCAGAGCACCCTTATAAGGGGCCCATCCCCCTCTCCTGTCGATTCTGACGCTCGATTGACGCTTTGGGTCGCGAACGGAGCAAGCAGCGAATGCCGTATTCGCCGTTCGTTCAATAAATGCACCGGTCAAATGAAATTTGACAGATCGTCACAAGAAGAGTAGAACGAAGTTTAGGCAGGTGCTGCATAAACGACGACTTGCACTGTGATCTTGCGTCGACGCCACATTGAATACGGCTTTTCTTAAAAAGTACGCACCGAAAATACAGCCTCTCCCTCTCACTGAGATCCATCCCGACATGATAGATGTACTATCCTTAGAATTCATATTCGGTCTGATATCAACAACAATCATTGTGATCTGCATGTTTTTGAAGACCAGAGAGAATATCCTGCTGCTCAAGCTGGTGTCTGACGTGACCTGGATTCTGGCCTTTCTGGTTCAGGGGCCGTATCGGGCACCATCGCCATGACCTTCACCATGCTGAGAACCTTTTTCGGGCGGAATTTCGTTGAGATCAAATCGATCGGCGTTTTCCTGTGGTTGATCTCATCGATGTTGACCTTCTATTTCTGGAAAGGGTTTTATGACATCTTTTCCCTGCTGGGACTGACCTTTGTCACCGTAGCGGTCTATGTAAAAACCCCAATAACGTCAAGGTCTTCTTTATCCTCTCCTCGATATCATGGGGTTTTACGGATACTTTATCGGTTATTACGAGATCATCATCTTCGAACTTTTTATCACCCTGGCCGGTTTTATCAATATGTACCTGAATCGCGGGGGCGCAGCTAAAAATTATGATTCGACAAGATCAGAGAACACACCCGCTTGATGGTTTCAGCAGATCCTGTGTCGTCATTCACAAAAATTCCACACTCAAAAAACCACCCGATTGTTGAGGTCAGGATGAAACTGGAGCTTTAAAGCGTCGCAAACGCACAGCGTTGCTCACCACAGTCAGTGAAGACAATCCCATCGCCGCGGCAGCAAACATCGGGTTGAGAAGAACGCCGAACAATGGAAACAGAATCCCAGAAGCAACCGGAATTAATAAAATGTTATAGGCAAAAGCCAGAACAGGTTCTGTTTGATATTAAGGATCGTTGCCTTGCTCAGAGCGATGGAGTTGACGACTCCGGTCAAATCACCACTGATCAGGGTGATGTCCGCTGCTTCAATGGCAATATCGGTGCCGGTGCCGATGGCGATACCGACGTCAGCCTGGACCAGTGCCGGCGCGTCATTGATTCCATCACCCACCATGGCAACCTTCTCTCCCTCTTGTTGAAGCCGTTTGATTTCAGATGCTTTCTGATCGGGAAGCACTTCAGCCAGAACCTGCTCGATACCGACAGAGTGGGCAATTGCCTCGGCCGTTCTGCGATTATCTCCAGTCAGCATAACCACCTTGAGCCCAAGCTTGTTCAGTGCCTCAATGACATCTGCAGAGTTTTCCTTGACAGTGTCAGCAACGGCAATGATACCGGCAATCTGTTGGTCGATGGCGACCAGCATCGGCGTCTTCCCTTCACCTGATAAGCGGGTCATCTGTTCTTCAATCGATGTCAGCGGAATCTGGTGGTCATTCATAAGGCGAGGATTCCCCAACAGCAGTTCTCGTCCTTCCAAGTGGGCCCTGATCCCCTTGCCCGGAATCGCTGAAAAGTCGTTTAATGTATACAAGTCCAACTGTTTTTGTTCAGCCTCGCGAACAATTGCCTCCCTAACGGGTGCTCTGAACCCTTTTCTGCCGAGGCTGCCAGTCGTAACACTTCAAGCTCGTCAAAACCGCTACTGATCAACACGTCTGTGACCTCCGGCTCCCCTTTGGTGATGGTCCCGGTTTTATCGAGGACAATGGTGTCCAGCCTGTGGGTCGTCTCAAGCGCTTCACCGCTGCGAATCAATATCCCCAACTCCGCACCACGCCCTGTACCGACCATTATCGACGTCGGTGTCGCCAGGCCCAAAGCACAAGGGCAGGCGATAATCAAAACAGCGACAAAATTCAAAAGTGCATAGGTTAGAGCGGGCGGAGGCCCAAAGAACAGCCAGACAAGAAGGGTGATCAACGCAATCAGGAGGACTGTCGGGACAAAATAGGCAGAAATGATATCAGCCAACCGGGCAATTGGGGGCTTTGAGCCTTGAGCTTCCTGAACCATGCGAATGATCTGAGCAAGCATGGTATCTTTACCAACCTTGGTCGCTTTGAAACGAAACTCCCTGTCTTGTTGATCGTCACGCCGATAACCTCATCACCGGCCTGCTTCTCTGCAGGGATCGATTCTCCTGTCACCATCGATTCGTCAATCGCCGAACGCCCTCAAGAATCACACCATCGACCGGAATTTTTTCTCCGGGACGGACGATGACGATATCGTTGAGGACCACGTCTTCAATCGGCACCTCCACTTCTTGACCGGAACGTATCACGCGAGCCGTTTTCGCCTGTAGCTCCATGAGTTTTTTGATTGCTTCGGAGGTCTGATGCTTGGCACGAGTTTCGAGCAGTCGTCCCAGGATAATCAGAACGATAATGACACCGGCAGTATCATAATAAACTTCGGAAACTAACCCCTCTGCGGCAAACAAAGCAGGGAAAAATGTCACGAGAGCGCTGTACATGTAGGCAGCACTGGTACCAATGGCAATGAGAGTGTTCATATCGCTGGTCAGATTTTTCAGGCTTTCCAGGCGCCGCGATAAAACTGCCAGCCGATCCAAAACTGTATGGGGGTTTGAATGATGAACTGCAACAAAAAGTTATTCTGTTTCGATAACGGCAACCAATTATCAAGCCTGAGGTTTTGCCAATGGACAAGAATAAAAATCGGCACGATCAGACACAGCCCGATTAAAAATTTTCGGCGCAGTTCCTTGAAGACCGTTGCTCTGTCCTGTTGCTCATCGGCAGCGGTAAGATCGGATCCGGCGACCTTGACATCATAACCAAGAGCTTCTATGCACTGAACCAGGTCGGTGCTTGTGAGCTCTCCTTGAGCAATCTCAACCGTAGCGACTTCACTGGCAAAATTAACCCGAGCAGAAATAACGCCAGAAAGCTGATTCAGAGATTTTTCAATCTTGGCAACACAGCTTGAGCAACTCATCCCGGTTATGGCCAGTTCTATTTTATCTGTCTGCTGTAAGTTCATCAATTGTCCTTTTACGCCGGAGGTTCGCTTATTTCTCCAGCTCTGAAACGATCCGGTCCCATTGAGATATTCAATGCCCAACCGATAATAGTTGTTATTTGTTGTCCCTTTAAGCGGCAACAAGGTCACCCCGATTATGATCCAGCAGGTCTATAAATGCCTACACCGATCTATTGATCGAAATCATAGAGAAACAGCCGCTCAACGCCATCATAAAGCAGTGCACGAATTTCGAATCGATACTTTCCATTTTGGGAAAGATTGACATCCGTTCCGAAACTCTCTTCCATACCGAACATGTTTTTTCCTCGGCCTTCGAGTCTTCCGGACCGATAATCCTGATTTCGACTGATCCCGTCGTCAACATCTGACCGGTTGCGGCGTCTTCAAAAGAGACCATGATATGATGTGTATTCTTCAGGCCGTATTTATTCATCAAGGTCTGGACATCGTTGAGGTAAGCAACACCCTTGACACCTTGTACCTCATTGCTTCCAAGCATGTATTTACTGCCAACGGGTGACATTCCGGGCAGCTCCGATAACTCTTTTTGTCGCCATTGGTCTGATTGATTTCCTTGAAAACCCGACACCGGCAGCGCAAAAATATCAACAGCAAAAAAAGTGATGTGATTCTCATTGCGTCCTCCTGGATAACCTTTCTTTACTCTGCTAATGACATTTGGGGGGAGATCCGCCAAAGCTGCGTGCATTTGCCTTTGCAAGACGTCCCAAAAATCGTGAAATAAAGCCTGTTCTTTTGCCCCGGTTGACTTTTTCTTCGTCACAACAACTTTTTTGAGAACCTTCTTCATCCCTATGGCTTCCAGTTGTCGTTTGAGCTGCTTCTTCATTTACAGAAAAACCTGCTTTGAATATTCATTACCGTTTTTCATGCGAGCGACCCTTCACTTTCATCAAAAGTTCCGACCCATTTGAGCTTCCTCTCGGGTCCGTTGTTTAATCTGTTATCTGCTCCGGCTAACAGTTGAAACTGTTTTACAAATTTCACCCCTTACTTATTCAACTTGCATACCAACAATAAAAAAAACAATATTTCAAATAGTTACCAGGGATATTATTTTTTCGAAATAATTTTATGCACAATATTCTACACAGAATAATTATTATTCGGCAGAACCAGATGAAGTGATCTGCGCGGGATCTGGCTTTGCAGCTGTTTGCTGTGAACCTGCTGTCTAACCCAGGAGAGCCAGATATGTTATCAAGGTCAATAAAATCAATTTTTGAGCTTAACGTGTAGTCCTTTACACCACGCTAAAAAAATGCGTGGTTTGACGAAGATATGGCGTAAAAGTGCTGTTTTCGAACAGAAATAAATTAATATCATCAAGCGCCGATAATGCTATACTGATACCGGTAAGAGGCTCTGAAGAAAAGATATTCGTGAGCGACATCAACCCAACATGACACTCATTACACTGCCACCCTGGAGTTCTAGATGACCAGCCTCCCTCTTCCTCCAAATCTTCACGCTATAGCGGTTCTTGCCCTTGCTGTTTTTGCACTGATCCTGTTTACCCGGAAAAACCTGCCACTGGAAACCTCAAGCTTTGCCATTCTGATTTTTTTGGCCGCGGGATTCGAGATATTCCCTTTTCAGTCAGACAACAAAGTGCTGCACGCAGTCGATTTTTTCCAAGGGTTCGGTCACGAAGCACTGGTCGCTGTTTGTGCCTTGATGATTGCCGGTCAGGGGATCGTCCGCACGGGAGGACTGGAGCCCGTCGGTAGAGGGCTGGCCCGCCTATGGAAAATAAGTCCGAGCATTTTTTTATTGCTCACGCTGATTGTTGCCGCGTTCATAAGTGCCTTTGTCAACAATGTTCCCATTGTCGTGCTGCTGCTTCCGATTTTGATCAGCGTTTCTATTCGGACACAGGTCAAAGCGTCCTCAGTCCTCATGCCGATGGGATTTGCAACCTTACTGGGTGGTACCTGTACCACCATAGGGACTTCGACAAACCTGTTAGTTGTGTCCGTAGCTGCAGATATGGGCGTCGAGCGACTGAGCATGTTTGATTTCATTGTTCCCGGTCTCATTGCTGCGGGGATCGGTATCACCTACCTCTGGTTGATTGTTCCGCGGATCATACCGGAGCGGAAAATTGCCCTGGCAGACACATCTCCCAGAATCTTCACCGCCTATCTGGCGATTCCGGAAGAAAGCTCCAGCGTCGGTAAAACACTTGCAGAAGTGATAAAAAAAGTGGATGGGGGGATGAAGATTAAAGGGATCAAGCGAGGCCCCGACAGCTTCACGATGCCTCTTCCCAGCGTCGTTTTAAAGAGTGATGATCAACTGATTATCGACGACACTCCTGAACGGCTCAAAGAAATCGAAACCGTGCTGGACGGAACACTCTATCAGGATGAAACCCTGAAAGAGCCGGTCAATGACGATCACCCTCTGAAAGCGGAAGACCAACAGGTCGCTGAAATAGCGGTTGTTCAAGGCTCACATCTTCAGGGAAGAACTTTAGCCGGAATCCGCTTTGCAGAGCGTTACGGAGTTATTATCCTGGCCATACACAGGGCAGGAAAACAGTTAAAAAAGGGGTTCGACTCTCTTATTGAAGCCCGTCTTCAGGTCGGCGACATCCTCCTGGTGCAAGGTCCGCGCGAACAGATCACCCGCCTGAAAAAAGAAAAGGACGTTCTGGTTCTCGATGCCACCATTGACCTTCCCTTTACTCAAAAAGCTCCTCTGGCCCTCGCTATCATGCTGGCTATCGTACTTACAACTGCCTTCGGTTTTTACCGATCGCCATCAGCGCATCATGCGGCGCTTTTCTTATGATCATCTGTGGCTGTCTGGGATGGCGAGATGCCACAAAGGCGTTGAGCACGCAGGTCATAATGATTGTTGTCGCCAGTTTGGCCTTGGGATCGGCCCTGCTTAAAACAGGAGGTGCGGAATATCTGGCTCAACTCTTCCTGACAATCGGCGGCAACGCATCACCATCCTTCATGCTCAGCGGTCTCATGCTGTTGATGGCGGTTCTCACCAACATCGTCTCCAATAACGCAACGGCCGTCATGGGGACCCCAATCGCTATCTCCATAGCAACCCAGATGGGACAACCTGCCGAGCCGTTCGTTCTGGCGGTCCTGTTCGGCGCCAACATGAGCTTTGCCACACCGATGGCCTATAAAACAAATCTCCTGGTCATGAATGCGGGAGAATATACCTTCAACGATTTTCTGCGCATCGGAATCCCGCTGGTTCTGATTCTATGGGCCACACTATCGTGGGTCCTGCCGGCCCTCTATGGCTTTTGACCAGATCAAATAACTATGCCTTATTGGCAACAAAGGGCTTTTTACGATTGGATAGGTCGCGCGGCAGATTTCGCACTTGGTGCCGTCGCAGCCTCTGGCGGAGCAATGTTCGCGTCCATAGGTGATGATCTGCAGGTGCAGTTTCTCCCAATCCTCGCGTGGCCAGAGCTTTTTGCAGTCGACTTCAGTCTGCTCCACACTCTTGCCCCTGGTCAGTCCCCATCGCTGAGCGAGGCGGTGAATGTGGGTATCTACCGGGAATGCGGGGATCTTGAAGGCATGAATCATGACAACACTGGCGGTCTTATGCCCGACTCCTGGAAGTTCTTCCAACTGGTGAAAAGTCCGGGGAACTTCGCCATCGTACTTTTCAACCAGCATTTCAGACAGTTTCTTGATATTTTTCGCCTTACTGTTGGCCAGCCCGCAGGTGGCGATGCAGTCTTTAATCTCATCAACAGAAAGCTTGGCCATGTCATGCGGGTTGTCTGCCTTGGCAAAGAGACCGGGCGTGACCAGATTAACCCGCGCATCGGTACACTGGGCCGACAGCAGCACAGCGATTAAAAGCGTATAGGCGTCGGTATGATCCAGCGGAATAGGAAGTTCGGGATAGAGTTCATCGAGTTTTTGAGCGATGTAGGCAGCGCGTTCTTTTTTTGTTTTCATTGTTTTGTCTCTGTGTCATCTGATTGGCTCAAGGGTATTCCATAACCCAATCGCAGGATGCTGGTGAACGAAATAAACCGCATCAGTCAGAAGCTGTCATCGCCTTCCTCAACCGATGCGGTTCGCAAGTTTATCACATCCTGAACATCAACAACTTGCCAAACCGGGAATATGGTTTTTTCGACAATATTTTTTTGGATTCAGGCTGCAATCATGGCGATCTCAGATGGTTGCAGTGAGGCGATCCGACAAGAAGCAGTAGGTCCTGACGGCATTCCGGCTGAACCCCGATCAATTGCGCTACCCAATTTTTTTGTTATTGTTCAGAAACAGTCGCTGAATAATAGACAGCCCTACTGCCTGGAGGGACTTTTATGAAAAATCTTCTCTTTGCTCTGCTGATTTTCATTTTATGCAGCAGCCCCATCAATGCCGAGCCGATCCTTTCCGGATCGCGCAGTGTCCCTGTCGAAGGCAAAACGGCATGGTGGTGACCAGCCATACGATTGCGACTGAAGTTGCCCTGGACGTGCTCAAGAAAGGTGGCAATGCCATAGATGCCGCTGTCACGGCGGGATTTGCCCTTGCCGTAACCCAGCCGCGATCAGGCAATATCGGTGGCGGCGGATTTATGCTGATTTCTTCGGAACAACAGCAGGAAGTTATTTCCATCGATTACCGTGAAAAAGCTCCGGCGGCGGCAACCAGAGATATGTTTCTCGACAAAACCGGTGCGGTCGATCCTCAATTATCCCGTTTTCCCGCAGTTCTGCCGGTGTCCCCGGTACCGTCGCCGGGTTTGTCACAGCTTTGGAAAAGTATGGCACCATCCCCTTGGCCGAAGCTCTGGCCCCCGCCATTGAACTGGCCGAAAAGGGCTTTGTGGTGACACCTCGCTTTGCCAACGGTGTCAAATCGCAAGCACAACGGCTGCTCAAATATGAAACCGGAAAAAAGAAGTTTCTGAAGCAGGACGGAAGCTTTTATGAACCGGGAGAACTGTTCATTCAACCCGATCTGGCCAAAACCTTGCGCCGCATCGCCAAAAATGGATCAGCGGGATTCTATGCCGGGGAAACGGCTGAACTGATTGTTGCCGAAATGAAAAAAGGCAATGGATTGATAACCCTGGACGATCTGAAAAACTATCAACCCAGGATTCGCAAACCGGTTCACGGCAACTATCGAGGCTACGACATTTATTCCATGGGACCACCCTCCTCTGGCGGTGTGCATATCATCCAGATTCTGAACATTCTCGAAAAATACCCGATCACCAATCTGGGCCACCTTTCAGCAAAAACCATCCATTTAATGGCTGAAGCGATGAAAAGAGCCTACGCCGACCGCGCCAGATATCTGGGTGATTCAGACTTCGTCGAAGTGCCGATTGCCGGACTTAGCTCAAAAGACTATGCAGCTTCTCTGCGCGCTGAGATCGATCCACACTTGGCCTCTAACAGCGCAGATATCGGTTTTGGTGATCCGCTTGAGAGTAACGAAACCACCCATTTTCCATTGTCGATCGCTACGGAAATGCTGTCTCCAACACTTACACGATTAATTTCAGCTATGGTTCCGGCATTGTCGTAGAGGGAGCAGGATTTTTACTGAATAATGAAATGGATGATTTTTCGGCTAAGCCCGGTACTCCCAACGCTTATGGGTTACTGGGTGGAGAAGCCAACAAGATCGAGCCGAATAAAAGGATGCTCTCGTCGATGTCGCCGACCATTGTTCAGAGAAATGGCAAAAACTTCCTCGTCACCGGCTCCTGGTGGGTCGAGGATTATTACCACGACTCTTCAGGTGATCATGAATGCCATCGACCATCAGCTGAATCCTCAGGCTGCAGTAAATGCCCCCCGAATTCACCACCAATGGCTACCTGATGAGATCAGGATTGAGCAGGGAATCAGCCCCGATACCGTTCAATTGTTACAGTCGATGGGGCACAAGGTCACAGAGAAAAAAGCGATGGGAGCAAGCCAGACAATTATGATCGGTGAGGATGGCACTCTGTATGGCGGAGCCGATCCGAGAAGAAGCACTTCGTCCGCGAAGGGGTTTTGATGTCGCTGGCAAAAAACAGTCAGAAAAGGGAAGCACGTGCTTCCCTTTTCCCCTTCAACTGTAGGATGCCGCTGAACGAAAAGAACCGCATCAATCTAAGATCCGGTTCACAAAAGTGGCAACATGTAAAGCCAAAGGAAGACTTGACCACTTCAGTTCTCCCCCTCCGTTTAATGACGTGAATTAAATCAACCTATCAAATGTGAAAGATCTGCCTCTTAAGGACATTGCCATTCGTAAACAATATCGTAGGCAGAGTTATGTGAGTACATTTGAAATGCCCATACTTCATAGTTATTTCCACCATTGATCCGGCAAGTTGAATTAGAGGAACTACCATAGCCACTGTCAAACGAGAGAAAACCTGAAATATCTCGCGAAGCAACCTTTTCTGGAACAGGTTCAGGTCCGCATGGGCTTTCATCAAAAATATATCCATCCGACCAGCCAGAGTAAGAATTGTACCAATAGCCGCTGGTATCCCCGCTATCGTCTCTGTATTGATAGCATCTATATGCTCCAGCTGGAGTTAGAAGCGTTTGTTTAAAGCCTAGACATCCTGCGGGGGGATAAAGCTTTCTTACTTTTGTCCCACCACTGATTTCTTCAGCGACAATATGAGCTGTAGTCCAAAAAATTGAATCTCCCTGACTGACAATCACCCACCGGCCACCACTGAGTCTGACATCCATGGAATCAACCATGCCACAGTCGTCCCAAACAGAAACTTGACCGACAGCTCCGTTTCCATCCGGCCCACCACATTCAGTAATGCTGATAATTTCACCGGTTTCAGGGTTAATTTCACCACCATTGAAACTAAATGTATAATCTCCCGATCCTCCACTTGCTGAGTAAACAGTTCCAACTTCCAGCGTCTCTGGACCACTGATCGTCAACTGTGCATGATCCGCAATCTGTACCGACATTGAGTCATGCTTACCGCAAGCGTCAGTTACAGTCACCGTTGTCAATGTCGGGCAACCGGAAGGCACTGATGTTACAGAACCGGTATCCGAATTAATGGACCCTGCTCCAATACTAAAACGATAACCCGCTCGACCTGTCCCGTGAAGGACATTGTATGTGCTTCCCTCGGTTGCATATTCAGGGCCATCTATTTCACCTGCGGTGGTGGATTACTTTGGCATGCGCAGGGATCGGGTGTTGTAAGGCATGTATTTATCGCATTTTGCAGTCGATATCCTGTGCATTAGAAAAAAATGGACTTATTGTAAAAATCAGAAGCAATACTCCTGTAATAATCCTATTCATCATATCCCTCTCCATACCGGGCTTCGATTTCAGTTTTTTGGATTGACTCCTATTATCCCATCTTCAAGTCTGATCCCGGAGTCAGTCCCCTACAGCCACTTAGGGACAATCAAACCAACCCCCAAAGCAACATCAACCAATCATTAAAAGGTGCCTGTCCCCTTTATGATTTCTGCTCAATTTTTTTTGGCATTCACAAAACTGATTATTCGTGGAATCAAAACAAACCACTGCCCCCAACCAAAAATAAAAAAAGCATCCATTCAACAGCAAGAAAAAAACTGAGATACCTTGAGTCATGTCAGTGACAAGAAGAAACCCTGTCAAAACCAAAGAAACTAATAGTCCTAAAGGAAATGTGAGCACTAGCATCGAATATATCAACAAAATCTCAGCATCTTGGCTCCGTTTTATTTCAAAATAGTACAGAGATACAATTAAAACTAAAACAGAGAACCCCACCCATATAAATTTAAGTAGTGCATTCTTATTTTTAGTCAATACCACACTTTTCCCTACACGTTTTATTAACATTTTCATCATAATCCTGACAGTCTGTATAAAAAGGAATACCGTATTGAGGCCGCGCTTTTTTCCATTCATCCTGCAAACATGTCTCAAAACAAGAGTAATCATCTAATATTTCTTCACAGTACTGAGGATCATAGGCATCATTGCTTGGTTTTCCCGGGCTTTTACGGCACTACCACTACGATCTTGTCCTCCACAAACAATATTTCCGGCTTTATCAATGGTACAAGACCACTGGTGATATAACGGGTTTCCTAGAACATCTGGCCCACTTCTCGTTCCACTACCTCCAAAACTCAATGGTTTTTTGCAGCTATATGTTTTAAGCCCATATGGATCAA
>LQAH01000017.1_pt1 | contig 129450 bp, 167 predicted proteins | sample 1535791 | NCBI WGS metagenome assembly LQAH01 (sample SAMN04331585, study PRJNA305678) | bioreactor metagenome | isolation source: bioreactor_4 inoculated with Wadden Sea sediment 2nd replicate of a... | place: Germany:Bremen
AGTGCATTGAGAACAACATCAGCACCATACTTCTTTCCCATCTGCAGACGATAGGGACGAATATCAATAGCAATAATCATTTTTGGTAAACGTAATTTAATCATATTCACCATTGCAGTACCAATAGAACCAAGACCAGCTATCACAACAACATCTGAATGGGCAATCTGTCCAAGTTCAACAGCATGCATACCACAAGCAATAGGCTCTACCATAACTGACTGTTCAGGAGAAAAGCTATCTGGTAACTTGTGGACTCTACTATGTTTATTTAGGAGAATATATTCAGCGAATCCACCTTGAGCATGTTTCTTAAAACCATACACAGCTGATTCAACACACATCCAGTATTTCCCCGCCCTACAAATTCACATTCATCACAGGGAACAATCTGCTCGGCAACTACTGATCACCAATCTTGAAATTGGTTACCCCTTCACCTAATTCAACAACTTCTCCAAAGAATTCATGTCCTCCGATAACAGGCGCATCAATATAACGGTTCTCTGGTGAAGTTCCCCAGATGCGGATTCCACCATGAAAAGATTTTACATCCCCTGCACAAATACCACATCCTTTCACTTTCAATAACATCTCACCCTCTCCAACTGTAGGAACAGGGACTTGTTCATATCTATAATCATACGGAGCATAAGAAACTAAAGCATTCATCATTTTTTTCATCACATCCTCCTATTCTTTTGAAGCGGCATACTCATGAGCACGGTATGCGTTTTGAACCTTGAAAAAGCCACCATCAATACCAATAATTTCACCAGTGAGGTATCCAGCTTCAAAAGAAGCTATATAACTCACAAGAGAAGCAACATCATCACCATTACCAAATCGATTCATAGAAATTTGTTTTACTTGGATAGCACCCCTCTCTTGAATCATTGCATCAGTCATATCTGTGTGAATAATTCCAGGAGCATATGAATTGACTGTGATATTATAGGGAGCTAATTCAGCAGAGCCAATTTTTGTCATCATGTCGATACTTGCCTTACTTGCAGCATAAGCTACTAACCCAACATCACTAAAATGACCAGAAATTGAAGAAGCATTAATGATTCGACCATATGAATTCTTCTTCATATAGGGAATCACTGCCTTGAGCATATAAAATTGACTCATAAAATTGCCCGTCATTACTCTCTGTAAATAAGCCCCATCCATATCTTCTAAAAATTTAAAGTCAAAAAATACCTGCATTATTAACAAGAATATCTATTCGACCAAATTTTGCTGCAACGTTTTGGACAACCTCCAATACATGTTTTTCATCAGTTACATCACATTTAAAGACATCTGATTGGGGAGAAATCATCACTAACTTTGCTTTTGTCTCATCTGCTTTCGTCTCGTTAGAACGATACAGCGCTATTACGATATTACCATCTTTAGCTAACTTCAAACTAATTGCCTGTCCCATACCACGTGTACCACCAGTAACGATAGCAACTCTCTTTATATCCATCACATTTCTCCTTTACGATATTAATCTTGCCCGAATGCAACCACTGCAAATGATTGCATGTGCCCATCTATCCAATTTAACCGCGCATATTCAACTACGATTTTTTGTGTACTCTCTATAATCATGGCATAAGGAGTATTTCTTGGCACTTCATAATCCCACTTCTCTAATTGATCCATCCGTAGATGAATTGATGTAAAAGGGGGGAATGCGCACAGGAGAAATAATCTTCTGCTCAATATCATGTTCAAATATAAGAATCAGTGTAACAAGAGCATCAACTTTTCCAGTATTAACAAAGCTAATACTCTCATGGGAAGGTACAGTTCCCACTGTTTCATCTCTCATATATAAATCAGGAATGCACCAGTAGGTATAACCAAGTTCTTTCATCTATACATCCTTTAATCTTTTTTCTTCTACGTAACACATCAATAATAACAGCAATCAGAATGATCGCACCTTTAACAACTCGTTGCGCTCCTTGAGGAACATATAATAAGTTCATTCCATTGGCGATAACGCCAATGATGAGAGCACCTATCAAGGTACCAGAGACACTTCCTTCCCCACCACTCATCGAAATACCACCAATGACAACTGCCGCAATAGCTTCCAATTCCGAGCCCTCAGCATTCGTAGGAACTGCTGAATCAAGACGTGAAGTAAGAATCATAGCTGCAACACCGCAGCAAAAACCGCTAATCATATAAGCGGAAGCTTCAATTTTCTTTACACTAATTCCCGATAATTTGGCACAACTCCTATTGCCTCCAATTGCATAAAAAGAACGACCATAGCGAGTGAACTTCAACACATACATTGCAACGATGAATAGAAAAATCATAATCAGGAGCGTAAAAAGAGGGATTCCAAAAAACCTCCCTGTAATTGCTGTAAAAGAACTAGGGAACGTATAGACTGGTTGTCCTCCAGTAATAGTATAAGCCATTCCCCTAGCAATAGACATCATACCTAAAGTTGCAATAAACGGAGGAAGATTGAAGAATGTAATAAAAAATCCATTTAAGAATCCTATAAAAACAGCAACCAGAATCCCAATCAAAATACTTAACCACACTGGAAACATCATGTGTTTCATGAGAATCGCCATAACCAACCCACTAAAAGCAACATTAGATCCTACAGAGAGATCAATACCACCAAGAAGAATGATATATGACATCCCTAAAGCAAGGGTAAAGTTAATTGAAATTTGCTGTAGTACATTAAGTAAATTTGAAGGTTTCAAAAAACTATTAGTCGCAATTGCTAATATGGTGCTCATAATAATAAGGGCAAAAAGAATTCCAAGAATATTACTGGCATTTCCAATGTTTTTTAGACCTAATTTTCGTTGAGAGATATTCTTCATTATGACCTTCCTCTTTCTTGTTTTTTTGCACCTGTAGCGAGTGCCATGATGTTTTCTTGAGTTGCTTCTTCAATTGTCAGTTCACCAGTTTTTTCTACCACGAGCCATTACCATTATTCGATCACATATACAAGTAATTCTTGGATCTCAGAACTAATGACAATGGTTGCACATCCATTTTGTGCCAAACTATTGATAATATTATATACTTCAATTTTTTGCACCTACATCGATTCCTCGTGTGGGTTCATCGAATATAAGCACCGCACTTTCAGAGACTAGCCACTTTAGCCAACACCACTTTTTGTTGGTTTCCTCCAGATAAATTACGCATTAACTGTTCTATTGAAGGTGTCTTAATGTTTAATCTATCTACATAATCATCTGCTAATTTTCGTTCTTTTTTCAATAATAATTGAATACCTTGGCTCAATGTTTTTAACGATGCTAAAGAAATGTTTTCCCTCACATTCATTGAGAGAACTAACCCTTCTCCTTTACGGTCTTCAGTAACAAACCCAATTCCATGTGAAATAGCATCTTTAGGAGTTTTTATAGAGATTTCCTTTCCATGCAATATAATATTACCAGAAGTTTTCTGATCGAGACCAAATATAGCTCGTGCTGTTTCAGTTCTCCCCGCCCCTACTAATCCACTGAATCCTAGAATTTCTCCGGCTTTAACATGAAAACTTACATCAGTAATCTTATCTGAAGTTAATGATTCAACTCTAAAAATTTCTTTTCCAATCGTTTTCTCAACTTTTGGGAATTTGTCTTTCAGCTCCCGCCCAACCATATATTTGATAATTTCATCTACGGTGATATCAGCAACTTCGACTTGTGTGATTGTTTTTCCATCTCGCATAATCGTTGCTCTGTCGCATAGTGTTTTAATCTCTTCCAGTCGGTGAGAAATATAGATAATTGTTACTCCGTTCTTCTTGAGGCGCCTCACCATTTCAAATAAATGATGAGTCTCTGTATCGGTAAGCGGAGCTGTCGGTTCGTCCATGATAATAATTTTGGCATTCAAAGAGAGAGCTTTAGCCACCTCAACCATTTGTTGTTGAGCAATGCCTAAAGATCCAACTTTAGTTTGAACAGGCAAATCGACTTCCAAGTCACGTAATATGTTCTGTGCTCCTTTGTTAATAGCCTTCCAATCAATATGCACTCTATTATGCATTTTATGGCGACCTAGGAATATATTTTCAGCGATTGTAAGATGTGGAATAAGATTTAATTCTTGGTAGATGATACTTATCCCCAATGTTTCTGCTTGCTTTGGGTTATGAATAGTAACATGGTCACCAAACAATTCAATGCTTCCTTCATCCATTGTATATGCGCCAGAAAGGATTTTCATTAGAGTCGATTTTCCAGCACCATTTTCTCCAAGCAAAGCATGTACTTCGGCTTTTTTTACACGTAAATCGACTTTATCCAGTGCCTGTACACCGGTAAAATATTTACTAATCCCTGACATCTGTAAAGCTACGTCATCGTTCACAATCTAACATCCTCATAATGGTGGGTATAGTTGAAAATGAGCGGGAGATTTCCCTTAGAAATCTCCCAACTACTCTCATATTTCCTCTTCCTTATTTAGGGAGGAATTCCTCTGCATTTTCACTAGATACGATATAGGTATCAACATTAATAATCTTATCGACTTTTTTCTCCCTTGAGAATTTTGTCCATTTGTTTCAACTGTTTTTACACCAGTACCTACACCACCAATTGAGAGAGTGCTTAACATTTTTCCAGCAATGACACTTTCAACTGCATTTGGGTTACCGTCAAAGCTGACAACCTTTGCATCAGAACCAGCCTCTTCAATTGCTCTTACAGCACCAAGACCCATTTCATCAGAAAGAGCAAAAAATACATCTATCTCTGGATTAGCCTGCAACATATTTGAAGCGGCATTCATCCCTTTCTCTCTTTCCCAGTCACCAGGTTGTGATGCGACTACTTGAATTCCAGGATACTTTGCTTTAGCACGATCCATGAATCCACCTTTTCTTTCTGTAGTATGATCTGAAGGTAATCCTTCAATAATAGCTACTTTTGCTTTTCCATCAAACTGTTCAGCAACAAAATCACACACCTTAGCTCCACCTTCATACTGGTCATAACGAACATATGAAGCAACATTACCTTCAGCAAGCTCATTCTGTGTATTAAACATAATTACTGGAATGTTTGCCTGGTTAGCTTTCTTTACTGCTGAAATAATAGCATCACTGTTAATTGCACAGAGAATGAGACCATCTACCTCTTGTGTAATTAAATCATCAACTATTTGAACCTGTGCAATATAATCTGATTCTGACTCTGGAGCGAGTGTTACCAAATCATATCCTAATCGATCTACAGCTTCTTTAGCCCCGCTGATAACTGATGCATAATACGGTGATATCATGGCAGGCGGTACTAAAGCAATCTTCATTTGCTCTTCTTTTGCTCCAGCTGCAAAGATCATTCCTGTAGCAATGATCAAGATACACAAAACAACTAATACTTTCTTTGCTTTCATCTCAAAAATCCTCCCTTGTTCTTTTTTTAGCATACGCTAAAAGTTAAAAAAAATAGAAACCCAAAACAACATAACGTAATAGTATCGTTACTTGTTTTATATATTATATCCTATTATTATATAGATATAATAAAAACGAATCGATTCGTTTATGTGTATTATAACATGCCATTTCCAAAATGCAAGGATAATTTTTGTGGTGTAAAATATAATAAAATTCATTGATAATACAAAAATCTTAGTATTGATCAAGGAACTTAAATCAGAGGCCCATTACTAATTTGAGATGTTTGAATCTATTAGAAAGAGAAGAAAGTTGATTAGAAGATCATCATAAGGGACTCATAATGAGAATCCTATGTGTTAGATGTGTAGATACGATCTTCCAAACTTTCTAGCAAAGGAATATATAAAGAAGGCAATCCAACTTTTACAAGAGATTCAGCAATAGTCTGTCGAAAATATGGATGAACAATACGATGAATAAAGATCTCTATTATTTCACCTTTTAGCTTTTTATCTAGTTTAACGTCCTGTTTAAAGAAAGTACAATCTCACATTCTAAACCCAATATTGGAAGTCGTTATTGTCCTCATTATCAACATGAACAGTTTCTTTTATTTTTGCAGATGCTGAAAACAGTAAAGGAAATAAAATCAATGAGATAGTAGAGTAAGTTGATTAATTGTTTCCTTTAATGATGTAATAATTCCACTAGTTCTTGATAGAGACTCAGTAACAAGATGATTTAAACTAACTCCTTGTTCCTTTGATCTCATTGCTAATTCTTTGTGAAGCTCTGGTGTCACTCTCACAACAAATTTGCCACTATATGATTTTATCTCTTCTTCTGGCTCTGGAACAGAAATGCCTACATCCAAGTGATATTGAATCCATTCACGCATGGCATCTTCAATCATTGAAAAAGCTTCATCTTTGGTATCGCCTAATGACATACAGCCAACGAGTTCTTTTACCCTGATAAAATAAGTTCCATCATCTTCTTGTTTTAATATATATGAATATGGAAGTGTAAGATATTCCTCTACTGATTTCATCGCATTTCTCCTTCATATAAGAAAAGGTTTACAACTTTTTGATATGTAAGATTTTTTTTATTATCTTAGCACGTGACATAGTAACATGTAATTCAGGATACCTATATGTCAAATATGAACCTTTGCCCTCTCTTACTTCACACCCCAGATTTACTAAAACATAATGTTGAGTTTAAATGTTGATACTACTAGATTGGGATATCATTCTTTTAATGTATTTTTCTTAGTCTAGGTAAAAATCCCTCCAAAAATTCAATCTAATTAATACTACATATAGTACTAAAAAAACAAGCAATGTTTTATATATAATGCTCTTAAGTAAAGTAGAGTAAAAAACACACTACAAGTTAAAATTGATAACAACCTAATGGAAATATTTATTTTTCTCAATTGTTTAAACCTAATATTCTGAAAGATAAGATCATCTTATGAAAATAGTATTGACGTATTGTCCACTAAGGTTGAAAATGCTAAATAACGGAGATATAAATCGAATCAGTAATAATCTCCTTAATATCCACCTGTCTATCTAAAGGGTGTCATGTTAAAATTAGAAGATAAAATAGAACATATAGTTTAAATTGATATGGAGAAAAAAAATGCTACCAACCGAAAGAGAAAAAGTTATTATGAGTTATCTAAGCGAACATAAATTCTCAACACTGAACGAACTAGCTTCTAATACCCATGCATCACCTGCAACGTTGAGAAGAGACCTCAATAAACTTGAAGAAAAAGGAATCATACGACGGGTTCGAGGTGGTGCTGAGCTTGTCCACCTAGAAACAAAACCTTCCAGTATGATAATGCTTAATCCTAGTGAAGTTCCCTATGACCTCCAACAACCTTTTGATGTAAGATTACATGTAAATGAAAATAGAAAGGATTCAATTTCAAAAATGGCTGTCACGCTTTGTGAAAATAATGAGACCATTCTGATAGACGGAGGAACTACAACTTATTTTATGGTAAAATATCTCAAAGCCTATTCGTTAAACATTATAACCAATTCAATTATCATAGCGCATGAGCTTTCAAATAGTAATAACAAGGTCATTGTTCCAGCTGGAATTATCTCCCCCGGCAATATGTTAATTCTGGATTTCTCTTCAACTGACCAGTACTCTCATTTTAATATTCAAAAAGCTTTTATACCTGTTGAAGGATTCAATTTCAATGGTCCTATCTGCTCTGACTTGTTTCACATGCGAATGAAGTCATCATTAATCAACAGAGCTGAAGAAATAATTATCATGGTGGATAGCACCAAATTCGATCGTCCAGGAGCTTTGAGATTATGCGAATTGGATCAAATTGATACAGTAATAACCAATTCTGATATTCCTAAGAAATATATTGAACTTCTGAATTCCCATGGTATTAAAATCCTTTTTGCTGATTGAGGCTTGAAGGACTAGTTTTTTAATTCTACAAAATCAATATATTAGCCGATTCAGATACTACTAAATTTCTCAGGATTAGATGCAAGGATTTCTATTTCACCTTGCATCTTTTGTCATGAACTGTTAACTCAATCCTTACCATCGTTCATCTCAAATTTTATTCTAATAAGCAGTAAAGACAATAATTAATACTATTTAGATATCATTGAGGCATTACACTAGCTTCCCAAAAAGGTTCCAATGCAATACGAATAGCTTCATATCTTTTGAATTTTTCCTGCATCAATTTTTGTCAATTGATGATCGTGCGAAATCAATTTATTATACGTTCTACAGATATCACCACATGCATCCTCATAGGAACTATATAATCCCAATCCAATAATTGCAGAGATGAAAGCACCCAAACTAGTAGTCTCAGGACATTGGGAAGCATGAAAATCTATACCAAGAATTGACGCTAGAATCTTTGTAAAAATGGATGAATTAGATCCCCCTCCACATATAGTGCTATGAGAGATAAGATAATAATTATTCAAATCATTGTAATGAGTAAGGTAATTAAAACCTATACCTTCATATACAGAGCGCAGCATATCTGAGACATTATGCCAGGCTCTGATTCCATTAAACCCTGCTGAAGCCGTTGGCATTATTTGAGAACCAAATAAATAAGGATGAAATAAAAGTTCAGGATCAAAATCAACACTTGATACAATCTTATCGCATATCTTAACCAGAGATTCTTCTAATGGATTCTTCGCCCATTTACGAATTTCTTGTTCTTGTGCTGCGGCAAACCAATCAAGATTAACAAATGCTGACGGACTAGAACTCATTACAAGATACTTACCTGGAATGGCATAAGAACGAATTAGCCAATGTTTTTTCTCTCTTGTATCGAGTACTGGCTTATCCACAACAAGGTCATTACCCGCCCAACTTCCTGTGATTATGCAAAGATCTCCGTTATGGCAACAACCGGAACCTAGCGCGGAACCCGTGCAATCATGAACACCAGAGAATACTGGGACATTTCTCAGTGATGGCAATTGATAAAAAATGACATCTGATACAGTGCCAATACTTTCATGAGAAGGAATTTGTTGAATTGTTTTACCAAAAGCATCATCTATTCCATTTAGAGAGAATAGTTCTTTATGATATTTACCAGATATATCAGTGAGGGTTCCACTTGGATCGGTAAAATCAGTACAAATTACTCCAGTCAGACGATATTTTATCCAATCTTTGATAAAAAGAATATGATTCCCTTTATTGTAAGCTTCAAGGTCATGATTCTTAAACCATTTAAGTAGAGTTATCGGAGTTCCTGCGTAAGGCATTTCACCAGAGAGAATATAAAACTCATTTGCCTCATTGGAATTGTACCATTCAGCTAAGTCCCTTGAAGCTCTAGTATCGAGCGAAGAGACAGCTTTAGTAATAGGAATACCTTTACCATCAATGAGCAACAACCCATCACCAGCTCCTGTACAGATAATTCCATTTACGTGATGAGATTTCTCTGTGACAAAAGTATCAAGATCAATTAATAGCTTGAATACAATCTCCCATACTGTTTGTGCCTCCCGTTCAACAAAACCTCCAGGTCTTTTTGCAATCCACAATCTTCTCTCCTCATCAGAAGGATGTTTCCTTTAAAATCAAATAATGTGGTTTTTATACGGCTAGATCCAATGTCGATAACTATCACGCTTTCCATAGGCATTCCTAATTCAACTATTTCATAGCATTCATGCATCAAGAAACTTGTCAATAAGCAAATCAATTGATTTCTCAAGCGCTTCAGGGGTTGAACCTGCAATATGAGAGGTCAGTACGACATTCTCCAATCCTAGCAACTCATCATCCTCAGGTAAAGGCTCTACAGGAAACACATCGAGAGCAGCACCTGCGATTACTTTACTTTTCAAAGCATCAAGTAAAGCATGGGTGTCAATTATTTCAGCTCTTGCAGTATTAATTATAAATGCTGTCTTTTTCATTTTCTTAAATTCTTCTTTTCCAATCAAATGCTCAGTATTCTTATTTAATTTAGTATGAATTGAAACGAAATCTGATGTCTCCAACAATTTGTCAATATCCATTGATTCCGCATATTGAGCTTGCTCGTCGTAATATGGATCATAATAAACCGTCTCACATCCCATCGAAGCTAATTTTCTCGCAACACAACGTCCTATTTCTCCAAAACCAATCAAACCTACACGTTTCCCTTCAAGTTCGACTGGTTCATAAGCGAACTCTTTCTTCCAATGTCCATTCATCATATCATGATGAGCACATACGATGTTCCTAGATAAAGAAAGAATGAGACCTATGGTAAATTCAGCAACTGCAACTGCGTTTCGACCATTTATATGCAAGACTTTTACATGTGCAGCTTCTGCGGCCTTTATATCAATATTATTGACTCCAGAACGTGACACTCCAATTAATTTCACTTTTGTTACCAAAGAAGCGGGAACTGGACAAAAATCAACAAACAAAGCATCCTTTCCAATTATTCTCTTTTTAATGTATTTCAAGGAGTCATCATCAGGAATGATGCCTTTCTCCATACCTCTAATGATATTCTCTAATTCGCTCCGATTCTGAGGTCCCCAAGAGATTACTTCAACTTCATGCCCTTGTTCTCTTAATCGAAAACACTTCTGTTCAAATTGGTCCGCAGTTATAAATGCATCACCTACTACTAATATTTTCATCTAATTCATCTCCTCACGTTTTAGCCTTTGATGGCACCGAAGCTCAAACCTTTAACAAGTGATTTTTGTATAAAAGAAAAACATAATTGATAATGGAACAATAAGAATTGCTCCTGCTGCAGCCATGCTATTCCATTCTATTCCTGTATCTGAAATAAAAGAGGAAATAGCAACTGGAAGAGTCTTTGTATTCATACTTGATAATATTAAGGCAAATATAAACTCACTCCATGAAAGAACAAACACGAATATTCCTGTAGCTATAATACCTGGCTTTGCTATAGGAAATACGATTTTAAGAATTATTTGAGCCTTATTACATCCATCCAGCATGGCCGATTCATCCAGCTCCATCGGAATATCTTCAATAAAACTCTTGGACATCCATACTGCATAAGGGAGGTTGATAACTGCATAAACCAGAATAAGACCTTGATACGTATCCAACATCCTAAGACTAGACATTACCAAATAGATAGGAATCAAGACTGCAATTGCTGGAAGCATTCTCTGCGTTAATATCCAGAAAGAAATATTATCACTTAATTTGTTGTTCAATCGTGATAATCCATAGGCGGCTAATGCACCACACGAAACAGAAAGAAATGTCGATAGTGAACAAATAATGATGCTATTTCTAAAAAAACTGCATAAATTTCAATGTCGAAAATACTTTCTTATAATTCTCTAAAGTTGGTGTTAATCCAAAAGCAGGTATTCCCGTTTGAGTATAATTTTTTGGTTGAAAAGATACAGATAAGAAATAGAAGAATGGAATGAGAATAAACAACAATCCCAAACAAATAAATAATCTTCTAAGAAAAGTGATAGCTATAGTATTCATCTTATGGTTATGTAGCATTTCTTTTAATTTCTCCTTTTTTTGAATCTATTTACTACAAATTGTGTCATTGCGATTACAATAATTAGTAAAATCAGAGAGGTCGCAGATGCATACGAAGTGTTAAATATTTTAAATCCCTGTCGATAAATATAGAAACTAACAGTTTCGGTACTGGTTCCAGGACCGCCATAAGTCATTGTAAAGATCTTGTCGTATTCACGGATAGCATCCATTCCACGAATTAAAAGTGTGATAAATATTGTATTTTTTAGTGAAGGCAAAGTTATATACCAGAATATTTTTATTGAATTAGCTCCATCAATTTTTGCGGCTTCAAAGAATTCAATCGGCAATGATTGTAAGCCACTATAAATGAATAGCAATACAAAAGGAGTCCACTGCCATGCATCTACGAATATCACTGAAAGGAGTGCGCTTCCGCTTACTCCCAAAAATGGGAATCTACCTAGTCCAATAGATGAAATTAGGAAGTTTACCAAACCAATGTCGTAATTAAGCATGAATCTCCATAATAACCCAACGATTATTGGAGTCAGCATCATAGGTAATAAAAATATACTTAACAATCGTCTTCCTGCTTCACCTTCCCTATTCAGCGCAAGCGCTAAAAGTAAACCAAAAAAGAAAATTCCAATAAAACTGACAGAAAAACAAAACACGCCAGTGCAAAATAAGGAAGAGAGAAACATTCCATCCGAAAAAGCTCGGAAAAAATTCTCAAAACCAACAAAAGTCACTTTGTCAAAAGGCCTCGACAAAGATAAATTTGTAAAACTAATCCATACCGAATAAATCAATGGATAAATATTAACAAGAAGAAAAAGGGTAATTGTCGGGACAACTAAAAGGAAGAGTGATTTCTTATTTTTTGTTAAAGGAATCTTTTTTTTACCCTCTGTTGTCCGATCATTCTGCATAATATTCATGGAGTCCTCATTAATATCCCATGGAACAAACAAGTTAGTTCCATGGGTCTTGAACGAAATAAGTTGGCAATCCTTCTTATTTGATTAGTGGTTTGATATCACTTACAGCTCTTTGGAGAGACACAGCAGGTGATAATTCGCCAGAAACTGCTTGAGCTATGCGAACATTCAACATTTCACCAATCTGAGCTCCTTCCACACCATGGTAGAAGATCACCGATTTTTCTAAGATATCAACAATTGCTTCAACATGTGGATTAACTGCTAATAATTTTGGATTAGTTGCTTGTGAAAGCCTAGAGGCATGTTGTCTTCCATTAATTTGCATGTTTGCAACATTTTCCCTATTTGTTAACCACATAACAGTATAAGCTGCTGCATCCACGTTCCTAGAATAGCTAGAGACACCAAGTGCCCAGCCTCCCAAACAAGCACTATATTTTGGTACTACTGCTGTCGATTGAACAGGGAATCCCATGCTCTTTATCTTTCCTTTTACAGGAATTCCTTCCGCTTCAATCTCAGGTGTAATTCCTGATGCACTGACGCCCATCGCAATAATTCCGTTTTTGACATTCTCATTCAACTCATGCTCACCGTACGTATCAATATCAGGAGGACAATACTTTTTCAATTCAATAAGCAGATTGAGTGCATCGATTCCAGCTTTGCTATTAAATGCTGGTTGACTATTTGCATCAAACAGTTCTCCTCCAGCAGAAAAGAGGAAAGGTGTCCAAGCCAATGTTAGATTCCAACCTCGACGTGCAGGAAATCCAAATCCATACTGATCAATTTTACCATCTCCATTAGTATCTTGAGTGAGGGCTTTTGCGACGGCAATCAATTCAGACCATGTTTTTGGTGGTTTTAGTCCGTTTTCTTTCAACAAATCATCTCGATAGAAGAAAATCCTTGTATCTGGTTGGTATGGGAACCAATAAATATCATCTCCTCCATTAAACTCTTGCCAAACATAAGGGATCATATCATCGAGTTCAACATCAGGATACAATGCATCACCGACATATTTAGTGAGTGGGCTTGCAAACTGAGCATACTCGAACGACCATTCTGTACAGGGATTGATAATATCATATCGTTTTGCCCCTGTTGCATCAGCTAATTGTTTTGCTCTGATGTCTTCGTACGGAACTTGATCGATTCGAAGCTCTATGCCGGTTTCTGCCTTCAAAGCAGGCGCAAGTACATTAATCATGTACTCTGTGTCAAGGCTGGAGAAAATCAATGCGTTGACAACCTTTCCTTCAAAAGGTCTATCTCCAGTCACTGTCTGCTCAATATTTCCTGCTGCAAAAAGCATACTCATGGAAATAATGACCAGAACCAAGAGAGACAATAAATTTTTGTGTTTGAGTCTCATTTTTACCTCCTAGAAAACTATAGCATCATTGTATGTAAGCATTTTTCACAAGTCAAGTAAAATATTTTTATTATTTTCCATATTTGTGATTGTTTATGATTGATACTAACTATCTTTTTGAAATACATATCGCAATATTTCATTCCTAATTAGTCAAATATAATAATAATAAAGGATAATCTAATATGCTATTTATCAATTTTGCTAGACAAATACTATTAATTATGTTTCTTAACTATAAGGACTCTATTACCTTTATAGTATAGATTTACACAATTTTTAATCATAATATTACATAAAGCAAATTAATTATCCACCAGTAACAGTTATCTTAAAAAGAATTATTCAGTACAACAAATCATCATTGATCATCCTAATAAAACAATTATTACATAATGTTCATTTTTAATCACTTTTATAATTGATTATGACGCATTTATGATATATTATGGCATTTGTAATCATTTAGTGATGAGGTGAATATGAAAGCACTAGTGTTAGAAGCAAACAGAAAATTGGTTTTTAAGGAAGTTGAAACCCCTAAGGTTTCTCTTAATGAGCCCTATTTAGTAAGAGTCAAATATGCTGGTATTTGTGGATCAGATATCCCCCGTTATTACCATAATAAGGCATACCATTATCCATTAGTCATGGGCCATGAATTTTCAGGAGTTATCGAAGATGGCCCACCATCTGGAAAGTTTGTCGTTGGCGATCAAGTCGTTTTATTCCCTCTTATACCGTGCATGCGTTGTCCTAGTTGTGAAATTGGTGAATTCGCTCAATGTAGCAATTACAATTACTATGGATCGCGTCGTGATGGAGGATTTGCACAATACATCACAGCATGTGAAAGAAATTTGTTTTTAGTTCCAAAAAAAACTAGCTTGAGATCGGCTGCAATGACCGAACCGTGTGCAGTCGCATTGCATGGTGTTTCAAAATTCCGTATAGACTTAGGTCAAACAGGATTGGTGATTGGAGCAGGTCCAATAGGAAATGTAGCCGCTCAATTTATGAAATTAAATGGTTTAGATCCTGTATTCATTGCTGACATCGATGAACGAAAACTCGAAGTCGCAGCATCAATGGGATTAGAGACAATCAATTCAAAAACACAAGATATTACAAAAATTATCAATTCCAGAACAGATCACGGAGTTGATTGCGTTCTTGAAGCATGTGGTCTCCCTCAGACAATAGACCAATCAATCACTTGCTGTGCACCTTTTGGACAAGTCGTTTTCTTAGGAAATCTACACGGCACAGCTTCGTTTAACGAAGAACAATATTCTTCAATTCTAAGAAAAGAATTAACAATTAAAGGTACTTGGAATTCGAAAGCAACACCAAAAGGACAAAGTGAATGGGATGCCGTCCTTTCGTTCATTGACAGTAGATTACAAGTTAGCCCATTAATCAGTCACGAACCTCATATTTCAAATGGTTCTGAAATTTTTGAAAAAATTCGCAGGTAGGGAGATTTGGTACAACAAAATAATTTTTTCTTTGTAAACCATTAATATAACTATTTGCATAAAAAAAGGTAGAAGCCTTCATTTTTTTCTTAGGAGGAGGGAGATGAAAAACATCGTATATTATCTTGATACACCGGGAGGAACTTTTACTCCAACTATTGAAGAAATTGGAGAACCGGGTTATGGAGAAATCAGATTAAGAACCCTACGTACATCAGTGTGTCAATCTGATGTAGTAATTTATAACCAAGGGTTATCTCGAATCAAGCAATGGCCAGCGATACTTTTACACGAAGCTAGTTGTGAGGTGGATGCAGTAGGAGAAGGAGTCAAAAGATTTAAAAAGGAGATATTGTTGGTCTTGGTTGTGATATCCCATGTGGAGACACTTCCTGTATATATTGTGGGAAGGAAGGAACTGGAGATTGGACAAGTTGCCCAAACACACAGGCTACAGGACATGAGTTTCCTGGATTCGCTAGGCAATATGCTATTCTACCCAGTTGGTTTGTAGAATTCGGTCCAATTATGAAATTCGAGAAAGGGATATCACCTGATATTGCGTGTCATTTAGAACCACTAGCATGTACTCTTGAAGGACTAACTCGAGTGAGGAACTGTATCACGGATCGAATCGTTGTACTGATAGGAGCAGGGTCACAATCGGTATACGCTCTTCAGTCCGCCCTCGCAATGGGTGCAAGAAAAATCATTATTGCAAATAGAGGTCAACAAAGATTATCTCGAGTATTACGAGAATTTGGTAGTAGTGATAAATATTCTACCCCTGTTGAAGGTATCGTTTGGGATGAACATGTAAAGTTAAATATATTATCAGCATGCAAACCATTCAATGAACCACACTTTGTAATGGTAAACGCTTCAGCCGAATCAGCTTATAGAATTGCCTGTGATTTAGCTGGATATGGCACAGTAATTGATGCTCATGCAGGAATAAAAGGAGCCGAGGGGAAACCAAAAGTTCTACATACCATCGATTTAAATAACGATATACACTACAAACTACAATGTTACCAAGCCACACATGGCTCAAAAATGTACAGCATAAGACTTGCCCATAAATTATTGAACAATAATGAAACTACCACTTATAGAAAGAATGACAAATGATCAGGAGCGATTCACTCATACTCAAATACGACAAGCTATAGAAAAAAGCGAGTTCACCTGATAGCCTAAAAATCATCATAAATTGGGACTAACATGATTACTATAAAATATTTGAATAGAACAAACCTTAAGGAGAATGATTGAATCAGTTGATCTATTATGACTTAATCAGGATTTTGCCAGACACTGCAAATACGTTGAATCAATAATAATAGAATTTTCATAACAATATTTTTATTACTGTATAGAAAGCTGAAAAACAATAAAACATTGCACAAGACACATGGGAGGCAATTGAAAAGGATATGAAAAGCAAATTAAAGACAAAAGAATGTACAAGAATCTCTTGTATTAGTTGAAGGTTTGATACTGATAGCTATTTACATCAATTTTGCAAATTTGTTACTGGAACGGTTTTGTTGCCTAACTATTTATGAAACAGGAGAAAGGAAATATGTCTAATCCAAGAAAAATATGTCAATCTGTTTCGCTCATGTGTGTAAATTTCCTTGAGTTAGCGAAAGAATTAAAGATTCTTGAGAGCTTTGGTGTAGATTATTTGCATATCGATATCATGGATGGTCACTTTGTACCGAATATAGCACTCGGTTCAGACTTTTGCAGACAATTACGAGAAGCTACAGCTATCCCGTTTGATATGCACTTTATGGTGGAGGACATCGATCGATTTTACCATATTTTAACCTAAATGGGTCAATGGTAAGTTTCATCCTGAAACAAGCAGGCATCCCCTAAGGACCATATCTGCTATTCGAAGCCAGAATGGAAGTCCAGGTGTTGCTATAGATCCTGCGTATCATTGGAATCAGTTTGCATACCTCTACGATGCCGTTGATTTCATATTAATCATGTCGGTCAATCCTGGATATGCTGGTCAAAAACTAATTCCCTCAACATTAGCGAAGACAAAAGAGTTACGTTCCCATTTGGATAATATTGGGTTACATCATATTCCCATTGAAATCGATGGAAACGTTTCATGGATTAATATTCCTTTAATGATTGATGCCGGAGCACAAATACTAGTGACTGGTACTTCAAGCGTGTTTTCAAGCGAATTATCAAGAGAAGAATCATTCTCTCGCTTTAATCAATTGAAAATAGAACTTGAACAGAAGTAATCACTATTAGTCCATAAAACTTTAAGAGACTTATCCATAAAAAAATGGCCCTGGGCCCGTAGGCAACCAAAGCTCAATCCCTTAGTTAAATCATATTGAGGTTGTTGATTAAAGTCAACTTTGATCTGTTTGCTTTACTAGTAGTTTCTCTTACTACTACTTCTGGAATAAAGCTGGGTATTTTTGTGGGTGTGTTTCCTTTTTTACATGAAAAGAGATATGTGCATAAATATTAAATTGTCAACTTATAAGTTGACTTTTCTAGAATTGGAGCATAGACTTTGATATATCTTTAAGATTGATTCAATGTTCTTATAAATTTGATGCTTCTTAAAGAAGGAGTGAACATGGAATATGATAATGTATCAACCGAAGAGTTACTAACAATTGCATCAGAGACTAATACAATTAATCCCGAGTCGACTCCACACATAATTGCTGACTATCAAAATGGAAAAATAGTTCAACAAATTGTATCTATTATGAGTGAAATGGGCCTTACTCAAAAGGATTTGGCGAAAAGGATTGGTACATCAAAACAATATGTTTCAAGAATTCTTAATGAAAAACAAAATTTCACTATTAGCTCTCTAGCAGTTTTTTCAACAGCCTTACAGTGTGACCTATCAATTACTCTAGTACAGAGAAAAAGAGGGGAAATAGACCATCAAAATTAGGAATAATTCTATACATTCCTCACCCCATCATCTTGAAACAAAACCTACGGAGTTTCATAATAACTCATCTGTAACTTTCTTCTTATTGAGAGCATCTGTTCATTCTTTATACAACTCACCGTTACACATAATGTGATTATGTGATATAGTATTTCTCTCTTAGAGAGAGTAACTAGTGTGTCGTCAGCTTTACATATGGGGTTGAATTAAGAGAGGTATTAATAAGATTCCTCAAATCATTTATGCTTCGTGGTATAGGTTCATCTTGAGCTATGATCGTAAAGATTCTTTGAGTGATGTTCTCATCAATTACTGGGTATTTTTTGAAGTTTGGGTCTATATATGAGTGTTCGATAATGCTTTCTATAAATTCTCGATCAAGTGATTGTAATCCATCTCGTTGCATGATATCTGAATCATACAATAGTTCAAATACATTTCTGTTTATGGGTAACATATTAGAGTAATTCCAGATTTCATATTGGAATGCTTCATCACTTGAAATGAATTCGAGGAATTTGAATGCTTCATTCTTGTTTCTTGATCTGCTACTCATCGCCATCTGAACCGTATAGAGTTTAGATTTACTTGTCCCATTTGGACCTTTGGGGAAAGGAAGAACATCCCAATCAAATTGATTATAACGAAGAACCTTGTAGGGATATGACCCATAGACTCTAAATTCTGAAAGGTTGAATGTTTTAAAACCTACTTCTCCCCTCTCAAAAGAACCTTCCCGAACAAGAACTCCCTGATTAAGAGCATGAAGTTTCTTTAAAAAATCTAACAATTCTATCATCCTTTCATCAGAAAATTGAGCCTGCGTATTTTGTTCATTAAACAAAGTTGCATCGTTCGTGTAAAAAGCATGATGCCAATCATATCCTTCAACCCCAAACCTATCAGGAGAACCATCATTGTTCAAATCTTTTGTAATTGCCTCGCAAAGGGAATAGAACTGATCCCAATCCCAATTATCTGGGTCTATCTGTAAATCTAATGAGCGTAGTAAGTCTTTATTTACAATTAAGAAAGAAGGAACAATCCCAATAGGGACTGAAAACTGTGAACCCTGGTATTGCCCAGCTTCAAGGGCATTAGAAAAGAACGATTCAGAATTAAAGGTACTCTTCTCTATGTAAGGATCTAAGTTTTCCAATAGACCTATCGCTGCATAGGTATTGAAGTCTTCTTCTAGAATAAGGAAGATATCTGACTCTTTTCCCTTGAGAACAAGTTGAGCAAACCATTCAGAATAATCTTTATACATAGTCCCTGTACGCAGTTTGATTCTATACCCCTCTTCCTTGTAGCGCTCTTCAAACATCTCGAGGGCTCTGTCGTATATTGCATAAGCGAAGTTTTGAGGGACTCCCCAGCTATTTCCTGAATACAAAGAGACTTCAAGTACTATGGTCTTATTTCGGTATACTGCGACACTTATAATTATGGCAACGATAATGAGAACAATCGCTGTGATGAGAATTGCTTTTCTTGTGCGAGGGTTATTCATCAACATTCTTTATATCCCGCAACATCAACCCAGACTGGATAGCAAATATTGCAATCTGTGTTCTGTCTCGTAAATCTAATTTCTTTAAAATATTACTAATATAATTCCTCACTGTCCCTTCTGAGAAATTCACCTCTTGAATGATTTCTTTGTTTGAACACCCTTTTCCTATCAGTTGCATAATTTGTAGCTCATGTGAAGAGAAATCTTTAAATCTATCTTCACAATCTTCAATTGAACGAAATGAAGAACCAGCAAGTCGTCCAAGTAGAGAGAATACTTTTTGTGCAGTATGAGGGTCTACTGAAGTACCTCCATTGTAGACAGTAACAATACTCGAAAGGAGATCGTTTTTTGATATCCCTTTAAGAAGGAACCCATCAGCTCCCCCTTTTACTGCATCATAGACATATTCATCATTATCGAAAGTGGTGAGAATGATAATTTTAATACAAGGTTTTTTTTCTTTAATAAGCTGTACACATTCAAGGCCATTAATTTTTGGCATCCTAATATCCATCAATATAACATCTGGTGTAAGAGAGAGTGCCATGTCTACAACCTCTTTACCATCAACAGCCATACCAATCACACTGAATCTACTATCTGAACTGATAATAAGCTCTAAAGAGTCTCTAATTAATTCCTGATCGTCAGCAATAATTATCTTAATCATACTGATGTAACTCCTTTACGAAGGGGGATGGTTGCTGTTGTTCGAAATCCACAGCCTGCTTTCGATTCAAATTGGACACTTCCCCCTAACAGGGCAAGGCGTTCTTCGATATGTTCAAGTCCGAAATGCTTTCTAATCACATCACAACCGGTCCCATCATCAGCTATTTGGACAAAAAGATGTTTTTTTGTGTAATTCAATGTCACATCAATACTAGTACTTTTCGAATGTTTGAAAGAATTAGTAAGACTCTCTTGAACAAGTCGATATACAGTTTGCTCTTCATCATCATCTAGGGCAATGACATTCCCAATGAGAATAAACCCTACCGACAGATCTCCTAATGCATTTGCATCATTAATGAGACCTTCAAGGGCAGAAAGAAGGGAAGACTTTGCAATGGCATCACTTTTTAATTCTCTTACAGACCTTCTTACATCTGTCAGTCCTTGGTTAATGACCCTTTTAATCTTCTCAAGACGACTATGAAGTTCATTATTCCCTTTTCTAGATAGTTCAAGACATGCTTCAATAGCAATTGAAATACTCGTAAGAGAGTGACCCAGGATATCATGGATCTCATGAGCAAGACGGTTTCTCTCTTTCAAGCGGGCAGTTTCCTCAACTTTTTCCTGTAGTATACCAAGTTGATACAATTTATCTGATAATTCATTATTTACTCTGATAAACTCTTTTGTTCTCTTTGATCTTACTTTGAATCAAAAACTGGAAAAAGAGGATGACCATAATGAGGTTTAATGATTCCAAGGTACTTCTAATACTATACAGAGGTATTTGGAAGCTTGAATCATAAAAGCTAATATAATCTTGCAAAGAGACCAAATTCAACCGTACAGAAATAATATCATAGTCTGAGAAAATATACCCCAACATAACAAGACCTAAGGCTATATAGCGAAGAGGATAATTAGCAATAAAGAGAAAGGCCCCACCCCTATAAATAAGAATAATCCTTTGTAGGAGAAGTTCAGGTTATAAGAGATAAAGAACGTAACAGCAATATCGAATATAAATAAGAAAAAAGCTATCCACACTTTTGATTCATTAAGATGTTGTTTGATAATACCTGAAATCACCAACAAGAAAAAACTCGATAGAGCATATACTGGAACCTGCCATGGAATGTGAGGCAAGTAACGAGATTGCTCTAAGAAGTTTCTAGCTTGATCGGCATCACAAATAAGATAAGTGGTTTGAAACATGACAAACGTAAGAAGCGCTATAATAGTGAGATTGAGCAGTAGTATAATATTGTATACATAATTGAGTGGTTTATCCATATTCAGTTATTGACGATATATTACTAATTTCCTTTTGTAAAGAAAGAATCTATTCCTAAGAGGAACAACAGTGAGAAAAGAAACAATTAGTGCTGAAGGTCATCTCATTTATGACAAATGTAATAAAGGTTGTGACAATAAACTGTTTGTGTTCCAGAAAAAAGGCACCTAATATATATACAGGTTTTTTATTTCTCGGTACCAGAAAAATGAAACCATTACATCAAACAGAATTCGGAGGAACCATGAAAAAGAAAGTATTATTAGTATGCTTGATTCTTGCTATTGTAGTTGGATCAGTATTTGCTCAGGGTCGAAGTGAAGCCAAAACCGGTCTCACTTTCGGTTATACATGTATGACAATGAACAACCCATTCTTTATTATCCTTGAACAATCTATTCGTGACGACGTAGAAGCCAATGGTGATAAACTTATCACAATGGACCCTGCTATGGACGTTGCAAAACAGATCAACCAAATTGAAGACCTCATTACACAAGGTATCGACGCTATATTCTTGAACCCTGTAGACTGGGAAGGAATTAGACCTGCTCTTGTAGCACTTAAAGATGCTGGTATCCCAATCATCAACTTCGACACAGAAGTAAAAGATATGGAATATGTAACTTCTTATGCTGGTAGTGACAATAAGAACGCTGGATATGTTTGTGGTTTAGACCTCGTAAAACGTTTCCCTAACGGCGGTAACATTGTTGTTCTCGACTCTCCTACAATGAACTCAGTCAATGACAGAATCACTGGATTCATGAATGCTATTGAAGGAAAAGGATTTACCATTCTTGCTCAACAAGATGCAAAAGGTGACCTTCCAACTTCAATGAGAATTACTGAAGACATTCTCCAAGCTCATCCTCAAATTGATGCTATCATGGGCGGAAACGACCCAACAGCTCTTGGTGCTCTTGCTGCTTGTAAAGCTGCAAACAGAACCGAAGTATTAATTTATGGTGTAGACGGATCTCCTGAAGCTAAAGCTGAAATTGCAAGCGGTGGACAATTCGTTGGTTCAGGTGCTCAAAGTCCAATCAGTATTGGTGTTGAATCAGTAAAATTGGCTTACAAAGTTCTTAACAACGAACCTTTCGAAACAAGAGTCCCAGTTCAAACATTCCTTATCAATGCAGAAAATGTTGATAAATATGGAACAGACGGCTGGCAATAAACCTGCTATAATTAGCTAGATTTGTATGGGGGCGATTTAACTTCAAATCGGCCCCTTTTAGAGTTATAGTAAATCAAAACTTAAAATCAGGAGGATTGCTTAGGTGAACGAAAATATTCTTTTAAACATGAAACCACATAAAAAAAGAATTCCCTGGTGTGCTCGCACTTAAAGATGTTTCATTAGAACTTCATTCTGGTGAAGTTCATGCCTTATTGGGAGAAAATGGAGCAGGAAAATCTACCCTCATTAAAATATTGGGTGGAATTTATTCAAGTGATGCTGGAGAAATAGTAATAGATGGAAAAGTGGTTACTATTAATTCAGTACATGATGCACAAAACATGGAATAAGTGTCATACACCAAGAATTAGTCCTCGTACCTCACATGAGTGTTGCAGAGAATATCTATCTTGGTCGAGAACCTTTGAAAAAGGGGAGCCGTTTTGTTGATACTAAGAAAATGAATAGTGCAGCAAAAAAGATTCTTGACTCTTTTGAACTCGACATCAGACCAGAAGATGAAATAAGTGACCTCACCATTGCTCAACAGCAGATGGTTGAAATTACTAAAGCCCTCTCTTTCAATGCAAAAATACTCATAATGGATGAACCAACATCTTCATTAAGTGAAAAAGATGTAGATTTCCTGTTCGAAAATATTAGGAAATTAAAAAAAGCAGATGTTGGAATTATCTATATCTCTCATAGAATGAGTGAACTAAAACAAATTGCTGATAAAATTACTGTTATTCGAGATGGAGAATACATAGGGACTCGTGATACTGCAACCTCAACAAACGATGAACTCATTGCCATGATGGTAGGACGTCAACTGACGAATTACTACACACGAACATTTGGAGAAATGGGAGAAAAAGTCTTAGAGGTGAAACACCTTAATGCAGGAAAACTACTTAAAGATGTTTCATTTGAACTCAATAAAGGAGAAATTCTAGGATTTGCTGGCCTTGTCGGAGCAGGACGAAGTGAAGTCATGAAATGTATCTTTGGTGTTGACTCAATAGATAGTGGACAGATAGTAATTGATGGAAAAGATGTTACTATCAGTGATCCTCAACATGCTATTAGCTTAGGAATAGCCTTAGTTCCTGAAAGCCGAAAGAAAGAAGCCCTATTCCCTGATCAAAGTGTTATGTTCAATATTACAATAAAATCTCTCAAAGATTTTATTCAAGGAGTGAGGGTAAATAATAAGAAAGAAGAGGCTATTACTAAAGAATTTGTTGATAAAATGGAGATCAAAACTCCTAGTTATGAACAAGTAGTTGGAAATCTCTCAGGAGGAAACCAACAAAAAGTTGTTATAGGTAGATGGCTTGCAACAAAACCCAAAATATTAATTCTAGATGAACCAACTCGTGGAGTTGATGTTGGTGCAAAAGCAGAAATATACTCAATTATGAACGAACTTGTAAAAGAAGGTGTATCAATTATTATGATCTCTTCAGAACTCCCTGAAGTCATTAATATGAGTGACCGAGTAGTTGTTATGAGTAATGGGAAAATAACTGGACGTCTTTCTCGAGAAGGTCTCACACAAGAAAAAATAATGCACTACGCAACACAATTTGTTACTACCTGATAAAAATGAGAGGAATATAAAAACATGAATGCCACACATACGAAAAAAGAGAAATCGCCACAAAAGCTATATCTTACAAATAATATTGCATATAATTTTGTCAAAGAAAATTTAGGAATCTTAATTGGTCTATTGGTCTTATGCACGATTCTCACTATTTTCTCACCAGTATTTCTATCAAAAAACAACATCCTGAACGTATTACGTCAAGTAGCGACAAACCTCTATATTGCTTGTGCAATGACGATGGTTATCATTCTTGGGGGAATCGATCTTTCAGTAGGATCAACTATTGCCCTCTCTGGAGTTGTTACAGGTGGAATGATTGCATTTGATGGACAACCCTTATGGATAGCTGTATTAGCTGGTCTTTTAGTTGGTGTGGTTGTCGGTTCTTTCAATGGATTTCTTATTTCAAAAACAACAATCCCTCCTTTCATCGTAACTTTGAGTACCATGAACATTGCCAGAGGTGCTTCCTATGTATACACAGGCGGACAACCTATTCGAGTTATGTCTGATTCTTTTAACTTCATCGGTTCTGGCTATATTGGAGAAATTCCTATTCCAATTATCTATCTAATAATTATTGTCATTATTTCTGTTTTGATTATGTCAAAATCTAAATTAGGTCGCCACATTTATGCAGTTGGAGGAAACCCAATGGCTGCAAAATTCAGTGGAATCAAGAACTCTCGAGTTCTCTTCTTTGCCTATCTTTTCTCTGGAATCATGGCCGCTGTAGCTGGTATCGTTCTCGCTTCTCGTATGTTTAGTGGACAACCTACAGCAGGACAAGGTGCTGAAATGGATGCAATTGCAGCAGTTGTTCTTGGTGGAACAAGTATGAGTGGAGGAGTTGGTAAATTGGTGGAACTGTTATTGGAGCTCTTATTATCGGAGTACTAAGCAACGGTCTTAACCTATTGGGAATCAATTCATTCTGGCAGTATATTGTTAAAGGTGTAGTAATCCTTATTGCTGTCTATGTTGACTTCTTAAAGAAAGGGAAAAAAGCTAATTAGGAATAATCGTAAAAGAACATCTCTTTCATGAAAAGAATGGAGGGTCTTTACTCTCCATTGTTTTCATAAAGAAGTACCTTATTCCCCTCTCTTTTGAACTTCTCTACTTCTATTATTTTTAGGAAATATTATGTCTTTATTGATATAATAGAATCATTCGTGGATATATGAATGATCATATGAAGCGATTGTTTACATGCAATATTCAAGACAATTCGCTTAATACTTTTGTGATATTATGGTATAATGCATCTACAATTTAGAAAAATATATTTGAAGTACATGTTCTTAATTTTATTTGAGAAGCTTATTGGTATTGAAAGCCACACATATTAATTTACATAATACATTATCGATAATGTATTATATAGGAGAATCACATGAACGACATCGCTGCCATTATGAAAAAGGCCTACGAAAAGCATATTATCATCCCAGCATTTAATATGCCTCACCTACCCATTATGAAACCTGTTATCGAAGCTTTAAAAGAGAAAAATGCATTTGGCCTCATAGCCGTTGCTCGTTTGGAATGGATGAAATTTTCCTCCGAAAGCTTAGAGGCTGTTGCACAAGAGTACAAAAAGGTGGGAGATAGTAGTGTTTCACGTCTTCACTTAGATCATGTACCTGTGATTGATGAAGATCATCTTGAAGTTGATTATATGGATGATATCAAAAGAGCAATAGAAGCTGGCTATCAATCAGTAATGGTTGATGGCTCTCGCCTTAATTTAGAAAAAAACATAAAAGCAGTGAAAGAAGTTGTCACCTATGCTCACTCTAAAGGAGTTCCGGTAGAAGCAGAACTCGGAGCTGTCATGGGGCATGAAGATGGCCCAATGCCTAGCTATGAAGAACTGTTTGCTTCTGGACAAGGATTTACTGATGTTGAAGAAGCAAAAACATTTATTAAAAAGACACAAGTTGATTGGTTAAGTGTAGCAGTAGGATCTGTTCACGGAGCAATCAGCCCCTCTACAAGAGATAATAAGAAAGTAACAGCTAGAATACATATTGAAAGATTATCTGAGTTAGATGAAGCTCTAGAACTACCTTTAGTTCTTCATGGTGGTTCTGGCATTGCCCTCTCCTACTTACATCAATCATTTAATCATGGAATTGCAAAACTTAATATTGGTACCGATATTAGACAAGCATATGAGTCTAACGTAGGTGAATCAGTTGAAAAAGGACAAGAAGCTGTTAAAAAAGAGTATTAGAAATCATTGATGAACTTGGGATTGCCCAAACAGCAGATATACTTTTAAGATAAGGGATAAAACATTATGAGTTTAATGGGAATAGATATTGGCTCCTCTCGTTGTAAAGTAGCAGTGTATGCAGAAAATGGAACATTAATCACTTCTAGTGAAGCTACATATGAAGTAAAACGAGGTGAAAAAGGGCGCTTTGAACTTGATAGTTTTCTTGTAGAACAAGCCCTCTATAAAGCAATCAAGGATTCTAGCGACACTCATAAGTGGGACTCAATACACTCTCATGATTCTATTAAGGCAATATCAGTAGGCTCATTCGGTGAAGCCGTTGTTCCACTCGATAAGAGTGGAGCAATCCTTGGTCCTAGTATTTTCAGTCATGATCAGAGGCGCAAAGAAGTCATTTCCCGTTTCACAGAGATGGGAAATGAAAAATTCTATAACATCAACGGGAATATCCTCGGGTACTCATACACCTATCCCAAGTTAGTGTGGTACAAAGAAGATGCGCCTGAACTATATAGTAAGATCTGGAAAGTTCTCTCCTGGGCAGACTTTCTTGTATTCAGACTTTCAGGAAAAGATGCCACTAATTATTGCCATGCAAACAGGACCCTCCTTTTTGACCTATGGAAAGAAGATTGGTCGAGTGAATTATTAGAAGTCGGAGGACTCGATAGAAATATCTTAGCTGATGTTGTTCCCCCAGGGACTGTGATGGGGACAATTCTCCCAGATATGGCAAGAAACTTAGGCCTTAACAAAGATGTAAAGGTCATCGTAGGAGGGCATGATCAGTGCCTTAATGCTTTAGGAGCAGGTGCTGTAAAAGGAGGAGATTCTGTTACCGGTATTGGAACTGTAGAATGTACAACCGTAATATTTGACTCAATCCCCAACGCGAAAGTGATGTTAGACTTGAATCTCGGAATTGAACATCACACAGTGAGCGGAAAGTATGTTGCTTTTATTCATAATCAAGCGGGAGCCTTACAAACATGGTTTATCAAAGCATTCGCAAGAGAGCTACAAGAGAAAGGGTTAACTGAGAAAGAGATTCTCGATTTCCTTACCCTCGAAGCTCCATCCTCTCCCACAAACCTCATCTTTCTTCCATTTGTAGAACCCTCTGGCGCTCCCCTATTCTTACCTTCAGGTAATGGACTTTTTTATGGTATCAGCGCAACAACAAAAAGAGGAGAAATGTATAGAGCGTTATTAGAAGGTGAGACAATGTTTTTTCTAGAGGCCTTTAAACGTCTTGAAGAAAACGGCATCTCAATTAATGATATTCTCACCACTGGTGGTGGAAGTAGATCAGATTTCTGGCTTCAAATTAAAGCAGACATGTTACAAAGGCCTGTAAAAAGGGCAAAATATAGAGAATCTGGAACAACCGGAGCTGCTATGATAGCAGGGATAGCAACTCAAACCTATTCTAGCGTTGAAGAAGCCGTAAAAGTTTTTCAGGAACTGAAAAGAGTTTCACTGCAAACTCCCTCCACACTCCGCTATATGAAAAGCTACAAGAACGCTATCGCTTCCTTGTAAAGACTCTCCTTCTCTCTTAATGATAATGAGAGTAAGTAGAAATAGTGGTTCTACTTACTCTTATCCATTATGTATTATTCTCGTATAGAACATCTTAACTAATCAATATCTCTATCAACTAAGAACGTCTCAAGCACTACAGTATGAGGAGAACTTGATGAAGACTTCATTTGTTCAAATAACATGTTTGTTACTTCAAATGCCTCAACATCTTTTCTAATACCAACACTCGTTAATTTGACAGGATAATTCAAGTCAGAAAGGATATCATCCACCCCGACTACTGGAACTTCATAATGGACTTCATGAAGTGTTCTTAAGGCAGCAAAGGCAATAAAATCAGAGAATGCAAACACTGCATCAAAATCTACATGCCTTCTAAATATCCCTTCAACACAGCTACATCTTGAATTTTCTACAATATCAGCTTCAACAATGAGTTCTTCATCAAAAGGAATCTGATATTTATTAAGACATTTCTTATATCCTAAAAGTCGATCATTACTCGATGAGATATGAGATGGACCATTAAGATAGAGAATACGTTTTTTTCCTAAGTGAATAAGATGTTCAACTGCAAGATATCCAGCTCTTACATCATCCCATATAACACAATAGAACAATCGAGTAGAGAACTTTCTTCCAATTATTACGTATGGTATAGAATTTGCAATGATAAGATCAAAAATATCCTCTCTCTTTTGAGTAGGACAGATGATGATGCCATCAACCTTACGACTTATAGCAGTTCGAACAGCCTCATTTTCAACTTCGCTATTCTCATCAGTATTCATTATGATAGAATTATACCCATTCTCCCTAAATAACTTATCCATCTCTTTTACTTTTGTAGCGAAGAAAGGGTTTGCTATGTCGGGGATAATAATAGCTAGAGTATGAGTGACACCAGAGCGCATTGATACGGCAACCATATTAGTGAGATACCCCATTTCTCTTGCTTTATCTCGAATAATCTTTTTGGTATCTTCAGAAATGTCTTTCATTTCTTTTAATGCATGGCTTACTGTATTTACAGTATATCCAGTGGCTATTGCTATATCTTTCATAGTTACTCTATGAGGTTTTTCTTACCAGGTGACACACTACGCTCCTTAACAAGTTCCCTGTGAACACATTATCTTCTACATCTCTAGTTCCATTCTCTTTATAATATGATCTTGGTACACTTTATCTAATTCTACAAAATATCCACTCCATCCCCATACTCGTACAATAAGATCACGATATTTTTTAGGATGTTTTTGTGCATCTAGCATTGTATCACGGTTTACACCATTTAGCTGAATTTGCATCCCTCCAATATCCATATACGTTTTTACAAGTGTTGCAACTTTCTGTATACTATCTTCATTCCTAAACATAGTATCGTGCAATTCTACTGTTAAAGGACCTCCATTGGCAACACGGCCTAAATGAGCTTTAGAAAAGGATTTAATCAAAGAGACAGGTCCCTTGCTTCTAGTATACAACGAAGGTGAGAAATTGCATGCAAATTCCTCTCTATTCTTTCTTCCATCTGGAGAGGCGCCTAATTCGTTCCCATGCCACAAATAATACATTGCAGAGCCAGTTCCAGGTCTAAAAATCCCTTGTCGACCATTCTGAAGGCCCTCTAAAGAATCAGCAAACCAATCGAGCAGCTGTGTTGCAATAGAATCGACATAATCATCATCATTGCCCATTTTAGGTGCCTGATATCTCAACATCGTATATATTTCACTATATCCTTCGAAATCAGCTTCTAATGCTTTTAATAGGGTTTCTTTATCGAGAGATTTTTCTTCATATACATACTTTTTTATTGCAGCAAGAGAATCAACTGCCGAAGACAATCCTGTGCCATGAATCCCATAATTGTTGTAACGAGCTCCTTTGCTTATATCAGTACCACGTTCAACACAATCAGCCATCATCATAGACATGAGTGGTGCTGGCTCCATATAGATACCATTGGTATTTGCACAAATCTGTGTAGCTTGACTGAACATCTTTTTCCTGACAACTTCAAGGAAATCCTCATATGTTTCACAACTAGATATTTCGGGTAATGCATCAAGGATACTTTTTAGAAATGAAAGTGCATCAATATTTACAATATCCATGGCAACTTCTGGAATGATGAATTCCCAACACGCTGCAACTACATAGTTCGCTGCATCAATATGGGAATACCCCCATGTTTCAAGAGCAGGTATTACAATATTGTCATTTGAATATTGGGGAAATCCTAATCCTAATTTAGTCATCTGAGTACCGAGCATATATACATCTAAAGGAGTATTATCATGTACTCGTAAGTTAATCTTAGGGTCGATCAACTTTAACTCGATGCTTGCCTGCATACATAATATTGAGAGTTCATTAAAAGAATCGTTCCCTTCACTATCGAGTCCACCTAAGACTATGCTCTGTCCGTTGTCACCTTGTTGCATTCCAGGATATAGGTCACTATCTTTATTGAAAGAGATAAAGAATTCTTGCAGTAAATCAAGGGCAGAGTCTTTATCTAGTCGCTTATTATCAATATCTGCTTGATAATAAGGGAGCATATACTGGTCAAATCGTCCAATAGTATTATGGTAATTATAACTTTCCCAAAGACAAAAGTGGAGCAAACGGAAAAACTGTAAAGCTTCTTGAAAACTCCTTGGAGGTTTTTGTGGTATATGTGAAAAAGTCTTTGCTATAAGATCATTTCCAACCTCCATCGCTTCAAGACGATAGCGCTCACTAAAGGCTTCAATCATGTCAAGAATTGTTAAAAGTGAATTGAGATAAGATACTTTCTCAACCTCTTTTGTGCAGTGAAATCAACTATCGCTTTGTTAATCTTTTTCCGTTTTCCATCAAAACCTTCATCAATCAAAGAACTATATCCAGGGTTAATGTTGCACACTTTTCCTTGTTCATGTATACGATGAGACTTTTTTATATGATCCCATTCTTTTTTGTAAATATTTCTGGAATGACTGGAACTGTACGAATTATGCTAATTTTTTCATGTGGAAATACTACGACTTTCTCATGTTCAAGCATCCATCTAAGTCTTTGAGTTGTTCGTTCAACATCATTCAATCCCCTCTTCTCAAATTCTTTACATAGTATGTGCTGATCTATGGGAGGTAATCGATACGAATGATGAGAAGTATCTTCAATAAAGAATTTCTTTAAGTTAGCAATGTATTGATTCATAGGACCCCTTTATAATTCTTGTGCACCATATTGTAGAGATGCCCATGTACTATAACACTACACATGGAACATCTTCATTTGTGAAAGACTCAACATCAATAAAAGGCTCAACGGATTCATCAAAACTTGGCTGATATGTTTGATGTAACATCGAGTACTTTGCTCCTGCTGTATGTTGATATGGAAGTAATTCTACTTTCATAAGAGTCTTAACATCTTTAAGAAGCTGCGCTGTTTGTCTAAAATTTTCTCTTGAATCATTCACCTGTGGAATAACAGGAATTCGAATGATGAATGGTGTATTAGAAGATTTCAGATACTCTAAATTCTGCAAAATAAGATTGTTATCTTTTCCACAATATCGTTCATGTAATTGTGAATTAATCATTTTAATATCCATAATCACAAAATCAACAGCATCAATTACCGATTTGAAAATATGTTGAGGTGCATATCCACTTGTTTCAATTGCACAGTGTAGTCCTTCCAACTTTTCTATGACCTTGAGAACGAATGAAGATTGCATCAATGGCTCTCCTCCAGAAAAAGTGATCCCTCCACCACTCGATTCAAGAATGTCTCTGTTTTCAATAAAAGAGACGCTAACTCATCTACTTGATAATAGGTGCCAGAAATCTTACGTAGGTTCAACGGACAAGCTTGAATACATGTTCCACATGCAGTACACAACGTTGAGTCTGTGTGGTGAGGACACACCCTCTCACAGGCTCCACAATCTATACAGGAAAGACGAGAAACCATGAGTTGTGGCTTTGGCGATATCCCTTCAGGATTATGGCACCACTGACATGATAAGGGGCATCCTTTTAAGAAGACTGTGGTTCTTATTCCTGGACCATCAAAGATAGCCATCTCTTTAATATCGAAAATGAGTCCTTTCATCTTTCCTCCAGATTATCCGAGCGTACATGAAAGAATTTTTTCTTGAACAAAATCTTTTTTTATCAGTTAATTCTGCTGAGATAGAACCATTTCGCATCACATAAATCCTATCACTCATCCCGATTATTTCTGGAAGTTCAGAACTGATCATGAGAATCCCAACACCTTCACTAGCTAACTTGTCAATAATTCTATAGATCTCACTTTTCGCATTTACATCAATTCCTCGTGTGGGCTCATCGAGAATTAAGAGTTTAGGGGAAGTTAATAACCATTTAGCAAGTACTACTTTTTGCTGATTCCCTCCACTTAAGGTGTTACACAATTGATCTAATGAATTTGAAATGATATTGAGTTTTTCAACACTTTCTTTCGACACCTTATATTCTTTTGATTTCTTGATGCTCATAAATGGGAACATCCGTTTAAGGAAGCTAATGTAATATTGTTCGTGATAGACATATTAAGAACAAGTCCTTCTAATTTCTATCTTCAGAAAGATAGACGAGGCCTTGAGAAATCAATGTTGAAGGGTGTAAATGCCCCACTTCTTCATTGTTATACGTAATTGTTCCACCATGATATGTTCTACTTCCAAATATTGATTTCGCTAATTCAGTTCTTCCAGCTCCCACTAATCCACTGAGTCCTACAACCTCGCCTCGTTTCACGTTGATATTAATTGGTTGTGTATGGCTCGATATTCGAAGGTTTTTCACCTCTAGTACAATTTCTTCTGTAGGACATGTGCACTTTGGAACATTGCCCCAAGTTTCCGTCCTACCATCATATTGATGATTTCATCATAATCAAAATCTTCTACATCAACAGTGCCGATATATTTTCCATCACGAAGGACGGTGATACGATCCCCAATTTCTTTTAATTCTTCGAATCGGTGTGATATATAGATAATGCTTATTCCATTTTTCCGTAAGTCTTTAATGATTGCGAATAATTTATCTATTTCACTCTTTGTCAAACTTGCAGTAGGTTCATCCATGATGATGATTCGACAATCATAGGAAAGTACTTTGACTATCTCAATAATCTGTTGTTGCGCAGTTGATAAATCTCTCACCAAGGTGTGTGGATCAATGTCAAATCCAAGTCTTAGAAGCATCTTCCTACTACGATCATACATTTCTTTTTTATTAATGAAGATGTTGTTTCCGTATTCTTGGCCCAAGAATATATTTTCTGCTACATCGAGATTTAAACAAAGATTTAATTCCTGATGTATGAATCCTATTCCATGATGCAATGAATCACGAGGTCCCGAAAAATTGATCTCTTTTCCATCAAGACTCATTGTTCCACCATCAAGTGGTATAATCCCACCAATGATTTTCATGAGTGTAGACTTCCCTGCCCCATTTTCTCCAATGAGTACATGAACTTCAGATTCCTTCACATTGAATTCTACGTTATCAAGTATTTTCACCGTAGTTCCACGAAGGGGTTGTCCAAAAGCATCAAATATATATTTTGTCACATCGTGCATTTCAAGAATGGTGTTTCTCATAGTCCCTCCACTACAGTCTTCTGTTTTTAACATTTTCAAATATGATAGCGAGCAATATGACAATTCCTTGGAATGCTTGATATGTATAATAAGAGACATTAAGTAAATTGATACAATTCTCTAATACCTTTATTATTAATATCCCAAAGACACTTCCAACAACAGTCCCGACTCCTCCAAACAAACTAGCTCCACCAATGATGGCTCCAGTGATTACTTCAAAGGTATAGATACCTCCACCCATTGTTGGTTGAGCACAATTAACACGAATTGTTAAGAGAATTGCAGCAATCGCAACTAAAAATGAACAGATCATATAGACGAGAATATTGAGTCTTTCTGTTTTTATCCCACTCATCCGAGCTGCCTTAGCATTGTACCCAAAGGCTGATAAGGATCTACCAAAGGTAGAATGATGAAGGAAATAGTACATGATGAGACAAATAAAAGCTGAAATACATACTGTTGTATTTAATCCTAGAACATCAGTTACTCCAATTGCTCTGAATGCGGATGGTAGTCGGTTGATATCTGAACCACTACTAACTATTTGCGCTATTCCAAAAATAATATATCCACTTCCTAAGGTAGTGATGAAAGCCGGGACTTTCACTACTTGCACAAGGACTCCATTCACTAATCCTACTAATAACCCAACTCCTAATGTGAGTATGATTGCTATCCAAATAGGCAGTGACGTATTTTTCACAAGAAGACCTATAGTTATTGAACATAATCCCAACGTATATCCAAGAGATAAATCTATTCCTCCGGTCATTAGTACGAGTGTAATGCCTAGACATGCAATTATTGGGATTGCTGCTTGTTTAATAATTAATGAAAAATTATTAATAGAGAAAAAATTATTGACAAATATGGATGCGATAATTGCTAAAATTAAGAAAATTACCACACTTCCATTTGATTTTACAAATCTTCGCGACTTTTCTGATATAAGCAGTAAAGTACTTTTTTCCTGTGTATATTCACTATTTCTCATGTTTTCTACCCTTCTACTTTGTATCTTTAAAAGACTTTGCTCTGTTCTATCGTGCGCCTTTTTTGATTGATATTCACAGCAACGATGACAATAATGATAATCCCAATAAAAATATTCTGATAAAATGGGTGGATCCCTAATAAGTTCAGAACATTTCGTTGAACGCCAATGATTAAGGCTCCAATTAAAGCAAAGTAGACTTTACCTTCTCCACCAAGCATGCTCACCCCACCAATTACACATGCTGCTATAGCATCTAATTGGTATGGTTCACCTTGTGTAGGATGAACAGTATCTAGTTGACCAGATAAAAGGATACCTGCCATGGCTATACAAAAACCTGAAAATCCATATACAAAGAAATTAATTTTTGTAGTGCTTATACCTTGCTGTTTCACAACGGTTTCATTTCCACCCATCGCATAGATATACACACCTAGCCTTGTTTTCGTCATGATAATACTAGTGACTATAACAAAGAGAAACATGATGTAGTTTGATACAGGCATTCCTAGAATTGTTCCATTACCCATGAAGACATAGGCATCAGGAAAGCCACCAATTGATCTACCAGTATTCAATAGTAAGGCTAATCCGCCTCCAACATTTCCAACTACTAGGGTTGTAATGAATGCTGGAATACCTAATCTATCCACCATGTATCCATTAAACATTCCCATAAGAGTTCCAGCTGATAAACCAACAAGCATCGCGAGAATGATGGGCCATCCTTGTAGAAGCAATAACCCATTTACCATTGCACAAAAACTTAGTACTCCTGTTACCGATAAATCGATGCCTTTGATAATAATGACCATAGTCATACCACATGCACATATACCAATGATTGAGCTTTGACGTATGATATTCATGATATTTCTTATTGATAGAAAACCCGGAATATAGGATCCGACAACGAAGAATACGATAATAAGGAGTATATACAATACACTTTTCTTTGAAACAATTATGGGTTTCATATAAGACCTCTTTAAACAAGACTTTAAGGACAGTCGACAAGGATCTCATGAAGATCATATATGCATCTTTTATTGTAAAGATCCTTGTCAGAGTAATTACCTATAGATTCTACATTATAGAGAATCTGCAGTTATACAAGTTGTTCCACTATCAATATATTTTGGAACTGAACTCATATCCATATCCCCATTAATTGCTCCCATGAGTAATTCTATAGCTTTTGATCCCATAACATCAGGGAATTGAGCCATTGAGCCATATACTTCACCATCTTTAATCATCTGTTTTACATCATCAGAGCCATCTACAGAAAGAATCTTCACTGAAGTCTTATTAGCATTATCAAGGGCTGTGAGAATTCCATTCAACATAACGTCACTTGCGGTAAATAATCCTTGGATATCGCTATTTGCTTGTAACATATTCTCTGTTGCTTGCATTGCTTTGTCATTAGCCCAGTTTCCAGGTTGTTCACCTACGACAACTAGCCTGTTCCAGCAATACCAGCTTTAAATCCATCAACACGTTGGTCTCCAGCAGAACTACCATTAGCACCACGAACAATAAGAACGTTACCTTTGTTTCCAAGAGCTTTTGCTAATGTCTGACCAGCTACTTTACCTGCATTGAAATTGTCAGTACCAATGTAACTTAGGTAGAGATCTTCATTGTTTGCTTCGATTGTTTGGTCAACTAGGACAACAGGAATTCCAGCTTCTTTTGCTTTTTTCAATACAGGAATAACTGCTTTAGAATCCATTGGTGAGAGAACAATTCCATCTACACCTTTAGCAATTAAGTCTTCGACTTGGCTTACCTGTGTTGATACTGCAGTTTGTTGCCCTGCGGTAACAAGAGTAAACTTTACTCCTGCTGATTTAGCAGCAGATTCTACTGAATCGGCGATAGCTTTTTGAAATGCATCGTTAGTGATTGTTTTGAGACTAAAAGCAATCTCAGGCTGCCCTGCTGTTTCAGGTGTTCCTTGTGCAAATACACTGAATCCCAATAACAGAATTACGGTTAACACGAAAATCTTTTTCATAACCTTCTCCTTTCCCTCATGCACATGCCATACATAAATATTTCTCACCACTACTGTGGCAATTTACACTAAGAATGTAAACACATATCTACATTATCGTTAATGTAGATAGTGATAAATACACCTATCTTCAGTTCTCGTTTCTGCTTGATAGGTGTTAATTCTCCTAAGGAAGGTCAACAACATCATACTTAAGATATGTTGTGAACGCTTCTTTAAGAATTTGAGCCACTTTCCCATAGGTAATAGCAACATGATGACGAAATCCATTTCGTCCAATCGTTAATAGTTTTTCTTGAAGATTGTCAATCGTGACAATTCCACAGGTTCCAAAATATTGAGATTCAATCTCATCAGATAATACTGTTCCATCTCCAAAATACGTTACAAATTTTCCATTTTCAGTTTTACTACTAGCAAAACTACATTCACCGGGTTTTAGACGTGTAACTACTGGTCCCCATCCGCAATTAGGACCATAACTCTTTTTGAACATAGGATGTTCTACCATTTTCCCTTTATGAGTAACCATTCCATTAGGTACAGGACCGCAATGAAAGAGAATACAAGAATCTGGATCATCCCCTGCATTATTATTCCAATCAAGAAGTGTTGAGGGTGTATCAGAAGCTAAATTAAGTGCATACATCATTACTGCATTACACACATCTACTTCACAGGCAACAGGAACACCTAAATCCCCTAGCATTCCAGCGATTGCACATGGAGCACATCCATATAATACTTCCAATTCATTCCAACAGCGTATTGCGACCATTTGCGCATCAAGTTCTGAGATATACTCATCTATCACGACTTTTAATTTTGCCATCTTAGTTAAGGAATCGCTTGGTACTGAACTACAATCAGCAAAATCTTTTAACCCTTCTAATTGCGCCTTAACCTGAGGTGAATCATCCTGTAGGTTCTCAGTTTTTCCAAGAACTTCACTCAAATCAACAGTTTCCACTGTAATCCCATATTTTTGTAGGGCAATCTCATCGTATCTTACTGTTTTAAAAGCGCTTGTACGTGCTCCTAAAGCAATAACAGTGCATCTTTTCATCCCATTTACGACTCTGCACACACCACCGAACTCTTTTAATTGTTGAATAAAACTTGGATTAAGAGGATGAATAACATGAGGAGTATTCACTGTGAAAGAGATTCTATATTGTAAAAAACATCCATCATTGAAAGTTTTCCACAGAAAGAATCGCGTCTATGAGCAAAATCCATCTCCCCAACAACATCTGGATAAGCTTGAATAAGGATGGGAACATGAGCATCTTGGCATGCAATGGCTGCAGCCGTTTCATCTCCAAAATTTGGTAGACAAATGACAACGCCATCTGGTTTTTGTTGTTCTAGAAAGGAAGCAAAAAGCTTTCCTTCTTGCACACTTTCTACTGCACCATATTTTGTAAGGGATTCATCCATAAGAACTGGAGTAAAACCAGCCTTAATAATTGCTTCGCTCATTTTCTTTTCTTGCTTCAGCGATAACTTCTCCAGGGAAAAATCCTCTATTTCCAAAAAATACTGCTAGTCGTAGTTTTGCTTTCATATGTTTCATCTCGCTTCATTAATTAACTGGATATCTGTTGTGTAATGCAATTCTATTATCTTTTACATTATCGTTAATGTAACTATTACATACCTCTTTTGAGTTGTCAACAAAACTTTTAAAAAAATCATTACATTGTTCCTTATAAAGTAAATTATCCGTTTTTATTCATTGTCTAACCTCCAGTAAATAAGGGTGTTTGAAGCATTCCCCGAATTCATCCTCTAAAAGAGTTCTTCCTTGCAAGATCTTTCTTGGGTAGGTATTCATCCAACCTTAAATCTTTCTCATCGTACTCTCTTATTTGAGTTCCAATAGGTTATACTGTATATTTTTGATACTACTCTAGATTTTTGAATCTTCTGTCTTAGAAAGCTTTACAATCAATATTTATAGGCAATCTCATTGGCAGAAGTTTCAAAGTCGATAAGGCATACCATTGTGCTCTTCTTTGTGATATACCACGGAAGTTATTAAATCTTATGTTCTTTACAACGAGTTTATCACCTGTATATGTGGTGTTTGTATTGATAAGCCAGTGCCGACAATGCCTCCCCAGTCAACATGTGCTAACACTCTCCTAACATCATAATAGGGCTCAAAGATATACTGGAAGGATTCATCTTCATACAGCTCATATGTACTTGAACAACGCGTTCTTCGTATACTGAAAACAGATTTCACCTGATAGGCAATACAATTTGGCCAATTCTTGTGAGATTGGTATGGTAACATCTTTCGTTGAGCTCATACGCTCTCTCCTTGAAGTGTTTGATAGAAGAGCCAAAGAATTTTTTTTCTTACTTAAACATAAAAAAACATCCTACAAAAGTTGGTACATTTTTTCTTATAATATTTGGAATAATTTAGTTGGACAAATAGAGAATAAGACCCTATTCTTACTATTAAGGAGTTTATTTTTATGAAAAAAAGCATGCTTGTACTATGTTCACTTTTACTAGTTATTACATTATTTAGCAGTTGTGAACTATCTTTGTATCGACAAAAAAAGCTTATTGTTCAAAATGATAGTGAAGTTATTATCTCAGGAATTACACTCACGTTCCTTGATAGTTCCCCCATTATTTCAAGAGACATCGCGCCAACACCTCTTATTTCACCGTCAGAGTCAAAAGAGTATGCATTACCCTATATCAAAAACGGTGGGAGAAGTCATCAATGGCGAATCATGTTACAGGCATATGATGAAGATACAGAACTTTCTGTTGCCGATGAATATGTACTGTTTACCTTTAACAGCACATCTACAGAAGAGATCATATTCACCTTTGATGAAGGAGATGTTGATGGAGAATACACCTTTGAAGGTAATGGAAGTGGGTTCCAAAGAATTGCTGATATAACCTAGAAAATTCATCAATGTATATAGACAACCAAATTAATAAATTAAGGAACATCTTATGAAAAAAATACTTACCCCCATATTATTTATCATAATCTTATTAGTCACAATAGGATGCGAACAATCAGATTATAACATTAAAACACTCATAGTGAAAAATGAAAGCGAAGTGGACATACATTCACTCAATATATTGTTAGCTGATGGATTTATGGATCAACGATATGTAAGCGTAGAGTCCTTCCCCATTATCTATTCTGGTGATAGCAAGGAATACGCCATCCCATATAAAAGAACAGGAAAAACAAGCCCTGAAATACAAGTGTATGTGGGTGATGGTGTAACTTATAGAAGTATCAGCAGAGGATCAACTGCAAGCAGAAGAATAATCTTTACTTTTAACACATCATTATTGAGTGAAAACATTACTCTCACCTATGATGAAGGCGAAGAATTAGAATCCTATCAACTGACAGGTACAGGAAGTGGGTTTGAGGAAATAATATTACAAGATTTATAGTCTCAATAAGGGTGTCGTCTAAATGAGACGACACCTCTATTCCTCCCATATTTGATATTGAGTATTTGTTTAAAAATATAATACCAATAATGAACTAAGTCCGAATCGAGTATCTCTTTCACTATGTTCTTTCAGAACAAAATTCTTTTATATATAAAACTTTAAAGCAGTGCCTCTATTGCAGAAAGAGAGAATACTTCTGAGTAGCCTCCAACAAATGTGCAAGCAAGTGCTCCACCTGCTTGAGCTATTGTCATTGCTTGTTCAAAATCATAATTCTTTTCTACTATGGCATAGATAAATGTTGCAGCAAAACTATCCCCAGCCCCGGTCGTATCGACAATCTTCTTTACATCACAGGGAGGATATATGTTCCCCTGTGCAAAAGCCCCGATTTTTCCTAATTTAATTATTGGAGAAGGTGTATTTGTCTTTAAGAAATTCCATATCGTTAACATATTAGTATTCTCATCTACAACAAGCCCTAACCTTTTTGATATCGATAAAGCTTCATCTTCATTAATAATTAGCCAATCGATAAAGGGGAGCCAATCACTTATGTATTGCCAATTTCCAGATGCATCCCATTGGGTATCTAAAGATATTGTAAGGTGATGATCTTTTGCTACACGAAGAATTTTTCAATGTGAGGAAGTAATTTTGGTGTCCCATAAATTCCAGAAAGATGAAGATGAGCATAGCTATTCATGAGATCCTGTATAGCCTCAGATTCATTTACTTCAGATAAACTTCCTCGGTAGGTGACTTGAGTACGAGATCTGCCATGAATTAAATTTACTGTTAATCCAGTTTCCAGTTTCTCATCCATTCTCAACAAATCAACACCAACACCAGCCTCTACTAAAGCATCTCTAACAAATATACCATTAGCATCATTGCCAATTAAGCCAGAGAAATCACAATGTCCACCTAAATGAGCATAAGCAGTAGCAGTGAGGGTACAAGAGCCTCCAAGAGTATATTGAATACCATCACAAAACACTTCTTTGTCTTCCTGTGGTGAGGCCTCTAGGCCAGAAAGAATCAAATCTAGGTTCGCGTCCCCTACAAAAAGAACTTTTTTCTCCATTTCATTGCTCCCGATATCTATTTTTTTAGTATATGTAATAGTAGACCCGATATCAATGAAGACACCGGGTCTAACATCTAGTGAAGAAACATCTATTTCAAGATCATTCCTTTATATTCTCGACCTTCTAAGAATTTAGCAATTTCGTCAGCAACTGCTTGTGGTGTTTTACTACCTTGGAACATCTGTTGAATAGTTACAATTGTTGTTTCTACTAATTCATCATACCAAGAAACTAGTGGAAGAGGTTTTGCTACTTCCGACTGTGTCCCAAATTGTGCCCAGTATGGGTATTTTGCCAATAACTCAGGATCTTGATACGTAGCAGAGAAAAGAGGAAGACTTCCGATGAGCATTGCTCTTTCCTTATCCTTTTCAGGAGAAATCATATACTCAATATATTTCCATGCTGCTTCTTTATTTTCGCTGGTTTTTGGAATAGCAAAAGCTTCAGGAAGAGTGAGTGTAGTTTGCATTTCGACAGTTTCACCAGGTAACCAAGGAGCAACTTCTACTTCACCGACAACTGATGACATTGATGGGTCATTAGAGTAACTATAGATACTTGGTGGTCCTTGGAAGAAGAATGCAGATGACCCTCTGTAGAATAAGTCAGATGCTGCTTCCTGTGAAAGAGTAATACTAGATGGATTAACTATTTTTTCTTTTTTTCAAAAGACTATTCATAAAATGTAAGAGTCTTTATTCCTTCAGGATCATTAATGGTAATATTTCCTTCTTCATCAAAATAATTAGCTCCAAAACTATACAGATAGAATGCAAAACTATTTGCCAATGCCCATTCTTGATTCCAATACTCTGCAATAGGATATTCACTCACACCATCTTTTTTCAACTTAATTGACTGAGTTAATACATCAGCCCATGTTTGAGGAGGAGTAGTAAAACCTGCTTTTTCTAACATAGCTTTGTTATAGAAAAAAGAACCTCGTGTCATTGTTCCAACCAACTCCTAGGATATCACCATCAACGGTAAACGTATTGAGAATCCCAGGTAAAATACTATTGAAGTAATCTTCATTACCAAGAGAATTAAGAGGTTCTAACCATTGAGTTGCAGCAAATTTCTCAACCCATCCATTATCAAATTCAATGACATCATATGAAGAGCCACCAGCGGCTAGGTCAATCATTACCTTTGTTTGTACTTCATCCCAAGACATTTGTATGAATTCAACTTGAATTCCTGTTTCCTTCTCAAATTCTCGAGTTTGCATTTCCCAAACTCCTTCGAGATCCATTTCGTGCCGTGGCATGATTACTGTAATTTTTTCTGCTTTCTTCTCAGAAGAACCTGCTGCAAACACAAGAGATCCGACAAGAACTAAAGCAACTAATAAAAACAAAATTTTCTTCATAACCTTCTCCTTCCCTTTCTGGGTAAATTTTCTATATACAACTGCTAGCCTTTAACAGATCCAGCAGTTAATCCCTGAACAATATATTTTTGGAATAAAATCGCTAATAACACAGGAGGAATACTAGCAACAATTCCAGCAGCGGCCATCGCAACATAATCAACACCAACTTTACTAGAGTACTCACTGAGAATGACGCTTATCGTCTTTGATTTATTCGTTGAACTAAGAATTAATGCTGAGAAGAACTCATTCCATGCAATGATGAAAGCAAAAATACCACTAGCAGCGAGCCCTGGAGTTGAAATCGGCATGATGATGCGAAAGATTGTTCCAAATCTGGAACATCCATCGATTCTCGCCATTTCTTCTAAACTCCATGGAACAGATTCAAAGTAACTTCTCATCAGCCAAATAACTAAAGGAAGAACAAACGCACAGTCTGCAAGAATCAAAGAAGTAAGAGTGTTAAGCAACCCTAGTTGATTCATAATAATGTATATTGGAATGATAAGAACTATCATCGGCATAACCTGAGAAAGTAAAATAAATGTAAATAAGACATTCTTTCCACGGAATTTTAATCGAGTGAATGCATAGGCAGCTAACGAACCAGCAAACAAACAAAAAGCTGTAGCTGAGATAGCGACAATAACGCTATTTCTTACACCAATCTTCAATGAAGCATTTACTCCAGTGTTAGAGAACATCATCTCTTTGTAATTTTCCCAATTAAACGTCTGTGGGAACCATTTTAAAGGAACTGTTGTGAGTTGTATTCTCTGTGAGACACTACTGATAACTAACCACAAAAAGGGATAAGAATACTAGCAAATACAACAAAAAGCCCCGTGTACACAAATATTTGATGTGTTCTTCTATTAGATGCTATCATAACAACCCTCACTTTGATGGTATTGATGTAAAGAAAAATAAGAATTCATATTAATTTTCAACATCAAGCCCTCCCTTCAAACTCTTCATGTAAAAATAGGCAAGAATGATCGTTAATATAGTTAACAGATATGCTAGTGCTGACCCATACCCAAAATCTAAGAATCTAAAGTATGCTGATAGATATAATAGGAAAAAAGATTTGTACTATTTGCCGGTCCACCTTTTGTGATGATGTACACTAGGTCAAACTCCTTAAGAGCCCAAATCGTCTTAATGACAACAAGAGATGTAATGATTGGTTTTAGCATTGGGAATGTGATTCGTTTAAATTTTGTCATCCCATTTGCACCATCAATTGAAGCCGCTTCATACAATTCTTTAGGAATAGATTGAAGGGCCGCAATAATGAGAATCACAGCTACGGGAGTTTCTTTCCAAATGTTTGCAAAAATCACTATTGCAATAGCAGAAAGAGGTTCCCCTAACCAGATTCGATACGATTCCATAATACCTGTTTGAGTCAAAAATGCATTCACAGCGCCATAATTTGCATCAAACATCCACTTCCACATAATCCCATTTACAACATAGGGTAATGCCCAAGGAAGCATAACTAACCCACGAAAAATCTTTTTACCTTTAAACTGTTGGTTTAATAGTAAAGCAATCATCACTCCTAACATAATTTCTGTAAGTACAGTAGAGACTCCAAAAATTGTCGTTCTTCCAATTGCTGCCCAAAAAAGAGGAGCCTTTAAAGCTGTGATAAAATTCTTGAATCCGATGAAGGACCCACTATCAGGTTCTGTTAATTTTAAATCAGTGAAACTAAGCCCTAAGGAAGTCACTAGAGGAAAAATCAGCACCCCGAAAATTACAATCATCGCTGGTAGTAACAAGACAATAGCCAACACTGATTCTTTTTCGAATAATTGTTTATTCATCTTAATTATCTTCATGTATAATATTCCTATCAATAGAACATGCGATTTCGTATCTTTCTAACTCTGCATCAATTGAACTCATAATTATGTCTCTAGGATGTAGTCTATTGATATTCTTCACTATATTCTCTATCCCCCGTAGTCGTGGAAAGTACTGAGCTACAAGACCGGCTGGTAAAGTGAATGCAGACATTCTCTCAATCAATTCTCCAACTTCTTGAATGACCTCTTTGGTATCCCAATAGTATCTAATACGATCAGAGAGTGAATAAAGAAGAGTTAACTCATCATCCTTTTCATAATAGGCGCTCCAATGTGTAGGATCTTTTTTCATGCGTTCAAACATAAAACTATCTAGATGCGCTATATGTGAAGGAATTTCAAAGTAGCGCGCTACCTGAGACAATCCAAATAGTGCTTCTCTGTAAGCAAAAGTTAAAGCTGGACCAACTTTCAAGAAGATACACTTATTTTTGACTAATTCTCTCAACGATTCAGTGCTCTGATAATCGGTGGAATGTGCTTCAAAGAACACATCCTTCTTGTTATTCAGGGAATCTCTTAATTCAACAATCTTCGTTGAATCGAAAGGGAACACATTATTTGAATCGAAGTCTACACCTGGTTGGACAACTACTGCCATTACACGATGAAATGCATCATCTAACCCATACTCACTAAATATCTTTTTATGAATTTCATAGGTATGTTCAAAAGACTCTTTTGTCGTTGGTGTAATCTCAACTGGAGAGACTTCTCCTCCAGGAACAGGAACTTCAGTTCCAATAATATATATAGGGGGTTCACTTAATATCCCCGACTTTTGCAATGTACTAAACTCATCTTCTGCGGCCAAACAAAGAAGCGCACTTCTTTTGGCAATCAGTTCTGGTTCCAACACTTCACAAGCATCATCTTTGAGTGCCATACTCGTATCAAGGTGTATTTTACGAGCACCTGCAGCTATAAAAAGTCTTACAAGAACTTCTGCTTGAGCCATAGCTATTGTTGCACTCTCTTTTCGCCAAGGGTATGGACCAAGATGATCTCCCCCAAATACAACAAGTTCCTTAGAGACATTATAGGAATTCATCAATGCTGTTATCTTTTCAAAAAAGATCGATGGAGTCATCCCAGTATAGCCACCATGTTGATTCACTTGATTTGCTGTTGCTTCGATTGCTATTGGTTTGTTATGTAGAGCAACTCGTCTAATTGCAGCTTCTATCACCATCATATGTGAAGAACACACCGAATAAAGACTAGAAGGAATTCCATTTCTTCGCTGTTCTAGTATTGCTTTAAACACATCAGCCATTGGGTCTCTCCCCATGCTGAACATACGGGTGAATTGTAATTCCATCTACGACTCGATTGATGATTCCTTTTGGAGAAGGAGAATCAGGCTCTAACCCATGCTCCAAAGAAGTATAAAAACCAATCAACTGTCCTACGAGTACAGTGATAATCGATCTATATTCATCAGGAATGTGTTTAAGTGAGCCAATCTCAAAGACAATATCCTCATAGCCTTTGAAGTCCTGTTTGCTATCAGCAATAACAATCGTCTGTTTTCCCATTTTTTATTATGTAACTCTCGAATCATATCGAGTTCATATTTCTTTCGTATTGGATTTGATGAACCTGTTAAAATAATGACACTCTCATCATTTACAGAAGCCATGAAACCATGTCTAAAACCAAGTGTATCTGAAGCATAGGCAACGATGTTACCTCCACTCAGTTCTTGAACTTTTAGATGCGCCTCTAAAGCACCACCAAAATAGGGACGTGAAGAGATAAAGAAGACTCTACTAAAATGGCTTTTTGAGACGTTCTGTGCAATTTCATCAAATTCACAGATAACATTCTCTCCAATCGTACAAAGAGTTTCAAGGTATGTTTCACATGCTTTGAAATCATCTTTATAGGCATACTCTAACATCAATCCAGAAAGCACCATTGAGGTAAATGAAGAGGTCATCGCAAGTCCCTTATCATTAGTCTCTTTGGGTAAATCTAAGACTAATCCTCTTTCACCTAATGCATTACCTATACGAGAAAGCTCTCCATGTGCATTACAGGTTATCACCAGATGAGTTACTCTCTCTTTGCACAACTTCTCAGCTAGTACAATAGCTTCATTGCCCTCAGGACTATTTCCAGATCTTGCAAAAGAGACCAAAATAAAATGTTCCTTAGGAAATGCAGATTCAGGATCCATCACAATATCAGTTGAACTGATTGCTTCTGCAGATATAAAGACTTTTTTTTAGTGCAGCAGCTATTGAAACCCCTACAAAATGAGAACTACCAGCACCAGAGAAAACGAGGCGAGGACTATCTCTCAAAAGCTTATGAAGTTGTTCTCTTGATTGTAGAACTCTCTCAAATGTCTTTTTCCACAATGTAGGTTGACTCAGTATTTCTGTAGCAGTATGAACATACCCTGAAGTAAGAACATTTGATCTTTCTAATAGTTTTTCTAAACCATTCTTATTGTTGCACATAAAAACCTCTTTTATTAAAGATAGCTACATACTACCACAAATCAATCATTTGTCAACTATTTTTAATAATATTTTGATTGTTTTGATTGTTTTAAATAAAATACAATCATATATTGATTTAGTAGCAGTTCATTGCTATGATGAAAACATAATATAGAGGGTAGCTATGATTAGAGAAAAAAAGATTTGAAATAATTCAGAGTGAACTTGCGAAACATGAAGTTGTTGATGTTGAGGAACTTACTATTATTACACAATCTTCAAAAGCAACTATTAGAAGAGATTTAGACGCTTTAGAAAAACTTGGAGTGTTAGAGAGAACTCACGGTGGCGCTCGAGTCATTGATTCAGACGAAGAACTACCTTTTCACACTAAAACAAATGGCGTATAGTCAAGAAAAAAGAGCTATCGGAAGGCTAGTAGCTTCTCATATTCCAAACGGGAGCACAATTGGATGTACCGGGGGGGACAACAACACTAGCAATTGTAAAACAACCTAAAAGAAAAACAAATTACTATTATTACAAATGCAATTAATCTTGCTATGGAATTAGCAACTTCTACACATGTTGAGGTCATAGTTTCTGGGGGAAGTCTTCGTTCTCGTTCATACGAATTGGTAGGTCATGTAGCAGATAGAACTCTCACAGAACTAAATCTTGATATCGCTTTAATCGGAGTTGATGGAATCGACATACATAGAGGGATTTCTACCTATACGATGCAAGAAGCACATACTGCTGCCCTATTCATCAATCAAGCTAAGCATGTATGGGTAGTAGCTGATCATAGTAAGATTGGAAAAATTACCCCGGCAACGATTTCCTCTAATTCAAACATCAATAAGATTTTCACAGACAAAGGAATCTCAAGTTCTATGCGAGAACAATTTGAAGAATTAGGAATAGAAGTTATTATTGCTGAATAATCAGTAACAATATGAGTATCTCTTGTCATATTAAAACAATCGCCTCATGGTAGTGTATTTAGAGTATTGCATACACTTCTTCAACGATGGTAGGTCTTAGATAGATAAGATTGAATAACTTCTCATAATTCAATCTCTCACAGGATGATAATTTAGCTAAAGAATAGGTTCATATCCCCTTCGATGCTTGTCTCAATATTCAAAGAGGATATTGTAAGATTCACAGATGTTGCAAAGAGATGAGCATCCTGTGCTTGAGAGACAACATCCTTAGGTCGGTGAGCATCACTATTAGCGACTATGCTAATTGAGTATTCTTTACTGAGTTGCCAAAAGTCTATAAGGGGGTATTGCCTTCTCTTTCCCCTCTTTGTGTTAATAGTTGGTTTGTTTAATCCATAGCCATTTATTTCAAGTGGAATGTCTAAGGAACTTGCACACTCTAAAATACTCTTTGAACATGCTAGTGCCTCTTCATCCCACTCATAATAGAACATTCCAAATAGATCTGGATGAACTCCTAGATTAAAGAGACCACTACTTAAGGTCTCTATATACTGATTTGTATAGAGATGGAGAGCTTTCTTGTCATTGGGAAAGTGTTGTATGTATCTATCTGTAACTGATTCATTAGTAAGGTAATGGACTCCTGCAATGAGATAATCAACTCTGTTAGAGTCTAACAAATACTCTTGATACCATGAGTGATAATCACGATCATAATCACACTCTAAGCCAGTAAGAAGCGTAATATCTGTATGTTCTAACTGCAGTTCTTTGCATTGTCCTATATATTGCTCTAATCGGTCAAAATGCATTCTAGAACCTGGCCATCTATTATGAGGCATTGGACAATGTTCACTAAAACCCAATACTTCAAGACCTTCTTCTTTTGCTATTTCAACATATTCACTTAACTCACCTATTCCATGCCCACAGTAGTAACTGTGAGTATGAAGATTCACACAAGAAGGGTCAAACTTCTTCACCATATTAACAACAACTCCGTTCTCTTAATCTTTACTTGATACACCAGAAAGATAGTAAGTTTTTTCGCATCGTAATATTTTTTAGGCATAGACAATTTTTAATGAGAATTAATTCTAACCATATATATGAGAATTGACGAAATCTTGTCTTCTAAGATCCTTACAACACATTATCTTTGTACCAATGTCGTTATTATAGCACTTTGAACAAATAGTATCTATTACGCCCGTTAAGATATGAGGCTCTTTAGTATTTTGTGCACCCGTATTTCTTCTTCCTTCTTTTAGGGATATTGATGTGGTTCTCTCAGCAAGAGGGGATAGAAATAATTTGGACATACCTTTATTATTATTTTTATAATATAGATTTAACATAAAACATGACTTTTAACATTATAATTGTTAAAATGCTTTTATCATGTTAAAACAAGGTGATTAAGATGAATTTTATTAGCAACCTTTTAGCGTTCTCAATGAAACATGAACCATGGGATAAAGAGCAACAACTACCCTATCTTATCCTAGATACTGACACGGACATCTGTAAGTCTAGATTTTTATCTGGATCTCTTTCAATATCATAGATTTTGATTCAAATGCAGTATGTACATGGTAAGATTATCTCTCAGCTACCTACCATAGGATAGGTAGCTAAAGAAATAGTTATTCTTTAAGGTTACTTCTTTGTATAATCAGCACTTAATAAGTGCAAGATAGGTTCATCTTCTTCTATTTCAGGGAATCGTCCAATTTCTTCTAAGAATCTGTTATCACTAGTATCGTCGTTAACCATACTTACTTCACCAACGAGACAGGTTCCATGTTCTGCCCAAAATCGGTGATACATGAATGCTTCTAAACAAATGCTTTCCCCTTCTTTTAAGCGAACAGTGCTTCCTGCTTTAAGGGTACGGCTAATTCCATCTATTGATACTGTCACATCTTCATCTGATAGTGTTTCATCTTTGGTCGAATTATAGAGTTGAACACATAACTCTCCTCCACCTCTGTTGATAATGTCTTCCATCTTGATTCGATGGAAATGATAAGGAGTTTCTTGATGAGGTTCCACTATCATAATTTTCTCAGCATAGACTTTATTTGAAAAGGTTGAAGTATTACCATTTCTAAGGGTAAATAAGAACAACCCTCTCTTGTAAAAGTCATGTGAACCGAAATCTGTAATATCCCATCCGAGCATACACTCGGTTATTTCTTTAGCTTCATCTCCAACTTTTTCCCAATCTTCAGGGCTCCACAATGCCCACTTTGGCAAATTAAAGCGATGTTCTTTAAAAAACTCTTTAGCCTTGCGTTGGATCTCATTAATTTCACTTCGTTTCATTCTCTTCACTCCTCTCAATTATCATGGGAAAAGGCCAAGATAATCTTTTTATTTAGCTTCATGATATTCACTTTAAGATACCAATTCTATCATATTTTGAATTCATATTGTTTAATATCTAGATGAGTTAACTCATGTTTTTATTGATGATGTACTCATAAAATTCTCTTTTATCATAATCTCACTATTCATATATATTTGGAACGAATCTGGGAGTACATCAAAAAGAGCATAGTTATAAATTGCTTTTATCATTTGATACCCAGCTACATGTGTATTCTGATTTATTACCGCTGATATATTTCCTAGTAACATATTCTCCACTATTGCCTCTGATGGGTCAACAGCTATAATTGTTGCGTTCCCTAATAGTCCAGCCTCTTTAATAGCTTGCATCCCCCCTTCTGCAGCACCAGAAGCAAAGAAAATTGCATTCACGTCTTTAAATGTCTTTAACATCTTTTTTACAGTCAAATAACTTGTTAAATCGTCGTTAGTAGCAATACAAACATCAATTTTATTCACAAGATTAGGATAATAATGTGCAATCGTTTCTTCGAAACCTTTAAGACGATGCTCATTACCCAACATAGATAAAGAAGGAAACACAATGGCAATATTGAGTTTCTCATCGCGTAACAAACCAAACATCCCAGCAACAAGGCTTCCCGCCTTGTAGTTATCTAGTCCAAAGAAATAATGGTTCTCTTCTGTAATGACGTTATTAGTTAAACAAAAAACAGGAATCCCACTCCTAATTACTTCATCTAGACGAGCAGTAATTCTTGGATCATTAATTGGAGCTATTGCTAGGGCAAGAATATCAGATTCTATTAAATCATCAATATTCTTCAGTTGATCGTCCACATTGAAATTCCGTCCGTATTTGAATGAAAACGTAAGTCCAGAATCTTTTATCTCTTCTGCAGCATCTTTGATTCCTCTAATTCCTTCTTGAACAGCATAGTTCTTGTAATCTTCTTGAACATGAAAAATTACCCCAATACGTCTTTTCTTATTTTGCATTGCTAGGTTCTTTGCAGCAGAATTAGGTTTATAATTAAAAGCATCAACAATTGCTCGGACTCTCGATTCAACCTCTGGTTTTACTTTGCCTCTCTTATTTAAGACCCTATCCACAGTCCCTGTAGATACACCTGATAGCTCAGCAATCATTTTGATTGTAACCTTCACACTCTATCTCCTCAATCATGTGTGCGAACACATATACTCATGCTTTATATTGTACACAAAACTATTTCAACGTCAAGAACTATTACATTTTAATCATTAATAATTGCGATCATTTGAAATAGTATATTACAAAACATAGCATTAAAAATGATATATGTATTATTTATAAAGAAATAGAATTTCTATACATATTAATATGTACCAATATTTTTTGAAAAAATAAAACTTGACAAACCATAGAATGTGGCTGAATATTGATATATATAAAAGTGTGTGCGTACACACTTTAAATTTATTTTTTTTTCTTATCACAAAAAAAGGAGAGTAGAGAAAATGAAAAAAATCGTTATCATAATGATGATTATCATGGTCATAACAGCAGGACTAGTTTTGCTGGTGGTGCTGCAGAAACAGGTCCATTAAGAGTTGGTGTTATGCCTTCTGCCGTTGGTGCTCCAGTGCAGTATGCACTTGAAAATGGATACTTCGCTGATGAGGGTATTGAAATTGACTTAATTTTATTCCCTTCTGGAGCTCCTATTAATGAAGCCGTAGCCGCAAAACAATTAGATGTTGCTTGTAGTGGAGCTGCCACAATATTCTCATTAGCTAGTGGCACAAATAAATTAATTGCTGATGTTGAATCTTCTGGTGGTATGGGAATTTGGGTACGTCCTGATTCTCCAATAATGACCGTCCAAGGCCAGGTTCCTGAAAATCCAGCAATCTATGGTAGTACTGAAACTGTCAGAGGCAAAAAGTTTATTGCTAACCTTGGTACAGCTTCACAGTATAACGTACTTCGTTATGCAGAACGTTTTGGGTTGAAAGATACTGACATCGAAATCATTCACATGGACTGGGGTGCAGGTGCACAAGCATTCATTTCAGGAGAAGCAGATGCTATCGCAACATTCTCTCCTTATTCATTCCAAGTTATGGAAAAAGGTGCTGTCTTAGCAACAACATTTGAAGATGCTACACAAACAGCATTATATGACATGGTATTCACAAGAAATGCAGTGATTGAAGAACGTAGAGATGATTTAGTGAAATTCATGAGAGCATTCCAACGAGCAATCGAAGCTCTCGCTGATGATGATATTCGTCGTGAATTCTCAATGCGTTGGTTTGCAGACAATGGAAGAACCTATAGTGATGAAGTAATGGATCAAGAATTAATTGACCGTCGATATGTAACAAAAGAGCTTATGAGTAGTGATAGCTATGTTTTTGGAGAAGCAATGCCTCAATATGCTCGATTTAATGAATCAATTGGTAAAATTGAGAAAGATAATTTGAAATATGTAGATGATTGTTTTGATGAAACTATCATTGAAGATGCTATTGGTATTGATTTAAGAACCCCAAGAGACCTATAGGATTTATACTAATCATGGATGACATCACCATAGCATGGAGATGTCATCCTTTGTTCTTAATCTAGGAGATTGTCGTGATTAAAAAAGAAAAACTACATATATACGCTAGTTACAATTTTTACTTTAGCGATTGTTTTAGCAATCTGGTATATATCAACTGAGGTGTTAGGACTAGCCTCTCCTATGACCTTACCAAGTCCTGTAAAATTAGTAAAAACGTTCTTTGATAAATTTACTAATCCAAATCCAGATGGAGCTACATTGTTACAACACTTAGGGGCATCACTAAAAGTTGCTTTAAGTGGATATGCAATTGGTCTCGCTGTAGGTATCCCATTAGGAATTATGATGGCTTGGTCAGATAAATTCGATTGGTTTGCCCGCCCATTATTTGACATGATTAGACCAATTCCAGGAATAGCATGGATTCCTGTTATGATTACTCTTTTTGGTATTGGCTTATTTTCAAAAGCAATGGTAATTTTCTTATCTTCTTTTACAGCAAGCTTGATTAGTTCTTACTCTGGAATCAAGCAAACTAAAGCAGTACATCTGTGGGTTGGTCAAACATTCGGGGCAACAAATAAACAACTTCTATTTAAAATAGCAATTCCAAGTGCATTACCGATGTTACTTACAGGAATGCGCGTAGCTCTAGGTTCTTCATGGGGAGCTTTGGTAGCTGCAGAAATGTTAGCATCAACACGAGGGCTAGGATTCATGATCCAACAGTCAAGAGGTCTTCTACGACCTGATGTAATCATTACAGGAATGATTACAATCGGTCTTGTTGGAGCATTAATTACATATTTCTTAACTCTGTTAGAGAAATTTTTACTCAAAGGAGGTAGATGGTAATGCATATTAAAAAATCATTAACATTAGATTCAATTTTACCATACCTCGCTGGAGCTATTTCCATTCTCACATTTATCGGCATTTGGCAGATAAGTGTTACGTATTCTGAACTTGGAAATATTATGCCAGGACCAATCGAAGTAATATCTGCCTTTATTAAGTCCTTTGTCACTCCTATCGGGAAATACACAATTGTACAACATACGTTATTCAGTTTAGTAAGAGTGCTAGTTGCATACTTAGCTGCACTTTTCCTTGGAGTTCTTCTTGGGATAACAATGGGAAGAATTAGACTTGTTGAAGCAATATTTAGACCTTTTTATGAGATTATTCGTCCAATTCCACCTATAGCATGGATTTCACTTTCCATTCTTTGGTTTGGATTAGGGGAGATGACCAAATATTTCATAATCTTTCTTTCAGCTTTTGCTAGTATCACCTATACAGCATTCTCAGGTGCTAGGGCAGTTGATCCTCTTTTAGTCGGAGCTGCCAAAATGTTAGGAGCAAGTGACCATAAGATATTTACTAGCATCGTGTTGCCATCTTCTGTTCCCTACATTTTCGCGGGAATGCAAGTTGCAATATCTTCTAGTTGGGCTACTGTAGTAGCTGCTGAAATGGTTCGTTCCTCTGAGGGTGTTGGTTGGATTATCGTAAGTGGTATGGAAATCAATGATATGAAGCAAATCCTTGTCGGAATTATTGCTATTGGAATTATGGGATTTTTACTCGAAGTACTCTTACGAGAGATTGAAAGGAGACTGTGCGAATGGAACATAGGCGGAGTATGAAGAAAAACACCTCAATTATTATTGAAAGCAAAGGAATTTCTAAGTTTTTTCCAACTCCGAATGGAATTAGAAAAATTATCGAAAAGATTGATTTAGAAGTTGGTGAGAATGAATTCTTAGTTCTTTTTGGTCCTGGACAATGTGGTAAAACAACGTTATTAAATATTCTTTCGGGGTTAGAACCACCCTCTTCCGGAATAACAAAAGTTGATGGAAGATTGGTAACAGGACCACATCCTGAAAGTGGTGTAGTGTATCAGAATTTAGCATTATTTCCTTGGTTAACAACTTTTGGGAATGTTGAATATGGACCTAAAGTAAGAGGGGTTCCCAAAAAAGAACGACAAGAGAGAGCTCAATATTATATTGACCTTGTAGGGTTACAAGGATTTGAAAAAACATTTCCGGTAAAACTCTCTGGTGGGATGAAACAACGTGTAGGTATCGCTCGAGCATATTGTAATGAACCAAAAGTTCTATTCATGGATGAGCCTTTTGGTTCCCTTGATGCTCAAACACGTTATCTGATGCAAGAAGAATTGGAGAAGATTTGGGAAAAGGAACGACGAACTGTTGTGTTTGTTACAAACAACATTGAGGAAGCCGTATACCTTGCTGATCGGATTATTTTATTAAATAACTGTCCAACAAGTATTAGAGAAAGTTATGAGATTAACCTTCCTCGTCCTCGAAATTATCTTGATCCTGAATTTTTAAGATTACGAAAATTAATTACATCTACGATGGATAATACACTATGAGGTCTGTAATGAATAAAGAAGTAAAAATACGTGTAAAGAACTTAACTAAGAAATTCGGGGACCTTCTTGTTCTCGATGATATTTCTTTTGAAGTTGAAAAAGGAGATTTCCTTTGTATCGTCGGCCCTACAGGCTGTGGGAAAACAACCTTCTTAAATAGTCTTACAAAATTATATGATATCACCAAAGGCGAAATCCTTGTTAATGAAGAACCTGTCAATTTAAAGAAACATAATATCGCATATATTTTCAAGAGAATTCAACTATGCCATGGCTTACCGTAGAGCAAAATGTCGGTTTTGGACTAGATATTAAAGGTTTTCTGAAGCTGAAAAAAGAGAAAGTGTTAATGAAATGCTCGACATCGTTGGATTAACAGATAGTAGAAAATACTATCCTGCCCAACTATCTGTAAGTATGCTTCAGCGAGTTTCAATTGCTCGTGCATTTGCCGTCAGACCAGAATTACTCTTGATGGATGAACCATATGGACAACTCGACATTTCATTACGATTTAAGTTAGAAGATCAATTATTAAAACTATGGGAAAGGACGAAAACTACCGTTCTATTTATTACTCATAACATTGAAGAATCAGTCTATTTAGGTGAAAAAATATTAATATTAACAAATAAACCTACAAAAGTAAAAAAATTCCTAGACCCTAATCTTCCAAGACCGAGAGACATTGCTTCTCCAGATTTTGTGAAAATTCGAGATGAGGTCACTCAACTTATTAAATGGTGGTAATTGTAATAAAAGATGTATTACTACTTTTTAAACAATAAAATAAAAAGGATATGTATATGAAAAAGCCTAATGTAATTTATATTCTAGCGGATGATATGGGATACGGTGATGTGAGTGCCCTCAATGAAAATTGTCCATTTAAGACTCCTAACTTTGATGAAATGTGCGATAATGGATTAGCTTTCACTGATGCTCATGCCTCATCCGCTGTATGTACACCTTCTAGATATAGCATCCTTACAGGCAGATATAACTGGCGATCAAAGTTAAAATCAGGAGTTATGAGTGGTTATTCGAGAGCATTAATTGAAAAAGAACGTATGACTGTTGCTGATTTATTTAAGCAAAATGGATATCAGACCGCAGCAATTGGTAAATGGCATCTAGGGATGAACTTTTCGACTGATGAAAACTTTAAGCTAAAAGATGATTTTGAGACATGTGAAGGAGTTGATTATGGTGCTCCAATTGAACGATCCCCTATCGTTAATGGGTTCGATTATTATTACGGAATTTCTGCTTCATTAGATATGGCCCCATATATTTACATTGAAAACGATCATTTTACTCATCTACCGGATCATGAAACAGAAGATACTGGGAAAAAGTTTTGGAGAAACGGCCCCACTGCCCCTGATTTTGTTCATGAAGATGTGCTTCCTCATCTTACTAAAAAGGTAATAGATAAAATTGAAGAGTATAAAGATGATCCATTCTTTATATACTTTCCTATGCCTGCTCCTCATACTCCGATTCTTCCTTCTAAAGAATTCATTGGGAAGTCCAACACAAATGAATATGGGGATTTTGTATTAATGTGTGATGATGTTGTTGGACAAATTACTGATCAATTAAAAAAACTTGGACTCTATGAGAATACAATTGTCATATTTACATCTGATAATGGATGTTCTCCAATGGCAGATTTTGAGGAACTTAAAGCAGCTGGTCATAATCCTAGTTACATTTTCAGAGGTCATAAAGCAGATATCTATGAAGGAGGACACCGTATCCCTCTTCTAGTGAGATGGCCATCTACAATTAAAACATCTAGAAAATTATCACAAATTGTATGTTTAAGTGATCTAATGGCAACAATGGCAGATATTTTCAATACAAAACTACCCGAAGACTCGGGAGTAGATAGTATAAGTAACCTTCCTCTTTGGTTAGATACATCTGATGAACAAGTAAGAGAGGATGTGATTCATCAGAGTATTGATGGTTCTTTATGTATTCGAAAAGATAATTTTAAACTTGAAATGTGTCCAGGATCAGGTGGATGGTCGTATCCTGTTCCAGGTGAAGAAACCGCTGACATGCCAAGATTCCAACTGTATGATTTAGATAATGATATTAGAGAAGAGATAAATATAATTGCTAAGTATCCTGAAGTTGCATCAGAATTAAAAAAGATTCTCGTTGGATATATTCGAAAAGGTCGAAGTACTCCTGGAAGAGTTCAAAAAATAATGGCGTTGAAATATGGGATACTGTGAAGTGGCTAGAAGAAGAATCGTAAGATTCCTTTGAAAGTATTCATCTCATCCCTTTGAGGGCCTCCCATATTCTTTATGCTTTATGGTACTTTTTTCTTTAAAGTTTCATATTCAGTATGAAAATCAATAAAGTGAGTATGAGAGGTTTTTTATCTACATTTATTATTTTGATATTATATCTAAAAACATTCACAGTAATCTCAACCCTTCTATTTTTCCTTAATGTAATAGATATTTATTGTTCAATATATGAGACAAGTATCCTGATTATGGTTGTAGCATTTTTTCATAAAAGATATAATTCGGGTCAATTATGAAGGTCTTTACCAATATAAGGAGAATGTTTCATGAAATTCAGTGAATATGTCCTTCCAGTTCATGATGAATTGCTTAGTACGCTCACTCGTGTATCTGATGATCAAATAGAAGTACTTGTTGATAACATACTTCATTGTGAGAAAATCTTTGTTTCTGGTGCAGGGAGGTCTGGCCTTATGGCTAAAGCATTCTGCATGAGACTGATGCACATAGGGTTTGATGCCTTTGTTGTTGGAGAGACAGTAACTCCCAATATAGGTGATAAAGATCTACTTATCATTGCTTCAGGGTCAGGAGGAACGGCGAGCCTTGTTTCTATGGCACAAAAGAAAGCATCAATTGGATTTAATCTCTCTCTTTTGAGCATCTTCCCAGATTCTCCTATAGGGAAAATAGCTGACTGTGTTGTACAGATTCCAGCTCCTTCTCCTAAAGTATCTTCTAAGACAGCACCTCCTTCCATACAGCCTATGGGATCTCTTTTTGAACAATCCCTTCTTCTTGTGTTAGATATTATCATCATGCGTCTTATGGAACGATTGGGTCTCGACACACATACCATGTACACACGTCATGCAAACCTTGAATAGTATAGGAAACAATAGAACATGAAACTTCAACTAGCGCTAGATACCTTATCATTAGAAGAATCAATCTCCTTAGTGAAAGAGGTAGAACAGTATATCGATATCATTGAAATTGGAACTCCATTTCTCCTTGAAGAAGGAATGAATGCAGTAAGAATCATGAAAAAAGAATTTCCTTCACTTGAGATTCTTGCTGACACAAAAATTATGGATGCAGGAGAGTTAGAAGCAGATCTTGCCTTTAAAGCCGGGGCAGATTATATCACAGTACTTGGAGTAACCGACTCTCTTACCATAATTGCATGTGTAGAATGTGCAGCACGTTATGGGAAAAAAGTCGTAGTAGATATGATATGTGTTGAACATATGAGAGAGAGAATTGAAGAACTTGAAACTCTTGGCTCTGTTGCCCTTGCCGTTCACACAGGAGTTGATCAACAGAGAGCCGGAAGGACGCCTTTAGATGATCTTGCCCTCATGAGACAATATGCAAAAAATCTGACATCTTTGTTGCAGGAGGAATCAGCTCTTCTTCTATAAAAGAGTACCTTCCCTTTTCACCCGAGGTGTTGATTGTAGGTGGAGGTATCTGTTCAGCAACAGATCCAGCTCGAGAAGCAAAGATGATACATTCCTTCCTACATAATGGAAAACAATAGAAATAATACTAACTTGATCGATACATTGACCTATATATAGCTCTTGTAGACTCAAATGATAGGAGAAAACTTTGAATATCCATATTATTCGCCATGCAGAAAGTGAAGCAAATACTAAGGACATCCTTGCTGGGCAACTTGATTTCCCTCTCACAAAGAAGGGAACAGAAGATGCAAAGAAAATAGCCTCTTGGTATACATCACACTACAGTCCAAAGATTATCTACTCATCTCCCCTACTTAGAGCAACACAGACAGCAGCCCCTTTTAGAATAAATAAAGATATCATATACATTGAAGATGATAGATTAAAAGAACATAACCTTGGAATCTACCAAGGGAAAACCTATAAAGAAGCAGAAGCAGACCCTACATACGTTCAAGACCGAACGAAACGATGGGACTGGCATATTACTGACGGGGAATCCTATGAAGATATTGCTACACGCATAACATCATTCTTTGCAGAATTAGACCCTCATGGCCCCGACATTCTCATTGTAACCCACGCTGTTGCAATGCGCCTTATACGTGCACTTCTAGAACACACACTGCCCATATATCCACAGCAACTAGCACAGAATGGAGAGATATGGGAAGTCGAATTTAAGAAGATTGGCGAGACACACGAAATCACATCATTGTTCATTGATGAGATCCTCTATGATGGGCACAGAGGATAACCCTACTGGCCACAAGCTGCACTATAGATTCTCATGACATCCTGAATATGATCTATGATAAGTTCATCTACTCTCGCCCTTATTCTCCCTTCCTGCACTGCAGTATACTGATTGGGCATATATTGACTGATGAGAGTAAGAGGAATTGAAATATTGTTTAGATTACGTGTTAACCTATCCACAGCATCTTTCAAGCGAGGATCAGGCCAATAGTACCTACTTCTGTCACTGAAACTATACTTACGTTTAAGATACTGTTGAATTTCATCTCCCCCATAGTAAGGTTTCCAATACTTTGGTTGTTCAAGCATCACGTGTTCAAGTGTTTCTACAAGCCCTGAAAGAAGAATATCTCGAGAGCGAAGCAGTTCTTTCTCAATTCTTTCTAGGGCAAAAGAGCCTCTCTGTACGCAAAGGTAAGCCATGGACCAACTTTGAGAATACAAAAATGATCTTGGACAAGAGCCTTAAGACTTGTCTCACTTTGATAATCTGTTGAGTGAGATTCATAGACCATCCCCGTTTCAGATTCAATAAGTTTAATAAGGCCTAAAGCTGCATTTCGATGATATTGGAATACTTGATCATCACCGAACTCAACACCAGGTTGGACAACAAGAGCTACAACTCGCTTGAATGCATCATCTAATCCTCTTTCAAGAAAAGCTTCTTTTGTGACTCTCATAGTATGTGCTGCATCAGAAGGCAATGTAGGGATTACCCCATCTTCCTCTTGTTGTGCTCCGCCTGGAATAGGAACTTCAGTTCCAATTACATAGACAGGCTTCTCTTTATCTGAGTCCATTTCTTTCCATGCTTGCTCTGCTACTTCACATAGCATGGCAGATCGTTGGGCTACAATACTATCCCACAAAGCTTTATCTGAATCTTTATCATCATCAAGACAGTACATACTCGCATCAAGGTGAATCTTCTGATACCCCGCTTTCACATATGCCCTCACAAGGTCACACGCATAGCTCATAGCTTTCTCACTAGGAAGATCTTTCCACACATTCGGGCCAAGATGGTCACCACCTAAAAGTATACGAGAAGTTGGAAAATCAACATCCTTTGCAATCTTGTTGATATACTCAACAAAATCCTGTGGCACCATGTTTGTGTATCCACCCATTTGGTTCACTTGGTTACTTGTCGACTCAATAAGGATGAGAGTCTCTTTTTCTCTTGCTAACTTCATCCCTGCAATAATGACATCTCGATGAGCGGAACAGATCGAATAGACTCCTTTCCCTTTCCCCTCGAGATTTCCTCTTACTATCGAAACAAAGTCATTAAGAACTGACATGATCTCACATTCTCCTTATAATTATCTATCTAATTCTATGCAAAGAAATCAACATGAATCTGTTTCATATCTCCACCCATGGGGCCAAATTCAGTAGAATTAATCGCTCCGGCTTTTGAAGCATAGTCTCCAGCATCTTTTAAAGACATATTATCTGCAAGAGCACAGATAAAAGCTGCATCAAATGAGTCTCCGGCTCCAGTAGGATCAACAATGTCTTTCACCTTCTCAATAGGATAGATGGGAATATCTATCTTCTGTGTCCGTGTATATATCGTAGATCCTCGTTTTCCCTTCTTGAGATGAATTATTTCCATCTTCTCAAAACGAGAAAACATCTCAGCAATAGCCTCTTTAATAGTATCACTAGAGGTAAACATCAATAGTTCGTCAACACCTGGAAGAAACACTGAAGTCTTTTCAAGAATCTCTTTCGTAACATCTAACACGTTTCTATTACCAAGAAGTTCTGGACGAATATTGGGATCAAATGAAATCTTCGCTCCACCGGAATAAGCCCATTGTACCCCCTTAGTAATAGTCTCCAACATCGAATCATTCACCATGAGGGAACACCCCATAACATGAAAATAATCGGGAATACTCTGCCCATCTTCATGAAACACTATGTGTGAAGCCGGAGTCCCATCGATGTGGTATATAAATTCTCTATTTCCATCTTTGCTGTAAGAGACAAAAGCAACTGCTGTAGCACCCTTATTCGATACAATAACATCTTTACAATTTACACCATCACCTTTGAGTCGATTCAACAGTAAATCTCCAAATTTATCGTTGGCAACACCGCCCCACATCTTAGCTTCATGTCCAGCTGCGCAACTGTTGAGATAAATATTGCAGGTGCTCCAGATGGAAAGGGTCCAAGAAAGATTCCTTTCTGATTCAAAGGAGAATCTACTTTGTCCCTCATAATTTCAACTAGGATTTCTCCCATAATGTAAATCTTTGCCATGTTATCACCTCTGTACTTAATCTTATAAAAGATTATCTTGGATTTTCAATTGTTTTTATGTAGGTATGTATTGGTATCGAAAAAAAGGGAGCACATCGTTCATTCTGACAATCACAGTGTATATAGGTGGGATTAACAAGATAACACCTTGTACCATGTATTCTCATTAAGTCTCCTTTTTATCTTTCCGGGTAAAAAGATATTTCCGTCAAAGAGAAACCTTTGACGGAAACGAATAAGGCATTTAGTCTGCTTTACCATTAGACATACAGGTTCTGATCCAACCACGAACCACTTCTTTCACTTCATCCATTGCAACTCTTGCAATATCGAGTGTGTATTGGTTTTCACCTTTAGACATTAATTCACTTCTAAATGTATTCATCAATGTACAGTGGATGATAGTTCCAACGTTTATCTTATTGATTCCATTAAGAATACCTTCTTTGATGTCTTCTTCTGGAATTCCAGATCCTCCATGTAGTACTAATGGGATATCGAGAACATCATTAACCTCTTTGAGTCTTTGGAAGTTAATCTCAGGCTTCCCTTGATAAAATCCATGAGCAGTACCAATTCCAACTGCTAGTGTATCTACTCCGCTTTGCTCTACTAAGGCTACAGCATCATCTACTTGTGCAAGGAAATCATCTCCATTGTGGCCACCTTCGTACCCATTTCCTTTGATTCGACCTATTTCTGCTTCAACGCAGACATTCTTTGCCTTTGCATACTCGACAACTTCTTTCACGCTTTTAATATTTTCTTCAAGAGAAAGCGCTGAAGCATCAATCATTACTGAAGGATATCCTAGATCAATAGCTTTCTTACACCTGTCAACTTCAGTTGAGTGGTCAAGGTGAAACACCATTGGTACGGTTGCTTTATCCATTGCAGCTTTTCCGATTCCAGCACAAATTTCACCAGAGAGCATATCAAACACTGAATGGTGTGATGCAAGAATCACTGGAGATCTTTCTTCTTCAGCTGCCTCCAAATTGCCTGGAAATCCCAGATACATGAATAGTTGAATGAAGGTACTGCGTATCCTCTTTTTCAGCATCCGCTAGCATCTGTTGTAATTTACTGTTATTAGCCATGTTAATTCCTTTTTTCTTCCCTGACATACAGGGTCGTGTGTTCAATATCTTTTACACCGGCTGTTGCTCCTAGTCCGCGAATACAGCGAGCTGCAACTGCCTGTCCCAATTCAAGAGAGTCCTCGATATCCAATCCTCTGTTGATTCCACTAAGGAATCCAGCAACAAAGGAATCTCCAGCTCCGGTTGTGTCAATAACTTCATCGACATAAGGAGGTGGAAATAATCGATTGATTGTCTCATTTTTTACATAGACTCCCTCTGATCCCATTTTGATGATGACGTTTTTGACATTCTTACTTCGAAGAACCTCTGCCATCTCTTCTACATGTTCTGTCCCTGTAATATCTCTTGCCTGTTCTTCACTTGGCAGGAAATAATCAAGATATTCTAGGCATGGTTCGATAGTCTTCATCCACTGCCCAGAAGAATCGTAGGTGACATCCATTGCAGTAACCTTCCCCATTGCTTTCGCCTCTTTGAAAAGCTTTCTAGCACCTTCTCCATCAAATAGCGGCATGGTGAACGTTCCTCCAACAAAGATGATATCTGTTTCTTTTACAATGTGTGTAGGAATATCCTCATAGGTGAATGTGAGGGTAGCACCTCCATTAAACAGGAAGTTACGAGCCCCTTTATCGCGAATAAGTGCAACTGCTGTGGAGGTAGGTTCTTTGGAAGTGACAATCACCCCGTCTGTAGAGAGTCCGTATGACTCCATTTTCTGTATCAGATAGGTTCCCTTCTCATCATCGCCAACTTTTCCACAGAACCCGACAGTATTTCCTAACTTACGAGCTACAACAGCCACATTGAGAGCATCACCACCATTTGCAAAGTCAATCAACTTCACTCTGGTGGTATCTCGTTCAAATATCCTATCGTCAATTGGCTGAACAATGATATCAAATACAATTTGACCAAGACATAGAATACTCATTTATTTAGCAGCCACAGGGTATTCGTTGCAAAGAAGTCTATATGCTGGTTCATCTTCTATTATGGTAGGAAATCTTCCAAGTTTCTGTTCGAATCTGTTATCAAGGTTATCATCATTACACATCGACACTTCACTTAACAGAGCATATCCTTGTCCTTTCTCTACATAGAATTCATGATAATAGTAGGGATAAAGGGTAAGAGATTCACCTGATTTAATGACAACTTTCTCGCCAGCTGGAACCTTATAGTTTCTTCCGTCTCTACTAATCATTACATCAGTATCAGCAAGTTGTTCATCTTTGTCAGCATTATAAAGTCTGAAGATACAATCTCCACCACCTCGGTGAATAATATCTTCCATTTTGCTCCAATGGAAATGCATTGGTGATACTTGACCTTCTTGTATGTAGATGAGTTTTTCAGCATAGGTTTTTGTGTATTTGGGATTATGGGGATTACCGTTTCTCAAGGTAATAAGGACTATCCCGAGTTCATCGAACTTTCCCATACCATAGTCGGTAACGTCCCATCCGAGCATGTTGTCTCGAATTTCATCATATTCTTCCCCTTTAGTTAGCCACTCTTCTGGTGTCCAACTTAAAAACGGGGGTAATTCGATTTTGTGTTGTTTAAGAACCTTTTCCATGTTCTTAATGATTCTGTTGATATCAGATCTCTTCATATATATCTCCCTTCAAAATTATATTATCTTCACACTGAGTGTTATTCTCTTGGTGCTATTTTTTCTATCAAAGCCTTCAATGAGGCATATTCTTCATCACCTTCTATGATCTCAATCTTCAAAGTTGATGTTACTTTCTCTAAAGGACCAATCTTCGTAAAAGAATTATGTTCATGATGATATGCTCTTCCAAACACACTTGCATTTGATGGCTCAAGGCCAACAGCATAGTCTCCTGCTGAAAGAGTCTTCCACTGCAAGAAATTGGGAAGAACTGATGGATCATATTCTATCGAGACTCCCATCTTCATTTCTTTGTTATAAATTCCAACAATCGATGTGTTAGCATCTTTTTTTGAGTTATTGTGAATGTAGACATACTCTTGTTCGTTTGGAATTGGTTTTTCCATCTGTGCCCACGTATCTATATGTTTTTTTGAAATTTCATCTCGGGGAGTAACAGATTGCGAAGGAATGAGAATTTCACAGTGTTCATTGAGGAAGGGATAGCCGAAGTTGATGTGGTAGAGAATGAGAAAGGCCTCGTCACGGAATGCTTGATTCTCTATTACATCTTCTATGGTAAATGATTTTTCAGGAAATCTTGTTGTCACCTTTCTTTTCAAAAGAAGGTTTTCTCCAAAGAGTTCTCCTTCTCTCATCTCACCTGATACTTCAAGAACATAGTCATCTCCTTCCCAGTAGGCTTTGTTTGACAAATGTTCAGCTGGAGTCGAACGAATATGACCATGCATTGGATATGATTTTCCATCGATGATGGTTGGAGAACATATATTCTCTAGCCCTGCTGTAAAGAGAAATCCTCCCATGATACTCCTCACACCAATGTCAGATGCATTCTGTCCTTTGTGTTGAAGTCCTGGTTTAGATAAAAAACTGAGATTCACATTCTTATAGGAAAGTTCAGAGATATCGAGACATTTATCTCTTAGGAGCGTTAATGAGAGATCTCCGTTTTTATTTGATACGCTCCTAGCCCCTTTGCCTGTCCCTCATCGTAGGTAATAGGTCTTACAGAAGCAATCTGTTGCATATTCCCCACATAAGAGAGAATTTCACTTTTATTCATATATCTATCTACTCCAAATTAGCGTGGTACTGCCAAAGGCCTTTAAGGTCGATGCCTTTCATATCTATAATCATCTTTGCAACGATGTCCCCAAAGATGAGAAGGTCTTGTTCGAATAAGGAAGACATCGGTTGAACTGAATCGAACTCATCTTCAAGGTATGCTTTAGTCCTTACAGGAATTCTGACCATCACATCAGTGTACTTAGCTACATCCCCTTGAACATTTGATCCGATGTGAACCACTTTGACTCCTATGCTCTTAGCCTTACCAGCAATAGCAACAGGAAAGAGGGAATTTCCACTACCAGAACCAACGATTAATACATCATCTACAGTTATAGCGGGTTCAGTAATCTCTCCAACTAGATGAGTATCAATACCGATATGTGCCCATCTTTTTGCAATTGCCTGAAGTGATAGCATCACCCTTCCAACTCCAATGAAGAATACTTTTCTTGCTGATAATATCGTGTTTACCAACTCTTCTATCTCATCTGCTTTGATGCTCATCAACGTTGCTGATAATTCATCTATTACACTCTTTGTTACTTCTTTATATCTTTTTTCATAATCTGACATCAATGGCTCCTACAACTATTTTTGTAATATTGACTCTCTAAAAGAGAGCAGTTTTTCTGCATTCTCCTTTAGATTATCTCGTTTCATACAGGTACTGCCTGTAACAAATATATCTACAAGGTCTGGGGAATATGCGTTAATATCTTCAAGAGAGATTCTTCCATCAATAGATATCTGTGTGTTTGTCTTTCTTTCTTGGATGAGTCTATGTAATTCGTTAATCTTTCTTTGTGCATAGGGAACCTGTCCCTCACTTTTGTTACTTGCAAAACCTGGGTTAATCAGCATCAAAAGTATAGCATCACACTTATCTAGAATATAATCCAATGAAGAAAGAGGGGTCGCGGGTTTAAGGGCAACACCTGCTCTCACTCCTTTGCTTGTAATATAGTTGAGCATATTATCTACATGCCCTTCTTCTTCTATGTGAAAGAGGATTTGCTGTACCCCGATACCGATAAGTTCATCAACAAAATACTGCTGCTCTTTCACCATGAGATGGACATCGAATTCCATATCAGTCTTATCTCTCAGCTGCTTCACTGCCTCAAGTCCAAGGGGAAATGAGGGACTAAAGTATCCATCAAGAATGTCGATATGAAGGTGGGTAAATCCCGCATCTGCTAATATATGTACCTGCTCTTCAAGATTACACAAATCAAGGGTAATCAAAGAGGGGGAAAGTATGCACTTGTTATTCCAACTATTGTTCAATTGTAGTCTCCTTATCTATCCATTCATCTACCGCTTTATCGAGTTCTTCTTTTCTTGGCAGTGAGCTAATTGCTCCTTTCTCTCTCACGCAGAGTCCGCCTGCTACATTTCCTCTGATCATGGCTTTTTCAAGAATAGATGTTGTGAGATTCTCTGGTGAAGTTATTCCATCTGTCAAGATTGAAGAGAGAAAAGCTCCCCAAAATGCATCGCCAGCTCCAGTTGTATCGACACGAGGACCATCATAGATTGGTTTAATTATCTTTTTCCCTTTAAAGTAGCAAGCTGCTCCCTCTTTTCCAAGAGTTTCTACTACTAAGGTAATATTATACTGTTTCATGAGATCAAAAATTGTCTGTTGAGGAGAGAGGATAAATCTCTCTTCATCAGAAATCTTTAATAGATCAACATAAGGGAGAATATCTAAAATAGCTTCTTTGGCTGCTTCAAGATTGTCGTCCCACAAAAGATTGCGATAATTCAAGTCAAAACTGATCATCTTCCCAAGCTCTTTTCCAACAGAGAGTGCTTTTTTTGTCGCAAAAGCTGCTCTTTCTGCTGAAAGGGAACATGACCCTGCATGGATTACAATCGTATTCTGCAGATACTCTAATTTCACATCATCTTCATCAAGGAACATATCAGCACCAGGTTCCTGGCGAATGTAAAACTTCTTTCTTTGTGTTCATCAAGATGAACGAAGGCCATGGTAGTGATAGCTTTATCAGTGAGAATGTCATTTGGAATAAACACATTCTCCTGTTGCAATACTTCTATGAGCATCTTTCCAAAATTATCATGTCCAACTTTCCCAATAAAACCGGCATTCAGACCGTTTCTCGCAACTGCAATAGCCACATTTGCTGGAGCTCCACCGGGATTAGCAATAAAACTGTTTTTTTCTTTTCCAGGGAGAAAATCTATTACCATCTCTCCAATACTCAAGAATTCCATGTATATACCTTATATTATCTTATATTTTCTTATATTTTCTTAATTTCTAGAGGTCGGGATCGGAAGATTCCGAACCCGACCAATAAGCATTCTTTCCTCTTATTCAGAGACGTAGAACCACTTGCTGATTTCAGGATCATTCATGTTGTCACGAGTTACAATTACGTTTTCAGTCATGACGTTTTTAATCTTGTCTTCTTGTCCGGTGAAATAAAGGTGAGCCATTTCAACTGCAGTAGCACCAATTTCCATTGGTTTTTGTGATACTGTAGCATCAATTGTACCATTAGCAAGAGATTCAATAACAGCAGGAGAAGCATCATAGCTAAGGATAGGGAGACTTTTCTTAGTTCTATCAGAAGCATTTGCAATTCCGAGAGATGCATATAGGTTAACACCAAAAGCACCTGCGAGATCTGGGTGTTTCAACAATACTGATTCTGTGATAGCAGCAGATTTTTCTGCTTCGTCTTCACAATACTCATCAGAAACAATTTGCATTCCAGGATATTTTGCTGCAATTTGATCTTTGAATCCTTTTGCTCGTGCTTCAGTAGTAGTAACACCAACGTTAGTATTCATGATTGAAACTTTACCTTTTCCACCAATCATTTCAGCTAACATATCTGCAGCAACTTGTCCACCCTGAAGATTGTCAGAAGTGATGTTACAAAGATAGATTTCTTCGCTGAGGTTAGTGTCAACGGTGATTACAGGGATTCCTGCATTTACAGCTTTCTGTAAAGGAGCAATCATTGAAACTGAGTGGTTAGGAGCAATAAGAATCATATCAGGTCGTCTCGCAATCATTGTTTCAACGATAGGAGTCTGCATGGTATAGTCCCATTTTGTAGGTCCATCAACTAATACTTTATATCCATATTTTGCTGCTGCTTCTTGTACACCACGATTCATGCTGATGTAGAATTCGTCAGTAGAAATACCTTGAATAAAAGCGATAGTCTTTGTACCATCATCTTCTTTTGCACCTTGTGCAAACACGCTGAATGTTGCTGCTAAGAGAACGATCAGCATAACTAAAACAATTCGTTTTTTCATAAAAACCTCCAAATGATTTTTTTCACCGAAAAAATTTCGGTATTAAACAACTTAATGTATGCTTTACATGAAAGCATTTCTCTGTCGAATCTGGTCCGCATATACAGAGAAGATAATAATGAGTCCTGTCGCTACCTGCTGCCAGTATGTTTGTACTCCAAGCATAACAAGACCTGTAACTAGGATAGAGATAATTCCAGCACCGATGAGTGTACCGATCATCTTTCCTCGTCCACCAAGAACTGAAGTTCCTCCAATAACACAAGCTGCGATTGCATAGAGTGTTACGTTTGCTCCAGCAAGAGGAGACCCTGTATTGAATCTAAATACTAACAGAACACCAGAAACAGCAGCTAATGTAGAGCTGATCATATAGACCTTAATAAGATGTCGGTCAACATTGATTCCTGCTCGTTTTGTGCTTTCTGAATTACTTCCATATGCATACGTGATTACACCAAATCGTGTGTGTTTTAATATGATACCGAATACAAACCAGATGCCCCAAGCAATTATGGTAGTGACTCCTAAAAATCCAAAGAATTCTGTGTTTCCGATTTTACCAAGAACTCTTGGAAGTCCAACAACCTCAAGACCGTTGTTAAGAATGTATCCGCCACCTGTTAAAATAACAGACATACCAAGGGTTGCAATGAAGGGAGCTAGTTTCATCTTTGTAATAACAAGACCATTCACCAATCCAATTGCCATTCCCATGAGAATACCTACTAACACTCCTACTGCTATAGCAGGTCCTACTCCAATGACAGGAACCAAAGCTCTCATAGCAAGAGCTGAACCAACTCCAACGGCGCCTTCAACAGGCCCAATCGAAAGGTCAATTCCTGCTGTAATAACTACAAACATTACACCAACACCAAGGATGAGAATTTCTGCCATATAATTGAGTGTTGAGGAGAGGAATGCCAAAGAAAAACACAATGGTTCTAAAATGACAAAAACCAAGTAAATTAAAAGAAAGACAAACACTATCCAGTATTCACTTAAAAACATGTATAGCCGACGTCTTGCCGGTGAGATTTGTTTCATATCAGACATAATCTATTCCTCTCTTTGTGTTCTTGCGCCGGTAATATACTCTACGACTTCTTCATAACTGCTTTCAGATGCGTTCAGATTTGCGACAGTCCTTCCTAGACGTAGTACACAAATTTTATCTGAAACTTCCAATACATGGGGCATTGTGTGAGAGATAAAAATAACAGTAATCCCATGTTGCTTAAGTTCTTTTACAATCTCTAGAACCTTTGCAGACTCTTCTACCCCTAAAGCAGCAGTTGGTTCATCCATGATAATTACTTTCTTTCCCCAGATGACTGCACGTGTAATCGCAACTGACTGCCTTTGGCCTCCTGAAAGAGTCCCCACTTCCTGTTCAACATGATTCATTGTTGCTTTCAACTTTGTAATGTTCTCTGTAACAGAATCTCTCATAGCTTTTTTATTAACAAAACCGAGTTTTCCAAGGATACCGTCCCTGAGGATTTCTCTTCCTAAATACATGTTTGAGTAGATTGGTAAGTCTGGTGCTAATGCTAGATCTTGGTACACTGTCTCAAACCCTGCTTCAATGGCTTCGGATGGTGAACCAAAATTGATATTCTTCCCCTCAAACAGGATTTCTCCTGAATCCCTCCTATGAACCCCAGATAATATTTTGATAAAGGTTGATTTACCTGCACCATTATCTCCAACGAGTCCGAGGACCTCTCCCTCATTCAACTCGAAGTTCACATCCCTTAGAGCTTGAACATGTCCGAAGCTTTTACTTACTCCTGACACTTTCAATAACACTTTACTCATTTCTCCTCCTCGTAGTGATCATTAAACTTTTTTTCTACAATAATTGACTAAGTCCGCCCGAAAAGAATCTCTCTGAAACAATCGACGCACTAGAAACGAAACTGTAATAATTGTCCTGACTTGAGAAATATACTGGAACATGCTTACTATTTCTTGTGAGCATATTGCTATTGATGTATTGTTCTAATTCATCAAGAAGTCTCCTTGATTCACTTACAACAAGTCCCCCGACGATAATGGCATCAAGATCAAGAAGGTTAATAACTGAAACAAGACCAGTTCCAAGGAATTTAGCTTCATCCCTCACAGCCTGAGCTAATCTCGCATCTGTTTCCGCTCCATCGACTATATCTTTCCATCTCTTTATCGTGGGATAATCATTTCTGATTGTGTCGAGAATTGCATTGAAAGAGGCGTAACGTTCTAAGCAACCTTTGTTCCCACATGTACATAAGATACCATCTATTTCAATTGAAACATGCCCAAATTCTCCAGCAAACCCGTTGTTTCCTCGATATACTTCATGATTAAGAACGATAACTCCACCTACTCCGTCACTAACAACTTCTACATAGAAAAAATTCTTATAATCTTTTCCACGTCCATAGTTCTTTGAACTCAATGCAGATGAAACAGAGTCTTTTTCTAATATAATGGGATAATCAAAGTACTGTTGAAGTTGAGGAATAATGGGAACATTCCTCCACTTTGGTAGGTTCGGTGGATTAAGGATTCGACCAGTGTAGATATCGACAGGACCGGGGGAGGAAATACCAATTCCAAGAATTATTTGGTCTGTTACATACTCTTTAATTATTCTATTGATTGCATCAACTATGAGAGCGATTCCCTCATCGGGGCCTGAAAGATTAGAGAAATCAAGGCTTTCTTCTACAATCACTCTTCCCTCGATATCAGCTAATCCAACGAAACAAAGGCCATAACGAATGCTGACACCGATGCAATAGAGATGATCACTATTAAGTTTCAAGTGCATTGGTTTTCTTCCATTTGCAGCTTGTTGAATTCCTGACTCTGCAATAATTCCACTTTCAATCAGATGATCGACAATGTGAGTGATTGCTGCACGTGTTAAGCCGGTCTTTCTTGCTAAATCTGCCCTAGAGACAGACTCTTCCCTAATCATATTCACTACAGTTCTTCTGTTAAGATGTTTCATGTAGATGGCATTCTTAGGTTTTTTCAAGACACATTCTCCTTATCTATGGATGCATAGTTTAACTTATATTCTTTGTTAACTAATTTAACTATATACCATATTCTGAGTTTGTCAAATGATTTTACAATATATTTTTCACAGCATGAAATTGGATGATTCTATCTCAATGCATGAGTGATACATGTTCACATAATATGAGGAATTAGTATTAATCGATGCTTTGTGGGATGATATTGAGTATGGAAACACAGAAGACGAAGACAATGAGGTTGATTAAATCAATCTATTTTGACAGCGATTGTATCTCTTCTTTCTTGTGGGTAAAAGAAGAAATGCTTCTTCATGATCTTTATCAAGAAAAAAATGAAATATCGGAAAAGTATTTTTTAAAGTTTAATATATGAAAACTTTTGTGTACTCACATCTGTTACTCATCATCAATACGTAAAGTTCTTTTCTCTATAGAAGAGTTCTCTGCTTTTTGAAGCATTTTCTGAATATGACAGGCATCTTCGAATGTACATACTTCTACTTGCTCACCCAATATTCCATGTATGAAAGCCACTGCCTGTTTTGAAATACTATCTTTTATTGAGAATTCGTTCTCAATATCAATAATCTGCAATTGAGTCTCATAAGCTCCAGTTTTCTCTTTAGGGAGAAACTCAATATAATTATCTGATAACGACATTTTTATCAGGCCACCTTCTCCATTCACTACTATTTTGAATTCATCAAAACCTACTCGACTCATGTGGAAACAACATAATTCATTTCTTTCACCTAATGCTGTAATGATTGAGGAGTCATCATTCTCAACAACACTCTTTTGAAGTGTCCCTATTGGGCGAGTAGGAATATGTGTCTTGGTGATACAACTAATTTCTTTGATATTAATATTACACACATAAGAGGCTATATCTAGAAGATGCGATCCAAAATCTTGAACTGATCCATAACCACTTAGTTCTTTGTCCATTCTCCACTCAAAAGGGATGCTAGGATCTGCAAGCCGTAACCCTCCGTAGGTGATATTAAGATTGTAGATGAGTCCTATGTTATTTTGTATTAATTCTTTTAATACATTTATGTTATGTGAAAACCTTAAACTAAAACCTACCATATTAAATACTGGAGTTTCTTCCAATGCATCCAATATTGAGAAACATTCTGAATAGGTACTTGTGATAGGTTTTTCAACTAATATCGCTACCCCTTTTCTTATTGCTTCAATAATAAAAGATGTATGTACATTGGATGGAGTACATATGATTATTCCATCAACTGCGTCTAATAATTCTCCATAACTAGTATAAGCTTTTGCATGAGTTAAATGATGTTCAAAGATGAAGGATTCACTTCGATCACTAGTTCTATTGTAAATTCCCACAATGTGAGCCTTACTACTCTCTTCTATTGCTAATGCATGGTAAGAACCTATACTAAATGTAGAACCACTACCTACTAATCCAATACGTAATTTCATTCTAAGCCTCCTCATTTCTATGTAGTTATTACATATGCATAATTATGTATTTTACTCATCACAATTCATATATTCAATGAGAAATCGACTTATATAGTATAAATAAATAAAGGGGGAAGGTTAAATCCTCCCCCTAATGAATAATTATTGCTCTCTTGAATCTATTTCTTCAACTTACTAGCAGATTGAGTATCTAAATACCAATAACAGCTAGGATGTGTTTGTAGAATGGAAGCAGGACAAAGGTTACTCACCTTTCCTTCCATTGCACACTTAATCGCATTCGCTTTTCTTTCATCTGGTACAGTGTTAATGATGTGTTTACTCTTAAGTATTTGTTTAATACTCATTGAGATTGCTTGTAGTGGTACATCTTGAAGTGTGGGGAACCATCCTTCACCCATTTGCTGCTTTCTACATGCTTCATCAAGGTCTACTATAATATAAGGATCTGTTATCTCAAAATCAGCTGGAGGGTCATTGAATGCAAGGTGACCATTCTCGCCAACTCCAACAAAGGCTACATCTACGTTCTTTGATGAGATGAGATCATTAAGTCTTTTAAGTTCTCCTTCTATATCCTTACTATCACCTTCAATGTAATGAAAAGCTTTCATATTCTTTACTTTATCAACAAATCTTTCTTTTAGGTATTTTCTAAAACTTGCACCGTGGGTGATACTCATTCCTAGATATTCATCGAGATGAAAGCCTTCGACTTTTGACCAGTCAATATCCGAATCGACTAAGGCTTCGATCATTTCAAACTGAGAAGCTCCGGTTGCAACAATAATGGTTGCACTTCCTTTCTCTTTGATTGCTTGATGAATAAAAGAGGCTCCTTTTTTCGCTGCTTCTTTTCCTAACTCTTCTTTTGTATCATATACAAAATATTCCATAATTTGTTATCTCCTTATTGATTTTCAAACAAGTCAAATGTATGTAGCACAGTTCTTTCAATCTTTATATGATCATTGTCATAAGAAAAGAGGGTAAAATTTGCTTTTTCTCCAACAATTGGATTTCTATCCCACACTGCGCTCTTTAATAGCCTGTGTGGATTGATTGTCGCACACTTCACACTCGTCTCTAAGGAAAATGATGAAACTTTTGCAAGGTGAGCAACGCACGTATCAAGTAATAAAGAAGCTCCTGCTAAATTTGATGTACCATGTAATCCCATATGTCCATCTTGGTGCACTTCAATATTCATCCCATTCCATGAATACATTCCTGGTGCTGATCCTGCTAAGGCAGCCACATCACTCACCAAAATCGTATGCTCATCACCTTTGCACTTTGTAAAACAATCAATTACATAGGGAGGTAGATGAAATCCATCGGCAATGATAGATATATTCATTCTATCATCACTCAATTGCTTATAGATAAAATTCTTTAGGCGTGGAATCATTCCGGGGCTTCCATTGCCTAGATGTGTTGATAAAGTTGCTCCGGCATCAATGGCTTTCTCTATGTGTTCTGGAGGTACATCTGTGTGACCAATTGCCACAACAACTCCCCTAGAAGATACATATTTAATAAACTCTATTGCTTTGTCATCTTCAGGTGAAAGAGTCACAATCTTGATAAGACCCTTTGCAGCTTCTTGCCATCTTTCAAACTCTTGTATATCAGCACTTCTTATATAAAGAGGATTGTGAACACCTCGGGCCCCTTCTCTCGGTGAAATAAACGGCCCTTCTATATGAAGAGCAGGAATTGAATTGTGTATTAACTCTGATTCTTCTCTTGCTTTTACAATAGATGTAATGCTTTTAATAATATTCTCTTCACTATTAGTAATGATTGTTGGAACATGTTGACTTACTCCCCCCTTTGCAAGGTGGTAAACAATCTGTTCAATCTCTTTTGTTCCTAAAGGAGTAGAATAGTCTTTAGAAATATATCCATTGACTTGGATATCAAAAAACCCGGTGCAATAAAAGGAATGGATTTCTTTGAAGAAGATTCTAATATATCTACTTTTGTGATGATCCCATTATCGACAGTGATCGAAAGAGTATCATGCGTAAAAATAGAAGTTCCAATGAGATTCATAATGTGCTCCTCAAAATCACTCTAGATGTATTCTTGAGAGATGTCAAATAATATTTAACACAACATGTTATTAATAATTGTTGAAGAATATCTGTATCTGTTGTTAATTGATATCTTTTTAATGGAAAATTTATAATAATCGTATAATTTTACTTTTTAGGTTCAGTTTCTATTTTTCTCATTTTTTCTATCTATGAGTAACTATTTCTTTGACCTTTTTATATTCTTTTCTTTTTTTTTATTAATTTTTTTCTTGTTTTTTATTCTTTTTGTAGTAGAATTAGCAAAGAAAGGATTAAGAAAAAACGTATCATGAGGAGGATTATTATGAAACGTGTTGTATTGTTAGTGTTGGTGTCACTACTTATAATTACACCGATTTTTGCTCAAGGAGCAACAGAAGCTGTTGATGAAACCCCTACAGCTCTTACTATTTGGAGTGCCGCTGCGGAGGATGAAGCAAAAGCATTGATTGACGCTTTTAATGCTAAAAACCCAGGGATAAAAGTTGATTTAATCAGAGCAGGAAGTGGAGAATTAATCACAAGACTCAATGCAGAACAACCTCGACCTCAAGGAGATATTCTTCTAGGTATTGCAAAAGAGACTTTTGACGCTCATTACGACCTTTTTAGAGGGTATAAAAACGTAAACCATGATTCTATTCCAGCTACCACTCGAGATAAAGCAGATCTACCTCGTTACTATGGGTATTCAATGCCTCTACAGGCTATGATAGTCAACACAACACTCCTTACTCCAGATGAATATCCTAGAAAATGGAGTGATTTGGTAGAACCAAGATATGCTGGAGAAATCATTCTAGCGAACCCTGCCTTAAGTGGTTCAGCGTATGCTCAGGTCTATATGATCTATAAACTCTACGGCGATGAGATGCTTAAAAAATTAGCAAAGAATGCAGTCTTTGTAGCAAGTAGCACAGCTGTTCCTGAATCAGTTGCTCGTGGAGAGTATGCTATTGGTGTTACAGGCGAAGCTAATATTGCAAAATACATGTCTGAAGGTTATCCAGTAATATATGTGTATCCAGAAGAAGGAACAGGAGCTCGCTTTGACGCTTCAGCGATTATTAAGGGTGGACCAAATCCTAAAGCTGCAGAATTATTTATGGATTTCGTTACAACAAGAGAAGCCTATGAAATTATTCTTAACACAAGAAGCCGACGTGTAGTAGTTGACTATCTTCCAGGTCCAGGGCCTCTTCCTGGCTTAGATGAAATCAAATTATTTGATTATGATGCAGAAGAAGCTGCCGAAATGAGAGATTCTCTCTCAAGTCGTTTCTCAGATTGGATTCAATAAGTTACAATTTTCTCGATGACAACACACTTCCTTCTTCTCACAAAAGAAGGAAGTGTATAATTACATGAATGTATAATTTTAGGAGAATGAAACTATTATGAGCTTAAAGTTTACGATATGAAAAAGTAGATAAAATTTTTGATAAAGAGTCACGACATGCCGTGCATGCCTTAAGAGAAATTTCATTCTCTATTGAGCCGGGAGAATTATTTTGTCTACTCGGCCCCTCTGGTTGTGGGAAAACAACACTATTGCGTAGCACCGCAGGATTAGAATCGATATCAGGTGGATCAATCTATTATGGTGATAAAGATGTTACGACGATTCCTCCCTTTAGAAGAAATATTGGTATGGTGTTTCAAAGCTTTGCTTTGTATCCCCATATGAATGTTTTTGAAAATGTTGCTTATGGACTAAGAGTACGTAAAGTTGATAGAACTATAGTGAAGAATAAAGTGACTCAAATTATGGAACTCGTTGGCTTAGATGATGTACTACGACGAAATCCCCCTCCTTCTGAACTATCTGGAGGGCAACAGCAACGAGTGGCTATTGCAAGAGCATTAGTCTATGACCCAGATATTCTCTTGCTTGATGAACCATTAGCAAATCTCGATGCTAAACTTAGACGTTACATGAGAGCGGAGATTCGAAGAATCCAGAAAGCTACAAACATTACTACAATATTTGTTACTCACGACCAAGAAGAAGCAATGGCAGTAGGAGATAGACTTGCTGTATTAAAAGATGGTGTAGTTGAACAAATAGGCTCATCAGATGACCTATACAACTATCCTCAAAATCCTTTGTAGCAAACTTCATTGGGAAAATGAACTTCTTTAATGGTAAAGTAACTAACATAAGTGGCGATACTATTGAGATTAACCTTGCAAACAACCTCTCATTCTCACTAGCAGCAAGTCAATATAGATCTGAAAGCTCTCTAGCAATTGGAGATGCGGTATTAATTGCAGCACGTCCTGAACATCTTATAGTTGAGAAATCTAGTAATCAACCTCACCTTGATGGTGAAGTAACAATCATTCAACATTTAGGTCACATTGTTCGCTATGAAGTGAAGGTGGCTTCATCTCATACTGAAAAAACTCTTGAAATTGATATGGAAGGACGAGTCCCTGGAATTAATGAGAAGGATATCATACATATCTCGTTTAAAACCCCTCGTCTCACAATCTATAAAAGGATCGATAAGTATGGAAAGATTAAGAATAACAAAACACCTTCTGTAACATTAAAACCTTTCTTCAAAAGGATTTTACCCCTTATTTAGTATTTTTCATTTCCACTTATGTTTCTTGTAATTTTCTTATTTTGGCCACTTATTACTACCTTCTTAAGAGCTTTCATGGGACCCGGAGCAAAACTTGGGTTTAGTAATGTTGGGTTTGATAACTTTTCGAAATTCCTAACAAGTCCACTATACCAAAATAGTTTAAAGAACTCATTTGTATTAAGTTTCTCGGTAGTGTTTTTCTCAATTCTAATTGGTGTTCCAATGGGCTATATCGTAGCTAGAGTACAAATCCCAGGTAAGAAGCTTCTTTTATCATTAGGAATCCTGCCTGTTATTATGCCATCTTTCGTTGGAGCTTTTTCTTGGATTATCCTCATGGGAAGACAGGGCGTTGTTCGCCATTTTCTAAATATTTTATTTAACCCTATAGGGATTACCATTCCTTCAATCTATGGGATGTTTGGAATGATTTTCACTATGACACTCATTTATTACCCATTTGTCTTTTTATTAAGTTATAGTTCCTTTTCTTCTGCAAATCCTCTACTAGAAGAAGCTGCGATGTTGATGGGAGCCGGTAAATGGAGAATCTTCTGGACAATCACGTTCCCTCTTATTCTTCCAAGTCTAGGAGCTGCTTCATTACTCGTGTTTATTAGATCTATTGGAAGTTTTGGAATTCCAGCTGTCATTGGAGGAGAAGAGTATGTGCTCCCTACTCTCATCTATTTTAGGGTGAATGGATTTTGGGATCTTAATGGAGCAGCTGCAATAGCCGTAGTAAACGTGGTAATAACTGGTGCTGTTCTCATTTTCCAAAAGTATGTAGTTAACAAGAGAAAATATGAGACTATTAGTGCTTCGCGATCTAATCAAAAATTATATAGTCACATGGGTGTGAGAATTTTTGGAAGTATCTTCTGTATTCTCATCCTTATTGTCTCTCTTGCTCCTCAAATTACTATTATCGTGATGTCTTTCTTTGAAAAATGGCAAGGACTATATCCACAAGGATTTACGTTAGCCAATTATATAAAGATTCCATCTGCGTCAAGGACTGAGTTAGGAAACTCTCTCTATCTAAGTACTATAGCTACCCTCTTTACTGCAGTTCTTGGAAGCATTATGGCCTACATTACAGAAAGAAGAAAACCCAAAGGTGCTGCGATATTAGATTTAGCAATTATGGCACCATTTGTTCTTCCAGGCACTGTTGTATCTGTTGCTCTTCTTTCTGCATTTAGTGGCAATGCAATCATTCCTTTAGGGGGAACTTTTACCATAATTATCATTTCCTATATGATTAGAAGAACTCCCTATGTATACAGATCTGTAGTAGCATCACTCACTCAGCTTGATCCAACACTTGAAGAATCTTCTACTATTGCCGGAGCTCCTTGGCTCTATACCTTTAGAAGAGTAAGTTTGCCATTAATTCTTCCTGGAATTATTAGTGGCTCTATTCTCACCTTCTCAACACTGTTACAAGAATTGAGTACAACGATTTTGCTTTATGGAGCAAGACTCGTACTGTCCTATTCAGATATATTCAGCAGTTGCTGATGGAAAGATGGGAGAAGCAAGTGCCCTTTCAGTTGTCTTACTTGTAGTGGTATTTATCATTGTCTATGCAATGAACACGTTCCAAGGGAATAAGATGATTAACAGTTTTAAATTAGGATAGGATTAACACAATATACAAGCCTCTAGGAGTTGAACTCTTAGAGGCTTTTTTGTGTAGTAAATCAGTAATGATTTTTGATGAATATTCCAATACTTTGAAATATTTTCTACGTCTAATTATTTATTATTAAAGAAGAACCGTACATATGCTCTGTCATCATAGGAGGTATTTCCTTGGATGAGACCTTTGGTGCTTTTATATTCTTTATAACAAAGAGGATCAACTTCAAGAATATGTTTGAGATGCTCTTCACTCTCTTTGAGAGTTGGAAAGAGTTCAGGGTATCCATCACTAGAAAGCACAATCTCTTTTGCTTCATCTGGAACTTTTACAACTTTAATGTGGTGTTCTTGGACAGGGTAAATTCCATCTAAGACATAATAGGTATATTCTGATTCATACGAGGAATTTTGGAGAAATGACTGCTTATTCAATAATGGAACAATATATTCTCGAGCGATATCACGTTCTTGAATATCTTCAATAGAAGCCCCTTTGGAGAGCTCTACATTAATCATTAAAGATCGTAAGTTAGCAAGAACAGTATCAATCTCTTTTTGGAATTTAATGCTTTGACCATCAATCAAGGCCATACAGTCACCTATAAACCAAAGTTCTTTATGGTAATTGCTATAGATAACACAACTAGCGGTACAGCGATGAGATGGAGTCTCTTTTGTTTGCTCTAAGATGCCTAACTCCTGATAAAATAATCGATATGAATCATTTATTTTATTGAAGGCTTCTAAAGCTTTTGTTGTCGGATGTAGTGATTCAATTGTGTGCAAGGCGAGATTTCTTGCAACTCTTCCTGGGTTCTCTCCATTGTACTTCATGCCACTTTTATTCGTCGCACCATCTACAACTGCAATGAAATCATCATTAATGATAATGCCATCTTCACAAGCTGTACTATCGGTTCCTTTTGCTTGAAGATAGTGCTCAATTATGTGCATGATAATATACTCCTCTGTGTGCTCTCTTGTGTTATCATTTACAATCATTATACACAAAAAAGAAAAATAAAGGAAAGTAAAAAAAGAAATAGTCGTAGATATTTGATCTTCTCCTAGTAAAATTATGAAAGAATTTGTTTTTATAGTAACTTTTTATTAAGGAAGATAAGATTATATAGAATATAAAGAAAAGAGATCTTTATACTCATCACCCTTCTTAATTTAAGGAGGGTATACTCTCAGCTAATTGTATGATAAGTATTGATAGAGAGGAAAAGGAAGCACATATGAACGCAGTAAAAAGAAAGATGAAGATATTAGATTTACTCAAAGAGAAAGAGTCGATAGATGTTGAGACTCTCACTTCGTTGTTTGGTATTTCAAAGGTTACTGTAAGAGGAGATCTTGATGATTTACATAAAAAAGGTCTTCTAATTCGAACTCATGGTGGTGCGATGCTTCCAGAAACCTCAGCTTGGTCCGAGTCCTCTCCAATACCCTCAAAGAACATGAAAATGAAAAATATGCCATCTGTAAAGAGGCTCTCTCTTTTATTACCCCTCAAATGAATATTATTATTGATTCTGGCAGTACAACAGTCCATCTAGCTAAAATGGTGCATTCTATTCCCTTAAGCGTAATTACTAATAGTGTATTAGTCTTAACTGAATTGATGAATAGTGAGCAGGTAGAACTTTTTGTAGCTGGTGGGGTTCTACGTAAAGCATCTCTATCTCTCATGGGAGACCCTTCTAGTTACTTTTTTACACAAATTCACGCAGATGTACTCTTTCTAGGTTCTTCTGGATTCTCAATCGATAAAGGAGTGAGTTGTACAAATATCATAGAAGCTCAAACAAAAAAACAGATGATAAGTCATGCTTCTAAAGTAGTACTTCTTGCAGACTCTTCTAAGATAGAGAAGATGTTTATTGCACATGTATGTGACTGGAAAGATATAGATTATTTCATCACAGATGCTTTAGAGGATGAACAAAGACAAAGGTTAGAACAACAAGGTGTAACAGTTATTATTGCGAGTATGTGATGTAATCTAAGCAATAATTCTTACGTTTAATCCTGTATTCAATAATCTATATTCAGCTTATTTGTCTTTATCTGATAAAATATTTCTTTACAAAATCTACTTAGTTGCAAATGCCTTTCTGTATTCTCTTGGTGAGACTCCAAGGCGTTCTTTGAAGACTCTGTTAGCATGCGAGGTAGTACGAAATCCACTCATTGTTGCAATAGTTGCAATGGGTGTTCTTTCACTGGTTAATAGTCGACACATCATTTCTACCCTCTTCTCATTGAGATATTGAGTAAAGGTGAGATGAGTTAATTGTTTGAAGACATAGCAGAAATAGGAAGTAGAAAGAAACGCTTTACTTGCAATCTCATCAACTGTGATGTGTTGCGTGAAATTATTATCAATATACGCAAGAGCTCTAGAAAGTGATTCAAGGTGATATGAACAAAGATGCTCTTCATCTTTGAATATTACCTCTTTGCTATACATTCTTCCTAGTTGAACTAATAAATTAAGTACTAGAGCTTTAATTGCAAGAAGATACCCCGCTTCTTTATTGTTGTATTCATCCATCATATCTTTTATTAATCCCTCTATTCGATTTCTTAAAGATAGAGGGATATTGAGCCGAGGTTTTACCTCTTTTTCACTCACTAAAAAAGGTTCTATGTAAGCAAAATCAATAAAGCTTTTTGCCATTCCTATTGTGATATTCTCTGACCAAAGGAATTCTGGATTAAATTCAATTTCGACAATATTGAATGTTGTATCAGGTAAGGCTCGAATTACGTGTGGAATAAATGGGGGTATTACAAAAGCATCCCCTTCACTAACAATAAACTCAGTATCATTAATAATATGTACCGCATTACCTCTCGCTACATAATTAATCTGAATCATTTCATGGGTATGCTTTACTAAGGTTACCTGAGTGTTATCATACGATCTAATGAAAATTGGGAGATTTTCATTAGGATTGTCACTCATTGTAAAAAGGGGAATCTTTGATAATTCTTTATTCATCTCTCTATAATTTTGCAATACTCCTTCCACTTAATTCAGCTAACTCTTTTTCGAAACTTTGTTCTCTTGCATATGCTAACACTTCGTCAATGTGTTCTGCAACTTTATGATAAGCATCAATGTATTGATTAATCAGAGAATCACAAGGTTTTTCAAATCGAGGAGCAACTAAGAAGGTGGTATGTGCTAATAGTTCTGTGACTTCAAGAGATTCCCCATCTTTTTTACAATCTCCAAAAGGACCTCCTTCTACAAAAAGAGGAGCCCTGTGCAATCTTCCATACCCACAATACCCACAACTTACCCCTTCACTACTTAATGCTTTTAAAAGGGCATAGGGCTCTTTTATATGTTCTGTTGTTGGGATATAGGCCGCATAATGGTAAGAAAAGACTCTTTTTGTATTGCTATACTCCCCTTGAGGTCTTATATATGGAATATCTGATATACCTTGATTAAGTGTTCGTGCATTACTTTCTCTAATAGCAGAGACTTCATCTAGATGTTCGAGAGCTGCATCTGCTAAAGCTGCTGCAAAGGGGTGAATTCTATATTTGTAACCCATTCCAGTAAGTGCATACTTTCTATATGGGGAAGAATCCTTAAGAGTTGGTATTACATCATAATGTCCAAGAGCTACTGCCCTATCGTAGTATTCTTCATTGTTTGTAACAAGAATCCCACCTTCTCCACCTGGAAGTGTTTTTGTTCCCTGTAAACTAAAACAGCCAACATCACCAATTACACCCACCTTTACATCGTGGTAAGAAGCCCCATGAGCATGAGAACAATCTTCTATCACTTTCAAATGATACTTCTTCGCAATATCCATAATAGAATCCATTGCACATGGGTTTCCCCATACATGAACAACCATGATAGCTTTTGTTCTAGCAGTAATGTGTGTAATAATTTCACTCGGATCTAAGCAGAAAGTCTCTTTATCAACATCGCAGAATACTGGAATTGCGTGAGAAGCAATGATAGGAGTGACACTTGCCCAAAAGGTGTATGAAGGAACGATCACTTCATCCCCAGGTCCTACTCCTACTGCAAATAGCGCACTGTGAAGTGCAGCTGTTCCATTACTTGTGCATAAGGTATAGGAAGCACCTGTGTAGGATGCAAAATGAGAAGCGAATCGAGTAACAACAGGAGATTGACTAGTTTCTCCAATTTCCATGAGCCTGTTAACCTCTTTAATCCCAGCTTCAGTGCATATGGGAAGTGTTGCTTCTTTGCGATAATCTAAAGTAACAGTTTTTTTTCCACCAAAAAGGGCTAGCTTTGACATAATCAACTCCTAATAAATAGATATCATTCTTATCAATATTAAGTATGAATTGACCATATAAAGTTGTCAACAATAATAGCTGAATACAGCTAAATAGAGTAATTAATGAGTACTTTTCAATATCTATAAGAAAATATGCAAAGTTTAGATTGCTATCATAACGAATTCTATAATTGAAAACTGATTGTCATCATTTATCAATAAGGTTACACTTCAAAGAAGTCAAAAGTTGAATTTTATCATAGAACCAAGGAGAAATGATTATGCGAATAACTGGAGCTGGATGTTGTTTGATTGATTCTATCTACATGAATTCATCATATGAAGATGAAGCTTTTAAAAAAAGTAATGAGTATAGAAAAAGGTGATGGTGGATTAATTGAAGGTGGGCTTGTCTTTAGTGAAGATATAGAAGTCTTTGCAAAAAGAGCTTATAAAGATATACGAAGAGAGCTTACAGCCTCAAGAGATCCAGATGTTGAAAATCTTGGAGGTCCTGCTGTCGTGGCTCTCGTCCATGCATCTCAGATTCTTGCAAAAGAAGAGGTAGAAGTCTCTTTCTATGGAGCTGTAGGTAAAGATGAACAAGCTAAGCATGTACACCAAGCTATTGCAAAAACTCCTTTAAAAAGTGAGCTCAAAGAAGTTGAAAACAAAAGAACAGCCATCACCGATGTCTTTGATGACCCAACTCAACGAAATGGAAAAGGTGAACGATCGTTTATCAACACGATAGGAGCTGCAGGCGACTATGGCTCAGAAGATCTTCCATCTTCATTCTATGATGCTGACATTGTCTTACTCGGAGGAACCGCTTTAGTGCCAAAACTCCATGATGGAATTCACACTGTCCTTAAAAAAGCAAAAGAGAATAAGTGTATAACCGTTGTCGGTACTGTGTATGATTTTAGAAACGAGAAGAAATCTCCTAACACACCTTGGCCTCTAGGGAATAAAGATTCATACTCCTATATTGATCTTCTCATCACAGATGAAGAAGAAGCGCTTCGACTTAGTGGCAACAATGAAGTAATAGCTGCAGCAAACACCCTTATTTCTTATGGAGTAGGAGCTTTGATTGTCACTCGTGGTGCTATCGATATGCTTGTGTATTCAAGTGGGAAGATCATTAAAAAATGTGACCTTAAAAGTATGCCAGTGAGCCAATATATGGATGACCTCATGGCAAAAGATCCATCTATGAGAAAAGACACCACAGGATGTGGAGATAATTTTGTAGGTGGAGTATTAGTTGCAATAGCAAAACATCAACTAAAAAAAGATAGCACATTAATAGACATGAAAGATATCTGTGCATACGGAGCATCTTCTGGCGGCCTCACTTGTACCTACCATGGAGGAACATTCTATGAAAACAACAAGGTGAGAAGGCAACTCTATTACAACCAATAGTAGAGGCATATCTTGAATCAGTATTAGGAGAAGTATGATGAATCCTTTGTTTGTACAATGGGGCGGTGGGAATATTGGAAGATCTTTTATCGGGCAAGTATTTTCCCTTAGCAACTATAAAGTCACTTTTATTGATATCGATAAGCATCTGATTACTTCCTTAAACGAATCAGGTGAATATGTTGTGAAAGCTGTAATAGGCAATTCTTCTAAAGACATGGTAATTAAGAACGTCTCTGCTATTGATGCAAAAGATCAACAAAAAGTAGATGAAGCAATTGAGAAAGCAGCGCTGATGGGAGTATCAGTTGGACGTAATGTGTGGCCTCATATTGCACAGAGTCTTGCTCTTGCTATTTCCTATCGTTATGCAGAGAATCCAAAGAATCCTCTCGATATCATCTTAGCGGAAAACATCCATAACGCTTCTTCTTTTGTCACCTCCCTCCTCCTGCCTCATCTTCCAAAAGATTTCCCATTTGATAAGTATGTAGGTCTCATCGAAACAAGCATAGGTAAAATGGTCCCAATTCAAGAGAGTAATAATATATTGGAATTAAAAGCAGAACCCTATAATGAGCTTATTGTCGATAAAGATGGATTTAAGAATCCCATTCCAAATGTTGCACCATTACATCCTGTTAGTCCAATTGGAGCATATGTAGATAGAAAATTATTTATTCATAACCTAGGACATGCCGCAACAGCGTATCTAGGATATCTTGCTCATCCACACATCGAGACTATAGCGCAAGTAATCGAAGATGAAAAAGTATCAGCTCTCGTACGTCTAGCAATGATACAATCAAGTGATGTGTTATTGGAACTCTACCCCACTGTTTTTACTCAAAAAGACTTACTTGACCATATAGATGATTTACTTAGTAGATTCAAAAACACAGCACTTGGAGATACTGTCTTTCGTGTTGGAAGAGATCTAAAAAGAAAACTTCGTTTTGATGATAGACTCATGGGTATTATTATTGAAGCAGAGAAATTAGTTAAACCATGGGATTATATTGGTAAAGTATATCTTGGAGCACTTTCATTTAGAGCAACAGATACAAAAAATGAGATGTTTGAAAGTGATAAGAACGTATTTCTTAGTCTAGAAAATCTCACTCTAAGAGAAAAGATCTATAAGGTGAGCGAATGGAAAGAATCTGGATTACCACAAGAGATGTTTGATTCAATTGCAAGGAAACTAGAGGACATAGAACATGTTTCATAGCTCTTTTGTATGATATGAACCGTCTGAAAAACCTATATATGGAACATATTCGTTATATCGTATTATTGATTAAAAATTGATTCTGGTTTTCCAATTATAGACATCTCTCAATTTCTAGTATCAGAACTCTCTTTTGTGGTATCTGTTGTCAGCAACCTCTCGTTTTATTTCTTTTATAGAAGAAACTTTTGTATCTATCATAAAAAGATTCTATTATATAAGAAACTTTTCTGGAGGTGATTCCTGTGGCTATTCGCAAGACCTATATGAAGCAGATTCTCGATTTCATGGATAAACCAGTCGTAAAGGTAATAACAGGCATGCGACGCTCTGGGAAAAGCGTTATTCTCGAGCTCACCATGGAGGAAGCCCGTAGACGCGGGGCTGATGAAAACCAGATATTCTCTGTTAACTTCGAATCATAACAGTTCGAACATCTGAAAGATTATTAAACATTGTACCAGGCAATCATCGCGGCAACCAAGGTAGCGAACGGCAAGTTATACTTATTCATTGACGAGATTCAAGAGGTTGAATCATGGGAGCAAGTAATTAACTCAGTCCGTGTAGATTATAATTGTGATATCTACATAACAGGTTCTAATGCGAGACTGCTCTCTGGTGAATTGGCAACATTGCTATCTGGACGCTATATAGAGATTCCTATCTACCCCCTCTCATTCAGTGAATATCTTGAGTTTGCAAAAACCAACGAGGATGAGGTCACTTTGAGCAAGGAACAGCATTTTTCCAATTTCCTCCGGTATGGAGGCCTTCCTGGAATTCATGAGATGAAATGGGATGATGCAGTACTGTTAAGATATCTAACTGACATATTCAACTCTGTGCTACTAAGAGATGTAATCAAGAGAAACAAGATTCGCGATATCGATTTGCTCGAGAAGGTTGTGCTATACCTGATGAACAATATAGGCAACACCTTTTCGGCTAAGACCATCTCAGATTTCCTGAAGAACCAAGGGAGAAAACTTAGCACAGAGACCGTTTACACCTACATTAAGGCTCTAGAGAGTGCATTCGTAATCCATAAGGTGCCGCGCGATTTGACATTAAGGGGAAACGGCTTTTAGAGACCCAGGAAAAATATTTTGTCTCTGACCTTGGTCTACGCCATGCGATGATTGGATATCGTGACAATGATATAGGAGGATTGCTAGAGAATGTGGTGTTTTTGGAGTTACTTCAAAGAGGATATACTATACACATTGGAAAGCAAGGTTCTCATGAGGTTGACTTTGTAGCCTCACGATCGGATGAGAGGCTGTACACTCAAGTATGCTATATTCTAACAAAAGACAACACAAAACGAGAATTTACACCCCTAGAGCTTATAAATGACAACTATGAGAAGGTTGTTATTTCAACAGACTCCCTGATTAACTTCAATCGAAATGGAATCAAGCAAAGGAATATTATCGAATTCCTACTGAACAGGTAATGTACATCAAAGGTAAGCTGATGTAGAAATAAATTTCGTGCTATCATAATAATCTTAGTAGCAGAGAAGAAAGAATAAGGAGATTGCCCTGCCCTTGGGATTATTTAACCATGCAGGATCATAGGTAAAGGACTGTAACAAGAAAGATGCTTGTTTCCAGGTTCCCACGAATAGACCATTCATGTAGACAAAGAGTTTTTTATCTATCTCTTGTCACCAATCAAGATCTGAAGAAGAATCGTCAGTTTTTCAACAAGTCCAAGGGTGTAGTTATATGCTCCCAGAAGCGTCATAAGACTGTCAAGAGTGCTTCTGGGCGATCCCGCTTCCAAGGCTGAGATGGTTTTAGTAAGCATTCCTACTTTGTCGGCTACTTGCTTTTGGGTCATTCCAGATTTTTTTTCGAATTCCTTTCAAGACTGGTCCTAGTTGTTGCACGAGGTTTATTGTATAGTTCATATACCCTACAAGGTACCAACCGTCAATATACCCTGCAAGGTATATTAGGACAAAAGCATCAATTAATAGTTGACAATCGAGAGAGCTTATAGTTGATGTGTTTGTCCTAGGATGTGTTGAGAGAGGTGAATCAATCACCTCTCTTATGTGTTACAATGTTACTACTTGTTTTTTTTCTAGAGACTCTTGAATTGCTAACATCACTTTCATGACATACAGAGAGTGGCGTGGTAATGCTTGTGTTACAGGTTCTCCCTTTTCAATTTGCTCTACAAAATATTGCAATTCTAATTGATAGGCATCTGTTTCATCAATCTTTTGAACTTCTGGTTCTGCTCCATTTTTAAACAGAACTGCTGATCTTTTCGCTCCACCTACATTCTCAAGGTTAAACCCTGCAACAAAATTATATTCATATGTTGCTTTATCTCCAACAATGCGCATGGTCATGGTAAATGGATAATTCTCAGTCATTTCAAAAGCACCTTCAACAGCTGCTCTTTGACCATTCTTAAATGTAAGAGTTGTCAATACATGATTCCAACATTCATTCTTATCCTTCTGTCCTATTGCATAGACTTGTTCAACATCTCCAAATAGATGGCAAGCATAATCAATATCATGAACATGAAGATCAAAAAAGGCCTCCACCTGATTTTTTAGGATCTCGATGCCAGGTTGTCCAATTGGGATGCTGTGCGAGACGTGACATTGTTGTCATCTTGATAGTACCAAGTTCTCCAGCATCAAACAGTTCTTTAGCTTGAACATATTCAGGCCAGAATCTAATCACTTGACCCACCATCAGAGTTCTCTTTGCTGACTCTGCAGCTTCTACCATCTTTTTTGCAGATTCATAGGTAAGTGTAAAAGGTTTTTCACAAAGGACATGAGCATTATGTTTGAATGCAAGAAGCACATATTGTTCATGAAGAAAAGTAGGAAGACAGATATCTACAATATCGAGTTTTTCAGAAGCTAGCATCTCCTGTGCATCCTGATAAAAGGTGCAATTATATTCATCCGCTAATTTCTTTCCAGCTTCTTCATTCACATCGGCAATAGCAACTAACTGTGCATCTTTTATCTGTGCATAAGAAGCCGCATGTTGAGTTCCAATGAACCCTGTTCCCATAATTCCAATTCTTAACATATCGTAATCCTCCTAATCTACATATGAAAAAATACGAGACATCGTTGATGATGTATTATAAATGATTTGTTCAGGGAAATGTTTATAGGGTGGCATCATTTCTGCATTACAATACCCATCATATCCAATCTTCTTAAATGCATCCATGACAGCAGGATAGTTCACATCTCCTGCAAGAAGGTCAACAAAAGAACCAAAACCGCCCGGTTCTCGTCTATAATCTTTGAAATGTACTTTCTTTATTCTGGATTCAAGTATTTCGATCCAATGTTCAGGATATCCTGTAAGCAGGACATTCCCTACATCAAAATATGCCCCGACATATTCAGAATTGAAGGAATCGATAAAAGTTCTGAACTCTAATGGAGATAAAAGAAACTTGTTCCACACATTTTCGATTCCCATCACAACGTTGTGTTGACGTGCAAAAGGTTCAAGACTCCCGATTGCTTCTAGGGAGCGCTCATACACTTCATCATATCTGCACACTTCGCTTCCTGGAACAAAATCTACTCCAACATATCCAGGTACGACAAGGACTGTATCAACACCTAATATAGATCCAGCATTGATAAGACGTTTAATCACATCTTTTGCTATTTCTCTGTTCTTTGGATTATCAGAAGTAAGAGAATGTTCCCAAGGAACCCAAGATGCAAGAGATGATATTTCAATCCCGATATCCTGACACATCTCTTTGACAGATAAAATATCGGAATCTTTTGCATTCAACCCAAGTTCTCCTGTTTCTGACATACAAAACTCAATTCCGTCGAATCCAGCATCTTTTGCTAGAAGAGAGGCTGTTTGTAGCGGTGTGTTGTCCGGAAATGACCAAAATTAATCCCCTTTTTCACATATTCCTCCTTCTTTAATTACAATCTGCGTTCAATGGACCAGCTAGTTCTTTCATGAAGAAGAGCTTTCCTGCAAGGGTTGGCATAAAGCTAGCAGGAACCCACATATCAGGTCCATAACGAAGAGCCGTCCAAAGGGAAACACCTTGCCACTGCATGCCTCGACCTAACACGCCATCGCACCCTCCAATTATCGTATCTGATTGTAAGAAAAGTCCGGGTCCAATCGTGTTTGCACGTGCTGGGGTGAGAGTAAAACGGCTTTTAAAACTCGTGATTGCGTTTTGTTCGATGGTAAGTGGATGTAGCTTAGCACCAAGACGGTGTGTTTGTTTCTTCCACTGGTCTAATGAACTGAATTCAGATGCAAAATGAGGTTCCCAAAATGCAATGTGAAAGGCCCTTCCTATGCCAAAGACTGTAGTAAGATGAGCACCTTGAGCTTTTAAAGTAGAAATCTTTTCTCCATAGGTAGGGAGGTTCTCTTTTGTGGCAAAATTTCTTTGTGAAACAGGAACACTAAGGTCGCCTAAAGGTCCATAAAAGGCTATTTCCATTGCATGTTGAAAAGACCCCGGATCATCAGAACTCAAAGTATTCCCTTCACCATCACTCCATTCATCCATATTAAATCCGTGAACATGATCACACTTCACATTCCACTCTTTAAGAAAGAAGACAACCCAACGATACATTCCCATAGGACCCACAGGAAGGATGAGGGCAAGTTGCTTTCCTTCATCTCTCGTTCTTTTTATAGTAAGTGCTATCTCATGCCCCATGAGCATATTAAAGTCTTCTAGGGATTCACAAGGAATTGGTGTAAAATCTTTATTCCAAAAATCTTGAGGTTCTAGTATTTCAGATGGATCATGTGCTGCACAAGCATCAATACGCTCTAAATCCCAACCTGCTGGATAGAAATCTTCAAGCAGGGATCCTTTTATTGTCGATATCAAATTCATTTCATATTCCTCCTCATCCTACTATTCATCAAGGAAGCAATCGCTTCGTTGTTAATCTTGGCCACGTGTGACACTGTCTGAACCCTTCAGCATAGGGAACACCACACTGCAGACCTCTAAACTTTGAACAGGTACGAACAAAATCGATAAAATCAATCCCATCATGGTCTCTCATCCATATTATTTGACTTTCATGACATGAAAGAGCTTCTAATTTCAGTTCAATCTCCTCACTAATATCTACATACTCAGTAGGCAAAAAATCTACACCAGCGAGGGTATCCATATAGAAAATAGGAACTACTGATCCAGACTGATTATATTCAGGGAATTTGTGAATCACTGATGAATGGAAGCTCGAACGAAAGGTAAGAGCTCCTGCTTCAACATGATCACGCATATAGTCTTGTACTGGGTGAGTAATAATCACATCAGGTTGCACTTCTCTCATCACACGGACCATCTCTTTATTTAACAGTTCATCCATTGAATTCACACTCAAATCTGGGATATCGAGAGTTATTGCTTCTGCTCCTATTACTTTCGCTGCATGTTGGCTTCTTTATTACGAATTATTCTAAGTTCTTCTGGTGGAATCTCCACATGTCCCAGATTTCCATTCGTAATGTGAAGAGCTACGACCTTATGACCCTCTTTAACATAGCGAGATAATGTTCCAAAGCATCCGATTTCTAGATCATCAGGATGACAACCGACTGCTAGAATATTCATACAATCCTCCTAGGAAGTTATTTTATTCATATCAATGTACCTTTCGGATGTTCTCTAGATTGCTCAAAATTACGGCAATGACGATGATGGCCCCTGAAATAGCTGTCTGAGCATATGGCCATACCGAGAGAATATTCATGGCATTGTTAATAATTCCCAAAAGCAATACACCAATAAATGCTCCACCTATCGTTCCTCGCCCACCATCAAACGTTATACCACCGATAATAGCTGCTGTAAGTGCTCTAAGTTCATACCCGCTACCTGCTGTTGCTGTTATAGAGTCTAACCTTGAGACAAAGACTATCGAAGCAATAGCACTAATAACTCCACTTATTGAATAGATAATGATCTTATAACGATCGATATTTATTCCACTTAGATAAGCATTCTTTTCATTTCCCCCTATTGCAACAATCCGACGTCCGAAGCGAGTGAAATTGAGTAAGATGTATGCAAAAGCGACCATAGCGATGAGAAATAACAACATAACTGGAAATATATCGAATATTCGAGTACGCCCGATGAAATCGAACTTTCTACTGAAGTTCATAAATCTTCCACCAGTGATCATAAGAGATGCACCGAAGAAGATCTGACTTGTTCCCAGTGTGATAATTAGAGGGAGACATCGACTTTTTGCAATGATTACTCCGTTAATGAATCCACAAAACAAACCTGTCAATAATCCAAGAATTATAGCTAAGGCTACACTTCCATCTCCCATAATAATTTTACTCGTTACTACTCCTGAAAGAACCATGATATTTCCTATAGAAAGATCGATTCCTCCACTAATAAGAAGCAAAGCCATAGCCATAGTGAGAATACCCAACACCGATACTTGTTGGAATATGGCTACGATATTACGAATATCAACAAATTTTGGGCTGATTATGGTTACAACTACTGTGATAAGCAGTATGACAATAATCATGAGAACACGTTGATCTTTAATTGCAAATTTTCCTGCTACATTGATTCTTTTTCTATTTCCATAGTATTACATCCCTAATGCGCTTTTTATGATTCTTTCTTCATTGATTTCTTCAAGAGGAATCTCCCCAGTAATGGCTCCTTTTCGTACTACAAGAACTCGATCACTCATACTGATGAGCTCTGGCATATCAGAAGAGACCATGATAATTGATTTGCCTTCTTTCGTGAGCATTGACATCAACCGATAGAATTCAGCCTTTGAATTCACATCAATACCACGTGTAGGTTCATCAAAAACATAGAGATTAGATTCTCCAAAAAGCCATTTCCCTAACACCACTTTTTGCTGATTACCACCACTCAAATTCTGCACTTCTTGAAAGAGACTTGGAGTTTTAATATCGAGTGTTTTAACAAGAGGTGCGACAAGAGGTTCATGGTGTTTAATATTCATGAAAAATCCCTTAATTCTTTTTCCAAGTCCCACAATCGTTATATTCTCTACAATGCTCTTACCTAACATCAAGCCCAATTGTTGCCTATCCTCAGTAATATGGGCAAATCCTTCTTTTATACTATGTTGAGGACTACGCAACTCTAATTGTTTTCCTTTATATTCAATGCGTCCTGCATAAAATTGATCAGCTCCAGTGAGGGCTCTCATTATTTCAGTTCGACCAGAACCCACCATTCCAGCAAATCCAAGAATTTCTCCTGAACGTACTTCAAAAGAAATTTTTGGAGAATCTTTTGTGAGTTGAAGATCTTCTACTTTAAGAACGACCTCTCCAATTTCATGCTGTTCTTTTTGATAGAACATACTTACCGGACGTCCAACCATATCCATAGTGATAATATCAAGGTCAATATCACGAGATTGATTCTCATATGTATTCACCACTACTCCATCTCTAATAACAGTAAGACGATCAGCAATTTGCACCACCTCTTTGAGGAAGTGAGAGATATAAATAATGCTTATTCCTTGTTTAGCAATCTGTTCTGTTAGAGCGAGAACTGTTCCTACATCTTTTACGTTGAACATCGAAGTTGGCTCATCCATCAAAAGAATACGAGGTTTTAGAACTAAGGCCTTAAGAATCTTAACAAACTGCTGTTCAGCCACTGAAAGATCTTCGATTTTTCTCCTTACATCAAGAGAGATACCAAGTCTATCAACTTCTTCTTTTGCACTCTGTTCAGTACTAGCACGATCTAAAAATCCAAATCGTGTCGTCTTTTCTAATCCAACGAACATGTTTTCAGCGACGCTCATTGTAGGAATAAGATCATTCTCCTGATAAATAATACTAATACCTAGAGCCTGAGATAGTTTAGGATTCAATGAGGAATAACTTTTCGAATCAATAACTATCTCTCCTCCATCTGGACTATGTGCTCCACTAAGGACCTTCATGAGAGTTGATTTCCCTGCCCCATTCTCTCCAACAAGACAATGAATCTCCCCTTTATAGAGGTTAAAAGTTATGTCTGATAATGCCTGAACCCCAGGAAAGGATTTTGAAATGTTTACCATCTGGACAAGTGGGGTTTTGCCTTCATATGTAAAGCTCATATATAACTACCTTGTTCTTAAGACGAACATCATAGATGCTGTCCCACATAATAGGACAGCATCATCAATATCATTGATAGCTTATAGTCCACCAATATAATCGAGTGCCATTTTTGGGTCTTCCCATGTAATGACTTTGTCTAACTGATCGGCTGTAGCAGGAACTATTGGAAGAGGAGTAAATTTTGGGAGATCACGTTTTCCCTGCACAACATATTCATAAAGATTCTTAAATGTCTTTACTCCTTGGATAGAAACAGGAGCTGTGATATTTGCAGATTGAATTCCATCTACCATCATTTGAATACCATCAGGAGATCCACCAGTACTAATGATAGGAATATCTTGCATACCAGCTTCAATCAGAGCATTATAGCATCCTTTAGCCATGAGGTCGTTGTTTGCAAAGATTACATTAAATGGAGTGCCTGTTTGGATGAAGTTCTGGGTAATATTCATTGACTTTTCTGTTTGCCAATCCCCATGTTCAAGTCCAACAATCTTCACATTTGGAAAATCTTTTAACGCTCTGTCAATTCCTTCCTGATATTGTTCATATACACCACCGCCTTTTGCACCGGCTGCATAGAAAACTCTTGGGTTATCATAGGTTTCGCTGATGAATTTTATTGCACCATACCCAATATCTCCATAGAGACAAGCTACGGTAGAAATATAATCTCCAGCATCTTCTGGTGGTGGGAGATTTTCTACTGTAATTGGAATTCCAGCATCGTTAGCCATTCGAATCAATGTAGCAACTTGATCTGGGGATATAGGAAATACGGAGATCCCATCAACTTGTTTTTGAATCAAATCTTCCATTGCAGCTACAGATTTTTCTAGACTATTGTTTGCATCTAGGACAATGGTCTCGATACCTACCTGATCAGCAGCGTATTCAAATGCTTGAGCTCCATACATATTCCAGATATCTTGCATATCATATGCAATATATCCAAATGTGTAGCCTTCTTTCTCCTCAGTCGTACCTGTTGCAAATAGTGCAACGCATGCTACGAGAAGAATTACTACAAAAAGAGTAAATTTTTTCATACGTGAACCTCCTATCTAAACAGTATGGTGTCGTTCAACGAACACATTCCATACTTGTTTTACTTATACATAGCCATGTTCTTTGTAGAAGTCATACGCATCTTTTACTGCAGCATTCACCACAGAAAGATCTTCAATGTTCTTATCTCTCATAGTAAACTCTTGAGTAAATTCAATTTCAGTACTTAATGGACCATCAAACCCATTATCATCTAAGTATTGAAGTGTCTGTTTAAGACGAAGCCATCCTTTACCAGGAGCTGGGAAATTCCATTCATCAATCTCGCCACCTTTATCTTTGAGGTGGACATATTTAACCTCATGAACACAATCTTTTATATCGTCCTCAGGCATCTTCTTCCCGTAGAAAACGACATTCGCTGTATCATAATTAATTCCTAGATACTTCGAATCAACCTTTTTCACAATCCTACTTAGTTGGGCTCCAGTTGCATGTTCTCCATGTGTTTCAAGTACAAGCATAAGTTGATGCTTTTCACATAGAGGCAACACTTTCTTTAGATTTTCTATTAAAAGTTCATCTTGTGTATTCTCTTGAGTTGAGTTATGAGCTTCTCCTGTGGAAGAGACAATGAACTTACACCCAAGTTTAGCAGCGAGTTCAATATTCGCAGAAAAATCTTTCAGCCTCTCATCATCCATAAGATTACAGTGTCCACTAAGCCCTATAGGAATGAGTTCATACTTCTTCAATAGATTCTTGACTTCTTCTAACTCACCATCACTCATACTAGATGCAGCATGTTCAGTCCAACCGTTCACAGCGGTGAGCTCAACATACTTAAAACCAGCCATAGAAATTCCTTGCAAAGCTTCTTCTAGAGTAAATCCGTGGTAAGTATTGGTACTTACACCTACAATATGTTTCATAATCACTCCTTTAATCTCCACCATGGTCTAATTTGGTGGGTATTTAACAGAAAATTACATCTTCTTCTCTTTGTTCAGTAATACGCATAATATTATCTATATAGTATTTCGCTGCTCCGCGGTTTTTGCATGTTGAGGGAAGTCTTGTGTAGATAATTTGAACACCACTAGAGATAACACTCGAGCCATTACTCTTCACAGATTCTCGTATCATATTGAGGAAGTCATCTCCAAAGATCTCAATGCCTCCACCAATGACAACAATCTCCGGGTCAAATATTCGTAAAACATTATTAATTCCAAAAGCAAGGATTATTGCGCTTTCTAGCATAGCATCTAATACTCCTTGATCCTTAAGGATAAATGCCTTAGCAACTTGTTCAAGAGAAACCTGTTCAAGATTGCCTCCACACAGTTCAAGAAGGATAGTACTTTGAGCTTTCTTCACTGCAGCAACAGCCCTTTCAATGATGCGTGGTGTACTGATCAAACGCTCTAGACAGCCTCTATTTCCACATGTACAAAGGGGACCATTCATATCGACAGAAGTATGACCAAACTCTCCAGCCATGCCAAACGAACCTCGATAAATTTTTCCTCTATAGATGATACCTGCCCCTACCCCCACATTTACATTTATATATACTAAGTTCTGGGCTTTACGATGGAGAACAAACTCTTTTTCTGCATAGGCATAAAAAGCTGACTCATTACCAATAATCACAGGTCGAGCAATAAAAATCTTTCTCACATCAACTAAAAAAATTTTCCTGATCTTTAACATCAAGAACTGTTGAGATGATCTTATGACTATTGACATCAACAATTGCAGGAATTGTGATACACAACGCACCAAGTTTCTCTTTATCGATTGCTTTAGATTTTTGACTAATGAGAGTATGCAATTGTTCAACGTAACCCGCATGGTTTGAATTAGGAAAATACATACTTTCTAACTCATTACAGGCTAAATCATACAGAATATATCGAAAACCTTTTCTTTCCCAAGCAATGGTCGGAATGTGTAGACGCTCTGCATTAACTTTAAGTAAAATACCTTTTCGTCCAATCCTAGTAGCTTGTTCTATACCACTAGTTTGAATAAGCCCATGTTCAATCATCTCATCAATAAGAGTAGACACTGTCGTAGGGCTAAGCTTCGCTTTGGTGGCAAGAGATGCTCTCGAAATCTCCTTCTCTGCAACAATATAATCAAATAATCGTTTTAAATTACGCTCTTTCACCATGAGTTGACTTCGAATATCATATCTATTTCGTTGTATAAAGCCTGTAGTCGTCAAAGTAGCCCCTCTTTTACTATTTCATTCTAATATAAATACTTATATTAATTCCTCCAATGGACGTATAAATTATTTTATCATACATTGTAGTGCTGTCAAGTCTCAAACATTCTATAGAAATGAAAAAAATTGTTGGCTCGAAATACAATTAGTCTATAGCCATCTTTGCAACCAATCAAAAGCATTCTGTTGCATTTCAACACTAAAACGATGCGGGCCACTGTGGTAGATATAATCAAAATTATTACTACATCCAGCTTTTTCATATATTGCCCTTAAGGTACGTTCAGCTTCTTTTACTTCACTAATAGTATATAACTCATCATCTATACAACTAAGCACTAATAGTGGATTTGGGACCATCATGGAGACAACATCAGGAAATTGCATCATATTGGGCAGTCCCGGAATTGTGTACATCCAGGTATGATCAATTGCTTTATGGAGAATAAAATCAGACCATGTGGTCATAAATCCAGCTGTGACTGCACATCTAATCATATCACTACTGCCAGCTAAATAATTAGTACGTAACCCTCCAAGACTTATTCCACAACATCCTATTCGAGAGGCATCAACATCATCCCTTTGCGCTAATACCTGTAAGGCAACACGATCTTCTGCCATCGTAATCCCTGGCCATGTATAGCCTGCAGTAAAGATGCTTTTTGCTATCACTGATTCCATGTGATATGCACATTCATTATACCAAGACTCTTCATCCTTAATTGATGCATTCTCTTTCATTAACAAAGAGAGAACATGTGAAGGAACTTCTGCTAGATCAACTCGTCGACTTTCAAAAGGAAATACATCATGGACAAGCACTGCATATCCTTGTTTTGCGAGTTCATTTGCCCAGGCTCTTCCTCCATACATCAATTCTTGATACTCAATAATATTCATTGGAGTATCATCTTCTATCTTCACAATCTTACTTTTTCCAAGAAGTTTATTATGACCATGATCGTGTAGACCTAAGACTCCCTTTAGGGGTTCTTTGTAATCAAGTGGTCTAAGAAAATAAAGCCTCAGTTGGAGGTCCAAAAGGAAGGCTCCACCGAAGTTTTTCGATATGAAGGCCATCATATGTTCTCACCTCAAGTACTTCAACTGGGGGATACTAAAAGTGGGTGCTAATAGGTACTGTTCAATATTCTTCGAGCTTCTTTTTGCCATAACTTCACATCAGTATACTTTTCATGAAGAAATGAATACTGGGATATCTCATTCGATTTCATGTGTTCATTAAGCCATGTACTGAAGTCTCCTAATAACACATTTTCTAATTTTATCACGATGTATTCCTACTTTTTTATATCGATTTTTAGACCTCGAATATCCCATGCTGCTTGTAACATCGCAAAATATTTTTCATTTGGGAGGTAATCTGGTACTGAGTTCCCTGTCCCTAAGGCAAAAGAACCCAAATTTGCTGTTTTCTCTAATAATGCGCGCGACCTATTATATACTTCTTCTTTTGATTCCATGATCATGTAATTCACATCTATTCCACCAAGAATAGCCACTTCATTATGATAGGTATCCCATGCGTGTTCAACGCTCATAATTGAGTCTTCAAAGGAATGTTTGCCATCATAATTTTCACTAATCCAATGGAATACTGGATACACATTCCCACAGGTATGGAGTAATGCTGGTTTATGAGAATCGTGAATTACTTTTGCTATACGCTCATGCCATGGAATAAGCCACTTAGCCATATGTTCTGGAGATAAAAGAGTTTGAGTGTTGAACCCCCAGTCATCATTAGACAGGCAGGCACCAACCGAGTCAAAGGTAGCGACTTCTTTATAATATGTTACTAACCTACTCCCAACTGCTTCAAAAAGAGCGCTGACCAACTCTTCATCATCAACTATCATGTAGCAAAGGTTCTCATACCCAGTTAAAGAGATTACAATCTCTTCTACTCCCCCAGGACCACTAGGAATTAATTTCATTCCCTCGGGGAGATACTTGGCAATGTTTTCAAGATAGGTAAAATCAATACTATCATAACTAGGCCAAGGGTATTCTTCAAAAGCTTTCCATGAATCGATATGGGACCCTTCATTGAGAGAATAGGTTCTTTGGGTATCATGATGCTCTCTTAACTCTGGAAAGAATAATGGTTTGGGTGGCAAGAGTGTTGCATAATCATATCCAAGATGATGAAAAGAAAGCATCGTCTTCATTCTCTCTCTAAAATCTTCATCTCCAGATGGAATTTCACTTTCATGTACAACTGCATCATACACATTATCATTCATGTAGAATTCAAATAACACAGGGCGAGTTGGACTCTTTTTGTCTAACACTGTCAAAAGTTCACTAAAATCTGGTTGTATAGAAGTCATACGAGATCCCTCCTCATTGAGTGAATTATAACAGACCATGCTTCATGTGAGTATAATAAAATTCTCCATCAAGTAGGGCTGTACCCTCCCCAAGAAGCCCAATAGCCTTTGGGATATTCTTCAATGAGTTCTTTATTGAGCTCTTCTCTCTTTTTCCCAGCATGCAATAAGGAGGCTACTTCTCTTCCACTATGATAAAGATGCCTCACCTTCTCTATTGTTTCACTCACACACATGATTGGTTCTAATACGGTAAAGACATAGCCTGCAGAACAAGAGGCTGCCGAGTAGACAAAATCATGAATACTGGAAAGCGACATATCAGGGTAATGAAAGCTTCCTAGTCTCCAACAAAATGGGATACGTGGGTATTGAGATAGTATTTCGGGGTTTAACCTCAATGAAATACCTGGATCAAGATCTGTCAAATTAAGCTCTTCTAGATGTGTTAAATGAGCAGGTCTCATGTCTTCACAATGTAACTTGATTGCAGGAATCGGAGCTGTGTAAAATTGTTTCCAAAAGGGAATCACCATTTCAGGCCACATATCTGGAGAATACATAGCGGCAATATCATCACAAAGGCGACCATGATCAGGAAATGGATCAAGGACATGTGTATGATCAACTTCACAATAGAATTTCGTATATTCAACAATGCTATCTGTTACCAAGTGCATACAACGCTTAAATAGTTCTGGTTCATCATAGACAGCATACATACTCTCTATTCCACTAAGAGCCCAAAGTGTTGTTAGTGGCCCTTCCCACTGCCATCCCCAGTGAACCCTCTCTTTTGGGAATGCTTCTCGCATTATGGCTAAGTATTCTTTTTGACTATCACATAACTCACTAGAAAAAGTGCCTTTTCTTTTTTGTTTCTCTAATACCGTAACAATCTCTTCTAAGCCAATATTAGACATATCGAGAGCTACTTGTCCTGTTTCAGGGAATAATAACGGTATCCCCAATGTATTAAGATGTCCATATTTAATTACAGGAGTCGTATAGGGAACAATCAAGGGAATATCATCACCAAGAAGTTTTTTTAGTTTGGGAATCCCCTCATTAAATGCAGTTATACACGCTTTTGGAGATGAGTATAAATCATACATTGAAATTCCGCACAGGTGACCCAATGTATCGACTGTTGCAATGACATACACATCAAAAGGGGATGCCCTTTGCATAGAGGATAAGGTTGGACTAGATAAAGCGTTATTCATGCTGAATCTCCTTTAATAATGATGTATAGGTTGAGATGATGAGGGCTTCGAGATTACTGCAAAAATGTCCTGCAAGGCCATAATATTTATATGCTTGATCTATCTCATACCCACCTTCTTTAAAAGATGTTTCATTAGGAAGATAGCCAAGAGATCCACCGCTATAGCCACAGATTATTGGAAACTTATCTTTCACCAATTGTTTAAGCTTTTTTCCGACAGAAGAAAACAATTCTCCTGGAATGTTACATATATACACCTCATCGTTAAAGGAGACGATAGAGAATTCTCCTTCAACTGAATCTGGAATTACTTCTAATTCTAATAGTCGTGTAGCCCAAGATAGTTCCATCTGCACATCAAATAATGGGTTGTCGTGCTTCTTTGTAAAATCATCAAGATGTTCTTGAATAGCAAGAGCTTCTTTAAGTCGCTGTTTGTTTGATTTAATGAGAGAGATAAGTTCTTCTTTTGTCGGAATATCTGCCATTTTTAGTGGAAGCACACATTTTTTAAGATTAATCGAAACACCATTTTGAGGAGTGGGGACAACCTGTGAATGTTCTTTAAGAGTGTGTACTATCTCACCTCCTATGTGTATTCCAATTTCTTCAATATCCTTCTCTGTTCCTTCTCTGAAATTTCTTTTATCTGGAGTAAGAATGCGAGGTCTCACATCACCACACGCCCCAGTAAAAGGAATCACAACTACATCCTTTCCAAATTCTTCTTGTATGACTCGTGCTATTCTTCCTGGGTAGTCGGCGGAAATGGCAGCCATTGAGACACCAAGAGTGGTAGGATGAACTGCCATGTTTACCCACACACTCCTTATTAAGCCATCACTATTACGTAAAGCGACTATTGAAATATCATCATCTCTACTGCCATCTTCATTTGGACGCATTATTGATCTATTACTTTCTTTATCATAAACACGTCGATTTATACCAATAGTATGTTGGAGTGAAGCAATCTCCATGACCACCTCTTCTTTTGAAGATGTAATCTCATAGCACCCATTTAATATGTCTTCTTTAAGCTGTCGAAGAAAATCTTCATCCTGCTCAAGAGAACCTAATGATATGACACTTAAAGCAGTGTGCGTGTGAGTTGCGCTAAGAAGGATATGGGATTCTTCAACATTAAGGATTGATGAAATGTATGGCTTAATTGAATCTATCCATTCTTTAGAGAGTTCTAAAACGTCGATGCTGATGAGTACAATCTTTTCATGAGGGCTTTGCAATACAGCTAATCTAAGATGAAGTGGATCGAGAATATGAGTTGATGGACTGCTTCTAGCGACATGCCCACTAAGGATAGACCCAGTTTTTGTTTCAATTTCAACTTCCCTCCCACTATACATAAAAGGAACTGTTCGAGAGAGTTCTTCATAACAAGAAATAAGTGATAAACCGGTATGGTATCCCGGATCTAAGTCAGGAGTTGCTGGAATAACAGCAATAGCTTCTCCTTTTGTGTTGATTGTCTGTATTGCAATAGGAATAGCAGAGGGTTCACAGAAAAATTCTAAAAAAGAGGAGAAGCAATCATTAAACCATGTATTTCGTCTCTCATCATACCCACAAAGTGAATCAACGAGAATAAGGGCTCTCATAGTCTCAGGTAGTGACCACCATGGCAAGGAATCGGCTAAAGGTTCTCCACTTATGCCATCAACGCTTTTTAAGATGCCACCAGGAGAGCTATACCCCAATAAAAATTCACTTCAAGTAAAGAAGGAAGTTGAGAGACTACAGATGAAATCCACTTTTCATCTCATTATCAAGAGAGTAATGAGTCGTTAAAGAGAGAAGCAATTGAGAAGTAAGTCCTATCCATTCTAATGCGTGACCGGGGTCTAATGGAATTACAGAGCCATCCATTGCAGGGTTTCCACTATTATCAATCCACTCAACAATTGTATCTTCTTTCAATAATGGCCATTTCTTTTTACTATTCACATGGATATGTAGCACATAGGAGATTAATTGTTTGGCAAGATAAGGAATTCTCACATCTTGTTCTAGCTCTGCAAGGAGATTCAAAGCCCCTAATGCTATCATATAGGAAGCATAAGAGACTCTTTCATCTTCGTATATTTTATACTGAGAATCATCAAATCCTTTTTGATCATTATAAAAATTACCTTCTATCACTGCATGAACGACATCCAAAAGGTAAGTTTTCGCTTTTCTAGCTTTATCATCTGGTCCGTTGAGAGAATAATAGGCATATAATCCACGGAAACAAAAAAGATCACTCATTGTGTACCTATTATCATTATGAGAGGTCTCATTGAGGAGAAAATTAAGATGGCCACCGTGTGCTTCTAAGAAAGTCATAAGTGAAGTAGCTACACTTTTTGCGATTGTTAATAACTCTCTTCGATGAGGATGTGTGTAACCACTAAAAGAATCATACCACCTTACATGCATAGAAAGAGCTTCTAGCCCACGCCCTTGAATCCAACTATAGATGTGCTTATGATCTCGTATTCCATCTGTATCGAAGTAATCATCTCCTGTGATTGCATCTATCTTAAGATCAATATATGGATATGAAGGATGTTCATTAAACCGAGAGATAATCATTTCCATCGTTGAGTCAACAATCTCTTTCATTTCTTGCATCTGAGTACATCTATTTTTTTGGCCTGCATTGTGCATAAAGTTCCCTTCTTTCATAGCAAATTGGATCAACATTCATGTAATTGAAATATTTTTTTTGCATTTTCTCCCATTACCAAAGCACTTACCTCTTTATTCAATTGAGCTTCTTTCACCATCCCAAGTGCAAAAGAAGGGTGAAAAAGAGTTGTATCAGTACCGAAAAGGACCCTGTGAGGACCAAAGGATGTTATAAGATCGTGAACCTTATCACTAGAGGTACAACTACTACATAATTCAGCATATACAGTGTCACTTAAGTTTGCGATGTGTTGTGCTAAGTGCCAATCAAACCCGCCAGAGTGTGCTAAAATAATCTTCAAGTGTGGAAATCGTTTAATCACTTCTATAACTTGATGTGGACTTTCCATATCAGAGCCATAGGTATGAATGAGAATAGGGACATCAAGAGCAGCAATCGCTTCTGCGATTAGTAGTCCCGTAATTGAATCAAAACGTCTTTGATTCATCATTGGATGAATCTTCACTCCAACAAAGAGTCTATTATTCTGTTTGTTATCAAGGTAGCGATTAAGTTCAGCGATAGATTCCTTAGGATAATTAAGATTAACTGTTACATATCCCTTAATCCGAGGATACTTTTGAAGCTCTTCAAATAGTTGAGCATTTCCAGATGTAATATCATAACGAACGGCTAAACTTGAAGAGACAATAGTACAATCAATTCCATATTGATCCATCTGTGTAATGAGCTCGTCAGTGGTTAACGAGTGCACAGGAAATGACCAGTGACCAAGATGTCCGTGAGCATCAATAACCATTATATACCCTCTCTAACACATGCATCGAGTTAGTATCGAAAATCTTGTTTCTCAAAGCATCTTCTTCTAGGGCTTCAATAAGACCAATAGATGATGAAGGTGAGCCAAAAGGAGCATTTGAAGAATAGAGGAGTCGATCCCTAAAATTATGTTCTGCTGCTTTTTGAATTGTGGTGATTCCATGGAGTAAAGCAGTAGTGACATATAGATGAGAATAATGTTGAAATCTTTCAAACCAATCGGCACTATCATAATAGTGAAGGCTCGTCACTAAAGGAATCTCTACTTTAGTATGAGATAAAAAAGAGTTCAATATCTTGTAAAGGAGCATTTACTAAAAGGAGACAACGTTCATCTTCAAACCAAGAGAGAATCTTTCTACATACAGGATGAGAAAGACTCCACTTTTGTTCAATAGGATATAATCTCCAAAATTTAGCTCCTTTATCAAAACTATCAAAGACTACCCTTTTTGCACGCTCCAATCCTTCTAATGGATGTACCGTACAGACAGGAAAGATAGTTAATTGCTCAGGATTCTTTTTGATTCGAGAAGGCATAGGATATCGATTCAGTATTTCCTCATTACCTAATAAGGGGTCATAGTGAAGACCCAATAGATTATGCATGAACACATGTGTCGTTGCATGAGATAATAGCATGTTAACTACTCTCTCTTCACAGGCATCAATTGGATAATTAGGAGATATCCCATAACTAGCACACCAGTCCACTATAGCCATCAAGTTATCCTTTCATCCCTGTGAGTGTAATTCCTTGAATGATCTTTTTACGCATAAGTAGGAACATGATGAGTACAGGAATAATTGAAAGCATCGATCCTGCATTTATCGGACCTAAATCAACAGTAAATCGATATTGGAACATTCCAAGACCTAACTCCATTGTCCATAATTCCCGAGAGCTTGTGATGATGAGAGGCCATATGAATGCGGCCCATGTTTGTTGGAACGCAAAAATGGAAATAGCACCGATAGGACCACTGAGCATTGGAAAAACTACCATAAAGAAAATCTTCCACTCTGAAGCACCATCGATCCTTGCAGCATCAAGCAACTCATCTGGAATGGATGCCATAATATTTTGACGCATAAAGAATATCCCATAACTCATAATCAGATATGGAGCGACTAATCCTGCAAACTTATTAACCACCCCATTTCAACCATGCTCAAATAAAGAGGAATCATATAGACTTCGAGTGGAACCATAGCAGTAGAGAGAGTAAGGATGAATAGGAAAATTTTTGAATGGGAACTTAAATTTTGCAAATACATATCCAGCAATGGAAGAAGTAACTAAAATACTCACTGTACTAAGGCTAGCCATCAGAATACTATTCATAAAGAACCGGGCAAAAGGAGCTGTCTCAAATACTTTCACATAGTTTTCCATCGTAAAAGTTTGTGGAATGAGTTGAGGGGGCCAACTAAGAACTTCATGTGGTGGTTTGAGCGAAGTGGAGAGCATCCAGACAAATGGAAGAACCATGATGAGAGCCCCTGTAATTAACACTAAGTGTTTTACAATATTAGCAGGTTTACCAGCAAAATTTTTCATACATTACCTCCTAATCTTAGTAATCGTCGTTTTTCTCTTCTCTCTTTTGTTCCTGAAATACCAAATTGTAGAAGTGTAAGAGTCAGGATTATTAAGAAGAGTATGACAGCTTCGGCTGCTGCGTATCCCGTTCTAAAATATCTAAAACCATTTTCATAAATGTCGAAGACTATAGTTCTTACTGCATTTCCTGGTGCTCCCTGAGGACCACTGGTCATGATAAAGACTTGAGTAAATACATTGTAAGAGTTAATAGTTGAGATCACTAACACAAACAACATGATGGTCTTAATAGTGGCATAATGATACGCCAAAACACTTGCCATGTACTTGCTCCGTCAATACGTGCAGCTTCGATATATGATTCTGGTATATCTCGAATTCCCACGAGAAAGATTATCATATTATATCCTACAATCTTCCATACACTCATGATGATAATTGCAATCATCGCAGTATTGGGAAATACTAGCCAACCAACTGGATCAATCTTAAACCATGAAAGCACATAATTCAAAAGTCCATATGTGGGGTCATAGATCCATTTCCAGACAACAGCAACAGGTACCATAGGTGTTATTACTGGAAGAAAGTAAATGGTCTCATATAAAGCCCCAAATTTAGATCTATTTGAGAGCATAGAGGCAAGCAACACCGCAAAAAGAACACTGAAAATGGTAACAAATATTGCGAAGTAGGTAGTATTACGAAGAGAAAGGATGAACAAATCATCTTTAAATAGATCTTGAAAGTTTTTAAGTGCAATGAATTTTTGAAAAGGATTTCCTATCGTTGATTGAAAAAAACTATAAATAAAGTTTTGTAAAAATTGGTACGACACGAACAAATCCAAAAATAAAAATGACAGGCAAGATAGCAGTATATGCAAAAATGCGCTTTTTCATTTCTGTATCGCTAATCTTTCGCCTTTTTACTCGAGGCTCTGAGAGAATTTCTTTCATAAATTACAACCTTTTGGAACAAACGGGGAGTTCATGCTCCCCGTATCCTTGATATTCGAATTCACTTACAATTCAATATTTTCTATTCACCGTACATATTGTAGCGTTCTAAAATACTGTTTGTCTCTTTAGCAGCATCTGCAACCATTTTTGCAATCCCTGCAGGATTATCAACTAATGAAGCATCCATGAAAGTAGTAACCAGACGTTCTGCAAAACGAGTCATGAGTTCATCAAATGGACCAATAGGAATGTATCCAAATTCTTCATATCCATCAGGAGAAGCAATAAAAGCTTCAAACTGAGGATGACGTGCAATGATATCATCAAGTTTAATATCGTTTCTTGCTGGTAACCAGCCAATATTGTCCAATAGCCATCTCTGGTTCTCTTCATTTACCATGAACATGATAAAGTCCCAAGCTAAATCTGGATTTTTCGCAGATTTAGTAACATATAGGTTTTGAATGTTAGTAATTCTTCCCCAACGTTCATCTGAAGGAACTAGAGCTGTTTTGTAGTTCAAATTTGGAGCCTTAGCAGCGGTATCACCGATTACCCATGATTCTCTAAAGAACATAGCAGCTTTTCAAGTTGGAAAGCTTCTGCGTCATGTTTGATTTTGTGATCATCCCAATGGTCTTTATGAATAGCATCAATGTAATACTTTATTGCTCTTCGTCCTGCATCGTTATTGTATCCAGCATGATAAGTACCAGGAGTTTTTCCTTCTTCAATGATAGTACCACCCATTGGATACAGAACAAACCAGAATTTTCAGCAACACCAGAACCTTGTCCAGAAATTCTCAAGCTATGTCCTGCTCTGGTGAGATTCCCATTTGCATCATACTTTGCTAATTTCTTAGAAAATTCATACATTTCTGTCATTGTTTTTGGAGGGCCTGATAATCCTGCTTCTTCAAACATATCTGTGTTATAGAAAAGGGCTGTTCTGCCTTGGAAGAAAGGAACACCGTAAATTTCATCTTTGTAGGTATTGTTGTCCTTTGCAAAGTCACTATAACGTCCACTAGCTGTAACAAATTCATTCACATTAGTAGGCAATTTTGGGATATAACCAGCTTCAATGAATTTCTGATTTGCATACACAGAAACATCGATGATATCAGCTGATGTATTTGATGGAATGGTAGCTGATAACTTCTGTTCAAACTCACGTAAAGGGTGAGTTACAATGTTAAATTCAACATTAGGGTGAGTTTTTTGATACTCAGCTGCTGCTTGTTTGTAGAAAGGTTCCATTTCTGGATAACCACACCAGATAGAGAGCGTCTCTTTTCCTGTTCCTTCCGCTTGTCCTCCTGCAAATCCCATTTGCAGTACGAGAAATAACACTAGTAGCACTAGAATCGCTTTGCGTGCCATAAGTACCTCCTTTATGGCCATTAAGGCTTTTCAAACATTTAATAATGTTTAATGTTATTATATACTCGAGTAATCGGGTGCCGTCAAGAAAATAAATTTATTTGGCTGTTAATTCTTTAATCAACCGGTTTTTGAATAGTGGATATGTACTTCCATATATCTCACCACGGAATTCTGGTTGCAATCTGACAAATGAAAATATTGTCATGTGTATAATGAGAGGTTTTAGTAAAAAAATGACATGTAATATCTTCAAAAATCTTGTCGTCCATAATAAAAGGACTGATGAGAATAATTCTCTCGGGATGCAATATTTGATATAAAGTAGCTAGATTATGAGCCACAACTTTGGATGCATTGATAATAGCTGGATGAGTAGCTAAGTGATGTTCAAGATAGAAAGAACGAAATTCATCTTCATTTTCTGGAACTTCAGGGTATGTCTCTTGTAGAGTGGGAAGAAGTGCCCACATCGCAGCATCTGTTTCCAGACATCCGATATTTCCACATCTACATACTTTCTCATTTTGTAAATCAACAGCGATATGTCCAGCTTCCATAATGTAACCAGGAGTTGATTCTAATAATTCACCATTCATTGCATAGGTTGCACCAATACCATATCCCCAGTGATATAAGAGAGTTCCACCATTCTATAGGAAGATTCTTCAAGTAGCAAGTGGGCAAGTTTAGCTTCCAAGCTAGTAGATATGAGGACTTCACACCCAATACGCTTAGAGAGTTCTTTAAAGGAAAAGTTTTTAATATGAGGCCATCTTACAGAAAAAATCAATTCCTGACGAATTTTGTTGAAATTACCAAAAAATGAAAGTCCAACCCCTACTATTGTTGATCCTATTGGTTTAGCACGCTTGAGTGGTTCAAATCAAAGAAACCAAGGTATTCATAAAATCTTCATTTTTCATATTAGATGAAACATTGACAGAATTCTCAAATAGTACATCACCTGTAATATTTATGAGGACTGCTTTCAACTGTTTTGAAACAACATATACAGCAATCGATAGGAGAATATTGGGATTTATATATAGGGTAATCTCTGGTCGACCTTTCTTCCCATCGTTTTGAAGATTCCCTTCATAGACCATGTTCTGTTCTATCAATTCAGCAACTATATTAGAGACGCTTGTTGGCCGTAGATTAAGCAGTGAAACAATATTCTTTCTTGTCGTTCCCGGAAGAAGGGCGATTTGTTGATACACTTTAGCTTTCTCAGTATCTTTTACTCTATGTGGACCCTGATCATGTATTGTATCTAGTAGTGTTAACATGAATACTCTTCAATTTTCAATTTTTAATAACCTACTCTGTTAAAATACTTATGTAAGATTACTAATGATTGGATATTATCATAGAAGCGAGGGAAATAATAGAATTTTCAAAATATTTGGATTGATATAGGCTTCTAGAAAAAGTAGATATTATTGCTACATTCTCTCTTTAAAAGGAACTCTTCTGTTTGGACAATTCTCTCTTTCACAATAGGCACAACTCTCATAATCAATTGTAGGATTGGCAAACATGAAGCCACTAATGCTTTTATTGGGATTCATGAGGCAGCTGTCACTAAGTGAGACTCCAATATCTTTGGTTCCACCAATAATCTCAAATAATGCACGTTGTTGTTCAATTGGCCAGATATCTACATTACCAGAACCTGGGTTAAGACTTTTAGGTGTTGTTATCCCATAGGTCTCCTTTATATAGGAAATCAGAGCAATTCTTGCATCTCTTAGAGCTTGATTTTTTATTGAATCAACCCAATAGGGAGCGAGCATATCGAAGCTAGAGAAGTCCATCTCTTCCATCTCAGTTCCACATGTTGCCACATAAGCAAATACACGAGTAACATCACTTAACACTCGTAAAGCTTTACCACTGAACACCACGTTTTCAATCATGATTGAAGGAAGATTCTTCACAGTGGTATGTTCATCAATAAATTTTTCACAAAGAAGTACCTTAGGTTGTAGTCTCTCACGGGCAATGTGAAACATGTGAAGTGCTTCCTCTTGAGCATCATCAAGATCCTCAAAACGAATACTTCGCTTATATTGATCAAGAGAAGGGGCAAAAGTGGGTCTAAGTATGATTCTTTTTTCTTCCATCACTTCACTCATTCCTTATTAAGTTAATTCAATACAACGTATAGTAGAGTTGCTTATAAGCGACCACTTCTGTGTGATAAGAGAGATTGCATCTACTTTCGCTGAGTAGATACACACCACACCTATTTCAGTATCAATAGGATTCTCTGTCACGATTACTTTAACATGAGGTCCAACAACATCCACTAATAACGCTTTATTTCCTTCATGTAGAGAAAGAAACCCTTTCATTCGTAACATAGCATGTGCTATTGAAGTCAACAATTCTTCAATGTGCCTAATTTCATAAGGCCCTTCAGGTATGAACACACAATTCTTTGGTCTCCCGTGCGTACCCCACCCTGCATATAAATGAGCATCTTTAAAAGAAATTAGTGTTGGACTAATCTCCTCATTCAATTGCTTCATCATCGCATCACTAAAGAGTCCATATGAACTCGTATAGACAGGAGCGAGAGGTCTAAGAGAAGTAATCTTAGCTACCGTAGAAGCAAGAACTTCTTCATTCACTAGGTCGCTCTTATTGATAATAAACCAATCACTAAACATAACCTGTTCTTCTAGAGTCATAAGCGACTGAGAAAGAGTGAGGTATCGCTCGGCATCAACGACACACATCATCCCTCCATAGGTTACTCTTTGCTTTGTTTTATCAGTTATTATTGAGACAATCTCTAATAGAGGCGCTGGTTTTGCCAGCCCTGAAGCCTCCACAATGATAAAATCCGGGTTCTGGTCAGCCATCTCAATCACACTTTTTACAAAAGAGCCGGATAAACAGCTACAGAATATCTGTCCTCCACTAAGATTCTTTATAGCGACCACTTCACTTGAACTTTTTATCAAAGCACTATCGACAACAATAGATCCAAAATCATTAAGAATCAGCCCCACTCTCTTTTCTTTCACCTGTGAAAGAAGAGAGTTGATTATACTCGTCTTTCCAGAACCAAGAAATCCTGTTACAAGATAGAGGGGGATTGTGTTACTCATTATAACACTTCTTTAATTCGTTGAATGAGCTCTTCTCTACTAGGAATCAGAGAAGAGAAAGCAAGTGTTCCATTGATGTAGATACTTGGAAGCTGCTTTACCCCTACTTCGCGACACCTTGCGATATTCTCTAGTGTCATATATGTATATTCTATGATTTCTACTTCTTCACTCATTGCACTTGCAGCATCTTTTGCAGCTGCAAGCATATAGGTACAAGCAGCACAGGTGGCAGAATCGAGTGTAAAGACTTCTACTAATGGGTGCTTAAGGTGTTCATAATCAGGAAGTGTTCCATTAAAAGCAACATCTTCTTTTTGATAATGTGCTACCATTGCTCTTGCACTATCTGTCTGATGTACTGCATATTCTGCAGCAATACTATTTTCAAATGGGATATCGTAAGGCATATCACAACCTGGTGAGATGATAAGATGATCTTTAGTGACTGAATCAATGAGGTCAACGACAGATTTCATATTATCTTGCTGATTTCCAAAAAGCATAATTGTAGTAAGAGGAATATTTCCTCCGATGGTGATGCCATACTTGTCTGTTATAACTTTTGCATCCTTCAACGAAACATTCTCATCAACAGAAATACTATCAGGTGATGTGTTACACATTCCCTCTATGTTAGCACTAGCATTACCGCACACGAAAAAAGAAGAAGCGGTGTGTTGAGTCCTAATATGATCAAAGAGCTCAGAGAAAGGAGAAGCCATAAACTCACCAAAGTGTGCTGGAGATATTTGAGAGATCAGGGGTCTACTACAGCGACAACATCAATTCCAGCTTCTATCAAATAGGTAGCAACAGCTTTACAAACCTCCAAAGTATACCCTAGTAAAGAATGGACATAGTCAGGTTCTAATATCATATCCATAAAGAGGTCTGTACCACGTAGATGAGAAGCTAATGTGAAGGGGCCACAACAGATTCCATATAGAGCTGTGGTGTCTCCAATGAGAGGTTTCAGCTGCCTGATCGCTTCAAGGTGAATCTTGATTCTTCCATCTTGTGGTGTTGGAATCATGGATGGAATCTCTTGAGTATGAGATAAAGGATGAGTTCTAACAGTAGGAGGACTATCATCGCTGTATAACAATTCACACCCCAGGACTTCTGCTTCAACTTGGAGGTCAAACATAACAGGCTGTCCATCAGGATGGTACATTTTGTTCACTTCAAGTGCTGCTTTTACTATACTATCGACCTCAGTAGAGACTTTCTTTGCATTGTGTCCTATGAGTTTCCCTGCATGAACTCCACTGAAAGGAACCCACGGCAACACATCCGTTGGCATACCCCTCATTGTGTTTAATACACGTTCTTTTCCTGTCATACATTCCTTCTTATGATATTTTCTTACACAATTCTAATGCAACTTCTGCAGCAGTAGCAGCATCCGATGTATAGACATCTGCTCCAATTGAATTTTTAAATGATTCTGTAACTGGAGCGCCACCAACCATTACTTTGATCTTTTCTTGCAATTGGCTTCTTTTATCGCTTTCACAACATGTTCCATTTCTCTCATAGTGGTTGTGAGAAGAGCAGAACATGCGATGATCTGTGCTTTATTGTGTACGGCTTCTTCTACAAAACGGGCAGGAGAGACATCAGTTCCAAGGTCAATTACAGTGAGACCTTTTCCTTTCATCATCATTCCAACTAAGTTTTTCCCAATGTCATGTAGGTCACCTTTAACTGTTCCAATGACAACAATTCCCCGACTTTCGACATTCTCAGCAATTAATAAAGGTTTTAATATGTCTAACCCGGCATTCATTGCTCTAGCAGCAATAAGAACTTCTGGAACAAAGACCTCATTGTTTTTAAATTTAATCCCTATGACATTCATTCCTGCGAGTAAGCCGTTATCAAGGATTTCTTGAGGAGCCATTCCTTCATCAACTGCTTGTTGTGTTAAAGCTTTAACATCTTTTGCTTTCCCTTTTTGCAAAACTCGGATATAGCATTCATATCTACCATACTTCTTCCTCCATCGAGATGTATACATATGTGCTTGACCCACGAAGCTGTTATATTAATCAATCAAGGTTTCCTGACTTACGCTTCATTTCTATCTTACACCTTCCCAGTTTCCCAGTGGTTTCTTTGTAGATAGATCTACGATTACAGTGACGGGCTCGTGGAGGAATGGCACCTCTCTTCCCTTGTAATTGATATTTTTACGTTCTATATCATACAAAGTACCTTGAGGATCATGCTAAATCTTTGATTATCTTACTATTTTTTACAATATTCTACGAATTAATAGATTCATATTACGAGCTATGATGCTCTTGGTTCTTAGAGGGAAATCCGCCCCCTTTCTTTCGATACCTTCCAGGAGAGTATGAGGTGATGTCTTTAAAGATCTTAGTAAAGTAACTTTGTTCTTCAAACCCTACCATACCAACAATTTCTACTATTGGGAGAGATGTTCGAGAAGAAGCTTCTGAGCATGTTCCACCCTCAACTTATTTACATATGTCGAAAAAGATATACCCACCTTTGCGTTGAATAGATGACTTAGATAGTTGGGGCTTAATGCAACATAATGAGCAGTCTCATCTAAAGTAAGATGCCCTTTATATTTCGAGTGGATGAAACGCAATACTTTTGCAATGATAGGATCCCACTGAACATCCATTGAGACTATCACCATATCAAGATAAGAGTGTAAGATCTTAGAAAGCCATAAAGAGATCCCTTCTAAGGAGGAATAATGTCTAATTTCTTTTTGACACGCAATACTTTTTTCAAACACTATCTCTTCTTGAACGCCTCCTCGCACAGCGGCTCTTGAAAGAAGAGAAATTATCTCCATCACTCTAAATGAGATGAGATCTAATGAGTTTCCACTTGTAAAAAAAATTATTCCAAGAAGGTCATTCAGTATAGATATGGCTGTTGCTCTATCTCCCCACTGAATCGCATCTTGTAGTAAGTTCTCTTTCTCAATCGGGTAGCAATGGAATGTCTCTTTATTGCTATGTTTCATATCTTGTATGCTTTCAGATAGACGAGATTGTAACTCTAATAACTTTCGAGTTTCTACCATACGATGTTCAGTGTACCCACACGCCCATCCCGAGCACATTCGTAATACTTCACTAAGGTTATGAATTCTAGAAATTTCTACTTTAGGAATAGTATCAATGAACTCAAGAATTTCTTTTTTATCTTTGATATCTTTTAAAAGATCCTCTTCCAATAATTCACTAGGGTCAATTGTCAACACAGGTCCTGCAATGATTGCATAATCCATGTTACCGTGTACTATCACAGGACTTACCCAATAGAGCATAGAAATAAGGCAAAAATAGATGTAAGAACCTCCAAACCTTTCTGATAATGCAGCACTATGTATATGAGTTTCGAGACTTTGTTTCTTCCATTCTTCTCCTAATACATCTAACAAGGTATCCAATCCATCGTTGCATCCATCCACCATATGGTGATGATGAATATCAAGAATCATACATGGAATACCAGTTGCTTTAGAGTAATGGTCTTTAACATCTTTCACACTCTGTGGAACTTCAAGATTATCTATCAATATTCGTATTCTCCAAAAAACATCTTTTCAACATAATACTGATTAAAGAGGCTAGAAGTCGATAATTCTACATACTCAGCACTTTTTTCGTATATTCTCTACGTTCTCTGCCTCACCGTCAAAGAGAAGTACATCTAGTGCCCCTCTTCCTGCGGCATTACCTACAGCAATAATCTTATCTAATTGAATGTCTACAAGCAATCCAATACGTCTTGCATTACGAGTATTGATGAAGGAACCAAAACCACCAGCTATAATGACTGATTCTATATCATTCACCTCTAATTTTGAATGCTCAATCAAAAGGGCACATCCTGCGGCGATAGCTGCTTTAGCTAATTGAACTTCTCGAACATCACGATATGTAAAACTCACTCTATCTGTAATTCGAAATGAAGTTCCATCAAGATACTTATTTGCAAGTGGGTGCTCTTCATCTATAGCACCAGTTTCATCAACTAATCCAATGTCGAGCATTAATGCCACGATGTCAATAATTGCCGAACCACATATTCCAATCGCAGGAAATCCTCCGATTGTACTGTACTCTACATTCCCCCTATCATCTAACCACACACGATCGATGGCTCCTTCTAGTGCCCCATTCCCTGAGAAATTGAGGCGCCTTCAAATGCAGGGCCTGCTGCAGAGGAGCAGCAATAGAGTTTCTTTCCATCAAAGAGGACAATCTCTCCATTCGTTCCTATGTCAATATAAAGGACAGGATGAGTTGAATTTAAGATATTTGAAGCATTCACTCCTACAGTGATATCACTTCCGATGTATGCAGACACTCCTCCTGGAAGGATAAGTGTTGCATGAGGAAAATGTGTGAGTCCGATATCTTTTGCTTCTAGTTCTAAAGGTTCACTGAATGCCGGGATAAAAGGAGCAGTAGCGATACCAGATGGATCTTTTCCAATGAAAAGATGCATCATAGTTGGGTTCCCAACTGCAACAATCTCATATATGGATTGCCCTTGTAGCTTGTTATTAAGTAACAGTTGATCCATTAGAGACATAGTTTTCTTAACAATGATGTTTTGAAGTACCTCAAGTCCATTTGATTGTTCATTGGCATACTGAATACGAGTTATTACATCTCCACCATAGGAATGTTGTGGGTTCATACTAGAAAGATGGTCGATGATCTCACCAGTATCAATTCTAGCAAGATAGACAACTATCGTAGTTGTTCCTATGTCGATAGCAAACCCATAGGATGGAGAAGAGAATGTTTTTCGAATAGTAGTTTTAAAGGAATTCTTTTGAAATGTAGAAATAACACTAGCGCCTCTATTGCTATTGACGAGTGAAATCGTTGTATGTGCTACATATGGGAGTATCATTCTGCAAGCAAGTCGAATATGCTGTGTTAACTGATCAGATGTTAATATTCTTCTCTCATCTGGATGGATGGGAAATGGATCATCTCCAATTACTTGAACAAGACATTTACCACACAATCCATTTCCTCCACATGGGCTGGTGATATCAATCAACCCTGAATCGAGAAGGACCTGAAGAACACTCACCCCTACTTCAATAGGGAACTCTTCTTTCCTCTCTTGTGTAACAACCGTCAACATCCCTTGAGTCATCTCACTCATCCTTTGCTTCTTCACGTATCAAATCAAAATACCAATGATGAACCGATTTTATCATCTATTGATCAAAAGGCGTCGATTCTTTTGATTATCTTCCCTGCTTTCGCCTAAATTCATTCACGGTTTCAACCATAGCAATAAAACCCTCTGGAGGAACATAATCAGCTATCTGATTTCCAGAACCTATTGCAATCCCTCTCTTTCCTTCACAGTATGTAAGAATTTCGTTCACATATGTTTTTATGGTATCGGGCGATTCAACACATAATACATTCATATCAATACCACCAAAATTCCCTATACGATCTCCATATCTTTCAACCCACACAGGGAATGCAGCTATCGCATCTTCATTTGAGTGTTTAGCATCAATACCACATGCAATGATGTCTTCCATCACGGGGAAGATACTTCCACAACTGTGTAATAAAAAGGGTTTATTGAAGGAATGTATTTCTTTTATGATCTTCTTGTACTCTGGGAGAATATTACTACGAATTATATCAGGTTGTATAAGGGTAGAGCTTTTAAATCCTAAATCATCTCCAAATCGACATATTGCGTACATATCAGAATACTTAAGGAGAAATTCTTTCCAGATAGAGACAAACATCTGCCCGACCTTTTTAAAAGGAGGTTATAAGCATCTTCATCATCTACCATAAGGTAAGCAAGGTCTGTAAAAGGAACAAAATCCTGAACTGTTTCAAATATCCCATTCCCGACTCCTCCCACACATTTCATTCCGGCAGGGAGTTGGGAAGCGAGAGCATCAAAATATGGTGAAAAGCGCTCGAAGTACTTTCTTGTCATATCCTCCCAAGGGTATTTCAGAATATCTTCCTCATTTGAGAATAGCGCTTGTCCTCTCCCCATGAGGCCTTCCCCATTTTGAATGAGTTCAACAACACATCCTTCAAATGGGACAACGTCATAGCCATACCCCTTTAAGAAATGTGTATAGCGTTTAAAAAATTCACGTTTGTCGTGTTGATCTCCTGATAACAAAGAACTATTTGAACTCATGGTAATTGTATCAAAAAAACCGTTACAGACGTTATGTTCATACAGCGGTAAGTAGGGGGTAAGTTTATTATAAGCAGCATCCACGACTACAGTATAATCTGGTTCATATTCCATATTGCACCTCAAGAGCATATTTTTTTAAAGCGATGTAATCCTAGTTTCTTTAGGAGTTTTACACATGATTGAGGAGTTCCAATATTCTTTTCTATTCCCTCAATCCTTTTCCCTCATGGAAAGTAGCACTACATAGCATTTTTACATAGGATGAAGAGCCTTGCAACAGGAATAAATTCATAGCAAAGATGTACATAAAAAATAATCTGGGATAATAATTCATGACGATGATGAAAAAAAGTGAATCTAGATGAACTATGTATATGATAATTCATCTAGAGGTATGTGATTATCTCAATTTCACCATGTTACCACTTCTTGCACTTTCGTAGATTGCTTCAATAAGAGCTACGGCTTTCTTGGCTTCTTCTCCATCTACTAAAGGAGAGGTGTTGTTTTCAATTGAATCAAAGAAGTTTATGAATTGCAGTTTGTGTCCATGATACCCTATAGCACTTGGATCACTCGCTCCTCCACCTGTTTGTGTTGAATTACTATATTTTTTTCTTATTTCTTCATCTTCTGGTTGTTCTTCTTCAAATTTCCAACAGGTGATATTCTCTTCTTCCATAATCACAGAACCTTTAGAGCCAGATATTTCTATTCTCTTATAGAAACCAGGATATGCTGCAGTAGATCCTTCTATCACACCAAGGGCTCCATTAGCAAAACGAAGAACTGCAACAGCAGTATCTTCCACCTCGATACTTTTATGAGTAAGAGTTCCTACTTGAGCCATGACAGAATCGACTTCCCCTACAAACCATCCAAGGAGGTCGATTGCATGAATAGATTGATTCATCAAAGCTCCTCCTCCATCTAATTTCCAGGTTCCTTTCCATGGGCTTGATTCGTAATATTCTGTTGATCTATACCACTTCACATACGCATCTGCTAATACGATATTTCCAAGGCGGCCTGAATCTATTGCATGTTTTATTACCCCGGCGACAGAATGAAAGCGAGATGGGAATATTCCACATACGCGTACATTGTTCTTTTTGGCTTCTTCAATAATCAAATCACAACGAGCACCAGTTATTTCAATAGGTTTTTCAATGATAAGATGTTTTTTTGCTTGAGCAGCCAATAAGGCACTTTCAAGATGCAAGCCCGAGGGGGTACATATTGTAACGATAGTCATCTCTTCATGAGCTAAGAATGTGTTAATATCGCTATAGCCAGTACAATGATATTCCTCAGCAAATGCATTACTTCGCTCTTCATTGATATCTAAACATGCTACAACTTGAGCGTTTTTTTATATCGCCGATTGCCTTTGCGTGCATATGGGCAATCATCCCAACTCCAATAATTCCAATGTTATGCATAGCAGTCCTCTTTTGTTTTTTCTTTAGTTTTATACTTATCTAGCTTTTTGTCTATTAAAAAAACTATTAGTGTCTTATTTCTTGACTCTCTTTTATCAAATTGAACAATTACTTCAATTGCTTTTTCAACTAACACTTTCCCCTTCTCTTTTGAAGCTCCTTTAAGCTTTCCCCAACTACTATTATTGGTGTAATCGCTAAATGAGCCATACACTTGTAAAGCAGAAGAAGATCGAGGTAAATGCTCTTTATAAAAACCAAATTGGGAATATGCCTCTGTATTATTCTCTTTTTCCAGATGTATTGTTTTTCATCTAGATAGAGTAATACACTTGTTATCATTTCCCCACCGTGTCCCATACCTTCCTCTTTATCTTCAAGTATTTCTTTAGCAATACTGGCAACACATTTCCACCAATCAATGCAATAGATTCTAAAAATCTTTTGAAGAAAGAGAACGACTTACACTATCAATGGAAAATGCATTTAGTGAATGAAAATTAATAAAATAGAACTGTTTGAGTGTAGGACTTTGTGCATATGAGGTGGCTATTGCCCTATAATAATCAGATAAGACTTCTTGAGGGATATGAACAGTTCCTTTTCTACTTGGTAATTCTAATGTATCTCCATAAGGGACTGTTGGAGCATAATACGTATGAGTTTTTTGAGCAATGAGAGGAATTACTGCTAATGAGGCAAGATAATCAGCACCAAGAGGTCCATGTTCGCCTAACACTTCTATTGAAGCAACAGGTTGCATTAAAGCGGCTACTTCTTTTTCAAAAACAGTACTTGTTAATGTGGTGATATCATACTGACTCATAAGGACACCGCTATTCCTTTCAATGCTGATTCGTTTATTGCATATACAACATCCATCGATTTACATGCGTCCTGAATTGGACAGAGGGTTTGAGTATCATTCATAATTGCATCAACTAAATTATCTATTTCCTTTGAAAAAGGGTGATGGGCAACACTACCTGAATTAGGTGTTTCTTCACTAAATTCAACCCATGAATCTTGTTCTTTACTAAAGAGTCGATTATCACGGATAGCGCCTTGAGTGCCAAGAAGATCAATGTTGAACTGATAAGGAAATTGAGTCCCGTCTAAAGAAACACTCACCTTTCCTATTGTTCCATCAGCATAACGAACAGAAGCAATATATGTCGTTGGATAGTCAAATCTTCTCTCTTTCTTACACTATAGGCATTCACTTCATCAATCTCTCCATGTAAGAAACGGAGGATATCGACAGCATGAGAGCCTCCTGTAATCATAGCTCCCCTGCGAATTCTTGCTTTCTAATCCAATTATAACTGCTGAAAGAGGGAGAGATTCCATGCCAGTAATCGGCCTGGGCATAATAAATTTCTCCAATAGTATTTTTTGCAATAATTGATTTCATCTTCTGCACCATTGGATGCCATCTCAAAACAAAGGAAACAACGGTTTTTACATCACTAGATAGTGCAAGACAGGAGAGTTCATCGCTCTCCTGCTGAGTAATTCCTGCCGGTTTTTCCAATATTAAGTGCTTATGAGCTTTTAGGGCATCAAGACCATCTTTTGCGTGAAGATAGTTAGGCATACATTCACTTACAATCTTCACATCTTGATTATCGAGCATATCATGGTAATGGGTAAATACAGTAGCTTGTGGAGCATATTGACTGGCAAAAGCTTTGGCTTTCTCAATATCTCTTCCGCAAATTCCTTTTACATAGGTATGCGGATTTTTATTGATAGCGGCAATATGTTGTATTGCTACTTGCCCTGTTCCACGAATGCCTACTCCAATCCTCTCTGTGATATTCATTATGTTATCTCCAACATCCTATAGACAGCGGCTGCATGTTCTCCGAACTTTGCAGATGTTCTCACTTCCAATGTTCTTGGACGAGGGAATTCTATATCCATAGCCCCGACCATTTTTGAAGGTCGAGCAGATAACACGACAACTCTATCCGATAAAAAGACTGCTTCATTAATCTCGTGAGTAATAAAAAGAATTGTTTTTTTAGAATCTGACCAGATTCTTTGAAGTTCGATGTTCATTTTTTCTCTTGTGATTGCATCAAGAGCACCAAAAGGTTCATCCATCAAGATTACTTTTGGGTCATGAATTAATGCTCTTGCTAAGGATACTCGTTGTTGCATTCCACCAGATAGTTCATTCGGATATGAATTTTCAAATCCTTTAAGACCTACAAGCTCCAGCATTTCCATTGCTCGAGTGACATATTTCTTTTTATCGAGTTTTAAAATTTCAATAGGAAGTAATACGTTATCGAGAACCTTTCGCCAGTTAAGTAAGAGAGCTTTTGAAAGACAAATCCAACTTCTCTTGTCGGATCAAAGTTCTTTTGGTCAAAGACGATTTCCCCTTCACTCTTTGGAAGTAATCCTGCAATTATTTTTAGCAGGGTGGTTTTACCACAACCACTAGGTCCAACAATAGAAACGAACTCACCTGGGTAGACATCAAAGGAGACACTGCCCAAGGCAACCAATTCACCGTCACGAGTCTTGAATTTCTTTTTTAAATTTTTGATTGAAAGCAATGTCTTTTGTTCCACAATTTACCTCATATTGTGTTCCTCCAATTAAGATTGAAGGAACACCTTTTTTCTTTTAGAAATTATACTTATACATTGGAGAAGGTAGGAAACTGTCATCAAAACAATCTTCTACTGGGAATGAAAGTTCTTGTTGATATGTGTCAACAAGTGAATAGGTTTCTCGAATTCGTGTAGGATCAATAAATCCTATCCCTTGATTCTTGTATCTATCAGTTTGGAAGAATTCCATAACAACTTTTAAGTTTGCTACGTAATCTGCTTTGTTGATAGGATGATAATTTGATAAAATCTCAATAGCTTCTTCAGGATTTTGTAATGTATAGTCCCAAGCTCTGTATACAGCCTTTAAAAATTTCTTTAACATTTTCAGGATTACTTGCAATAGTGTCATCATGGGTGATGTAAGAGTGTGCATATGCGTTAAATCCATAATCTGCCCAGACAAAATATCCAAGTTGATCAGATGGAACTGCTTTTTCCATGAAAGGCTTACCAGTGTAGAGTTCAAATACTGCATCAGCATTTTTTGAAGCAAGAGCTGATACTTTTGCAGCTGGCTCAATGTTTACAAATTTGACACTGTTTGGATCAACCCCAATTTGTTTAGCAAATGCAGGCCACATTACTTTATGCCCATCAGTTGCAGGAACAGCTACTGTCTTTCCAGCTAAATCTTGTGGTGTTGTAATTCCACTATCTTTCCAGAAGAAGGTACAGTTTGGGTGTTTATCAAAAATAATACCAATAATTTTTACGTTAGCCCCTTTCTGTCTGTTAGTAATAGGTACAGGTGCATCACTAATTGCAATGTCAGCTTTACCAGAATCAACTGCTTGAACTGAATAACCTGACCCTTGACCAACAATAATGTTCACATCAAGACCTTCTTCTTCAAACCAACCCTTTTCTTGTGCGACATAGTAAGCAGCATGGTCTCCAGTGATTTTCCAGTTTAGAAGAAAATCGACCTTCTCCAATTCTGCAACACTACCTTGTTCAGTTGTTCCTGCTGCAAAAAGCAATGTGAATGCTGAAACAATAATAAGTGCACATATAGCTACATTCTTTTTCATGTTTGACCTCCCTTTAGTCAATTAATCGATCTTATTTTTAAATGCCCATGGCATTACTAAGCGCTCAAACTAAAGTAATAATCCAATACAAACCAACTCCAGCTAATGAAATGACTATAAGAGCAGAAAATATTGGAGGTGTATCCATCGAATATTGGCTGTTGATTATGATATAGCCCAATCCTCTATCTGATGCGATGAACTCCCCGACAATTGCTCCAACGATACTCATTGTTGAACAAATCTTTAATCCGGAAAATATATAAGAGAGAGAATTTGGAATTCTAATCTTAAGAAATAATTGGACTTTGCTTGCACCTAAATACCTAATAAGGTCAAGTAAATCATCCTCTATTGCATCAAGACCAGCCATTGTGTTGATTACAACAGGGAAAAAACTTACTAAAAAAGCAATAAGAATATTCGTTTTTATTCCATAGCCCATCCATAAAAGAATAATAGGAGCGATTGCAATGATAGGAAGACTATTAATGAAAGTAAAAAGAGGCATCACCACTTTCTTGATATTTTTTAGACCAGACAAACACGATAGCAAGCCCTACTCCTAAAACAGCTGTAACTAAAAACCCAAAGATAAACTCATACAGTGTAGTAGAGATATGAAGAGGCCAATTATAATTTGCATCAGGTTGAGGTAAAAACAGATGGGTGAGTGCACTAGAGGGAGGAGGAAGAACAAACTCAGGAGTTTGAAACACTCTCACACCAATTTCCCATAAGAGAAAGAACCCGAGAACCACTAACACTGAAGTATATTTTTTTTGGATGTTTTTAATCATCACTTTTTGTAGAAAAATTGTTTTGCTCTATTTTTGTTTTCATACTTGTACCTCTACTCTATTCCATGGCATACACAACTTCTCTAGCCAACCAATTGCATAAAAGAGAGAAAGACCCATCACTGAAAGCAATAAGAGGCAGGCAAACATAGTTGGAGTGTCGATAAATGCTTGCGCATCACGAAGAAGGTATCCAAGACCTTTCTCCGCTGCAATAAACTCTCCAACAATGGAACCAACAACACACATCGTTGCACTGATTTTTAATCCGGCAAATATATAAGAGAGTGAATTTGGAATTCTAATTTTCAAAAAGATATCTTTCTTAGAAGCATTTAGGTAACGGACTAAATCTAGAAGATCTTCATCCACATCTTGCAACCCAGCAACTGTATTAATAACAACAGGAAAGAAAGCAACGAGAAAGGCAACCATAACATTAGGGACAAATCCATATCCGAACCATATGAGAAACAAAGGTGCCAATGCAATTTTTGGAAGAGAATTGAACAATACAATTAGTGGTGATAATAGTTGATTAAACAATTTAGACCACGTAATAAGAATTGCTATTCCTATTCCTATCACTGCAGTAGAAACAAAACTCACTAGGACAGTCATCAAAGTAGCACTTATATGGCGTGTCCAACTATAATTTTCAGCAATAGAAGGGACAAATAGATGACTAAAAATTTGAACAGGTGAAGGAAGAATGAATTGTTTTATATTGAAAAAGACGACAATAAATTGCCATATTCCAAAAAACACAACAAGATAGAGAATTGGGATAATAATTTTTTTTATAGCGATTACTTTACTTTTACCCATGTGCTTTTTACTCCATCCTCATTCATTTTTTGTACAATCTCATCATTTCGATATCCAAAACCAACATTACTAAGAGTTGAAAGATCTACTCTGCCATTGTTTCTTCTGTACAATCCTGGGTGTATCTTCATTTCATTTGATGAAACTTCTGGATAAAACTGCATTGCGTTAGTTTCAACTCCCATAATAGTCCCACTGTGTGCAGCAAGTGCAACATGAGGAATCTGGGCTAGCATTGGATTTGTTAAATCTTGAACCATAAGAGTCATTCCATGAGCTTTTGCAAAACATAGACTTAATAGAGCTCCACTGAATGTTTTACAAGTTTTTAGAGCAACACCTGTCCATCCAAGATTTCGTCCAAAAGCAACATGTTGCCAGTCATGAGCACTCTCATCCATAAAAAGCGGTTTTCTCGCACTTACCGAGTGAACATCAATAGGATTTTCCATAATTTCATACGGGAAAGGTTGTTCAACATATAAAAGCATTCCATACATTCGAGGATGTTCTATGAGGAGAGTATCGAGAATGTTACAGACATAGAGAGGATCTAACACAGTGCAATTAAAATCGGCTGTAAGCCATAAGACGCCGCTATCAATTGCAATAGTACCGACATCTACTAATCTTTTATAATCCCAATCGCTATTAGTTCCAGATAACTTCACCTTCAATGCAGTTAAACCATCTCTTTTTATCCAATCTGTTAAGAAAAAGGGATACCCGTCTTCTACGATTTCACCTTCATATCCTTCTTTTGTGAGTATATCTTTTGCACCAACTAGATGCCAGGCAACGAGCGAGGTTGGGATACTCTCTTGTTGTACAAGGAATTCTTGAGGATAACGGTGTTTAAAGAGAGAGTCATATTCATCGCCATAATACCAAGATAAATCATGGTTCATATATTGTTTATTCAATACATCCCATACAGAGATATTGTGAGCATTACCATATGCATCAAAAAGGGCAATATCAAAAAGAGAATTGCATACGAGAGCTGCTAGATAAGGCATCTGGTGAGACTCACTGACTTTTGAGTTATAAGAATTATGTACTTTCTTTAGTATATGTTGAGTGAAGAGATGACCTATTTCTACACTATGGCCAGTATATGAACATGTTTTCCACTCATCTCTTAGAAGAGTACAAAAATGTTGTAGTTGCTCAAGTCTATATGAATAGGAAAGAGTTCCTGGCCATACCCAAGCAACAGATAAGGGAGTTTCACCCCACCCTTCTTTTATAGCTCCATTGGTAGTTTTCACACTCATCTTTGTTCGAGCAGAAACTACATGTGTAGTTGTCTCAATACCAAACTTCAAGGGTGTCCTTGTTTCAATTGGACAAAAATAGAGTTCGCAATCAACTACTGAAATGTCATATGTATTCATCTTTTTATACCCTTACAAAAGTAAGAATACCACAGTTTTTTATTTTGTCAACTTAATGAACAAAAATATTTTTTTACAAAAATGTATAGAACATGAAGTATAGTAGAGTACATGAAACCAATACTTACACCTGAAATGCAAAATATTTGGGACATGCTTAATCTCATAGAAAATTCTCATCCTTATACAACAAGAGCGACTATAGCAAAAATACTTAACAAAAGTAGAACAACCGTTTCTAATATTGTTAATCAGCTTATGGATTTACATTTTGTAGAAGAATTGAATTCTTCAGCGAATGGAAGAGGAGACCCGGAATCCCGCTTAAACTAACAAGTGATTACTGGTATGCTCTTGGAGCTTCATTTCTTGGAGAGCATTGGCATTTTCTTATTGTCAATTTGTTAGGAGAAGTTGTTAAAGAGTCTATTGCAGAAGTAAAAGATGGAAGTATAGAGGAATTTGTACAAACACTAATAACGGGACTATCTCTTATGAGGAAGGAGGTTCCAGGAACATTGATTCCTTTAATAGGAATCGGAACTCCAGGACTTGTGAATAGTGAAACTGGTGTAATTGTAAGAGCTGATGATATGGGGTGGAAAAAGGTTGCAATTAAAGAACCTGTAATAAACTCCCTTGGAATACCTTGCTATGTCATGAACAGACACAGAGCTGCTGGGTTAGCAGAAACACGATATGGTTCTGGTAAAGGGGTAAAAAATCTAATCTATATTGGTGTAGGGAATGGGATAAGTGCTGCGTTTATTAACGAAGGAGAGCTTTTAGAAGGGGCTAATTATAGTGCTGGAGAGATTGGACACCTTTTGATAGATCCAGATGGGCCTTTATGCGGATGTGGAAGGTATGGGTGTTTACAAGCCTTTTCCTCAGGTCCTGCTTTAGTGAGAATATGTAAAGAGAAATATTTTTCATTGAAGGCTATTGGAGATACACTTCCTTCTAATATCCTTTTTGATGCAATTGAATCAAACACGTTAAGTGCAGAGAAGATTGCTTATCAGGCAAATGAAGGTAACGTGGAGGCAATTGAGTGTATCGAGAAAATAGCTGTACAACTTGGTATTGCTGTGTCAAATTTGATTAATGCTCTTAATCCACAGAAAATAATTATTGGAGGTCCTCTTGCTAATACAGGTCCTTTATTAGCTAACCAGATAAAGAAAGAGGCCGCAATTCGTGCGATGCCCTCTCCTTTTTCATCTGTACAAATAGAGCCAAGTTCTCTTGGCAATATTGCTTCTTCTCTTGGAGCGGCTTATTTACCTCTTAAATATAAGCTTGAGGTAGTGTTATCGGGGAGAATAAACAGTGTGTAAAATCTCCTCAAACTTCTCCCCATAAGTGACAAAATTCTTTATTCGTTTCGTCTCACTCGATTGTTGCGTCGCATCATGAAAGACAACTTCCATGTGGGGTTCTATGCTGTAGAGTCCTTTATATCCATCAAGAAGTTCGAGTGATTTTACTATTCCTATCACATCTCCATTCCCTTCGCCTGGATAAAAATAATGTTCTGTTTTTCCGTCTTGATCTAATATAGAATCTTTGATATGTACATGATCAATATAATCTTTGACATGATGGTAAAATTCGAATGAGTTCTGCACTGGGTATGGATACTCTTTTCTTCCATCAATGGTGAGAGGAGCATTTCCTGTATCAAAGACAAGGCGTAAACCGGGAACTGCTTCAAGCATCTCTAAGCTATGTTCATAACTTAATCCTCCATAGTTAAAACAGTTTTCATGGACAGGAGTAATGCCATTATCTAAAAAATTGACCACAAATCCATCTTAGACGATTGAATCTCTCTTCTTTATGCTGATCGAGAGCAATCCTCCCATTATTATCGGTAATTATCTTATAACTCATGATACGAACAAGATGGGTATCTAATTGTTTCATTCTCTTAATTGTACGATGAACTATCTCTTTAGTTTCATTAAAATCACATGTAATATCTCTTCCCCAGTTCGCAATACCAGAACCTAGGCAAGAAACACGTATTTCATTATTTTCTAATACTGACAGAACATGATTAAATGAGTCTTCAGGTAAATCATGAGCAAGAGTATTGTCTACTGTACGTAATTCTATAGAGTTCCAATTCAGTTGTCGTAATACTGCAACCTGCCCCTCTATGGAAGATGCCGCTTCATCAGCAAACCCTGTCATTCTCTCTTTCATATCACTCACCTCTTTTATACATATGTTCAGACTGTGTTATATACTTTATCATGTAAGCTCATTTTGTCAATTAGGTGAACAAATTAAAAGAAAAATTCATTTATTGCAATTTCTACTAAAATTTTAAGCATATACTCAATTTTTAATTCTAATTAATATGACATATTTCCCAAATCAGGAGGACATAGAACAATAAGATGAAAAAATTAAGAAAATGCATTAAATAATCTAGATAAAAAAAGCACATACTCCTCTAGATAAGAGAAATTATGTACAAGGATGTTAAGAAAATTTTATATATTATC